>Ga0247779_1000008_pt1 | contig 426063 bp, 331 predicted proteins | sample UWRJL221509R5_FD_179925 | JGI IMG/M metagenome (GOLD analysis project Ga0247779, IMG submission 179925) | Plant litter microbial communities from Arlington Agricultural Research Station in Wisconsin, United States - UWRJ-L221-509R-5 | ecosystem: Environmental > Terrestrial > Plant litter >...
GGACGTAGACTTCGATACCAATACCAATGTCATCGACGTATATATCAGCTATGTCCGGAACAAGATCGACAAAGACTTCGACCACAAGCTGATACAGACGCATGTCGGTATGGGTTATATTCTAAAATCCAGCGGAAGCTGATGCCGGTAAAGATCAGGATAACGCTGCTGTTCACCCTTCTTGTAGTGGGTATACTCACGATCGTCTGTGGCTCCGTCTACTATTTTTCGTATATCAACCGGCTTAAGGATATCCGGACCCGCCTGACCAATCGCGCCATTACTACCGGCCGGCTGCTTGGCCAGGGAGGTGTCTTTGACCAGGCCCTGATCCGCAGGATAGATGAATCCACATCCCTGGCTATGACGGATAAGGTAGTCGAAGCCTATGACAGGTCTGACAAAAAAGTCTATTCCTACAATGACTACCCTTCGGATTCCCTGCCCATAAACCGCACTGTCATCGACAAGGCAAGAAAGGAGCATAGCGGTCAGCTTTATTTTACACAAGGTAAAAAAGATGCTATTGCTTTATATTATAAAGATCGGGGCCTGGACCTTGTCATCGTTGCAGCAGCCTATGACGAGACCGGTAACGATAAAATGAGCCACCTGAGGATGGTGCTTTCGTTCAGCTTTATCGGGGGAATGCTGATCTCTGTTGTCGGCGGGTATCTTTTTTCGATCAGCCTGCTTCGTCCTATCCGCCGCATCGCTGACGAGGTCAATGAGATCTCGGCGCGCAACCTTACCCGTCGTATCAGCCCGGCAGGCGAAGATGAAAAGGACGAATGGTATTATCTTTCCGGAACGCTTAATCAGCTGCTCAATAGATTGCAGGAGAGTTTTGAGATCCAGGGGCGGTTCATCGCCAACGCTTCTCACGAGCTGTCCACTCCTCTGACCTCTATCTCCAGCCAGCTGGAAGTAGCCCTGCAACGCATACGGACAGTAGAAGAATACCGTACCGTTATCCAATCCGTGTACCAGGATACCCGCCAGCTCAGCAAGCTGACACAGACATTGCTGGAATTTGCAAGGGCTTCGGGAACAGCCGCCGGTTTAGAGATAGATCTTATCCGGATCGACGAAGTGCTGTTGCGATTACCAGGAGAGATCTCCAAAGCAAGTCCGCTGTTTTCCGTCGTCCTCGACTTCGACAGCCTGCCCGAGGCAGAAGAGGACCTGCTCGTTTTCGGCAATGAAGAGCTGCTTTTCACTGCCATCCGGAATATAGTATCCAATGCCTGTAAATACTCCGATGATCATCACGCCATTGTCCGCTTGTCTGTGCAAGACAAAGAGATCCGGATCTCTATAGAGGACAAAGGACGTGGTATCCCGCCCGAAGAACAGCAAAATATCTTCCAGCCTTTTTATCGCACCGAAGAGGGGCACTCGATATCCGGGTTTGGGCTGGGACTTTCCTTGTCACGGAGGATCATCCAGCTGCATAAAGGGTGGATCGAAGTCGATTCGGCTCAGGGGAAGGGTTCCGTTTTTTATGTCATACTCCCGATGGCCTCTGCCGGAAAAATCTAATCACATTCTAATCCCGCTTTAAGCTCTTCTTAATCCTTCCGTACAACCTTATCGGCTGAATCAAATCGAGCCGATATAGGAGTTGATACCGATAAAAAAAGCCTGAAAAACCGGGCCGGCTATCGGTGTAGCGCTGGTGATGTTCCCCGTCACCGTCACCATGTCGTGCATCACGTCCAATGCCGGATCGTGATCCTTCTCCTTTTCGATATATGCTAGCCCGACAATAAAACGAGCTTAAAATAAGGTTAGAAATTCATTAGAAATAAAATCAATAGCCCCCTCCTGCCCCACCGCCCCCACTGGTTCCTCCTCCAAAATGGACTCCCTTGTCCATCGGCTGCCCTGTAGCCGGTCTGAAGCTTTCGGCCAGGATCAGTCCCTCAACAGGTAAGCCTTCCAGGAGGGCCGGGTCAGGATCATCAATATTTGCCGACGTAAAACCATACTTCGGCTCATGCAGATAACGTATCAGAGACCAGGCGACGGCGATCAGGATGCTGCCGCCAATGATCATCGCCAGCTCAGCCGGCAGAATATGATAATAATAACGAACCGTAAATACAGCTGCCGCCACCAATCCAAGACCCGTCCACAAAAAGACAAGGTCTTTCTTTTGGACCCCCCGGACGATATAGAGGATGGGTACAAGACCAGTCAGCGTCCACCACAAAAAGCCGGGGGCAACGGCGCCGGGATGATGTGAGATAAATGCATTTACTTCCCGCACCACATAATAGTTGCCAGCCGCATAAAAGCTCAGCAGCGTCGCAACACGGAGAAGGACCAGTCCCGAACGATAAAATCGAAGAAGCGACAGGGCCGACAGCCGGGTGAACAACAGGTAAAGTACGACAGAAACAGCCATCACAGCAAATGGGAGCAAGGCCCGGCCAACCGGGCTTTCACCCAGCTGGTAAAAGATCAGGCATAAGAATGCACCATAGGAGACCAGCGCCATCAGCCGGTCGGTATAACGTACAAAGCCCCAAAGAGCCAACGCCAACACTATCCCGCTTTCCATGAAGGGATCGATATGGGACGACAAAATATTGATCCCTGTTAGAATCATCGAACCGGCGACCAACAGAAGAGCATCGTCGCTACCGGCCCTAAAGATCCCTCTAACGTAAATCAACAGCTCCAGGGCCGCATAAGCCATCACTCCAAAAAAAATGAACATTGCGCCAAGCGATTTATCACCACCTCCCGACGACAGCATAAAGAGCCCCAGACAGCACAAAGCTGCCAGAACGGTCAGCAGAAAAAGACCGACCCGGACAAAAAAATTGGGGGTGTATAGATCGTAGGGATAGGCCGCATAGATGCGATCAAATTCCTCCTTTGTGATAATATGCTTTGACAATGCTGCCGCCGCCTGTTTCCGGACATCGCTGTTATCCAGGTTTATGGATTTATAGGCTATCATGGCTATGGATTTTACGATTCAACCGAATAAGAAATACGGCTACTCCAAAGGCAGAAAGACCCAGGTAGAGCAGCCCGAGGACGATGGAGTCCCCATCCAACCCTTTCCAGAGCAGCCGCAGGATAGTATAAGACAGCCCTATATAGGTATACAACACGATCACCAGGACAAAATAGAACGACCGGCGCCGGATGGCCTGAACGCAAAGATACCAGGCGATGCCAGCCAGTCCTGCAAACCATAACAGGTATATCTCATCGTAAGTAAAGAGCCCCGCAAGAGCTGCAACAAAGAAGAGGTGCAGACCAAAATTGGTATAGGTTGTTTCGAAATGAGCCTTGATCCGCCGCTGGGTCGTGAGCCTGCCAAACGCCAGCAATACGACGCCCAGCAACATCCCGGTAAAGATCAGCCGGTGGTCGCTAAAGCCATTCTCTTTTATCCGCGTCAGCGGCGTGATACTCAAACCTGCCCAGGCGGCCAGGTTGGTGATGGCCAGGCTTAGTACACCCAGGTGATCGAAATAATATGCCGCAGCGAACAGGATGACCATCGGTATAAAAGTAGCCAGCCCGTAGTTGTTGCCAAATATGTCATACTGGTATTGCCAATAGCCCAAAAAGATGAGCAGGCTAAGACAGCCCAGCAATAGGATATAGTCAAAAATGGAATTGGGAGCATCTACCTTTTCCCAGCCAAAGACCGCCTTTTTCCGGAGGCAATAGTAGAAGCTCCCGGCAGTGATCAGCGCAATAAAGGCAAGGACGGCCTGGTGCCCTATCGTATCTATATTTTTATAAACGACGATACCCAGACCTCCGGTCAGTAACAATACGCCCAGGTATAATAAAAGACGCAGTTCCCGGAAAAGGGAGAATAGCCGGCCCGCTTCATAGGCCCCTGCCCGCCCGAGGGCCTGGTCGGAGATCAGGCCCTCGGCGTGCAGCTTCTTGAATAGGGGAATGTTCATCCTTTCCAAGATACGGCTTTATACGATATTGAAGCTTATTACTGATTTACCTTAAAAGACTCCCAGCCCGAAGCTGTTGCCCGGTTACAGGTCATGGCCTGTGTGCCGTTCTCGCTCGAAACGAATTTACCATTATTCCCTTGCAGGGTTATTGTCCCATCCGCGTTGACACCCCAGGTAAAGGACTCCCAGGTGCTGAACGTGGCCCGGTTACAGGTAATTGGCATGGTCCCGTTCTCGCTGGATACATATTTGCCCATACTTTGCAGCGCCACTTTACCGCCTCCCGCGTCCACTACAAGGAACTGCTCCCAGGTGCCTGGGGTGGCACGGGTGCAGGTCATGGCCGTGGTGCCGTTCTCTCCGCTTACATAAAGGTTATTAAAGCCCTTCAGCGTAATGGTCTGCCCGATCGGCGGTCCTGTTACCGTCGATTGCGTACCGGTCCATACAAAGGTAGCGACGGCTCCGGCGGGCAAGGTATAAGTAAATGATTCGCCTCCCCATTTTATCTTAAATGACTGGCTTGAAGAGGCGGTATTCAGAGCAAGGACGACCTTGGAGCCGTCCGGGTTTTTAAAGGCGACATTCTGTATGCCTCCCGAAAAAGTATTTGATGATATACGCAAAGCACCAGCCTTTACAAACTGGGAAGCATGCGCGACGGTATAGTACGCGGTGTTGCGGGTATAATTGTTACCGGATATGGTCACTGCGCCTAAACAGTTACTGCAGCCGCCGGGAGTATGAGGGTTATAATTCGGATCGGCAGCCAGATTCCATTCCAGAACGGCACGGCTCCAGTTACGTGGCGCCCCGATGATAAGATTATTGACATGCCAGGAAAGGTCGCCGCCAAAGTTGCCCGGTCCGCCTATATATTGTTCCGTAAAATACACGTTCTTGCTCGGGAAGGCGTTGTGTACGGTTGTCAACGCGCTGATATCGCCGGCGTATAAGTGGAATGCCGAGCCATCGACATATGGATTGGCGCCCGCATCGCCCAGGACGGCCTCCGGATAACCCGGCTGATCGCAATTATGGTCATACGCTATGATCTTTGTGCTGATGCCATTGGCTGCAAACTGCGGCCCCAGGTTATTTTTTATAAAATTGGCCTCTTCTCCCGATTGCATCGTCATGGACGGATTGTTATAGGGGTTCAGCGGCTCATTCTGTGGTGCTATGGCATAGATCGATATTCCCTGCGCCTGCATAGCCTGTATATATTTTACAAAATATCGGGCATAGGCATCATAGTAAGCTGTATTCAGACTGCCGCCGGTGAAACCTCCATTCCCCCCGGCTCCGGTCTTCATCCATACAGGGGCTGTCCATGGCGTAGCCAATATTTTTATGGATGGATTAATGGCGATGATCTTCTTTAGAACAGGCACCAGGTCCGTCATTTCCTGGCTGATGCTGAAATGCGTGAGATTGACATCGGTCTGCCCTGAAGGCATGTCATCATAAGTAAAATCCGAAGCGCTAAGGTCTGAGGCCCCGATGGTGATACGCACAAAGCTTGAACCGACATGCCCTGAGGCAGTTGAAAAAATGTCGGTCAGAAAAGTGTTTTGATTCGGACCCAGGCCGTTGATCAATGAAGCGCTGCCACCCGTCAGCGCATATCCAAAGCCGTCCATCGTCTGATAGGTAGTGTTCTCGTCGACAATGATAGTGGTTGGGTTACTCCCGGCATCGGCCGCAAAGCTGATGCTCGGTTGAGCCTGTAAAAGTTTGGACTGATCAGCGGTGGTCATCCACACATTGACCGTCTCATTTGCTGCCCGCGGCATGGTCGCAGTCGCAGCCTGCGCAGGTGGCGCTGACAAATCTCTTTTACAGGAAAACAACAATAGGGAGAAGAGAACGGGAAGTACTGCCAGCAGCTGTGCCGGCGCTTGTTTGTGTTTCATTGGAAATAGGTTTAATTAAGCGTTGATTCAAAAGGAAGCAATTCGTTGTTTACCATCCGAAATTGATCATTAATAACCCATCCTCCAAATTAAGCGCTACGTTAAAACCCCTGCAACCTAAAATTTAGCTATTGATAATCAATATAAATTCCAATACATTAACTTTGCCGCTTCAAAAAACAGGTATGTCAAAAAAGATTATGCTTCTCGGCTCGGGCGAACTGGGAAAAGAATTTGTCATAGCAGTCCAACGCCTCGGCCAGCACGTAATCGCTGTCGATTCCTACAATAATGCGCCCGCACAACAGGTAGCCGATGAACGGGAAGTGATCAATATGCTGGATGCTGCCGAACTGGACCGGATCGTTGCCAAACACAAACCCGATATCATCGTTCCGGAGATAGAAGCCATCCGCACCGAACGCTTTTACGACTACGAACGACAGGGCATCCACGTCGTTCCAAGCGCCAAAGCCGCCAATTTTACCATGAACCGCAGGTCCATCCGTGATCTGGCTGCAAAAGAGCTTGGACTTCTTACCGCCAACTACCGCTATGCCGGCACCCTCGATGAATTGAAAGCAGCAGTGCAGGCTGTAGGTCTGCCCTGCGTGATAAAACCACTGATGTCCTCATCCGGCAAAGGGCAGTCGGTGATCAAAACAGAAGCCGACATCGAAACGGCCTGGAACTATGCACAGAGCGGCAAACGCGGAGACCAGACAGAAGTGATAGTCGAGGCCTTTGTCCGGTTCAATTCAGAGATCACCCTGCTCACCGTGACCCAGCAGAACGGTCCTACCCTGTTCTGTCTGCCCATTGGCCACAGACAGGAACGCGGTGACTACCAGGAAAGCTGGCAGCCGGCTGTCGTCCCCGCCGCCTACCTGGCGGAAGCGCAGGACATGGCAGAAAAAGTCACCAGGGCATTGACAGGCGCCGGTATCTGGGGGGTCGAGTTCTTTCTGACCGACGAAGGGGTCTATTTCTCCGAGCTTTCACCACGCCCTCACGATACTGGTATGGTGACCCTCGCCGGCACACAAAACCTCTCCGAATTCGAACTGCATGCCCGCGCCGTGCTCGGTTTGCCGATCGCCGGGATCACACAGGAGCGCATCGGCGCCAGCGCCGTCATCCTGGCAGACAAGGAAGGCAGCAAACCGGTATTCACAGGAGTAGAAAAGGTACTAAGTCAGCCCAAAACCGATCTTCGTCTGTTTGGCAAACCCATCACCCGCCCCTATCGCCGCATGGGTGTGGTTCTCACCTATGATCAACCCGGCGCGGATGTAGACAAGGTCAAACAACGCGCCATCGACCTTGCCAGGGAAATAAGAGTTGAACCTGGCGCCCCTTTGTAGGCTGGTGCTGGATAGATCGTGGATTTTTTTAAAAATTTGGACGTTCAATTACTTCATCGTAATATTGCAATGAACAAAGAATAGTATGGGCCTCACCAAATCCGAAATATTCACCGACAAACAGAACAAGCTCGCGGGCATGATGAAAGCCCTGGCGCACCCCGCCCGGATCGCCATCATCCAATACCTGATCAAGGCTAATGCCTGCGTCAATGGACAGCTGGTCGAAGAGCTGGGACTGGCTCAACCGACAATTTCCCAACACCTGAAAGAGCTGAAGACTGCCGGATTGATCCAGGGCACTATCGAAGGCACCAGTGTATGCTATTGCATTGATCCTAAAGTGTGGGCAGTCTATCAAAAAGAATTTGGCGCCCTCTTCGCCGCCTACAAAGGTGCCGACAACTGCTGCGGATAAACCGCCGCATTTTTTTTGATTCAAACCATCGCAATATCGCAATATTAATATAAATATCTACATCATGGAAAAGACCGAACAGATAAAAGACATGGTGCGCGAAAAATACAGCGCCATAGCCCTCCAGAACAAGGAGACCAACCAATCCTCCTGTTGCGGCTCCGGGTGCTGCTCCACCGAAATCTACAATATTATGTCGGATGACTACAGCACTCTCGAAGGTTATACCCCCGACGCAGACCTGGGTCTGGGCTGTGGTCTTCCCACCCAATTCGCAGAGATCAAAAAAGGCGATGTCGTCATCGACCTGGGCTCCGGCGCCGGCAATGATGCCTTTATCGCCCGCGCCGAGACCGGTGAGACCGGCAAGGTGATAGGTATCGACTTCACCCCGGCCATGATCGAAAAGGCCAGGGCCAATGCCGAAAAGCTAAACTTCCACAATGTCGAATTTCGCCAGGGGGATATAGAAAAAATGCCCGTCACCGCGAACCTTGCTGATGTCATCGTCTCCAACTGCGTCCTGAACCTCGTCCCTGATAAACAGGGCGTATTCCAGGAGATATACCGCGTCCTTAAACCCGGTGGACATTTCAGCATATCCGATATTGTGCTGGCCGGCGAGCTACCCGAAAAGATCCGGCAGGCCGCCGAAATGTACGCCGGCTGCGTAGCGGGGGCCATCCAGAAACAGGAATACCTCGGCCTGATCGAAACTACCGGTTTCAAAAGCATCACCCTCCAAAAAGAAAAGCCTATCATCGTCCCCGATGATATACTAGCACAGTACCTCACCACAAACGAGATCACCGCCTTCAAGACTTCCGGCACCGGCATCTACAGCGTCACCGTCTATGCAGAAAAGCCCAAAGAAGCAAAAACCTGTTGCGGACCCGACTGCTGTTCCTAATCCCATTCAATCAACCATGTTAAGGAAATCCGTCTCGGAAATACTGGGGACATTCGCCCTCGTCTTTTGTGGAACGGGTGCCATCGTGATCGACAAAGTCACCGGGGGCGCCGTTTCACATGTAGGCATAGCCGTTACCTTTGGACTGATAGTCATGACCATGATCTATGGGCTGGGCGGGATCTCGGGTGCTCACCTCAACCCCGCCGTCAGCATCGCCTTCGCCCTGTCCGGGAGACTCCCGGTAAAAGCCCTGGCCCCATACATCGCCAGCCAGGTCGCAGGCGCTTTCCTGGCAAGCCTAACCCTCCGACTCCTGTTTCCATCCGATCGGCTGCTCGGAGCCACCCTCCCCGCCGGCTCGCCCTGGCGGTCCTTCGTCCTGGAATTATTACTAACCTATTTTCTAATGATCGTCATCATCAATGTCGCCACCGGCCCGAAAGAACAAGGACTATTCGCCGGTGTCGCCATCGGTTCCGTCATCCTGCTGGAAGCCATGTTCGCAGGCCCGATCTGCGGAGCCTCCATGAACCCCGCCAGGTCCCTGGCCCCCGCCATCGTATCGGGTCATATCGAAAGTCTTTGGGTGTACCTCACCGCCCCGGTCATAGGGGCGGCCCTGGCCATACCTACTTGTACATATCTAAACTCAAAAAAATGAAAATCGCTCTCTTCTCCGACATACATGCCAATCTCCCCGCCCTCGAAGCCTTCTTTGCTAGCATTGAGCAGCAAAAACCCGATGCTATCTATTGCCTGGGCGACCTTGTCGGCTACAATGTCTGGCCCAACGAGGTCATCAATGCCATTCGCGAAAGACGTATCCCCACCATCGCCGGCAACTATGACTACGGCGTCGGCCGCAACAGCGACGACTGTGGCTGCGCATACAAGACTGACGACGAGAAAGCCAACGGTGCTGTTTCCATCTCCTACACCAACCAGGTCGTAAAAGAGGAGGAACGCGCCTACCTCCGCAGCCTTCCCGCTCATATCAAAGTAGAATTTCAATTGAACAACGACAGGCTTAACCTGCTATTGGTCCATGGCAGCCCCCGCCGTGTCAACGAATACCTGTTTGAAGACCGCGAAGAAAAAAGCCTTTTGCGGATCATGCAGGACGCCGACGCCGATATCATGTGCTTCGGCCACACCCATAAGCCCTACCACCGCATCCTGCCATCCGTCCCCGATACCCCACCCCACTACCGCCATGCCATCAACATCGGCTCGGTAGGTAAGCCAAAGGACGGCGACCCTCGCGGCTGCTATGTCCTGCTTCATATCCACGACCACAGCAACACCACCAGCAAGGAAAACATCCATGTCGAATTTATCCGCTTCGCCTACGACGTCGAAAAGGCCGCCAGAGCCGTCGAAGACAGCCCATTGCCACAAGCCTTTGCGGATGCCTTGCGCCAGGCCCGTTAGTTGACCGGATGTGAAAAAATTGTCTTAATTTTTGCATCAAATCACCCCTTGATCTGATGAAACAATTACTCCTGATACCGTTGATATTGGTGGCCTTTGTTCTGGCGGCCGCCTTTCGTTTCGCAACAGGGAGTATCCCTGCCGGGCGTCCGCAAAAAAATTGGACAGCGCTGGCCACTGAAAAAAAGCGATCAGCCCTCTCCTGCCGCGTCCCTCCGGTCTTCCTGGCGGAACTACCGGATATCCCGCCGCTGACTGGCTGGGGACCGCACCGCTGGAAGATCAGCACCGTCTCCGATAGCGCACAGTTCTATTTTGATCAGGGTATCAATATGTATTACGCCTTTCATACGCTGGAGGCCCGGGCATCCTTTGCCAAAGCGATCCGGTTCGACTCTTCCTGCGCAATGGCATATTATGGAAAAGCGCTGGCGCTGGGACCCACGATCAATTTTGGCAACGGGTTCAGGGCGGAATATGCCGCTTTTGAAGCCGCACAGGCCAGCCAAAAGCTGGCCGCCGGCTGCTCAGCGCTTGAAAAAGGATTGATAGCGGCGATGGTACGACGCTATTCCGCTGATACTGCCTATGATCTGAAGAAGCTACAGACAGATTATGCAGCCGCTATGCGCACACTTGCCACAGCTTTTCCCCAAAACGCGGATGTCGTCACCTTATATGCGGACGCCCTGATGCTACAACACCCCTGGGACCTTTATGATATAAGCCTCCAACCGCGACCATGGACACCGGAGATCCGTGAAGTCCTGCAAAAAGCCTTGACCATCGACTCGCTTCATCCGGGCGCGCTTCATTTCATGATCCATACGCTCGAAGGCTCTCAGCACCCGGAAGATGGCATGAGCAGCGCAGAAACACTGGCGGGGCTGATGCCGGATGTAGCGCATGTCGTACACATGCCCTCCCATATCTATATACGCTCGGGTAACTACAAAAAAGGCATCGATGTCAATGACAGGGCCGTCAGCGGCTATGGCAAATACCTTGGCTTGTACCAGCCGGTTCAGGAAGGATCGGGTCTGTATCTTCTACATGCCGTCCATATGAAGATTGCCTGTGCGATGATGGCGGGTAACTTTGGCCAGTCCGTCTCCGCCAGCGATACCCTGCGCAGCCTTGTTACTCCCGCAGACCTTGCCACTCCGGGTGGCTTTGGAAATTTTATTCAATATTCGAATGATTTCCGGCTTTTTGCTCTATTACGTTTTGGCGCCTGGGAGAAGATCCTTTTGGAGCCCGCAGCGGATAGTGCTGCACGTTATTCATCCCTCTTACATCATTTTGCCCGGGGAATGGCGCTGAGCCACTTATCAAGATATCCGGAGGCAGATCAGGAACTGGGCTGGTTACGTAAGGACCTTCAGGCCAGCGAGCTAAAGATGCCCTATGATCCGTTCAGCAGCGCTTATGAGGCGGCACAGGTAGCAGAGCTTATCCTGGCAGGAGTCCTCGCCGGGCAGAGAGGTCAATATCCCGTCGCCAAAGCCGCGCTTGAAAAAGCGGTCACGGCAGAAGACGCCCTTATCTATGATGAACCCCGCGACTGGCCGCTGCCGGCAAGACAATACCTGGGTGATCTTTTGTTAAAGATGGGAGACAGAACACGCGCCATCGCAGTATTCAAAAAGGATCTGCAAATCAACCCGATGAATGGATGGTCACTCACCGGGCTGAAGCTGGCATATGAAGCTGTGAACAATAAGAGAGCTTTGCAACAGGTCAATGCCGATCTCGCAATTGCCTGGCAGATCAGAGACCGGCAAATAGAAAGACCCGTTTATTAAAAAAGATTCTGCAAAGCCGCCATCGCGCTATACGCATCTGAATGGAGGTGAATAGTTTAAAGAAATAAACTAATGGTTAGCCATTAACCAATATCAGCAATAAATATAAAAGTTAATATGTAATTCTTTTACAGTATTTTCAGGATGTCTAAGGATTACTGTAACCATCCAAAGGGCTCTGAATGTGTAGCAACAATTTAGTTAAGCTCTTGACCTATTACATCAAAAATATGGTTAGTTTTCGCTGCATAATCGTCGTCCGCGACGAATTAGCGAAAATTGCCTTGTTCCCAACCAGGATAGAACTTGGTGAAGTGGAGATAGAAGAACAACTCTCCGTCCCACAGCTTGATCAGATCAGGACGGCCCTTCAAAACTCAGGGTTTGGATTGTTGGTTAACAGGAAAAGTATATTGGTAGAAAGGATCAAAAATATCATTATTAACTTAGTGCATTATCCGGAAGAACGTCTGACAACAAGCCTGTCCAAATACTTAAGCCAAAAATTAAACTACGATTATACCTATCTTTCCAATCTCTTTACAGAAGGACAGGGGAACACGATCGAAAAATTCTACATTCTGCATAAAATTGAAAAAGTAAAAGAGTTACTCACTTACAATGAGCTTACCCTTACTCAAATAGCTTCTAAAATGAACTATAAAAGCCTGGCGCATCTCTCCACTCAATTCAAGAAAGTTGCCGGCCTGACTGTATCGGATTTTAAGCATCTTAAGAATAAACAGCGCACTATGCTGGATGATCTGTGAGGATCCGATAAGAATGTGATCTATTTTCTTCCGGTAAGGCTCAGTATCACTTTTAGTGAATACCCCTTACCCGGCTGCGATTCGACAGTAACGCTTCCCATATTTAGTTCTGCCCTGTTCCTGATGTTCATGATGCCCAACCCGATTGCTTTTGAAGTATCGCATCCCTTTCCATTGTCCGTGATCTGCAATACGACCTTACCCGAATCGATGATCAGATCAATGACGGCGCTGGTAGCTCCTGAATGCTTTAGAATATTATTTAACTGTTCCTGGATGATCCTGAAGATATCCACCTGCAGCTTTCCATTCATGCCAGTCTCGACAATACCCGTTTGATAAAAGGAGAGTTTTATCGAATGCGAAAGCTCGGTGTCCTCCACCATGTTTCGGATACTCTCCACAAGGCTAAAGAAATGCATATCCGGCGCAACCATCTTTTTTGAGACCGTTCTGATCTCTTCGATAACCTTCATTATATACTCCGAAGCCTTGTCCAGGCACATTGCCCGGCTTTCATCATCTGTTTTTGCCACATCGATATAGAGGTTCGCAGCACCAAGGATCTGGTTCAGATTATCATGCAGCTCTCTGCCGATCTCTTTCCTTTCGTTCTCCTGCGCTAAAAAGACCGCCTCGGTGATCTCCTTTTGCCTTTCCAGCCTTTCCCTTATCAATTGAGAATCGGCCTGTTTCCGGGCTGTAATGTCCTGGGTAGCGCCGATCATCCTGAGAACCTTATTGTCTTCGTCGTATAATATGCGGCCGCGATCAAACACATTGGCATAGTCGCCATCCGTCTTTTTAAACCGGTATTCTATTTCCCAGATTTCCTGGTGTCCCGTGGACAATATCTCACTCAGTTTTGCCAAAACCCGGCCCTTATCGTCAGGATGCAAAAGAGATTCCCAAAAACTCTGGGGGACAAAGGAGTCGATGATCTGATAACCGAAAACTCTTTTATGTCCCCCGTCGATCCAAAAGAATTCGCGGTGCTGAATGTTCCATTCCCAAAGACAATCATTTGTAACATCGGCAACAAAACGATATAGTTCATTCAGGATCTTCAGCTGTTGTTCGGGACGATCGGAATTTTGCCCATTTGAAGAGAAACTATCACTTTTGAATGAAACAGATATTGTATCACCATAATGATAAATGATCACATCAAGCCAGGGTCCAATTTTTCCCAAATATTCCTCACGATGAGCAGGGCTATCCCCAACGACCTTATTATGGTATAAAGAGTAAAATTCCAGTGGAAGAGCCGACGGGAATTCTTTCCATAAATTCTTTCCCAATATGTCCTTTGCTGTTATGCCTATTATCCTTTCAGCTGCTCTGTTCCAATATTTTACCGTCCACTTATTATCTACTTTAAAAAATCCATTAGAAATGATCTCAGTGCTTAATTTTTCCAGATAACCGATGTTGGTTTCCTGTCTTTTCATACCATTTTCACCTGAAATAAGGTTGACATTCATAGGATCAAAGATGGAAACAATCAGTGAATGAATTGTTACAGCTTTGTCTATAAATATTCTATAATTCACATATTTCTAAACCGCCTGTTCGAGGATCTGTTTCACCCGCTGTGCCACGATATCTATCTGGTCGGGCCGCAGTAAAACCACGCCGATGCTAAGCTTGTCATGACGAAAGCCCCCCACAATGCTTGGACTTCCTTCCTTAAGGGCTTTTAATACTTCTTTGGGAGTGATCTTTACCTTCTGCTGATCCCAATCCACACTCAGGCTCGGGAATGCATTCGCAGGTCCGGGGTCTACCCATATCTCCGACTTCAATGTTGGTACGGAGGCCAGCCGGGCCCCAATATGTTTTGCTCTTTCGAGCCATTCATTCCATTCCTTTTGATGATCCCTCTCCAGGTATGCTTTCAAAGCCGCATACATGCCAAACATCTCCTCCTTATTCACCTTCATCGGCCGGCCGATAGGAGCCTCATGCGGACTATGATTGAGCCTGGCTGCCTCTATCAGGTCCTTACGCCCGAACAGCAGGCCCGCGCTCTGCGGTCCCCTTAGCATTTTGCCACCGGAAAAAGTGACCAGGTCAAAACCCATCTTCTGATACTTGAAGAGGTTTTCAACCGGGGGCACATCCGCCGCCGCATCCAAAAAGGTCGGGATCTTATGCCGTTGGGCGATGGTCAGAAATTCCTCATGCTTTATACTATGTCGCTCTGCGGCGTTGAAGAAGAGGGCCATCACCGTCTGCCCCGAGAAAGCCTTTTCCATCTCATCGGGCCCTTCCACCTCCACGATCTTCGCCCCCGTTGTCGTCACCGCCTGGTCGAAGAGATAGCGATGGCTCTTTTGCATGATCACCTCCGGTCGGGGACCCGGAAGATTGGGGATCAGCCTTATCTTTTCCTTGTCGGTGCCCGTGATAGAAGCCGCAGTGCCCAACAGGATAGCGCAGGCTGCTCCCGAGGTCACCATGGCCGCTTCTACCTTCAGCATCTCCGCGATCTTCGCCCCCACCTTATCCTGCAAGTCGAACATGTCGGCAAAGTCATGAGACGTCGAATTGATCGCTTCCAGCACCTCCGGCAGCATCAGCGAACCCGATAAAAAGGTCATGGTCACATTGGCATTGATCACTTTTGTGACACCCAGCTCTGCAAAAAGGTCACGGGTGACAGACGGCGGCTTTGGTGTATGTGGATTTGCGCTGACCTTTCCAATAGCAGCAGTTGCAACAGGCAAAAGGGAAAGCCTTTTAAGGATATCTCTGCGATTCATTGTGTGTTGGTTTTAATCTTATAAGCAGTGGCTGATCAAATATAAATTTATTATTGCTAGTTTGTGCAAATATTTTTCAAAAAATAACAATTTTCTGGCCCCTTCATGCAAAAAATGCACGATAAAATAAATTTTATTTGCAAAATATTTGCAATTCAAAGCAAAACCTTGATCCATTTGCAATTAGCGGCATCAGCATTTCGTTATTACCTTTGCGCCCATCTTAAAACCCTTATATGCGACCGACCCATTTTATTCTGATTATCCTGCCCTTCACCGTACTATCCTGTGTAAGCACAAGTAAATACAAGGCCATGCAGGCTGAGTCGGACAAATACGACACGCTGTATACATGGTCTATGCGGACATTAAAAAGCTGCCAGGATGCTAATAATGTGCTCAGCAGGCAGAAGGTCGCGCTGCAAAATGAGACGAATGATATGAAGCTGCTATTGACCGCCACCCAGGATAACAATTCGCAGCTGAGGAAGCAGCTGCAGACCCTCTCGGCCCTCAGCAGCGCCCAGGCAGAGAGCATCAGCAAATCGCTGGATAACATCGGGGCAAAGGATACCTATATTCAAAATCTACAGGCTGCCATATCACACCGTGATTCGGTAAATCTCGTCCTGGTGCTGAACCTGAAGGCAACCATCGGCGGCTTCGGCGAAGACGTGTCTATAAAGGTCGAAAAAGGTTTTGTCTATGTCGACCTCTCCGATAAGATCCTGTTCAACAGCGATAACAATAGCGCCAGCTATACGATTACCGATAAAGCAAAAACAGTCCTGGGCAGGCTGGCAAGAGTATTGAACGATCAGCCAGACCTTGAGTTCATGGTCGAAGGACATACAGAAGGTATTGCGTCTCATAAGGATAGCGCTCTGGTTCTTACCGACAGTGCATCATCTCACACCGACAGTGCTGTGGCTCATACAGACAGTGCATCATCTCATACCGACAGTGCTGTGGCTCACACAGACAGTAACGTTTCATCACCGGATTCATCGAAAGTCTCATCACCAGACAATTGGGAGCTCAGCGTACGACGCGCCACCGCCATTGTCCGCATCCTGCAAAATGATTATCATGTTTCTCCGTTGCGTATGACGGCTGCCGGTCGCAGCGAATATATTCCGGTAGCAACCAATGATACCCCGGAAGGGCGTGCGGCCAATCGCCGTACCCGAATCGTCATCCTGCCCCAGATGGACCAATTATTAAAAGTGCTGGAACACGGGCAGGGAAAGGGTGGATCAACGGTGAGGTCCTAAAATCCCGTTTTTTTAACCGCTCCGACCAGAACCTCCATTTATATTTTTACGCGTATTCTAAAACTTTTATATAAATTTAGAGTCATGACAATTGGTTAACTCTGATGGCTTTTAATGAAACATATGCCGACCACGATTTGCTGTTGCTTCTGAAACAGAGCAATGACGATGCTTTTACGGAAATATACCTTCGTTATTGGGACAAATTAATTGTGGTGGCTATGCATCGCCTCGGAAATATGGAAGAAGCCAGGGAAGTAGTGCAGACTGTGTTCTGCAATCTTTGGAGAAAAAGAGCTTCGCTTGAAATTACTCATACCCTGAACACATACCTTGCCACAGCGATAAAATATGAGGTTTTCAAACAGTTCGCTTCCAAAAACAGGCAACAACGATTTCAAAAGCGGGTTTTACTCGGGTGGGAGGAAGCAGCCACTGACACAGAAGAATATCTGCAAGCCAATGAATTACAAGCCCGGATATCCTCATTGGTGAAGGAATTGCCCGAAAAATGCAGGATCGTATTCCAGCTCAGCCGGGAAAAAGGATATTCACAAAAACAGATCGCTGCTGAACTGGGTATAGCAGAAAAAACGGTGGAGGCCCACTTATCCGCCGCACTTCGCCGACTTCGGTCGGGATTATCCCATCTATTTTCCTTTTTATTCTTCGTCTGAGAGATTCCGCAAAAAAAAGTTTTGACCGGACTAAGGGAAATCTTCTTCCCGGGGGGCTATATACAAAATAGCTGCTATGAAGGATCTGCCTTATTCGCAAAAAATCCTTGACCTCGGTGAAAAATGGATGAATGGAACGATCACGGAGGATGAGAAAGTAATCCTATTCAATTGGTACGATCAATTCGATGACTCCGAATTGACGCTGGACCCAAAGTTTGCCGGGCTATTCCGCAATCTCAAACAGGAGATGCTGAATGATATCCGGCAAAAGCTGGGGCAGCCTCCCCCGGTCAGGCATATGATAGGGCGGAAAGCTATAATGAGTGCAGCAGCAGCTCTTCTCTTCCTCATCGCAGGCGGATGGTACTATTCCTCACATAAAAGTGCTGCCGGCTCTTCCATAGCATCTACGATATCCAAAACAGCAGCCCCGGTCTCTCAGGATATCCTCCCGGGCAGCAACAAGGCCATACTTACCCTTGGAGATGGATCGACCATTGTCCTCGATAGCGCAAGAACAGGTAAGCTGGCCCACGAGGGCAATTCCCAGATCCTGAAAACAGGAGACGGGCAATTACAGTATACGGCCAATTCCAGGACAGAATCGATAGTCGCCTATAATGTACTGTCAACTCCTAAAGGCGGACAATATAAGCTGATCCTGCAGGACGGCACCAATGTCTGGCTCAACGCCGGCTCTTCCATCCGGTACCCTACAGCCTTTACAGGAAAGGAAAGAAGAGTTGAAATTACCGGTGAAGCCTATTTTGAAATAGCCAAAAATGCGGAAATGCCCTTTCGGGTAGTTGTCAATAGTCCTGCGCTCAACGACGATAGACCGGAGATCGAGGTATTGGGTACGCAGTTTAATATCAACGCATATAAAGACGAGCCCGGTATGAGTACTACATTGGTGGAAGGATCTGTAAGGCTCCTTAAAGGAAGCGCTTCCGCTATACTCAAGCCATACCAGCAAGCCCGGATCTCTTCGGATGGCAGTCTCAGGACGAAACCTCTTTCGGATGTAGAACAGATCATCGCCTGGAAAAATGGAGCATTTGAATTTGACGACGCAGATATTTCGACCGTAATGCGACAGATCTCCCGGTGGTATGACGTAGCGGTCGTCTATGAAGGAAAAGCTCCGGCAGACCATTTCAGCGGCCGATTCTCCCGCAACACCAGTTTAGCCGGTGTACTGAAGATCTTGAACATAAGTGGGATCCAATTGATCGCAGAAAATAAAAAGATCATTATAAAATCCTGATCGGTAAAGACCATAACTTTTTAACGAAAGCAAAAAACCGGGAACGTTGGCCCGTCCCCGGCGAAAGCCAAGTTAACTTTTGAATAAACAAAGCGTTCGAAGCACTGCTTATTTGTTAACTAAACACAACAAATTTATGAATCCGACTGCTTATTGCAAAATCGGGCTTAGTCTGCCTGCATTCTATTTCATTCTCACCAGGCAGCAAACCAAAACGTTGCGAGTCATGAAAGTCACAACAATTCTATTGCTGGCCGCCTGTATCCAGGTTAGCGCAAAGGGGTTTTCCCAAAAAGTGAGCCTTGCCGCCCGGGAAGCCCCCTTGACAAAAGTCTTCAAAGAGATCCAGAAGCAAACGGGGTATTCCTTCTGGTACAAGACCAAAGAGCTGGACAAAGCGGCCAAAGTCACGCTGGATCTCCGCAATGTCAACCTGGACGAGGCATTGAAAAAATGCTTCGAGAACCAGCCTTTCGATTATTTCGTCGTTGAACAAACGATAGTGGTCAAGCCCAGGGATTTATCTCCTGCACAAATGGCTGCAATAGTGGCGTCCATTATAAAAGGGAAAGTCACCACCGCCGCCGGTAAGCCCTTGAGCGGGGTCAGCGTCACCATCAAATCCTCTAAAAAAGGTACGAGTACTAATGAGAACGGGGAATTTACCCTCTCCGTTTCCAAAGACGATATCCTTGTCTTTTCCTACGTAGGGTATGACACAAAAGAAGTAAAGGTTGACGGGTTGACAACCATCGACATTACCCTGACGGAAAGCACCACAGCCTTGAATGAGATAGCTGTCATCGGCTATGGCCGCCAAAGTCGCAGGAATCTTTCCAGCGCCATCAGCACGGTCAAAAGCGAAGATCTCAACGCCGGCGCCATTACCGACGTCGGTCAGTTATTACAGGGCAAGGTCCCCGGTCTCAACATTACAGCCAGCGGCGACCCGAATGCATCTGCCGCAGTTGTCTTACGCGGTGCATCAACCTTGAACAGCTTCCAGACCCCTTATTATGTGATCGATGGGATCCCCGGCGCCGATATCTCTCTCATCGCCCCCAATGATATCGCATCTATCGATATCTTAAAGGATGCGGCTGCAACCGCGATCTATGGTAACCGTGCCGCCAACGGTGTGATCATGGTGACGACCCGGAAAGGGAAAGCCGGGCAAATGCAGGTGTCCTATGGCGGATACCTGGGACTGGAAAAAGTATCCAACCAGCTGAAAATGATGGACGCCGCTGAGCTGAAGTCATTTGTGACAAAGAATAACCTGGCCTTTACCCCGGCAGACGATAAAGGAGCAAATACCAACTGGCAAAAAGCCATCGAAAGGAACTCGGCCGTTTCCACCAATCACAATATTGCACTCAGCGGCGGAACAGAACATAGCAACTACATCGCCACCCTGAACTATGCAAATAAGGAAGGTATTTTACAGGGCAGCTCCTTACAGCGGGTCATTGGCCGTCTCGCGATAGAACAGTACGCGCTGAAAGACAAAGTGAGGTTTGGTATAAATGTCACAAATTCCAACAGTAATTCGGACGATATAGCTTATCGCAATACCGTTCTGCTGGAATCTGCCCTCTTTCTGCCGGTATCGCCCATAAAAAATTCAGATGGGACATATTTTGAGAATTTCAATCATTCCAACTACTATAATCCCGTGGCGATGATGAATCACAGTCAACTGAACACCAAGTACAATAACCTCGCAGGAAGTTTCTTCACGCAGGTCAGGCTGCCCTTCGGATTAAAATATGACCTGAACCTCTCCTATCAGAATTACAGCAGCTTGCAGGGGGAATACCTGGACAGCTATTTCACCAATAACTATAACGGGATGTACAACAATCCCGACCCCGGCCTGACTTTCCACTTACCACAAGCCTTCGGGGCAAATGGACAGGCGACAAGGTCTTCCTACCAGAATACGACCAAAGTGCTGGAAAGCTTTCTGACCTGGGATAGGAAATTCGGTTTTCATACGATCAATGCCGTGTTAGGATATTCCTGGCAGACACAGGTCACTGGGGAAGGCCTTTCAGTTACTACCGCCAATTTTCCCGTGAATAGCATAAGTTATAACAATTTAGCATTGAGCAACCCCTATGGGTTGAGCAGCTATACGGTGAGTTTCGGATCGGATGGCGTCTACTACAAGACCCGCATGATCTCAGATTTTGGGCGCGTAAATTATAATTACAAAGACAAATATTTATTCCAGGGGTCGATAAGAAGAGATGGCAGTTCTGTATTCGGCCTCTCTCACCAATGGGGTTATTTCCCTTCAGTAGGCGCAGCCTGGAGGATCAGCCAGGAGAACTTTATGAAACAGCAGCTTATTTTTAGTGAGCTGAAACTAAGAGGCAGTTACGGGGTCACCGGGAATTCAACCGGGTTCAATGCCTATACCGCACAATCCCTCTCCGGTAACAATGGTACGTTCTATTATAACGGGTCGAATAACGCCGCATATGGCCCCATCCAGGCAGCCAACCCGGACCTGCGTTGGGAAAAAACAGCTACTACAGACATCGGATTGGATGCGGGACTCCTGAACGGCCGGTTCAACATCGGATTAGACGTCTATAATAAAAACACTACCGGTATGATCTATAATTATACGGTAGACCAGGTGCTGGTTCCCGCCGGTATCATTACAGCCAACGGAGGGAGCATGAATAATAAGGGTATCGAATTAAGCCTGACGGCAACCATCGTCAATAAGCATGACCTTACCTGGACCTCCAGTCTCAACCTGGCTCACAATACCAATAAAATTACCAGCCTGTCCAATCCACTGTTTGCCGGAGGCGACTCGGTTCGTCTATCCGATCCCGAAGGTGGCGGGCAATCCGGAAGCACCTTGCAGATCTTAAAGGCAGGTAAACCACTGGGGCAATTCTTTTCTGCTCTGTATGCCGGAAAAGACAAGAACGGCGTTTCGCAATACATTTCAGGCGTCGACACCCTGATGACCAGCCCACAGACCGGAACAGATTATCATTACCTGGGAAATGCACAACCGAAATTATTATTGGGTTGGGCGAATAAATTTCAATACAGGAATTTTGATCTGAACATCTTCCTGAGAGGCGTATTCGGGAATAAGATCTTTAATGCTACCCGGGCCGATCTCTTCCGGCCGACAACAGCGGAATACACCAATATCCTAAAAGATGTGGCTGGCGAATCCATCAACAATGCGACTGCCTACCTGTATTCCTCCCGTTTTATCGAAAGTGGTGCCTACCTGAGATTTGACAATGCTACCCTGGGATATAATATCAAATCCCCCAGCGAGTATATCAGAACGCTCCGCATATATGCCTCTGTCAACAACCTTTTCGTAATTACCGGATATAAAGGAGTAGACCCCGAGGTCAACCAGGGCGGAATATCACCGGGCGTAGACTACAATAATTTTTATCCCAAGACCCGCCAGTTCCTGTTTGGCATAAATGCCTCTTTTTAATCTTAACGAGTAAAAATATTTAGCATGAACCAACTTATTAAATATATTATTTTCCCGGTGCTGATCGGAAGCCTGTTGGCCTCCTGTCATAAGTTAAACATGCCGGTAACATCGGAATTGACGCCAACCGTCTTCCCCCAGGACTCCACACAGTATGCTTCTGTCACCGGCCCGATGTATGTCGTGCTGAGAGGGAATTATGCGGTTGAATACTTTTTCCAGCAGACCTATAGCACCGATGAAGGGATTATGCCGGCAAGAGGCGGCAACTGGTACGACGGCGCGCAGAACCAGCAGATGCATTACCATACCTGGAACGCCAACAATGGTTACGTTACGGGCAACTGGAGTTGGTGTTCCACTATTATCGGCGTGGCCAACCAGGCAATTTCTATCCTGAATGGCACATCGTCTACCGGCTCGTATAAGCAGGCCTATCTGGCCGAATCAAAGATGGTCCGGGCGCTGGCCTATTTCTTTATGATGGACAACTATGGCAACGTCCCCATTGATACGACATTCGGGGATTATACACCAAAGGCGAATGTGGCCCGCCCTCAGCTCTTCAATTTTATCGAGTCGGAAGTAAAGGCCGCCTTGCCATACCTGAACGCCGTGTCCGGCATAAGCCAGTACGGACGGCCCAATAAATACACTGCCTATGCTTTACTCGCCAAAATGTATCTCAACGCCGAATATTATACCGGCACGGCCCGCTATAATGATTGCATAGCAGCATGCGATAGCGTGATCAATTCAGGTTTGTATTCTTTGCAACCTATGAGCACTTATCTCTCGCAGTTCGGTCCTGCCAACGGTCCTTCCTTTAAGGAGTTCATTTTTGCAATACCCTATGATCCCGCGCTGACCAGTTCCTTTGGCAGCACCGGCTGGCCTTTCCGCTGTGTAAATATACATGCCCGCTATGATGTGCCCCGTTCGATGGGTAAGGTGGCGACAGGCGGCGGTTACAATTTTTTCAATCTGCCCTTCACAACCGACGGCCCTGCCTCTACCCTGCCTTCGTTCTACGCCTATTTCAATGACGCGGGAGATATCCGGAACAAGCAATGGCTTACCGGTCTGCAATACCAGAGCGATGGAGTGACGCCACTCACTGTCACGACGACAAAAGGAGGGTATGATTTTACCTATACCGCTTCCGATGCATCGACCCCCTTCACTTACCAGGTCAACTTAACTCCTGATATTGTGCTCCGGTATAATACAGCCACATTTGACGTCGGCAACGATGAGATCGGCTGGACCATGGGTTACCGCAATATCAAATTCTATCCCGATGCAACCTCATCCAACAGGAATCAGAACAACGACGTTCCCGTATTCCGCTATTCTGATATAATTTTGGAGAAGGCCGAAGCCATCTTAAGGGGAGGCACCGCTACCCAGGGTCAAACCGCACTGAGCCTTGCCAACCAGTTGAGGGCAGTACGTACTACTTCTGCCGCCTGGACCAATGTCACACTGGATTCTGTCTATAATGAAAGATGCCGTGAATTTGCCTGGGAAGCCTGGCACCGGAATGATATGATAAGATATGGTAAATTTGAAGGTTCCTGGGGATTCAAGACAGATGCCGATGTCAGACACCGCATTTTCCCGATCCCCACCAGCGCGCTGGTATTAAACCCGAAACTCACTCAAAACCCCGGCTATTGAGCAAACTGATCATTTTTCGGCGTGGGTGGCACAAGTTCTTCCTCCCTGGCCTGTTCTGGCTGATCAGCAGCGGAATAGCCCATGCCCAACTGAATAAAGATGTCTCATATGCGCTGATCCGGCGTATTGTGCCTGACAGAGCGCCCCAATTCATAATCGAGTCCTTACCGGTTACCGCCGGTAAGGACCTTTTCGAACTCGAAAGCCGGGGCAACCGGATCGTGCTGCGCGGTAACAATGGCGTTGCCATCGCTTCCGCACTGTACTATTATCTTACAGAGTTCTGTCACTGCCAGGTGACCTGGAATGGAACAAACCTGCACCTGCCGGCACGTCTTCCATCAGTGCCCCAAAAGATACACCGCCAGTCGCCATATCATTACCGGTATTATCTCAATTATTGCACGTTCAATTATTCTATGGCCTGGTGGGGCTGGGATCGATGGCAGCAGGAAATAGACTGGATGGCCCTGCATGGTATCAATATGCCCCTGGCCATCACCGGAGAAGAATATACATGGTACCAGGTATACCGGAATATGGGATTTACAGATGAGGAACTAAAGAATTTCTTCAGCGGCCCCGCTTATTTCGCCTGGTTCTGGATGGGTAACCTGGACGGATGGGGAGGCCCCCTGGCAATGCATTGGATGACGACGCAAAAAGATCTGCAAAAAAAGATACTGGCCAGAGAAAGAGAATTGGGCATGATACCAGTGTTGCCGGCCTTTACCGGCCATGTTCCCCCCTCTTTTCTTTCCAGGTTTCCTACCGCGCATTGCAAAGTCACCAACTGGAAAAATGGGTTTAATGACACCTATATCCTCGACCCGGCAGATCCCTTGTTCGCAGAGATAGGGAAAAAATTTCTGGCAGAACAGACTGCCTTATTCGGCACGGACCATTTTTATTCTGCCGACACTTTTAATGAGAACGAACCGCCATCCGATGACCCCTCTTTTTTATCCGGGCTCAGCGCCAAAATATATGATGGGATGAAAGAAGCTGATCCCGCTGCCATCTGGGTCATGCAGGGTTGGTTATTTTACAGCGACCGGAAATTCTGGAAGAGCCCGCAGATCGAAGCTTTACTCAATGCCGTTCCCGATGACCGGATGCTGCTGCTCGATCTCGCAGCAGAGATCGAACCCATATGGAAAAGGACCCGGGCTTTTTATGGTAAACCCTGGATCTGGAATATGCTGAATAATTTCGGCGGCAATGTAAACCTGTTTGGCCGTATGGACGGGGTAGCGGCTGGTCCCGCCATGGCATTAAAGGATACCGCCTCCGGTCATATGCAGGGGATCGGGCTGACAATGGAAGGCATCGCAACGAATCCCGTTATCTATGAGCTGATGATGCAACATGCCTGGCAGCAGGAGCCAATATCTCCGGAAGTATGGCTGCGGTCTTACATCCTGAACCGATATGGATATTCGTCACCGGGATTGATAAAGGCCTGGGATATACTCCGGCAGACCGTGTACAACGGCAATTTGATAAGAGATGGAGCAGAGTCTATCATCACCGGACGGCCAACCTTTGATTCAACTACGGTCTGGACGCGTACAGCTTTAAATTACCGGCCCGCAGATCTGCTGCCTGCCTGGGACCTGTTCGTCCAGTCCGTAAGCCCCTCACAACCCACGGAAGGCTTCCAGTTTGATCTGGTCGACATCACAAGACAGGTACTGGCCAACTATGCGCAGGTCCTGCAAAAAAATTGGGTCCGTGCCTTCCGCTCAAATGACAGCGTTGCCTTTAACCAGAGCAGCAAGGCCTTTATTGGTCTCATCGCCGACCTCGACAACTTACTCTCCACCCGAAAGGATTTCTTATTGGGTCCGTGGTTGGCGGATGCACGTGCTAAAGGTATAACACCGGAAGAGCAGGCCCGGTATGAAAGCAATGCCCGGGACCTCATCACCTTGTGGGGTGATGCAGACAGCCCGCTGCATGAATATGCCAACCGGCAATGGAGCGGTCTGCTGAATGATTTCTATTGCGTCCGGTGGGAGAAGTTCTTTGACTTCCTGCGACAGAACCAGGGCTTTGATAAGGATCCCGACTTTGCTGTCTTTGATAAAAACATCCGCCAATGGGAATGGGCCTGGGTGCACGAACAAAAATCCTATCCCATATCACCTGTCGGTGATCCCGTCTCCGAGGTAAAAAAACTCTATAAAAAATATCGCCCCCTATTAACCCAGGTGTATGGAAAATAGACCTCAACGACCGGCCCGTCTCCTATCTTTGGATGCTTTGCGGGGTTTCGATATGTTCTGGATCATGAGTGGCGAACAGATCGCTCATGCATTGGCAAAGACCACCCATTGGGCTCCCGCGGTATGGTTATCCAACCAGCTGCATCATACGGTGTGGGACGGATTCACCTTCTATGACATGATCTTCCCGCTTTTTCTTTTCATCGCCGGCGTCTCCCTGCCCTTTTCGCTGGAAGGAAAAAAAGTAAACAGACAGTTATATATTACCCTGATCCGAAGAACAGTACTGCTGATCCTGCTGGGCTTTGTCGTCAACGGAATTTTAAAATGGGATGGATATTCCAACACCCGTTTTGCCAGTGTCCTCGGCCGGATCGGGCTGGCCTGGTTCTTTGCCGCATTGATCTATCTGAACTGTTCCCTGAAAGGACAGCTGGCCTGGTTCCTCGGATTATTGATTGGCTACTGGGCCCTAATGGTTCTGGTCCCTGTTCCGGGGTATGGAGCAGGTGTGCTTACAATGGAAGGATCACTGGAATCCTATGTCGACCGATTATTGCTTCCTGGCAGACTCCACGATAAGATCCATGACCCCGAAGGCATTCTATCGACCCTCCCCGCAATCGGCACAGCCATGCTGGGCATTTTTTCGGGGACCTGGCTTAAATGGAACAACGTGGAACGGTCCATGTTAAAAAAGGGAATAGTTTTGTTTGCAGCAGGCCTGATCCTGTTGCTGCTGGGCACCCTTTGGGGCCAGGTCTTTCCGATCAACAAGCGACTGTGGAGCAGCTCTTTCGTATTGTACGCCGGAGGTTGGAGCTTGTTGTTCCTGTCCCTCTTTTATTTGCTGATCGACGTCGCCGGCTGGAAAAAACTGGCATTCCCCTTTATAGTCATCGGTTTGAATTCCATCGCCATTTACCTCGCGTCTGAAGGGTTGGTCGATTTTACCTATACGGCAAATTATCTTTTCGGAGGTCTTATTCACCGGATACCTGAAAACTGGCAGGCGGTGTGGGCGGCAATATCTGTCACAACTGTTCAATGGCTGGCACTGTATTTTCTTTACAGAAAAAGGATCTTTTTTAAAATATAGAAAAAGCCATGATCGAACCGGCGGGATTCTTTTCATTTCCTGCCACGGAAAGAGCAATATATTGTTTTCCTTCCCACATATAGGTGCAAGGCGTGGATGATCCGAGTCCCGGCAATACTATCTCCCATAATAGTTTGCCACTATCCTTATCAAAGGCGCTGAACTTCCTGTCTTTCCCGCCTGCTATGAATACCAGGCCGCCGGCGGTGGCGATGGGTCCCGGCGACCCGGTCAGACCCGTAGGCTGTCCGTTGACCAGGGTACTATCATTGCCAACAGGTATCTTCCACACATATTCACCCGTGTTGAGGTCAATGGCATTCAACACACCCCACGGAGGCTTGATGGCCGGATAGTTGCCGGATCCCTTAAAGGGCGCATAAGCCAATACGTTAAGATAAACAGATGCTGTATCCGCTGTACCATCTTTGGTCTTCACAGCCGCCATCGCAGACCGGTTCTGCCTGATCTCCAACAGGTCTGACTCCTGCTGAAAAAGTTTTCTATTATTGCCCGACAGTAAGAACAGGGCAATGGCATCTTCCTTCCCCTGTAACACTCCGGCAAAGGGTGGCATTTTTCCCCCACCCTGTCTGATCTTACCGATCACCTGTTCCCGGGTCATTCTTTTTTCAAGCCCGATCAGGGAAGGATACAACGGTTCATCCCCACTTCTGTCCTGTTTATGACAGCTGCTGCAGTAGCTCATATAGATCGCCTTCCCTGAATGATAAGGCAGGGAGGACGAGGCGGTTTCCGGCTCTATCTTTTTCAGCAGGTCGATCTCGGGAGAATTATTCGACTTAAGATAGAGGACGCCCGTGGCAGGATCGTATGCGGCTCCGCCCCATTCGGATCCGCCGATGGTTCCGGGGAGATTAAGGGAACCCTGGACAGAAGGCGGCGTGAACAGTCCTTCATATCGCAAGGACTTGAACAATGCCACTAAGGAATCATGTGCCGCCGGTGAAAGGTCAACGAGATCATCCGCCGTCATAGACTGACGGGCATACGGAGCAGGCTTTAACGGAAAAGGTTGAGTAGGCCAGGCCGCTTCCCCCGGCACATTGGAAGCAGGAACGATGCGCTCTTCTATTGGAAATAAAGAGATCCCTGTCTCGCGGTCCAACACATACAGAAATCCTACCTTGGAGGTTTGTGCCACCGCATCCACTTTTTTGCCATCTTTCAGGATGGTCACCAGGTTCGGCGGTGCAGGGAGATCATAATCCCACAGGTCATGATGAACAGTCTGAAAATGCCACACATGTTTTCCAGTCGCGGCATCCAGCGCAACGATACAATTGCCGTAAAGATTTTCTCCTTTTCGGTCAGCACCATAAAAATCGTAGGAAGGCGATCCCAATGCCAGGAAAACCAACCCTCTTTTTTCGTCCAGGCTCATGCCTGACCAGTCATTGGCGCCTCCCGCATATTTCCAGGCATCTTCCGGCCAGCTGTCATACCCTGCCTCCCCCGGTTTGGGGATCGTATGAAAGGTCCATGCCAGCTTTCCTGTTCGGATATTATATGCCCGGATATACCCAGGCTGAGCTCCATATAATTCCGACACCTCATTTCCGATGATCAGCAGATCGTGGTATACGATCCCCGGCGAAGTGGGTTTTATGGAGATCTTGTCCGGGTCATCGCGGATACCAATGTTCATGCTTACCTTACCCTTTGTTCCAAAGGCAGGTATCGGCTTTCCTGTCCGGGCATCCACCGCAAACAGATTGTCTCCGCCTGTAAATAAGATCCGCTTATCGTCCCCATCCTCCCAGTAGGTAACACCACGGGATACCCCCCCTCCTTCTCCTCCGTCAAAAGGATCGAAAGACCAGATCTTCTTTCCCGACAGGGCAGATACGGCATACACTCTATGCCTTCCCGAAGTGGCATACAATACCCCGTCTATTACTATGGGATTGCATTCACTGTTTGCCGGTCGGGAATCCGGCAGAGCATCGTCGGGATTAAATGTCCAGGCCAGTTTCAGAGTCCGGACATTTTCTTTATTGATCAGACGCAGATCCGAATAACTACTACTCAGCGCATCCGCTTTATACATAGCCCAATCGCCATTTTTTTGATGACAACCAAGGCAAAAGAACCCGGTGAAAAAAAATAATGCCAGTCCTGAGACCGACTGATTGGGATAATCTGAAGGGATCATAAGCAGGGTTAAGCCTGATGGCTACCCAAATATAGGTCAAGATTGCCAAGGCCCATCGTAAAGCCTCCCTGAAAGCCCATTTTAATGATCGCTTCCATATCGGCTTCCCGATCAAAGCTAATATCGATCGTTACCGTAGTGGAGTCGCCCGTTTCTTCAAACCGTTTGTTCCAGTGCATCACGGGAAATTCAGTATTCGCCTTTCCTTCTTCATCGCAAAACATGGCCGAGTCCATGATGTTCTTCAGCGGCCGGATCGTTTTATAATCAACCCTGCACCAGGTTCTGTCGCCACTGGGTCCAACCATGCAATAAAGCCATCGGCCGCCTTCACTGAAGTCCATCGTTTTTGTCTCAGCTCTATAAGGTTTGGGCGCCCACCACTGGTCGAGTATATCGCTCGTCGTCCATGCCTCCCATACCCGCGGTAATGAAGCATCAAATGCCCTTACTACAGTAAGCTTTTTCTTTTCCAGGTCTTTTGAAAAGACGGTCTCATTTTTTGTCATGATCATTTATTTTTTATTTTTCAGGAATTTATCCAGCTGGCTGAAACGATCCTCCCATTGCGAGCGGAATTGTTCCATCCATAGATCGACCTCTTTCATTTTCTGTGGGTTAAAATGATAATGGATCTCCCGGCCTGTTTGTTTCTGATCGACCAGCTGACATTCAGCAAGTATCTTAATGTGTTTGGATATGGCCTGTCTGCTGCTGTCAAAATGTTCAGCAATGGCATTGGGAGTCATGGCATTCAATGCCAGCAAACTTAAGATCGCCCTCCTGGTAGGGTCTGCAATAGCCTGAAATACGTCTCGTCTCATAATAATATTTGCAACTAATTAGTTGCAAATATATGGGCAACCGATCGATTGCGCAAATTTATTTTTCATGCCATTTTTGTAAAAGCCCCAGCAACTCCTGCGGATCGAAGGGCTTGCTGATATAATCATTCATCCCCGCCGCCAGGCATTCTTCCCTGTCGCCATGCAAAGCGTTAGCCGTAAGCGCAATTATCACCGGCTGCTCACCCGTCGTCTGCCGGATAACCCTGGTAGCCTCCATGCCATCCGTTTCAGGCATTTGCACATCCATCAGGATAAGGTCGTACCTGTTCATCCTCCACATCTCCAAGGCCTCCTTCCCATTAGCCGCCACATCAATATTATAACCAAGCCGCTGCAGGATGGCTGTCGCGACGAATTGGTTGATTGGGTCATCTTCGGCGAGCAGTATCCTCCAGGGATAGGATTCGGCAGCTTTTGTCGTTGCATTCTCATTGCCCGCTGGTACCTTCCTCCTGCCGGCTGGCCCCTTCGGCTGCAGACTGGCTTCTGCTTCGATCGTAAAGGAAAAACAGCTTCCCTTTCCTGGTTGGCTTGTCACGCCTATCGTCCCGCCCATCACTTCCACGAGCTTCTTACAAATAGCGAGGCCGAGGCCGGTGCCGCCATATTTTCTTGTGGTGGAAGCATCCAGCTGGGAAAATGCCCTGAACAACTTATCCGCCTGCGCCGGTTCGATACCTATTCCCGTATCCCTGACCGTAAATCGCAGATGTCCATTCCCCGGCGTCCTGTCATTTTGTACGTGAACAGCAACTTCTCCCTGATGGGTGAACTTTACCGCATTGCTCACAAGGTTCATCAGGATCTGACGCAGCCTGAGCCGGTCACCCATGATCTGCAGAGGGACGTCGGGATCTATCGTACACGACAGGTCGATACCTTCTTTTGCAGCCTTTCCCGCAAAGATATCAAGGACTTCCCCGATGCAGGTCTGGAGGTCGAAATCATGCTTCTCAAGCTCGAGATTACCCGATTCGATCTTTGAGAAATCAAGGATGTCGTTGATGACATTTAAAAGCCCTTCCCCACTGGTGCGTATGATCTCGGTGTATTTCCGCTGATCCGCATTCAGCGGTGTTTCTATAAGCAGGTTGGCCATGCCGATCACGCCATTCATGGGTGTCCGGATCTCATGGCTCATGGTGGCGAGAAAAATGCTTTTCGCCTGGTTGGCTTTTTCCGCATCGAGTCTTGCCGTCTCCGCCTCCTGTCTTGCTTTCTTCTCCAGTTCCATGGACTCGGCAAGTCGTTCGGTTCGCTCCTTTACCTGGTTTTCCAGCAATACCTGCTGCCGTCTGATACCGTTGACGCGCAACCGAATAAACAGGACTGTTCCACCCACGAGGACAGTTAACACCAGGACCCTGAACCACCAGGTCATCCAGAAAGGAGGCAGGATGACGAGCTTTAATTCAGTTGTTCTATCAGACCATTTCCCCTGGCTGTTCAGACATCTTATCCGCAGGGTATATTTACCCGGCTCAAGATTGGTGTAGGTTGCCGAATGGCTGGTCCCTATATTATTCCAGCTTTTATCAAACCCATCCAGCATATAAGAATATTGCTTCCTTTGCTGCAATGCATAGTTCAGTGAAGCAAATTCGAATGAGATCACCGACTGGTTATACGAAATAGTTATTTCACTGGCCTCGGAGATGGTCGTTTTAAGAGGCGTCTTGTTTTGTTCGTTCGAGATCGGCACCTCTTTATTAAAGATGAGAAAGCTGGTAAACACCAGGGAGGGTTCGAACAGACTCGATTTTATACTATCGGGAAAAAAAGTATTAAAGCCGTTAACACCTCCGAAATACATGGCCCCGGAAGAGCTTTTAAGACAGGAATGCGCCTTGAACTCATTTGACTGAAGACCATCGGCATCCGTGAAATTTGTGGCAGTCTTTGTCCGGGGATCAAACTTTGAAAGTCCCTGGTTGGTGCTGACCCATAAATTTCCTCTATCATCTTCAAGAATACCCAAAATATGATCATCGGGAAGTCCATCTCTGGCAGAATAAAGGGTGAAGCGACCGGTTTGAGGATCGAAGCAGTTTAGACCCGATTTTGTGCCGATCCATATATTCCCTTTTTTGTCTTCACAGATGGAATTGACGACGTTGTTACTCAGGCTGTTCCTGCTGCTGTCATGTATAAAGTGTGTAAACCGCTTTGTTTTCTTATCATAACGGTCCAGCCCCTTGTCATAAGTGCCGAACCAGATCAGACCCTTGCTGTCGGTGAGCATGCAGACGACAAGTGCAGGGCACTTCTCCCCGGCATCAGCTACAAAAGAAGCCGGTGGCAAAAATCGACCTGTCCCTGACTCATGACAGCTTAGTCCTCCGTCCCAACTGGCTATCCAAAGATCTTTATCCTTGTCCAGCATCATTGCCGCAATATTATTCCCGCTGATCCCGTATGCTTTTGCGGTGCCTTTCCGAAGAAGCCGATAAGTCTTTTTTACCGGGTCAAGAACGGTGGTGCCGTCTGCGACGCTCCCCAGCCATATGCTGCCGGTTTCATCGGAGCAGACAGCCGGTATATAATTGCCGCAGATGCTCTGCGGATTCCCGGGCTGATGGATAAAATGCGTAAAGCTGTCCTTTCGGGGATCAAACTGATCCACTCCGCCACCATCCGTGCCTATCCAGATATAACCATGATCATCTTCATGAAATCCGAGAATATTGTTATTGCCCGGGCTGTTGATCGAGCTGTTGTGCCGGTAAGCAGCAAACTGGTTGGCCTCTTTATTATAAAGATTGACGCCACCGCTGAAAGTACCCAGCCACATGTTGTTTTGCGGATCCCTATAGACCGAATAGATAGAATTATTACTAAGAGTAGTATTATCCAGGTCATCATGCCCGTAATTGACGAATCTTTCATCCTTCAGGTTCAGAATGCTCAACCCACCATTCTCCGTACCGATCCACAAATTATCCTTGTCATCGGCGGCCATCGACAGGATAATATTTCTCGACAGACTATTAGGGTTCAACGGGTCATTTCTGAAATGATGAAAATGTTTCTCATCGGGGTTCAGTTCGTCAAGCCCCCCTCCCCTTGTGCCTATCCACAGTCTGTGCCAGTGATCTTCATACAGACATTGAACGCTGTTATTGGACAAGGATCCGCCATCCTTGTCGCTGTGCCGGAAATGGATAAACCGGCCGGTTCCCGGATCAAGCAGGTTCAGACCGCCATTCTCCGTCCCAATCCATAGCTGGTGCCGGCTGTCTTCCATCACGGCAGTTACTGTACCGTCGCTGATGCTGTTGCCGGTTGCATGGTATTCATACCTTGTAAATCTGCCTTCTTTTTTACTCAGCTTGTTCAGTCCCCCAAACCGGGTGCCGACCCATAGATTACCGGCATGATCCCCCGTTATACAGGTTATCGAGTTGTCGGAGATGCTGGCCGGATCGTGCGGGTCATGCCGGTAATGAACAAACCGATCCTTCTCTCTGTCCAGCCTGTCCAGTCCACCTTCCGAGGTGGCTATCCATATGATACCTTCCAGATCTTCAAATATATTTTTGATGTGACTGTCGCTCAGGGACATCGGCCCTTTCGGGTCATTTCTGTAAATGGTGAATTTATATCCGTCATATCGGTTTAACCCATCCGGAGTTCCGAACCACATAAAGCCTTGTTTGTCCTGTAAGATCGTGGTTACGTTACTTTGAGAAAGACCTGTCTCCGGTCCGATGCGAATAAATTTTATGTGCCGGGATTGAGCAAAAATAGCAGAGGGGCAAGCATTCAACAATATAAGCAGCAAGCATTCGTACCGTTTCATGGCTGTTATTGAACGCGAATGTATTGTATTTTATTGTTATACTGCCCTATAAAGACCATTCTTAAACCTTTTTGCCAGCAAGCCAGTGGCCTGGGTAAGATCAAGATCAGCAACGATAATCCCTGTTCTTCCATAGGTCTCATGTTTTATACAGGTACCATCGGGGCCGATGATCGAGCTCGCCGATTCGGGATATCGCGAGGCATAGTTCGAGCTGGCAAAGAAGATGGTGTTTTCCATAGCTCTCATCATCATCGCCTTTTCATAATAGGGATTATCCTTGCTCCCCCATTCAGTGAGCAATCTGCCTTCGGTATTGCTTCCGGTAAAATGCGGATGAAAAACGATCCTGGCGTCATGCTGAGCAGCCCATCTTACAGATTCAGGATAACGGAAGCCCTCGTGACAAATAGTGATCCCGAATTTTACACCGCTCACTTCAAAGATGCGACGCGTCGTACCCGGCGTCCACATATGATCTTCTGTAGGGTCCAGCTGATTTTTAGTCTGGTAACCCAGGACCTCTCCTGACGCGGATATGACATGCGCGAGATTCAGCACTCCTTCAGACTGAGGCCAATCCATGGGTATAATGATCGCGATAGAATTCTCTTTTGCAACGACGCATACGCTGTCCAGCGCCGACTGCAAACTTTCCGCTGAGCGCTCTTCCGGCGCATATCCCATTCCCGGGTAGCCTGGCAGATATGACTCTGGGAAACAAATGATGACTGCCTTTTCTTTTGCAGCATCTTTTACCATTTCCTCCAGCTGGTACAAACCATCACTGATAGATGCCGGAAATGAAGGAGAAGCTAACGCTATTTTCATAAAACTGTGAATTATATAAGTTTATTCCAGAAATATAAAACTTTATTCGAATATATAGCTTGATCTTTACTTACTTTTCAATTTCCCGCAAAAATTCGTTGTTGATCATGAAATTCATCCTTGCCTTTGCTGCTACAGCTTGCTTACAGGTAAGTTTCTCCGCATTCGCGCAAAAAACAGATATTAAAGCCGGGACAGATAACATATCGCCGGTATACACGGATATACACGGACGGATAGTAGATGAAAATGGCAAAGCGCTCTCGGGGGCGACTATAACAGTAAAGGAAACATCCGCAAGAATAGTCACAGGCCACAAAGGAACATTTATAATTAAGGCGGTTCCCGGTCAAACGCTGATCGTTTCCAGCCCGGGTTATGATGACCAGGAGATCCTTGTTGGCTCCGACAAACAGCTAACGATCGAAATGGAGTTGAACCTGGCCTCCCTGTTAAATACCGTAATGGTAAATAAGGGATATTATACTACGACTCAAAAGCTAAACACGGGAAATGTTAGCACGATCAATGCCGCTGAAATAGACGAACAACCTGTTGGCAATCCTTTGGAGGCCTTGGAGGGACGAGCCACCGGCGTAATTGCTACTCAATCCAATGGATTACCGGGTGCCGGCATTTCTCTGCAGATCCGCGGGCAGAATTCGATCCTGAATGGAAATGATCCTTTGTATCTGATCGACGGCGTTCCATTTACAAATACCAGCATCTCCCTTGGGGTTATTTCAGCCAACGGCTCTCAAAGTCCTTTCAACAACATAAACCCCGGGGATATCGAAAGTATAGAGATCCTGAAAGATGCAGATGCAACGGCGATATATGGTTCAAGAGGCGCCAATGGCGTAGTTCTGATCACCACCAGGAAAGGAAAGATCGGCAGGACCAAATTAGGATTTAAGGTATATACAGGAACCGGAAGGATCACCCGGACCATCGATCTGATGAATACGCAGCAATATCTTCAAATGCGAAGGGAAGCCTTTGCAAATGACAATATCACACCTGATATTTATAGTGCGCCGGACCTGGTAGCATGGGATAATTCCCGGTATACAGACTGGAAGAAATTTCTGATAGGGGGTTCTGCGCAAATTACTGATGCGCAGGTTTCAATATCCGGAGGTGACGCCCAGACCCAATTTTTGCTGAGTTCGGGCCTTCATCGGCAAACGACCGTTTTCCCGGGCGACCTGGCAGACAACAGGGGATCGGTTCATTTCAATCTTACTCATAATTCCCGGGATAATAAATTCAAGGCGATCCTTAAAACAAGTTACAGCACGGACAAAAATAACCTGATAGGCCAGGATATGACAAGTCTTACAAGACTATCGCCTAATGCTCCGGCCCTGTACGATTCCAGCGGGAAGCTTAATTGGAGCGAGGGAGGGGTCGCCTTTTCCAATCCCCTGGCTTATTTATTACAAAAATCGACAGCAATTGCGGATAATTTAATGAGCAACCTCGTTTTACGCTACCAACTGCTGCCTGGATTAAACTTAAAAGCAAATCTGGGGTATAGTAACCTGCAGCTTCAGCAAACCTTTATTTACCCGGGGGCATCACTGAACCCTGCATTCAATTTTACGGGATTTGCGGAATATAGTAATAATAATTTCAAAAGCTGGATTGCCGAACCTCAGGCGGAATATCAAAATGCGTGGGGAAAAGGAAAACTGGAAGTTCTGATAGGGACCAGCTTCCAACAGGAAAAAACAAATGGCAGCATAACTTATGCAAGTGATTTCAGCAGTGACGCGCTGCTTGGATCACCTTCAGCCGCCGGCAACATCTCTGTTGCCAATAATAATACCTTATATCATTACCAGGCTGTCTTCGGAAGGATCAACGTTAGTTGGGCCGATAAATATTTATTGAATTTAACCGGGAGAAGGGATGGATCATCCCGGTTTGGACCGGATAAGCAATTTGCCAATTTCGGAGCCGTCGGCGCCGCCTGGCTCTTTTCAAAAGAACCATTCATAAAAAAAAATATTTCGCCGCTGACATATGGAAAATTAAGAGGCAGCTTTGGAATAACAGGGAATGATCAGATCGGGGATTATCAATATCTCAACAGCTATAGTTCATATATCTATCCTTACCAGGGTCAAACGGGCATAGTGCCAACCCAACTATACAACCCGGATTACAGTTGGGAGACAAATCGCAAGACGGAACTTGGGCTCGAGCTTGGAACCTTAAATGACAGAATAATTGTAATGGTCAGCTTTTACCACAATCGTAGCTCAGACCAGCTCATCAATTTTACGCTGCCGATCCAAACCGGCTTTAACGGTATCATTCGGAATTCGCCAGCCCAGGTACAAAATACAGGTTGGGAATTCCAGCTGAATGCCGCTATTATAAAAACAAAAGACTTCACCTGGGAAACGGCATTGAATTTGACGGTTGCACGCAATAAATTATTGAATTTCCCGGGTCTGATCTCTTCCGGTTATGCCAATCAGTTCGAGATCGGCCAGCCTTTGAACATTGTAAAGTTAATCCACAGGATCGGCGTCGATCCCCAAACCGGGATCTATCAGTTCGCAGATAAAGACGGCAAAATCACATCAGCACCATCCTTTCCTGACGACTATACTGTCATAAGGGATCTGACACCTTCTCTCTATGGAGGATTTAACAGCCGCTTTCAATATAAAGGGCTCAGCCTGACTTTCTTTTTCCAATTTGTAAAACAGGTGGGGCTTAATTACGCATACAATAATACTACACCCGGGAGCCTGGGCAACCAGCCAATTGATGTGTTAAACCGATGGAGAAAGCCAGGAGATCTTACAAACACGCAACTTTATACTACTACCAATCCGGCGTCTGCCGCCTATTATTATAATTCCTCTTCCGACGGCGCAGTGAGTGATGCATCTTTTATCCGGTTAAAAAACACGGCCCTCTCTTATAGTCTCCCTCAGAAATGGACCAGCCGGATCAGGGCGGAACTGATCAGGGTCTACCTGCAGGGGCAGAATCTCCTTACATTCACGAATTACAGGGGTGGAGATCCCGAAACCAGGAGCGCATTTATCTTACCTCCGCTAAAGATAGTTACCGGCGGCATTCAAGTCACATTTTAATTACCGAAAATGAGAACAACCATAAATTTAATTTGTGTTTACCTGTCCCTTCTTGCAGCGGCACCCTTCTATTCCTGCAAAAAGTTTATAGAGGTGTCGCCGCCGGTCAATCAGCTGAACGCAAACAACGTGTTCACTGACGATAAGACCGCCACTGCAGCAATCATCGGGATATACAGCGATATGGAGTTTTCCTCACCGATAAGTACATATCTTACGCTTCTTCAGGGTCTGAGCGCGGATGAACTTACTTCTACCTCCAGTGATAAGGGTTTTTTTGATTTTGTCACCAACACCTATCTTCCCAATAATCGCTATTCTGCTATCGTTTGGGACATTTATTCAAATGTGTATGAGGCGAATTCCTGCATACAGGGCATTCAAAATTCCAACGGATTGTCACCCGGGACGAAAAGTCAATTATTGGGAGAAGCCCGCTTTAGCCGTGCGTTTTGCTATTTCTACCTGGTCAATCTCTTTGGCGATGTACCGCTGGTTACTTCCACGGATTACCGGGTTAACGACACTTTACGCCGGACGGCTTCTCCGCTGGTGTATATCCAGATCATTACGGACCTGGTGATAGCGCAGTCCTTATTAAGTCCCGGCTATCCAACCGATCAAAGAGTACGCCCCAACCGATGGACGTCGGCTTCTCTTCTCGCCAGAGTCTACCTCTACACCAAAAAGTGGGCAGACGCCGAACTGCAGGCATCCTCCATTATCAACTCGGGTTTATATACCCTGTCCGGCCTTGACTCTGTTTTTCTGAATAACAGCAATGAGACCATATGGCAATTGATGCCTGTAAGCCCCAATTTTAATACTCAGGAAGCGGCATTGTTTATTCCAAGCTCTACGACAGAAATCCCGGCTTACCCCCTGACCGATGACCTTTTTAATGCTTTTGAGCCGGGCGATAACAGAATCCAGGCATGGACGGGATCTACTGCTATCGGAGGCCAGTTATATTATTATCCGGCCAAATACAAAATTATAGGGGGAAGCCCACTAAGTGAATATCATATCGTATTTCGCCTTGCTGAGATATACCTGATCAGAGCTGAAGCAAGAATGCAACAGGGTAATACCATGGGGGCTATTGAAGATCTGAATATTATTCGTTCCAGAGCCCGCCTGCCCCCCTTATTGCCAACCCTGCCCCCGGATCGTATAGCCGTCGCGATTCAACAGGAAAGAAGAATTGAATTATTCGCAGAATTTGGACATCGATGGCTTGACCTAAAACGGACAAATACCATTGATCTTGTCATCGGAGCATTAAAACCTGCATACTGGCAGCCTTCACATGCCCTGTGGCCCGTTCCACAGGATCAAAGAAGCGCCGACCCCTTTCTATCCCAAAATGCGGGCTATTGATCCCGCCGGTCAATGTCCGGATTCAGGTCATAGGTCAGAATACTATTTGCATAAAGGCAGATCAACCTGTTATTTGAAATGATGAATTGGGATACTTTCCTGTCATGGAAAAGCGGCAAACTTATGCTGCCAAGGTATCTCCCATTTTTCAGATCAATAATATCAAGTATTGAATGGCTCGAAAAGAACTTATCCGTTTCATTGTCCGCTCTTAATGCCGACATATTAAAAAGAAGTCCCTTTTCTACATAATTTGTCCGGTTAATGATATTTGCGGGAGTAATATTTGTATATGCCACAGAGCCGCCATTCTTAACCAATCCGGTTCTAATTTTAAATGAGCGCGTTGTATCGATCGATGAAAACCTGTTTGATACGTTAAGGGATGTGTCAAAAGACAGGACCATGTTCTTATAAAAATAGATATAGTATAGTTTTTTTGTTTCAGTATCGAAATGCAACCGGCCATCCGAGACAATTCCCCCGTCACCATGTATCTCAGAAATGTCCTCTTCCTTTATCGATATCCCCTGGATAAAATCATAGCGAACAAATATCTGGTCGGTTAGCCTTGGTTCGAGCTTTCTGAGTATAAAACGATCACCGCCTATCATTGCTTCCCGGGTAAATGGGCCCGGAGGAAGGATCCGGATCTCAAAAAGCGTCGAGTCAAAAGAAGCTTTAACGATTGCCGGCTTGTTTTCGGCAAAAAGGTAAATATAAGGAGAATCGATCTTAATGGCCAGGCTGCTAAGTTTTAAGCTGTCATAAAATCGGGCAAAAAAAGGGATCTTGATCCTGTTTACTTTTTTTTCCAGGTTTCTCCCAACCGAAAGGATTTCACCTGGTACTGCGGTCGTGATATAAATAGACGATCGGTTCGCTCCGACAATTTCGTATAATGTATCGGGAAGATCGATTTCGTGCTGATTTGAATAGGAGTTATGAAAATAATTCCTGTCAAACCCATTGTTCTTTTTGTTGAGAATGTCCCCAAAATGAAAAATGATCAGGATGACAGTAAAAGCCGCCAGCACTGTGATAAGAAGATAGAGGTAGTTTTTCATGTCATAAAACCGGGGATAAAAGTAGTTATTCAATTAAACCAAATAGTATGGCCAGCGTGGCATTTATTCCAACTGACTGGCCATACTGGTACTGACCACTTCTGATTACGGCTTCTTGATAATAGTGCTGGGAGTGCCTATCAAATAAGCACATTCGACATTATTAACACCAGGGCAATATAGATTCTTAACCTGGTCCGCCGATAACCACACAATAGCGGGAGTGCCCTTCTGAGGATGATCAACATTCCAGTTTTGCACCTGATCGGTGCGCGTAAATGCGGTTCCCACGGCTAACAATGCAGCAATTGCTGCGATCGAAATTGGCTTTTTCATATTATTCTGTTTTTTGTTTGATTCCGATTTTGTATCAATATCCCCGATAATGACAACCCGGTAAAGACAAGGTTAAAGACCAGGTGCTGTTTCCAGGACATGCTTGATAGTACCCCTCCACAGGAACAGGGTAAGTAAGAACTATATTTCAGCATAATGAACAGGTATCCCGAGAACAGCAGCATTAAGAAAAAGGAAAAATAAAGGCCGGCGAACCTCGTTCGCTTTCTGATAAGTAAAATTGAAATCAATATTTCGCCGAATGGAATGAGCCAGGCGATATAGCCTGAACTATTCGCGATAAAAGGAGATTGACTTAATTGGTATTTGAATTTATTAAAATCCAGCAGCTTGCTTAAAGCAGTATAAGAAAATAAAAAGACCAATGGAGCGGAAACGAGCTCGACAATCCTGTCCTTTTTCATAGTTGCATCTTTTTTAAATACCTATCCATAATAACCTCAATCTCTTTCAGATGAAACGGCTTGGATAAAAATTCATTCATTCCGGCTTTCCGGCACCGCTGCTTATCCTCTTCCAGGGCATCAGCTGTCAGGGCAATGATGGGGACGTCGCAGTATGGCTTTGGAGCCAGGCGGATCTTTTTTGTAGCCGTATATCCATCCATCACCGGCATATTGATATCCATAAAGATCATTGCAGGATTAAATTGCATCAGCATTGCAATGGCTTGTTCTCCATTGCCAGCCTCAATTACTTCAAGCCCCATATTGCCCAACACTTCCGAAATGAGTAACATATTCATCGGATTATCCTCTGCAACCAATATTTTATCGTTTTGCAACCCCTTCCTGACGGCTGGTCTGTTTAAAAACGGCTCTGCATTTAAATTCGATTTTTCAAACCGGGTAGATAATAGACTTATCAGCTCCCCCAATTTTACCGGTTTGGAGAGGAATTTATCGATGCCGATATTTTCGGCTTTCTGCTGGAAGACTGTTCTTTCCAGTGATGATAGCATGAGTATGAAAGGCTGAGCCGCCTCCCTCAACATTTCTTTAATTTTTCCTACCAATGTAATACCATCCATTCCAGGCATCTGGTTATCCGTTATTATAAGATCAAAGGGATGGCCATCTTCAATGGCTTTCGCAATGATATCCAATGCTTCCACACCACTAAAACAGGTCTTACAGGGAATTTTCAAATACCCGAAAAGACTCTCCATCAATTTACAATTGGTCAGGTTGTCGTCTATGACCAATATATTCCGTAACGATCCTCGTGGAGAAAATTCTTTGCGCGGATGTTCATCGGCGATAGCCAGGGTAAGCTGAAGGGTAAACAGACTCCCTTTTCCCGGGTCGCTGTCTGCTTTCAGTGTTCCGTTCATTAAAACCGACAGGCTTTTTGAAATGGTGAGACCCAGACCGGAGCCTCCAAATTTTCGGGTAGTGGATGAATCGGCCTGCGTAAAGCTTTCAAAGATCGCATCTATTTTCTCAGGAGCGATGCCAATACCCGTGTCCCTTACAGACATGGCAATATCCATGACTCTATGATCATCTTTTTCATACGCATCAGATTTCTGCTCAACCATGATGAAAATTTCTCCTTTATTGGTGAATTTTATGGCATTGCCGATGAGGTTTACCAGTATTTGCCTGATTCGGGCCTGGTCTCCAAAGAATAAGAGAGGAAGCCGGGGATCGATGTCGCAGACCATCTCAAGGTCTTTTTCCTGGGCTTTGATGGATAAGATATCGATTGTTTCTTCAATTAATTCATTGAGGTTAAAAGCGGTATTGTCCAGGATGAGCTTACCCGCCTCCAACTTGGAGAAATCCAGTATGTCATTGATGATCGTCAGCAGGTTGTAGGCGGATTTACTGACATTCTGCAGGTACTGCCGCTGCGTGCTCTGTAGTTCGGTCGTCAGTACAAGCTCGGTAAACCCAATGATCCCGTTCATCGGGGTTCGTAATTCATGACTCATATTGGCCATAAATTCACTTTTGGCAATACTTGCGGCTTCTGCATTATTCTTTTGTTGCTCCATTTGTATACGATCGATCGCCGAGCCTAATGTGCCGGAAAATGATTCAAGCACCGAGAATTCAGCCGGGGTCCATTCCTGCTCCGTTTTCCAGTCCTGGATACATACAAAACCCCATAGTTTATCCACTGCAAATACAGGAATGATGGTTACCGATCTCACTTTATATCCTTCGAACCATTCTTTTGCGTATTGATCTTTCAGATCGGATACCGCACTGTAAAAAACATTGTTCTTCCGAAGCGTCTGTCCTATATCAACCATGAGATGAAAAGGGACTTCCTGAAATTCCGCGGCGTTATACACCACTTCATTGGTAATGCTATTCCAGCAGGCCAGTTCACTGCTGTATGTATTATTTGAAGGTTCGTCCTTGTAATTACGGTAGGTCTCTACCCTATCCACTCCCATTTGGAAACCCAATAATTTACTGGCATTCCCGATAGCAGTCTCAAAATCAGTATTACTGATAAGCTCGTGTGTCGCCGAACCTACCGCCTGCAGTAGCCGGTCCTTTTTATTCAGGTCAGCCGAGATCTGCAGCAATTCCAATTCACTTGACCTCAGATTGTCTCGCATGGAAATCAACGACTTGCCCAGTGTATCTTCATCGCTAAGCGGCTGAAAGGGCATATTGAAGTTCCTGACACCGACTTCATGCGCAAAAGCTGCAGTTCCGCTCAGCTTTGCAGTAAGATTGTTTACCGAGCGGATCATCTCCCCGATCTCATCCCTGCCTCCCTTATCTTCAATTCTCCGGGTGATCCCTTTCCCAAGATCATTTACTATAAGCTTCAGTTTATTAACAGGCCTGATGATGACCCTGGCCATATACATGGAAAGAGAAAACCCGATCAAAATGATGGAAATGGCTTGTAGTATGATAACTTTCCTCAGCAGGCTGGTAGAGCTCTCCAGATTGCTATGGAACTGACGCCTTATCTCCTGTTCATGAATAGTGATGTTGCTCAAAGAGTTCATCAATGCGGTAGTCCTCGGCAGAACTTCCTCTTCAACTTTGCGTTCGGCCTCCAGTTTGGCTACGGGATCGTCATAATCTTTAAATTCTTTTAAAGCTCCCATTATGCTTCTTTCTATACCAAGCAGTTGTTCAAACCCTGCATAAATTCTATCCAGGCTGTCAATCCAATTTTTATTTGTCCATTGTCCGGCGAAGCTGTTTGTCCTCTCTTTTAATTTACCGTAATCCGGGTCATGAAGTCTTTTTAATGATTCTTTATCGTCCTGGTTGTATCTCAGGAATACCCAATTGGTAGTATACATTTTCGACTCAAGCATCATTTTCTTAAGGTCGTCCATGGCCTGAAGGGAAGGGTCAATTATTCTGGAAAGTACAGCTGATGCCTTTTTGTTATTGTTCAGGGTAATGATCGTTATGACTCCATTGATCACGAACAGTAATACCAGCAAGGAGAAGCTCCAGTATATTCTCGCCTTAATGGTAATGTTGATTTTCATTTTATAATTATCCCCAGCTCCAGGAGCTCCGAGGCAATACCCAAATTCCTTTGTTCGATATTACCCTTATTGATTTCCAGCTTCAGGTGTTCGTCCACCGTAATAAAATTTATACAGGACCCTTTACGGGCAAGGCCATCCGATTCTGAAATAATCAGGATCGCGGCTCCCGAAGTGAGAATGGCGATCCTTTTTAAGCTGCTGTTCTCCTCCTCACTGATAAAAAGAATTTGACAGTTGTAGGAACTTGCCGAAGGAGACATCATCATTACAACTATTTTTTGATTCCCGACCTTCTTGCTGGCACTGATATTTTTCAGATTATCATAAAGTGGAGATCCCCCGACTATCCCGATAATAAAATCACCTGTTTTTTTGTCAACTGGCCAGTTAATATATTTAGTAACCCGGTAGATGATGTTGGCATAGATCTTATAATCTGTCTCATGCTGACCTCGCCCCCCGGTGAGCGCCATCAATGACAGTCCTGTTATACAGAGTAGCTTAAGCACACAATTATTAATAATAAGAGCGTTTTAAAATTATCCACTATTAAACTTCTAATTAGAAAGGCGAAAGCAGCTGATATTTAGGCAGGACCGATAAAGGTAAGCTAATCTACTCCCGTATCCATTACATTCTTTTCTAAAGGAATTGTATAATTCACACCTTTCATGTGAACAGCCCAAACATACATACATGCAAGTAATATGTCACATTATGGTTAAATGAGGGAAATCACAGGCTTTTTTCGGGATAAAACACCTTATTTTTTTAATTTCGTGTCGCTTAAAGACAGTTCTAAGACCTAAGATCCTATATTTAAATAATAATTATCCAATTAAAAGTCATCTCTAACTTTCCATGAAAAATCATGTCTACCTGCTAAAATTTTACACTTTACTTTTCACGGTCTTTGTTTCATTGAGCCTGCCCGCTCAGAACCTTCATATCTATGCCTCGCCCAACGGCCCTTCGACAGGACAGGGCAGCGGTTCCGGCTCTCCCGTCAGTCTCGAACAGGCGAAGGCCGTCGCAAGGGCTCATCCAAACCAGGCTTGTATCATCTACCTGGCAAGCGGGATCTATCCTGCCCTCAGTCTGAACTCCAGTGATAGCCGGTCTGCGACCTATCCCGTGGTGTATGTTTCGATGCAGCCAAATGGAGCGGTATTTCAGCCGGAGACCACCCTGAACCGGGCCAGTTTTCAAGCCATTCCGGCTAGTATCCAATCCCGGATCATCAATGCCACCGCAAAGACCAAGGTCATGCAGCTTCCATTAGCTTCATTAGGTTTTACCGATACCGCTCAATGGCCCGCCTTCTCTTTGCTCGCTGATATAAAATCGCCAAAATTTTACAAGGATGGTCAACCCCTGCCCATGTCGCGTTATCCTGCCGCTAGCGGAACTATGCCCATGCGACAGGTAGTCAATCCGGGCAGCTATAAGTCCGTTCCCGGGGGAAGTTTCAAATACCAGGATGACAGAGCAAAATATTGGATGAATGCCATAAATGACGGAGGAGTGTATCTGAGCGGCAACTGGCGGACGCTGTTCGAAATAGATGTCATCAAAACACAGTCCGTCACCACCGCGGACAGTCTTATCCTTCAGTCCATCGGCATCCTGGGTGGTCTCGGCGCCCAGCCTTATGGCAGATTAGTATCCGGAGCCGAACCCTATTATGCGATGAACCTCGTGGAGGAGATAGCAGCGGAAGGACAGTGGAGCATAAATTTCAAAACAAAGATGTTGTATATGTGGCCCCCTGCCTCAGGGACGATCACCTGCGCCGGCAATTCAAATGTACCCGCCATCCTGCTTAATGGAGTCAACAATACCCAGTTCATAAACATTACCGTCCGCGGCGGTTCGGGCAATGGGATCGAACTGCATAATTGCAACAATGTACAGATCGATGGCTCGCATATCAGCCTCTGTTCCGGCAATGGCATAACCATAACCGATGGCACTTACTGTACTGTACAAAGTAACGATATCGACTCGGTGGGTGCGGGAGGTGTTATCATTTCCAGCTCCAACTTCGCCACCGATCAGTTTAACGTAAAGCTCTCAAAGCACCAGGTAATCAACAACCATATCTATAGCTACGCGAGAGAAGCATTCGTTTACTCCGCCGCCGTCAACCTACAGCACGCCATCGGAACCTATGTAGCCTACAACAAAGTCCATGACAGCCCGCATGTGGGAATTTTATATGGAGGCAACAGCAATGTGCTGGAATATAACGAAGTCTACGATGTGGTAAAAAAATACACCGATATGGGCGCCTTTTATAAAGTGGACCAGGGTGAGGTAGGGCTTTGCCGCGGCAACAGGCTAAACCATAATTATATTCATGACGCCCCTCTCGCCAATGGCCTGTATGCGGATAATTTTGCTTCCGGTGACAGCAGCGTATATAATATCATAGAGGGCGTATCGATGGGTATGTATAATCACCAGGGATATTTCACCGCCTATGCCAATAACATCTGCGTCAACGATACCTACCCGGCCACCAGCTATATCGAGCTGACCAGCAGCCCTACTTATCTCACACATTACAATGCGTTGAAAGCGATCTGGACGAGCAGCGCCGCCTATCGCGCCGCCTACCCCGAATGCGCCGACATGGTGGGCTCCGCCAGCCCCAACCTGGCCTATACTTCAAAAATATGGCCGTCCTTTACCGGCTGTGTTTTTACCGCAAATCCAGGCATTCTTTCCTATAGCAATATCGACCAGCTTTTTAATAAAGATGGCACCACGAATACAACCTATGCACAGGGAACTGTGTTCCCAACCTGGAATATCGTATGGAAAAATGATATCCGGCTCAATGGTACGCGTACTAAACCCTTCGTCCCCTTTACGCTGGACAGCCTGAAAGCAACAGGAGCCTTTGGATTGACCGGCGCCCGTGACTGGCATGTCAACCGCATCGGGTTGCATAAAGATTCCTACAGGACCGATATCTCCTCCGTGAGGATCCCGGAATGTGATCCGGTGATGAAACTAAATTTTTCCAGCAGCAATAACTTTAAGACGCCGGGCGTCATCTATCTGACGATGGGCATCAAGTTCCCGAATGCAGCCAACGCTATCACGTCTACCTATTGGTACGACAATGGAAAAGTCATAACAGGACTTTATATCCAAAAAAAGAGCTTCTCCTATGACTCCGTAACTTATATTGCGCAATGGACCAACCCACCCGCCGGCGCCCATACGGTCTATACCCTGGGCAAGGATGGTGATTTCTGGCAGTATACAACCAATACGGTCAGCTTCAATATTACAGCGGTCGCAGCGACGGCAACCACGGACACCCTCGCCACACGCGTAGGCAATAAGCTGGCGACAGCCTCCGACTCAGCCGCTGCTGCAGCCAGCGCCAGCGACAGCCTGAAAGCCGCCGCCACAAATAGTGCGCTCTCCCTGTTCCCAAACCCTGCCAGCAGCCAGATCAATCTTAGCTATACCTCTTCAGCTGCACAACACAATGTCAATGTGCTTATCTATGATATGCTGGGTAGAGTAATGCAGAAAAAGATAACAGACTTCCAGGCGGGTCCGAATACATTGACCCTGTCCCTGGGTAACTTGCCGGATGGCAATTATATGCTGGTGTTGCAGGCGCCGCATGGGGCCCTTGTATCAAGGCGTTTTGTCGTTACACATTAAGGAGACGAACAGGCGCTAAATAAAAAAACCCCTGTAGAAACAGGGGTCGTAACCAAAACTAACTGCTTATGAGAAAATTGACTGCTTATGAGAAAGTTTAATTTTCCTTCTTGTTGATACAAAGTTACGCCCCCTGTCCAAATAATACTGTTAATAATATCTTATGAAGTTGTAGAACCAAATTATTTAACGCTCCTTTAATCTAAAGCCTGATTTTTGGCCATTTCAAGCGTTTTTAAGGCTGTCAAATCCGTTTTTTTGACATTTTATTAAGAAATCACCCCTGTTCTCTCCATTTTTGGCCCCCCTCATTTTGGGACAACCTCTTTACTCAGCTCATCGTATAGATAAAGACAGCCGGGAACACTCCTGCGTAATTCATGCAGGAAATAAAAATGTACTGACCGATGATCGGCTAGTTCAGAAGATCATCGATGCGGATCATTTCCAGGTAAGGATTCAGGAATTTAATATTGTCAAAAACCCTGTATTCCTCAATAGCCTTACTCTCCTGGTTACAATAGGCCTCGACATAATAATTTCCCAAATGAAAAAGGAATACCAGGTCATCAAAATGATTTCTTTTGGCAATAAGTACGCCCTGGTGCAAAACGGTCAATTTCTTTTCGTCTTCGTTCAATAAGATAAAATCAGAAAGCTTCATAGTTAAAATTTTAAACCGTTAACGTTTTAAATTATTTACTAATAACTCTGTTCTACAGACAACGAATGCAAATACGAGATACCGAACAATAAATAAATTGACTTAAACTTGACTTTTACTACAACTGGCAAATAATAAGGAGAATGTACAAATAGCCGTCATAGTCAACGCGAGGCAGGCTAAAGATACGCTTTAGCCCGGATATTGATATTTTTTTTTTGAAAACGATCTCACCCCGGGTAGCCGTTGCCACCATCCTGAACATAGCTTCACCGGTGAGCGGAATGGTCTTTATTTCCTATATTTATTTAATAAACATCGATTATGGCGAATGAAGGAATAGGAGCGCAGCACAATTCTTCCCATTACCACCAGGCTCTTTTTGAAAACCCCAAAAAAAATTCAGTCTTGCTGATCGATCGCGACGGGATCATCCTGGAGGCGAACCGGGCCTTTTTGCTCTCTTTTGGATATGATAACGAAGATATCATCGGACAGCATTTGTCCATATTATTCAGCGAAACGGATCAGCAGGCCGATATGCCTATGCGCGAGGTACGGACCGTCCTTGATGAAGGACAATCCTTTGACAATAATTATCTCGTAAATAAGAATAAGGTCCTGACATGGGTATCCGGAGAATCCGTTCTGCTTATAAATGAAAAGGGGGAGAATCGTATCTTAAAGATCATTCAAAATATACATACCCAGAAGGAATCGGAAACTTCGATCAAGCTGCTGAATAATTTTAACGAAAATATTCTGAGCGCTATCGAGGATGCAGTCCTGGTCCTGAACAAACATTTCCAGGTGATAAAGGCCAACAGAGCCGGGATCACCCTTTTCAATTTGTCCGGGGAGCTGCACACAAATCCCGACTTCCGCGAAACACTACAGTCCTTTGACAATAATTATGAATTGTTCGATCTTATTGCCGGAACGATCCGATCCGAATTTACCAGTTCAAAAATACAGCTCGCTCCCCGAAAAGGTCTTTTAGACCAGAAGGTCTTTGACATAACCTGTAGCAGGCTGACCCAGGGAGAGGAGGGCAATGCGCTGCTGGTATTCCGTGACATCACAATACAAAAGAACTTCGAACAGCAGCGCGAAGACATCATGAACTTCGTAGCCCATGAATTAAGCAACCCGCTGACTAATATTACCCTTAACATCGATTTAATGAAGGAGTTAGCCAGCGAGGATCTGTCCGATGATCTCATGGGTTGTATCACCCGTAGCCAAACGAATGTCCTGCGGCTGAAAAAATTGATCGGAGAGCTCTACCGGGCTACAAAGTCGGCTACCGGGAATATAACGCTTGAAAGGTCCGCTTTTGACTTTGACCAAATGGTTGAGGAAACCATCCAGTCGATCCGGCTACTCTTTCCGACCTGTACGATCGTCAAAAAAGGCAATGTCAATATCAGCCTGACAGCCGACAAGGATAAGCTGATCAGGGTATTGACCAATTACCTGACAAATGCCGTTAAATATTCCGGCGATCCTGCCGAGATCGAAGTGGCGATAAGAACGGAAGAACATTCGGTCATCCTGTCCGTGACCGATCATGGACAGGGCATCGCAGGAAAAGATCTGCCTTTTATCTTTTCCCGGTACTACCGTGCTGAAAAGACAAGGAGCCTGGAAGGGCTTGGGATCGGCCTGTTCCTCTCCGCTCAGATCATCGAGGCTCATCAGGGGCGGGTCTGGGTAAACAGTACCGAAGGCCAGGGCTCTGCATTCTACTTTTCTTTACCAATATAATATCCGCCCCTGGCTCTAGTTTCCGGTGGCCTCACCCTCGATCTTCCGGTAAGGCTTCTCAAAAAAGGCAGCCACCTGCGCATTGAACAGTTCTTTTTTTGCCACGGGTGTCGAATGTCCCGATTCCGGTACTATCCATAGATAAGACTTTGGAATATTTTCTGCGATCAGCACAGTGTGCCGGACTGGTATCAGCTCGTGATCACCTCCGATAACAAGGGTGGGACACTGTATCAGATGCAGCTGATCGAGGGTCATATTGGGCTGGTACAGATCGAGGTCCGATATCTTCAGCTTATTCTTTACTTCAGGTGTAGAGGGCAGTTTCCTGAGATTGGCGCTGCCCTGTTCGATAAGATGGAAAACCCACGGCGTAAGAGCGGTGGTGTCCGGCCAAAGATTAGCGCCGGTAACTGCCAGCTTTTTTACTTTGTCCGGATGCCTTATGGCGAGCAGGAGGCCATTGATCCCGCCATCACTCCAACCGATGACATAACAGCTGTCGAGATGCAGGGAATCCAGCAGCGCGTTGAAGTCATCAGCCATCATTTCAAAACTCAGCGAATCCGAAGGATCGTGTGAATTGCCATGAGCCCGGCTGTCTACGGCAATGACATTATATTTTTTTGCGAAGAAGGGAATATTATTGCTAAAGTTATCGATCGAGCCGCCGTTACCATGAATGAATAGCAGCGGTTTCCCGCTGCCATACTGTTCATAATACATTTTAAACCCACGGGTGGACAAATAATGCCCGGCATCTTTATTGTGGCCATAACGAACCTGCGCAAACATCACCCCGGTAAATAATACTGCAGCTATTAAACAAATAGTATTTTTCATACACTAAATTTATTGAATTCTTGTCATCACCTCGCTGACTACTGCAGAATCCTTCGAATAAGGATCGACATAGCCATAGTTCAGGGTAAAAACGTGTTTAACGGGATCATAGGAGGACTTACCCGAGCTCAACGGATAGGTCTGTTTTCCAAATCCGTAAAGGTTATCATTGGTGACGGTGACACTATTATCCGGATTAACGAACAGATCCATCTGTTCCCCGATGGACATATATACAGCCTGGTCCGCTGCATTTGCCACCACTGCATTGGGAATAAGAGTGGTGGGCCCTTTGCTGGATGTGGGAAAGCCTCCCTGGGCCACATAAAAGGCTGAGATGTCGTACAAATATTTCAGATCGCTGATGGTTACAGTTGTTGTTCCCATTACCTTTTTCCCGACTGACAGATACAGGCCGGAATACTGGTTTCCGGGTATGATGGTATACATCGTCGATCCGTAGTTCTTACTTATGAGCTGCCCGCTGGCATCGGTGATGGCGATCGGCAGGATATATTGTTTTGTAAAGTCTATCTGGTCCGTTTTAAAGGTCAGATAGATCTCCGCCTGTGTAGTGCCGGCTTTAATGACGACGGAATTTCCATTGGTCCAGCTATAGGACTGAGCAGGCAGGATGCTGTATTTGCCGCTATTGGCCGCGTTGAAAGTGTTGAAGCTGGCAGTATCCAGCCCCATAGTAACCTTTACATCCTTACCGATAGTTTGTCCGCCTACGTCGACTGTGATGGAATCCAGGCCAAGATGAGTGCTGTCTACTCTTACCTGCATGAAATAGGGGTAGGTGTTGGCACCCGCATTCGGGGCCGTAGTCAGGTAGTTCTGGGAGTTCAACTGTTCGATAACGGGTTTTACGGTGTTGAAATCCGTCGTGCCGTTGGCGCTCTTCAGGCATCCGGCCAGACCGGATACAAGCATTATCGCTATAAAAAGGATTATCTTATTCATGACATTGTCAATTATAGTTTGAAATTATGGCTGCCAGAAAATTTTAGGGGAGGCCATGGTGACATTACCTTCCTTCGCTACATTGTCCGCATTGGCATTGTATTCGCTCTGCGGGTAGATCAGGCGCTGTACGCGGGGATAAAGAACGGCCGGGTCATTAGAGATGGCCAGATCCGATGGGATACCCGTCCGGCGAAAATCGGTCCATGCTTCCTGCACATTCGTAAAACAAAGCGAAATATATTTTTGGGTGATGATGGCCTGCAATTTGTCGGGACTGGCATTCCAGCCGGCATTGGCTATTGCCTGCCCGTAATAGGTAGCGGCAAAACCGGCCGGGCTGCCGCTGGTAGTTCCGTCAGTATAGACATTCAGATAATTGAAGTTATCGGTGATAGCCTGCTCATAATAATTTTGAGCTGCCGCGTCTCCGCCGGGCAGCAGCCCCCGGTGTGCGGCTTCCGCCTGAAGGAAAAGGCTTTCCCATGAAGAGACCAGGATGGCTGGCTGTGTAGGGCTTTGTAAGATCCCAAAAAGAGCGGGTCCGCTGATGCCATAGGGAGGTGGGATCGGGGAAGACGGATTGGGGCCGACACCGCTGCCGATATAAGTCGAACTGGCATTGGTAGGCAATCCCGTTGGGTTACCCTGCACCTGGCCGCTGGCATCGGAACAGTAAAAGAAAGCCGTCCGGGGATCATTCAATCCTGCCAGTTTCCCCATGAAATAGGTATTAGGTCTTTGTTGAAGATTTTCAACTCCGCCGTTGATGTTATATCCCCGTGAGCTCCACAACGGGCTCAGGTGTCCTGCCTGGTCGGTGGCATACCCCGGATTGACAAAAGCCGTTTGCCCTGCTCCCAGGCATCCATTCGGATCAGCCGCAATTTTTGCCGCCTCGGCCTGGATGGTATTGGCCTGTGATGCCACATTTATCTCGTGCAGCAATATCCTCAGCTTTACCGTATTGGCCAGCCTGATCCAGGAGATCACATTGCCCTGGAAGATGATGTCGGCACTACCCGGATTATAGGCGCCTGCTCCAAGTACGCTATCGCTTTCGAATAGGGCAATAGCCGAATCCAGCTTCGCGATACAACCGTTGTAGACCGTCTGACCAGGATCGTAGACAGGGTTGGTAATACCTTCGGAAAGTTTCAGGGCCTGGCTGTAAGGGACATCATTATATGCGTCTACCAGCATCTGGAAATTAAGGGCTTCCATCGTTTGGGCGGCGGCTACCAGGAAAGGTTCGCCTGTCGCACGGGCTGAGGCCTTTACCGTCGTATAGTCCTGTAAGTTATGATAACAGTCCGACCAGACACCCGTAAAGTCATTGCTGGTATAGTTGTTCCTGGAAATGTTATAGAAGAGATAGATCAGCGATTTATAACACATGAAGTAGTCGGCATTGAAAAAGTCTGGCCCGTTAATAGTAGCAGCCGTCTGCGCCTCGGCATTGGTAAAGATCAGCAGGGATGCGCCACTGGTAGGTGCATTGGGATTGTTGTTGACATCCAGGTATTTTTTCCCACACCCTCCTCCGAGTAAAGCCACGATGATCGTACCGATTAATATATTGTTGAGTTTCATGACAAAAGAATGTAGTGTTAAAAAGTTACTTTGATATTCGCGCCAAAGGTCCTGGTCGGCGGTGCCTGGCTGAGACTATTGGTGCCCGTGGCATTGCCATTATCCTCGCTGAATTCAGGGTCCGTCCAGGTGTTCTGTTTGGGCAGCCATAACCAGAGGTTAGAACCGATCAGCGACACTGTCACTGCCTGTACCGGCTTGATCCTGCTGACCAGATGCTGTGGTACCTGGTAGGAAAGGCTCGCGTTGCGAAGGGTCCAGAAGGAAGCGCTGGTCACGTACATGGAAGCCGGGAAATATCCATAGATGCCCCAGAACCCGAGTCCGCCATCATTCACCGTCACATTGGTATTGGGTGCATAATGTCCGGGTGAGGTCTCGATAACAGAATTGGGATAAACGAAGCGGTTGTGATTGAACATGGCGGACCGGGCAGAAAGTCCGTTGACTTCCATGTTGGCACCTACTCCATTGTAAATCACATTACCACCCCGGTATTCGGCGACTGCTGCCAGTGTGAATCCTTTATAGGAGACGTTCGTCGTGATACCGATGGCCTGTGTAGGATTCGTAGGACCGAAGTTGACCAGGGTGGCCGATTGTGATGGCAGACCAGTATTGGCATCTACTATGACATGCCCCTGCGGGTCCTTTGCCCAGTCGGTTACCTGTAAGACCGGGTAAGGCTGTCCTACGACGGCAAAAGCATTGGATGTGTTCAGCCCGTTGGGAATACCAAGTGACGTGACGGGTCCCAGGCTTTTTACGATGCTGTGATAATGGGTATAATTGACACCCACATTCCAGCGCAGTCCATTGCCAAGCCGGAGGATATCGGCATTCAGATCCAGCTCCAGGCCTTTATTGTCCATACGGCCGAGGTTTTCCAGGTAGGTGCCGTAACCGGTAGAGTTGGATACATTGACCGGTACCGTTTCATTGGTCGTCTTTTCTATAAAATACGTGCCTTTCCAGTTGATCCTGTTGTTCAGCAGCCCCAGTTCGATCCCCACTTCGCTGGAATTGGTAAACTCCGGTTTGAGATTCTGTTTGGCATAAATACCCGATGTCGTCAGACCGGCGGTCTGTCCATATGGGAAATTGGGACCTACGCTCAATGTATTTTGGATCTGGTAGGGATCGATGTTCACATTCCCTGTCTTGGTAACGCCGCCTCTTATCTTCAGGAAGGAGATGGCCCTGCTTTCTTTTAAGAGACCTATCGCCTCGCTGAGTACAACAGCAGCATCGACACCGGGATAGAAGAAGGTGTGATTGCTGGCATCCAGCAGAGAGGTCTTATCCTGCCGGCCGCTGGCATGCAGAAAGATCCACTCCTTGTAGTTGACGCTGAAGTCGGCGTAATTGCCATATTTCCGGCTTTGCGTCCTGAACTGGTCAACCGTCGGTGTCCCTGATCTGAAGTTCACGTTGTAGAGACCGGGTACGTTGAGCAAGGTGCCGGATCCGTTGTCAAGCCGGTTGTAGTCGTCCTGATTGATGGAATTTCCCAGGATCAGCTGTCCGGCAAAATCACCAATTTTCCTGTGCAGGAGTATTTTTAAGTTGGTAAACAATTTCCGGTCGCTGGCTACTTCATTCTGCAGGGTCGGAGCGACATTTGCAAAATAGGTGGCCTGGTTGCCGCTGAGCGTAGCCGGCGATCCCAGGAAAAAGCCATAGGGTGTAAAGTCAAAAGCTGAGCTGGTGGCCTCATCCACGTAGTTATAATTTTCGATGCCCGCCTGGAAGCTCACATTGAGCCATTTTGTAAAATCCATCGACAGGTCACCGCTGGCCAGGAGGTCTTTTCGGTTGCGCGTATGACGCCTGTTTGCGATGTACCAGTAGGGATTGACGGCATAGGCATTGAAATAGGTGCTGAGATCTCCAAATACGGCATTGGTATTCTGGTAGCTTGTGATCGGTACCTGCGGAGCTATGTTCTGTATGCTTCCGTAAAAGTCCTTTATCGCCGCCGTCTGGTCGAGATTGGATTCGCCGTAGCTGACGGCGCCGGAAGCCTTGAACCGTCCGAATCGTTTGGCAGCATTCATCCGGAAGGTCGTGCGATTATATTTATCCCTGGGAACGATGCCTTTGCGCATGATGTTCTCACCCGACAGGAAAAACGAATTGTCTTCGTCTCCCTGTGCATAAGATACGCCATTGCGATAGGTTGTCCCGGTGTTCCAGAATTTCTTCAGTTCATTCGACAGCGGCCGGTAGGCAACCTTTTGGATCTGTCCGTCGGGGCCGGGGAAACCCAGGATAATGCTGTCTCCGCCAAAAGGTGAACCGCTTGCAAACGGCGCTCCGAATGCCTGGTTCTCATAGGGCACATAACCGTTCTGGTTGTTGGAAGGGTCGGAATAGGATAGCGCGTCAATACCGGTAAACTCGTTGGAAGCCGATCCGAATCTGTTCTGCATCTTTGGCAGGAAAGAGACCTTGTCAACCGTCACGGTCGAACTGACCTGGATAACGGGTTTTTTACTGCCGCCGCGCGTGGTGACGATCATAACCCCATTGGCGGCATCCGAGCCATAGAGAGCGGCAGCAGTCGCACCTTTCAGGATATTCACGTTGGCGATGTCTGCCGAGTTGATCTGCGCCAGGTAAGAGATATCGACGGGGATCCCATCCACTACCAGCAGGGGTTCGTTATTCCCCAGAAAAGACCGGTTGCCACGTAACGTAATGCGTACATTATCGGGATCGACCCCACTGTTCGTCAGGGCGATGTCCATGCCGGAAACCTTCCCTGAAATGCCACTGGCAAAATTCACCGGCTGTGAAGAATTGATGTCCTTGTTATCGATCTGGGCCGTAGCATACCCGAGGGACTTAGCTTCCCGTTTGATACCCAGCGCGGTGATGACCACCGAGGTCATTTCCTGCGTATCCCTGAGAAGCGTTATGGTCAGGGAGGCGGCGGCGCCTACTTTTATCTGGCGTTCATGAAACCCTGTCGATGTGATGATCAGCACGTCGCCGGGATTGGCCCTGATGACAAATCTGCCGTTGGCGTCGCTGGCTATGCCTCCCCTGGAGCCTTTCACCCGGATGGAAGCACCCGGGATCGGAGCCCCGCTGCTATCTGTAATAATTCCGCTGATCTCTTCCAGTGGCGGGGATTTGATCAGGGAGCTGTCCGCCCGCGATGGCGCGGACGGGGCTACCGGGTTTTCAATGATGATGATCTTGTCCTTTATAGACCAGGTAAGGCGTGTTTTTTTCAGGCACTGGTCCAGGGTCTCTTCGATAGAAGCCTGCCGGACATCCACAGAGATATTACCGGCCAGCTCGACGGCTTTCAGATTGTAAAAGAAGTCGTATCCTGTCTGTGCCTTGATCTTCAGAAGGATCGTTTTCAGCGGGGTATTTCTCTCCCTGAGCGTCACCTTTTGTGAAAAGCCTTTGGCACTGAGCTGGAGACAGGCGGCCAGTAGAAAAAATGCAGTCAGACGCATAATTCGCATCATTTTGGTTAGTCCATGACCGGGCGGCAGGACATGGGAAGTCCTAAATTCCATACATTTGTTGTGTTTGGGTTAAACAATACGTAGTCTTTAGCGAGATTCGTTTTCATGAGTTAGCCCGAACATCCGCCGGAGGTGTCTTCAGCACTTCCGGTTTTTTATTTCAGGGCAACCGGGGTACAGTATCAGGGACTATAAGGTTTAACAGTTATTGTTTTGTCGGCGATGACGAACTGAACGGTCTTGGTCAGCGACAGCACTTCCAGCAACCGGGAAGCATTGGCTGACCGGGGCATAGAACCTGCGAAGCGCTCGTCCTTTGTATTACCTTCATAAACGATGCTGACGTCATACCAGCGGCTTACCTGCCGCATGATCTCTTCCGTACTTGCCCCGTCGAATGAAAAATACCCGTTCTTCCAGGCCATCACATCTTCTATATTTACATTATTGCTGACGATCAGCTGGTCGTCCTTCTGCCGGACCTGCTGACCGGGTTTGATCGTAGTCGAAGAGACCGCAACGGCTGATCCGGCCTGGCTCCCGCCGGAGACCGCGCCACCAGTGGATACAGTGCCGCTACTGACCCTCACCGACCCTTCCAGCAATGTCGTATTGATCGTTGGCTCGTCCCTGTACGCATTGATATTGAAATGAGTGCCAAGCACAACGACTTCTCCCTTATCCCGGATATTTACTTTGAAAGGTTTGCTTTTATCTCCGCTGACCTCGAAATACGCCTCCCCATCCAGGGCGACAATCCTTTCCTTTCCAAATGCAGTTGGATACTTCAGCGATGACAGAGCATTCAGCCATACCTTTGTTCCATCTGAAAGCACGACCATCGTCTGACCTCCTTTTGTGGTCGACAACGTATTATATAGTATCTCGTTCGGGTTATTAGCAGCCGCAGCATAAGCCAGCTGACCATTCTTTAACTTTTGAATGCGAGTGTTGCCCTGAACAGCCAGCTGGCCGCTGCCCGCACTATCCAGGATGATCTGCTGACCACCGGAAAGCGTAAGTGTAGCTTTTGCTCCTTTCGGCGCGGGTATATCTTTTGCCGGCTGACGAACTGCCAGGGGAACCGGGGTTTTGCCCGTACGTATATTATAAAATAAGAATCCGGCGCCAGCTATGACGAGCAGTATTGCAGCATAACCCACCCATTGCCTCAGGCTTATGATCCTGGTCCGCCGCTGCGGCTGCCCGCTTATCCTTTCCAGCAGACCCGAAAGTATCTCCTGTCGTTCGGCGGCATCAGCAGAGCCGGTATATCTCCCCTCCGTAAAAGCAGCCTGCAGCAGGGGGTCCAGCTGATCAGGATTATATCCTTCGCCGATGAGGGCATAGAGATGCTGCAGCTCCTCTTTTGTGATCGTATCGTCGAGGTATTTTTTAAATAGTTGCTGTATGGTAAGGTTTGTCATACACCTATGACGTATGAGCCGGAAAAAAGAGAACATCAGGGGGAAAAATCTAGTAAAGGAAAGTCAGCAGAAAGACCAGCGCCATCTTTTGGGCATGTCCTGCCATTTCTTTGTTCAATGCGGCAAGGGCTCTTACCATGTATGTTTTTGAGGACTGAGGTGTGATACCCATTCTGGCGGCGATCTCTTCATGGCTAAGGCCTTCCAGTCGTCCCAGCTTCAGCACCTGTCTTAATTTAGGGGGCAGCTTATCAATGGAAGTATAGAGAAGATTATCCATCTCCTTTGACTCCAGCAGCTCGGGAGCAGTAGCCTCTTCTCTGGAAAAATAATTGATCAGGTATTCCCTGTTGGATTCCCTGAATACTTTCTTCCGCAGGTGGTCATGAACCAGGTTCCGCGTAATGACATATAAAAAAGAAGGGAAGTTTTTGACTTTGGATAGCTGCTGGCGCTGCTCCCATAACTTAAGAAAAATATCCTGTGCCAGGTCTCTTGCCATCTCCGGGGATTTGGTCAGCCGCAGCGCAGCGCCATAGACCCTGTCCCAGTATTTTTCAAAGACACAGGCGTACGCGGCTTTGTTTCCTTTGGCAAGCGATAGAAGTACATTATCGTCAATATGATCGTCAGAGACCTTCAGAGAAACTTAGTTTTGGTCCTCTAATATACGATTTTTGCTAAAGCAATATTTACCTAATTTAGCCCCTAAACTTAGCACAAATGAAAAAAGCGCTGTTTGTTACGGCTTTTGCTCTGTCATCTCTTATAGGTATTGCTCAAAAACCTAATACGCTCACAAAGTCAGAAAAAAAAGAAGGCTGGAAATTATTGTTTGACGGTAAGACCACCAAAGGCTGGCATACCTATCTCAGGGATACGGTAGGCTCAAAGTGGCAGATAAAAGACAATGCCCTGGTCTTTGATCCTTCTCAGCCTCAGAGTGGAGGCGGCGATATCGTAACCAACGAAGCGTACGAGAACTATGAGCTGAACCTCGAATGGAAGATCTCAAAAGGCGGCAACAGCGGGATCATTTTCGACGTCCAGGAAAATCCAAAATATAGTGCCACTTATCTCACAGGCCCGGAAATGCAGGTATTGGATAATATTGACGCCAGTGACAATAAAAAACAAAACCACCTCGCCGGCTGTCTCTATGACCTGTCCGGTGATTCGACGGTTTCCAAACCAAAACCTGTCGGGGAATGGAACCAGGTAAGGCTGATCCAGAACAAAGGACATCTTACTTTCTGGCTCAATGGCATAAAGACTTATGATGGGCAGATCGGCAGCGACGAATGGAATGCGCTCGTCGCCAAAAGTAAGTTCGCAGGTAAGTCCTTCAGTGATTTTGCAAAGGTAACAAAAGGCAAAATTGCCTTGCAGCAACATCCGGGCTCGAGTGAATGGAGGAATATTAAGATCCGCATGTTGTAGTTAAGTATTTTAATAACTTATAAGGCGCTGATAGCTATCAGTGCCTTTTTTTTGCCGGTTTTTTTGAATAATTTAAATGTTATATTTACATTTATTCTCAAAACCTTTAACGATGCCATACTGCCACCCCACGCCCCCGCTGCGTAATCCAATCAGTAAACTACTATTACTTGTCTTTTTTTTAGTCCCGGCCTGCCTCAGAGCGCAGTCCCCCGCCACCCTGACACTACACCTCGATGAGACGGGAGCATCGGTAAGCCCGGAATTATACGGTCTGATGACAGAAGAAATTAATTTCTCATACGATGGCGGCCTCTATGGCGAACTGATCAGGAACCGGATCTTTAAAGATTCTGCCCGGACCGCGGCTTTTTGGTCAATGGTCCAGGGCACAGAAACGAAGGCGTCGATAAGCCTGGATAAGCAAAAGGCCCTCAATGAAGCATTGCCTGTATCCCTGCGCCTCGATGTCGAAAAAAAGGGAACACGGGCAGGCATCGCCAATGAAGGTTACTGGGGTATCCCCGTAAAAGCCGGCATCACATACCAGGGAAGCTTTTACGCCCGCGCGGCAAATACGGATGGACATCCTCTGACCAAAACCGATGGACAATCGCTGACCGTCTCCATAGAAAGCGCCGATGGCAGGACGGTCTATGCCTCGGCTGAAGTAACGGGAATCAGCTCTCAATGGCAGCGTTTCCATTTTACACTGACTACCCCCGGTAATACCCAACCTGTAAGGGATGCTCATTTTGTGATCACGACCAAACAGGAAGGCAGCTACTGGTTCAACCTTGTATCTCTTTTCCCTCCTACCTATAAAGATCGCAACAACGGCAATCGCCAGGATCTTATGCAGCTGCTGGCCGATATGAAGCCGGCCTTTCTCCGTTTTCCGGGCGGGAACTACCTGGAAGGAAATACCTTTTCCCAACGCTTCGACTGGAAAAAGACCATCGGTCCGCTGGAACAACGCGCCGGTCATTTAAGTCCATGGCATTATCGTTCGACCGACGGGCTGGGATTGCTGGAGTTTCTGGAATGGTGCGAAGACCTGGATATGCAGCCTTTATTGGCCGTGTTTGCGGGTTATACCCTGAACAGGGATTACCTTGAAGCAGGTCCTTTCTTACAACCCTTTGTCGATGATGCGCTCGATGAGATCGAATATGTGACAGGAGATGCCAGCACAAAATGGGGAGCACAACGGGTGAAGGATGGACACCCCAAGCCATTCCCGCTGAAATATGTCGAGATAGGCAATGAGGACGGCTTTGATATGTCCGGCAGTTATGGCGCTCGTTACGTCCAGTTCTATGATGCGATAAAAGCAAAATATCCCCACTTGCAGATCATTTCTACAGTAGGCGGTAAGGACGCGCTTGGAGGAAGATTCCCCGCCCCGGCAGGGAAAACCGAAATAGTTGACGAGCACTATTATCGCAACGCCTGGCAGATGGAGGACAATGCCGGCCAGTATGATCATTATGATCGTTCGGGCCCTAAGATCTTTGTGGGGGAATGGGCGACAAGAGAAGGTGATCCCACTACCAACTTCAATGCAGCCCTCGGTGATGCCGCCTGGATGACCGGCATGGAGAGAAATTCAGACCTGATCATCATGTCCTGCTATGCTCCTCTTCTTGTAAACGTAAACCCCGGCGGGATGCAGTGGAAAAGCGATCTTATCGGGTATGACGCACTTAATTCCTATGGCTCGCCTTCCTACTATGCTCAGAAGATGTTCAGCACACATATTGGGGACCACATCGTAAAAATTACACCGGCGAATATTCCCACCCAGCTGCAGAAACTCAATGCCAAAGATTCAGCAGCAGGCCTTCAGCCAAAATCTATCGACGCCCTTTTCTTTGTAGCTACCCGGGATAGCCGCAACGGCGCTGTATATTTAAAAATAGTAAATACCCAGGCAAGCAGCCAGGCTATCTCCATCCAATTAAAAGATCCGGGCAAGGTCTCTCCAAAGGGAACCAAATGGGTGTTGGCAGCCAATAGTCCCACAGAGACCAATTCGATGACAGAGCCAACAAAAATTATACCCGTGGAGTCTGCAGTAAAAGGGCTGGGACAGCATTTTGTTCAAACCCTTCCCCCCTACTCTATCACCGTCCTGCAGATCAATACAACCCGGTAATACATCATCGCTTGATCTTTCGGCCGACCCCCGAAAGATCAATCGATTGAAATTCGGGCTGCTGCCGGAGACGATCCATATCCGTGAAACCGCATTCCACGGCCTTCAGCAGATCGTTTTCAGCAGCCTGCTTCTGCCCGGACCGGGCAGACAGGAGGGCAGAGAAATACCAGGCTTCACTATTGGCGGGATCAGCCATTTTATACAGCTCTACAAAACGCCGGGCTTCGATATTGTTGTTGCCGGCGATCAGCCGATTGCTCAGCGAATAAAAGGCGAGGGAGAGATAAGCCAGCAACCGCTGATCCATCAGGGCCGACGCGGTAGTTGACTTGCTTTTTGCCTGCAGGTCATTGATGACAGGCCCCCAGTAATGGGAGTCACCCTGCTGAAAATGCTGCATGTATTCCAGCTTTGTATTCTGTTCGTAAACCAATAAAGCTTGCAGCGCATCGCGTTGTTGCCGGAATGCCTTGTCTCCCCCAAGAACCGTCGCCTTTGTCCTAAACCAGTCAACAGCAGGGGTCAGCCCATCCAGGTAGCTGATAAAAACCCGGCATTCCTGCTCCGCCTTTACCAATTGGTTGGACTGGACATAGCCTCCCACCCTGCTTTTACCCTTCGCTGAAACACGATCTATAAGCGTATTGTCCCTCGGGACCAGCGACCTTATCATGGCGTCGAGCTGCAAGCCGGCAAAAGCTGTCTCCATAGTACCCGCTGGCGCCCATTCGTGTTTGCCATCAAAGAAAAGGATATGATGCCGGGTTCGGGTCCTATCCAGATCACTGCTGATGGCTATCAGCTCGGTCAGGTTCATATCACCTTCGCCGGCGATAGCCGTAAAGCTGAAATTAAAATTATCCGCCCGGACCCCATCCGGAAGTCCTGCACCGCCGGCAATAACGCCCCTGATCTCAGTATGCTGGATCGCCACATAACCGGCGACCTTGGCGCCTCCTGAAAAACCGACCGTATATATCCTGCTGCCATCGATCTTCAACCGACTCTTCGTGTCAGCAGACAGCTGTTGCCAGATCCTTTCAGTGGTGGACCAGTCATTGCCATTCTTCGAGTTGTTGCTGCCAACAAGGATAAAGCCATACGCATCCGCGAGAGATCTGTATTTGTTCAGAGGAAGGACACCACTGCCGTGTGGGTCAAAGAAATAAATGATGGGCAGGGGATTGGCATTGCCTTTTGAGGGAATATACAAAGCATAGGATTGTGTTGGATCAGCCTTGCAGATTACGGATTCAATCAGTTTTCCGGCTTGTATGCCCTCTGCCGCACCAACGTTGAAACAAGCCAGCAGAATCCCAATGATGATCAGTTTCATATTAAAACAAACATACAAAAGTCGCCCGACTGTTAAAATTGATTAACAAACATAAAATCCCGGGTATTTTTTCAACTCATCCCGCTAAATTTGCCAAAACCAATATTTTTTAAAACCCAATAATACTTACCTGTGATGAAGGAACTGATGAGCCGGCCCGGTAAATACCTGACTATCTTCACCGTCGTTGTAGCAGCCCTTTTATCCCTGAACTTTTTACCCATCGGCAGACCTTCCCCACGGGATATTGCTGGCCCAACCCGCTCAATAGCAGCCAAACCTGTCTCAGCGCTTTCCCCCGCAGATTCACCCCGTCTTAACCTTTTATACGATAGCCTGCAACTGGACAGCCTTGGTCTTAGTACCCAGGCCTACCATAAAGCTATAGCGGGCTTTTTAAGCCTTGTTGCAACAGGAGCAGTCCCCAATCCGGGCATCCTTTCGATCATCGACTTTTCCCTGCCTTCCACACAAAAAAGACTTTTTATCCTCGATACCTACAGCGGCAAGCTATTATTCAATTCCCTCGTCGCGCATGGCCGAAATTCAGGCGCGCTGGTCGCCACCCGGTTTTCCAACCGACGCAACAGCTTTATGAGCAGCCTTGGGTTTTATCTTACCGGCGAAGCTTTTATCGGGCAACACGGGTACTCCCTTCGTCTGGAAGGAATGGAGAAAGGCTGGAATGACAATGTATTCAAACGATCTATCATTATGCATCCTGCGAGATATGTCAGTGAAGATCATATCCGGCAATGGGGACTCCTCGGCCGGAGCGAAGGCTGCCCCGCCATACCACAACAACTGGACAGACCCATCATCGACGTCATCCGCGGAGGCAGCTGCCTTTTTGTATACAGCCCGACGCGCCCCTAGGCCACCACTCCACCCCCCTGCATCTTTGACCTCGAGCGCAATCTTATCACCTGCACCGTAGCTCCGATAAGGAACAACAAAAAACAGATCCCTACCAGCTTCTGAACAAGAGGATCGTCAGGACCGGATGCGATGGGCGAATCGACCGGCAGCCGGGTCAGACTTTCGGTAACACCGGGGATAAGATGAAAAAAGAAGGTCATGGAATAAAGCACGGTCTCAAGATAGGGAGATGCCCGGCCAAAAAGTTTTTTCCCTCCTGCATAGGCAAGAGCCAACACGACCAGCGTGATGATCCCCAGCATATGAGGCTTCCCAAAGCCCCCGTGATGAAAGATGCCAAAGCCGGTGAGACAGGTCAGCGCTGTGGTGATCACATAGGTCTTGCCGACCCCATTCCTGTAGCTTATCCCGCCATGACGTATAAGGGAGACGATTCCTGAACCTACAGCAACCAGACTGATCGCTGTATGAATGATACCAAGAGTTGAAAGAGCAGCCATAGTGTTAGCTTTAATTAGTATTGGAATATAGCAGAATTATTGGCCTAAATTAACGATTCTCCAATATCCATTTGCTAATAGGAAATGTATATGTCAACGATTATCGTGTACAGATCATCGGAGACGCTTCCCCTACCCGATTATGAACAGTCTTAGTATTAAAAGCGGACAGTTTCCAATACCTGTCCCCATATAAATAAATGATTTTCAGCAAAGTAAAATCCTGGCCTTTAATTGGTAGCGGTTTTCCTATGATAAAAAACTATCTGATCGTCGCCTGGCGATATCTCATCAAGAATAAAGCCCACTCCTTTATTAATATCCTGGGCTTGTCCGTGGGAATGGCAGTAGCTCTTCTTATCGGATTATGGATCAATGACGAATTATCGTTTGATAAGAGCCATTCGAATTACGACCGGGTCGCCAGGGTAATTCAGAATGTCACTCACAACGGTACAGTTCAGACCTGGAATACGGTGCCCTTCCCGCTGGCCGAAGAATTGCGAAAACATTACAGCAGCGATTTCAAGTCCATCGTGATGGGAAGAGGAAGCTCGGATCTCATCGTCGGATTCGGCGATAAAAAAATAACCCAGAAAGGAGCTTTTTACGAGGCGCCCATCACCGACTTGCTTTCCCTGCATATGCTGAAGGGGTCCAGAGATGCCCTGAAAGATCCTTCCGCTATTATCCTGTCTGCCGCCGGGGCAAAGGCGCTGTTTGGCGACAGCGATCCCATGGGTAAGACATTAAAGCTCGACAATAGCATGAATGTAAAGGTAGCAGGGGTCTATGAAGATCTTCCCTATAATTCTACGTTCAGCGATCTCCAGTTTATAGCTCCATGGCAATTGTTATATGCCAGTACGGATTGGATCAGGACTATGCAGGACCCCTGGCGGCCCAATGCCTTTGAGCTCTATGTCCAGCTGACCGACAAAGCCAATGTCGCCAGCGCCTCGGCCCGGATCAGGGACGCCAAGCTAAAGATGGTCAATCCCGCTCTTGCCGCACACAAGCCCCAGCTCTTCCTTTTCCCTATGAGCCAATGGCATTTGTATTCTGAGTTCAGAAATGGGGTCAACACCGGCGGTCGTATCCAGTATGTCTGGATGTTTGGCATCATCGGCATCTTTGTGCTGCTGCTCGCCTGTATCAATTTTATGAACCTCAGCACCGCACGCAGTGAGAAAAGGGCCCGCGAAGTAGGCATCCGCAAAGCCATCGGATCACTTCGCTGGCAGCTGATCTATCAGTTCTTCAGCGAGTCTGTCCTGGTCGTTTCTCTGGCCTTTATTTTTTCTCTCCTGCTGGCCCAACTAAGCCTGCCCTTCTTCAACGAAGTCGCAGATAAAAAAATGGCCCTCCCATGGCAAAGCCTGGGCTTTTGGATAACAGCCCTTTCTTTCACCCTTGTGACCGGTCTTATTTCTGGTAGCTATCCGGCTCTCTATCTCTCCTCATTCCGGCCTGTAAAAGTGCTGAAAGGCAGCTTCCGGGTAGGCCGCCTGGCAAGCCTTCCAAGAAAGGCCCTGGTAGTCCTGCAATTCACCGTATCCGTCACATTGATAATTGGAACTATCATCGTCTTTCAACAGATCCGGTATGCAAAGGACCGACCAATCGGATATGACAGAAGTGGACTTATCGCCATGAATATGGTCAACTCAGCGATCCACGATCATTTTAATGCAGTACGGGATGAACTGATACAAAAAAGCGCAATCGTCTCCATGGCCGAGGGGGATGGTTCGCCGGCAAGACTTTATTCCAGCACCAGCGGCATAGAATGGACGGGTAAAGATCCTACTCTTGCCGTCGACATGTCCAACGCCAGCGCCTCCTACGACTATGGCAGGACGGTAGGCTGGCAGTTTGTGGCAGGCCGTGATTTCTCCCGCGACTATGCCAGAGACTCTGCGGCTCTGATCCTCAATGAATCCGCCGTAAAGTTCATGGGCTTTAAAGACCCCATTGGCCAGATCGTCAAGTGGAACGGAACGCCTCTGACCGTCGTTGGCGTCATAAAGAACATGATCATGGAATCCCCTTATGACGAAGTAAAACCCTGTATATTCTATTTGCAGACCACCACCAACAGCGCCGTCATTGCCAAGTTAAATCCCCGCCTCAGCGCTACGGAAGCACTCGCGATCATCGGTCCCGTATTCCGCAAATACAACCCTGAGCAGCCTTTCGAATTCCATTTTGTCGAGGAAGAATATGCCCGGAAATTCGGCAACGAACAACGCATCGGGACCCTGGCCAGCTTCTTTGCCGCCCTCGCCATCTTTATCAGCTGCCTGGGGCTGTTTGGCATGTCCTCTTTTATGGCTGAACAACGTATAAAAGAAATAGGCGTACGTAAAGTACTGGGAGCCTCCGTATTCAACCTTTGGGGATTGCTGTCAAAAGACTTTGTAGCCCTGGTCCTTATCGCGCTGCTCATAGCGGTCCCATCGGCTTATTTCCTGATGTTCTCCTGGTTACAGAACTATCAGTACAGAACGGGGCTAAGCTGGTGGTTCTTTGCCTTGCCGGCAGCAGGGGCCATGCTGATCACCTTGCTGACGGTCAGCTTTCAGTCGATAAAGGCCGCGTTGACCAACCCGGTAAGGAGCCTTCGTTCCGAATGATGTATAAATTATCGATTATACTTCCTGTCGGCTCTACGACACCGGGAACATCGATTTTCTCGTTACATTGCAGTAAAATCAATAGCAATGGCAACGAATTCAACACCAGCGCCCGTCACGGCACTATTCCTGGATATCGGTGGCGTCATGCTCACCAATGGTTGGGACAGGAGATCAAGAGAAGCAGCAGCAAAACAATTCAATCTCGATCTCGACGATCTGAACGACCGGCACCGGATGACCTTTGATACGTATGAAGCCGGCAAGTTAAGCCTGGATGACTATCTGAAAAGAGCAGTCTTCTATAAGGACCGTCCGTTCACTCTCGAAGAGTTCAAAACCTTTATGTATGATCAGTCGGTTGCTTATCCCGAGATGATCGATCTCATAAAAGCCCTGAAGGCAAAGTACAACCTTAAGATAGCCGTCGTCAACAACGAAGGCAGGGAGCTCAACGAACATCGGATCAGGACCTTCAGGCTGAACGAGTTCGTAGACTTTTTCATCTCCTCCTGTTTTGTGCATTTCCGTAAGCCGGACGTGGATATCTGGAAAGTAGCTCTCGACATCGCGCAGGTGCCCAGGGAAGGAGTCGTCTATATCGATGACCGGAATATGTTCGTGCAGGTTGCCGAAGGTCTTGGACTCAGAGGCATCACGCACAATTATAAGAATGTCGGACAGACAAAACAGGCGTTGGCAGACATGGGTCTGACGCTGTAATTATAGGTCGCCTACTTTAACAAAGTTTTCAAAACCAGGATAAAGCTATTATCGGACAATAACTTTATCTTGGTTTTATGACTGCTTCTACTCCGGTCTACCTATCCTTTCTACTGCTGTTGTCTATTCCTGCAACAGCCCAGCAGGTCTTGAGCGGCAGGATCCGCCGCCGGTCAGGCGATGAGATGCTACCCTCCGTCAGCGTCATCAATCGCACACAAAGAAAAGTCAATATCTCCGATGCCGGGGGCAATTTTAAGATCCCAGCAAAGCCCGGAGACACCATCACCTTTACCTCCGCAGGCTATAAGCCGGATACAGCCTTTGTCAGAGCCTGGATGTTTGAAGAGAAGGGAGGATATCTTATCGCCCTCGAACCCAACCCGGTAGGATTACCCGCGGCGCACGTGGATGAGATCTCCAATTATACAAAGGATTCTATCAAAAGAAGAGAAGAGTATGCATGGGTATACCCGACACACAAAAGAAGACTGATCGGGAGTGAGACCGTACAGGATGGGGTTGGCGTAAGCATCAGCCCTCTCGATTATTTTGGCGCCGGGGAAACACAAAAAAGGCGGCTGCGACGACGTCTGAAACAGGAAGAGATAGATTACTATATCGACTTTCGTTTCCCAGCCGCCTATGTGTCCAGAGTTACAGGCCTTCACGACGATTCGCTGCGGATCTTCCTGTACCGCTATCGCCCCAGCTACAGCTTTTGCCGCAAGGCCGCCAATGAGGACATCCTGCTTTATATAAATGACAAGGTAAAGAGATACCGCAGCGGAGGCTAACCGCTACCCTCCGGCCCGCGGTTAACCTAGCTCCACAACCTGTCCCACGAGCGTACATTATCCCATTCCGGCGTAGGCCCGAAATAATTTTTATTCTCAGGATCCAGATGCTTTTTCAGCATGTCCTCGTTGAGCTCAACTCCCAACCCCGGCGTATCGGGCACATTGGCAAACCCCTTCTCGAATAAAGGCTTCCCGTCCTTTGTCTTCACAAAATCGGTCCAGTAAGGCAGGTCCAGCGAGTGATGTTCCAGCGCCACGAAGTTCTGCGTAGCCGCAGCACAATGCACATTGGCCATAAAGCTGACGGGCAGACCGGCAAAATGCATGGCCATGGCTACTCCTTTTTCTTCGGCATAGTCTCCGATCTTCTTTGTCTCGAGCAATCCACCGGAGGTAGCCAGATCAGGATGGATAAGATCGGTGGCGTGATTGTCAACCAGCTTTATGAACTCCTCTTTGAGATAGATATCTTCTCCCGTATTCGTAGGTGTCTCGATGGCCCGGGTAATTTCTTTCCATTCATCGGTGAACTGCCAGGGAATAAGGTCCTCCAGCCAGGCAAGCCGGTAATGATCCAGCCCCTTACCAAGACGGATGGCGTTGTTCATGTCAAAATGGCCATAGTGGTCCGACGCCAGCGGCACTTCAAAGCCAATCACATCCCGGACTTTGGCAACATATTTTGCCATCTCCTCGATCCCTTTGTCCGTAACCTGGATCTGTGTAAAGGGATGCTTTGTGGCACCATAGGTCATCGGCGCCATATTCCATTGCCGCTGTACATCCCAGTAATTTGTATTGACAAGAGTACCCGGTATCTTCCGGATCATTTCAATACCCAGATCCATCTTGAGGAAGGTAAACCCCTTTCCTTCGAGCCGGTCTTTCAGCTTTGCTACAAATACTTCGGGATCTTCTTCTTCGGGCGTGTCGGCATAGAGACGAACCTTATCCCGGTATTTGCCACCCAGCAGCTGGTAGGCAGGAACATTATACGCCTTCCCCGCCAGATCCCACAAAGCCATTTCTACCGCACATACCCCCCCGCCCTGCCGGCCATGGAATCCAAATTGTTTTATTCGTTTGAAGATCTGCTCTACACTACAGGGATTCATGCCCATGATACGGCTTTTCAAAAAAAGAGCATATCGCCAGTCGGCGCCATCCCGCACTTCTCCCAGGCCATAGATACCCTGGTTCGTGTCGATACGGATGATGGTGCAACGGCCTGTCGTATTCATGACGGTAGCGTACCGCATATCGGTGATCTTCAGATCCGAAGGTCCTGAATAGCGGTTGACCTTTGACGAGCTGTGTGCGAAGGTATCTTCGATGCCGGCAAAAAAGAGGCCGCTAAGCGAGAGCCCGCCCAGCGCTGATTTTTTAAGAAACGAGCGGCGATTTTCTCCGGCAGCCGGAACCACAGGTTCTGACTCCGGAAGATCTTCAGGATTGCTAAGCCCAAGGTTTGCAAGAAAACTTTTTGATGGATTCATGATTGTTTATTTAAATTACCAGGTTCTGCTTTTCATATACTCATCCAGCTCTTTCCTGCTCATCGGCAGCTTCTCCGGATGTTCGTCCAGCCAATGAAGAAAATCTTTTTTGATCTCCTCCGACCACTGCGTATCGATCTGTCCGGCGAGATATTTTTTCTCACGAAGACGCTGGTGTCCAAAATCATCTCTAAGCTCGATAAATTCGGCGGTGATGACGACGGTATCCAATAAATGCGCAGGAATAAAGACAACACCGTATTTGTTGGCCAGGACAGCATCCCCCGGCAGCACTACAGCCCTGCCGATCCGGATAGGCGCATTGATGGAGGTCAGCATCATTTGCTGAATATAAGAGGGATCCACACCTTTTACCCAGCCGTTAAAACCATTGATCTCGCTGAGCCCCGCTTCGTCCCGGACACTGCCATAAAAGATAACGCCGCGGTGCGAACGCGAATAGATCGCATTCCCCAGGTTGTCCCCGATAAGCGTGCCATCGGCCATTTTCAGATACCCATCCGCGACATAGACATCCCCATCGGTAAGCACATCGATAGGCCAGGAATTGGTGCCGCCCTGGGGATTACGGCCTTCCACCTTACCCTGCTCCTTCACCACATTGATGAGATCCGGACGGGAAGGCATGTACTGCGCGGTGACCACACGGCCGGTCATGGCTCCGCTATCGGGATGGATCACATGCCACTCACCCTCATATTGGTTTTGATATCCATGATTACGCAGGATCCCCCACGCTTCTTCGAGAGAGATATTCTTCAGCCGTTGCAGCATATTGTCGGACACTTTTGGCCGGCCGTCGGCAGAACGTTCGCCTTTCCAGCCGGGCGTCAGGGCCCTGATATATTCCGGTGAGGAACCGACCCGCTGAGCCTCAAGCCGGACTGTTGCAAATACCAGCGATAAAAAAAGCCAGTTTCTGATCATATTCAATTGTTGTTGATGATTCAAAATTCGTTTTTAATGCTTTCGTATAGCCGGTTGAATTTCGCCACCCTCTCCCGGTAAACCGCATGCGCTGCTTCCACCGGTAAATATACCGCCAGTGGCTGTCTGCAAAAAGCAGGGCTTTTCCCAAGGGCCTCCATTCCAATCACTACGGCGCCCATGGCAGCGCTCTCCTCTTCTCCGAATGTCAGCACCTTTACATTGAATACATCCGCCAGCATCTGCACCCATAGCGGGCTACGGGCAAAGCCGCCGGTAGCATGCAGCTCGGTGATGGTATTCTTCTCCGCCAGTATCCGTCCAATACTGTATACGGCATAAATGACCCCTTCCATGGCGGCCCGTACCAGGTGTGCCTTTGTGTGACGGATCTGAAGTCCGAAATAAAGCCCCCTTGCTTTTGAGTTCCATACAGGCGCCCGCTCGCCAAGGATATAGGGAATGAACAGCAGTTCCTCCGACCCCGCCGGCACTGTCGCCGCCAGCTGGAAAAGCTGTCCATAGCTTTCCTCAGCCTGCAGGAGCGTCTCCTTCAGCCATTGTAACACGACGGCCCCGTTGTTGGTAGCGCCTCCGCTGATATAGTCCTTGTCTTTGACGTGATAGCGAAAGGTTCGCATCTCTTCATCGACGGCAGCCCCGGCGAGGATCATCCGCGCCGCGCCGCTGGTCCCGATAGTGACAGCCATGACGTGGTTGCCACTGGCGCCGGTAGCCAGGTTGGCGGAAGCGCCGTCGCTGCAGCCGATGATGATAGGTGTTCCCCGGGGAAGAGATAAGGACACAGACGGATCCCCTCCCCGGGTTTCATAGATTACAAAGTGCCGGGGAGAAACCACCCGGGCCAGTTTTGAACGGTCAACAGAAAGATATTCCAGGATCTCTTCGTCCCATTGCAGGGTCCTGCTGTTCAGCAAGCCCGTGGCCGAAGCGATAGACGTGTCAACAGACCTGTCTCCGAATAGTTTCCGGAAGACATATTCCTTTATCCCGATGAATGCCGCAGCTCTGGCAAAAAGATCAGGCTGCTCCTCTCGCATCCACAGCAGCTTGCACAAGGGGGTCATAGCATGTACGGGTACGCCGGTGGCCTCGTAGAAGGCCTTTTTTCTCCCGTTGAGAGATAGCTCTTCTGCGATGGCCGCTGCCCGGTTATCCGCATAAATGATACAGGGAGTGAGGGGACTGTCCGCTTCATCCACTGCCAGAAGACTATGCATAGCCGAGCTAAAAGCAACCATTTCCGGACGGGCAGGAAGAAGGGCCGCAGCCACTTCATTGATACACCGGCATACAGCCCGCAGTATCTCATCGGGGTCCTGCTCGCTCCTGTCAGGCGCCGTGTGCAGCATCGGATAGGATACCGAACGCTTCTCGATGGGTATGCCCTCCTTGCTAAAAGCCACGGCCTTTGCCGATGTCGTTCCGATGTCCACTCCCATGTAATAGGTCATGCGATGCTTATTTATCCCAGAAAATGCGTGTGGCCATATTGTCCGCACCGATATGGCTCACCGCTGCATTATAGTTGGCCGTATTTACCGAGGCTTCCCGCAGCGGGTATTGCAGCCGGTGGACGAATGCACCTTTTACAGCCGGATCGGCCCCCGGATAAGGATTTGCCGCCAGCGACGGATAACCGCTGCGACGGAAATTCGCCCAGGCCTCCGTTCCGTTAAGGAAGGACGCGATCCAATATTGGGTGTTGATCTGCTGTAGTGCATTGGCCGGATCGTATGGATTGGCTGCCAGGTAAGCGTCCTCCGCAGCGGTAGAGATGGTCGCGGAGACATCGTACTTTACCATCTGGTCCATATGCGCCCTTACGCCGGAATTATAAAGGGTAGCAGGATCAGCCGCGATCCATCCGCGCTGCGCGGCTTCAGCCAGCAGCAGCTGCGTCTGCGCGAAGGTGACAAAGAATTCCGGGATGTCGATACGGCCCACCGTACGCCGGTTCAGCTGCGAATACTTCCAGCCCGTAGTAGCCTTGCCCGGGAAGTTGGGCTCCGTGCTGATCGTAGCCTCATTGTAGCCAATAGGTATGCCTATCTGGTCGGCGAAAGCCGTGTCTTCCGTACCGGTACTGCCCGCAGGAAGAGAGCCTCCGGGGTTGGTATACTTGACGGCGATGACCCCGAGACGCGGATCGTGGGTCCGCTTCAGTGAGTCGACAAAGGGCTTGCCCAGGTACATATTTGCCTTTTCCGTTCCCTGGAACCAGCCTCCCGTAGGACTGTTGAAGGTGCTGCTGAAAGCGATATAGGCATTGTCGGCGTTGGAGGACATCGTACCCGCAGCATAAGCCGCAGAGACGATCTGCTGGGCCTTGGCTGCATCGAGCCTGGTATATCGCATGCCTATACGTACCAGCAAAGAATTTCCCAGCTTCTTCCACTGCCCGATATTGCCCTTATAAATGACATCACCGGACTCAGTGGCCTTGCCGGCATCCAGCGCAGCAGTGGCCGTCGTCAGCTCGTTGATGAGGTCGGTATAGATATCCTGCTGCGCATCGTATTTAGGCAGGCTGATCCCTTTAAGAAATCCCTGACCGGCCTCCGAATAAGGCACGTCGCCATAGGTATCCACCAGGATCATAAATACATATGCCCTCCAGATCCGGGCCATGTTATAAAGATTGCTGCGCGTCGCATTGGCCTTTGTCTGGTTCATGACGTCCGCGAGCAATGCTACCGGGCCGTTCACAGCAGTGGTGCTTCCGGTGACAGTGCCGCCATTGCCTGTGCCATTATACATAAAATCGAACGTGGTGCTGGCATTGTTGTCATACTCCACATTGTGGTTGCCGCCCTCTGCAACCCCGGTGAAAGGATGTATTATCTGTTGTACAATAGGAAATTGGTAATAATATACCGGGATGGCTGCGTTCACCTCGGCGCTGGTAAAAAGATAGGCTGGGTCCAGCGTACCCGGCTGTGTCGGATTGGTATTCACCGCCACAAAGTCCTTATCGCAGGAACTGACGCCTGCCAACAGCAGAAGCAGAAGGAAATATCGGTTCTGAAAAATACGTCGCATAATATATTATTTAGGCTGTGCTTAAAATTTAAAATTCAGGTTTAGCCCGTAACTGCGGGTAGTAGGCAGCGTGTGCGTCTCGATACCCTGCAGGTTATCCGAAGCGGAAACCTGAGCCTCCGGGTCGAGATTGTCCACATATTTTTTGATCATCAGAACATTGTATACCGTCCCGGAAACAGAGACCTGCCGTACAAAGGTCTTCTTCAGGAAAGGGGAGAGGTCATAGGATAATGACAGGGACCTCCACCGGATAAAGCTGGCATTGTATACAAAAGGCGTGGCGATGCCCGTAGAGCGGTACTGGGTATAAAAGGTCTCAGCAGCAACGGCCGTGGAATTAGCCGAGCCGTCGGAGTTGACACCTGCAAAGGTGACGCCGCCTTCCCTGCCGACCAGCGAAGACTGGGACAAACCTTCCCGCAGGAAGTTCAGGTTGGAGTTGGAGAGCAGTTTTGCACCGGCCTTGAAGTCGATCTGTGTGAACAGCCGCCATCTGCCCAGGCTGAATGTATTCTGCCAGCCGCCGACCCATTTCGGAATGGCGCTGCCAAAGGTCCTCAGGTTGCCTTGCAGGAAGAGACCGCCGCTGGTAATGATATTCCCTTTTACATCCTTTTTGTAATCATACCCTCTTAGAGAAGCCAGGGGCAGACCTACCTCGTGCGATACGGTGCCAAAGAACTCGCCGGAGCCTACGTCAAAACGCTGCTGCCCGTTGGCAAGGGCCAGTACCTTGCTCTTGTTATAGCTGCCGTTGATGCCCGTCTCCCAGCTGAAGTTCCGGGTTTTGACGGGTGTTCCGGTCAGGAGTATCTCCACACCCTGGTTGCGCAGATGACCAAGATTTACTTTTGTAGAACTATAACCGCTGGCATTGGAGACATTCACATTCAGGATCTCCTGGTAGGTATTCTTGTTATAGACCGCTCCGTCCAGGTTCAACCGGTTATTGAATAACCTTAACTCAAGACCCAGTTCAGCTTCCTTCACCTGCAAAGGTCTCAGGTTGGGGTTCGGGCTGACATTGCTGGCAATGTTGCCCAGCGCCGCACCGTTGAACTGGTTGGCATTGACGCCGTAATACAGCGCATTCGAATACGGGTCCGTATCTCCTCCCACTTCTGCATAGGCGGCCCGCAGCTTCCCGTAGTTCAGCCAGGAAGGCAGTTTGGAGCCAAGCAGCTCCGACCATACAAAACTAAGGCTGGCAGAGGGATAGAGGTAGTTATTGGAGTTTGGGTTCAGAGTGGAGAACCAGTCATTCCGGGCGGTGAGATTCAGGAAAAGATAATTGCTGAACGAAAGCTCTGCCGCTCCATACAAAGAGTTGACCTCTTTTTTTGTATAATTATAGAAAGGGCTCTTTGTTTGTCCGTTGCCTATCGTATACAGATCGCGGACATAAAAATTGGTGACAGATGCGCCGATGTCGGTATATACCTGCTCCATCTGGTTTCCACCAAGTGTTATATCGATGCCGAATTTCCCAAAGGAATGTTTGCCGCCAATGAGAAAGTCCATGTTCCGTTCCCGAAAGGTCGTCTCGTCCTGGTAATAATAACCGTTGAACCCGCTGGCAGCGGCGCCGATGCTTCGGGTACCTGTCGGCCGGTCGTAGTCGTAAGGCCGGGTATAATAGTCCTGGCCAAAGCGACCCTGCAGATAAAGCCAGTCTGTAAACTGATACCGCAGCGAGGCATTGCCGATGATACGGTCGCGTCGGACGTGTTCAAAACGCTGTAAGGTGACCCAGTAGGGATTATTACGATTGGTAAATCGTGACAACGGCTGCTCATTGCCGCTGGCATCTTTATAGGTCGCCTTCAGCCAGGCAACATCGATGCTGTTGGCCATCGTATAAATGGTCGTATTGGCATTCATATCCTGGATACCTATCTGGGGCGGGTTGTGATTGTATTCGTTCGAATAGTTGGCATTCAGCTGCAAGGTCAGCTGCGGTGTGAATTTGTAATTGAGACCCAGGTTGGCGATCTTTTTGTGATAATCGGAATTTGGCATGATAGCATTGGCATCCGTATTGGAAAAAGATAATCGAAAATATCCCTTGTCGCTTCCTCCGGTCAACGCAACGGTATTGGTAAAATTGGCTCCGGTACGGTAGAAATCCCTGATCCGGTGCCTGTAAGCTACATATGGACGGGTAGAGCCGTCAAATTGGGGAGTGGGCTTGCCATCCAGCTTTTCGCCGAAGCTATGCACCCCGGAACTTTGCGCATCGCTCACAGACTGTGGCCGGATGCCATTCTCACCCTGACCATATACATATTGAAAGTCAGTATAGTCCAGCGCCCGGTCTGCCTGAAAATGAGAATTGACCTCGACGCCCATATTCTGGCTCCGGACACCGCTGCGGGTGGTAATGATGATCGCGCCATCCTTGGCCCTGAAACCATAAAGGGCGGCGGCAGCCGCACCTTTTAATACGGTCATCGATTCGATATCGTCCTGGTTGATACTCTGTAAGCCGTCCCCCTGGTCGGATGAGCCTCCCGTTGGATTCCCCGCTCCGTTGCCGGCCGAGCCCCCTCCGGATATGCTGGTATTGTTGACCGGAATGCCATTGACGACGATCAGCGGTGAATTATCTCCCTTGAAAGAAGACTGGCCACGGATGCGGATCTTGGTAGAGCCGCCCGGACCGCCGGCCGGCGGGGATACGTTCAGTCCCGCGACCTTCCCTTCAAGGCTGTTCCCGAAATTGGTGGTGCGGTTAGTCGTCAGCTGCTCGGTATTGACACTGGTCGCAGCGTAACCCAGCCGCCTTGCTTCGCGCCGGATGCCCAGCGCCGTCACCAGCACTTCATTGAGATTGCGTGCATCGGACACAAGGACAACATCGATGACATCCCTGTCGCCAACGGGAATTTCCTGGAAGATAAAACCGATGGAGCTGATTATCAGCGTCGCACCGGAAGGTGCATTGATGTGATAACGGCCGAGCGAATCGGCAGTGGCTGCTGCTCTTCCACCCTTTACCTGTATGGTCGCAGCTGCAATAGCCTTACCCGCCGCGTCGGTGACGGTCCCGGTCCTTGTTTGCGCCATAATGTTCGTGGTAAAGAAAAGGAGGGTGGTAAGAATAGCTGGTGCAATTCTTTTCATAATAGCAATTGTTTTGTTTTAGCAAATCGTCAGTAAGTGATACTATCTATCACGATACAAAGAAGATAAAGTTTTACAAAAAAAACTTCCAATAAAGAACACCGGTGAATTTTATACAGCGGGAAGAAAGGTCTATATTACACTAAACACCACCAAAGAGAGATTGCTTGAACTCTTATCTATTTCAAAAAGGACTGTCCGGTGAACTGGAGCTTTTCCCGCATATCATAGAGTTCGGGCTGAAAAAGGTACAGACTATCCGTCTCTCTTCTTTTCCCATTGAAAGAACAACAGCCTTCAGCATCTATTATATCTGGGATGGTCGCTATGACTGGAACATCGATGGTGATCCCTATATTCTTTACCCATCCGATCTGGCACTTGTCCTGCCGGGTCAGACCCTTGGCAGCCCGCGTAGCACCTTTGACATCGGTTCCATTTCCTGGCTGACGCTGGACAACAGTCACGGATCATGGAGCGGCTTCTCCCCGACCGAAAGCCGTTCGATCCAAAAGATCCTGGAGCTGAATGCCATTCCCGTTGCAGCCGGGATGAAAGAGGCGGGCCGCATCTTCCAGCAGCTGACACAGGAGCTGCATCTCCAGGAGATCGGGTTCCAAACGAGAGTAAATCAACTCATCGATGCACTGCTCATCCTGGTCACCCGGCAGTTCATTCATCAAAGCCATTCGCAGCGGGACTTTTCCGGTTCGTTCATGAAGCTTGAACAGGAGCTCAGAAAAAATCTTTCTCATCAATGGGCTGTTGATGAAATGGCGGCGCTGGTTGGCCTCGGCACCACGGCCTTTACCGAAAAAGTAAAAAGCTATACCGGTTTTTCTCCCTTGAACTATCTCATCAATATCCGCATTTCGGAAGCGATCAAGCTATTGAAGCAGACCAATACCAATCTGACAGATATAGCGCTGGATACCGGCTTTTATTCATCACAACATTTTTCCACTACTTTCAAGAAGCTGACGGGCTATACACCGAGCCAGTTTCGAAAAGATAATACGGACAAACCATGAACAGTCGACAGGATTGCATACTGACAATTGACCTGGGCACCGGCTCAGTGCGGATCTTTGCCTTCGACCTGGAAGGCGTCTTTATCGGGTCGATGAAAGGCTCCTACCCTACTTTCCACCGGGAACCGGATCAGAGCGAGCAGGACCCCGAACAGATCTTTATCACCGTCCTTTATGTGCTAAAGAATCTCCTGACTGAACGTATCAAGCCGGCCGGTTATCACGTGACAGCCATTTGTTTCAGTGCCGCTATGCATAGCGTGCTGCCGGTTGATAAAAAAGGGAACCCACTGGGGAATGCCATCACCTGGTCGGACAACCGGGGAAAGCAGGAGGCCAGGGAGCTAAAAAACACTTCGCTTGGCAAGGCCATCTATGATGCTACCGGCACTCCCATCCATCCTATGTCCCCGCTGATCAAGATAGCATGGATGAAAAATCAGGACAAGGAACGTTTCAACAAAACAACCCGGTTCCTTTCCCTGAAAAGTTATATCATCCAGCAGCTGACCGGCGAAACGATCATTGACTACAGTCTTGCATCCGCCACCGGGCTGTTCAATATCCATTCCTTTCAATGGGAACAGGCCGCCCTCGATTACGCAGGTGTTACCGTCAGCCGGCTGCCGGAACTCGTACCCGTATTTTATTCGACACTCCGGCTTCGCGGAGAGTTCCAGTCTTCGTTAGGGTTATCTTCCAATACAAAGATCATTGCCGGAGCCAGCGACGGATGTCTCGCCACCCTCGGTGCGGGAGTATGGGGCGAAGGGAAGGCAACCATTACCGTAGAACAGAGCGGCGCAGTACGGGTAGTAGGAAAGGATGTGCTCATCGACGAAAAACAACGCCTTTTTAATTATGTGCTGACAAAAGATTATTATGTCTCGGGAGGTCCTACCAACAATGGAGGAGTCATCTTCGAGTGGTTCACCCGGGAGTTCGGCTCTTTCCGGAAAGCCTTTGACCTGGAAGACTCTATGGCAGGATTGATCCAGGAGGCATCCAGGATCCCCGCCGGCAGCGATGGCCTGCTCTTTCTCCCCTATCTTCTCGGCGAAAGGGCGCCTATCTGGAATGCCAATGCGCGTGGCCTGTATTTTGGACTGAACATGCAGCACCGGCAGCAGCATTTTATCCGGGCTACCATCGAAGGCATACTCTATGAGATCTATAGTATCGGCAAAACACTGGAAGAACACCGGTCTATCCACACCCTCTCGATCAACGGCAGCTTTACAGCCTATCCTTTCTGGGCCCAGATGATCGCCGACATCTTCAACAAGCCCGTGCATGTAAAGAATAATTCGGATAGCATCGGGCTGGGCGCCTTCCTTCTAACAGCCACAGAGATGGGTTTGTATAAGAGTCTCGAAGAGGCAACCCGCGGTATAGACGTCCCGGGTATGTACCGGCCGGACAGGAACAACCATGAAGTCTATATGCGGCTTTTCCGCATCTTCGAGCGGCTGAGCAGTAAGCTGGCGGACGACTTTGAAGACATCGCCAATCTGCAGAGCTAGCGCCTTTATTTCAGCTCGAACACCGCAAACTGAATTTCAGCGGCGTCTTTATTGACAAACTGGATATCCTTACCGGCAGGCAAAAAGAGATAGTCGCCTTTTTCACGGAACTTCTTTTCATTGACACTGGCTTTGACAGCAGGTCCGGAAAGACTTACGATGATGACAGGAGTCTGACGGGAATTTATCCGGAAACGTCTGCCCCCGGCCAGGGTAAGCCGATAACCGCGAACCTGCTTTTCATCAAATAAAAGCGTGAACGCAGGATCATGGATAACCGGTCCGGCTTCTCCCGTCGGCTTATGCGGCAGCTCGATATCGATCGTATGAAAAGGTATTTTATCTTCATTCCATACCCGATGTATCCGCGGAGTGTCCGTAAAATCCTCATACCAGAGACTTTCCGTGCTAAAAGTCCTGTGACGGGGTTCGATTATGGTCTGCGCACCAGTCCTGGTATTACCAAGGACCAAAAAAATAGAAGGCGTGCTATGTTTATGAAATAAAGAGGTGTCTCCGGGAGGCAGGTGTACGTCCAGAACCCGCACCCACCCATTGTCCAGAACATCATGATGTCTTGGCTCATTGCGGACCTGTATCACTTTCGAAGTGTCTGCATGAAGCTGGGCAACACTGCTGCCGGCAATAAACGTGACCGCAAAAAGGAGGGTAAGGCTGCGCATAGGCATTTTTTATAAAAATAAGGATAAATTACGCATTCGATTGCGTTAGCTTTTTTTACTTATTGCCATTATCTTTAAGCAAATGAATAGAAAAGATTTCCTCCGCAATAGCAGCCTTGCCGCCATGGCCCTGGCCGCAACACCCGCCACGCAAATATTTGCCGGTGCCCCGCTCGTCGGACCTAAGGTGCGCCTCGCCATTCTCGGCACCGGGCTCCGCGGTCAGAACCACATGGGTCTCCTCCTGAGAAGAGATGACGTGGACATCGTCGCCATTTGTGATGTCGACAACCGGATGCTCGACAGCGCCAAACAAAGCATCGCAAAAAGCGGAAAGAAAATGCCAAAGGTCTATACCGGCAACCCCTACGCCTGGAAGGACCTGTTAAAACAAACAGAGCTCGACGCAGTGATCATCGCCACTCCCTGGGAATGGCATAAGCCCATGATCGTCGGAGCCCTGGAAGCAGGAATAAAATATGTAGGCACAGAAGTCATGCTGGGCATTACGCTGGAAGACCACTGGGAAGTGGTGAAGACGGCGGAAAAGCATGAGGCGCATGTGATGATGCTGGAGAACGTTTGTTACAGACGGGATGTCATGGCTGTATTGAACATGGTTCAGCAGAACCTGTTCGGTGAGCTGATACATCTACAGGGTGGCTATCAGCATAATTTAAGGGATGTAAAATTCAACAATGGGCAACAGCCCTATGGCGGCGGTTGTGAGTTTGGCGAAAAAGCATTCTCCGAAGCCCGCTGGAGGACCGAACATTCCGTTCATCGCAACGGCGACCTCTATCCTACACACGGCATCGGACCATTGGCCCACTATATAAATATCAACAAAGGGAACAGGTTTACCAACCTCTGCTCCTTCTCCTCAAAAGCGCGGGGTCTGCACGCCCATGTGCTCAAACAGTGCGGGCCCGAACACCCCAGCGCCAAAGTGCAGTTCAGGCTCGGAGATGTGGTAACCACTTCCATCAACTGCGCCAACGGAGAGACCATCCTGCTACAGCATGATACCAGCCTCCCCCGCCCCTATTCACTGGGCTTCCGGGTGCAGGGAACAGGCGGCCTTTGGATGGATGTGGCCAAAGGCATTTATGTCGAAGGACAGTCAAAGAATGACGAATGGGATGAGGCAAAGGTCTGGCTCGACAAATATGACCATCCCTTATGGAAACGCTGGAGCAAGGACGCTGACGGCGCAGGCCATGGCGGCATGGACTTTTTTGTCATTCACGCTTTTATCGAATCGGCCAAACGCAATGTGCCTCCGCCCATGGATGTATATGATGCCGCAGCATACAGCGCCATAACCCCTCTAAGCGAACAATCCATCGAGCTGGGTAACCAGACGGTAGAGTTCCCTGATTTCACCGCCGGCCAATGGATGTTCCGTAAACCATCCTTTGGTTTGTCCGATGAATATTAGTACCCTTTATTCTGCACCAGCGCCGGATTTAAGATCCGTTCCCCGGAAGGTATCGGGAACAGACGCTTGTCGATGTCAGCATCTGTCTTATAACCCCAGCTATCCTCGAACTTGCCAAACCGAATGAGATCATTCCTCCGCCAGTTCTCCCAGTTAAGCTCCAGCGCCCGTTCCTTCAACATCGCCGGCAGATCCACCGAGCTCAGTACGGCGGCTTTTCTTTTGCTTCTCAGCGCGTTGACCAGCGAGAGCGTCGATTCACCATAGGTAGACGCCGCACCTCTCAATAGCGATTCGGCCTTTACCAGCAGGATATCCGCATACCGGAAAACAGGTACATCATTGCTTTGATTACGGTCGGTAGCCGTCACATCCGGATAGTATTTGATGTTCCGGAAGCCCTTGGCTTTCCCCAATTCGTCCCCACCTGCTTCAAACTTGGCCACATCCTTCAGCGTCAGATCCGGGGTGAACTCCAGTTGATAATCCACAGGAGTGCTGCCATCGCCGCGTAGTCATCGGCAAGGGAATATATCCCCGATTGGATGATAGTGTCGCAGGCGGTGACCGCATCGTCATATCTTGGTTTACCGGTACAGTACAGCCTTCACCTCACTCTCGATAAAATTAAAAACCTGCTCCCGGGTCTGTTGTTTGGGTTTGGCCGTATCGCCAAAGGTCGTCGATACAGGGATATTCCCATAGAGGTCCATCATAAAAAAGAATAGCGTGGCTCTCATCGTCCTCACCTCAGCTACGACCTGCGCCTTGACCGGGCTGGTCTGGGAAGCCGCAAGCAGGGACAATACCTGGTTGCAGACGCTGATCGTTCCAAAACCCCAGGCCCAGGTACCGGACTTTTCAGATAGCGGAATGCATAACGGTATAAAAGCGGATAGTAATAGGTAAAGATCCCTTTAAAGGCATCCTCGTCATTCTGCAGCCATATTTTTACCTGGTATTGAATATCCTTCTCCATTGTAAGCGACTGGTTGGCCTACAAAGTAAACAAGCAAATATGAACTGAATATTAATGACTGGCCTCACACCGCAAAAGGACGATCGATGGACGGGCTTGGCTGGGAGAACCACTTTGGCCCTTCTTCCGTCATATAGGCACAGTCTTCCAGCCGGACGCCAAATTCACCATAGATGGCGACCATCGGCTCCACGCTGAAACACATACCCGGCTGCAACGGCTGTTTGTTCCCCAGGACCATATTTCCCCATTCGTGGATATCCATCCCGATACCATGCCCTGTCCGGTGCGGCAGACCCGGTATCTTATACCCCGGACCAAAACCCGCATCGGTGATGACCTTCCGGGCAGCTATGTCGACCTGTTCACAGGGAACGCCCGGTCTTGCCGCCGCGAAACCCGCTGCCTGAGCTCTTTTCTCCAGTTCCCAGATCTCCCGTTGCCGGGCAGTAGGCTCAGCGCCAAACACGATCGTCCGGCTGATGTCAGAACAATATCCCTGTACTTTACAGCCGTCATCCATGATCACGACATCCCCCTTTTGAAGATGTTGTGTCTGAATGCTGCCGTGGGGATAAGCGGAGGCCGGTCCGAAATTCGCGCTGAGATCACCTCTGACGCCGAGACGGGCAAAGGCATCCGTCGCTATCGATGAGAAGTCGGCAGGAGTCATGCCTTCGTGCAGCAGGGCTATCGCTGCCTTATACGCAGCAACGGTAATGTCATTGGCTTTTTGCATCAGCGCAAGCTCCGCGGGAGACTTGATCATACGACAATTCATCGTCACCGGATCGCCACTCACGAAGCTCAGCTGTGGCGCTTCCTTTCGAACTCCATCAAAGATGAAAAAACGCAGTCTTTCTTCCATGCCTATATTCCCGGTCCGGATACCATAGTCTTTCAACACACCGGCAATGACGGTATAAGGACTTTCATGTTCTTCCCAGGTACGGACCTCGGTGCCGATCTTTATCAGCTCCCGTAGCCTTTCTGCCTCAAAAGCGGGGCAGACATATTTTACTTCTCCCTTTGCGGGGATAATGGCGACCATCGTTCGTTCGCTCTGCCCCCAGCTCATACCAGTAAAATAGACCATGGAAGTGCCCGAATCCAGGATCAGGGCCCCGATCTTATTTTCTGCCATCAGGCGTTGGGCTTTTTGGATCCGGGCTTGCCGCTCCTCTACAGTGATGGGAACAACATCGCCGGTCATTGGTTGTAAGTCGTCGGGGACAGCCGCAGCGGTACGCGGAAATCCGAGGGGCAATGCCCCAACACCGGCTGTCGCCAGTCCGGACAGGCGGATAAAATCTCTTCTTTTTAAGTTCATATGGCAAAACAACATACTAAAACTAATATGGCCTTCACGAATTTTAGCCATTTCTATCTCCGGATACTATTAACGGAATAGATCGTTGATCGTCTTGTAAGATACGATCCCTTCCGCAAATTTAAAGGTCCCCTTTTCGTGGATCTCCTGCGCCGCCTGAATAAATGACCCGTACGCCGCACGGGCCAGAGAGGAACCCAGGCTCACTCTTCTGACTCCCAGCGCTGCCAGATCTTTTAGCGAAAAAGCAGCCTTGCTCAGTCCCATGACAACATTCACCGGTTTGGGCGACACTGCCCGCACCACTGCGATGACCTCTTCTTCTGTCGTGAGTCCGGGCGCAAAGAGCACATCGGCGCCTGCCTCAGCATACGCTTGCAGACGCCGGATAGTATCGGCAAGGTCGGGACGCCCATGGATGAGGTTTTCCGCCCGGGCTGTCAGCGTAAAAGGAATGGGAAGACTGCGGGCCGCCTTCACCGCAGCCTGGACCCGCCGGACCGACAGCTCAAAAGGATAGATAGGATCATCCGGACGGCCGCTGGCGTCTTCTATGGAGCCTCCGCAAAGCCCCGTCTTTGCCGCAAGCAGGATAGTCCCGGCACAGGTTTCGGGATCGTCTCCAAATCCGTTCTCCAGGTCGGCAGAAACAGGCAGCTTCGTTGCCTGAACAATATCCTGTACATTGGCCAATGTTTCTTCCCGGCTGACGATCGACAGACCATCCGGTTTAGCCAGGGAAAAGGCCAATCCCGCACTGGTGGTGGCTATCGCTTCGAAACCCAGGCTTTCGAGCATCTTCGCGGAACCGGCGTCCCAGGGATTGGGAACGACAAAAATGCCAGGCCGCTCGTGAAGCGCTTTAAAAGCGGCAGCCTTCTCAGCATGCGACGTATACATAGTTTGTTATTTTGTGTGTTCGTAGATCTTTCGGGCTTTTGTCACTAAAGTTATATAGTCTCTGTCCAATGCATTATTGACAGAGAAATTCTTCCGGGTCATTTTCTCGATCTCCGCCCAGGCTATCCCCGACGTATAACCGGACTGCTTTAGCTTCATGCCAAACAGCGCAATACAGGCAGCCTTTCTTTCATCCCCGGTTGCCTTTTCAAAAGGGACCAGGCGGTTGGGACAGTTGTAGTCCGTTTGCCGGCCACCCTTTTTCCCGGGCAAGGTATAATGGATCTTAATATTGGCAATGCTCTCGATCCCGATGGAGTCTTTTTTCGGGACCAGCTCGAAAAGAGCCAGCAGGGAATGACCGGAACTGATCTGCCCGCCTTCCAGCCTTAGAGCCGTATCGCCGGAATCCACCTTGTTCTCAAATCCGATAAGATGATATTCATTGACCAATATCGTATCGAAGTCGGCTGTTATACAGACACTGTCAGCCACTGTACAAATATTCCCGGCCAGTTCGTTCAACAATACCTGTTCGGCCTCCCTGGCATCGCTGATCGATGCGAAACGTCCCTTACCCGCTTCTGCCAGCCAGGGCAGCTCGGAATTCCTTGCGCTGTCCATTCCAAGGCCAAGGCAGGTCAGCTGGATCCCCGACCGGCTTTGCGCCTTAATAGTCTCTTCCAGGTCCTCCCTTGCAACTGCGCCATCGCAGATGTCCCCGTCGGTAATCAGAACAACCTTATTGCAGCCTCCCTCGATCCATTGCTGCCGGGCTACCTCGTATGCAAGCTTGACGCCTCTCATCCCCGGAGAAGGACCATCCGGCCACAATCCTTCAATAGCCGAGAGGATCTGCCCCTTGTGCGAACCAGGCACCCCTTGCAGAACAACCCCCACCTTTGCTCCATAGATCACAAGAGAGACCGTGTCTATATCCCGAAGGTTTGTTATCAGCGATCGAAAACCTGTTTTGATCAGGGGAAGCTTATCCGGCATATCCATGGACCCGGAAACATCGATCAGGTATACCAGGTTGGCGGGCGGAGCCTGCTGCCTGTCTATAATGCGCGTGTTCACATTGACATATAACAATCGATGCGATCCATCCCAGGGACAGGGCAGCAGACCGGATGAACAATGGAATAGAGAATCTTCTTCCGGCTTCTCGTAATAAAAATTAAAGTAATTGAGCATTTCCTCTATTCTTATCGCCTCGGGCGGGACGGTCATCCCCATGTCAAGGAAACGGTGGACCATGTTATAGGACAATCCGTTGATATCGGCGGGAAAAGATACCTGGCGGCCCTGCAAGGCGGTCAGGATACGATGCTTCTTCCGGTTCAGACGCAAAGGCTGCATCTTCAGAATGACCTGTAAAAAACCGGACGAGCGGACAGCCGTAGCATAAGGCTCATATCCCGCCGCCGCAAAAAGAAGGGAATCATCGGTCTTTTTTGTCACGATCTCGAAGCTGCCCCCCGTACCGGTCCTGTAAAGGGCCCCCGTGGATTGGACGACGATGGACACATTTGGCAATTTGTCGCCATGCACGTCTGTCACCTCACCCGTAAAATAATACTGGGCTGTGAGAGACGTAGAAAAAAAGAGAATAAGTATATAGAGAAGTAGAGTTCCTTTCAATAACATGATTTAGTCCGGCAAAATGTCCCACCGTTAAGTTACGACATTTTACTCTGACCTCAGACTTTTCACCGGATTGGACAGCCCTGCCTTCACGGCCTGATAGCTTACCGTTGCCAGCGCAATAAACACAACTGTCGCTCCTGCCAGCACAAAGATCCACCAGGAAAGAGTGATCCGGTAAGCATAGTCATGCAGCCAGGCATTCATAGCGAACCAGCCCAAAGGCCCCGCTATCAAAAAAGCAATGCAGATCAGCCAGAGGAAATCGGTCGAGAAAAGCGTAATGATCTGACCCAGGGAAGCGCCCAGCACCTTCCTGATGCCAATCTCCTTTGTGCGCTGCTCCGCCGCGAACATTACCAGCCCCAGCAAACCCAGACAGGAGATGAGGATAGCCAGTGAAGCAAACAGCACCGATAATTTGGCCGTGATAAGCTCGCTCTCATACATCTTCCGGTACTCTTCGTCCATAAACTGGTAAGCAAAGGCAAACTTCGGGTTGATCTCCTTATAGACTTTTTCGATGCCCGCCAGCGCCTGCCGGGTCTGGCCGGGAAGGGTCCTGATCATGATGACGCCAAAGTATTCATATTCCTTTATATCGAGCAATACCGGCGGTATTCTTTCATGCAGGGACTGGGAATGAAAATCCTTTATCACACCGATGATATGGCCTCTCTTTTTCCAGGCAGACACCCATTTCCCGATGGGGTCCTTCAGCCCCATTTCCCGTACGGCGGTCTCGTTGATCAGAAAGCCATCCGAGGAATCCGTCGGGTTCAGCGGAGAAAAGTTGCGCCCTTCCACGATCTTCAGGTTTAACAACCGGACAAAGTCAAACCCGACAGAAGACGGGTCGACGCCAACTTTGGCATTTCTTCCTTTCCCTTCCCACATGATCGAGCTGTCCGTCACGAGGAAGTTCATGGAATGCGGGGTCTCGCTGCTTCTGTCGACAACCGCAACTCCCGGCTGGTTCAGCGCCATTTGCTTGAAGAGCGTATAGCCTTTGAAGTCGGACAGCTCCCCTTCGATACGGACATAGATGATATTCTCCCGGTTATAGCCCAGATCGGTCGTCTGAACATAATTGGTCTGGCGTGTAATGACGATGGTCGCGATCAGCAGCACCAGCGACAATACGAACTGGAAGACGGTCAGCCCTTTTCTAAACAGGATGGAGCTCTGTGTGTAGCGCATCACACCTTTCAGCACCCGTACAGGCTTCAATGAGGACAGGTACAATGCCGGGTAACTGCCTGCCACAAGACCTGTGAGCAGCGTGATCCCGGCCAGTGTCAGCCAGAAACCAGGCTCTGTCAGCGGGAAAGAGATCTGTTTGTCCGTAAATTTATTAAAGACAGGTAATAACAGGAGCAACAATATCAATGAGAGCACTATTGCCAAAAAAGAAAAAAGCAGGGATTCCCCGATAAATTGCCCGACCAGGTGACTGCGTGTTGATCCAACCACTTTCCGCAGACCTATTTCTTTGGCGCGGCGGACAGACCGGGCCGTGGCCAGGTTCATAAAATTGACACAGGCGATCAGCAGGATAAAAATAGCGACGCTGCTAAAAATCCGAACGTATTCGATACGACCTTCCGTCGGCGTGCCGTTGACAAAGACATTGTGAAGATACTGGTCTCCTACCCGCTGAAGTCCCACGCGGACAGCCCCCTTATCCCGCGGGTTCAGACGGGTGGCCAGGAAGCTGTTCATCCCCGTCTCTACCTTTTTAGGATCGGCACCCGGCGCCAGTTCCACAAAGGTCCGGAAACCACCGGAAGCCCATTCCAGCAAATGACTTTTCTGTGCATCCCAGGTCAGCAAAAAGTCAAACTGAAATGAGCTTTGTGACGGCAGGTCATCAAAAACACCCGTCACTGTCAGATCATACTTGTTCTCAAAACGAACGCTTTTCCCCATCGCAGCATGAGGACTGCCAAAGAACAGCTCAGCCGTCTTTCGGGAAATAGCGATGTTATACATTCCTTTTAAGATCGTCTCCGGCTTGCCTTCCAGCAGAGGGAAACTAAAGAGCTGAAAAAAACCTTCGCTGGCGCGGGAGCCATTCAGCTTAATCATCTTCTCCCCCACCCGCAGCGTTTCGGAATGTCCCCAGGGCAGCTCGTAACCCGTCGCATAATAAGCGATCTGCTTTACATCAGGAACGGGCTGAGAGACTCCGTCCAGCAAAAATATATTCGCAGGCCTTCCGTATTGAAGAGGGGTATTATAGTCCCCCTCCACCCTGCCATCGGCAGTAATAGTCTGGTAGACGGTATAGAGATTGTTTTCCTTTTTATAAAAGTTGTCCACGCTTTTCTCATCCTGTACCCAGAGAAAAATAAAAAGACAACAGGTCATGCCCAGGGCAAGGCCAAAGACATTGATCCCGGCATATATTTTATGCCTCGTGATATTTCTCCAGGCGATGGTAATATAGCTCTTAAACATATAGTTGGTTTATTCGCTTCTTAATGTTTCGATGGGGTTCATCGATGCGGCTTTTAATGCCTGGTAACTGTAGGTACTGGCAGGTAAAGACATCAAAATAATCCCTGCTGACATATTGCCCATCCGCTTTCAAATGCTTGTCACCCATTGTCAGGGTACCTTTGGTAGAGAACCAGGATGCGGGGAACACGGTCACGGCGGCTTCGCTCATCGGCTACCCATAACCCGATGAGTAGCGTACAGGCAAGACCGACAGAAAGCCCTACGAGGTTGAGAGCCGTGAACTGGCGGTCTTTCAGAAGATTGCGCCAGGTGATCCTGAAATAGCTTTTCAGCATAGCAGTAAATTATATCGCTTTTGCTGCTAAGAAAGTGCCCGATTTGCAATAATTTGGGAATCAAATGCTTGTACGAAACAATCATACCTAAACTGTCCGCTATCGATACACCGGCTGTCCGGCCCGCACATATTCCGCCACGTCCACCATTGGGGCAATCCATATTTCGCTCTCATGTTCCTTTAAAAATCGGATCAGCTGGCGATGCGCCTCCAGGCTGACATTGAGGGAGTGCCCTCCCCCGACCCCGTGGAATAAAAATACAAGCAGGCGATGGGCGCTGATCGCATTCTTCACCAGGTCGATCATGTAACTCCCGGACTGGCCGTTGATCCCATAACACCGGATATCCGAAAGGTTGATGCTGTCAATGGCCTCCAGGCCCGGATGCACACCGCGCGCTCCCGCAAAATCTCTTTTCAGGGAATCGTAAAACAAAGTATCACCGATGGTAAGATCACCGCAGGGATAGGCGAAGGTTCGGATCCTTTTCCCGTCGATAGATCCAAGCAGGTCATTGTTGGCACGGATCTCGCTCACGGCCCTTTTGACGGTATACTTGCTAAGATCGGTCTCGGGTGTCACAAAGCCACGCCCCGGCTTGCTGCCATCACAGGGATGAAAGAGGGAGTGATTGCCCAGCTCATGTCCTTCCGCCGCAGCCTTTTGCCATTCCGTGATACGCCTCTTTACTACCGGAGAAGACCCGATAAGATAGAAGGTGGCTTTTAGTCCGGCTGAATCCAGCCCGGGCAGGACATTGTCAAGATCGATGTCTATCGCATCGTCATAGGTAAGGACCACAGCACATGGCTTGTTGCGCCAGGGACCTGCAGAAGCCCGGGTGGCGGCGGATGCAGAAGACGGAGTGGCGGCGGATGCAGAAGACGGAGCAGCGGCGGATGCGGGGGACATCGAGATCCGCGGCGCGACCAACAGGTTCTTTGGCTGATAGATCCGGTATCGTCCGCTACAATGCAGCAGACTCATGATATAGAGCAAGCCATCGTAGTACCTTTCCACCAGTTGCTGCGGCACAGGCGAGTTCCACAATGCCTCCGTAAATTCCCTGCTGAGAGCTTGCGTAGCAGCCAGGCTGGCCACGGCATTAGTCGCTACAAGCCCGCTCGCATGCCTTTCATCCAGCTTTTCACCATTCAGCGTATATTGACAGCCGTAAGTGTTGCTGCCCTGTGAAGCAAAAAAGGCCTGGATACGATCGCTCAGGACCTGTTCGCCCTTATCTCTCTGCCACCAGGCCCAGTCGACAGACCAGTTGCTGGCCGTTCGCCAGGAGTCGAAAGAGAAATTCGCCGAATGAGTGTTTCTGCTGGTGACAAAGGGTGTGCCGTCAAAATTGGCATAATCCGGTGCAAGCCCTGTCCGGGGATTGGTCGCACGCTGAAAAAAGATCCGGCTCGTATCGGCCGCAGCAGCCCAAAAGGCCCGGTCCGCTTTTGGCCCCCAGCGGGCCCATAGCTCATAAAAGGCCGGCAGATGATAGGATGGATCGGAGAAGATACCGCGCTCCACACCCGGAACGAAACGGACCATCTTTGCATCCTCATTCACCATAGTGGCGATGTTACGTGGGCCAAACTTTGTGGGACCCGATTTCAACGGATGGTGCCGCATCGTCGTCAGGATCTTATCGGCCCATGCCTGATAGTTGTATATGCCCTGCCCATTGCCCCATCTGCCGGCGGCAAAATACAGCGCCATCACAAAGTACTCCTCTCCATCCGGGGCCGGCGTCTCTTCGTTGGGGCTGCCGTCCCTTTTCAACGACCAGGAGAAATAACCTTCTGAAGGATGAGCCGGGTCGCTGATATACATATAGGTCATGGCATAGTTCCAGATGGCGTCGAACTCGGCTTTCTTATCCAGTTGAACGCTGATCATCATCCCATAGGACATACCTTCTGAACGGATGTCGTGATGAGGGACATCGCTGACATAAGCCAGGGAACCGTTCGCATTGGCGCCTGCCGGAAAATAGACGGCCTGGCTGGCGCTGTCGCCATGGAACAGCTGCTGAAAAGCCTTATCAATTTTGGCGGTGATCTCCGTTTCGCTGTGACCACTCTCTTTGAAGAGATTGCGGTAACGGCCGGTAGCATAGGCTCCTTTCCCATTGCTCAGCGTAAGTGCCGACTGGGCGGACAACTGAGGTAAAAAGACATATAAGCAGAAAAAGACGGACAATAAGGCTTTCATTGCAATCGGTTTGCCTAAATATAGATCAAAAGACCATAAAATTGCAATCGGTTACAATTTATTTTTAAGACGTCGCTATCATTTCCAAAAAAGCTTTCCGGTATGTATCGATCCGCAAGCCCCGTCTCGCGGTGAATATCCCCGGAACTGGTTAATTCTCTATTTCAGGCAACCCCTGTTTTCCATCCGGCGTTTTCCACTCAACAAACAATTTGATCTCAATTTTCAGAGAACGATCTCATTAATTTTTTTAACACCATGAAACGTAACATCCACCATTTCAGAATGGCAGGTCTGGCCATCGGCTTGCTGCTAACTGCCGCATCCTGCAAGAAGAATAACAATTACAACTCGCCTCCAACACCGCCTGTACCCAAGCTGGAAGTACAGTTGGCAGACAATTCAAAGTTTGGTAAGATCATGACCGACAGCAATGGCAGATCACTCTATTTCTTTTCCGATGATGCCGGCGACACTTCTACCTGTTACGGCAATTGTTCCGCGGCCTGGCCGACCTTTTATTCAAAGAACCTCACCTTATCCGATGGCCTGAAGAGCAGCGACTTTGCCACCATCACCCGCAACGACGGCAGCAAACAGACTACCTATAAGGGATGGCCGCTGTATTATTTTGCACAGGACAGCAAGGCCGGGGATGTTAATGGAGACCCTATAGGCAAAGTATGGTATGTCGCCAAACCCGATTACACCGTCATGATATCGAATGCTCAGCTGATAGGCAACGATGGGAATTTATATGACTCGTTGTATACGGTCGGTGTAACAGGTCTCACCCGATATATTACGGACGACCATGGCCACACCCTGTATAACTTTAAGAACGATTCCTTCAATATCAATAAATACACCAAGGCCGACTACAGCAACAACACAACATGGCCCGTGGACACTTTGTCTACTATTGGCAGCGTCCCTTCCACACTGAATAAAACAGACTTCGCCAATATCACTGTTGTCGGAAGAACACAGCTGACATACAAAGGACGGCCATTGTATTTCTTCGGACCGGATGCAGCCAGGCGCGGAAGCAATAAAGGTATCAGCATACCCAATGTCAACAAACCTATTACCTGGCCCTATGCCAATGAAAATATCACTGCGGCACCAAAGCCATAAAAGGTAAAAAGAATAATACCTTTCCGATATCCGTCTCCTTAACAACTACTAGGGTTATTGCTAAGCAATAACCCTGGTTTTTATTTAGCAACGTAAGAAGACAAATAAACGCTTACATATACATTAAATTTAAATACGTTTTTGATTACCAGGTCTTTCTATTATATTGGATGCAAATTCAATACCCCATGCCGAAGCTATACCCTGGCATCACCCAACCCGTTGGCAGAGGAAGATATTTTGTCTTCTTTCTAACTTCGGTTTTCTTTCCTTTTTTCCTGCTGGCGCAACCCACGATCACTTCCTTTGCGCCACTCTCAGGTCCCATAGGTTCGACAGTAACCATAACCGGTAGTAATTTCAGCGCTACGCCTTCCTCGAACATCGTCTATTTCGGAGCGGCCAAAGCCACTGTGTCTGCGGCCAGCGCGACAAGCCTGACCGTCACCGTGCCGACCGGCGCCAGCTACGAACCATTGACCGTCACGACCGGCGGCCTCACCGCATTTTCAACAAAGCTTTTCAACGTCACCTTTTCCGATCCGGGCCAGTTCACGGACCAGGCCTTTGGTACGACACAGCCAGTACCATCCGGCGCCGCAAATACTGTCGCCGTCTGCGCAAAAGACATCGACGGCGACGGCAAGGCAGACCTTGCCGTGATTGCCGGCACTGACCTGCTGATCTATACTAATACGAGCACACCCGGTTTTCCGAAATTCGACCAGACCCCTCCCGTGAGCCTAACCCCCGATGCACTGGATTATCCTGTGACGATTGCAGTGGGAGACCTCGATGGGGATGGCAAACCGGACCTCGTGGTCTCTATGGTCAATTCCCCGAGGCTCTATGCTTACCTCAACACCAGCACACCGGGAAACATTTCCTTTGCCACGACCCCTACTGCGATCAGTGCCTCCGCCAATGAAGTTGATATGGTTATTGCCGACGTCAATGGCGACGGCTTACCGGATATAGCTGCCACAAGGCAGGATCTTAATGGTGGTGACGGGGATGCCTATATATATACCAATGCCAGCACCCCTGGTAATATTTCTTTTCCCACCAGGACAAATTTACCAATGGCAAGCCCGGTCTATCCGGGAATGATCGTCGTTGCCGACCTCGACGGGGACGGTATGCCAGATATAGCCTGTACAGAATTTAATGCCGGCCAGGTCTATCTTTATCATAATACCAGTACACCGGGCGGTCTTTTTTCATTCACAGCTGCACCGGCTGTACCCACTGGCCCGGCATCAGACAGCCAGGGTATGTTCCCCGGTTCGTTTGGCCTCGCTGCCGCCGATCTTGACGGCGACGGTAAGATGGACCTTGTGGCAGGCAACCAATATCAAAGCACCCTTGCATTGCTGAGAAACACCAGCAGCACCGGTAATATTCAGTTCACCCAGGAAATAGCCACGCCCCCTGCTGTATTTCTCTCGGGCAATATCGTGATCAATGACCTGGATGGGGATGGACTGCCGGACGTGAATTTAGTTGCCCAGTCCGGCAGTGATTCGGTCTATGTATATCGCAATACCAGCACCGCCGGTCATATCGGTTTGGCGCCCTATGTCAACTATCTCGCCAATTCAGGAGCATTCTGGCTGGCGGCTGCGGACCTTGACGGCGACGGCTTGCCGGACCTTTCCGTAGCCAACAGCGGACACCCCTATATTTCTGTCCTGATCAACAAGAAGGCAGACGGTATTGCCATCACATCTTTTACCCCCGCAAATGGTGTTACCGGTACGACCGTGACGATCACCGGCACCAGTTTTACCGGAGTGACCGGAGTTACCTTTGGCGGTATCGATGCCAGCTCCTTTACCGTCGTATCCCCGACGACCATCACCGCAGTAGTGGGAGCAGGCGCTTCGGGTCTCGTCAAAGTGACGACGCCGGCGAGCTTTGCCACAAAAGATGGTTTTATTTTTAATATCCAGCCGCAGACGATAACCAGCTTCTCCCCGCAAACCGGGTCCAGCGGCACCGTGGTGCTCATCGAAGGTACAGGCTTCCAGGTCAACGCGGTTAACGGAGTAACTTTTGGTGGCACCTCCGCGGCATCCTTTACCATCATTTCCGATACGGAGATCTCTGCAATCGTCGACGAAGGTTCAACCGGCAGCGTTAGGGTTACCTCCCTGGCAAACACGGCGGTCAGCGGCGGAAACTTTATCTATACCACAACAGTACCCACCGGACCGCCATCGGTCACATCCTTCTCGCCACTGAGTGCGACACAAGGAATGGAGGTCATCATCAACGGAAGTAATTTTTCCAATATCACAGGCGTGAGCTTTGGCGGTACGGCCGCTCAATCCTACCAGGTATACTCGGATAATATTATCCATGCAATAGTAGGAGGCGGGTCCACTGGTGATGTAACAGTCACCGGCAGCAATGGATCTGGGTCCTATCCCGGGTTTACCTTCCTTACCGCGCCACCGCCACCGGCGCCGCCCAAAATAACAGCCTTTTCTCCGAAAAGCGCCAGCAGCGGTATGAAGGTCAACATAAGCGGCATCAATCTGTCAGCTGTCACCACAGTCACTTTTGGCGGATCCCTGGCCGTCTCCTATACCGCAATGTCAGACACCCTCATCATAGCCGTGGTAGGTACAGGCGCTACCGGCCAGGTAAGAGTGGGCAGCGCAGCCGGAGCAGATTCGCTGAACGGTTTTGTATATATACAGGATACAACCCAGACAGGACCAACCGGTGGGGTCTTCCAGCTGGTCCAGTTCAGTGGCGCGATCAACAACAACCAACCCCGGCTGAACTGGCAGGTCCGTAATGACGGCGCCATTGCCTATTATGCGGTGGAAAGAAGTATCGACGGAAGCCAGTTCAATGTCATCGGCACTGTCCCCGTCAGTAACAAGACGGGTACCGGACACAATTATACATTCTCCGACCTCAGTCCCAAGAATGGTGTCAACTACTACCGGCTTAAAATGCAGGATACTACAACCCATTTCGTTTATAGCTCCTCGATAGCCCTGCAGCTCTCCGGGGGTTCGGCGCCACTGCTGGCCATTTATCCTAACCCGGTGAAGTATGGATTCTTCCTCGTCGATCTGCCCGCAGCGGCAAATACTTCTGTATTCCGGTTGTCGGATTTCTCCGGCAGGATTGTAAAAACCCAGACTGTCCCCATAGGCCTGCTCCAGGTGAGGATAGATGTCCCCGGACTTCCAAGAGGAACTTATCAGCTCTTCTGGACCGACGGGACGCGAACAGCATATCAAACTATATTGGTTCTATAAAATAAAAAAAGACCCGGTGTTACGCCGGGTCTTTTTTTACGCTATCCGATAACTTCCTGGAAACTTTGTTGGAATTCTTCTCCATACATCTGTTGATATTCACGGGTAAACTTTTCAAAAGCAGCCTTGGCCATCGAATGCCGGCCAAGCGAGCTGAGGCTTCTGCATTTTACCCTTAAAGCTTCTTCATTGATGGGATCAAACAAAAAGATACCGCCAGCGATCTCCAGCAGCAGTTCGGAGTCGCTGGCAAAAGGTGTCAGCGCTTCCGACAACGAATCCAGCACCTTACCGGAGATCTCCGATTGAATATCGTCCAACCAGTCATACGAGGTGTCAGTCAGAAAGGCTCCCCGATGAATGATCTGCAACACCTGGCGCACATGGGCCTTGTCGGGCAAATGCGGAGCCTGTAGCAGATGGAAGAATTTAGCCAGATCAATGTTGATCTCGTCAGCATGATATTGAAAGACCCATTTATCCGCCTCCTTTACAATTGCACAGGTACCCAATTTATCCAAAATAGCCTTCAGCTTGACCATATTGACCGACCGGTTGTTCTGCGCATCCTTGCTGGATTTGTCCCTCCAAAGAGTCGAATACAATTTCTCAGAGGAGATGCCCTTCCCCGAGCGCAGGGAATACAGCGCGATAAGCAGGAACAGCTCCTTCAGCAGTGGCGTAAAGAGTTTTGTCAGGTCGTTGCCGTTCTTGTCCACGACCTCGAACTGACCAAAGAAAAAAATATTTGCGATTGGAGCCGACGGTGTCACCGGCAGCGGCGCTACAGGAGCCGGCGTCAAAGACGCAGATTTTCCAGCCCCCCCGACGACAATTGCCGGCGTCGCCTTTTTTGGTCTGCGCAATAACCACCCTACCAGCCCGGCCACAACGACAAAAAGAAACACATAAATCCAATATTGCTTACCGCCTGGCACGACCGCGACAGCGGCCATCACAGGATCGGGCGGAAAAGCAATAGTATAGATCCGGACATCCGTTTTGTTTTCCTTATTGGTATAAAAGGTGACGGCGATCAGTTTCTTACCGGTAGGGGAATAATACAGGTCGGCAAAACTCCGCACATCGTAAAAAGAATAAGGGATAGTATCCCCCAGGGACTGATAGTCCGGCGTTGTCAGCGAGCCCCTTATCAGCTGCAGAGTTGAATTGAACCGGTCATTGGGAAAGACCAGCGCATAGTAAGCCCGTGCGGTATCATCGATGATCAGGCTGTTGGCAAAACAGAACTGCTTTTCGGGTTCCTTAAGGTGATAGCGTATTTTAAACCGCTGGTCCCTGACACTATAAGCCACCAGATCATAATAGTATTTGGGGTTTACCATCTGATCCCCCGTATTGCTGCCATATCCACCCATCAGAAAAGCCGTATCGCCTTTTGCATTGGTCCCCAGGGCTCCGAGATAATGGGGAGGCAGATAATCCCCTTTTGTCTGTACCACTTCCCATTTTTTTTGCGGGAGGTTATACCGCTGCACAAGATTTTTATATCGCAGCTGACCATATCCTCCGATAAAATAGATGGATGAGTCCGCATGGGAAAGGAATTTATTGGCATGCCAGAATTCAGTCAGCGGTCCGTCTGGATATTGTTTGTCCCATCGGTTTTCAGTGGGGATCCAGGTACGGACGGTCTTTTGATCGATATAACCATCATAGAGCCGGCCATCTGCCGGATCAAAAACTGCCTGGTGACCTGCGGGCAGGGGTTGGTCAGGAGCGGTCATTTTTACTCCCGACAAGGAAGGACGCGCCAGGGAAAAGCTATAGAGGGAGTCGGATGTCGTCAGATACAGCAATTCCTTTCCGGGATCGAAAGTAGCGGAAGGAAAGCCGTTGACCTGGAAGGCGCTGACCAGTTCCCAGTTCTGATGACGGCTTCGGATCCAGATGGGATTAATTACACGGGCCAGCTTCTTTTCTACGCTGTCATGGCATTCTTCTCCGGATGCTTCCGTGAGCGGCCAGTAATAACGCACCCGGTGATTTTCCGTCAGCCGGATATTCCGGATGCTCATCGGCGGAATATCTGCTGTCTGGAATTCCTCGATGCTGCTGGTGCCAAACGCTATCCGGAAGCAGGGGTCGCCTTTGAATGGCGCCTTGCTTTTCCCGACCAGCCGGTGATTGATATAAAACTGCAGCTGTCCCTCTTTTGTCGCAAAATGCAAGGCAACCTGATTCCACTGAGTATAAAGCCGCGGTGAATCGGCTCTGAACGTACCCGCCACCGTTTCCCCGATGATAAAATTAAATGTTCTGAGAGGCTGATTGTAAATTAGGTCTATATTCTGATGGTCGGTCGTGACGATCCGGAAGACATACCCAAAGTAAGTCTCCATACGCGGGGCAAAAAGGAGGTCGAAAGATAGCTCTGCATCCTCCCTCAAACACCATGGTTCTGCGGGGCTTAGATTCAGGCCTGTCCTCTTCTCCTGTACGACCTCATGGCTGGCGAACTGTAACCCATAAGATTGTGAATGTCCTGCATAATTAAAGAAAGCGAGCAATATGACGAAGCAAACAGCTATTTTCATGTTCACGAGAAAAAATAAAAATACACTTTTTTCCCTATTTCATCAGTTGTCTGTCAGAACGTTATCTTTTCGACCTATTCCCACTTCCAGTTCAGCACCTCCGGCATATCCAGCCCCTCCTGATCGATATATGCACGGTGGCGGATCAGCATATCCTCCATTTCCTGTTTAAGATAGGCACATTTCTCTCCCAGCTTTGGAAGGCGGGCGATGACATCCATCACCAGGTGAAACCGGTCCATTTCATTTAATACCGTCATGTCAAAAGGAGTTGTGATAGTGCCTTCTTCCTTATAACCGCGGACATGCAGATTGCCATGGTTCGTACGACGATAGGTCAGCCGATGTATAAGCCAGGGATATCCGTGATAAGCAAAGATGATCGGTTTGTCCCGGGTAAAGAGCAGATCGAAGTCAAAGTCACTCAGTCCGTGCGGATGCTCGGTCTGCGGCTGTAGTTTCATGAGATCGACAATATTGACCATCCGGATTTTCAGGTCGGGAAGCTTTTTGCGAAGAATGGAGATGGCTGCCAGCGTCTCCAGGGTAGGCACATCCCCTGCTGCCGCCATCACAACATCGGGCTCAGCATCCTGGTCATTACTAGCCCATGTCCATATGCCAACCCCTTTGGAACAGTGCAGGACGGCCTCATCCATGTCGAGCCATTGGGGAGCAGGATGCTTACCCGCCACCACTACATTCACATAATGGCGGCTCCGCAGACAATGGTCCATCGTAGAGAGCAGACAGTTGGCGTCTGGTGGAAGATAGACACGCACGATCTCCGCCTTTTTATTGACCACATGATCGATAAAACCGGGGTCCTGGTGCGTGAACCCATTGTGATCCTGCCGCCACACGTGCGAAGCAAGCAGGTAGTTCAGCGAGGCTATCTTACGACGCCAGGGGATATGCGAAGTAACCTTCAGCCATTTGGCATGCTGGTTGAACATCGAGTCGATAATATGTACAAAAGCCTCATAGCTGTTGAGCAGGCCATGCCGGCCCGTCAGTAGATAGCCCTCCAGCCAGCCCTCGCACTGATGCTCGCTGAGCACTTCCATTACCCTTCCGTCGGTGCTGAGGTATTGATCCTGCGGGGTCTGGTCAGCCTCCCATTGGCGATTGGTTACTTTGAATACCGCATCCAGTTTATTGGAGAGCGTCTCGTCCGGGCCAAAAAGGCGGAAGTTGCGCTGTTCCTGGTTGAGACGGATGACGGCTGCCAGGAATTCCCCCAGTATGGTCGTATCGGAAGCCTTTGCTTTACCCGGGCCGGTCACCTTGAATGCAAAATCCCGGAAATCGGGCATCTTCAGGTCCACCAACAGCAAGCCGCCGTTGGCATTGGGATTGGCGCCCATACGACGTAGACCGCGGGGCGCCAGCTCAGCCAGCTCTTCGAGCAGGGCGCCTTTTTCATCAAACAGCTCTTCCGGCTTATAGCTTTTCAGCCACGCTTCCAGCAGCTGCAGCTGTTCCGGGTTGCCCGCAGGATCGGGTATCGGCACCTGGTGGGCACGAAAGGAGCCTTCGACAGGAAGGCCATTCACCATTTTAGGGCCGGTCCATCCTTTGGGCGTTCGAAGCACCAGCATCGGCCAGCGGGGGCGCGAAGCTTCGCCGGAGCCGGCGACCCATCCTGTCTCGGTCCGCGCCTTTTCCCGGATCTGCCGGATATCCTCCATGATCTCATCCAGCGCGGCCGCCATCGCCTCATGCATTTTCTCAGGATCATCTCCCTCTACAAAACGCGGTTCCCACCCGTACCCTCTAAACAACTGATCCAGCTCTTCATGGCTGATCCTTGCCAGGATGGTCGGATTGGCAATCTTAAATCCGTTCAGATGTAGTATGGGCAAGACCGTCCCGTCCGTCACCGGGTTGAGGAACTTATTGGAATGCCAGGCCGTAGCAAGAGGCCCTGTCTCCGCCTCCCCATCCCCGATGATACATGCCGCGATCAGGTTGGGATTGTCAAAGACAGCGCCAAAAGCATGGCTTAACGAATACCCCAGCTCACCCCCTTCATGTATCGAGCCGGGGCATTCCGGTGAGACATGACTGGGAATCCCCCCCGGAAAAGAGAATTGTTTGAACAGCTTCTTCAACCCCTCTTCATCCCGGCTGATGCTGGGATAGACCTCCGTATAAGTGCCCTCCAGGTAGGTGTTGGCGACAAGCGCAGGTCCTCCATGACCCGGTCCGGCGATATAGATCATATCCAGATCATTTTCCCGGATAAGGCGGTTGAGGTGAACATAAATAAAGTTTTGCCCGGGGGAAGTGCCCCAATGACCCAGTAACAGGCGTTTGATGTGCCCAGGCGCCAGCGGCTCTTTCAAAAGAGGGTTGGCCTTCAGATACATCTGCCCTACGGACAGATAGTTGGCTGCACGCCAGTACGCATGCATTTTCTGCAACAGATCATTTGAATGATTATGTGTCATAACGTTATTGTTCTTTCAGTAAGTGATCAACAGTACGGGCGATCATCCATTCTTCATCGGTAGGGATAGCGAATACCGCGGTGCGGCTTTCTTTGGCGCCGATCGAAACTGAATCGCGCTGATTTGCTCCCGGATCCAGGCTGATGCCAAGATAGTCGAGCCCCGAACAGATCCGTGCGCGTATGACAGCCGACCTCTCCCCTATTCCGCCGGTAAACACCAGCCCGTCCAGTCCGCCAAGAACAGCGGAGAAAGCCCCGATACTTTTTTTCACCTGGTAGCAAAAAAGAGCCACGGCCTCTGCAGCACGCTCATCACTGCTTTCCCGGGCCAGCAGGTCCTGCATATCAGAGCTGGTAGCAGAGACGCCCAGCAGACCGGATTCATGATTGACCAGCCGACTGAATTGTGCAGGAGTGAACCCTTCGTTTTGCAGCAGATACCAGATCGCGCCGGGGTCCAGGTCACCCGTCCGCGTACCCATGACAATCCCCCCCGTGGGAGTGAACCCCATCGTGGTGTCAATGCTGACCCCGTCTTTTACCGCCGCGAGACTGGCGCCGCTGCCCAGGTGGGCAAGGACAACAGCTCCCCGGGCAACAGCCGTATCTATACGGGTCAGCTCTTCCATGATATAAGCATACGATAGTCCATGAAAGCCATAACGCTGCAACCCGGCCTCGTCATAGCGGCGCGGAAGAGGAAGCAGTTTCGCCAGTCGTGGCAGCCTGGCATGAAAAGCCGTGTCGAAACAGGCCAGTTGAGGGGTATGCGGGTCTTTACTGCGGAACAGCTCTATAAGATCGATCTCCCCCGGAAGATGATCCGGATCATAGCCTCTTATCTTTTTCAATTCTTCCAGCAGCTGGTCGTCGATAAATGCAGCCTGCCGGTGCTGCAGACCATGTACTACGCGATGACCGACGCCCGCCAGGGGTCTGGCGCCCTGCTTTTCCAGCCAGTCGAGCAGGAAGCCGGCTGCTTCCAGCGGGGTCTTTGCATCCACCGGCAATTCGCCGTCTCCATTTCGACTATTCGTATACGTTAGCTTCGATCCCGCCAGCCCGATCCTGTCGATCTTGCCGGACAGCCATTTCACCGGTTCCTGCTCCATCGCATATAAAGAGAATTTTATGCTGGACGACCCGCCATTGACAGCCAGAATATTTTTATTTTCGGGAGGCATAATTTAACTAAAGTTAGCTACCTTGTAATGTTGTTAAGAAAGATTGCCACCATATTATTGTTATCCTTTTTGTTCTTCAATTGGGTAGGTTACTGGCTTTTTATCTCCTGGTTTGAGAGCCATGTAGAGTCTAAATGGGAGCTAAGGCTGGATAATGAACAATTTGATCCCTCTCAGCTTGTCCACCTCAAAGTATCCGCGGACCGTCTGCCCTACAGCAATTCTTCGACGGATTTCGACCGCACAGACGGAAAGATAGACATCGGCCCCATCCATTACAGATATGTCGGCAAAAGGTTGTACAATGATTCGGTTGAATTTTTATGTCTTCCCGACCGGGAAACCAGTCGCCTGAAGACGGCAAGAGACGATTTTTTCAGCCTCGTGAACGACCTGCAAAACACAGGCCATGCAAAAGCCCCGGGCTCTTCGGGGAAAACGGCCGTTAATATCCTGAAAGTTTGTTTTCTCGAAGATCACTATCTTGCTGTAACTTGTTTCCCCGAAGGTACTGTACGCCCGATGGCTTATCGCACCTCCCCCCTGCCGACCGGATACTCGCTTTTGAGAAAGCTGCCTCCCCGGCGGGAAAGGATAGTATAACACCTTATCTCCTATATCAATTAATTTACAGCCAATAATCTATACATGATCGTCTTGACACGAGGCTTCGCCGACTGCATGACGCCATAAAAAATAATCTATTCGTCATGAACCGAGTTTTATTTATCGCCTGTGTGGCGATGTCTTTTTCCGCATGCCATTTTACCAACGATTACGAAAAAGTCTTTAAAGACCCTACCCTCTATTCCCATACCGTTCATGAGCTGAATACCGTTGTCATGGGGAATAACTTCGGTCCGATCGTAGCTTCCCGCAACTACCTCTATGCCGCTGTTGCCGGATATGAGGTCATCGCCGCCGGTTACCCTGCCAACTATACCTCACTCGCCGGACAGCTGCACGGGCTGAAACGGATACCCCAGCCAGCCCCCGGCGCCAAGATCAATTTTGAGCTGGCTTCCCTGCTTGCTTATTGCAAGCTGGGAGAAGCCGTCACCTTCCCTGAAGGAAGCATGCGTCACTATGTCGACAGTCTTAAAAAGCTGGCCACAGACCATGGCATGCCTTCCGGTGTGCTCGAGGCATCAACAGCCTATGCTGACTCGGTAGGCCTTGCCGTGATGGCCTGGAGCAAAAAGGATAATTATGCCCAGACAAGAGGGGCCACAGAATACATGGTCAACGATTCACCTGGCCGCTGGGTGCCCACACCGCCGGCTTATACTCCCGCCATGGAGCCACACTGGCGTGAGATCCGTTTCGTCATCGTAGACAGCGTCAGGGAATTTATTCCGCATCCGCCATACGCCTTCAACGTAACAGACCCCAAAGCGCCCTATTACCAGGAAGTAAAGAAGATCCAGCATAAAGGCGATAGTCTTTCCGACGAAGAGATCTGGATCGCGGATTTCTGGGATGACAATCCATTCAAATTGAACGTCAGCGGCCACCTGATGTTTGGCACGAAAAAGTTCTCCCCCGCCGGTCACTGGATGAGCATCGCCGGCATCGCCTCCCAAAAAGCCGGCGCCGACTTCAATACTACCGCCGCAGCCTATGCCAAGACATCCATCGCCCTTTTCGATGCCTTTATCGAATGCTGGAATATCAAGTATACCTACAATACCTTAAGACCAGAAACAGCCATCAACAAATATTTTGACCCCAACTGGCGTCCTCATCTTCAGACACCTCCCTTTCCCGAATATACCTGCGGGCATTGTACTATCTCTGCCTCTGCAGCCGAAGCGCTGACCAGCATGTTCGGTGACAACTTCGCCTATACCGATACGACAGAACTGGAGTTCGGTATCAAAAGCAGGAGCTACACCTCCTTCCGGAATGCTGCTTCAGAGACCGAACGCTCCCGCTTTTACGGTGGTATACATTATGAATACTCTACGGTAGTAAGTCACCAGATGGGATCGCAGATCGGCGCCCTGGTGGCGGATAAGCTGAAGATGAAGAAATAATAAATCTTTATTGCTTTTCGATAAATATTTATTCTCCTGGTGGGGAGCCCAATATGCCCAGTGGTTGACCAGGCAGGGAGTAAAAATGCCCGATATACAGTATTTGCGCTTAGGCGGTGCGGACGTATGGCTGTTTATGGGCATTACGCCTCTCGTAATTGCACAGATTTTCAAAAGAGGGATCGAAATTCAAACAGAAAACGAATTAACCGTATAAGCCATGCCGATTATTGTAAATCTTGATGTGATGATGGCTAAGCGGAAGATGTCCTTGAATGAGCTTTCAGAAAAAGTCGGCCTGACATTATCCAATCTTTCCATACTCAAAACCGGTAAAGCAAAGGCGATACGATTTAACACACTGGAAGCCATTTGTAAGGCGCTGGATTGCCAGCCTGCCGATATTTTAGAATACAGGAACGGAGGATAGCCTATCTTTTTAAAAATTTCCCATTCAGGATCTTATTCATAATCTCTTCCCTGTTCGCCCTGCTTACGGCTCTTTTGAATGAACTTTTGCATAAATATGTTTTTAGATGAAAGGATACCACAAAGGGAGACATTATACCCGATGGAAATAAGTTTATTTGACCATCTGTATGGAATCCTTGATGTTCTGTATCTTCAACATTATTATGCGACTGTCCCTTTCCCTGTAAACTCTTCTAACCCTTACTCCTTTGCACCCAATTACTCAAAGATGCGGCTGCGGCGGCCGGTTCGGCGCCTCAAAATTATTCGCCCCCCGCACCTTCAGCTTCCGGCGATAGACCTTTGTTCCACTCGACACATACAACACATCAAAGTCCCGCCCTCCAAAACATACATTTGAGGCCTGCCCGAAAGGCATAGGCAAAATAGCATTGACGCGGCCGATCGGGTCCAGGATCTGGATCCCAAGCGTGCTGGCAACATAGACACGGCCTTCACGGTCACATTTCAATCCATCCGGCCAGGCATTTTCCCCTTTGTCCGGCACGTGCAACCAGCCATAACGCTGCTTGTTGAATAAGCTGCCATCCGGACGGATGGAGTAGGACCATATCCAGTGTGAAGCGCTTTCGGCTACATATAGCTGGGTCTGATCGGGCGTGAGACAAAGCCCGTTGATGAACCGGAGCCCGGAGTCGACGACGACCCTCTCTCCACCCGGCCGGATCAGATAGAGACGACTGGGTTTTTCCGACCCATTTGGCGAAGTAACATATACATTCCCGTTGCGGGTAACAAGAAGGTCATTGCCGTCGATTTCCGACGCGATGACACTGACCTGGCCCGCGGAATTATAACGCAGGACCTGTCTTGTAGCACCGGCAACTTCATATCTGTCGCCATCGGGACCAAAAGAGGTGCCGCTGGCTCTTTTGGCATCGGTATTGAATACGACAGCTTTACCATCGGCCCCGACCCGGTAGGTCTTCGAAGCCGGGATATCCTGGTAGAAAACATTCCCGCCAGCATCTGCCGCCGTGCCTTCAGTAAAACCATATCCTTCCCCTACCAACTCCCAATCCTGGCCGGGGATCAGGATATCATGCAGCACCTGGTTAGTGGAGCTGCCTTTTGCAACCGGCTGCGGCCAGCCCTTCCAAAGCCACCGCATCGCCTCCGGGAAAAGCGAAGTCCCCTGTGCACCGCTGTGAGACCCTTCTCCCCAGACATGACGCACTTCATATCCTGAAAAGGTCAGAGCCCTTTCCATCATTTCATTTGCCTTATACCAGTCACCGCCATAAATATTCAGATCGTTGGAACCATCCTGTAAAAAGACGCGGATAGGCTTGGGCTCATATTTCCGTATAAGGGTCGGATACCTGTCGCCCCCCCGAAGCCCGACATAGGTGCCAATAGCACTGAATACCCGCGAAAAAGCATCGGGTCTCTCCCAGGCCGCTGTAAATGCAGCAATGGCGCCACTGCTCGATCCGCCAATGGCCCGGTCATTTCCATTGCGGGAAAGGTGAATAACCCTGCCATCACCAGCCTGGTGTCTCTCGACGTCAGGTAAGATCTCATCGAGAATAAATCGCACATAATTATCTCCAAGCCCGTCGTATTCGAAGCTGCGGTTGAATCGATCCAGAGCCGCACCGGTGTCGGATGCGATCACACGTCCGGGTTGGATAAAGACACCGATAGTAACGGGTATTTCACGGCTGTTGATGAGATTGTCAAATACCACAGGAGCTTTCCATTGGATGCCATCCTGGTTGACATATACGCAGGCGGGATGATCGGGCCGGTACTGAGCCGGGATATAGATCCAATAGTCCCGGCGGGTGCCAGGAAAAACAGAAGAATGATCAAAGCTGCATTTGATCACTTCTCCCTTCGGCACACCGGCATGTTCTACCGATGCAGAGTCGATTGAATATTTTTCTGCGGGCTGTTGCGCAAAGGCTCCCGCATTTAGCAGGAGCCCCATGGCTATACAAGCGATCGTTAGTATTTTTTTCATATCCGGAAAATACACAATTCCCCGGATCCCCCGCCAACTCAGTCTAAAATGAGCAAGCCCTGCCTCCCTGAGGTTGCCACAGAGAGCAAGGGCTCGCCGTCCCTTATTCCCAATGCGGCAACCCGGCCGCGGCCAGATAGTGCTGACTCGCTTCATCCTCAGGCTCCAGTGATACCGATGCCGTGCCCGTCTTTTTCATACCCCAACCAAACACCAGCGGCAGGATAAACAAGGCTGCAAAAGTCGAGGCGATCAATCCCCCGATAACAGCCCTTCCAAGCGGAGAGGTCTGGTCACCGGCTTCGCCAAGCCCGCTGGCCATCGGGATCATCCCCACCACCATCGCCAACGCCGTCATCATGATAGGACGAAGCCGCAGCGCTGCCGCCTCACGGGCCGATAACAAGGCATCCCCATTGTGCTTGCGCAGCTGTTCCGCATTGGTGATCAGCAATACGGCGTTGGAGATCGATACTCCCACCGACATGATGATGCCCATATAGGACTGCAGGTTCAGCGTGGAGCCCGTTGCCAGCAGGAGCAACAGCGAACCCAATACCACCGCCGGCACAGTCGCCAGCACGATGGCAGAGACCTTAAAAGACTGGAAGTTAGCCGCCAGCATGAGAAAGATAACGATAATGGCCACCAGCAATCCATTCTGTAGACTGTCCAACGTGTCGGTAAGTGTTTGACTCATACCGATCTGTTCGATAGTAAGGCCCCGGGGCAACGGACCCAGTGAATTGATCGCCTTCTGTACATCCACTGTCGCCGCGCCCAGATCTTTGTTGTTGAGATTAGCAGTGACCGATAATACAGGAATGGCGCCCAGGTTATCGCTTTCGCCGTATGTGGTGTCTTCCTTAATGGTGGCCACATCACCCAGCACAGGACGTGAAGCATTGCGCAACAATGGTATCTCACCAATATCACTCATGCTTTTCATTTTGTTTTCCGGCACTTCTACCTGCACGTTATAGCTATTCCCCACTTTTTCGTCGATCCAGATATTCTTGTCCGTATAACGGGAAGAGGAAGTTGAAGCAGCCAGCGACCGCGATACGTCGTTGATATCTACCCCAAGCTGCGCAGCCCGAACCCGGTCGACATCGATATCAATGGCTGGGTATTTAGTCGACTGCCCTAACTGTACGTCACGCAGATAGGATATTTCTTTTAGCTTCCCGATCAGCTTCAGCGCGTAGGCTTCGTTGTTCCCTTTATTTCTCCCGGAGAACCGCACTTCCACTGGCGTCGGCGAACCCTGGCTCAGGATCTTATCCGTCAGCTCTATTGGTTCAAAAGAAAGACTGAGATCAGGTATCTTATCTCCAACCTGAGCCCTGATCTTCTCCTTGAGATTGTCGAGATTGGTCTTGTAATCTTCTTTCAATGCAACCTGGAGCACTGCCTCCTGTGGTCCGGCCATCCACAGGTAGATAGGATTGACCGAAAATAGCGAGGGATGCTGTCCTACATAGGCCGAAGTAATGTCCACATGCTCAGGACCAACGATGTTCTTAATTATCTCAATTGTGCTGAGCGTCTTTTCCTCCGTTCTCTCGATACGGGTACCCTCCGGTGCACGCAGCCTTACCTGGAACTGGCCGCCATTGACCTTGGGAAGAACATCCTTGCCTATGTGCCCGAGCAGCAGAACGGCTGCGCCCGTTGTAAGGACCAGGTAAGCAAGCACGATAGGCATGCGATAAGGCATGATACGGTCGATGAACCGGAGGAACCGCTCTCTTATTTTGTCAAACCTTGTCATCTTCCCGTCTTTGCCATGCCCCTGGTGCAACATCTTTTCTTTTTCTTCCGTGCTGTCTCCTTCTTTTGAAAGAGCAGGATGTACGAAAGCAGGATGCACTTTCATGATCCAGTTGGCCATCACCGGCACAAAGGTCTGAGCCAGGAAATAGGAAACGATCATGCTGAACCCTATGGCCAGGGCCAATGGCAGGAACAATGAGCCGGGGATGCCGCCCATCGTAAAGGCCGGGGCGAACACAGCCAATATACAGAACAGGATCAGCAGCTTGGGGAAGGCTATTTCCTTACAGGCATCCCAGATCGCCAGCCTTTTTGGTTTGCCCATGTCCAGGTGCTGGTGAATATTTTCTATCGTCACCGTGCTCTCATCAACCAATATGCCGATGGCCAGTGCAAGCCCGCTCAGCGTCATAATGTTAATGGTCTGACCAAAAAGGCTTAGGAATAATACGCCCGAAATGATGGACGTCGGAATGGTCATGATCACGATGAGAGCTCCCCGAAGATCACCCAGGAAAAGCAAAACCATCAGCCCTGTGAGAATAGCGCCAATAGTGCCTTCTGAAATGAGGCTCTTCACGGAATTGATCACATATACAGACTGGTCAAAGGCATAGGTCAGATGCACGTCCTCGGGCAGATTTGCCTGCATTTTCGGAATGGCCGCCTTGAGCTTCTGAACCACTTCCCAGGTGGAGGCATCGGCGCTTTTGGCAATACTGAGATAAACGCTGCGCTTGCCATTGACAAGTCCGTATCCTACGGTAATGTCTGCTCCGTCTTCCACAGTAGCCACATCTTTTATATACAGGTTGGCAACCCCGTTCCCCTTGAAAATGGGAATATTGCCAAAATCTTTAACCGCGCGGATTGTCGTGTTGACAGGGGTAATATAGTTCTTATCCCCAATGCGCACATTGCCTGAAGGCGCCATCTGGTTATTCACGTCAATGGCCTGCACTAACTGGTCAGGGGTGATGTTGTGGGACCGTAGCAGTTCAGGATCGGCCTTTATGACAACCGTCCGGATATTTCCGCCAAAGGGCGGTGCAGACAGCAGACCGGGGATGGACGTAAAGGATGACCGGACATAGAGATTTGCAAGGTCGATCAGTTCATTATTGTTTCGCTTGTCGCTGCTTAGAACCAACTCGCCCACCGGCAGGGTCGACGCGTCAAAACGGATGATGAACGGAGGATTCGAGCCAGGAGGGAATAGTACCTGGGCACGATTGCTGACCGCGCTTACTTCAGCGGCAGCCTGAGCCATATTGGTTCCCGGATAAAAGTTGAGCTTCATAAGAGTCAATCCCTGCACATTTTTTGTCTCGATACTTTTGATACCATTGACAAAAAGCAGGACATTGATATATTGCTTGGCAAACAGGGTCTCCATCTGTACCGGGGTATATCCGCCAAATGGATGTGCGATATATAATACCGGCAGATCAAGCTTCGGGAAGATGTCCACGCGAATGGTCCGCAAGGTTCCAATACCAAAAAAGAAGAGAGCTGCAACCATCACCAGAATGGTAATTGGCTTACGTAAAGCAAAAAGGATCAATTTCATACGCTGTAATTAATTGGCTCAGGAATGGGTGATTTCCATTGACGCACAATCGTTGAAGTGTGGGCAGACCGTTCTGTCTGTATTGGGGCGGAAATAGTCATCCTATAAAACGGCCTGGCCACTTAAAGGATGGTCTCTGCTATTTGTTTGGCCTTTTCACCTGCCTCCGGGCTGCGATACATCGCTCCAACGGCCACTCCGCCCTCCAGCAATAAAAAGAGAGTATCGGCCAGTTTCTCATTGTCAAGGATCGACCGGCGCTGGGTAGTCTGCGAGACAAGGCCATAGATTACATTCCGTAACCGCTGCTTATGCGCCTTAACCCTGGAAAGAACTTCCTGGTCATCACTGGCTTCAGCTGCGATCTTATTAAAATGACAGCCCTTGTATTTTAGCTTTACCTGCCGCTGAATACGAAAGTCGAATATGGCCAATAACTTTTCCCGCGCACTTTCTTTCGGCTTCAGAAAAGCATCCAGATCGGCAAACCAGGAGGCATGCGTACTGTCCAGATAGGCCAGCAAAAGATCGGTCTTGGAGGGATAATGATTATAAAGGGAGGCCCGGGCAATATCCGCCTCCTCGATAATTTGATTGATCCCTGTCACATGGTATCCCTGCTCATAGAACAGACGCGAAGCCGTCCCAAGGATCCTTTCTTTTACTGCTGATTCCTTCATATGATACAAAGATACACTTTTTCACAAAGTAGACAACTCTGTCTATTTGCTTTCCCAATTCTTAGTAGAGGAGGCAAAAAATAAGTAGAAATACTTATAAGAAATAATGTCCTTATACGTTCTTGATATGACCGAAGTAACCTATATGAGCTAAACCTTATCCTAAGACATTATCCAATAGCAGTATGAGAAAAGGACTTGTTGTAGCCTGGCTTGTTTTCCTATCCGCCGGCATTACCTTCATATTCTGGCGTAACGAATGGAAATACCATTTGCCAACGCCGGTTCCCGTAAATTATCACGCTGTGGCACGTGGCGCCCAGGTCGCCCTGCCCTCTCCGGCCGACAGGCTGCTCGCCGGGAAACCCCTGTTCCTTCATTTCTTCAACCCCGACTGTCCCTGCTCCCGCTTTAATATGCCTCAATTCGCGGCACTGGTAAAACAATACAGCGGCAAAGCCGACTTTGCCATTGTTGTCATGAGTCAAAAAAAATTCACTCCGCAGCAGCTGCAGAAAAAATTCGACCTGCCCTACCCCATCCCCGTATTGTCGGATTCAGCTGTGGCCGCAGCCTGTGGCGTCTATTCGACACCGCAAGCCGTCATCATAGATACCAGCCGTCAGCTGTATTATCGCGGCAATTACAACCGCAGCCGGTACTGCAGTGACGAAAAGACCGGTTTCGCCCGTCTGGCGCTGGATGGCCTCCTTCACCGGGACTATTCTCAAACCTTCAGCCCCCTGGCTCTGAAAGCCTATGGTTGTGAATTACCAACCTGCAGCAAATGAATTCAGCACCTTACATAATAACCAATACGCCCAGCGACCTGCAGGAACAAACAGAATATTTCCAGGGGGAGGTCCAACAGCGCAGTGACAAGCTCATGAATTATTTCCTGCTGGGTTTCTTTCTCATCGGCTTGCTGCTTGCTCATTTTTACGATACCTGGAACATAGCCCTGGGGATCGGGGGACTGTCTCTTGTCGCATATTATTCAGTAAAATTCTTTCTCCCCGGATCCGATCTCTATCAATACGTGCTGAGCACTGCACTGGGCATCTTTATGGCGCAATTTATTTATCAGATGCATGGCCTGTTCGAGATGCATTTTTTTGCCTTCGTAGGTAGCACCATCCTCATCACCTATCAGAAATGGAAACTGCAGATCCCCCTGCTGATCATCGTCATAGCACATCATGCCATCTTTAATTATCTTCAGTATACAGGCAACGCCGTCTATTTTAGCCAGCTCGATTACCTGACCCTGCAGACCTTAATTATCCATATACTTCTGGCTGGCATCATTGTCTTCATCTGTGGATTATGGGCCTACCAGCTGAAAAAAGCAGGACAGATACAGATCGCCCAGACTGTACGCATGGCCTCCCTTCAACGCGAAGCCATCGTGCTGCTCGAACGCAAACGTAGTGAGGAAGAGTTGGAAGCCGCCTATCTGAAGGCAGAAGCAGCCCGCCAGGAAGCCGAACGGGCCAATCGCGCCAAAAGCATTTTCCTGGCAACGATGAGCCATGAGATCAGAACCCCGATGAACGGTGTCATCGGCATGTCATCCCTGCTCGCAGAAACCCCGCTCAACAATCAGCAGCGGACCTATACCGAGACTATCACCGCCTGTGGAGAAACCCTGCTCAACGTTATCAATGATATCCTTGACTTTTCGAAGATAGAGTCCGGCAGCATGGAGCTGGAAGAGGAAGACTTCGACCTGCATAGCTGTATCGAAAACATCCTCGATCTCTTCAGCGCCCGGGCTGCTAAAACAGGTATAGAACTGCTTTACCAGGTGGAACGGGATGTCCCGCTCTATATCCGGGGAGATGATCATCGTCTGCGCCAGATCCTGACCAACCTCGTTGGCAATGCGATGAAGTTCACCGAACAGGGAGAGATCTTCGTTGGTGTGCGACTGCTGGAGACCTCGCTGGCAGGCTGGCTGACCTTGAGCTTCGAAGTTCGGGATACAGGCATCGGCATTCCGCCGGAAAAAATGGAACGCCTGTTCAAAGCATTCTCCCAGGTCGACTCCTCCACCACCAGAAAGTATGGCGGCACCGGCCTGGGCCTCGCCATTTCCGAGCAGCTGGTCCGGCTGATGGGCGGTGAGATCAGAGCCGTAAGCCAGCCGGGCGCAGGCAGCACATTTTCTTTTACCATCCGCACCAGCGCGGGCATCGATAAAGATCCGCCACTGTCCATCAACGGACTTTCTGAACATGCCGGCAAACGGATCCTCATCGTAGACGACAACCTCACCAACAGGACCATCCTGAAGAGTCAGCTGGAATTCTGGGATCTGACACCCGTATTGGCCGCTTCAGGCGTGGAAGCGCTGAACATCCTGGCAACAGACAACCGGTATGACCTCGTCGTAACAGATATGCAGATGCCTTTCATGGATGGCATCCGGCTGTCCCAGTCCATCCGGGAACATCACCCCCAAATGCCGATCATCCTCCTCAGCTCGGTGGGTGATGAATACAAGAAGCATCACAATGACCTGTTCAGCGCCGTCATGACCAAACCGATCAAACAGCAGGTGATGTACAAGCAGATCCTTTCCGGCTTACAGAACAATGGCGGAACAGGCGGAGAAGGAAGACCGGTACAACCACGCTTGCCCGGCGAGCTGGCAACGACCCTTCCACTAAAGATCCTTATAGCAGAAGATAACGAGATCAACCAGCAGGTAATAGTCTTTATTTTACAGAAGCTCGGTTATGAACCTACCGTCGTGGAGAATGGCCGGCTTGCCCTGGAAGCAGCAACCAGCACCGCTTTCGACGTCATCCTCATGGACCTCCAGATGCCGGAGATGGATGGCCTGGAAGCAACCCGTCATATCCGCCGGACAGGACTGTCCGAACAGCCCGTGATCATCGCCCTGACTGCCAATACCATGGAAGGAGATGAGGAAGAATGTTTGCAAGCCGGGATGAATGACTATATCGGCAAGCCGGTGAAACTCGAAGAGCTGGTCGGCAAGCTCAGAAAATGGGCACTGCACCGGAGGAGATCCTAATTACCAAATAGTTTCTTCAATTGCTTATCCAGCGAATGCGGTTCGGGATTGATCGCGATGACCTTCCCTTCCTTATCCAGCAATAGCGTATAAGGGATCGATTCAATACCATAGCCACCCGCCACATCGGAAAAATTCCCCGCCCCGCTATAGGTATCCAATACTTGTTTCCAGGGCATCTGCTCCTGTCCCATCGCCCTCCTCCAGGCTTCCGGATGTGCGTCCGCAGACACGCTCACGATCTCCAGCCCCGCAGCATGATACTGCGCATAGAGCTCCTTGAGATGTGGTATCTCCGCCCTGCAAGGCATACACCAGGATGCCCAGAAGTCTACTAAAACAAATTGTCCCCGGAGAGAAGAAAGCCGCAGGTTCTCACCGACCGCCGTCGGCAGTGTGAAATCGGCTGCTTCCTTATGTAATTTTGGAGGATTGGCTTTTTGCGCAAAACAGCTGGTCGTGATGACGAGCAAAAGACAAATTAAGAGTGGTTTCAGAAGCTTCATAAGATGGATTATATTTTAATGTCGACTGTCTTTCTCTTCGGCGGAAAACACTTCGTGTTGTCACATACCTGGTAATAAAGCCCGCACCGGATAGTAGACCCGGGCTTTACCTGTGAACAATCCACTGCAAGCGAGAACCGCACCTTTCCCTCGTAAACAAAGATACCATCATTTCCCGGGAAAGGCAAGCCCGCCGAACTCTGCCACTCTTTGTCTGAAACGGCGCCTTCCGGCAGGTCGAGCACCATCTCCGTCTGCACAAAGGGGTTGTCTTTACCGACATAAGCATAGATATGCCAGCCTTTCAGGATATCGGCATCGATGATAAGCCGCCCATTTTCCAATCTCCCCGCGATAGTCACCGGATCAGCAGGCGTCGGGGTCGACGTCGCGGCCACCCGCGAAGCAGCTGCGCCATAGGTATTGACCACGAACTTAAACCCACCTGATTCCGTATAGAACAAACGGTCTTTATTTTCATTCAGCCACCGCCGCCAAAGACCGGCAGTTGCAAAAGAATCCATTGTATACCTTCTCAATACCCTCATGGCCATTGCCGTATCCTTACCACGTTCCAGCAGGCTGACACATTTCTCCAGTATGGCCACCTTCCTGTTGGATAACCCCAGATGCTGCGCGTCGGCATCCAGCTGAAGACTGTACCCATCAAGAGGATAAAAATATTCATAATTATCCCGATAGTATTTATGATAAAGGGCTGTATTGGTGCCGAATTTTGCAAAAAGCTCATCGCCCGCAAATCCTTTGACATAGTCTTCGAAACTTTCTACAGAATTGGTCATCGGCATCTTCAGGAACATCTCATTGGAGTAGCCGATGTCTTTCCCCGAAGCTTTCAGCGCACGCAGCGAATCCTGCATCCGCTGCAGACGCAGGTTGCCTTCCCGCCTGGACACGATAGCTTTTTCATAAAGGGCCCGGTCGATCCGATAGATCTTTTCATCGATAAGCTCCCTTGTTTCAACCTGTACCTTTTTTACCAGGGGCGCCTGGTGGTCAAACTTTTTGATATAACATATTGTGTTGACAAAAACCCGGTTGGCCTCTTCGGTCATGTATTCCGGCGAGCCGGAGAAACCCCACATAAAATAATTACCCTGCCGCCCCAGCGCTACCGCCTCCGCATTTTTCATACATACGCCTCCGGAGATCGACTCGGCATCCGGAGAGTCATTAAATCCCTCTCCATGAGCTACCATCCCGATCAGATAGGGGTCGCCAACATAACCCAGCGTATTCACCTGCCACATAGGCATGACCGGAGGAGTGGTCGCTCCCTGGAAGCCGTTGTAAAAGGAAGGAGGGGTTGTCTTTTGGACAAGGGTGAGGTGTACTTCGTTGGGTGTATGGAAAATGGGATGGTCCGTACGGACATTCAATGCGTCTGCATCAAGACATTGACAATACCAGTCGAACTTAAGTCCAATGGGCATCCCTACAAGAGGCGCCATAGCATGCATCAGGATCATCGGCCTGTCAAAGCCGGCAGGCAGCGATACAGGGCCGGCATCCATGATGGTCACGTCAGCCGAGTCGGAAAGCTTTGCCGAATAATCCCGAATATCCACCGCCCTGACCATGGTAAAATTCTTTTCCAGGAAATTCTGCCAGTCGTACATACGATTCTGATGAACCAGAGTAAGAACGCTATCAGACTTTGTCATATATACCTGTTTCTCCGGCAGAGGTCTGTCAGGGCTATAGCCTACATAAAGGATGTTCAGCGGGATCAGCCCGGAAGTTCTGGCAACAGGGCCAAAGATCTCCGCAAGCTTTTTATTCAGCGTATCCCCAACGAGACCGGTAGCCACTATCTTTCCCTGCGGATCCACAAGAAAACTGGAAGGTACGGCCGAGACGCCATAGAGCTTTCCGGCCGCGTTGTTCCAGCCTTTCAGATCGGATACCTGCAACCACGGCAGCCCATCCTTTGTGATAGCATCTTCCCATTTCTTTTTATTGTCATCAAGGGAAACGGAGATGACCTCAAACCCTTTTCTCTTATACAGCTGGTATTGTCTCTTCAGGTTGGGATTCTCTGCCCTACAGGGGCTGCACCAGCTGGCCCAGAAATCCACCAGGACATATTTTCCTCTCAAACGGGACAAGGTCAGCGGCTGACCTGTCGTGTCCGCCTGGGTAAAGTCGGGGGCCATGGAACCAGCGACCACCGCAGTCAACGCAGCCATCTTTTCATCCAGCTTCTTACCGGCAAAAGACAGACGCAGCGATTCGTCCAGTGTTGCAAAAATTTCCTTCGACCGCATGGCGCCGGCAGCATTCCTTGTCTGCTCCGTAAGGGCGGCGATACTAAAAAAGTCATGGGGATGTGTCTTTGCAAATTCCATCTCCCGGCTATCTCTGTCCGCTACATGCTTCCGGAATCGCCGGTCCACTTCATGAAAATAAGCCGTGTCTTTTTTTTGTTCTTCCGTCCCCCGGTTGAAGTCTTCATTGGCCGCCTTTGTCAGCGCCATGATGCTTCCCCCGATATAGACATTGTAGGCGTTGTATGCGTCATTGACGGGCGAGCCGGTAATGATCGCATTACCCAGCGAATCTTTTGATCGCATGTTGATATGCTCAGCCCCGATATAGAAATAGATCACATCCCCGGTGTAAATGGCTTTTTCTTTCCCATCTCCTTTTGGAGCCAAAGCCATACGCACAGCCGCAGGTCCGTTGACCCTGCCGGCAAAAGAAAAGACGCCATCCGCCAGTACGGCCGAATCGGAATGAGAGATATCCCCCTCCATGTGATCAAAATAGATCTTTGCCGGCGCATTTAAATGACCGATCCGGCCCTTTAGGGTAAAATCCTGCGTCTGAGCGCTAACGAAAAGCGGCAACAAACCCGCTAAAAAGAATAATTTCCTGATCATACCTTATTTAGTTATTAGCGAACATATACATCCATCGGAGAGCCTGGAATATTATCGATACGACGGATGACATCACCATATTTCCCGGTGCTTACATCCAGGAAAAAGACCGAGCCATCCACACCCGTGGTCAGCGTATTTCCATCTGCCGAAGCCTTCAGCATCGTGATCGGTTTGCCTCCAAAGTCTGTAGTCAGCGCCTTGAAAGATTGATTGAGAGGATTATACTCATAAATGATGGAACCAGAAGTAAAAAAGAAGATCTCCTTTGGCGAGCTGGCCCATTTCGTATCCGCCTTTATAAGGTCCTGGCGCGCAAAAGCCCTTTTATGTATCGGGTTAACCTGGATTATCCCCTGGAAAACAGCGCCGAATTCATATTCATAAACCGAATCATTCGCGGCCTTGCCAAACATATAACAATTGCCCGCGTTGATCTGCTCAAAATCCAGCATATCGAGTCCTACATTGGTAGGATCAAAGGATGGAGCCGAAACAGTATCGACATAGTTTGTTCCGATATAGGCCGGTGATCCGAAATTGGTAAAGGCAACTATCTGTTTCTTATTTGATTCATACCCCAGGAAATAAGGGAAGATAGGGTTAAAGATGGCCTGCGGGAACAGCTGGTAGTTCCCGGTCGCCGGCAGACCGAACTGTCCATAGATATCCGAGAAATAAGCCGTTTGGGAAGCGCCGAGATAGATCTGCCCGTTGATTACCCCTTCCAGCGTGCCCGTCGATGGATTATTGAGGAGCTGACCGGGAGTGACGCTGGCAGGAGTGGTAAAGAAATTTTGCTTTAGCGTCTTGATCTTGAGCAACGTATTCGGATCGATCTGCACACCCGGATCGCTGCCCTGCGGGGAAACGATCCAGTAATTGAAAAGGGCGCCGTTATTGAGGTATATATTGTACATCGGGATCAGCTGCTGTGCATTGGCAGGAAGATCCGTTCCATTCAGCGTCTTATAGATCCGCAGCTGCATGCTGCTGTCGGGAAGTACAAAGGACAGCTGCGAAACACCGTTCTCCTGGCTCAAAACCAATGTACCCTTACCATAGATGGTGGTCCCCTGGACAATAAAGGTGTAGAAATATTTCTCCCCGTTGGCGCTGTCAGTCACCGTCAGCTTACCATTATAGCGGCCGGCAGGCAGCGTAAAGACCAACTTCAGCTGCGCGCCGGTGGCGACGATCGGCGCAGTAAGTATCCCTGTCTGAAGCTGCCAGGCATAACCCAGCACATGCGACTTATCAGAGATGGTTACCTTTGGATCGATGACCAGCGTATCACCCAAAATAGCATTGTATACCGTGTCCAGCTTGACTACGGGAGCTGGCGGAACATGATACGTATAATTTCCATTGTCCTTGTTACAGGAGGTCACAGAAAGACCAACACCCGCCAGGATCAGTATATAAAAGAAGAGACGTTGCATAGTTTATAAGCTTTTAGTTAGGGGTGACATATCCTCCGACCTTCTGGACAAAATAATATCTGTTCGCAGAAGGATCGAAGATTACGGGTATTCTGTTGGAAGGTGTGGCGCTATTATAAAAATAATAGGTCCCGTCACCCTGGAGCTGCAATACATATCCGCGGTCCGGGTTCCTGGCTATCCAGCCTGCCGGGTCATTGATAAGATCGTTCATCAGCCCGATATAATAAAGGGACTGAGGAGCAAATAAGCCATAAGTAGCATCGTCATTAGCCAGCTGGGTGACGCCATTTGTCGCTATGATAAACAGCTCGAATTTCTCATCGGAGTAATTGGTCATCCACCGGTCCCACCAGTCTGGCTTTTCCAGCTTATTCGAGATGATGACCTTGGCCCTGATGATATCCGGCATCTGCACGGCCAGGTCGGATGTGGCCACCAGCTGCAGGTTGAGCGTGACGGAGTGCTGCGTCAACAGCGTGTCATTATTGAGCAGCACGATGGGCAGCCAGGCAGTACCGCTATCCGGCTGTATGGCATAGGAAGACTGCAGCGCTACATAGTCCAGACCGGGGACAGCCGTAGTACCGCTGTCCGTCACCGCCACCTTATAAGATAACCCCTTAGGGGCCCGGTTACCCGAGATCCTGATCGGCAGATAAATAGTATCTATAAGCAGACCCGGGGTGTAAGCAAAAGTATAGGTCACGCTGTCGTTCCCGTTGATAAAGTTAAAATACACATTGTCCTGGGTTTGCTGATAAAGCGGCAGCGCCTCTTTATGACAGCTGGCCAGCCCCGTGATAAGAAGCAGTACTCCCAGTATAGTTTTGATATTCTTCATTTCAAATCTCTTTTATTCATTAAATAGAATGCTTTTACCGGCCACCGAACTCGATCTCATTGATAGGAAGCGGCAATACAAAAACCTTGTTAACCGGTGCATTGACAATACCTGTCGGTCCGACAATGCCCATATTCAGACGCTTGTACATGTAAAAGATCTGCCCTTCGCCAACAAATTCCTTTCTCGCTTCCTTGATCAGCGCTGTTATAAAGTCAGCAGGTGTGCTGACCTGCAACGGATCGACACCCCGGGCGGCGCGCACGGTGTCGACATAGCTGACGGCCTTTACCGGATCGACATCATAGGAAGATTCAGCAGCTATATAATATATTTCGCTAAGCCGGAGAGCCGGGGCTAACAGTGAGTCCAGGTTACTGTTGGCATCCCGGTTGTATTTCGCAAAGTAGAGACTGACATCGGGGGTAAACCATTGTTTAAAGCGGAGATCACCAGCCCCTACACCCGCCGTCTCATAGATCAGGTTGCCCATATCGTTCGTCATGTGCAGGGAGTTCTCTTTTGAGCCAAATTGTCTGACCAGCGTATCCTTCATCGTTGGAATAGACCAGGAGAACAACAGCTCTTTGTAGAGGATCCTGTCATTTTTCGTGGGGTCCGGATTGATAAAATCGGACTGGCTGGTAAAAGGGAATTTTCTTGAATTGATCACTTCCAATGCATTGCTCAATGCATTTGCTTTGTCATTCATATAGAGGTAGACCCGCGCCAGCTCTCCACAAACGGCATAATAGTTCAGCCGGTTTCTCCTGTTTTGCAGGAACAGGTTTGGGGAGCTGGTTTCCGAGCTGGTATCACTCGAATAACCCACTGTATAGCCTGCGTTGAGAATAGGATCCACCTGGCGCAACAGCGTCTTGGCGTCATTCAGATCCTTCAGGGTTTGTTTGATCACGTCGGCCACCGTAGAGCTCGGAGTGACTTTGTTGGAAAAGGTGGTGACATAAGGAATGGCCGCGGTGCTGGCACCGGTAAGATAAGAAGGGCCGAAAAGACGAAGCGCATCAAAATGCATATAGGCCCGTAAAGCCAGCGCCTCGCCCTTTATCAACGGATATTCAGCAGCAGGCAGAACCTTGCCGGAATCGACATATTTCAACAGCAGGTTGTCGTTGGCTATGGCATTGTAAAGCCCGCTCCAGATAGCATCTTTCCGGTTAATAAAATTCTGGTCCTGGTAATTGTACAGGATCGACTGCAGGTAGTTCAGAAAAAAGTCGGCATTCGGCGCCACCGTCCAATCCTGGGCCAGCACGTCGGGCAAACCCATGGTCATCTCTTTGCCATAAAGATCCCCCTGGCTACACCGGGTATACACTCCATTCAGCGCCTGTTCATAACCCTGGGGTGTGCTGAACAGCTGGTCGGCAGCCACCTGGGATTGAGGCTTGACATCAAGATATTTTTTGCAGGAGCTGGTCAGCAGCATCACCGGCAACAGGTATATAATTAATCTCTTCATGAGTAGTCAGTTTAAAAGCTTGTTTGAATGGAAAAGGTGAAACTGCGGGCATAGGGATAATCAATACCTCGCTCGATCTTCTCCGTTGACCAGAAAAATACTTCATTCGCCGTCAGGGCTACCCGCAGATTCCTCATCGACAAGCGGGAATAGACCCGCTTGCTGAAATCATAGGAGAGGTATACCGAACTCAGGTCCAGCGTACTCAGGTTCTGTATGAACCGGCTTGTCGGGTAAGTGACAGAAAGGTCGGAGATACTTTTAAACTGGGCATGATCACCCGGATTCTTCCAGCGACCGGACAAGGCGCGGCTATCGACATTATACCGGGGATTGACATCATCGACACGATCCACAAGGGTCTGGTTATAGTCTTTGCCCCCAATAGTAGTCATGAAAATGGTATTGAACTGAAAACCCTTATAGGACATGGCCGTACCGAACGACCCGTTCACCTTTGGCGTCGGATCCGCCAGGGGCACAATATCTCTGACGTCATAAGTATAGGTATGTGTACCGTCCCTCTTTACAAAGATCTCCTTCCCGTTCTCCGGATCGATCCCAAGCGAACGAACGGCATAGATCTCGTTGACCGACTGTCCCTCCTGGTAATGCAGCAAAGGAGTAGTCCTCAGGGATGAATCGGACTGCTGCGCCTGGTTGGCCTTGTCGTTATAAGAGGTCAGCGAATTGGAGATCTTTTTGATGACATTGGTATTGTGTACCAGATTTGCGAACACACTGACATTCCAATCCCTGTTGTGATAAGCAGTCACCTTGAAATTCAGCTCCCATCCCTTGTTGGCCATGTCCCCCAGGTTATCCGTATACGAAGAAAAACCAGCGGAAGGCGGCAGCTGGATATCCGCCAGCATACCCTTCGTCAGCTTGTAATAGTAACGGGGAGAGATGACGATCCGGTCATTGAACAGACCGAGGTCCATACCGGCGTCATAGTTGTGCGTCTGCTGCCATTTCAGGTTCTCATTGCCATAATTGTTGGTGATGGCGCCGACACCGGTGCTATACCAATTGGCGGTATAGTAGTTGTAGGTCGTTTGTGCCATATACGGAGGGAAGGATACCGACCCCGTAAGACCCGTGCTGGCCCTTAGCCTCAGCTGGCTGACAACAGTATTGCGAAAGAAGTCCTCCTTGTGTACATTCCAGCCGATCCCCGCCGCCCAGGATGGCGCGACGCGGTTGTTCTCGCCAAAGAGCGAAGAACCATCGGCCCGGACGGAAAGGTCCAGCAGGTATTTATTCAGCCAGGAGTAGTTGGCGTTCAAAAAACTACCGACCAGCCTTTGCTGGGAATAATCCCCGCCCGGCGTACGACCCGGAGCATAGCTCCCGGCAAAGCCGATATTGGAAAACTGGTCGCTGGCAAATCCTACTGCTTCGAAAGACTTGAAATCTGTCGAATAGGTACGGGCATTCGCACCCAGCGCCACGTTGAAGAATTGAGACCCTATCTGCCGGTTATAGTTCAGCGTCATGCTTCCGTCAAAAGTGCTCTCGGAATTCGTTCCGTAGTAATAATATCCTCTTTTATTAGCCTGGTTGGAAGGATAAAAAAAGAACTGATTGCTGAGCGGGGATACAAAATAATCCTGCGTCGAATTCTTCCGGTCATAACTAATCACACTTCTCAGCCGCAGACCACGGGCGATGTTCCACTCCGCAGAAAAGTTATCGGTGAACTCCAGGTAGGAGGATTTATTAAAGCTGCCCAATGTCGATTCGAACATCGGGTTAAGCACCTGTGTATATTGGTACTGTGCAGTGCCGCTGAGCCCCGTCTGCTGGATCCAGGTGTCGACAGACTGAAGGATATGCCCAAGACTATCGGTCTTTGGATAATAAGGGTTCATCCGGACATAGTCAGCAAAATTGCCATAGGGCGACTCTTTCGTATTGACCTGCTGAACCGAGAGCACATTCTTAAAGATAAACTTTGAGGTAGGGCTATAGGACAGATCGACAGCCACACCATACCGGTCACGACCCGATCCTTTCATGACACCGGGGGAAGTCTGATATTGCAGATCGATACCATACCGCACCTGTGGAGTACCGCCTTCCACGAACATGGAATGCTTTTGTCCGAAAGCGTTCCGCAAAGGCTGCGCAAGCCAATCCGTATTGACACCACTGATCACCGCCAGCTTCTTTTGATAATAGTCCTGGTCCAGCTGGTCCTGGCTCTGAATAGGACTGCTCGCAGTATAAAGTCCGGCCAGGCTTTCATACTGAAGCTTCTGGCTGGCATTGAGGACATGATAAGCCGAGAGATCAGGAGCCGAAGGAGTCAGCTCGTAATTATAATAGACCGACAGCTTGCCTTCCTTTGGCGCCTTCGTAGTGATGACCATGACGCCATTGGCCGCACGCGAGCCATAGACTGCCGTAGCAGCAGCATCTTTTAATAAGGTAATGGACTGGATCCGGTTGACATCGAGGTCATATACCTTTTCGAGGGTTACCTCATATCCGTCCAGGATAAAGGTAGGCAGGTTGACATTGCTCGACAGATCTGTACGGGACAGCACGGCGCTGCTGCTGGTAGGCAGGGCGGTCGATCCGCGGACATTGATGCTGGGCAGGACATTTGGATTGGAGCCTTGCAGATTGTTGGTGGCAATGCTAAAGGAAGGGTCGAATGCCTGCAAGCTCTGAAGGATGTTGTTGGGATTGACCTTTTTTAATTCTTCTCCCGAAACCGTGATGGCATTACCCGTAAAGCTTTCCTTGTTGATCACCTGGTAACCTGTGACCACCATATTGGCCAGCGGATCCTTTGTGCCGGCTACAAGCTTTACAATGAGGGGAGTGTTCTCCTTTGGCTTTACCTCCTGGCTGATATAACCTACAAAGCTGATCACCAGGCTTGCACCACGGGGAACATTGAGATTGAATACGCCGTCCTGGTTGGAGACATTTCCAACGGGAGATCCCTTGATCTTTATCATAACATTGGCACCCGTTATCGGCTTGCCAGACTCATCGGTCACTCTTCCGGTGACCCAGTGCAAAGCAGGCGTAGAGTCGTTCAGCGAAAAAACAGGATTGGGGCTGACGGCTCTTTTTGGAGAAAGGACAATCGTTTTGTTGACGATGTTAAAGCTTAGCGGCTGGCCCTGGAGACATTCCTCCAGCACCTTGCTGAGGTCTTCATCCTTCGCGACGATGGAGACAGGATGAGAATTGTCCAGCAGTCCGGCCTTGTAAAAGAATACATAGCCAGTCTGTTGTTTGATCTCTTTGAAGATCTTTTTCAGGGAAGCCCCCTGTTCATTAAGGGTGACCTTCTGGGTCCACCCTGCTGCCGATACGTGCAGGCATGTAATCAGTAAAATCAGAGCAGTTAATCTCATAACCTTGATAGTTTTGGTTGGCGTACGCTTCTTTTTGGGCAAAGCTCCGCCTCGAATGATCTCGATCATTGTTTGCTACAAGTTGTTAGGTGGTGGGGAAAAAGGGTGTACTCTTTTAGTTTTGGTTAAAAAATATTCTCTTATGGCGTAACCGTTACTTTTCTGTCCTCGACTTTGAAATGGACATTACTTAGCTGCAGTATTTTGAATACTTCCGTTAAATTGCTGCTGCGTAGTATCTCTCCGTCGAATCTCTCTTCCGGCACTTTTCCTTCAAACACAATTTCAACATCATACCAGCGGGCTATCTGTCGCATGACATCCCTGATATCGGTCTGTTCAAAATGGAATAGCCCATTCTTCCAGGCGATAGCAGCTTCAGTGTCCGCATGGGGTTCCAGGTGAATAAGGCCGTCGGTACGCAGTTGCCCCTGCTGACCCGGCTGCAGCAAGGTCGCCGCGCCATTGCTGGTAAGACGAACGCTTCCTTCGAGTAGTGTGGTCGTAACGCTTGTCTCATCATTATAAGCCTTTATATCGAAATGCGTACCAAGCACCTCTGTCATCTGTTCGCCTGTAGGAGCATGCACAAAAACCCGGAAGGGCATAGAAGCATTGGATCTGATCTCAAAATAGGCTTCGCCGCTGATACTGACCTTTCTTTCCCCCCCAGTAAATGCGGTTGGATAAGTAATAGAAGAGGAAGCATTGAGCCATACTTCACTGCCATCGGGTAATACCAGCCGGTATTGCCCCCCACGGGGGGTACTCAGGGTATTAAGTACAGCAGCGACAGGTTTTTCATCCAATGTTTTATAAACAAGCCTTCCATCATTCAGCTTTGTGATATTGGCATTACCCTGCTGGGTAAGGATCCCATTCTGTGCGCTATCCAAAGTAATGGTCGATCCATCGGACAGGGTGAGCTTTGCGACATTCCCTCCGGGAGCCCGGTCATGTTGCAGCGATTGTCTGTCTGCCACCTCCCGCCTTGCCGGCGCGGGGCGGAGCAACAACCATAAGGCTGTCACACCACCGAGGAAAACAGCGGCCACTGCCCACCAACGCCGGGCCATAGGGATGCGGCGGGACGGTTTCGCCGACGGCTCATTCTGACTGTTGTTTGCTTCAATCCCCCTGGTCTCTGCCTCAATCCCCCTGGTCTCTGCCTCAGTCCCCCTGGTCTCTGCCTCAGTCCCCCTGGTCTCTGCCTCAGCCCCCCTGATCTCTGCCTCAGCCCGGATCTCGTGCAGGATGGCCTGCCAGCGGGATTCACTGTGCCCCGAAAGAGGCTCTGTTTGCCGCAACAGATTCACCAGCCGATCGCGGGCGATGACTTCATAGGACTGATCATTCAGCAATGCCTTTAATTCATTCAGCTCATCAGCACTAGCCGTATCTGAAATATATTTATCAAATAAATAATATAATCTTTCCTGTTGGGGCATTCGATGGGTTATATAAGATGAGACGATGCAAAAGAGCCGTTGGACTAGTCGGCATTAATTTTTTTTTACTTTTTTACCAAAAAGTAATCTTTCCCCTATTTTTTGCTGCAATACAACCAAAAATGGGCGCAAGCCACCAAAAGAACAGGAAGCTGGTCTTGTTGGTCCAACCAGGTCCGGAGAGACTGAAGGGCCTTGACCAGATGGTTCCGGACCGTATTGACAGAAATGCCCATCTCCCTGGAGATCTCTTCATAACTAAGTCCCTGTTGCCTGCTAAGTAAATAAACAGTCTTTTGTTGCGGAGGCAGGAGCTCGATAGCCTGCTGCACCAGCGCTTCCTTATCCCTTAGTAAAAGCGCCTCCTCCGTGTCATTGTGTGCAGGTGCTAAAGTGGCGGAAAGACGCTGTAACATCTTGTTCTCGTTGAGCCTTTTCCGTATCTGATCCAGTGTATGACGCGCGGCAATAGTAAAGATATAGGCTTCGGGCTGGTCTATCGGGATCAGCTTGTCCCGGTATCGCCAGACCTTTATAAATATTTCCTGCGTGATCTCTTCCGCCTGGGCCTCGGACTTTATCATCTTGAGTACGAACGGATAAATGCGCCGGTCATACCGACGAAAAAGCTCTGCAAAGGCGGCTTCATTATCTCCTGCGATCAGATGAAAAAGTTCGTGATCCGTATGTTGAGTGAGAAACGACAAATAAACAGCTGATTTGACTGGATTGTAAACAGTTAACTACATTGTAACCAGAACATTTGAGGATAAGCGCAGCTGGTCACAGCCTGCCGATGGCTATAAAGGTACGATTTTCAAATTTTTTTCAGTAACTTTAACGAGCAACTAAATTATTCACTAAAAAAAAGGAGGTATTCATGCTATCTACAGATAAATCATGGAAACCTTCGGTTAATTTCGCTTAACCGGGTTACTCCAAAAAATAATCTGCCGGCAAAGGCCGGGAAGAGGCTACTCTACGGAGCTAGCCTCTTTTATTTTAGGTAAGCGCTATACTCTTCGAACTATTCTTTGAGATATTTGTATACTCCCTTGCGATAAGCCTCAAACTCATCGAGGTTGGTATATTCTCCGACTTTCCACGACTCGCCCGATCTCTGATCACGCTGCAGAACAACAGTTCCCCCGCCAACCAATACCCGTTTGGCACGTTGAAATACCTCGTCAAGAGACGACAGATCATTGATCATCTGCCACTCTTCCACCTTTCCGACATTAATTATAAAATCTTCCATAACTGCGCATTACTCCGGCAAAAATAAGTATAATTCATGCGTTACCTTTCGCTCTAATTATTGAACTTTAACAAAAAATAGCATAGATGAAATATAGAAAACTGGGAAATACCGATGTTGAATTATCCGCTATTGGGCTGGGCTGTATGAGCATGAATCACGCCTATGGACAGCCTGACGACGAGGAATCCATCGCTACCCTGGAAAAAGCCATCGAACTGGGGATCAACTTCTGGGATACGGCAGACGTATATGCCAACGGAAAAAATGAAGAGCTGATAGCCAAAGTTTTGCAATCCAATCGAAAAAAAATATTCATCGCCACCAAATTCGGCTTTAGAGCCGATGCTTCCGGCAGGCTTAGCACCTTTGATGGCTCGCCCGCTTATGTTAAACAAGCCGTAGAAGCAAGTCTGCGCCGGCTCCGGACAGACGTGATCGACCTGTATTATGCCCATCGCATCGATCCCAACGTTCCCGTAGAAGATATGATCGGCGCCATGGCCGACCTCGTAAAAGAAGGAAAGGTCCGTTATCTTGGTCTGTCGGAAGCATCGGCCCAATCCATCCGCCGGGCACATGCCGTACATCCCGTCAGCGCCCTCCAAAGCGAATATTCCATCCTGACCCGGGAAGTGGAGAACGATGTCCTGCCCGTTTGCCGCGAATTAAAAATATCTTTTGTTCCCTTTAGCCCGCTGGCACGGGGGCTGATGACCAATACGCTGGACCTGGATAAGCTGGGAGCCAACGATTTTCGCCGGGCGCTGCCCCGTTACCAGGGCGAACATGGAGAAAACAACAAACAGCTGTCTGCCGCCTTTGCCGAACTAGCCGTTGCAAAAGGCTGCACGCCTGCACAGCTGGCCATCGCCTGGGTATTGGCACAGGGCGAATACATTATCCCTATCCCCGGAACAAAACGCAGAAAGTACCTGCTGGACAACGCCGGTTCCGTGGAAGTTTCGCTTTCAGCTACGGATCTCCAGCAAATAGCCGCCGTCATCGCCCGGTATCCGAATATTGGAGACCGTTACAATGAAGCCAATTATAAATTTTTGGAGAAGAGCTAATTCTTCGCATCCATCTCTTTCAGGAACCCGGCTACGACACGGTTGTTCTCCGTTGTATTGTCCTGCATCGTCATATGTCCTGATCCGGGAATAACGGCAAATTGCGCACCGGGTATCTGTGCCGCATAGGATCGTACGGTCGAAGGTCTGGCCTCATCGTACTGACCCGCTGTAAACAATACGGGCACTTTTACCTTTGGCAGATCCGGAACCCTGTCATAACTCTTCAGATTGCCGGTGGCCGTGAATTCACTGGGTCCCCACATATACTCATATACGTTCATCCCAAACTGTTTTTCCACGCTGTCCATGTCCGCGGAAGAACTGTCGAGACGGGTTAAATAATGCTGATAATAGATCTCTACGCCTTTTTTATATTCCGGAGAGCTATAGTTCCTGTTATTTTGGATCAGCGCCTTTACAGAGTCCGGGAGTGCCGCGATAAGCGTATCCGCATCCTTTTCCCACATCGCCGCACTAAGACAGGGACTTGCAATAACCATGGCCTTTATCCTCTCAGGATATTTCAAGTAATAATCCATCCCCAGCATCGTACCCCAGGAATGACCATAGAGATAAAAAACATCCAGCCCCAAAGCCTGTCGCACCTGTTCCAGCTCATCGACAAAAGCTGCCGTATTCATCAGGCTTGTATCCGTCAGCTTATCCGAACGGCCGCATCCCAGTTGATCGATGTATATGACCGGTCTGTCTGTGGCCAGCGTCCGCATAGGGTTGAGATAATAGCTCGTGGCTCCTGGCCCCCCATGCAACAGGACGACTGGTGTCTTGTCGCCACTGCCGACGATACGATACCATACCTTACCGCCTTTGACCGGGATAAATCCTTCTCCTGGCTGAAGGTTATGATGCGATTGACAGGCTCCGACCAGGAGACAGCAGGCAAGAATGGTAAATAGTTTCATGTGCGTTTGTTTCTCCGAATATAGCAGAAAAAACAAAACCCCTGACCCAGAGGTTTTGATTACATGCTTCACTATTTAAAACTAAGGCTCGATGCCCAAACGCTGACAAATTTCAGTATAGCTCATCTGCTGATAATTCTGCACCACCGCATTGAGGTCTGCAGCGCTGATCTGTTTTCCGCTGGAAGAGATAGCTCCTTGCTTATAGGCTGTCGTGCTTTTTATTCCTCCAGGTATAATAACGTAGCGGAACTTGTGCGCATTGCTGATGTTTCCGTACGCATTGAGGCTGCTCACGAGCCTGATCCGCAGGTTGCCCGGCGTGACAAGGGACGACCATGTATCAATATTGGAGCTGCTCCCGGACAGGTACGTAATAATTATTGGCAGCGCAGAAACCTGTGCCGTCGGCCATATGCTTGGATTATATCCGTCCAGCTTACCGTATGTGATCACCGTTCCACTATCGATTATCTTCTGGGTAATGCCAGCATCTGCCTTATCGTAATTGAACCCCCAGCTCCCAAAGACCGTATCTTTTTTGTAAGTGGCAGGTGTGAACCAATCCGAATAAATAACATTGGCAGTCCCAGTGGCCCCTGTAGCCCCGGTTGCCCCGGCAGGACCAGTTGCCCCGGTCGGTCCCGCAGGCCCCGCGGGACCTGTATCCCCTTTTTGACAGGAAGAAATTAGTACCATTAAGGTTAGGGCGACGGCGAGGGTTTTCGTGAGGAGTGATCGTACGCGCATAAGAGAATTTTTTTTAAGTGTTAATTATACATGCAAAACTATCTTTACACCTCCCCCTGCGCAATACCATTTTTAGATGATTTTTACAATGTATTATTTATTGATTCATAGTTGCTTTTGGGTATATTCGTACCCTTATAGTAGTAGTTGACCCCAAAAGGACGCTCCAGCGGTACGCAGGAGCCACCGGTTAAAATGTGGTTGAAACCGGATAAAAAAAATGCGCTTCCTTTCTTTATAATCGTTGAAATTTAGCTCTTAACTTTTTACCGTGACTTATCCCATCTTTTGCTATATGAGATTGCTGCGTCGTTTCCCGCTGTTGTGTTATCTATCCTTCCTGGCCCTGTCGGCCGGTTCTCTTTCTGCGCAGCCCCTTACCACCGCCGGCGTACCGGCGCAGCTGGAGATCCGGGAAGCAGGCGAACACAGCATCCGCATTACGCTGAAGCCTCTTAGCGTCAAAGAGGAATTGCCCTATAGTCCTGCACTCATAGAAAGACCCTATCCCGCCCCGGTTATAGCCCTTACTCAACTGTCGGCTCCGGTAAAAAAACAGGTCGGTACCCTGATGGTAGAAGTAAGTCCGGCGCCCCTGACCATCAGGGTCACCACGGCCACCGGCTTACCGGTACAACAGCTAGTCTTCAACGGGAACAATACCCTGTCTTTCGCGCTTCATGATGCACCCGTATTGGGCATGGGCGAAGGCGGCCACAAGGCCATACCCGGTATCGACTGGCGCACCGCTCCTATCGAGTTCGACCGGCGGGGAAGACTACAGGATATGCAGCCACGCTGGCAGGGAGATTCCTATGGTTCCCGGAATCCGGTGGCCCTGATGGTCGGTACCGACGGCTGGGCTCTCTTTGTCGCAACTCCCTGGGGACAAGTCGACCTCCGGGCCGCCGATCACGGTCTTTATCTGCCCTGGGTCCCTACGGCAAAAGATACCATTCAGCAAAACGAACACAACCAGGGACTGGCGCTCGCCAAAGGAGTTCCCCCGGCAAATAGTGTCGTTCCCGGTCTCTATGATCTTATTGTCTTCGACGCACACCAGCCCGCTGCCTTTATGAAAGACCTGTCGGTTTTGACCGGACCTGCCGTCATACCACCCAAATGGGCCCTTGGGTATATGCAGTCCCATCGCACTATTAAGGACGAGACCTATATCCTGGCTATCGTGGATAGCTTTCGCGCAAAAAAGATCCCGGTAGATGCGATGATCTATCTCGGTACCGGTTTTACCCCGCAGGGATGGAATACCAAACAGCCCTCTTTTGATTTTAACCCCGCCGTGTTTCATCGCGACCCGGCCGATGTCCTGGCCGACTTCCACGCCCGCCATGTAAAAGTGGTACTTCACATGGTACCCTGGGATCGCGACAAGTTACCTTATCTGCATGGTTCTATTCCCGCCGCACAAGGTGAAGTAGTGGATGCCGGTCATATTCAAAACTACTGGCAGCAACATGTGCCGTTGATGAAGACAGGTGCAGATGCCTTCTGGCCCGACGAAGGGGACTGGTTCAATCTTTACGAACGGGTCCGGCGTCATCAGCTATATTACCAGGGACCTCTTTCTACCTTTCCCAATATCCGGCCCTGGAGCCTGCATCGCAACGGTTATCTTGGCATCGCCCGCTGGGGCGGCTGGGTCTGGTCAGGCGATACCGAGTCTTCGTGGAAGACGCTGGAAGGCCAGGTGGCCGTCGGCATCAACCATAGCCTGAGTCTCGGGCCCTACTGGGGCTCAGACATCGGCGGCTTCTATTCCAACTCGGAAAAGACAGGAGAGCTGTTCACCCGCTGGTTCCAGTTCGGCGCCTTCTGCCCCTCCTTTCGCACACACGGTCGTACGACCATGACCATCCTGCCCTGGGGCTGGGGACAAAGCGACAGAGGTGACCTGGAAACCTCCACCAAACCCGGACCGGACAGTGAGATCGTCAAACGCAATGTGCTGCTCTCCGAGATGAGCAATCCCCTCGTCGAGCCCATCGTCAAAAAATACGACGAGCTGCACTACCAGCTCCTGCCCTATACCTATACCCTTGCCTGGGAAGCCCGGCAGACCGGCCTGCCCCTTATCCGGGCACTCTGGCTGCACTATCCTGATGACCCCATCGCCCGCGCCATGGGTAGCGAATACTTGTGGGGACGGGATATGCTGATCGCTCCTGTCTTTAAAAAAGGAGTTACTACCTGGGATGTATACCTTCCGAAGGGGTTGTGGTATGATTGGTGGGATAATACATTTATCACCGGCGGCACTACGATACATCGCACCGTCGATCTTGCCACCATGCCCATCTATGTCCGCGCCGGCGCCATCATTCCTTTCGACCCTATACGACAATATACCGCCGAGCCCATCAGCGAACCCGCCACCTTACGCATCTACCCCGGAGCAGACGGCAACTTTACCCTTTATGAGGACGATGGGATCAGCCAGGACTACCTGAAGGGAAAAGCCAGCTGGATCCATATGACATGGAAGGATAAGACACATACGCTCAGTCTTAGCCCCGGCGCACCGGAAGGCTTTACAAGCGAAGCGGTGCACAGGACGTTCAGGGTGCGGCTGATGACAGGGAGTGCAACGCAGACGGTGAAGTATGATGGTGAGGCAGTGACGGTGAAGTTGTAAAGCGATAGGTCAATTTACCGGTTCCTCCCGCTCTCCCCGGGATAAAGTAATTGCACAACATCACTCTGTGTGAATTTCTTTGTATCAACGTCCATCATCGTGATCCGCCCCATAAAAGCAGCCCCCGTATCTACATTCCAAACATTACATCTCTGCATTGGTACTTCGACGTCATAATTTGTTGTCGGAGTATGACCGATAAATATCTCGTCATACAACAACAGTCGCTTGGGATAGAACAAGCTTTCCCTCGGGATTTTGTGGTCTACCGCCAGTGCCATCTCCCATAAGGTCCTGTCCCAAAAAAAGTTGTTGTGGTTATGCTCCCGCACAGGCCCCCGCATATTGGAGAAGCCGGCGTGCACAAATAGCCGGTGTCTACCCTCCTCATAATAAGGCAGCATCCGCTTGAAAAAACCCAAATGGATTTCTCTGTCCTTCGCACTGATGCCCGTATAGCTCTGGATGGAAGCCTGCCCCCCATGAAGCAGCCAATCCATATTGGCCCCCTCCCCATTCAGCCATTCCTCACACCATGCATCATGATTTCCCTTTATAAAGATGCAGGTATAATTCTTATCCAGTTCCATCAGATAGTCGATGACCTGCCTGGACTCCGACCAGCCATCTACATAATCACCCAGAAAGATCAGCCGGTCCTCCGGCTTTAACCGGGCGCGATCGACTACCTGTTGCAAAGCTCTTAGCCCACCATGAATATCTCCTATGACATAAGTCTTAGCCATCTTATCCTATAATTTTTTACGGTCTCAAAAATCCCATCGCAAAAGCCGTCCCCGCCCCCAACACAGCTCCCGCTGTGACATCCGTCGGGTAATGAACCCCCAGGTACATCCTTGAATAACCGACAGCAGAAGCCCAAAGAAACGATGGAGCTATCACATACCATTTGGGATATGCCCGCGACAGGGAAGTAACAGCACTGAATGCCGAAGAAGTATGACCCGAAGGAAAGGAGTATTCGCCCGGCCGGTATACCGGCACCAGATGCAGATCCGTGATAAAAGGCCGGGGCCTCTTTACCAGCTTTTTTATCGCAAGGTTCAGCAGATAGGTCGTGACTGTACTGCTGGCGATGTACAGCGCATTACGCTTGGTATCGGCGTCATTGCGGATCAATCCGTCTGCAAGCACTCCAACCGGTATCGCCGCATTAACATAATTATTTGCATTCGAGATCAGCCGCCACACCTGCGTCTGCCCATCCGTCCGACCTGCAGCCAGATTTTCAAGAATATGCTCGTCCAACCGCTGAAGACCCGATTGCGCACAAAGCCCAAAACTGAACAATAATAGAAAACCGACGAAAAGCCCCTTTGCATACCCCATAACAAATCGAATTAACAATAACACCGGCGATATATCGATCATATTCCGGTGAAAAAGCGATATATCGTAATACCGGCAGAGCCGAAAAGATACAATAAATTAATTTACAAGCACTTATATTGTGGCACACAATTGGGCATACTCCTCCAGTAAATTCTTTATCATATGCCACTACAAACAACTGCAGCACAGACCGCCAGCCCCACCCTCCTCTTATCCGGCGAAATGACCGGTTTTCCTGGTGGCTACAAAGAAAAAGAGATTTCGTTTGAAATTCAAACTTTACAATGGTGCAGCCAGCACAATTCCGGGCCACAAGGCATGCCGCACCGGCACCCGCATGTAGAGATCGTCTGGATAAAAAAGGGGAATGGCTTCCTGGACATCGACCTGAAGAGGTACAAAATGGGGAACAACTCCCTGTATTGTATCATCCCCGGTCAGCTTCACCAGCTGGAGATAGAAGAAGCCGAGGGATATATCATTTCCTTTCCGGAAAGACTTCTCAATTCCGGTAGTGACGACTTCGAATTGATGTACCGTTCGGGCTTATTCCATCTGCTGATGCAATCTCCCGGTATCCGGGTGGAACAGGAGGTAGCCGAGGAGATCGAAGACATCAGCAGGAAATTGCATCGTGAGCTTATCAACGGATATCTTTTACGCTCGGAGATTATCAAACGGTATATCAGCATTTTCATGATCTATCTCGCCCGCCAGTTCGAAAGTTCGCTGCCGGTCGCCGCACAAACCCGAAATGTCAGCCTGGTAAAGAATTTTATATCCCTCGTCGAAAAGAAATACATGAACTGGAAGCTGGTAAAGGAGTACGCCGGAGAGCTGTCGGTGACCCCCAACTACCTCAACGAGGTCGTCAAAAAAGTTTCGGGTTATCCGGCAGGTTATCATATCCGGCAGCGCATAGTCCTCGAAGCAAAAAGACAGGCAGCCTGCCCAACCACAAGCATGAAGGAAATAGCCTATCTCCTGGGTTTTGACGACATTGCACATTTCAGCAAGTTCTTTAAGAGCGTTTACGGAAAGAATTTCACAGACTTCAGAAAGGAAAGACTACCCCGTTTCAATTAAGCAGGGCAATCGATACAAGGCAACGGCATTCATTCAACAAAACTGGCAAGTCATGATCAACAGAAAAGATGTACCAATCATCCCACCGGCATCCGTCTTTATCGGTCCGCCAAAGGCGCCCGTCACATTAATGGAATATGGCGACTATGAATGTGAGGTCGCGCTGCACAATGACCTCATCGTAAGAGAGGTCCTCCAACGGTACCCTATGGTCAATTTCAACTACCGGCACTTTCCGCAAACCAGGATCCATCAGAAAGCGCATAAGGCCGCGGAAGCTGCGATCGCGGCTGCCCAGCTGGGTAAGTTTGTTCAGATGCATGACCTGATCCTTCACAACCGCAGGAACCTGGGCACGGCCAGTCTTGCTTTCTATGCACGCGAGCTGGGTATCGGCGGGATCAACTTCCTCGACTCGCTCGTCACCGGGAAATATGGCCGCTATGTACAGGACGATCTTATAACAGGAATAAAGCTGGGAGTAAAAGAGGCGCCAACCTTTTTTATCAATGGGAAAAGAATGATAGGAAAAGTTACAGTCCGGAATTTATCCGACTCTATCGACGCAGCTTTCAACGCGCTTCCCAGGACAGCAACGAAAAGCGGAGTGGCTCGTTTACGTTCGTAAAAAAGACGGTATGATATATACAGCAATTGCTATGATCTATACATTGACTTAAGAGAATTGGAAGTGTAAATTTGTATTAATAAAACGAACGCAAATCACCATTAAGAAACAGATAAGGTAGGTAAAGAGCTTCAATCGGCAGGCGATCACAACAGGCAGGGGTGTTTTAAGAGAGAGACCCGGCGAAATGCCGGGTCTCTGTATTTTTATTATTGTACCATTATCTAGTACAACTTTTCCACATAAAGCAGTAACACTTAGATCACTTGTCTTCTTTCAGCTCAATGACCACACTGCTACGATGATTTTTGACTTGTGGGTCGATGCCTACCCGCATCAAATATTCCCCGGAGTAGGTTCCGTCGAAATGAAGAGAGGAGCTGGTTCCCGGATACAGGTTGATCTCCCTGATCCGGTATCTCTTTGCCGCATCGAGTCCTTTTAACAGCACCGGCAGCCGGCTGCCCGCGTCATACCGGTAATTCACGAGATAGTTGAATAACACTGCAGAAGACTTCACCGAATCGACGTAGAGGACCGAGGCCACCTGGTCGTGTTGCGGGTCGGACAAACGGTACTGGTCACCCCACCAAATTGTGGGCGCCAGCATCCTGTAATTCTCCACCGCCTGTCGCGAAAAATTCAGATCCGCTTCACTTAGCTTGCTGACCACTATATCAAATCCCAGCTTACCCATCATGGCTACATCCGTCCTGAACTTAAGGGGCTGTTTCCCCCAGTCGGTAACATGATTGGAGCTGGCTATCGCAGGATAGAAATAGGAATATTCCCATTGTATGAATACCCGCTCCAGCGGGTCCGTATTATCGCTGGGCCAGAATTCCGTAAAATACTGTAAGGCGCCATAATCGACCCTTCCACCACCGCCTGAACACAACATCATCGGCACCCGGGGATATTTAGCCCTGATCCTGCTCAGCACTTTATACAATCCAAGGACATAGTCGATGTAAAAATGAGACTGATCCTTCCCCAGATGAGCAGACCAGGCATTATAGATGACCGCATTGCAATCCCATTTTATATAGGCAAGAGCCGGCGCCTTCAGAAACAGGGAGTCAACGATCCCGAAGACAAAGTCCTGAACCTGCTGATTGCTGAGATCGAGTACCAGCTGATTTCTGAAATAATATTCGTCACGACGGGGTTGTTTGACCACCCAGTCGGGATGCCTGGAGTATAGTTCGCTTTTGGGGCTGACCATCTCCGGCTCGATCCAGATCCCAAATTTCACTCCATCGTTCTGCGCCTCGCGGACCAGCGAGCTTATTCCATTAGGTAATTTCTGTTTGTTCTCCTGCCAGTCACCCAGGGCTGCGTGATCATCATTACGCGGATAGCGATTGCCAAACCAGCCATCATCCAGCAGGAAAAGATCAACACCCAATTTCTTTGTGTCTTTTAGCAGCTCCGCCAGACGCTGCTCATTGAAGTCAAAATAGGTCGATTCCCAGTTGTTCAGCAAAGTGAGCCTTGGCCCCTTGCCGTCCAGTAATTTGTACTCGCGGGCCCAGCGCTGCATCTTCCTGCTGGCGTCCCCTTTTCCCTGGTCAGAGTAAGTATAGACAAAGGCGGGACTGGTAAATTCCTGACCCGGGGCCAGCGTATAGGCGGACGCGTAATTATTCACGCCGGAGATGATCCGCAGCCCTTCCGATGGATCTATCTCCAGGTCGGTACGGAAATTGCCGCTCCATTCCAGACCACCAAGCAGTACCTTTCCGTCATCCTCTGTAGCCGGCCGGTCCAGGGAGACCATAAATACCGGTGGCTGAAAGAGATCTGCCCTCGCCCCAAGCTTGCTATCGAGGGTCTTGATTCCGTGTGTCAGCCTGCTTTCTTCCGGCTGCATCTCTTTGGCCCAATCACCATGATACTGTTTCAGCCAGTAACCGGAGGCATTCAGGTGCAGATTGGCAGAAGCGAACTTCTGCAGAACGATATTCCCTTTTTCATGGTGCACAACAGACGACCACTGTTCTATCACATCCTGTTTGTAATAGCTCTTATAATATAACGTCACCTCCACATCGTACACGGGATCTTTTAGCTTTATACTCAGCAAGGTCACATCCGGAGCCGGATGTTCTGCATGATGACTGACATACCGAAGATCCAATGAAGGATCTCCATCGGCATGAGTGACGCTGACAGCAGGCTCGATAAGCCCCCTGCCGCCTGCCGGCGCATAGGCGGCATCGAACAGCGCCGTATAATCATCCGCAGGGGGATAGTTCCGTATCATGTGCCGGTAGTCTCCTGTATCGTGCAGCTTGCGGCCCAGATAAAGAGAATGTACATCCTGTTTTTTATCAACCTCGAGGACAAGTACGTTATTAGCCGTCTCAACAGGGAGGATGATCTGTGCCGCAGCAGGGAAGCTCAGACAGAGAACAAGGAAACAGAGCGCATTTCGGCAGGCAAGCGAAACTATCGGCATGATGTTCGGATTTTGATGACGAAAATAATCGGATTTATCCGGATAACGCTATTCATTCACCAAAAAATGAACGATGCGGCAGCTTGTCCCTTTGCTTTTTGGATCCCTGTCGCCGCTGATCCGAAGCCGCAGCTTATGCGGTGCCTCAGTCAATCCGCTCCCCAATAATAAATACCAGGGCAGGTGTAGCCAACTGCTCCACTGTGTATACAGGTCGATCTTTTTGAATGCTTCCCCATCGATGTTGTATTCGATGATCCCCGCATCGGGTCCCGATACCACGGCTATCCCAACCGCATTCCCGGTAAAAGGAAATTCCAGCTCAGCGCCCGGCTTCTCCGCCATCAGCACGGGTACATGTACAAATCCCGGGCGGGTATTAATGTTATCTGCAGGTACCCAGTCGTCATCGATCTTCCAGTCCTTGTCCCCCACCCCCTGATGAACGTCGACATAACGCCCATTTGCTAAATTACCCTTATCCATCGGCGCCGGAAGGCTTCCGGAAGTCGAGGTCACCGGATGATAAAGCCTGTAACAGCTATCCAGCAGCCGCCGGATCGTTGCAAAATATAATTCCTGGCCGAACTCCGAAGGATGTACGTCTTTAATATCCCTCTTCCAGTCCAGCTTACCCTGTCTTATTCTATCCCATACCTCTTTACCCAGGTTAATGGAAGGCAGCCGATAGTGATCGGCTACCCGCTCCTGGTTGGCTATCTCCACAGGTGTCAGCCCCCGGTCATAGTCGGCGGTTTTTCCTTCATCGGCAAAGGCCATCATGATGATCTGGGTTTCGGGGTTAACTCTTTTTATATGCCGGACGATGCCTTCCAGGGCCCTTGCCTGTGTAAGACTATCCGTACCATTTACCCGATCGTTGACAGCCGTTTCCATAAAGACCAGGTCCAGGCGCCCGGAGTCCAGCAAGTCCTGTTGTACTCTAAAAGCGTGCGGAAGACTGCCCAGCGAAGGGATTCCCGCCGCTATGAACCGAAACTTCGTTTCCGGAAATCGCTCCTGCAAATATCCACAGACCTTATCCCTCCAGCCTGGATTGTAGGTTATCGAGCCTCCAAGAAAACCGACCGTCGCCGTCTTCCTCCCCAGGACTTCCGTATAGAACCGATCCAGCGCTCCGCGGGTCGAAAAATAAGACTGAGCCATCGCGGCATCATAAGACAACACCGCCAGCAGGAACAAAACAAAAAGCCTATTTATCCTTTTCATATTTCAGATCTTTCGGTGCTTCCGTCATCACACGTCTGTATCCCAGCTCAGCGCCGCCGCTGACCGGCAAAATGCTCCCTGTAATAAAGCGGGACTGTTCTGACACCAGGAACACACAGGCATCCGCCACCACATCCGCCTCGGGGCAATACCCCAGCACATGAATACCATCCAGATATTCTTCAAGCGACCCATTCTCCTGCGCGCTGGCCCATTCCCGTAACAGGGGCGTCCAGACTCCCGCCGGGGCTACGGCATTTACACGGATCTTATACCGCGCATAGTCCAGCGCCATAGACTTGGTCAGCGCATTGATGGCCCCCTTTGTCGCCGCATACGCAGCATGATTCGCCTGTCCTATCTCCCCCACAAGGCTGCTGGTATTGAGGATGCAGCCTCCGGAACGTTTCAAAGCCGCCAATCCGTATTGTGTGGTGTATAAAATGCTTTTCAGGTTGATCCCAAAAAGCTGATCCCATTCATTTTCTTCTGTCTCATCCAGCGTCTTCGAAGGATGAGCGATACCCGCATTGTTATGTATCACATCTATTCTTCCATAGATATCAAGGGTCTGCCGGATGGCCTGCTCCACTTCCGGCGGTCTTGACACATCACAAAGTATACCGGTGACCCTGTTCCCCAGTAAGCTGACGGCCTCTGCAATTGAAGCTGCTTCATTGGCGACTATCGCCACATAAGCGCCCGCATCCCGGTATTTCTTCGCACATTCGAGGCCGATACCCCGCGAGCCGCCCGTTAAAAATATCACCTTATCATTTAACAGTTTCATCAGATCAGTTTAAAAATAGTTTAGTGGAAAAACCAGAACAGGACACCCATCACCACCAGGAGCAGCACCGATAAGAACTTATAGTTACCAAATCCCTTCCAGCCGGGTCTTTGCAGAGGTTCCAGCGGCGATGACCAATACAGTGGCGCAGATCCCTCAGGCTGGTTACCCGGAAATACAACAGAGAACAGTACCTGTAACCCTGCACAAACCAAAAAAAGATAGAAGGCCATCATCATAAAGGGTATCCGCCCCAGCACTGTATCAGGAACCAGCTTGTTGAAAGCAAAGACAGCCGCTCCCAATGCCGACCCGATCCACAATGTCAGTTTTGCCGAAACCGGCGATGCCTTTTTCCAGAATACACCGAGCAAAAAGACACAGGTGATGGGCGGTGCAATATGCGCGATGATATCATTGAGCCCGTTGAAGATGCTCTCATACTGATCGAGCAGGGGCAGCAAAGCCAGCGAGACCAGCAATGCGATGCCTGCCGAGATCCTGCCCGCACCGACCAGCTGTCTATCGCTGGCTGCCGGACGACGGCGCTTGTAGATGTCATAGCTTACCAGCGTAGATATCGAGTTCAACGCTCCCGAGACCTGCCCCATCAATCCCGACAACAAGGCAGCTACCAGGACACCCACCAGCCCCGAAGGCAGAAGCTGTGTGATCATTAAGGTATAGATGCCTTTGCTGTTGACCATCGTCTTGCCGCCATCCACCGTCGTCAACGAATGGAGGTCCAGCCTACCGGTAGCAGCCAGCGTATAGGCAAATAATCCCGGCAGCACAAAAATAAAGACCGGCAGGATTTTTATAAAGCCACAGAACAAGGGACCTATGCGGGCATGCTGTTCGTCCCGCGCCCCAAGCACACGCTGTACAATGGTCTGATCGGCACACCAGTACCAGATGCCCAATACCGGGTAACCAAGAAAGACCGCATACCAGGGCATCCCGCTCTTATCCCCCTGAGGACGTAACATGGATAGCTTTTTTATCTCTCCGCCATCTTTTAATACCTGCACCATCGGGTGCCAGCCACCCATTCGATGCCAGGCAGTCCAGCTGATGATGCAGGCCCCCGTTATCAGCACGACGGTCTGGATCGATTCCGTGACGACCACAGCCTTCAGCCCGCCGACAATGGTATATATTGCCGTGACCAGCGAAATGACGATGACGCTTTTATAGAGACTGACCCCAAACAGGGTTTTCAGTACAATGCCTCCGGCCAGCATGGAAAAGGCAATATGAATGATCACCGCCGACACGATGGAGATAATGACCAGCCAGTCCCGGCTCGCCCGGTCATATCGTTTCTCGAGGAAATCGGGCAATGTCGCCACTCCTGATGTTATATAGAACGGCACAAAGAACAGCGCCAGCAGGATCAGTGTCAGGGCGGCCATCCATTCAAAATTGCCATTGAGCAGGCCGGAATCGAAGCCGCTCTGGGCAAGACTTACCAAATGAACCGTAGAGATATTGGTGGCAAATAAAGCCAGCCCGATGGCCGGCCAGCGCAGCGTCTTGCCCGCCAGGAAATAAGAGCTGGCACTCCCGGATCGCCCCCTGACCCTATGCCTAACCCCAACCCATAGCCCGACAACCAGGATGCCCAGGATATATAGTATGCTAATAACCAGATCGACGGATTTGATCATACTCTCGGTTTATTGTAGATCACAGCTGCTGCCCGGCTCCTGCGGTGTCTTATAAACGCCCTCCCGGATATCGGCCGCATGCAAAAAATGTTTTCTAAGATGCGGAATATGTTCGAGGAACAATGCTTCATGCCCCAAAGAAATATGATTGAATAGTACCAGGTGCTGATGCAGCTGCCCCATATCCCCCACATGCGGCACCACTGGAATGCTATAGAGACGACTGAGCAGGCTTACAGTGATGAATTCGCTGACACCACCTACCCGCACCGCATCGACCTGGATAAAACCCGCCGCACCCGCCTGCAGATAATTCTTAAAGATAATACGATTGGGTACATGCTCACCAATTGCCAGCTTCATCGGGGCCAGCTCTTCTGCAAGCATCTTGTGCGCCAGCACATCATCCGGATGCGTAGGCTCCTCGATCCAGAAAGGGTTCATAGGCTGCAGCTCCCTGCATATTTTTAAGGCCTGGGGTAATGTCCATTGCTGGTTGGCATCTACCATGATACGGACATCTGCTCCGGCAGCAGCCCGAACGATCCCCGCCCGGCGAATATCCCGGCCCGGATCACGTGATCCCACTTTTAGCTTCATCGCCGTAAAACCTTCCCCCACTGCCCTCAGCGTGTTCTCCCTGACCTTTTCGTCGGAATAGTTAAACCAGCCGATGGAAGTATCATAACCCGGATAGCCCGTCGTAAGGATCTTCTTTCGCTCTGTCCTGCCCGCCTGGTTATCCTTCAACAGCTGCAGCGCCGTCGAAGCAGGCAGCACGTCTTCAAGATAAGAGAGATCGAGGGTCCGGACGATCTCTTCGGGAGAAAGATCGATAAGCAGCTTCCATAAAGGCAGTCCTCTTTTCTTTGCCCAGAGATCAAAACAGGCATTCGTCACCGAAGCCAGCCCAAGATGAACGACTCCTTTATGCGGCCCAAGCCAGCGGAACTGCTGTTCATTGGATAAAGCGTTAAAAGTGTTCCCAAAATCCGCCATCAGCTCTTCGATGTCTTCCCCTTTCAGACGTTCGGCATAAAACCTCGCCGCCTGACAAACCATGTCATTCCCTTCCCCCAGCGTAAAAGCCAGACCCGTTCCGGAGTGACCAGCTTCGTCTTCGAGTATCGTTACCGCATAGGAGTACACAGGGTCGCGATGGATAGCATCACTACCTACCCCCTTGTCCAACGGAAAACGAACATCTTTTATAGTTATGTTTTTGATCATAATCCCCAGGTTTTGGATGGCTTTTCACCCATCGTCAGTTCCAGCTCACCCCCTGCCATAATATCGCGATAGCCGATAAAACAGTTACTATACGGCTTCCCATTTAGCCTTGCGCTCTGAATATACACAGCCGAGGGAGAGTTACTCCTGGCCACCACCCTAAAGGTCTTGCCAGTCCCTGTCCTCATTGTAATAGTGTCAAAGACCGGGCTCGTGATCTCATACCGGGTGCTGCCGGGACATACCGGGTAAAGCCCCGAAGCCGCAAGTACATACCAGGCAGACATCTGCCCTACATCGTCATTCCCAACTAACCCTTCCACCGTATTATGATAAGCCCGGCGGCAAATAATTCTTGACCATTTCTGGGTCAGCCAGGGTGCGCCAAGATAATTGAATAGGAAAGCGACATGATGTACCGGTTCATTGGCGTGATTGTAGTATTCATTCCATAACATACTCTCCGGCGTCTTTTCAAAGAAAGACTCCAGGTCAGTCAGCACTTTCTCCTTCCCGCCCATCAGGGCTATCATTCCGGGAATATCCTGTGGCACAAACCATCCCTGCTGATACGGATTGCTTTCTACCGTACCATACCCCTCTGCCAGCCTTCCCTTAGCCGGCCAGGGCTCCCAGCTTCCATCCTCCCGGCGGGGCCGGAAGCTGCCCTTATCTTTGTCAAATACATTTTTATAATCCTGCGCACGCTGCAGGTACTTCTTCGCTTCTTCCTTATGACCCAGTCCTGCCGACAGCTGCGACAGACACCAGTCTGAATAAGCATATTCCAGCGTATTGGAGATGCTGTTCCCTCCACCACTAAAACCGCGGGTCCCGTTGCCAAAACGCTCCGAGGTCGCAATACTTATCTCCTGGGCCCTGGCAGGATCAAATCCCCCCAGACCCTTCACATAAGCATCTGCTACCACGGAAATAGCCGGATTGCCAACCATACAGCCGCTGTAGGCATTCAGCAGCTCCCAGCGATCAAAATAGCCCTTTCCATTCTCTTCGGCCAGCGTCATCAGGGAATTGATCAGATCGATCACCACCCGGGGATTGATCATTGTCTGTAAGGGCATTTGACTGCGAAAAACATCCCATCCGCTGAAGATCGTTCGTTTTGTAAAATCGGTTGCATGATGGGGCCTCCCATCTCCGCCAGGATAAATACCGTCCACATCTTCGCAGATACGGGGATCAAGAAGAGTATGATACAGGGCTGTATAAAAACAAGTCTTTTCCTCTTCCGATGCTCCGCTGACGGTGATGGCAGACAACGCTTTATTCCAGCTGTCACGGGCCTGCCGGTGTATCCTGTCGAAGTCGAAGTCCCCGATCTCCACATCAAGATTATGGCTTGCTCCTTCCATGCTCACGAACGATATGCCGGTTTTTAGCAGAACGGGCTCCTCTTTTTTTGTGCTGAATTCTGTATAAAAACCCAGGTGTCTGCCTTCTTTTTCCGTCACACCGGGTAATCGCTCCGCATTCGCCACTATCCCCTGGTAAGCAGCGCTGGTCACATCCTCCAACTTACGATGCTCCGGAACATCCGCGCTCCAGACACCAACCCGCCGAAAGGGCTTGCTGCACCGGGCGCAGAAATATACGGTATAGCTTGCCTGTCCCGCCCCGTCTCCCCATCCGCCTCCATCCGGCGTACATTTCATCCAGCCTTCCAGCGTAGAGTCATTCACCAGTTTGACATATTGCAATACAGAGGTGCCCCCGACCCGCCGGGCAAGATCGATCTGGATCCTTGAGGTCTCCGCCTCAGGGAAAGTAAATCGCATGATGCCACTGTGTGGTGCCGCTGTCATCTCACATCGGATCGATCCTTTTTTTAGTGTTACAGCATAATATCCTGCAGAAGCCGTCTCGCTTTTCTTGTCATATTCCGAGCGATAGCCGGCTGCGCTGGTTTTCAACTCCCCCAGGGAAGGCGTGACGAGGAAATTCCCGAGATCGCCATACCATCCTACCCCACTCATCTGTGTCAGGGCAAAGCCTTCTATACTCGTATGTTCATAGCTATAACCCGAACCATTGTCTCCTCCCGTGATCGTATTCGGGCTCAGCTGGGTCATCCCAAAAGGAGTAGCTGCACCAGGAAATGTTTTGCCCAGTCCGGCAAGATTGCCGCCTGCCGCTGCACTGGTGCTTGCGCCGATAAAAGGATTGACATAGTCAACCGGCTGTTGCGCATTTGTATAGATAACCACCAATGTTGCTGCATTCACCATTATAGCTTTTATCGTCCGCATATCAGGTCGTTCTTATTTCCCTCAATATACCATTGATTTTTAATTTTACTGCCTTATGATCAGGTGAGCTTATCCGATAGTTAATGACCTTCCCGTCTTTCCATTCCATGTCCACCGTAATATTTCCACGGGCCCTGAGACCTTTTACCATCCCCGAAGCCTTCCAGACTTCCGGCAGGGCGGGTAATAAATGTATATATCCCCCATGACTTTGGATCAGCATTTCCGCAATGGCAGCCGTCGCCCCAAAATTGCCATCTATCTGGAAAGGCGGCCCTGCTGAGAGCAGGTTGGGATAAATGCCTCCCCCGGCGCCATAGTTGATATTTGTCGCCAGCGTAGGCTTCATGATCTCTGTCAGTATCCGGTAGGCCCGGTCCCCATCGTACAAACGCGCCCACCAGATCATCTTATAGGCGATGCTCCAGCTGGGACCATCATCCCCCCGCGCCTCCAGCGTCTTCTTACAGGCTTCCGCCAACGCAGGTGTAGAATCCGGTGTTATCAGGTCGGCAGGATAAAGTCCATAAAGATGCGAGACATGCCGATGATGAAGATCCGTTTCTTTATAGTCTTCCAGCCATTCCTGCAATCGTCCATCCGGAGCCACAATACCCGCTGGAGGTATCTTCTCCAGTCGTCGGACCAGGCTATCCCTGAAGATCGGGTCGATCCCAAGGACCCGAGAAGCCCTGATCACGTTGCCGAACAGCTGCCGGATGATCTGATTGTCGATCGTCGGTCCCATACAAATACTGGCCGTCCGCCCATTAGGCATATAAAATGTGTTCTCCGGCGAAGAAGACGGCGCCGTCACCAGCCAGCCATGGGCGGGGTCCCGGATGAGCATATCATTGTAAAATTTCGCCGCTCCTTTCAGGATCGGATAGATCCGTTTCAGATAGGTCAGATCATCTGTAAAATCATAATGCTGCCAGAGATTGTCACAAAGCCAACCTGCCCCAACCTTTGTCACCCCCCAGGAAGCCGACTCGCCGGGTTCTGTCCAGCCCCAGGGATTGGTGATGACATGCGCCACCCATCCACCGGCATTATAATACGCTTTGGCCGTCTTCTCACCATGTGACACCATCCCGCCGACAAGATCGGCCAGCGGCAGGTTCAGCTCGGAGAGATTTGTCACTTCCACCGGCCAGTGATTCATTTCTACATTGATGTCCAAATGATAGTCTCCATTCCAGGGAGTATGGATCTGGTTGGCCCATAGCCCCTGCAGATTGGGAGGTAAGAGGCCCACCCTGGTACTGCTGATGCTGAGATAACGCCCGAACTGAAAGAATAGCACCGCCAGCCCATTGTCAGCCACAGCATCCCGGCGAAAACGCAGTACCCGCTGATCGGTTGGGATATCGGCGAGGGCCGTGCCGCCAATTTCCAGGTCCAGCCTGCCGAACAGTCGCCGGTAGGCAGCAATATGTTCCTTTACCTCCTGTTCATATGACTTTTTCATAGCCGCAACCAGCAGCCGCCGCGTCATCTTATCCTGATCCATACCCTTCCAGTCCGTTCCCATCGACACATAGACGATCAGCTCCGTAGCGCCTTTCACCACCAGCGCCTGCCCATCCGACTCACAGCTTCCATCTTTTAGCTGTGTCTTCACTCTTGAAATATAAGACATGCCTTTCCCATCTATTCCATTGTCGAGTTGTCCTGACAGGTCCAGCTCGCTGCCAAAAGCAGCAGACGTCCCCCTCTCCGGCCGGTCCATCGTGATCCGGCAGTTCAGTTTCCCCGGCTGGTCCGCTGTATACCGGATGATGGCCACATCATCCCCATAACTTGTAAGATATTCTCTTTTATAGGTGACTCCTCCCACCCTATAGCTGCAACGCGCAATCGCATCGGTCAACGTCAGCTCACGCGAATAGTTATCGAACCGCGTGTCCCCCTCATAGCTAAACCGCAGGTTGAGATTCCCCAGCATCTGAAAACAACCATATCGCGTACCACCCGAGCCCGGCCCGGTACAAATAAATGACCGGTCGACCAGGGCCTGAGCCGAATCATTCTTCCCTTCAAGCAGATACTTCCGTATCTGCGGCAGGCTTTTATACGCATCATAATTGTTCGCATCCTGTGGCGCGCCCGTCCATAGCGTAATGTCGTTCAGCACTATCTTCTCTTCCGTCACACCCCCATCGGGCGTCAGCCCCAGCCGGCCATTGCCAAGCGGTAAGCTCTCTTCCCACTGCATTGCAGGTTTGTCATACCACAAACGCAGTGGTTCTTTCTGAGCAGAAACAAGGACGGGTACGGCTACTACGATGATAGCCGCGAAAAAACGGTTGATATATACCATGCGCTATTGAGTTGTCATTCTTTTATTGCTTGTCCCAGAATGTAATCTGGCTCATGTTCACATAACTGGGATCATCTGTCGTCGTCAATACCCGGAGGATGATGAACCGCACCGGCGGCTGATTGTTAGGGAACAATACATCAAGCGGTGCTATCCCGTCATCAGACCTTACCACTTCTTTCAGCAGGGTCCACCCCTTTGCCATAACATCCGCCTTCCATCCCGGGTCGTTGGGAGCCAAAGCGCTTGTCGCACCAGTTGTATCAGCGATACCCCAGATCTCAAAATCATTTGGATTATGACAACAATTCCTACCCGTCTCTTCTACCTTGCCCAGGTTATTGTATATTTTTCCCATATCCATCGTGAGGGTCCCCGGCAAAGGCTTGCTGCCATCACTGTGGAATATATCGGGGTAACCCCGCGGCTGCATATTTCCATCCCAGAGTTTGGACTCGAGAGTACTTCCGTCGTATGGGTTCATATCAAAGGGTAAATGTACCGCGTTGAAAAGACTTTTGTCACACATAACATATACGATCGGCTTGAACGGAACGGCCGTATCGGGTACTACCGTATAGAACGTGTCTATTGCTCCCAGCTTTGGTATAAAGGAGGACTGGAACAATACCTTTGTACCCGTCTTAAAAGAAGACAGGACAATGGAGTCGCCCGCCGGCGGAAGAAAGCTGGTAACCGTGTCTCCGGTAGTATTTACATACCGGAGACGTGTGGTTACATTGATCGTATCATAAGGTGCCAGAAAATAGACACTCGCAGAGCCATCCGGGTTGACTAATGCCTCTTTAGCCGGGTCCAGCAGCCGGTTGTGAAGCCCCGACCGATAGATAGGACCGTCGACCCTTGCATTGTCCAGCTCTGTAAGGACACTCCGGTTGCCGCTGGCATCATAGGAATAAATAAAGAAGGTATACGAATATTCGGCCAGGTTGCTGATCAGACATCTTACCGTATCCGTAGTCGAATGCGATACAGCGCTGACTACCGTGGAATCAGCATAGTTATTCCAGTACACTATATATTTTGAGACGCTGGGATCCGGGCTCGGATTCCAGGTCAGCAGCAGACGCAGGTTCCCGGGGTAGGCATTGGGGCCGATTATCTTTCCGGGATAGGTGATCTCCTGGCCATTCAAAAAGGAACGGTAGTCATTGGCCTTCCGGGTACAACCCCAGACAGCTATAAAACAAGCCAGCCCGATCCAACTATTTTTATAAAATGCTTTCATTGTAATAATTTTTTAAGATATGAGGTCTTATCTCGGATCGCCAAAGAATGTCATTTCATTCATGTCAAAGAAATTATTTGTCCCGCCCATATTCGTAAGACATTCGAAACGTATATACCGGACTTTTGGCAGCGCAAGCGAAAAGTTGAAGGGAAAGCCAGCTTGCCAGAATGCCAGGTCCGTAGCATTGAATTGCGGACTGGGCAAACCGGAAGGTTTGGGCGGCGCAGTGAACTGGCCCATATTTATCCAGCCATTGGGAGTAGCCTGACCCACCGGTGGAAGAGCTGTACTGTCCGGCATCGATTCATCCACCGGCACATCAGCCCTGCCCCAGATTACCCAGGTCTGCGGTGTTCCATAACCCCACATGAATTCTCCGGGCGCATCCCCCGTCCGGCCCACCATGGTATAACGGCTAAGTTTGGCCGCCTGCCCCATATCAAAGGTCATCCAGGAAGGCCACACCAGCGGGGTGATCGGCTGCGCCGTGTTGTAGGTTGGTTCCTTGATATTGTTGTCCCATAAGTTGATCAGGCCACGATAGCTGTCATAAGGCAGGACATCAGTAGGAAGCACATATGGTTTGAAGAGTGATTTTGCCATCTGCACCTCGTAAATGGGTTTCAGCGTGGCAAAGACCGTATCGGAAATATTTCCCCACGCATCAGTGATATAGACCCCGAATTGTCTTGAAACAGTGTCATACCCCCTTACGCTGAAATTCACGGAGTCGGCATTGGTATAATCCTGGTTAACGATCTCCAGCCTGTTACTCGTCTTTCCGGGAGTGATCAGGATGATCCCGATATCGGCCTTTATCTTATTGAGCGCAATGACATTGACACCTCCGAAGTCGGCCTGCAATTTCAGGGTAGGCTTCGTCAGCAGATAAGCCGGCGTGTCCGGATGTACGGTCACCACAACAGAATCGGATTTTACCTCCGCCCGGCTCACGACCTGGAGTGTCACCTTATAGTCCTGGCTTTTGGCAAACCCGCTTACCATGATGCTATCCGAATAATAAGAGGATTTTGTCTGCCGGCTGGCCTTATCGTTGATGGAATAATTCGCCTGGACATAAAGGATATTCTTTGAATCGGGCAGCGAATAAGTGATATAGGCCCCACCGTTAAAATTGACCACCTTTATATTGCTGACAGGCCCGGGTTTGGTCATGTCCGTAGAAACAACGGCATTGTACCCGTCCACTTTTTTACAGCCGGGCTGACTCAGCACCAGAGTCACTGTAACAATTATCAAACAAGCAACCTTATATATACTTCCCATAAAATGCGTTTATAAAAAATTATTTTACCAATAAAGACTCTGCACAAGATTCGGGTTGATCAGCAGGTCATACGTCTGTATCGGGTAGATATAGTTCCCCAGACCAAACACCGGCTGATAATAGTTGACCAGCTGGTAGTACCCGGCAACGGTCCTCCCATTGGTTCCGGTATTGGTGTTCCATCCCTGTATGGGCCCCGACAATACGCTCTGTAATTCCTTCCATCGTCTCAGATCCCATCCGGCCTGTCCTTCAAAGGCCAGCTCGATACGACGCTCCTGGTGGATGATAGCCCGCAGCCCTTCCTTGGTGTTCGGCTTACCCGGATTACTGGAATACTGTGTCCACGAGGACTGTACACCGGGCAAACCCGCTCTTGCCCGAACCTGGTCTATATATTGATACGCTTCAGCACCAGGACCATTGACCTCATTCAGACATTCAGCATATAAAAGCCATAATGCCGGGAGACGCATCAAAGGCCACCCATAATTATAGGGAACGCTGCTCTGTCCGAAATAGGATTGCCAGGGTACCAGCTTTTTTGCCCAGTAACCCGTCACATTGATCCGCAGGGCATCAGGTGCTGCTGCAAATCCATTGACGGCATTTACATAGTTGGGGTTATTGTCATCGGTATTACCCGCGCCATACCAGATACTGCCGTCAAAGGCGACATCCGCATAATACCTGTTCTCCCGGTTGAAATTTCCTTTGGGACAGGTATATCCTTTCTTTATATAATAGATATGCGCGCTGTCGCCCTGCTGTAACTTATACCGGTTCGGATAATCCCAGGTCTTGTCTTCATTGATAGGTACGCCATTGTTGGTATAGAACAATTCCGATTCTGCAACAGGCACAGAGAAATTGGAGTACACGGCGAACAGATTCGAGGCGGCATCGGCATTGACTCTTGCCGCTGTCATATACTGCCAGCCATATTGAGTGTTCAGGGTCCAGATCTGCTCCGGATTCCAGGTATCCGTAATAGCCCCCTGGATAGTCAGCAGTTTCTTTGTACTGTCGCTCATATGGGTAACATTTCCATTGAGCTTCAGCTGGTATAAAGAGGCTCCGGTAGCATTGACAGCGGTCAGCGCGGCCTTGCACGCATCCAGCGCCCGTTGCCATTTTGCGGGGTCTGATGCAGCAGAGAAGAAGGGTTTCCCGTCCTTTCCTTTCATACCGGCATAATCAGGGTTCCCATTGAACAAGGGACTTGCCATCGTAGCCAGCACTTCCGCCTTCACCGCCAAAGCGATGGTGGACGTGATCCTGCCCTGCTCCGATGCTGTATTCTGGATCACAGCAGGCAGACCCGCAATGGCGGTATCCAGCAGATGCACCACATAGTTGAAACAGGAATCCACCGACTGCTGCGGAACCCTTACCTGGTCGGAAGTGGCATTGATCGGCAACGCTACGTCCGCAATAGGGATAGGACCATACATCCGGATCAGCCAGTAATGATAAAAGGCTTTCAGGAATTTTGCCTCGGCGATCCATCTTGTTTTCTGATAAGCCGGCAGGTCCAGCGGCGTATTGACATTGTCAAGAAAAGTATTACACATCCGGATGGACTGCCACAGGTTCAGACCCATATTATATCCGTCCCAGAAATTAAGCAATGGGTTACCGGCATTCTGCAACCCCTGCATGATCGTAAACCCGGCGTCCCCGCCTCCGCCGCCAAGCGTGGTCCGGTCATTGAGATTGATAGGGAATATGATCTCTCCCGAAGTGGTAAAACCCGCATTGTGTCTTACATCGGAAAGATTCTGCATGTTGTTGTAACAACCGAACAGATAAGCCTGCGTTTCGTTGGCATTAGTGAACGAGCTGTTCAGGGTAGCCACATTATCAGGCGTGACATTCAGATATTTTTTACAGGAAGAGACCATTAATACCGGAAGCCCTGTTAACAATAATTTTATGAAGATCTTCATGATTCTTTTTTTAATCTTAGAAATTCAGGTTCAAACCGACATTGATGATTTTCTGGATCGGATAGCCAAATCCCTGACCCGCCATCTCCGGGTCCCAAAGCTTGAAATGGCTAAAGGTCAGCAGGTTCAACCCATTGAAGTAAAGACGGGCGTTGTCCATAAAAAGCCTCTTTGTCCATTTCTTCGGGAAGGTATATCCCGCTTCCAGCGACTTCAGCCGCACAAAGCTTCCATCCCGCAGCCACCAGGAGCTCTGCTGGGCGTTGTTGACATTGTTATAAAGAGAATAACGTGGCCATAAGGCATAGAGATTCTGATTTTCCAGGCTCCAGTGGTTGTCGGCATAGGCCTTTAACAACTGGGCATTGTTCACAAAAGGTTCGGTCCCATAATTCCCGTAGTAGGTATCGTTCTGATTGGAGGAATTCAAAAAGAAAGATTCTCTCGCCAGCCCCTGGAAAAAGGCATTCAGATCGAACTGTTTGAATGTCACAGAGAAACCAAAGCCATAGATGATCTCCGGAGTAGTAGGAAGGCCAATAGCCGCCTGGTCATACCCGTCGATGACCCCATCCTTGTTGAGATCCCTGTATTTGATATCTCCACCCTGGGGCAGTGGACCGCTGAACGATGCCTGTGCCGGAGAATTGGCGGCTTCCTTGTCATCCACAAAAAGCCGTTCGCCGATGAACCCGAACTGCTGATTGATCGGGTGACCGGAATGGAAAAGATAGGAATTGGGATATTGCGGCTCTTCCAAATGCCCAACCTTATTCGTGGAATAAGTAAGATTGCCCATCAGCGTCACAGCAAGATCTTTGGAGAGTCGTTTATTATAATCCATATGCAGATCTATACCGTTTGAGTAGGCCGTACCAAGATTGGCCTGCAGGTTGGCAGCTGCGCTGCTCTCGATGCCTGCCGTAACAGGAATATATCCGCGCGGGATCAGGATATTGTACCGGTATTCATGATACAGCTCTGCGACAAAACTAAGACCCTTTCCTATCGTCATTTCTACCGCGACATTACTTTTCTTTGCCGTTTCCCAGGTGACATCAGGGTTGGGATACGCCAGGATCGTCGTGCCGTTCAATGAATAACTGTTGGTCGTACCAAATGTAGCGCCGGGACCGCCATCCGGATTTACGCTGGAGAGATAGAAGAACCGCTGTTTGCCGATATTGTCATTACCCACCTTTCCATAACTGCCTCTTATCTTCAGCCGGGTGATAATATCTCCCATGCCCCCTTTCCAGAATTGTTCGTTGGAGATGACCCAGCCCGCTCCTATCGTCGGGAAGAAGCCAAAACGATGATTGGGCGCAAATTTCTCTGAACCGTTGTAACCGAAGTTGAACTCCATGAAATACCGGTTGTCGAAAGAGTAGGAAGCCCGTCCCGAAGCACCCAGGTTACGCGCTGGCAGCGATGCCTGCAGGGAAGGCTGATTGGTCAGAGGGTCATTGGCATTGGGATTCTCCGTCTGTTCGCGTGTACCCAGCACAGTAAGTCCCACGCGATGGTCGCCGAAGGTACGGTCATAATCCATCGACCCCTGCATATAGATATACGTCGTTATATTCTTATTCCCCCCGTTATAGGTAAGATACTCAAAGGCCGATCCCGGTGAGTTGTTCAGCCAGTTCAGCGTATATTGACCGCTCTTCGGGTCGGTGACCGTAGCATTGTAATAAAAGGGGTTATAGTGACGGCTTAGGTCGAAATAAGAATACCGGTTGGTGCTGAAGATACCATGAAACGACAGACCCTTTGTAATAAAATTGAAGTTCTGGTTTATTTCGAACTGGGCCGAGATCCTCGATTCGGAAAAGCTCTTATAGCCATACATCAGGTCAGCATAGGGATTATCCTGCAATGAGCCGGTAGCAGTAGAATTGCCAAACAGAATGTGTTTGGTCAGCAGATTGGCCGAATCCGGTTGATAGAAAGCCGGAAAGGCGGCAGGGTTTGTATGCAGTACCTTGTCATAAAGGTCTGTCGCCAGACCGGACTGGTCATTGGTGATCGGCCCTGTATAGTCATTAAAATTACCCCAGAGACGGGCAACGACCTCTGTCGTCTTCGTTATCTTTACATTGATGTTGGACCGCAGCTGATAATTCTCAAACTTCATTCCCGTGTTGAAGTTGTTCACCGGATTTGTCTGTAAGATCCCGTTGTCCCTGTCATAGGACCCGGAGATATAGTATCTTGCCAGGTCATTCCCTCCCTGTACGCTGAAATTTGCCCGCTGGGTCGTGGTCTGTTTTTTAAAGAGCATCGACATCCAGTCCACAGCCGGATTCAAATAAGGATTGCTGCCGGGGGCATGGTTCCAGGTAGCCGTAGCATCCTGGATCTGATTCGGCGTATAGAAAGGTGCTCCTCCTCTTGTCGTCGCCGCCTCATTGTAACCCTTCATATAGGTAACAGGGTCCGCCAGATCTACATTTTTCGTAGGTTTTGAAACGGAATTCTCATACCGGAGATTTATCCGTGCCCTTCCGATCTTTCCTTCCTTGGTAGTGACGAGGATAACCCCGTTGGCCCCCCTCGCTCCGTATAATGCCGCAGCACTGGCGTCCTTCAGGATAGAGAAGCTGGCGATGTCATCCACGTTGAGACGGGCAAGATCATTTGAGGTCAGCTCCACATTGTCTACGAGGATCAACGGGCTGGCACTATACCCTAGCGTGGTTACTCCACGTATAAAGAACTGGGAGTTGTCCGCCCCCGGCTGACCACCCCGCTGAAAAGAGATGACCCCCGCAACCTGCCCTGCCAGGGCATTGGTAAGATTGCTTGCGGGAATACGCAGAGCATCCGGGTTCACGCTGGTTACCGAGCCAACTACAGCCTCCTTACGTACCTTTTTGCCATAGGCGGTGACAACGACGGATTCGCCGGCCGCGGCAGTCCGCAGGACGATTTCCAGCGACTTATGTTCGGATGAAGCCGTGATCCGTTGTTCGCCATAGCCTACATAGGAGATGAGAATGGTGGCGCCCTCGTCTACGTCCAGGATAAACCGGCCATTGACGTCAGTGCTCGTGCCCACACTCTTTTTACCTGGCACGGTAACACTCGCTCCTTCTACCCTCCGGCCCGTGGTGTCGATGACGGTGCCGGTAATAGCGATTCGCGGATGGGGTTGTTTGATTGGTTGTTGGGCTAATACCCTGGGTAGGGCAAAAAGAGAAAGCAGCAGGCATATGGAATAGCCTATTTTCTTCTTCATACAGAAGCATCGTTTTGGTGAAGCAATTAAAAAAAAGTCAACTTTTATTCTCCTACCAAAAGTATTATCAGTGATCAGGAAAGAAAATAGCGAATCCGGCTATTTTGATGGATTATCCGATTATCTTAATGATGTCTCGCCATAACCTCTTCCAGCTCTTCCAATGTTTTCCCCTTTGTTTCCCTTACTCCAAAAAGAATAAAAAGAAAGCCCAGACCGCAGATAGCAGAGTAGATGTAGAAGGTGACATCCTGCAGTCTTTCGTATAACATAGGAAAGGTAAAAATGAGAATGAAGTAGGCCGCCCATAGACTCAGGACCGCAACAGAGGTGGCTGCGCCCCGTACATTGTTCGGAAAGATCTCCGAGATCAGCACCCAGGTTACCGGCGCCAGCGACAAGGCATAGGTCCCGATAGCCGTCAGCAGATACCACGAGACCAGGGGCGAATGCGCTCCCAATGCCCTTACGACAATGATGTATAAAAGACAAAGCCCGCCGGCGCCAAAAAGCATCAGCGGCTTTCGACCCAACTTATCCACCAGGAGCATAGCCAGGATCGTAAAGACCAGGTTTACCCCGCCGATAAAGACAGTCTGAAGCAACTGACCGTCCCGGGGTATTCCGATGCTGCTAAAGATAAGAGTAGTGTAATTAAAGACCACATTGATCCCACAAAGCTGTTGAAATACAGCCAGCCCGATGCCGATGAGGACGGAAGGCAGCACGGCTTTTTTAAAGACAGCCGCATAGCTCAGCTTCCCTCCGGTGCCGATGGATTTTTGAATGTTGGCCAGCGATTCCGTTGCGAACGCAGGTCCGCCTATCCTCCCCAGGATAAGAGCGGCGGTCTTTGTATCCCCTGCTTTTATCAACCAGCGCGGACTTTCAGGAAGCCACAATGCCCCGGCAAAGAACAAGGCCGAAGGGATAAAACCCAGTCCGAACATCCAACGCCAGGCTTCGACGCCATTATTTCGTAAAGTATAGTTCACCAGATTGGTGATCAGGATCCCCGTCACCACCGTCAGCTGGTTGATGGCAACCATCCGACCCCGCAAAGGCGCCGGCGAGATTTCTGCGATATACATGGGAGATAACATGGAAGCCATGCCAACCCCGATCCCTGCCATACATCGGGCGCAGATAAAAAAATTACGACCCGGGGCAAGGGCCATTGCCAACGCCGACAACCCAAATACTGCCGCTGCCAGCAGTAACCCCTTTCTTCGCCCATAACGATCCGAGATACTTCCCGCAATGATGCAACCCAATGCTGCGCCCAGAGCCAGACTCGCAGCCACCAGTCCCTCCCAGTAGCTGTTCAGTCCGAATTGATCCCGTAAAAAAGGCAGCGCCCCTGAGATCACGGCAAAATCAAATCCAAAGAGATAACCACCCAATGCCGAGATAAATGCCAACCCCAGGATATACGATCGATTATAGGAAGTACCGGACATAAGCATCATTTAATATCAAATTCAAAAATAGTTGTTGTCTTATATACTTCACCCGGTCTCAGGATAATATCCGGGAAAGACGGTTGGTTCGGACTGTCGGGGAAAGCCTGCGTCTCCAGCGCTACCGCCCCATGCTGAACATAGGGTACCTCTTGCTGGCCAATGATTTTCCCATCCCACCAGTTAGCCGTATATACCTGGAGACCCGGTCTGTCCGTCAGTACACGCAGGCTCCGGCCCGAAACGGGCTCATATAGCTCGGCAGCTGGCCGTACCCCTTCCCCATCCAGCACATAATTATGATCATAGCCTTTATCCAACGGCAGATCGTGGATCCTGTCCCCTATCCGTCCCGAAGTCGAAAAGTCCATCGGTGTGCCCGCCAGCGGCACGATCCTGCCGGTAGGCAGATTCAATTCATTTTTTTCGGTATAGGTGCCGGCAAAGACCCGGAGCTGATGATCCTCGATAGTAGATGTTTCAAACCCCGAAAGATTAAAATAAGAGTGATTGGTAAGATTCACCGGCGTACTCTTATCCGTTACAGCCGTATACCCGATAGTGAATCTCCCTGTCTTATTCAGCAGATAGCTCACCTGTATCATGAGATCACCGGGATAGCCTTCCTCTCCGTCCGGACTATTATACTCCAGCACAATACCTACCCCGGCGTCCGAGTTGATCCGGGAATGCAGTTTCCACAGTTTGCGATGCAGTCCTTCAAAACCACCGTGCAGGTGATTGCCATCATTGTTGATCGATAGGCGGATCTCTTTTTCATCAAGGCAGAATCGCCCCTGGCTGATCCGGTTGGCACATCTCCCCACGACACAGCCCAGGTAGTATTCATTCTGCCAGTATTGTTCCTGGTCGGCAAAACCGGCGACTATATTTCTCATCCGGCCCGACCGGTCCGGAGTTTCTATAGAGGTGATACTGGCGCCAAGATTGAGGATGCCAACGCGAACTTTACCATTGCTGAGTACATATTGACAAAGTTCCGTCGTCAGCATAGTTGATCCTGTTTTAAAGCGGATTGAAAGAAGGGTTTCATTTCGAGGTAAACCGCAGCGCCCTGATGATTAGGATCCAGCTGAAGCACTTCCCGGAGATAGCGGGTTGCCGTAACCGAATCTCCCAATCCCAAATGCCCTAGTCCGATCAGGTAGATGCAATGGATACGATTCCGCAGATCAATGTCCTGATCAAAGACCAGCATGTCCGGAAGGGAAACGGCAAAATAGTCAATGGTGATAGTGTCACTGCGATGCAGCTCACCGAATGTAATAAAACTTTCAAAGATGCTGCGGGCCTTTTCCGGCTCTCCCAGCTTGCTCCATGCCAGTGCCTGGTAAATGATCTTGTCAGGCTGCGGGTCATTGTAATATATGGCCTGTACGGGCTGGCTGATGCCGACAGTCGCAGCACGGAATTTCTCCAGCGCGGTTGCCGTCTGCCCCAGACCCTCATATACACAGCCTAAGAGATAATGACGGTCATTCTCCTGCGTACCATATAACTTCCCCTCTCCCAGGTTTTCGGGCCAGGTCTCTGTAGCCGTCAGCAATTCCAGCGCCTTTTTCCATTCGCCAGCCCGCACAGCCGCTTTCGCCAATTCAATATGACATAGGAGCCATTGGCCTACGACCTTGCCTTCCCCCCCTTCCCAGGGATGAAACTTTCTTGTCGCCAGCAGCTGTCCCGCCTTTTCATATTGTTTCAATTGGTTGTACAGCGTCACCCTTTCGAGATAAAGATCATCCCGCAGCTCTACGAGACCGGCATATTTTTCCAGCAATTCAAGTCGCTGTTCGAAAGGCCGGCCCATGATCTTATATAGCTGATCCAGTTCCATCAGTATCCTCGCATCACTGGGATCCAGCGCAAAGGCTTTCTCAAGAGCGCCGAGAGCCAGCTCTTTTTTTCCCAGCTTATTATACCAGGCCAGGGCCAGGTTCCTGAAAACCGTGGGGAACTTATTATCCAGCGCCGAGGCGGCTTCCCAGCAGGCGATGGCGTCGGAATATTGTCTCTTGTCATACCAGACATTCCCCAGGTAATAGCCTGCCCTGGCATCACGCGGATTCAGGCGTCGGGCATCCTGCAGGATCAGGATCTCTTCGATCTTATTTGGGAAACAGTTCGTCGGATCCTCTTTTGCAGCGGCAATATAAAAGCTCATCGCCTCCTTTTCCTTCCCCTGCTGCGAAGCAAACCAGCCGCGATAGTAATTGATCAGCGGAGAAACAGAACCTTTGTACGCTGCCAGCACCTGGTCCGCGTCTTCGTAAAGACCCGCCTGCGCATAATCAAGCGAGAGCTCCAGGTAATTATTCAGATTATCCCGCATCAGCGCAAGACTGCCCTGTTCAAAGAGACAGCCAAAATTAAAAGCATCGATTGCCAGCGATTCCGCGATAAAAAGAGCAAGCTCTTTATTCCGCCCCAGCTTGCGCAGCAGGATGGCCTTCAGATGCCGCGCCACAGAGCTATGATAGTTACGGATCAGCGATCGTTCGACCAGCGTCAACGCCTCTTTCCAATCCTTCCGTGCGGAGGCAATGCGCGCCAGCGCCAGATATCCGCTGTGCTGCCAGGCATCATTCCAAACGGCCTTGTAAAAGACATCATAGGCTTCGTCCAGCCGCCCCTGTAATTTCAAAGACCAGCCCAGGTTATAATAGGGTTCCCCATCATATGGATTGGGATTACGCCGTGTAATGGAAGCTATCGCTTTTCTGAAATAAGGTTCCGCTTTGGCAAACTGCCCCCGCCGTAAAAGCAGCAGCCCCATAGCATTGTTACAGCGGATATCTTCCGGGCTCCTGCGCAGCCCTTCTTCATAGTAGTCGATGGGATTGAAGGTCGCATGCCGGTATTGCTCCAGGTGAAGTCCATTGAGAAAAAGCTCTTCCACAGTTGCGATGTCAGCAGGTTTCTTAGCTGCCGTAGCCGCGGGTGGTATGTCCTTTTTCCCCGCACCCGTCCCACTGTCCTGCCAGGCCACCAGTATTTGTCCGCCAGCATCGGTCACTACCAACGCCCAATCCCCCGGATCTCCCTTCTCCTTTGGCCGCCAGGTCTCCTCGAATACGCTGAGGGGTGAGATCTCCCGGGTCCATTCCTTCACCACCCCGCCTTTCTGCAATAGCCGGACAGTCGCCTTGTATACAGCCGTCGTATATACTTTTATCTGCAGGAGATCATTCTCCCATTGCAGGTTCAGCATCGCCTCCTTTGTGGCGTTCTTTACCTGTCCCACCAGTGTATACGGCATGAAATATTGTTCGAAGGTCTTTTCTTCGTTTGGGAACAGCCAGGAAAAATCCGGCTGATTATCCGTGAATACACCCGTCATCAATTCGATATAAGGACCGTCCTCATCCGTCAGATTCCTGTCCCAGGCCTGTCCAAAGTCGCCATTACCCCAGGTCCATTGTTTTTTGCCGGGCGACACATGATGATTGGCTACATGTAACATGCCCGCTTTTGTATCGTGCTCGTAGCAACCCATAAAATCATACCCCGAACGAATAGCCATATAGGAAGTAGGTACCGGGATATTGGCATAACGGGAAATGTCCGTACCCGGAGCATAGTTGACCTTGTAGTAGGTACCGGTGGCAATGGGGAAATCAGAGACATCTCTTTTTCCGTGATCAAAAACAGCATATACATCGGGGGGGAATATTGACTGATAGAAATCATTCACCTTCACCGCCGGATTGGCCCACCAAAGAAAGGTCTGAGGAAAGGGGGTCCTGTTGAAAACCCTTCCCTTTATCTCCAGATAGGCCTTGTCGGGATACAGCGTAAAACCGGCCATCCCCTTTGTCCGGAACATCACCTCGATCTCGTTGACCCAAACGGTCTTGCTGCCATCGGGGAATTCTTCTATCGTAAAGTCAACCGGGCTGTAGGTGCTGGGACGATGATGCTGCGGCCAGTTGAATTCGATACCCCCGGAGATCCAGGGACCGGCAAGACCAACCAAGGCCGGCTTCACCACCTGGTTATAATAAATAAAATCCCGTCCCGCCACTTTATCATAGGCACGCTGGATACGTCCCCCCAGCTCAGGCAGGATCATGATCTTCAGATAGTCGTTCTCAAGAAATACGGCGTGATACTCCTGCTGGACTTTTTCATCAGCGATCTTCTCTATCACCGGGTGCGGATAGACGACGCCGCTGCTTCCCTGGTAGACACGTTTTTCCAGGAACATAGGATTTTTCTCAGGCTGTCCGATCGGATAGGTTGGGATCGAAATTTTTTCGGACCATGCTTTTACTTCCATATAATTGATGCTTTTATTGATCGCCCTTAGCTATGATGGCTATCGGTTAATATCCCGGGTTCTGGTCGCTGGCCGGAATATCTGAGTTCTGCTGTATCTCCGTCAGCGGTATCGGGTACAGCTGGTTGAACGACTGGATCGTCCCGCTTTGTTTGGTCCACTTGTTCCTGGCTTTGACCAGGTTTACAAAATTGCCGGTACGGATAAGATCGCTCCGCCGCCAGCCTTCAAAACACAACTCGCGCATCCGCTCATCTAAAATATTGGTCCTGAAGACATCCTGGCTCATCCCCGGGTCCCAGTTTGACGCGGGAGGTATCGTGCCCCCAAAAGCTCTGGCCCGCACGGTATTGTTCATGAGTGTGACGGCATCATTCGTCTTGCCCAGCTCGTTTAGACATTCCGCATACATCAGCAGCACGTCTGCATAGCGAATATAAAAGATGTTCTTACCCGAATACCAGAAGCTCAGCGTGCCATCGGTGCGGGGGTCTTCATACTTCTTTACGTGCGGGTCCAGCTCGTCGCCCCCAAAACCGGTAGATAAGGTAGGAGTTATTCCCTGATAAGTGAAATCGTAACGGATACTTTGTTGTTTGCGGACATCTCCGGTCTCCCATACCCCCCCTGCTGACTTGTCGCTGTAGCAGTACGCCGTCGCGACCATCAGATCGTAACCGCCGAAATAACAGTTGGCGCCGATCGAAGGCAGGTTGGCCAGGGCGCGGGAGCCCATCTGCCACTGGGTTTGGTTGTTGTCAGGGTAAGTATTGTTGAACTGGTATTCATAGATCGATTCCGATGAGTTGGGGTGTTTGGCATCCCAGAGATCGGCATAGTTGGTCAGCAGCGAATACTTCCCCGACTGGATCACGAGGTTCAGCGTATCGGCAGCCTTCTGAAAGCTCCGAACATTCGCTTCTGCAGGAGCACTCATATACACTTTTCCCAATAGCGCCAGCGCCGCGTATTTCGTGACATGACTCTTGTCGGCCTGGGTTTCTGGCAAATATTTCACTGCGGTCTCCAGGTCGTTGATGATATAGGCATACACCTGGTCCAGTGGCTGCCGCTTGGTTCCCAGCTGGTCGAAACGTGCCGGGTCCGATATCGGTATCTTTCCCCAGTACTGGGTCAGCTCGAAGTTGACGCCGGCCCGGATAAAACTGGCTTCCCCCAACAGCTCCGTGCGGGTAGCCTCGTCTTCATGGTTGTTCTGCAGCGCAAATACGGCCTGAGCCGCAGCCACGACTATCGGCCACCGGGCCTGCCATTGCCCCGTCAGCGCATTGTTGCGCGGTGCTAAAAATCCGTCATAATTATCCAGCGCAGCCTGGTCGGGATCGGATAACACCTGGAATGCCCCCTGCTGCGCCTCATCGCTGCCCAGCTCGAACATAAATCCACCTCTGTCCTTACGCACATTACGCCAGTTGGTAAAAAGCCCGGAGATCAATGGCTGGATATTCGCCAGCTTTGAAAAAGCCTGCTCCTGTGTCAACGCCGTTTTGGGTTGCTGGTCAAGAAATTTCTTACAGGAAACCTGGGTCAGGGTTGCCGTAAGACTCGCGCATATAATGATATTTCTGATTTGCATAAATTTCGTTTTACAAGTCGGTTAAAGTGACATGTTCAATCCAACGGTTACAGATTTCGTGTTCGGGAAACCATCTCCTGTCTCAGGGTCGTATCCTTTGTCCTTTGTGATCAGCCACAGGTTGGAACCAGTGACATAGATCCGGGCATTGTCGAACACATTCTTGCGCACCGCCTTCGGCAGCGTATAGGATAGCGAAAGCACTGACAGCCTCAGAAACGATGCATTCTGTATATAAGCATCTACATCTCCGGGGCCATAACGGCTATAGTTGTGGATTGCCCGTGGAATGATCGTATTGGTATTCGTCGGCGTCCAGCGGTTCAGCATATCGACAGATGCGGCTGTCGTTCCATCCGATGAGATCCCTGCTTCATACAGCGAGCTGATACGCTTGAGACCCGAAGAATAGTTGAAGAATACCGTCAGGCCGATCCCCTTGTAAGTGACGTCCGATCCGAAACCACCATAGAAGTCGGGGTCGAGCTTTCCCACTACATACCGGTCATTATCATCGACGATGCCATTTCCATCCTTATCCACTGGAACAATGTCGCCCGCCCCAACGAGGTGCCCGCTGAACATCCTGGGATCCAGTTTCGCCGTATCGCTGACCTGCGCGATCTTCCGGAATTTCAGCGCATAGATACCATTGACAGGCTGCCCAAGGATAAAGTTGCCGGTCCGCTGTATCGCCGTCCCCGTATAGCCACCCAGGTTAGGTATCATCGTTACATCGTTATAAAGCTTAGTCACTTTGTTCCGGTCCCTCGATATCATAAACCGGAAGTTCCACTGCAGGTCCTTCTGCTTGATGATGGCATAATCCAGCGTAAACTCGATCCCCTTGTTCGTCATGGCTCCGACGTTAGCGACCTTGTCGTAGAATCCTGAAGTTTGCGCCAGCCTGCGGTCGATCAGCAGCTTGTCATTCTTTATCGTAAAATAGTCCGCGGTCAGGTTCAGTCTGTCGTGCATCAGCCCGATGTCGGCGCCGAAATTGGCCTGTTTCTGCCGTTCCCACTGCAGGTCGGGATTCCCCAGCCTGCCATCGCTGACATAAGTAACAGCCCCGTTGGTGTACGATGGCCGATACAGCGACTTGGTGGCATAGTTGGGGATGTTCTGGTTACCCGCGACGCCATAGCCCACCCGCCATTTCCAGTGACTGATGACATTGATATTCGACATGAAATTTTCCCGACTCATGTCCCAGGCGACCGCCAGCGACGGAAAGGCGCCCCATCTGTGGCTGGGTCCGAAATTTGACGAGCCGTCATAGCGCAGGGTTGCCGTAGCAAAGTATTTGTCCTTCCACCCCCAATCCACACGCCCCATATAAGACATCAGCGTCTTCGTTACAAAGTCGGACGCCAGCACGGTCCTGTCCCTGTTCGTCACCCCGCCAAGATACATATACCCAAAGTCGTCATTGGGAAAGCCATAGGCCGTGATCGAATTGTAGTTGGAAGTATTTTGCTGCAGGGAGGTCGCAACCAGGAAATTAAGCCTGTGCTCGCCAAACCCCTTCGTATAGGTAGCGGAGTTATCCCACTGGATATTATAATTTTCCAGCTTATACTGGATGGCATTGCCGTGGTTACTGTTGCGAAGGTCCTGCCCCGTCGTAGTAGGCACATAAGTGTATTGCTGTTCGTTGGAGATGTCAGCGGAGAACGACGTCCTGATCGTAAGGTCCTTTATCGGTGCGACACTGATAAAGTTGCTGGTCAGCAACCGGTTCAGGTACTGGTTGTTCTTGATATAGAGGCTCCTCAGCGGATTGTACTGATCCTGGTTATCGATGCCACCCCATTTCAGGGTATACAATCCTGCCGTGTCTATCGGCAGCAAGGGGTTGGCAGCCACCGCCGTCGGGAAAATGCTGGCGTCGGCAACATCAGTTATGCTGTGAGTAAACGTCGTATAGGTCCCTACCTTCAGCCAGGACTTGACATTCTGGTCGATATTGATGCGGGCTCCCATCCGTTTGTAGTCCGCCCCTTTGATCAACCCCTTCTGGTCGGTATAGTTCAAGCTCAGGTAGTAAGTGCCCTTGTCCGAGCCGCCGGAAAAATCAAGCGTATGATTCTGCGCCATGCCGCCCTGCGAGACCGGCTTCAGCCAGTCATAGGACTTGCCTGAACGGAAGGTCTGCTGTTCATAAGGCGCAAACACAGCAGTCGACGTGTCGCTGGTGATCTGGTTGATATAGGCCTGCCTGTCGGCCCCGGGATTCTGCCGGATATATTCGTTGGCATATGCATCAGCCCGCAGGTTGTAGATTTGCTGGGCGTTCATGAACTTCATCTTCCGCTCATACTCCGACCAGTTGATCCAGTTATTGTAATGGACCTGGCCGGTATTCTTCTTGCCCTTCTTGGTGCTCACCAGCACAACACCATTCGCGCCGCGGGACCCATAGATGGCTGTAGCCGACGCATCTTTGAGCACTTCCATGGAAGCGATATCGTCGGGGTTCAGCGCATTCAGGTTGTCACCGACGATGACGCCGTCCACCACAAAGATGGGGCTGGTCCCATAGCTCAGCGAGTTGTTGCCCCTCACCTTGATGGAGGCCGCCGTCCCGGGCTGCGCACTGTTAGTGACATAAACACCCGCCACCTTTCCCTGGATCGCCGTACCGATGTCCGACGTAGGAGTCATTCCGATGGTCTTGGCATCGACGGTGGCGACAGAACCCGTCAGGTCGTGCCGCTTGACTACGGCACCCACGACGATGATCTCATCCATGTTGGATACGGCATTGGTCTCGAGGTCGATCGTGATCGCCGTCTTGTTCCCGACGCTGACCTCGATGTCCGAATAACCCATCGCATGGACGATGAGTACGGCGTTGGACGAAGGGACTGTGATGGTAAAATCACCCGAAATGTTAGCCGTAACAATGTTCTTTGGATCGGACTTCAGCGTGATCTGCACGCCGGGGATCGATTGGCCGGTACTTTTTTCCCGCACCTTTCCCTGAATGGTCAGACCACGGGTCTGATCCTGCGCCTGAACCATACAGGTACAGACGCAAAGCAGTAAGAAGAATAGATACTTTGTCATATGGAAGCTTTAGAAAGTTTAATTACCGCCCCACCGCCCGAAGCGAGGTGCAGCTTTATTTTTGTGTTTTGGTTGACAGTTCTTGTTTCGCTGTTATACGATTCAGCATTGTTGTCGGCATCCACTCCGTCTTTAAGGATCTCGGCCCGATAGCTGCCCCGCGGCAGGAAAGAAAGATCGATCGTCATGTCCCTTCCCGTCCAGTTCGTCATAGCGCCTACATACCAGTTGTCCCCCTTTCGTTTGGCCAGCACGGCATACTCCGATAGTTTTGCCTCCAGTACTTTTGTATCGTCAAACGATACCGGCACCGCCGATAAAAAGGCCATGATGTCCGCATATTTCCGATATGCTTCAGGAGAGTCGCTCAGCACCGCCAGGTATTGATCAAAAAGAATAAAAAGAGCCAGCTCGTGACAACGCGTCCCCATCGTAGTAGGCAGCCCTTTGGAGATCGGAACAAAAGCCGCCTTGCTCCGATTACGCATCGAACCAGGTGTATAATCAAGATCCCCGCTGAGCATCCGGATAAAAGGTATCTGCAGGTGATACATCGGGTTGGAGGTCGTATCCCATTTACTGCATTCCTCTCCCCTCACAGCTTCGAAATTGATGACATTGGGATAGGTACGTTGCAGCCCCGTAGGTTTGGGCGAACCATGAAGATCGACCAGCAGATGCCATTTAGCCGCCGCAGCAGCGATCAGCTCCTGCTGATGGATGATCTCCTGGTCATCCCGGTCAAAGAAATCGACCTTGATACCTCGTAACCCCCATTTCCCAAAGGTCTCCATATAATGATCCAGGTTGCCCATCAGGGAAGTGGCATTACACCATACCATGATGCCCACCTTTTTTTTCTCTCCATATTCCACCAGCTCTTTTATATCTACCCGCTGTGGAGTATCCAAATGATAGAAATTACTCCAGCCGGCATCGATCAGCGTGTATTCCAGACCATGAGCGGCAGCAAAGTCGATATAGTGTTCGTACAATCTTGTATTCCTGTTCTCCATCCCGGTGGGAAATCCCGCATCACCAACGATCGCGTCATGCCACCATTCCCAATCAGCTTTGCCTGGCTTGATCCAGGAGACATCGTCGATCAAAGACGGTGTGGCAAGTTTATAGATCAATTGATTGGTCAGTAAATTCTTGTCGTCATCCGACAGGATGATCACCCGCCAGGGGAAATTTCTGCTGCCCGCTGTCCGCGCAAGATATTCTTCCCTTTCATTGACCTTCGTGGACATCCCCCAGTCACCGCCATAAGGGGTTTCCTTTTTGGGATAGGCCGCCCAGAATCCGTGAAATCCATCTTTCCCGTGTTTCAGGAACATTCCCGGGTAATCGCGTACATCCGACTCTGCCACCACCACCTTCAATCCCTTGTTGCTAAACAAAGCCGGCACAATGATATTGTCCGTATCAGCCACCTGGGAGATACTGTTGTAAGCCGTATACGGCAGTTCCCAGGACGTGATCTTTGGCGTCACCGAAAGCAGCGCACTGTAGCTGTCATTTAATACAACTCCCGCCTCCTCCGCGTTGACAGTCACCGCCGAAGGGAAGGACGTAACCCACCGATAGCTCACGCCTTCATTATGGATCCTGAAAACAAGAGAATAATGGGTGTCGAAATCCATCTTCACCTCCTTATATTCATCGGCCAGCCGGTCAAACTTTCCATAAAGCGGAGTGATAACCGAGCTGACACTGTCCCTGCTTATTTTTTTGATAATAGCCTGATGTCCCAGCACATGTCCGTCAATGGTCATCGATATCGGAGACGCCCCGATGATCTCCCGTCCCTCATACCAGACACTATACTTTATTGCATCTCCGACACTAACCCTGACCTCCGTCTTTTTATCATTGGAAAGCAGCGTGACGGCCTGCTCCGCCCGGGCAAGCTCAAAGACCACACTCTCGTAATCGTTATACAGATCGAAGCTGACTCCCTGCGTCATTAAATATTCACCACTGAATTGCTGACCTTCATACGCCGTGAGACGACTATAAGAACCCTTGTTCCGTTCTTTGAATAGATATTGGGCAGCCGGGTCCAGACCTTTCAGCCGAAGGGTCACCCTGTTCCCGGTGATGCTCTTTTTGATCTGGTAACCAAACACGACAGCCCTGGCCCTGTCCTCGCTGACATAGGCCAGCGCAGCCCGCTCGCCATTGTAAACGGCCGGTTCTCCGGCATATGGCGACAACAAACGATAGAGGTCACCATGTAACACTACATCCCTGATGTCCTTATACGTCTGAATAGCATCCCTCGAGAATTTCTTGTCGGCTTCCGTCATCTGGTTCGGCTGAAGATCCATACCAAGCTTCCCCGCCATCGCCACATCAAAACGGAATTTCAGCGACTCCGTCCTTCCCGTGATACCATTGGGGATATTGGATACATGCGCCGCAAGGCCTATGGAAGGGAAAAAATATTCCAGCCCCCACTGGATACGGACCCTGTCCGCAGCATCGGTATTATCGCTAGGCCAGTATTCCTGGAAATAAGGCATCGTAGCATAGTCGATACGACCGCCGCCACCCGAACAAACCATCAGGGTCACATCCGGAAATTTCTTTCTCAGTCTTTCCATTACCTGCAAAAGAGCACGCGGATAATCGATAAAAAGATGCGTCTGTTTGTCCTTTCCAAGATAATGTGAGCCCGGATTGGTGATATAGCGATTACAGTCCCATTTGATATAGCTGATGCCTTTGTTCTCGCTAAGAAGCCGGTCGATGCTGGAATAGACATATTCCACCACCTGCGGATTGGAAAGATCGAGGATCAGCTGATTGCGTTGCAGATCAAGCTCCCTGCTATCAGCGCTGATCACCCAGTCAGGATGTTTTTCGTATAGCTCGCTTTTAGGATTGACCATCTCGGGTTCGATCCAGATACCAAACTTCAAATGGTTCTCCTGGCAGGTCCGGACAAGCCAGGAAATACCATGAGGTAGCTTCTTCGTGTTGACTTGCCAGTCGCCAAGCCCGGCGTCATCATTGTTGCGGGGATATTTATTCCCGAACCAGCCGTCGTCAAGAAGGAAAAGCTCAAAACCCATTTCACCGGCTGATTTGATGATCGTGCCCAGCTTTTCTTCATTAAAGTCGAAATAGGTAGCCTCCCAATTGTTGAGCAATACGTCCCTCGACCCATATCCGTCACGAATGCCATATTTTCGGGCCCAGCGGTGAAAATGCCGGGTGACGGCGCCCGCCCCTTCCGCACTATAGGTATACAACAGGTCCGGAGTCCTGAATACAGTGTTGGCAGACAGGATATACTGCGAACCATAAGGGTTCATGCCACAGAGCACATTCAGCCTTTGCTGATCGTCCACGTCGAACTTCAGCTGCCAGTTACCGGGCCATGCCAGTGTTGCGCCGATGACCTCCCCGTTGTCTTCCTGCAATTTTCCGTTCAGCGATAGTAAAAAGGAAGGATTGCTGCTTTGATTGACACGAACCCCCAGCTTTGAGTCGATGATCTTTACTCCCTGGTACAGCTGTGCCTCGACCAGGTTGAATTCATTAGCCCAGTTGCCATAATAATAAGTCAGATAATAAGACGGGGAATAAAAAGAAAGTCCGGCAGAAGCAAAATCGTATAGGGTGATGGCGCCTTTTTCCTGGTGTTGTATTTCCGTCCATTGCCGAATCACGTCTTCATTGACATAGGCCTTATAAAAAAGGGTGACCGCCACAGGATAATAGCTGTCTTTCAAATGAATGGTCGTCAGAACGATGCTGTCCCCCATACGGGTTACCGCATGATCAACATAGATCAACCGGCTGGTCAGATTGCCATCGCTATGCGTCAGCCGCAACGCCACTTCCCGGGCTTCCTGCCCCATGCCATAGGAAGAGTAGACAGCCTCGTTGTGATCAGATACCAGGGGTAATGTTCCGGTCGGCCGCTGACGGCCATAATAGACTTGCTTTAGTTGATTTTCCTTGTCCACATTCAGCAACAGAAGGTTGTTGCGGGTTTCGATCCGTATAACCGGGAGGGTCTCAGAAAAAGCAGCAGTGATAGTCGACAGTGTTAACAACAACGCACCGACAAGTGATCTTGGCATTACAATCGCTTTATTACGACTCAAAGCTCGCTAGACTTCGAAAAAGAAAGAATAGTATTTCTTACGAAAAGGATGGATTATTTTCTGGTTTCCTTAATTTGCAATAAATTACTGGTGATTACACAAAAAACAAAACACCGCAAACGCCAGGGTTTCGAGGGACAACGGCTGATTGTTCTCCCGAAGAAGATCATGACCGACTTCCTGACCCTTGACCCGGTGACAAAACAGATCTTCATTACAGACATCGGTTACTATCCCAGGGCTAAGTTCCACTATGTCGACCGCCCTGCGGGCAGCAGCCAGCATATCATAATTTACAACGTGGAAGGCAGCGGCTGGATAGAGACCAGCAGGAAAAGAGTAGCCGTCGCACCCTCTCAGTTCATCGTCATTCCAGCAGGCACACCCCACAAATATGCAGCCAACGAGGATGACCCATGGACTATCTACTGGTTCCATTTTAAAGGAGAACTCGCCGCCTATATCATCGAGCTGATCCAGCAGAACGCGAAGAACTACAAACCGGACCTTTCCTACAATGAGAACAGAATAAAATTATTTGAAGAAATGTATGCCAACCTGGAAAAGGGATATAGCAGTGACAACCTCCGTTACGTCAACATGATCTTTTACCATTTCCTTTCATCCCTTTTGTATGAGGATAAGTTCAATTCCACGGAAAAGAAAAAGGAGACCGACGTCATCGCACTGACGGTAGAGTTGATGCAGAAAAAGATCCATACTGTAGTCAGCCTCCAGGAGCTGGCGGCTTTTGCCGGACTATCCGTCTCTCATTTCTCCGCCGTCTTCCGGGAGCGTACTGGTTATTCTCCTATTGAATATTTCAATCACCTGAAGATCCAAAAGGCCTGTCAATATCTTTTATTTACCAGCATGCCCGTAAAAGAAGCGGCAGCCAGCCTGGGTATCGACGATCAGTATTATTTTTCCCGGATGTTCTCGAAATTGATGGGATTGTCACCGGTCGAGTATCGCAAACGGAATGCAACAGGGAAATGATTATTTCACCCGCTGCCGGTATAACAGGATATCCTTCAATAACTTTTTGTCTTTTTTATTAAAGGCCTGTAACTCCGAAGCTATAAAAGGGTTCTCCCCTATCCTGTCAGCCACTATCTCGTAGGCAATATCCCGCATTGTATCCTGAAGCCCCACATGCAGCTCGAACTGTTTTTTCAGAACCTGTAAATACTTTTCTTCATTTTTTTCATTCGTTTCGGCTGCATACATCTTTTTTATTGCCATCTCCAATTGCCCGGGATCATTGATCCCGGAAAAATAAAGGTCCAGGCAATTCACGGCATCCTTATCGGCCCTCCACCCCTTCAACAGCATGGCCTGTGCCAGATCGGGCTCTCCCAGCTTTTGCCGCTGGATCATCGATGCCCGGAGATAGTCAAACCGGTCCAGATAATTCTCAACAACCTTTTCAAACCAGGGCCTTGCTTCCTTTCGTTGTCCGATGGACAGATGAATATCGCCTACCTTTTCGTTCCTTCCCAGGTCCTTATATAGCTGGATAGCTTCCAGCGGCATCTGCCCTTTTTCATAACAGATAGCGGCCTTTTCCTTATCGTTGAGATATTTCAGGTAAACAGAAGCAGCTTCGGCATAGAACCCGCCCTTTTCCAGCGCATCGGCTCCGGAATGATAATCCTTTAGCAGTCTCAGATATACAAAAGCAGCCTGCCTGTATTCCTTATTTTGCATCAGCCGGAGAGCTGCATCCCGATATTCCTGGTTCAGCAGATTCAAATGATTCCGCCCCAGCCTTATCGAGCCACGGGCACTACCTGACCAGTCGTCGTTGCCCCACCACTCCGCCATTCTATAAGCCACGGAGCCGTCGCTCCCCCTCGACACGCCTTCATTGTCGATGGGAATAGCATATTTCAACGCTTCCTCCGGGTTCTTTTTGAATAGCTCCAGCAGTTTGTCTACTTCGCGGTTGTTGCGCTCTTCCAGCTCTTCCAGCTGCCGATGTTTGCCGGGCAGGAGTCTCAGCAGTCTTAGTTTTATTTTTTCCCATAGGGATAAGCGCCGGGCATTCCTTAGTTTCCCGGGGGACATTTCGGACTCCATGTTCTCCAGCACTTCCTCGTAAGGAAGGGATTGCTTATAAAAAGCAAACACACGGGAAGGGATGAACGGAGTCTCTTCGGGAGCGATGATGGCCCTGTCGGTCAAATCCGGATGTATGAGCAGGTTCTTCCACCGGATAGGTTCAGGCAATTCGATCCAGCCCGTCTCAGGATGAAATAAATGAGGCTTGTCCTTCAGGATCTTCTCCAGCTCTTTTCCGGATAGCTGCGGATAAAGCCGGCTGTTCTCCGGAAGAAACAGCTTCTCCTGTATACACTGACAATATATATTGATCCCAATATCTGCCGGCCAGGACCCGTCCCTCCGTGGTACCAGCAAACAGCCCCGGATAGTATTGGCCGTCATCCCCGCTACCGGGTAAACATCCAGTCCTTCCAGCGACAGCCCCATCTGCTGTATCTGCTGTAACCAGCCGGCCACAGAACTACCGGACACCAGTATTCCGCCCCGGGGATATAAATTTTTATGATATGGTTTGACGGTCAGCTGCATTGTAAAATGTCCTGTATGAAAGATCGGATATTTTTTTGGTAAAATTCAAGGGTGCTTATCTGTATCAGGAACTCCTTTCGTGTATTCGGGTAATAATAAAGATTCCCGGCAAATTCTTTGTCGGTTGCCGCACCCAGGGATGCATCCAGTACAGCCGGGATATATACCGGGCTATAATGCCCCTGTAAAATGATCATCCCCGCCCTATGAACTCTTATCCTGCTGCCGCCCGGAAAACTAAATTCATTCCGGCTAACATCCCAGGTAGCCGCGACAGCCACCCCGCGGGATTCACGGGCAGCAGACAATAGTTGTATATGCCCGGCTTTACTTAATACAAGCTCATGTTTGTTGAATACAAGATTCCCCTGCTGGTTGATATAGATTTGGTGGATGTTTTTCAATACCGACCAGGTAAGGGAAATACCGGCCCTGGCCTTCATCGCCTCCTGCTGTAGTTCATGATAGTGATCGGAAAACCGCTGGGCGGAAAAAAGCTCCGCCTTATGTATATCCAATTCCTGCTCACAAGCAATCCTCCAGATATACCCATCCCTGATATAAAAGAAGGCCCCTTTGAAAAAAAAGAAATCCGCATAGGAAGAAGGAGCCCACTCATTAAAAAAAACAGACTTTGATTCCCCGGTATCCAACCGGTACACGGTCAATTCCCGGTTATGCGTTCGGAAACAAAGGAATAATTGTTCTCCGTTTTTATTTGGCCCCATGGCAAAAAGACTGGCGCCAGCCTGGACTTCATCAAGCACCAGCTCCCAACCTTTAAAAGAGATCTCGCCCTTGCGATGACATAATAAATTCCGCTCTTTGGTCACGGTGAACAGATCGAAGTCGGTGGAGATAAACATAGTTCTCAGAGACCGTGGCGGCGGGAAAAGAATGGGCACCGGGAGCTTGTCCTGCGGCAGCTCCCCAGAATCCGCCAGATCCGGCAGGGCTCTCCTTCCCTGTCCCCAAAGCTTTTCAAGGGGAAGCGTCAACTGCTGGATCAGTTTCCTCCCCTTATGTTGATTCCGGTAAAAAAGTATTTTCCCTTCCTGGCTGACAGTCACCCAATACTTAAACCTGTTGTAATGATCACTGATCACCTTTTGTATGGCCGGATGACGCATGCTATCTTCCGGGGCGATAAAAAAGACTTCCATCTTTCCGGCAGACGATCGCTCAAAAAATTTTATCAGCCCGGCCGCAGGATGCAGCGCCCCATCCACCAGCCGGATGCTTTCGATGACTTCATCGACTGTATCCACCGCCACAGGATAAAGATCGTTCCCCACTGCATAAGCAGTACAATGAATATCTGTTTTGGGATGTTTGGCAATAGCCAGCAGAATGGCATAAGCCAGGAGCCTGGGCGTCCCCCAGCTTTTCAACGTAACATCGATCAGGATGATCCTTTCCATCTGATCAGCCCCCGGCGGTGTCTCCCGGTGCAGGTACAGCGCTTCGTTGTTAGCCAGTCTTGACAGGAACATCCAGTCGTCGCCGGCAAATTCCGAAACCAGCAGCTTATCGAGGTCTCCCTTATTGCTCAGATCCGAGAATCCACCCATCGGCTGGGCGCTGGGTAAGCTGTGATGGATAGGAATGCTCATGCCGGACCAGAGCGATCTGATCAGTGCGCCGACCGGATAAGTAGTCGGATGATCCATCAGCGACGCGATAAAATTCCCCGGGACGGGTATTTCTTCTTCCTCCTCCAATACAGGTTCCTCTATTTCCGGTATACCGGCCAGCTTGTCGATCAGGGTCTTTGCATCCGGAAATTTTCTCAGGAGCAGGGCAATGCAACGGAATTCTTCATAAATATTGATATCCCCATTCCTATCTTCCCCGGACATGGTTCTGAGCACTTTTTGATTGCCCGTTTCTTTTAGCTGCTTTATCCCCGAAACGATCTGTCGTGAAATTTCTTTTGATAGTTTACCATGACAGTCTGCAAACAATAGCTGAAAAAGCTGAACCCTCATTTTACCCGTAGTATACTTTACAGGTAATAAGGTCAGGAGATTCAAAAGTCGGACGGCTTCGTCCAAAACTTTTAACCTGTTTTCCACATATTCCCGGGCTTCTCCGGTTATGCTTCGCCGGATGAGGCTCTGTACCTGACCGATAAGATCGTTTGCCGGGTGGTTCGTCGCTATAATAGCTAGCAGCAGGGAGCCAAATGGAGGCAATCCCTGGTCGGCAAGGTCCTCCAGCATCCCTATAACAAATTCGCTATAGGCAATGGTATCCCCTCCGCGAATGACAATGACGGCTCCCTCCTCCTCTAAGGTCCAGAAGTAATTTTCATTCCTGATAAAATAGCTAAAAGACCGCATCGATGTTTTTAAACGCTTTTTATAGTAGTAAGTCGAAAAGAACTTCTGGATAAGACCCGACATTGCTTCTTTTCAATTATCGTACACAGACCATTCTTATCCCAGAACAGCCAACGATCCCGATCGGGATTAAGCTCCCTGTTCAGCGTCGGCTCCAGCACAGGCCATTCCCAGTCCAAACCTGCGGGCATCAGGATATCTCCCTTCTGCCAGAAGCTATCCCCCGGCAAAGGCAGCAAGGGACGGCCCAGTATAAGAGCCTGATCGTCAAGGATGACCCAGGAGAGTGGTCGAAGTCGAACTGCCGAAGCCGTCAAAATATAATCCCTGAGCATAGAGATGGACGTTAGCAATGCCGCAGGCTCTTCTTCTTTTCCTGAGGGAACCAGCCGGAGATTCAGCCTTTCGGTAATGCCAAAATAGTTGTGGTTAAAAGAAGGCAGATCCAGCGGAAGACCCCGTTCCAGCGGCATCCAAACTAAAAGTTCAGGTAATTTTTTCACCGGCACCAGCCCGCCGCGGTGAAACAATAATTGCTCTCTCTCAAAATAGAGTTGCTTGAACGGAATGCTTTTTATCTCCGGCGACTCCAGTTGATCGGGTGTCAGACCCCTGATCCAATAATAACCGGGTGAAGCAGCTATACTGAGCTGCCCCCAATGTCTTACCGGCCCCAGGTAGTCGAGGTGCTGCTGCTCTATCTCCAGCAACCAGCTTATGTCATTTGAAGGATCTTCTGCCATAAAGTTTCAATTTCCCGCTGTACATATGTCTTCTGGTCAACATTCCTTATCCAGCTGCAACGCGTCTGCACGTAGCGGAGCTTGTCCTTGATAACGTTCTGCTCTTCAAAAGAAAGACCGTTCACCGCCCAGCGGGAAGACAAAAAGCTGACTTCTTTCATCACCTCTTCCGGGTCAGGGACCTTGTTATACAAAGCCTGGGGATGAGCAGGACTGGTTTGATCCTTTTCGATGACAGCATCGATGATCCCCGTCAGTATCTCCACCTGCTCTTCGGTATCCCAGATATATTTCAATACCCATAGATCGGAAAGAGTGGCTGCAGGTCTGCCGCAGATCAGGGCACTGGCGGCGATGATATTCTGCAGTTTTACAGCGCGACGGTCGGACACTTTTATCCCCGTATTGCGGAGACTATGAACGATGTCGATATAGGTTGCACGAATAGGCGCCAGATCTATTCCCCGGCAGGCTTTCTGCAACACGACGATCTCATCCGCGGAAATAAGAGGCCGCGGGTCAGGTCCAACAGACTCCTGTCCGGCAGCTTCCATCTTCCACCCCGACAGTAATACTTCCTGTAGCAGATCGGGATCTACATACTCGCATTTGACACGGATAAGAAAGCGGTCCAGCAAGGCCTGCAAAGCCTCGTCTTCCGGCAGCATATTGCTGGCGCCGACGAACATCAGAGCCGGCAGATGACGGGTTTCCTTACCCCGACGGAAGATCTTTTCATTCAGTGCCATCAGCAGGCTGTTGAGAATGGCGCTGTTGGCATTGAATATCTCATCAAAAAATACCAGCGAAGCTTCCGGCATCATGCCTTCCGTATTCGTCACCAGCTCCCCTTCTTTGAGCTTGCGAATATCAAAAGGACCAAAGATCTCGTTGGGCTCTGTAAACCGGGTCAATAAATATTCGAAATTTTTTCCATCTTCTACACATGACGACAGGAGCCGGACTATAGCGCTTTTTGCTGTCCCCGGAGGCCCCAGCAGGAAGAGGTTTTCCCTGGCCAGCAGGCTGATCCCCAGCAGGTCTACGATCTCGTCCTTACCGACAAAGGAATGTTTGACATAATGCAGGACGCTATTCAATTTTTCTATCGGGCTCATATATGGTGCTATAATTCTTTCCAAAAAGAGTTGCTATGGTCGCCCATCGCTGCCAATACCCCCGGCCTCAGCTCAGGCAGGTTGGCCAGGGCCGTCACCCGTCTTTCGATAACCCTGTCGATATATAATAACCGGAGACAGTCATCGGCTAAAATTGGAGACCAGTCAAACACATCACTCTTAACATAACCAATCCCTGAATAATGCCAGTCCCCCAAAAGATGCTCCAGCAACCCTATCAGCGGATCATCCGGGTTTATCTCTTTTGCTTTTCCAATGATATCAGGCAAACATCGCAGACAAAGATCGGCCGAGAGAATGGCCGCCGGCGTCGCTGCACCGCTAAAAGAAGGCAGCAACGCTACCATATCCTGCGCACCTTTCTCCCTGGACAACAATAGCTGTGAAGCATTAAAAACGATCCTCGCACCCCAAACCGCAGCCTCCCGTTCAAAGGATGGCGCGCCCCCTGGAAAATTCATCACTTCCTTTGCATATTCCTCCTGCAAAAGATCTCCTACAGCCTTTTCCTCCTCTGTCGTTGTAGAAGTAAACCGGTCATAGATCAGCATTTCTTCCTGCTCCCTTAAGTGAGAGATGGTGCTGAGAAAATAATTGTCGCGGGCGGGGGTCATAGGCCTTTCAAATATACAAAATCCGACCGGTTCATTCTCCCGTATATAGCTATGAGATTAAAAACGGCCTGGCTTGGAGGTCATGGTCATGAAGCGTAAGGTAACGTCCAAGCCAGATTAGGCCCCCTGTCCAGGGGGCTTTCGTTTGTCCGGCTTGCAGCCTTCTTAAAAAATAGTATTTTGCAGTATATGCCTCAATACTCCTTTTCTGACAGAGACATGAGCTGGCTGACCTTCAACTATCGTGTGCTCGGAGAAGCTGCGCGGGAACAGACGCCCCTGCTCGAAAAAATAAGCTTTCTATCTATTTTTTGTTCCAATCTCGACGAGTTCTACCGCGTACGTATTCCCGCACTTGCTGCGCTGCAAAAGATAAAATCGACGAAGGATAGTTATGTTTCTGCACAAGGTGTGAAATTGTTAACACAAATTTCATCCCGTCTCGACAGCCAGCTCGAACATTTCGGTCAGCTGCTAAAAGGCCATATCCTGCCCGCACTTACGGCAAGTGGTATCCGATTTATTTATTCCGAATCCATTCCCGCCGCGATACAGGCGGCTACCGGAAACTATTTCTTTACCCAGGTATTGGCCTTCCTTCAACCGGTATACCTGAACCACGAAAACGACAACTTTTTCCCGGAAAACGACAAGCTCTATTTCCTGGTCGTTATCAGCGACAGCAAAATTGGAGAACAGGTGATAATATTAAATATCCCATCCGACAGTCTGCCACGGTTTTATGAGACGACGGCAGACGGAACCCGTTATATTCTCTTTATCGATGACATCATTCGGGATAATATGGCCTTTATCATTCCCGGTACAACGATCAGCGGGATCTATAGTTTTAAGATCACCAGGGATGCCGAACTTGACCTGGAAGACGAATTTGAAGGGGACATCGCCGAAAAAATAGAAAAGAAGCTGGCAAAAAGAGATGCCGGTCTGGCTACCCGATTCCTGCACGAACCCGGGATCCCCCTGCGCAGTCTGGAAATGTTGGTCCGGCGGCTCAGGCTCGACCGGGCCTCTCTTGTTTCAGGTGGCCGGTATCACAACATGCGGGATCTCTCCGGCTTCCCGGTAAAAGACGCAACGTTGTCCTATATCCCATGGCCTGGCATCCGGCAAAAAGAGAACGAACAGCATAGCCTCTTAAAAGCTATAATGGAAAAGGATATGCTCCTGCATGTTCCTTACGAAATTTATGACCCGGTATTACGCTTCTTTAACGAAGCAGCCATAGACCCCGCTGTGGAGGAGATCTATCTGACCATGTACCGGGTTGCAAAAGACTCGCGTATCGTACATGCGCTGATCAGTGCCAGCCGCAACGGAAAGAAGGTCACCGTCTTCGTAGAATTGAAGGCGCGCTTCGACGAAGCCAATAACCTGCGCTGGGCCCGCAAGATGAAAGAAGCGGGTGTAAAGATCATCTATAGCATTCCCACCCTGAAAGTACACGCCAAAATAGGACTGGTGAAAAAAGTTGTCGACGGACGGGTCCACTATGCGGGTCTTCTGGCTACCGGCAACCTCAACGAGAACACCGCCCGTTTTTACACAGATCATATTCTGCTGACCGGTCAGCATGATCTGATGAGAGAGCTGGAGCTCCTGTTCATTTTTCTTTCCAAACGCAAAGATCCCCGCAAGACGGAGAAAATAGCCTTTCAACACCTCCTGGTCGCACAGTTCAACCTCCTGGAACGTTTCATCTCGCTGATCGATCGGGAGACAGACAATGCACGCCAGGGGATGCCGGCTCATATCACCATCAAGATGAACAACCTGGAAGAAGAGGTGCTCATCGGTAAGCTCTACGAGGCATCACAGGCAGGCGTTCGCATACAGCTGCTTGTCAGGGGGATCTGTTGCTGTATCCCCGGCGTAGCCGGCATGAGTGAAAATATATCCATCAGGCGGATCGTCGATCGCTATCTCGAGCATGGCCGCGTGTTTATCTTTCACAACAATGGCCATGAGGAGATCTTTTTGGGTTCTTCGGACTGGATGAACCGGAATATCTACCGGCGTATCGAAGTCTGTTTCCCGGTTTACGAACCGGCACTGAAAGAAGAGATCAGCGCCATCATCCGCCTGCAGCTGGCAGACACCCTCGCCGCTGTTGAGATGGATGCGAGCTCGGAAGATCCGGCCGTCGACCCGACACTGACTCCCGAAGGCGGCCATTTCACACTGCCTGCCGTCGCCGCACCAGCGAACCCGGATCCAGCGCCCCCCGCCCCGCCCCTGCGCTCCCAGGAAGCCATCTATCAATATCTTGCCAAAATACGCACCTAAAGCGCTATCTTAGATAGAACCATCGAACGCTTATGAGACGCATTCTAACGATTGACATTGCCCGTGGCCTGGTCATGGTCATCATGGCGCTGGACCATACAAGAGACCTGCTTCACGTCGATTCGCTGACACAGAGTCCGACGGATATGGCCACTACTACTCCTATCCTTTTTTTCACTCGCTGGATCACCCATCTCTGCGCCCCATCCTTTGTGTTCCTGTCCGGGACATCGGCCTGGCTTTCGGTTAACCGTCAGCGAACGACGCCAGCGACGCAAAGCACATCCCCGTCTTCCATCCGGCGTCATTTCCTGATCAGGGGGATCTGGCTGATCTTCCTCGAGTTCACCATCGTGAATTTTGCCTTATGGTGTGATATTCATTTCAGGATCATCATGTTCCAGGTGATCGCAACCATCGGATTCGGATTTATCGCCCTGGCCTTTCTTTACAGGTTGTCCCCAAAGATCCTGTTAGCAATAGGACTGCTGATCATCTTTGGCCACGACCTTCTTTCTCAGGTGATGCTACCGGTGAATCCAGCCGCGCGGATCTTCCTTTCTCTCCTATTTTCCAATGGACTTTTTCAAATCACTCCAAATTTTTCCTTACTGGTAGCCTATCCCATCATCCCCTGGCTGGGGATCCTGCTGACTGGATTTTCAGCGGGCCGGATCTTCGAAATGCCCGCTGAAAAAAGAAAACAGCTGCTCCTTCGTGGAGGCTTTGCCGCTATCGGACTTTTTCTTGTGCTACGACTGGGGAATTTTTATGGCGACCCTGCTCCCTGGACTGTACAGCGTAACTGGATTTATTCCACGCTGTCTTTTTTCAATGTGTCGAAATATCCGCCATCCCTTTTATACACGTTGATCACGCTCGGGCTGCTTTTCCTGTTCCTCGCCTTCCTTACGCGTGATGCCGGATCTCTCCATGCCGGGTCTCCCCATGACAGCAAAGAGGGTGTCGTTGGGAAGATGCTGGCAGTCTATGGCAAAGTGCCGCTGTTCTATTACCTGATCCACTGGTATCTTCTGCGTTGCGCCATGTTCATCATGGTCTTTGCAGAAGGCTTTCATATAAAGGACCTGCTCTTCACCCCGTTCCAGTTCGGACGACCGGCAAAAGGATCTGGCTTGCCGCTGGCAGGCGTATATGCGGTGTGGCTGACTGTCGTGGTATTGCTTTATCCCTTATGCCGATGGTATGGGCGATACAGAGCAACCCATCCCGAAAAGACCTTGCTGAGGTATTTATAGCTCGCCGCCGAAGCTTCGGATGTGGATCGGCGCCAAAGCCTGCCGACCTTATTTCGCCAGGTGTTTCGTAAATCCCCACCCTATGAGTTTCTCATACGCCGCCCACACGGCATCGGGAATCTCCTGGGGTATCTGAAACCCTTTTTCGGGATAGATCCGGATGCGCTGGAGGTCTCCGACCATAATGTCGATGACCCGCTCCATAGGGATCTCTGCCGTGGGATAATCTTCAAAAGCTATCTGCGGGGAAGTGACGATCAATTCCTTGTCAGGCCAGTGTTTCTTAAAGGTGGCATAGCTCCGTCTTTCCATATAGGGTTTCTGCACCAAAAGAAAGCTATGAGGATGGAGCCCTTTTTCTTCCAGGAGCTGCCCGGTAAACTGAATATTCTCTCCTGTATTTGTGGATTGATTCTCAATGAAAATGGCTTCTGCGGGCACCCCCTTATCCAGGGCAATACGCGCGAACTGATCGGCTTCCGGCACTTTCCATATGCCCTTTGTGACATTCCCCAGTCCCCCCGAAAAAATAAGTATCGGGGCCAGGCCCTGTAAATATAGTTCTGCCCCACGGTCAGCCACCCGAAGGTCATGACTTCCCAGCACCAGGATACAATCCGATGGAACAGGGGTATGGTACAGATGGTGATAGTCCCACAATTTCCTTGCTTCGACGAGTATTTCCGGAGTGATCATAAAGGAGGAATAAGTTAAGTCACCTTGGTGACCGGGCAAAGATAATTGGTATAACTTTGAAAATAAAGCAATTCATGATTGTCCAGCAGCAAGACTGTCGCTATGGCATCCATGACCTATCCCGCATCGAACTAAACAACGGTAATTTTCCCCGCTTCAACATGCCTTTCGAGCTGGGTATTTTTTTTGGTGCAAAATACTTCGGGGACAACCCGCAGAAACGTAAGAATGCCTTAATACTCGAACGCGAAAAATATACTTATCAGCAATACATATCCGATCTCAGTGGTATCGATACAAAAGCACACAATAACAACCCTGTCACAGCCCTAAAGCGGGTGCACTCGTGGATTAATACCGCTTCCCGTCGAACAACCATCCCGGGTGAAAGAGTTTTGCAAACCCAATTCGAGGAATTTGAACGTGTTCTGCCTGATTTGGCGGCGGCAACAGGATATAGCCTCGAAAGTCTTCCGTTTCTCAATCAGCCCAGGTCTTCCCGAAAATGGAGAAAAATAAAAAAAGGCCGGTCAAAAACCGGCCTTTTTTTATGTATCCAAACACGATTACATTATTTCATGCTCTTCCAGCCCTTTTGGCGTGGCAACCAGCAAAGTACCCTGAGTGTATTTTTCATCGTGCTGACTTGCATCAAGACCTTCCTCTTCCTCTTCGCGGCTGACACGCAGCGGAACGATGAAGTTGATGAATTTGAAGATGGCATAAGAAACTACAAAGCTGTAAGTGACAGCAATGAGCATTGCCTTCACCTGGATGAAAAAGAAAGACGGGTTGCCATACAAAAGACCGTCGGCGCCGCCAGCCTTGTTCACCGTCGTCGTAGCAAACACACCCGTCAGCAACATCCCCACGATACCACCAAGACCATGACAGGGGAACACATCCAGCGTATCATCCAGTACCGTCTTAGTGGCTTTGAAATGAACGGCCATATTGGAAATGATGGCTGCCAGTACGCCGATAAAGATACTTTGAGGGATCGCGACATATCCCGCGGCCGGAGTAATAGCGACCAGGCCAACTACCGCACCCACACAGAAACCAACTACAGAAGGTTTCTTGCCTCTCAGGACGTCGAAGAACATCCAGGACAGACCAGCTGCGGCAGCTGCCGTATTCGTAGTGGAGAAGGCGGAGACAGCCAGGGTGTTGGCGCCAAAAGCAGAACCTGCGTTGAAGCCAAACCAGCCAAACCACAACAGTCCCGTACCGATGAGTACATAAGGTATATTGGCAGGATGAGTCTCCTGGTTATCGATATGACTTTTTCTGCGTTTGAGAACCAGCGCACCGGCCAGGGCCGCGCAACCGGCAGAGATATGTACGACTGTGCCGCCGGCAAAATCAAGGGCGCCCATTTTGGCTAAGAACCCATCGGGATGCCAGCTCCAGTGCGCCAGCGGAGCGTATACCAGGAGACTGAACAATACCGTGAACAGCACATAAGCGGAGAAACGCATCCGCTCGGCAATGGCCCCTACTACCAGCCCCGGCGTGATAATAGCGAACATCAGCTGGAACATCGAGAACAAAGATTTGGGAATGGTTGAAGCAGGTCCCCAGGCCGGTCCCGTGGCAACGCCTTTATAAAAAAAATGGGTCAGCGGATTACCGATGATCCCGTGAATTGACTCTCCAAAACAAAGGCTATATCCTACGACGATCCACAATACCCCTACCACACCGGCGGCTACCACACTCTTCATCATCGTGGAAAGAACGTTCTTGCGATTGACCATCCCACCATAAAAAAAGGCCAGGGCAGGTGTCATCAGGAACACCAGCGCCGTTGCGATCAGTATCCAGGTAATATCCGCCTGGTTGTACTTGCTTTCATCAACGGTGGCTTTCACGCTGGGCACAAATATAGCCCCGACGGCTACTGTAATCAGCAGGAAGAAGGGTAGGAATCTTTTAAGAGTGATTTTGCTCATTGTTTGCAGGATTTCATATTAATAATAAACTAATACGTTTAATGACAGCATAAAGATACTCAAAGTTTATAATTGACATACTCTATAACAGATTAATAATAATTATAATGTTTATAAATTACGTACGTATTATCATAATTTTCAAACACTTGAAAAAAATAACCCCTAAAACCTGTTTATAAATTTTTCTCATTTCTCCATAAAAACGCACTTCCACTTAAATTTTCTTTATTATTTACATCATATAAACCTGCTCATTTTGACAAAAAAAAATCTCCCGATATGATATTCGGGAGATTTCTGTCATTTTACCCATCCTAGCGCCCAAACCCAGCCCGGATATCGGGCATCATATCCGGCATCCTTATCTTATAGCGGATCATTCCGGAAAAATGATCTTCTTCTTTCAGGAACTGATGGTCCTTTTTGCTGATCCAGTATGTTTCTGTATAGACGACGCCTTGTTCACTGTCCTCGCTATGTAAGATCCAGCAGTCCGCCTGCTGCCCATCAAGCAGCCTTATCTTCTCGCTCCCCGTCACCGCATAGCGGATATATTTGGGCACGCTGTACCCGGCATCATAAAAATTTACCAAAAAGACCTTGCCCTCGGCCAGGGGCAACATTTCGAATGTTTCGATATCGAGGTTCCAGCTATAATTAGGTTCCGTAAAACCCAGGTTAAAGTCTTTACGCACGTTGCCTTCCACGCTGTCGGACCCTTTTATACCATCGGCAGCCCAATTATATGCGTTGAGCTTTCCCTTTACCAGCTCCTTGTGATACAAAGGCGCAAAATCCCCAGCTTCATTTACGGAGTAGACAGACCGGTAAGAGGTCGTATCACTGCCAAACCATTGCTGATCGATGACAAAGACATCCTTCCCCTGCTGCTTTTCGATACGGATGTCCCGCAGCCAGTACCAGAAGCTTAGCTGACGGTTTGTTTTAGGGTTCTGATAACAAAGCAGGTATTGCCGGAGCCCCGGTTTCAGCGCCCCGACGATCAACCCCGCTTTACCGGGCCGGATCGTATCTGCCTTCGGCTGGGCGACGACATGCTGACAGAACAAGAGCAGGATCAGTGCAAGGAAAAGATAGAACAGACGCATGATGGGATAATTTTATACGGCGAATTTCCGCTTCCGGGCCCCCCATCGCAAATAGATTCAACCAAAGCCGCTGTATTTTTAACCGCCTGTATTACGCGTAAACATTGAAGGATATCCCCCATTCGTTGAAATTCTGCATATGTCCGCCCGAAATCATAGTACTTTTGGACATGCGCATTTTTTTCCGGAACGCAACCCCATTTCAATTGCAGCTTCTCATCTGGGGAATGTTGTTCCTCCTCAATTTCCTGTCCTATCTGCCGATGGATGGAGTAGCACAGGCCCTGACCTACAGCCTGATGAACAGCCTCTTCTACTCCATGATCATCTATGGTAATATCTCGCTGTTATTTCCATATCTGTATGAAAAAGGACAGGTTGCAGTCTATGTCCTGGTCACGATCATTATGCTGACGGCAATAGGAGCCGGTCGTACCATCCTGTCTATTTCGATCTACAATCATTTCTTTTCAAAAGGCAAACCGGAGGCTTTAACGATCCAAAACTCTTTTTACTATATCCTCTCCGGCCTCGTCATTTACCTCCTGAGCTTTGTCTTTCGCATAGCGCTGGCCTATTTCAAGCTGAAACGACAGGCAGCACAAATGCTCGAACAAAAGAGCCAGGCAGAGCTAAATCTCCTCAAGTCGCAGGTCCAGCCCCATTTTCTCTTCAACACGCTCAACAATATATATTACGAAGCCTACCGGGAAGCGCCCCGCACCGCCCTGCTTATCGGCCGCCTTTCCGATATCATGCGCTACTTCGTCGATGAAAGCCCAAAAGAAAGAGTAGCGCTGTCTACCGAAATAAAATTCCTGGAGAATTACATCGCGCTGGAGGAAATACGCATACGCCATGGTGTGAAAGTCAACTTCGAAAAAAGTTATGCGGGAGACCCCTTGCTGCCCCCCATGCTGCTGATGACCTTTGTGGAGAACATCTTCAAACACGGCATCGACCGCGGAGCCGTCGGCAATCATATCTGTCTTTCCCTGTCGGTACACGAGGGTTTTCTCTTATTCCGCACTGAAAATGCCCTGCCCAAAAACCCTCCTTTTTTTGGCAAGGAAGGATTTGGGTTAAAAAACCTGCAGAAACGTCTTACCTTGTTGTATGAGAACCGGTTTGAGCTAAGCATTACCCGTACCGAGACCTGTTTCCAGGCCCGTCTAAAAATTCCGCTCGCCCAAACCCTGGCTCCGTTCACCCAAATTCCGACTTCGCTGGTATGAATCTGAGTTGCCTCATAGTAGATGACGAACCCAATGCAGTGGATCTGCTGGAAATGTTTATCCGGCAGAATACAACCTGGGACCTGCTGGCCAAATGCTATGACGCCCGTGAAGCCCTCGCCTTCCTTAAAACCAATACGGTCGATCTTATTTTCCTCGACATCAACATGCCCCACCTTACCGGGATGGAAATGGCGGCCCTGCTTCCGGCTTCAACGGCTATCGTCTTTACCACCGCTTATTCCGAATATGCCGCAGAAAGCTACTCTTTCCAAACCATCGACTATCTGCTAAAGCCGATAACATTAAAGAGATTTTATGCCGCCCTGCAAAAGATAGAGACCTTTTTTACCCCGGCAAAGCCATCCGACCCGCCGCAAAGCCAACCCGAAGAAGACTATTTCTTCATCAAGTCCGGCCGGATGTTGTATAAGGTTCTGCTAAAAGATATTCTATACTTCGAAGGCGAAAAAGAATACGCCCGCGTCGTCACCAAAGACCAAAAATTGCTCATCTACCGGCGTCTCAAAGACATCGAAGAACAGCTGTCCTCCTCTTTCGCCCGGGTCCACAACTCCTATATCGTCAACCTCGCAAGACTCGACGCCATAAAGGATAACCATGTCTTCATCGGCACAAAACAGATCCCTATCAGCGAGAAGTTCCGCGAGCCTTTTATGAACAGGATCAAACAACGGGTTTTTTAACCTATTTTTTCCCCTCTTTTTACGCTAATTGCCGATCTTAGACGTTAATAGACTATCAATAAGCTCCTATGGTCAAACTCATTCGTATTTTCTGGATACTCTTTTTTACCGGTCTGATCAGCGTTGTCGTCCTGATCGCACTTATCAATTGGGGCGTATTCGGCCAACTACCCTCCTTACACGAGCTGGAAAACCCATCCCTCGTCCTTGCCTCCGAAGTATATGCCGACGATGGAAGCTCGATGGGAAAATACTATACCGCCAAAGGCAATCGTATCCACGCAGACTACAAAGATATTTCCCCCAATGTGATCCACGCTCTCGTTTCTACCGAAGACGAGCATTTCTATGACCATTCCGGCATCGACGGAAAGGCTGTCCTGCGGGCTGTGCTAAAATTCGGCAAGGATGGCGGTGGCAGCACTATTACCCAACAGCTGGCGCTGAACATGTTCAACGGGGAAAGATCCCACAACCGCCTCAGCCGGGTCATCCAGAAGCTCAAGGAATGGATCATCGCCGTCAGGCTCGAACGCAACTTTACAAAAGACGAGATCATTACCCTTTACCTGAACGACGTCTCTTTCAGTGACAATGTCTATGGCATCCGGGGCGCAGCACGTACCTTCTTCCAGAAAGAACCCGCCGACCTCACCGTCGACGAAGCCGCTGTGCTGGTAGGCATGGTCAACAACCCCACCCTGTTCAATCCACGCAAAAATCCAAAGGCCGCCACCGAAAGACGCAACGTCGTGCTGAACCGCCTTGCATCCCATCAGTTCCTTACCGAAGCGGAAGCCACTGCACTAAAAGCAAAACCCATCGACCTCGGCCATTACCGGAAACTGGATGAGAACAATGGCCTGGCCCCATATTTCCGCGATATCCTGCGGGGAGATCTGAAAAAATGGTGCAGCGAACATACAAACCCGGCTACCGGTCAGCCCTACAATCTCTACCAGGACGGTCTGAAGGTCTATACGACCATCAATCCCCGTATGCAGACCTATGCCGACGAAGCCGTCGCCCATCAGATGCCTATCCTGCAAAAGATGCTGGACGCCCGTACCGCCATCAAAAAAGGAGAGGTCTGGCAGGATCACGCCAATATCCTGGATGCCGCCATGCACAACAGCGAACGGTGGCGCAATGGCGAAGAAGCAGGCATGTCCGATGCCGCCCTTGTAACTAGCTTCAACACACCGGTAAAGATGAAGGTCTTTGCCTGGACACCCACCCACGAGAAAGACACCGTGATGACCCCGATGGACTCGATCAAATATCACCGGCAAATGCTGGAGACAGGCTTCATGGTCATGGACCCCTTCTCGGGCGCCGTAAAAGCCTGGGTCGGCGGCATCGACTTCAAGACCTATAAGTTCGACCACGTCAATCTCTCGACGAAACGACAGGTAGGCAGCTCCATCAAACCCTTCCTTTACAGCCTCGCCATCGAAGACTTTAACTTCACCCCCCAGACAGAATGTGAAGCCGTCCAGCAATATTTTCCGGAATACAACGCCTACGTACCCGCGAGAGCCCGGCCCAATGTCAGCGGAACCCGCACCATGGCGACCGGTCTGACCTGGTCCATCAATGAAGTGGCCGCCTATATCATGAAGTCCTTTGGCCCCAAAGGCCCCGAACGTTTTGCCGAATTCCTCAAACAGATAAATATCCCAACTTCCGTCCAGCCCTTCCCATCCATGGCCCTCGGCGCCTGCGAGCTTTCCCTGTACGAGATGATGAGCGGATATACCATGTTCGCTTCCGGCGGCTTTAATGCCCAGCCTTATTATATTTCCCGGATCGAGGACAAACACGGCAACGTACTGGCAGACTTTACTTCCAAACAAAAAGAAGTGCTCAACCAGGTCACCGCCTATACCATGGCCCGCATGATGCAGGGGCCCGTAGACTTCGGAACGGCAAAAGGCCTGCGCGAACGGATAGGCGTCGCCGAGATGGGTGGAAAAACAGGTACTACCAATGACAACTCCGACGCCTGGTTTATAGGATATACCCCCCAGCTGCTGGCCGGAGTCTGGATAGGCTGCGACGACCGCTTCATACACATGGGCGCCGGTGTCGGCGACGGCGGTCAGGCCGCCCGTCCCATCTGGGAATATTTCTTCGACAAAGCCCTCGCCGATAAAACGCTGGGGCTAAATCGCAATGCCCGTTTTGCCAAACCAGACAGCGTCCCGCCAGGAAGCCTCTATGCCAGCGGCGACGGGATCATCGAAAAAATACCCCCTCCCGGAGCAGAAGGAGTAGACCAGGGCAATGGCAGCGCCAGCCAATACGCCGATACCAGCTCAAAAGCACGGCCAAACCAATATTAGAAAAATTCCCTTCTTTAGATATTTTTCCAAATCATAGAATGCATGAGTTTTTAACTCATGCATTCTCTTTTAGTAATCATGCCGTTACGATCTGGCACCCATATGGTAATATTCCTATTACCTATAAAACTGTAACGACATGAATCCTTTGTACTCTTCCTTTGTGAAAAACCTGTCCCTGGCCCTTCTCCTTATAAGCTCCAGCCAGCTGTTAAAAGCCCAGGCCTGTAGCACCGCCCAGGGAAACCAAACCACCTACGGAACCAATAATGTATGGATCGGTTATGCCTACACCGGCACCAATTTCAATAACTACCAGGGTTATGTGAACGAAGGTTCCTCCTCCAGCCCCAACTTCGATGAAAGCTTTGGCGGCGACCAGGTCAATTATCCCACCAACGGTTGCAGCGTATATACAGATGGATTTAGCATGCGCTATAAGCTGACCCAAAGTTTAACCGGGAACTATACCATCACCGTCGGCGGCGACGATGGCTATCGCCTGAGCCTTGACGGTGGCAGCACCTGGGCCATCAACAACTGGAATGACCACGGGTATACCACAACAGCCGTTACCGTCAACCTGAGCGGCGCCACCAATCTCATCCTCGAATATTATGAAAATGGCGGCGGCAACCGGGTTTCGTTCAATATCGTCCAGAACTGCTCTGGCACAGGAGATCCTACCGTCTACGGCACCACCAATGTCTGGATGGGATATATCTACCAGGGCATGAACTTCGACACCTATAAAGGTTCTGTTACCGAAGGCAGCTCAGCGAACCCCAATTTCGACGAGAACTTCGGCACCCCCAATGGGCCATATTATACCAGCAGCTGTTATGTTACAACACAACAGTTCAGCGCCCGCTATCGCCTGCAGAATAACCTGGCCCCGGGAACATATGTCATCACCATCGGCGGCGACGACGGGTACCGCTTCAGCCTGGATGGCGGCGCCACGTGGGTGATCAATCGATGGAACGATCAGAGCTATACTACCACTACATATACTGCGTCACTCAGCGGTATCAAGAACATGGTGCTCGAGTATTATGAAAATGGCGGCGACAACCGCGTCAGCTTCTCCATGAGCGCAAGCCTGCTCCCGGTAACCATTAGCAGCTGGTCGGCCACAGCCCTTTCAGCTCAGCAGACCCTGCTGAAATGGACTGCCACCAATGCCATCAACTTCGATCACTATGTCATCCAGAGAAGTACCGATGGCCAAACCTTCCAGGACGCCGCCAGGATCGTTACCTCCATTGCCAGCGGCACCACAGAGAATTATTCCTTTACAGATCTCTTCAACTACGACGGCACGATCTACTATCGCCTTGAGATGGTTGATGCCGACGGAAACATAAATTACTCCAACATCATCAGCATCGTCAGACAGGGAGCAAAAACGGCCCGTATCTATCCCACCATCGTCGAAAACAACAGCCTCTTCGTCGAGGTGCCCACAGCCATCCACCAGGCCCGGCTGGAAGTCTTTGATATGAATGGACGCAAGCTCCAGGAAAAAGACTGGTCCACGCTGGAAGGCCGTATGCAAGTGTCTGTCGGCAATGGCAGCTCACTGCCCGCAGGCGCCTATCTCGCCCGCCTGTCAGACGGCCAGTCCACGCTTGCCAAACAGATCATCCTTGTCAAATGATCCGTTAATAATCATTCGCATTGAATGCTATCCTGGGCTGAAACTGTTCGAAGTCGTCAAAAGTAGCATTGCTGCCACTAAAACCAGAACCCAAAAAGCTTAACCCTCCGATGGTGAACGATACCGCGCCAGTCCGGGGCGCCTTCGGATAAGCCGTGCGACGACTCCACCGGTCGCTGGCAAAATCATAAGCCCAGGTAGACAACTGCATGGTCCCATTGCTCCCCGTCGTCACAAAAGCCTGATCGCCATTGACAAATGCCGTCGCCTGCTCCCGCACGATATCCGTATATCCATCATCCCAGGTATCGGGCTCCGTATTGGTGATATTAGCCAGCTGATGCCAGGGCACCGCCTGGGACGGATCAAAGGACCACATATCCCGAACCATAACATTGTTGTTGGACCCCGTCACGATATAGGCCTTGTCCTTGTATACAAGCGCTACCGCGCCCCTTCGCTTGGAGAAATTACCCGAAGTCCCCGGCGCAAGCGTCCAGCTGTCGGCAGCAGGATCATACTGATAAAAATCATTCCTGCTGTACCCATTAAAACCCGTACCAATATACCCCTTCCCCTGTAATCCAAAACCTACGGCATCATACCGGGGATCGTGAAAGTCCGCCTTTCGGGTCCATACATGCATCGCCGGATCATAGCAGTAAAAATCCTTGTACACATTGACCACATCATAACCGACACCGACATATCCATAATTACCGATGCTGAAGGCCGCAGCATTGCTCCGCGGTGCGCCCGGAAAATCTTCTATCTGTGTCCAGCCAGTCGCAATGCTGAAGCTCCAGAAATCCTTCAGCCGCCCCAACGAGCCAACAGATTCATTATACCCCAGGCCGACATATGCCACGTCCCCAATGACAAAACTGGCGGCGTTGCTTCGGGGAGCATCGCCTATCGCTGCCGCCTGCACCCAGTTACCCAACTGGGTATTAGGCAGATTGTCCCGGTTACAGGAAAACGAACAGGCCAGGATCGCTAAGAATAAAAGACAAAAAACAGTAGTACTCAGTTTCATATAGGTTTTGTTTAGTAGACAGGGTTAATTACAATTATACATAAACGTTAGTTTTCATACCACAGTCAGGCAGCCGGCAAAGGCCACCGATAGAGCTTCATTCTCATTTTTATTTACTGGATCCGATAGCTAAGAGCGCAGGAGTAAAAATAGTGATGCATGCAGGCTGTTAATGTTTCCTTTAAGAAATGTTAACAGTCTGCTTTCCCGTCCCGCCGGAAAATGGCAGGGAAATTGTAATTGCTATAGTTGTTTCTAAATTTACCCGGTACAATGATCAGTTTAAAATTAGCTCTGGTGTGTTTGGCTCAACTGATGCAATCCACACTTACACGACCCGACAGCACGGCTCCCAGTCTAAATCCGGCACACGACTCTACTGAAGTCGCCCCAGCCTCTGCCCTACCCCACAGGGCCGACGACCAGCCAGCCCGGCCTTTCCCCCAGCATACCCCCTATCGCGTGGGGACTATCCTACCCGACCATATCAGCCGAGAGGTAATGGACGACAGCGTCCGCTCCTTCTACCAGGCATGGAAAGAACATTATATACGCGTAGGCTGCGGCCCGGACGAAGCCTACGTCTGGTTCGAAGGAACAAAAGGAACTAATATCTGCGTTTCCGAAGGCCAGGGTTATGGGATGATGATCGTCGCCCTTATGGCCGGTTACGACCCCAATGCTCAGGCTACCTATGACGCACTGTATCATTTCTATAAATCACACCCCGCCACCACCAGCCCCCATTTAATGGCCTGGACACAGACAAAGGATTGCCAAAGCATAGACGGCGGCACCGCCACCGACGGGGACATGGACATCGCCTATTCCCTGCTGCTGGCCGACGCACAATGGGGCAAACATTCCTCCATTCCCTACCGGGAAGAAGCCCTGGAAATGATCAATGCCATCCGGCACCAGGAAGTCAATCCCGATACCTATATCGTTATGGAAAGCAATGGCTGGACTAAAAGGAGCCTGGACTATTTCGACATGCGGTCTTCCGACTTTATGCCCGACCACCTCCGCGCCTTCCGCAGAGCCTCCGGCGATACATTCTGGGATACAGCTGTCGTCAATAATTACCGGGTCTTCCGTTATCTTCAGGACACCTATAGCCCCGAAGCAGGCCTGGTTCCCGACTTTATCCGGCAGATCCATGTCACAAGCCCCCGGCAATCCTATTTCCCGGCAACCGCCGGAGACGGCCCCGGCGATATCCCGGAGACGACAGCGGTCGAAAAGATCACAGCCGTTCCCGCCCAGCCCCATTATCTTGAATCCCAGTACGATGGCCTGTATAATTTCAATGCCTGCCGCGTGCCCTGGCGGATCGCAGCCGACTATCTTCTCTCCGGCGACCCGCAGGCGGCAGCATTCCTGGCCAGGCTGAATCCCTGGATAAAATCGACCACCAAAGGCAATCCTGATAATATTTCCGCCGGCTACAGACTCTCCGGCGAAGACCTTCCTCACCGTTATTTTGAAGCCCTGTGTTTTATCTGCCCCTTCGCAGTGGCGGCTACAGCCAGTCCCGACAATCAGCAATGGCTGAACAAACTCTGGGATTATATCGTCCACTTCCAGCGCAAAGATTTTGACTACTACGATAATAGCATCAAAATGATCAATATGATCATCCTTTCCGGAAATTACTGGGCGCCATAATTAAAAACGGCCGGTCCCCCGGGACCGGCCGCTGTATACTGGCTTTTCACTGGCAAATATCAATGTATCGGCGATCCGTTCCTGCGCTCCTCGCTGGCTACTTTCACCAGCTGATCGCCCTCTTTGAGATCCCCATAGATCTCCGTCTTACCACCTTCTGAACGCCCTACTTTCACATCCACCCACTGCGCTTTGTGGTCACTATCCACTTTGATCACAAACACCCTTTCCGTAGAGTTCACGATAGCACTGGCAGGCACCACAAACGTACTGTCCTGGGAAGGCATCGGAAGATCGACTTCAGCAACCATACCCGGCAACAGCTTCTTCCCATCGCTGTATACATCCATTTCTATCCGCTCGCTCCGGAGCCGCGTGTCCAGCGCACCAGCCAACCGGTTGACCTTTGCCGTGAATTTCTGATTCGGCAAAGCCCTCACGCTGAATTTCACCTGGTCCTTATTAGACAGGAACCCTGTAAAAGCTTCCGGAACAGAAACTACAAGCCGCAGATGCTTCTGCTCCTGCAGCGTGAACAATGGAAGCTCGGAGCCCTTTCCGGACGGACCCACATAGGCGCCCGGGTTGACATTTCTCGCTGTGATGATCCCGCTGAATGGCGCCCGGATCTCCAGGTATTTCAGGGTCTCGGCGACAGTATTATAAGCTGATTTTGCAGCATCCCACTGGGCCATATCCGATTTCTGACGCGCATCGGCCTGGTCGATGTCGTTCTGACCAATCGTTCCCGGCGTCTTGCTCGTTTCTATCAGACGATCGTAATTCGACTTGCTGGCAATATAGATGGCCTCCTGCGATTTTACTCTCGACAGGGCACTGGCCAGCTGGGTCGTCAGCTCGGGGGCTTCCATCGTTACCAGCAGCTGCCCTTCCTTTACTTCGGAGCCGACATCCACAAACAGCTTCTTTACAAAACTATTCTCCTTGGCATACAGATCCACCTGCTGGTAAGCGATGAGCTCACCGGGAGTGTTGAAATTTGTCGACAGTCTTCCCTTTTGCAGGTCAAAGGTCGCAACAGGAGCGGCCGCGCTATCTGCCTTTGGCGCTTCCTTTTTATCCTTTTTTTCTTCCCCATCAGAGGAAGAACAGCCACTCAACAGACCTACGGTCAGCGCCGCGCAAATCGTGACGGTGGCGACAGTTAATCTTTTATTTCTCATTTTGATGTTCATATAATGACGGTATATAATGTGTACTTTCTTTATCGGAAGGGTCAAGGGAGACCGAGTCGGTCGAGGTCTTATTTTGTACCCATGCAAATATCAGGGGCAGGATGAACAACGCGGCAAAGGTCGATGCGATCAGACCACCGATAACGGCCCGGCCGAGCGGCGCCGCCTGGTCTCCGCCTTCTCCAAAACCCGAAGCCATCGGGATCATACCCACCACCATGGCCACGCTGGTCATAAGGATCGGACGCATACGAACAGCCGCCGATTCCCGCGCAGCATTCAGCGCATTACCGGTCCGCATACGAATGTCTTCCGCATTGGTCACCAGCAACACCGAGTTGGATATCGACACTCCCACAGACATGATCATACCCATGTACGATTGCAGGTTGAGAGTAGAGCCCGTGATCATCAACAAGGCAAGCGAGCCCAATAACACCGCAGGCACCGTACATAAGGTAACCAATGATACCTTAAAAGATTGGAAGTTCGCAGCCAGCATGAGGAAGATAACCACGATAGCCACCAGCAGACCCGTCTGCAGACTGTCCAGGGTGTCTATAAGAACTTCAGACAACCCCTTTACCTCTACATTAAGACCACGGGGCAGCGTACCAAGAGAAGCGATGGCTTTATGTACATCAGTGGACGCCCTGCCCAGATCCACTTTGTTGAGGTTTGCTGTTACCGATAACAGCGGAGTCGCGCCGATATTATCGTCTTCCCCATAGACCGAATCTATTTTGAGGGAGGCGACATCCCCCAGCACCGGACGGGATGTATTCGGCAGTACCGAGATCTCTTTCATATCCTGAAGACTCGTCATCTGGTTTTCCGGAACTTCCACCTGTACAAAATACGAAAGATTGTTCTTATGATCCAGCCATACATTTCTTTCGGTGAAACGGGAAGAAGACGTCGCGGCGATGAGACTACGACCTACAGTTGCTGCATTCACACCCAGCTGCGCAGCCCGGACCCTGTCGATATTGATATCGACAGCCGGATAATGCGTCGCTTGTCCTACCTGTACGTCCCTTAGGTAAGGGATCTCGTTCAGCCTGGCGATGACCTTTTTCGCATATTCCTCGTTCAGCTTCTTATTCTTGCCCGACAGCCTTACTTCGATCGGGGTCGGAGAACCCTGGCTGAGGATCTTATCGGTCAGCTCTATCGGTTCAAAAGAAGCCTTGAACTCAGGGACATCCTGCGCCAGCTTAGCCCGGAATTTCTCCTTTAGGTCATCCATGTTCACCTTGTAGTCTTCTTTCAGACTCACCTGTAAGACCGCTTCCTGGGGACCGGCCATGAACAGGTAGATAGGGTTGGTTGAGAACTGACCGCCGTGCATGCCGACCATCGCGGAGGTGATCTCGATATTATCGGGTCCGACCAGGGTATCCAATACTTTCAGCGTGGCCAGCGTATATTCTTCCGTTCTTTCGATCCGGGTACCATCCGCAGCCCTCAATCGAACCTGGAACTGTCCCGAGTTGGATTTGGGCAACACGTCGCGGCCAATATGGCTGATCAGGAGCCAGGCGCCTAAAAGACCCAGTACGATATAGGCAAGAGCTATCGGAGTGCGGAAACGCAGCAGCCGGTCGAGGAAGCGCAGGAACCGGTTCCTGAATTTCTCAAATCGCGTCAGCTTACCATCCTTGCCGCTGCCATGTTCCAGCGCCTTCATCTTTTCTTCCGCCAGATCATTCTCATCTTCCGGCTTCAGACCAGAGGCCCTGTATTCTTCATCATCAGACGCAAATTCTTTCCCATCCTTGCTCTTATGATGCCCCTTCATCAGGTAGTTGGCAAGAACAGGCACAAATGTCTGGGCCATGATATAGGACGTGATCATGGAGAATCCGATAGCCAGCGCCAACGGCAGAAACAGCGAGCCGGGGATGCCGCTCATCGTAAAGGCCGGTGCGAATACCGCGAGTATACAAAGCAGGATCAGCAGCTTGGAAAAGGCTATCTCCCGGCAGGCATCCCAGATAGCCAGCGCCTTGGGCTTGCCCATCGCCAGATGCTGGTGAATATTTTCGATGGTCACCGTCGATTCATCCACCAATATCCCAATGGCCAGCGAAAGCCCGCTGAGGGTCATGATGTTTATCGTCTGGTGGAAAAGATTCAGAAAGAGTACCCCGGAAATGACGCAGATCGGTATCGTCAGGATAACGATCGTGGCCCCGCGAAGATCACCCAGGAATAACAACACCATCAGACCAGTGAGAATGGCGCCGATCGCGCCCTCGCTCAACAGGTTCTTAACGGCATTGATCACATATACCGACTGATCAAATACATAGTTGAGCTTCACGTCCTCCGGCAGCTGCGCCTGAAATTTCGGGATCGCCTTTTTAAGGTTCTGTACCACTTCCCAGGTAGAGGCCGCCGCAGACTTGGTAATGGGCAGATATACCGAGCGTTTCCCATTGATGAGCGCATAACCGGCTGTGATATCCGCCGCATCTTCCACCGTAGCGACATCCTTCATGTACAGGTTCTGTACCCCATTGGCATATATCGGAATATTCCCAAATTCCTTTACCGTTTCGATGGTGGTATTCGTTGGCGTCAGGTAGTTGAAGTTCCCGATACGAACGTTCCCGGATGGATTCGCCTGGTTGTTGATCCGCAGCGCTTCCACCAGCTGGTCGGGCGTAAGATTATGCGACCGCATGAGGTCCGGGTCGGCCTTGATGACGATCGAACGGACATTACCGCCAAATGGCGCCGGCGAAACCAGCCCGGGTACCTGGCTAAAAGAAGCCCGGACATAAATATTGGCAAGGTCAAGCAATTCATTGTTGCTGCGGGTCGGACTGCTTAAGACCAGCTGACCTACCGGCAGCGTCGATGCGTCAAAACGCAGGATAAAGGGCGGCTGCGAGCCACTCGGAAAGCTCGCCTGGGCCCGGTTGGTATAAGCCGTCACCTCCGCGGCGGCCTGAGCCATATTCGTATTTTCATAAAAGGTCAGCTTCATCAGCGTCAGCCCCTGGATATTCTTCGTTTCAATACTCTTCACCCCGCCTACATAAAGCAGGAGGTTGACATATTGCTTGCCGAAATACGTCTCCATCTGGTCAGGTGTAAAGCCACCGTAAGGATGTGAGATATAGATCACCGGCAGATTCATGTCGGGAAAGATATCGATCTTGATAGTCCGTACCGCGCTGATCCCGAAGAAAAGCAGGGCGGCTACCAGTGTCAGGATAGCAATCGGTTTTCTAAGAGCGCTTCTGATTAATCCCATTGTATGAATGATTCGGTTTAGAATTCATTAAAAAACAAAGTAAAGTCACCACTGGAGGCAGCCTTGAACAGCAGAGCCTGCCATACATTGTTAAAGGCGATGTCCCGCTGCGTCTCCGCCTGGTTCAGTATAAAAGAGGCCGTCGTCACATCGACGATCGTAGCCAGGCCGTTCCTGTAAAGGGTCACTTTCTGCAAATACGCATCACTCGCAGCCTTCACCTGTACCGGGGCTTCTTTGTAATTATCCAGCGCATTCTTTATCCGCGTCTCCGACAGAACGAGCTGCGCCTTCAGCTGCTGGTCAACAAGACCATATTCCTCCTTAAGCCCTTCAGATGTCCATTTCTGCGCAACCACCTGCTGATGGATACGGAGAGGAGTGGTCAGGTTCCACGTGACGCCAACACCAACGACATAGTTGGCCGTACCGAAACTGACACCTTTCAGGTAATCGCTGGTATATGCATTCGGGTTAGCTCCATATGTAGACCCAAAACCTGTACCCCTGTCCTGGAAGACGCCAAAAAGAGAAAAGGTCGGATAGTTAAAGGTTTTCAGATATTTCGCCTGCTCATCGCTGACACTGATCCGCTCGCGGAAGAATTTCAGCAAGGGGTGATTGTCTATCGACTGTGCAGAAGGCGTGTTCATCGCATTGGGTATCCTCGAGACAAAGACGCTGTCCAATAAATAGTTGTTGGAATCAGGCGCCGGCACCTGCATCAGCTGGGCCAGCTGGTTTGCCTGCTCCTGCTGGAATTCGATGGCATTGGTCAACGCAATTTTAGCGTTGGATACTTCTGCATTGGCAAGGGAAGAGTCTACACCAGGATTCAACCCGCTCTTTGCACGGGCTGTCACAACGATCCGGAAGGAGTCCGCCCTGTCGAGATTTTTTCGCTGGGAAACAGTCAGCTTCTGTGCCGCCAGCAGGTTGAGATAGGCAGCCGATACACGGATGCTCTGCTGGAAACGTTCCTGGTCCAGATCGGTCATATCCCTGTTGAGGATCGTCTGGGCGACCTTTGTTTTTTCTTTCGCCCGGCCAAACTGGAAAAAGTCCCAGTTGACATTCGTCAGGTAAAGAGCTCCAAACGCCGCATTCCAGTTTTGATTAGCCAGCACCGGACCCGAAGAGGACACACCGGGGACCTTATAAGCCGCCAACGGGCCAAAGCTGCTGTTGACCGTACCATAATCCTGCTGTGCAGCAAAATTTATATCCGGCAGATATTCCCGCCGTGTTTCCTTGACATTGGCCTGGGAAGCTTTCACATAATTTGACTTGGCCCGTATGGTCCCGTAGTTGGTCAACGCGGTTTGTACTGCCTGTTTGAGCGTCAGTACCTGGGCGCTAGCCCTACCGGCCGATATGCTAAAGAGCAATACCCATAACAGGCCAAAAAGTAACTGTTTTGACATGATAGATGCGCTATTTTTTTTCATTCTTCTTTAATCAAAATTTAATCCCTTACTTATTCATAGGAGTCCGTCAGGGGTTCTGCCAGTAAGGGAGCAGCATGAAATTTATGGCTGCAATGTAGACAACAAAGGGAGCGAAAGATTTTGAAGCAATTTTGAAGCTGAAAGACGAGGCTGAAAACTAATGGTCACTATATGCAGACCCGAACGAAATTCGTAATTGATATCAAAATGGCTCAGATCGCAGATCTGGCGTACGATTGCCAGCCCTATGCCGATGGAGTCGCTACCGGGATTCCCCTTTTTGAACCGTTCAAATAATTCAGTAGTTGGGACCTGCGGCTCCTGGCCCGTATTGGCGATGACCAGACCTTCACGGGTCAGACTGACAAAAATGAGCCCCTGGCTGCCCTCAATCGGCGCATTGTGCCGGATCGCATTGCTAACCAGATTAGATAACAGGAGATCTGCAAGGGATGCATGCAGGGGAACATATATTTTATCCTCTATATCCGTCTGTAATGTCAGCGACTTCATCTCCATCAGCTCCGCAAACGAACTCAGCGCTTCCCGCATCAACCTGCTGATGCAGACAGGTTCCTTTGCTTCATATTCCTGGTTCTCCAGCTTGGTCAGCAGGGTCAGCGAGCTATGGATCCGGCTGAGCCGTTCCAGCGCATTCTGCATCTCGGCAATAAGTATCGCCTGCTCGTCCCGGATATCCGATTCCATCAGCAGGTCCAGCTTGCCACGGATAATGGCCGTCGGCGTTTGTAATTCATGAGAGGCGTTCTCCGTAAATTCTTTTAGCGACTGATAATCCTCCCGGGCCTTATCAGTCATTTTCGTCAGGAACTCATTTAGCTCCCGGAACTCAGATGTCCGGGTACGCGGAAGATGGATAGGCGCCTTTTGCTTGAGATCAAAAGACTGGATCATTCGCATCGTTCGTTTGAAAGGCGCCAGGATATATTTGGAGATCAGCCCACCGGAGATCACAACCAGTACCAGCAGCAACAGCAGGATCCATTTGAAGGAATCCACAACCCCAGGCAACAGCTGATAAAAGGAAGGGATAAAAGAATAGGTGGTGATCCGATAGTGCGATCCCTTGATCGTATAAAAAGAAGTGACGACCAGCTTGAATTCGTTGCTCTGGAACTCCGGATTCCAGCCCGTTCCCCGGGTGTAAAAGGAAGCGACACCAACGGGTACTGAGTCTTCGGGTATCGTAGCTATCGTCGCCCTTTTTCGGGTAGGATGCTCCGTATAGTCCCCCCCCTGCTGGATCTGCTGGGCAATGATATCATTCAGCCGTTGGTGCCGGACCACTTCCACCCTGCTGATCTTCCACTGGATCTCATAATAGACGATGGCGCCCCCGATAAGAAGCACAACCAGCATAATGCCGAAATACCAAAGCGTGAATTTTGTTGTTAGCCTCATTCCTGCTTATGCGAATTAAATTTATATCCCAGCCCATACACCGTACTGATATAATCCATCCCGCCTGCATTGCTGATCTTTCGCCGCAGGTTCTTTACATGCTGGTACACAAAATCGAAATTAGCCAGATTATCCGTATAATCCCCCCACAAATGAGCCGCTATCGCCTGCCTTGACAGAACCCTGTTCTTGTTGACAAGAAAATACAGTAACAGATCAAATTCCTTGGGCGTCGTATCCAATAATGTCTCATTGATACGCGCCTCAAAAGTATCGGTATTCAGACTGATCTCGTTAAACTCCACGATACTCGCCCCACCCAGGTTCTTCCGCCGGTACACTGCGCGTATCCGCGCATGCAGCTCCGCCAAATGAAAAGGTTTGGTGATATAGTCATCCGCCCCCTTCTCCAACCCGATGATCTTGTCGTCCAACGCATTTTTTGCGGAAATGATCAGCACATTACTTTCCTTATGCTCAGCCCGGATAAGATTGAGCAGACTGATACCATTGCCATCCGGCAACCCGATGTCCAGCAGGATACAGTCGTACTGAAAAAATCCAAGCTTTTCCTTTGCTCCTTCCAGCGTCTCGCTGGTTTCACAGATATATCCCTCCCTACCCAGGAAATCGTGGATATTCCGGGCAAGTTCCTGGTTATCTTCGATGATCAACACCTTCATATAATGCTATATATTACGAAAATTAGCGCTATTCTCGGAAAACATTTTGAAGCAACCTTGAAGCATCTATCTATACCCCCTCGCCTGCAGGTGAAACAGCTCAGCATATCTTCCATCGCGCGCCAGCAATTCCTCATGACTGCCTATCTCCAATAACTCGCCCTTGTCAAGCACCAAAATACGGTCCGCCATCCGCACCGTGGAAAACCGATGCGAGATCAACACAGCCGTCCGCCCCTTCGTCAGCTCGGCAAAACGCTGAAAGACCTCATATTCCGCCCTTGCATCCAGCGCAGCCGTAGGCTCATCCAAAATGAGCAGCTGGGCATCCCGCATATAAGCCCTCGCCAATGCCACCTTCTGCCATTCCCCACCCGAGAGATCCACTCCCTGTCCAAACCAACGGCCAAGCTTCTGATCATAACCGGCAGGCAGTTTCTCGGCCAGCGCATCCGCCAGACTTTGCCGCGCCGCCGTCTCTATCAGCACACGATCTTCCTTATGCGCGATATTCCCGACGGCAATATTCTGCGCCATGGTCATCTGATAGCGTAAATAATCCTGGAAGATAACCCCCACATGCCGCCGCAGATCCTCGGGATCATATTCCCGAAGATCCACCCCATCCAGCAATATCCGGCCTTCAGTGGGATCATAAAGCCGGGTCAGCAGCTTGATCAGAGTGGTCTTGCCTGCACCATTTTCTCCCACCAACGCCAGCTTTTCGCCAGCTCTGAGAGTAAAGGTCAGATGACGGTTGGCCCAGCGTTCAGAGTTGAAATACCGGAAACCGACATTCTCAAAGCTAAAACCCTCCTTTACCGGGTCAGGAAAAGGCCGGGGCTGTGCCACAGGCTTTATCCGGGGCTCGATCTCAAAAAACTCAAAGAGATCCTGCAAATAGATGGCCCCCTGCGAAACACTGGTAAACCGCGAGAGTATCCCCTCCAGCAAACTCCGCAGCTGGCGGAAGGACCCGGCGAGAAAGACCAGGTCACCAATAGACAAACTCCCATGTATGGCCCGAAAGATGATCACCACATAAGCAGAGTAATAACCCACACTTCCCAGCAAGGCAAAAAAAGTCCCCCAGCCCGAACGCCGGATCGCCAACGAACGGCTGTCCACATAGAATTTATCCGATAAAGACCGGAACCGGTCGACCAAAAAATCCGATAAGCCAAAGAGCTTCACCTCCTTGGCCGTCTCATCGCTGGCTCCCAAAAAACGGAGATAGTCCAGCTCCCGCCGCTCAGTCGTCTGCGACCGGGTAAGCGCATAGCTCTTGTCATTAAAATAGGATTCTCCTAAAAATGCCGGCACCACCGCAACCAATAATAAAAGGATGAGCCAGGGGTTAAAAGCCATCAGACCCACAGCCAGAAAGCCCATGCTGATCAGATCCTGCACCTGCCCCAATACCTGCGAAAGCAAAACCGTCCGGCCATTGGTCTGCTGACGCGCCCTTTCCAGCTTGTCATAAAAAGTAGAGTCTTCAAACTGGTCCAGATCAAGCTGTGCCGCATGACGCATGATCCGGACTGAAGTAAAATTTGCAAACTTCTCACCTAACAAGCTATCCATCAGCGAAATAGCCCGTGCCAGCCCATCCGACAGCAAGGCCAGCCCAAATTCAAGGGCCACCAGCTCCCAGAGAAAGTGGAGACCGTTGCCCACACCCCCTGTTTTTGCCAGGATCACCACCTCGTCGATGATCAATTTTCCAACATATAAAATAATTACAGGTATTGCCGACCGGGCTATGCGTAACAGACAGTTAGCTATCATAATACCCGGACTCGTCTCCCATACCAGCCGAAAGAAACGGGGGAGATTACCCAAAGCATTGATCCGCTGTTTCCAGGTTAGGGGTTCTGACGGTTTTGGAGTCCTTATTCTTGCCATTGTGTCTATAACAATTTTATATTGATCCAGTTTACTTGTATCTGGCAAAGCTAGCCCCCACTAAGAAAATAATTATTGATTGCAATCGGTTACATCTAATAAAAATAACAGTAAATTTCATCTCAATGGAATAACCATTGCCTATACATATGAAAAAGCTCTTTTCCCTTTTTGTCCTCACGGCAATCATCGCCGGTTATAATTCGTGTCATTCCGGCAAAACGACCGATTCAGCAGAATCATTCCCCTTCAGGGACACCAGTCTCTCCCTCGACCAGCGGGTCAACGACCTCGTAGGTCGTATGACGCTGGAGGAAAAGATCGGCCAGATGATGAATGCCGCCCCCGCCATCCCCCGTCTCGGCATCCCTGAATACAACTGGTGGAACGAATGTCTGCACGGCGTAGCCCGGGCAGGTCTGGCCACGGTCTTTCCACAAGCCATCGGACTCGGGGCAGCCTGGGACGAAGATATGCAGCTCCGGGTGGCAACCGCTATTTCGGACGAAGCCCGCGCAAAACATCATGACTTTGCCCGTAAAGGCAAACGCCTGATCTACGAAGGACTCACCTTCTGGTCACCCAACATCAATATCTTTCGGGATCCCCGCTGGGGCCGCGGTCAGGAGACGTATGGAGAAGATCCCTATCTTACCGGCAGACTGGCTGTCCAGTTTATAAAAGGACTGCAGGGCGATGATCCAAAGTATTACAAGACCATTGCAACCGTTAAACATTTTGCCGTCCACAGCGGACCGGAACCCGAACGTCATTTCTTCGATGCCCAGGCCGACGAGCGCGACTTCCGTGAAACCTATCTGCCACAGTTCGAAATGGGGATAAAGGAAGGTAAGGCCTATTCCGTAATGTGCGCCTACAACCGCTATCATGGCGAGGCCTGCTGCGGCAGCAGCCGGTTGCTGACCACTATCCTGCGTAAGGAATGGAACTTCCCCGGCTACGTCGTCTCCGACTGTGGCGCCATCGATGACATTTATGAGCACCATAAGATCGTGGCCACCCCCGAAGAAGCCGGTGCTCTCGCCGTAAAAGCAGGCTGCGACCTGGAATGCGCGACGACCTATACCCACCTGAAGGAGGCTGTCCAAAAAAAGATCATCACCGGGGCAGAGATCGATATTGCGGTCAAAAGACTTTTCACAGCACGTTTCAAGCTGGGTATGTTCGACCCTGAGTCCAGCGTAAAATATGCTAACATTCCCTTGTCGGTACTGGACAGCAGGGAACACAAAGAGCTGGCTCTTGAAGCCGCCCGCAAATCCATCGTTCTCCTGAAGAACGATGATCACCTCCTGCCCCTTAAAAAGGATATCAAAACCCTGGCCGTCATCGGCCCAAATGCCGACGAATGGACTATGCTGCTCGGAAATTACAACGGACTGCCATCCAAAGCCATCACTCCCCTCCAGGGCATCCGCGAAAAATTGGGCCCCGGCAGCAAAGTACTTTACGCCAGAGGCAGCGAGCTGGTCGAAGGACTGCCCAGCTTCGAAAAGATCCCTGGTTCAGTCCTTTTCCATGGACCGGAAAAAGGATTACAAACCGATTATTATAATAACAGGGAATTTACCGGCGGCATTCTTTTCTCCTCAGTGGATTCAGCCCTCGATGTCAACTGGAACGAAGGTTCCCCGCGGAAAGATATGAACGACGACAACTTCGGTGTCAAATGGACCGGAGAGATCAGACCCGAACAAACCAGTGTTTATCAGCTAGGCATCATTACCACCTGTAAGGTCAACCTGTACCTGAACGACAGTCTGATCGCCAATACCAGCTATCATTTCCGGGATGAATTCAACGATCCCAGACTGAGAAAGTCCAAACCCATTTCTCTTATAGCAGGGAAAAAATACCGGCTGCGAATAGAGGCGGGAGAGTCTTACGGCGATGCCCGCGTGCAGTTGGTCTGGTCGCGGCAACACCTCAATATTCGCGAAGAGCTGAAAAAAGAAGCCCTTGTCACCGCCCGGCAGGCCGACGCTGTAGTACTTTGTATGGGACTTTCTGCACGGCTGGAAGGAGAAGAAATGGATGTGGATGTAGCCGGCTTTAAAAGCGGCGATCGCACGACGCTGGACCTGCCCAAAATCCAGGAAGACCTGATCCGGGAGATCACAGCGCTTGGCAAACCCGTCGTCCTCGTCCTGCTGAACGGCAGCGCCCTTTCCGTCAACTGGGCCGAAAAGAACATCCCGGCAATTGTCGAAGCCTGGTATCCGGGTCAGGCAGGCGGTCAGGCCCTGGCAGATGTGCTTTTCGGCGACTATAATCCTGCAGGCCGTCTTCCCGTAACCTTTTACGCCGGCCTCGGCGACCTGCCCGCATTCGGCGACTATGCCATGGCAGGAAGAACCTATCGCTATTTTAAAAAACCCGTGCTCTATCCATTTGGTTACGGCCTGAGTTATACAACCTTCCGGTATGACAGTCTCCACGTCGGAATAAATGCAAAACCCGGTGATAGTGTACAGGTATCCGTAGCCGTAAAGAATACCGGAGAGAGGGCCGGTGACGAAGTGGCCCAGGTCTATGTCTCGGCACTGGATGCCAAAGTCCCGGTCCCCCTTCGCTCACTCCGGGGATTCCGCCGTATCCACCTGTTGCCCGGAGAGACAAAGACCCTTAAATTTGCTATCGCGCCCGAAGCCTTTACCGTCATAGATGACAAAATGCAAAGGGTGGCATTGAAAGGAAGGTTCACCGTAGCAGTCGGCGGCAGACAACCGGATGTATTAAGCAACGGCACCTCTAATATCGTGAGTATAACCTTTCCAAAGGATTAAATTATGGCATACCACTTTCGATCCATTATCACTTTCTTCGTCGCGAGCCTCACGACCTGCCAGGGCCAGGCTCAGTCTCAAACTCAAGCCCCCATCCGCCTTATCACCCTCGACCCCGGCCATTTTCATGCCGCTCTGGTCCAGAAATCCATGTATGGCGACATCGACCCCATCGTACACGTCTATGCGCCGGCAGGCCCGGACGTCCAATCTCACCTGGACAAGATAAATGCATACAACAGCCGGGAAAAAGATCCGACACACTGGGTAGAAAAACTATATACCGGCGATGACTTTCTCCAAAAGATGATCAGCGGGAAGGCGGGCAATACAGTGATCCTTGCCGGCAACAACCTCCGGAAGACCTCCTATATCCTCCAGTCTCTGCAAGCCGGGTTTAACGTGCTGGGCGACAAACCCATGGTCATAGACGATCATGCCTTCACAAACCTGCAGCAGGCCTTCGACATGGCAGCAGCACATAAGACCATCCTCTATGATATCATGACCGAACGTTATGAGATCACCAGCATCCTGCAACGCGAGCTGGCCATGGATCAATCCGTCTTCGGCACGCTGGAAAAAGGCAGCCCGTCCAATCCCGCCGTCATCGGCGAGAGTATCCATCGCTGGTACAAATATGTTTCCGGTAATGTCCTCACACGCCCGGCATGGTTCTTCGACGTTGCACAACAGGGCGAAGGCATCGTCGACGTGATGACACATCTTGTCGACCTCGTACAATGGGAGTGTTTTCCCGACCAGGTCCTGGATTATAAAAAAGATGTGACCGTCAACAGCGCAAGACACTGGACGACCGATCTTACACTTTCCCAGTTTAAGACGCTCACAAAGGAGGACAGATTTCCCGACTATCTGAGGAACAACGAGGATACGATCCTGAAAGTGTATGCCAACGGACAGATCGACTACCAGCTGCGCGGCGTCTATGTCCGCACCACAGCCACCTGGACCTATAAGGCCCCCGCTGGCGCAGACGACACCTACTCCTCCCTGATACGCGGCAGCAAGGCCAGTCTGATCATCCGCCAGGATGCAGAACAACAATACCACTCCACCCTCTATATCGAGCCTGTCAATGGCGACACCGCTTATGAACAGACGCTGACAAAACAGTTTGCCGGCTTACAAAACAAATACCCCGGTATTTCTCTAAAAAAAGATACCAGGGGCTGGGAAGTGATCATCCCCGACAGCTACAAGGAAGGACATGAAGCACATTTCGCCCGTGTAACCGAAAAATTCCTGGGATTTGTAAAGAACAACAATATGCCCGCATGGGAAGTGCCGGGCATGATCGCCAAATATTACACGACGACAAAGGGACTCGGGCTGGCCCGCAGGAACGGGACACCTGCGGATACAATGGTCGCACAGGTTGCCACAAAGCTCCATGGCGCCACCCGCGACCTTTCCCTGCTGGATGTAAAGGTCTTCTCCCTTGCCCCTGGACAGACCGCCGTAACAGCCCAATTTGCCACAACAGGCCAGGCCATCGCAGTCGGCGGATCATCCTCATCCGACAAGCTCATCATCATCAAAGAAGGTTCCCTAAAAGTTTCGTCCGGCAGTCTCTCCAAACTCCTTGGCCCCGGCGGCATCGCTCTCTTTCCCGCCGGCGACAAAATGTCGTTGACCAATACCGGTACTGCCCCCTGTAGTTATTATGTCTTCAATTTCAGGTCCCGGACAACCCTTGACCGTGAAAGAGCATTACAGGCAGGCCCACCCATCTTCCTCGACTGGACCGAAATGCAGATGAAACCAACAGACAAGGGAGAAAGCCGCCAGATCTTCAACCGGCCCGTTGCCTGGCTGAGCAAAATAGACATGCACGCCACTACCCTCAACGAAGGCCAGATCAGTCACCCGCCACATACCCACCGGAATGAAGAGATCATCCTCATGCGCTCAGGAAATGTGCAGATGTATATCGGCGGAAAATATTACCCCGCCAAAGCCGGCGACATTGTCTTTTTGACCTCCGGCACACCGCATAACCTCGCGAACAAAACCAACGGACGCTGCGAATATTTTGCTCTTCAATGGCAACAATGATAAGAACACTTTTTTTTATATTATTCCCGCTGATCGGTCTGGCTCAAACCTTAGAATACGATCATTCTTTGCCCTCCGCTGCCTATGCAGCGGAACGGCTACAAAAGGCGCTGGCAAAAAAAAACACTCCCAATTTTACCATTCGCCTGATCATTGACAGCACCCGGTCTGGTGCAGAATCTTATTCCATCGATCCGGGGCCGCAAACTAACACCATCACAGGCCAAAACATCACCATCACCGGCGGCGATGCCCGGGGCCTCATCTATGGCAGCCTCGCGCTGGCGGAAGCAGTCGCCAACGGCCAGGCACTCACCCGTGTGCGTCACTCCACCGGACAGCCACATCTCCCTTTCCGTGCCATAAAATTCGATCTGCCCTGGGATACTTACCGGCACAGCTATGCGCTGGATCAGCACCTCTCCACCTGCCGGGATACGCTCTTCTGGCAGGCCTTCCTGGATATGATGGTCGACAACCGCTTCAACGCGCTGACCCTGTGGAATCTTCATCCCTACCCCTTTATGATCCGGGCCCGCAATTTCCCCGAAGCCTGTCCCTTCAGCGATACGGAATTAAAAGAATGGCAAACACTCTTCCACAGCATCTTCCGAATGGCGCAGCAACGCTGCATTGATACCTACCTTATCCCTTTCAATATCTTTGTTAGCCCGGAATTCGCGAGAGCCCACCAGGTAGCCCTCGACAACCTCGGCCATCATTTCTTTGTCAACGGAGATACCACCGGCATTATCAGAAGATACACAAAAGAGTCCGTTACCCAGGTCCTGCAGGAATATCCGGAGCTCAGCGGCTTTGGTCTGACCCTCGGCGAAGGTATGGGAGGTATGACCCCACAGCAACGCGAAGACTGGATGAAAGAAACAATAGTAGCCGGCATGAAGGCCGCAGGCAGAAAAACGAAACTGATCCACCGCATCCCGTTCTCCAGCGGCACCGGCTCCCTGGGCATCACCAGTCTGGCCACAGAACAGCTGACCCGGAAAGCCATCGATGAAGAAGGGGACCTGCCTTTTCTCGAAGGACCGGTCTGGGCCGACCTCAAATACAACTGGTCCCATCCGCTGTCTACAACCAAACTGATCAAGGTACATGGCGGAAAACTCTACGATACGTACTTTACCCCCCCACCCGCCAGCTACCGCATCGTCTGGACAGCACGCAACGAAGACTTCTTCTGTCTGCGCTGGGGAGTGCCCGATTTTATCCGCGCTCACCTGGCCGTCAATGGTCAATCCTATGTAGGCGGATATTTCATCGGCTCTGAGACCTATATCCCCGCCAAAGATTATTTCACCGCCCTGCCGGGTCCCGTCGACTGGCGCTATGCTTTCCAACGGCAATGGCTATACTATAAGCTCTGGGGACGCCTGCTCTATGATCCCGCAACACCAGACAGCATCTTCCGGGCGGAATTCATCCGCCGGTATGGCCGGCAGGCGGCTCCCCTGCTGGAAGCCGCAGCGCTGGCAGGAACGACGCCGCTTCGCCTTGGTTCAGATTTTGACTTTACCTGGGATTTTTCGCTCTATAGCGAAGGTTTTCTTGCTCTCGACACCAGCACCAAACGCGTGGACTATATTTCCGTCGACCGGCTGATCCATCAGCCACCCGCCGATCCCGACTATGTATCCGTCGCAGCTTATATAGATAGCACGATGGCCGGTTTCACCTTTGGCCCAAACCGGATGACACCGCTGAGATTAGCCGATCGGCTGGAAAAAGACTGCCAAAAAGCGCTGTCTTTGGTAAAAGATATAAAAGGATCGCTTTCTCTCCGCTACGAAGTAGCGGACATCCGCACCTGGGCCTGGCTCGGTCTTCACTTCGCTCACCAGGTACGCGGCGCCGTTGCGCTGGAGCGTTATAGAAAGAAAGGCGATCCGGCCGATCAAAAAAAAGCAATAGCCTTCCTCCAATCTGCCCTCAAAGACTGGGACACCGTCATTGCCATTACCCGCCCTCTTTATAAGGATATGCCCCTTACCCATCTCAGCGAACAGAATGGCGTCCGGTCCAAAGAAAATGCACAGCTCCGCTGGCACTGGTCTATGACCCGGCCGGACGTAGCCCGCGACATCGACATCGCCAAAAAAGCAGCGCCCGACAAATAAAAGCCCGCTTGATGACACCCGGCCAACAACAGTGCGCGCACCATTAAATCAGTGTTATCGCGCTTCCGGCTTATAATAAGTCAGCGCTTCCGGCATCAGCTCCTGTAATTTCCCGATGCGGCTGGTATCCGCCGGATGGTCGCTCAGCAGAACCGGCGGCTTCTGTCCGCCCAATGCCGCCATACGCTGCCAGAAAGGAATGGCTTCGCGGGGATCATATCCTGCCATAGCGGCAAAGATCAGTCCATAATGATCGGCCTCATACTCATACTTACGTGAATAAGGAAGGATGACAGCGACCTGTGCGGTTGGCGCATATACCTGGTTAAAGATATCCGCTGTCGCCGGATTACCTCCCAACGCCACACCCCCTACAATCCCGATACCCTGTGCCAGCATTTGATTGCTCATCCGCTCCCGGCCATGACCCGCCACGGCATGCGTGATCTCATGCCCCAGGACAATGGCCAATGCCGTCTCATTTTTTGTGACCGGCAACAAACCGGTATACACCACGACCTTCCCTCCGGGCATACACCAGGCATTGATCTCTTTGCTCTCTACCAGGTTGAACTCCCAGGTATATCCTTTTAGCGCATCTGGCGACCCATGATCAGAATAATACTGCCCTATGGCATCCGCAATACGCCGGCCTACCCTTTTCACCATTTCCCCGTCAGCATTCGTGGCAGGGACAACCTTATTGGAACCAAGAAATTTCTGGTATTCTGTCAGGGCCAGAGACTGCACCTGCTTCTCCGAGACCAGAGTCAGCTGACTGCGACCCGTAATAGGATTACGATGACAGGAAGTGCCTGCCAACAGGGCTGCTCCGGTTAGCACAGCCACAACGAATTTATTCACGGTGTTTTTGTTTAAATTGCGCCAGATACCATTCAAGTACGTGAAAGCAAAATTACTAAAAGTCCCCAAGACTCCCGCTCAATCTTTCAGTGTCAGGGAAGACCGGGACCCATTCATCAACAACCGCTGGCATTATCATGCCGAAGTGGAGCTGATCTTTTTCCATGAAGGCAGCGGCACACAGTTCGTAGGCGATCATATCAAACGCTTTCAACCCGGTGACATTATCCTCGTCGGACCCAATCTACCCCATTACTGGCGATACGACGACATCCATTTTGAAGCAGCAGAGAAATGGCCCGTCCATTCCACCGTCATCCATTTTTCAGAGAATTTCTGGGGGGAAGCCTTTCTCCATCTCCCCGAAACAAAACAGATCCGCAGCCTGCTGGAAAAAGCAAGACGCGGCATCCTCGTCAGCGCAAAAGAGGAACAACATATCCCTGGTCTGATAAAAAAGATCCGCTCCGCAGAAGGCGTGAGCCGCATCATCGCCCTGATCGAATGTCTTTCGGCCTTTACCGGCTCGGGACATCTATTGCTACTGTCGTCCATGGGCTTTCGCCATGATTTTGCAGAGTCGGAGAACGACCGCATCAATGCCATTTACGATTATTCCTTTCGTCATTTCACCCGCTCTGTCTATCTCCACCAGGTGGCTTCCGTCGCAGGACTGGTCCCCAATTCATTCTGCCGGTATTTTAAGTCCCGTACCGGCAAGACCTATACGCAGTTTCTCACGGAGATCCGGATCGGCCACGCCTGCAAACTGCTGCTCGACAACCGCATCAGCATCAAGCAGCTCTGTTATGAAAGCGGCTTCAACAATTTCACCTGCTTCCACAAAAACTTCAAATTATTGACAGGAAAAAGCCCACAGGCCTATCAAAAGGAACATGGGATCAGCTAATGGATCCTCTGGAGCCCCGGCACCTTTGCGCTGCAACCTTCAGCTAGTTTACCCTTCCTTTTTCATCCTCCGCACCCGTAGACCGTTGCCGGGTCGCTTTCAATTTGTCATTTCCAAAGCTGCGGGAATACGTCAACCGTACAGCGGGAAACACGAACTTCAGCTCATCCCGCAGGACCAGGTTCAGGTCGGGCCGGTTGACGGAAAGATCAAACTTCATCGTATTCAGGATATTACTGTAAGTAAGCCGGAAATTATTTTTGCCCATTTTCTTTTGTACCCCGACATCAAGACTACCATAAGCAGCCGTCCTATAGATCCCAAATACCGAAGCAGACTGATAAAACCCCGAGAGCTCAAAAGAGACATCCTTTGGCAGCCTGAACGTCTGGGCCATATTGATATTAAGATCCTTCTGATCGATCTGTAAAGGACTCTTCTGATAAATGGCGCTGATCCTGCTCCATACTCCGATGACATTTACCGATATATTCCACCAGGGTTTGGGGTTAAGAGGAATGGTGAGCACGGCCGAAAAGATCTTGCTGTTCTCCAGGTTAGTCGCGCTCAGCGTCTCGATATTGGTGACGGAGTCGATGCTAGGACTAAAATTGGCGATAGTGCCTTTTTCATAGGTATAGGAAAAGGAAACCATATACTTCTTGTAGGAATAGTCCGCCTTTACTGCATCCGACAAAGAAGGCTGCAAAGCCGGATTGCCGGAGAAGAAGGTTGTCGGATCGATAAAGATGACAAAGGGAGCCATGTCTCTGAACGTAGGACGGGTAATTCGCCGGCTATAGGCAAAACCCAACGTATTATCCGCATCAAGCCTCCGGGTGACATAAAAGCTGGGGAAAAGATTTCCATAATGCCGGTCGACAATATTTTTCACCGAATCCGATCCCAAATTCGAATTTGTGTATTCATAACGAAGCCCGGCTTTGAGTTCTGTCTTCGGATCAGCGGTCACATTGAAGGAGGCATACGCGGCCCCGATATTCTCATTCAGCGTATACTTTGCGGAAAAGCCCGGGTCTGCAACCCAGTCATTCTCCTTCAACCTGTCGATCTGCACATCGTTGTGAAAGTTGGAGACAGTACTTTTCAGACCAGCTTCCATGTTTACTTTTTTTCCAAGCTGCCGGGAATAGTCGGCGGCATTCACCAGGAAACGGATAGGGGTGATCTTTGTGCTTCTGATCTGCTGCTGAAAAAGAAATTTCTCGTCTCCATCATAATAGTTGTTCTGATAGCTGACAGGATTATCATCCCGATAATGCAGATAGTCCACATTGAAGGACAGCTTATCCCCTTCCCCAAACGTGTGTTGCAAATTGAGATTGGCCCCATAATTCGTCCAGTGATTCTTTTCCGTATTGGCAATTCGCAGGGTCGTATCTTCCCGTTGGTTGATAATGATGGAGCCGACATTGTTGGCATCCATGGTCCATTTATTATTATACCCGGAAAAGAGAACCCCGATGACAGTCTTTTTATTTACCTGGTAGTCCATTCCCAGACGCACATTGTGATTTCGTTGTACGGTGTTGCGATAAGTATAGGTATAATTTTCAGTCACCAGTTCCCCGTTGTTCACCTTGTGATAAAAAGGCCAGTCCTGCTCCGCATGTACACGGGAGAAGCTATAGTCGCCATAGATGTTGATCCTCCCCTGCCGGTGATTGAAATTGAAACTGGCCTGTGGCATGTCCCGGTTACCATACCCCAGCGTACCGGAAAAAGAGCCGTTGGTTCCATACGAATCGTTGACTTTCAGCACTATATTGATATACCCCGCATTACCTTCGGCGTCCAGGTTGGCGGGCGGCGTAGTGATCAGCTCTATTTTTTCAATATTGCCCGCAGGCATACCCGACAACATCTGGATAACAGCAGATATAGGCATACGATTGATCTTGCCATTGATCATGACTACCACTCCGTTCTTGCCGCTAAGTGAAATGGAATTGTTCTGACGGTCTATTATCACCCCCGGCGACCGTTCGAGCACATCCAGGATCGTACTGCCCGTCGCCGTAATATTTCCTTCGACGTTGACGATCATCCGGTCGATCTTTTGCTCGAACAGGGGCTTTTTGGCCGTCACCGTAACATCGGCCATCTGCTGGCTTGCCTGGGCCAGGATCTGTGTACCCAGATCCTTTTTCTCTTTGTCCGAGACAGCCAGGGCCGGGCTGTATACCTTTTCATAACCGGTAGCGGAAAAACTCAGGATATAAGAGCCAGGCCTGACATTCCCAAAGGAATAGATCCCCTGACCATTGGTAACCATACCCTTTGCCAGCGAAGAGTCTGCCGGATGCAATAAAAGTACATTGGCACCAGCCAGCGGCTTATTCGACCGGTCCAGCACCACGCCATGGATTATTCCCTGTCCATAGCCACAATGATAGACCAGGAATAAACCGAACAGAAAAGCATTTAGCTTAAGCATGCTTTGGTTATTTGTGTTTATCAAAAAAACCTATGTCCAGAGTAAGCAATAATGAAGTTTCTCAGATCGGTGACCATTCAATCAGAAGGTAGTCGGACGGGAGGCAGGAAGAGGTAGAGGATATAAAGCTACACAAAAAAAAAGCCGGCCCAAAATTAAATGGACCGGCCCTCGCCGCTGTTTACCCAACGGCATAGCTAAGCTTTTCTATGGCGCCTGTACCGTACGGATCTGAGAGGTATGAGCACTAAAATACCCAAGGGCATTGCCTACCAGATTAGTGACCGGATTTGACGGCACCGCGTTCTGATTATCCCCGGTCGCACTTTGCTCCGCACTAAACCAATATGCATGCGCCGCCTCATCAAGACATTGCATCTCAACAGTTACCGTATCCCCACTTTTAATCTTATCCTTATCTTTTGTATTCGGGTCCAGGTAGAGCTGGACATCCTGGGTGCGTCCCGCAGTCAGCTGATTATCAGCCGTATAGAGCTGTTTTACCTTCACCCCGTTGATCCATTGAACGAATTGATAATAATGCCCTGCGTCAGTGGGATCGGTATAGACGACATTAGCCAGCTTATAGATTGTGCCAAAGATCTGCTCATCGGCGATATAAAGGTTGTCGAAGTTGACCTGTACCGGCAGGGTAGAGACGGAGGTTACGGTATCTCCATTCGAAACGATCTGTAAATGATAAGTAACCCCTGTTTGTGCAACCAGCGAAGGCGCGATATAGGTACCCGGCGTGGATTCCGTCAGTGTTGTCGTATTCCCGGTATTGTCCGAGATGAGGACAGAAGCTCCGCTGACAGGCGGGAAATTATTGTCTGCATCAAAGTTCGCCGTCTGGCTGAGCACGACCTGGCAGCCACCCGTCTGGTTGGTAATATCGGCTTCCACTACCAGCCTTTTGGCAGCATTGTGCAGGTCGAGCGATATCACCTTGCGGCAGGAAGCCGTCAGACCTATGACAACAAAGAAAAGAATATATTTTATCGGATAGAGACGCATACGCTTAAAATTTAAAGTTATAGGATATGGAAGGAACAATACCAAACAGGGCCGTACGTACAGCCTGTGTCTTATCCGCATTATCCGGGTCCTGCTGAAACTGGATGACATAGGCATTCTGACGGGCATACGCATTATACACGCTGAATGCCAGTTCGGAAGAGAACTTCTTCTTTTGCTTCAGCTGACAGGTAGCGCCAAGATCAAGACGATGATAAGCCGGCATACGATAGCCGTTGCGCTCGGTATAGTAGAAAAGCACCTGGTCCCCGGAACGATATTTTCCCGCCGGGAAGGTGACGGCATTCCCCGTATTGTAAACCCAGTTGGCAGACAACGACCATTTTTTATTCAGCTTATACATGGCTACGATGGCGATGTCATGCGTTCTGTCCTGTGTGGCATTATACCAGCGGTCATTGTTGATACCGTTGATCTGTTTTTCCGTCTTTGACAGCGTATAGCTCACCCATCCCGTCAGCCGGCCAACCTGCTTGCGCAAAAGTCCTTCGATGCCATAAGCTCTTCCCTTACCAAAAAGCAGCTCGGATTCAATAGCATTCGTATTGCTAAAGACATCGGCACCATCCCGGTAATCCACCTGGTGCTGCATCGTCTTGTAATAGGTCTCCACCGTCAGCTCGTACACATTCCCCGGCAGGTTCTTGTAGTACCCCACCGACACCTGGTCGGATATTTCCGGCCTGATGATATTGGTGCTCGCTACCCATTTATCAGTAGGACTCGAAGATGTGGAGTTGGCCAGCAAATGTAGGTTCTGTACGTTACGGACATACGAAGCCTTGACTGATGTCGTCGTGTTCAGCTGAAGGCTGGCGGCCAGCCTTGGCTCGAAGTTCAGATAGGTCTTTACGACCGCCCCATCCGCATAATGCAGGGTATCGAGGATCGTTCCGCTTGCCTGATCGACATTGTAAAAGTCGCCCTTGCCCAGGATGGTGAATCCCGTCAATCTGCCGCCGTACGTAATATTCAGGTTATCTGTCGCCTTCCAGGTATCGCTGGCGTATACGGCGTTCTCCAGCGAATGCCGTCTCTGCAGGATGCTGGCGTTGATTCCTGAATTCGCAGTATTGGGTGTCACCTCTCCGGGTCTGATCTCGTGATAGATGCTGTTGACGCCCAGCCGCAACGTATTCCTGCTGTCGGCGTACCACTGCAGCTCTTCCTTTATATTCCAGTCCCTGATCTGGGAAAAGATATTCAGGTTATAGCCTCCGCTGTTGATGAGTATCTTATAATTGTAGTTGCTAAAAATAAGTGACGTGTTGGAGAAAAGCTTGTTGCTGAAGATATGGTTCCAGCGCAAAGTACCCGTGCCATTCCCCCAGTCCAGGCCAAAAAGCTTACCCACCCCCAATTTATCTTGTCCAAAATACCCCGACAGGTAAAGCCTGTCATTATCCCCGAGAATATAGTTCAGCTTGGCATTTAGGTCATAGAAATAAAGGGTATTGGTGTTGATCGTGGAATCGCTGGACAGTTTTAAAAAGGCATCGAGATAAGTTCGTCTCGCAGAAATAAGGAACGAGGATTTATCTTTTTGAATAGGGCCTTCCACATTCAGCTTGGCCGAGATGACGCCGATACCACCGCTGACATTGTAATCCTGGTTGTTCCCGTCATTCATTTTGATGTCCAGAACGGAAGACAGGCGGCCTCCATACTGAGCCGGCATCCCCGCCTTGTATACATTGATATCCTTTATTGCGTCCGAGTTGAAGGTGGAAAAGAAACCCAGCAGATGGGAAGCATTATAGACAGGAGCCTCATCCAGCAAGATCAGATTCTGATCGGAGGCGCCTCCACGGACATTGAACCCGGAGCTTCCCTCAGCCGACTTGATACCCGGCAACAGGGAGATCACCTTGATCGGATCTCTTTCTCCAAGCAGGACGGGAATATTCTTTATCTCGCTGATGGATACATGATCCAGCCCCATCTGCGGACTGCTCAGGCTGCGTCTTTTTGAAGAGGCCGTTACAGTCACTTCATCAAGGGATTTGTTGTCATCGGCCAGGAAGATGTTGATCGACGTATCCCGCATCAGATTCACCGTCAGGGTCCGGCTTTGTAAACCCACAGCGCTGAATTCCAGCGAATGACTACCTGCCGGCAGACTTATGGAATAAAATCCGTATTCGTTGGTAACGCTGCCGCCAGAACCATCTGCCCGGACTGTGGCCCCGATAAGGGTTTCCCCCTTTGCCTTGGATTTAAGGGTACCGCTGATCGTAATTTTTCGCTGTGCAAAGGTCGGCAGACCCGCCAGCAGGATAATAGCTAAAATTAGTTTGTTCATAGAAAAGAATTGAATGGGCTTCCCCCATTACGCCGCGAAAGTATAGCCTGCACGGGTAATATTTCAGTGAATTATAGCAAACGGTCAGATTGTTATATGAAAGCGGTTTTTTCGACGCTGAACTTGATACCCTTTTGTATAATATCAGCCCGCTTTCGTATAAATTATGCCGTACGGGTTGCTTTTTGTTGGTACTTTAAAGGATGAGTTACGAGGAGAAGACGATAAATAACAATCCTTTTTTACGATTCCTGGTAGCCCCCCAATGGAGATTGGGGAGGCATATCATCTTTCTTTCCGTGGTGATCTGGTTCATTTCGACAGCGGAACCCCATTACCTGGCCCCATGGAACACCTATATAAAGCTGGAAGCCTGTTTTGTAATACTATTCCCGTTATATACCAATCTTTATTGGCTGATCCCCCGCTTCCTGTTTCGAAATAGGTATGGCCACTATGCTGCCGCCGTACTGATGCTGGCAGGACTGACCGGTCTGCTCAGCCTTGCGAAACACCAATGGCTGGACCCCTATCAGTTAGATCCCAGAGAGAGACATGAAATGACAAACCCGCTAAGCCTGCTGCTCTTCGCCGTCTTCCTGCTGTTGCCTTCGACCGCATACAGGCTTTTTCAGCGTACCATCCTCGATAACCAGCGAATCGCCGAACTGGAAAAGATCAGCATGCAGTCCGAGCTGCAACAGCTGAAGAACCAGATCAACCCGCATTTCCTGTTCAACATGCTCAATAATGTCAACGTCCTGACCCAGCAGGATCCGGAGAAAGCCTCCCAGGTCCTGCATAAGCTGAGCGATCTGCTTCGCTACCAGCTGTACGATAGCTCACGGGAACACGTATTGCTTACAGCGGATATCCGCTTCCTCACCGACTTCCTCAACCTGGAGAAGATCCGGCGGGATAATTTTGATTTCATCGTTTCCAAGGAAGGAGAGATCAGCAATATCCAGATCCCCCCGCATTTGTTCATTACCTTCATAGAAAATGCGGTGAAACACAACGTGGACCCTGAAATGGGCTCCTATGTATATGCCTGGTTTGACGTGTTCGGAGACGAGCTGCATTTTAAATGTGTCAACTCAAAACCACAACAGACCATCGGGAAGAATGGAGCCGGCGGTCTTGGATTGGCAAATGCAAGACGTACCCTGGAATTACTATATCCGGACAGACACAGTCTCGAGATCCGGGACGAGGCAACTATTTATAGCGTGAACCTGACCATACAATTATGAATTGCATCATCGTTGACGACGAACCACTGGCAAGAGAAGGCATCCGCTTATTGGTTGCCAAAACAAAGGAGCTCGTATTGCTCAACAGCTTTAGCAATGGCAATGCCGCAGGAAAATTCCTGGAAGAGAATACCGTCGGCCTCGTCTTCCTCGATATCCGGATGCCGGGTATCAGTGGCATCGATTTCGCCAGGGCGATCTCATCCCAAACACTCGTGATCTTCACCACCGCCTATACCGAATTCGCGCTGGACAGCTACGAAGTGGATGCCATCGACTACCTGATCAAGCCTATAAAACCCGAACGCTTCCAGAAAGCTGTGGCCAAAGCGCTATCCTACAGCCAGCTGCTGGAAGCCGCCGTCCCCGACAGCAATATCGAAAAAGGCACTGAAGATTATTTCTTTGTAAAAGCCGACCGGAAATTCTTTAAGGTCTGGTTCAAAGACATTCTTTTTGTCGAAGGCCTCAAGGATTATGTGATCCTTCATACCGAAGAACAAAAGATAATGACGGCCATGAATATAAAGACCATTCATGACCAGATCCCTCGCGACATTTTTGCAAGAGTCTCTAAGTCTTTCATAATCAACGTAAAAAAGATCAATTCCTTCGACAACAATACGATTTTTATCGGGCAGTCCGAGATCCCCATCGGGAATGCCTATCGCAGCTATTTCTTTGACGAATTTGTCACCAGGAAGCTTCTGAGCAGGTAAAAAAAGATAATTTTACACCCATGGCAACAGATATAAAATGCCCGAATTGCGGTCACCAGTTTCCTATGGAAGAAGCCGTAACGGAAGAATATAAAAAGGGACTTCGTGAACAGATGCAATTGTTCATCAACAACAAGGAAAAGGAGTTCCTCAAGAAACAGGACGATTTCGCACGCCGGGAAAAAGAGTTGCTTTTGTCCGCCCAGCAGCGCGAAAAGGAGCTGGCCCAGTTATCCCAGCAACAGGAGCTCGCCTTTTCCCAAAGGCTGGAAGAGGAAAAACGACAGGTCCAGACAGCCGTCGAACAATCATTGCGCAAATCCATCTCCGGCGACTTCGAGCACAAGCTAAGACTCCTCGAAGATGCCAATAAGGACAACGAGGAAAAGCTAAAAGCTTCCCGTCAGCGGGAGCTGGAATTCCTGAAGAAGGAACAGGAGCTGGCAGGTAAGGAAGCTGAGCTCGAACTATCTGTCCAACGCCTGTTACAGGAAGAAAGAATCAAACTGTCCAAAGAGATCCGTGAGTTGGAAGAACAAAAAGTGGCAGGTCGTGAAACTGAATTTCAAATGCGCCAGAAAGAGCTCGAGAAACAGCTGGAAGACCAGAAGAAGCTGATAGAGGAAATGCGACGGAAGGCTGAGCAGGGCTCCATGCAGCTCCAGGGCGAAGTGCAGGAGCTTGCCCTCGAAGAGCTGCTCCGAAGCAGCTTTCCCTTTGACGAGATCAGTGAAGTAGGGAAAGGGGTCAGAGGCGCTGATTGTATCCAGACCGTACGCAACAATTTCGGACAGGAATGTGGCAAGATCATTTATGAGAGCAAACGGACCCGTGACTTCTCCCCGGAATGGATCGAAAAGCTAAAAGCCGATATGCGCAGCCAGGGGGCGGCCATTGCCGTCATCGTCACCCAGGCTATGCCAAAGGATATGAGCTATTTTGGAGAAAGGAATGGCGTATGGATCTGTTCTTTTGCCGAAGTAAAGGCGCTGGCCTATGTCTTGCGCGATGGGGTTATCCGGATCTTCAATGCGGCCAAATCCCAGGAGAACAAAGGTGACAAGATGCACCTCCTTTACGACTACCTCACCAGCACTGAATTTGGCGAACAATGGAAGGCTATCCGTGAAGGATTCCTGTCCATGAAACAATCTATCCAGAAAGAAAGGGATACGATGGAACGGCTCTGGAAAGCCCGGGAGAAACAACTCGAAAAAGTGTTGCTCAATGCCGCACATGTGCGGGGCTCTATCGAAGGCATTGCAGGCAAGGACGCCATTGACATAAACCTGCTGGAAGAGGAAGACGATCTGTTAACAGAATAAACCTGCCGGGGCCTTTTAAGTGACCCCGACAGGCAGAAGTGTTAAAACCCGACAGGGTTGAATGACAAATTTTCCTATCCTTTATAAGGGAATTTCTTGCAGGCATTCTTCATCAGGGCATCCACCAGGTTGTCTGTAGAAGAGCCAACGCTCCCTGAAGCCTGATAATCATATTTCCAAAGCAGGTTACCGGACGAACCGTCATGGATGTTGATGGTCGTCTCCACCTTGTTGGTAGAACCCCAGGCGCCAACCAGCAAGCCGACGGCTACCGCAGCGCCATCAGACATCGGCTTTTCCATACGGATATTGTCCTGGATAACGGCATCTACACCCAACGCCTTGGCAAGTGCACCACGATCGGTCGATGCAAGATCTTCATAACGAATATTTGCTTTCTTCAGAAGCGCATTCGTTTTGTTGATGTCCTGGAAAGTGACGGTATAATGATATTTATCCGCCTTACGCAGGAGCCAGCCATACGTCTTGTCCTGGAAATTAAGCCCTGTCTTCATGTCCAGGTCGGCAACCTGTTCAGCAGACATCTTCTTGGCTTCGTTGGGTCTGAGCTTGATAGTGACTGCGGCCGGTAAAATTGCCACTGTCTTGTGTTTCGAGAGGGTCTCTTCCATGCCGGCCGATTTGTAGATCTTGGGGCCGCCGCAGGCAGCGAGAGAAAGGGTCATAGCAACAATAGCTACAGGTCTAAGGGTTTTCATATTGATTGAATTTTCGGCAAGCTATAAATCAGCTTCCAAAAAATCAACATTTTTCGGTTATTCGTACACGGTAAAGGACAAACGCCTATTGCCGGCAATTTAATCCATTGGTAGACAAGAAATAAAACATTACGAATCAACTCGTATTTCTGCATTATGTCAGCACCCACGCCAGCGCAAGCGACTGTTCCTCAAAGATGCGCCCCTCGATCCCGAGATGTATTGCCCGCGATTTGGAAAAGACAAAAGGCAGTTTGATCCAGTCCCCGTCCAGGTTAACACTGCCTTCCAGTTTCATATGTTTCTTAAAGTCCAGCTCCCCCCTGCCATACCATTTAAAAATGGCCTCTTTTGCACTCCAGATAAGGGTCAGGAATTCCTGAAAAACCCGTCCCCTCAGCCCCCATTGCTCCAGGAACAGCGCATAGTCCTCGTTGAAGAAATGCATCTCCTCCTCATCGAGGAATTTGTGCGCCACGCGTTCGATCCGGGCCGAGATCTGCTCGATATCCACCCCCACCCTGCTGTTGGTGCTGACAATAGCTGCCGCATAGTTCCCGCAATGGGAGATGGAAAAATGAAATCGCTGACTGGCCAGGAAGGGCTGACGCGTATCGGCGATCCGGATCTCATCCACGGGGAACTCCGGGAAAAGATAGGACAGAAGATAGCGTCCGGCGAGATGCTGCCGACGCTTGAACGGGTGCGAAACATCCTTTTTCAGCGGCACCCTCTCCAGGAAAAAGGATTCCGGCTCTTCAATAAACCAAATCCCTAATTTTGTCTCCTGGTTGATATTATGTTGATAAAACAGAGGCATTTCTAAGATTATATTGTCATATTCGCGCAAACTTAACCAATTTCAACAATGATCCTATCCGATACTCGCATACTGGAGGAAATAGAAAGTGGCACGATCAAGATCGAACCCTATGACAGAACCTGTCTGGGGAGCAATTCCTATGACGTACACCTGGGAAAATGGCTGGCTACTTATCGGGACCATATACTCGACGCAAAAAAGCACAACGAGATCGAATATTTTGAGATCCCGGCAGATGGTTTTGTGCTGTATCCGCATGTCTTTTATCTGGGGGTTACCCTCGAATATACCGAGACCCATGCCCATGTCCCCTTCCTGGAAGGAAAGTCCTCGACTGGACGCCTGGGGATTGATATCCACGCTACCGCCGGCAAAGGCGACGTCGGATTTTGTGGCAACTGGACCCTGGAGATCTCGGTCAAACAGCCGGTAAAGATCTATGCCGGCATGCCCGTTGGCCAACTGATCTATTTCCCCGTGGAAGGCCCTATCCAGGTGAAATACAACCAGAAATCCAATGCCAAATACAACGGCCAGCCCAATAAGCCCATCGAGAGTATGATGTGGAAGAATAGCTTTTAGACCCTGCCCGCGCCATCCGCGGAGCTCAAATGGCCGCCCAGCCATTCTTTTTTGCGTAAGCGATCAGCCAGGCTGTCACTTCCGTATAGGTGACGATCCCCTGGGGCTGCCTGTTGGCGCGAAGATACCCGCCATACAGCTTCCATATGCGCGACTCCATAGGATTGGCATATTTACGGTTATACGCCTGCAATTCCCGGAAGTCGCTTCGAATAGCCGGATGCAGCTGCTGCCGGAAAGACCTTACCAGGCTGGAATCCCTGCGGTAAAGCTCCGAGGCCGCATAGATATATAGCTCAAAATAGGCGGAATACCGGAAGGCCGCGTCCGCAGATGACCGGGCCGACAGATACCCGGCGAAATTCGCCTCATTTTCCTTTGCATACCCCAGCTGATGCCCCATCTCATGACAGGTCGTATAGGGCTGCGTGAACACAGGCACCACAGTATTTACCTGCGCTTCACCTGTAAACGGGTTATAATACCCGCTAAATCCGATATAGGCGCCAATATGACTAAAAAGGGAAGATTTTACAGAAGAGGGGCGATAGATAAATTGGGGATCATGGCCCGAAAGACTATCATAGGCCCGGACAGCATTGGAATAAAGATACCTGGAAGAGGTCAGCGCAGTCCGGTGCATCCGGGCCAGACTGTCCAGGTCATTGAGACGGGTGGTGATCTGTCTTACCAGCTCCGTGAGTTCCGGGGTAGTATAAGGCTGGACATTCAGCTGCAGCTGGGACGCAATGCCCTTTCGATCGTAATTGAGTCCCCACAGCCCGTTAAAAAGTACATAGATGAGCAGAACGATAAAAATTATCCGTCGAAAAAAAACCAGGAGCCAGACCCGGTCTGCCTGCTTTTTTATCAGCTTCCGGATGATGATCACAAGATTATATATGGCGCAGATCAGGACCGCTCCATAAAGCAGATCCCCGATACTGAACGGTATCCAGCCAAATAAAGATCGCTGAATCCTGGATAATACAGGATACAAACCGGTAGAGTAATATTTTTCGACAGCTTCCGGCCAGCGGGAAAGGACCTTGATGATTACTGCCAGTGCTATGAGACATATCCAGGCTATTTTGCGTTTAGTCCCCATACGCGCTAAAAATACTCCAAAAATTAAAGCATCCATGTTAAATTGCAGACTTAATTGCCTGCTATGAATTCGAACACGCTGGATTTTAACAAAAACGAAGATGTCATGCGCCAGGCGCTGAGCCAACTCAGAACCAGGCTTGATAAAATTGCCCTGGGCGGAGGAAAAAAGGCAATTGAAAAACAAAAGGAAAAGAATAAGCTGACCCCACGCGAACGTATTGCATACCTCATTGACGAAGGCTCCTCTTTTATCGAACTGGGAGCCTTTGCCGGTTATGAGATGTATGAGGACCAGGGCGGCTGCCCCGCCGGCGGCACAGTAGGCGGCATCGGTTATGTCAGCAACCGGCAATGTATCATCATCGCCAACGACCAAACCGTAAAAGCAGGCGCCTGGTTCCCTATCACCGGAAAGAAGAATCTGAGGCTGCAGGAAATAGCAATGGAAAACCATTTGCCCGTCATCTATCTCGTCGACAGCGCAGGTGTATTCCTGCCCATGCAGGACGAGATCTTCCCCGATAAAGAGCACTTCGGCCGGGTCTTCCGCAACAATGCCCGTATGAGCGCAATGGGCATCAGTCAGATAGCCGCTGTGATGGGGCCCTGTGTTGCAGGAGGCGCCTATCTGCCCATTATGAGCGATGAGACCCTGATGGTGGAAGGGAATGGCTCGATCTTCCTGGCCGGCCCATACCTGGTAAAAGCCGCCATCGGCGAAGACATCGACGCAGAAACACTGGGCGGCGCCGTTACCCACACAGAGCTGTCAGGTATCGCGGATTATAAATGTGAAACAGAGCAGGAATGTCTCGACGAAGTAAAAAAGATCATGAGCAGGCTTGGTGCGACAGCTCCTGCTATTTTCGATCGCATACCCGCCATAGCACCCGGCAAACCGGCAGAAGAGCTTTATGGCATCCTCCCTGCCGACCCTTCAAAACCCTATGATATGGTCGATATCATCGGGCGTATCGTAGACAAAGACAGCTTCCAGCAATTCAAGGAAGACTATGGCAAGACCATCCTCTGTGGCTATGCACGCATAGAAGGCTGGGCAGTGGGCATCGTCGCCAATCAGCGCAAGATCGTCAAGAGTAAAAAAGGAGAAATGCAAATGGGCGGGGTCATTTATAATGACAGCGCAGACAAGGGCGCCCGCTTTATCATGAACTGCAACCAGAAAAAGATCCCCCTCGTTTTCCTGCAGGACGTCACCGGCTTTATGGTTGGTTCACGCAGCGAACACGCAGGCATCATCAAGGATGGAGCAAAAATGGTCAACGCCGTCGCCAATTCGGTCGTCCCCAAGATCACCATTATCATCGGCAACTCATACGGAGCCGGCAATTACGCGATGTGCGGCAAAGCCTATGATCCCCGCTTCATCTACGCCTGGCCCTCCGCCCGCATCGCCGTCATGGGCGGCGAACAGGCCGCTAAGACGCTGCTGCAGATCCAGGTCGGCGCATTAAAAGCAAAAGGACAGATCATCGATCCGGCCGAAGAGAAAAAGCTGCTGGATGAGATCAAAGGCCGGTACGAACGCCAGACGTCTCCCTACTATGCAGCAGCACGTCTATGGGTAGATGCCATTATCGATCCCGCCGACACCCGCAGGGTCATTGCCGAAGGCCTGCATGCAGCAGCACAAAACCCTAATATAGATATCTTTAAAACCGGAGTTTTTCAGGTTTAACGACCCGTACCGCCTATTTCAATTATGAGCAACGAACTGACCATGTACACCGACGGCTCCTCCCGTGGTAATCCCGGCCCGGGCGGATATGGAACTATTCTTTTCTGGGGCAGCCATCGCAAAGAGCTGTCAGGCGGCTTTCGCCATACAACCAATAACCGAATGGAGCTGATGGCCGTCATCGCCGGCCTCGAGGCTTTGACAAAAGAAGGCCTCAAAGTCACCGTCTATTCAGACAGTCAATATGTCGTCAAGGCCGTAGAACAGGGTTGGCTAAAGAATTGGATCGCCACCAACTTTAAAGGCGGAAAAAAGAACAAAGACCTCTGGATGCGCTACTACGAGCTCTCGAAAAAGAACAACATCCGCTTCGTCTGGGTGAAAGGCCATGCGGACAATCCTTATAACAATCGCTGCGACGAACTGGCTACATCAGCCGCTGATGGGAAAAATCTAAATGTGGATAAGTTCTTCGAAGACGAAATTGGTAGATAATTAATTTTATATCGTACCAAATCGAGGGTTATGTATAGTGATAGATTGGACCTGATCCGGGTGATAAAAAAGGATCTCGGTGAGCCAGCTACCGAGGCGATGATTCGTTATTGGGATCTTACGTTAAAAGAGAATAATGAAAGTATGTGTAATACACTTTTAAACACTCTGGCAACAAAAAAAGAGTTGGGCGAATTAAAAAAAGAGTTGGGTGAGCTTAAATACGAGTTCGTTCAATTCCGCGGCGAAATGAGGGAAGAGTCTTCCAATATTCGCGGCGAAATGAAAGAGGAGTTTGCTAATGTCCGCGGCGAAATGAAGGAAGGCTTTGCAAGTGTTCGAGGTGAAATGAAAGAGGAGTTTGCCAAAGTACGTGGTGAAATGAAGGAAGGGCTTACCAAAGTACGCGGTGAAATGAAGGAAGGGCTTGCCAATGTCCGCGGCGAAATAAAAGAAGGATTAGCAACCCTAAAAGGCGATCTCGAAGTCAAAATATCCGACACCAAATCCGACATGGTCCGCTGGATGTTCGCATTCTTTGTAACCATGTTACTCGCCATCCTTGGCCTATACTTCAAAAAGTAAGAGGCTGTTCATTATCTTACAACGTCCCCGCCGGTACCGAAGCCCTGTATACCACACTGTCCTCCTGTGCCTTCAGCTCGAACTTCGCCTGGTGGAAAGCCAAAAAACTTTCCCCCTTCTTCCGGCCAAATGGTGAACCATCCTGCTCGACAACCCCCACTTTCCCTTCCAGCACGATAAAGATATCGACCGAATGCGCCCGGACAGTTATCGACTCCCCCTGCATAAGACTGATCCTGCTCAGCTCGAAATCAGGCGCCGGCGTATGATAGACCGTAATATGCCCTGGCGTTCTCTCTTCGGAAATGATACGCGGCTCCGTCGCCTCGAACTGCACATGCTTCAATAGCTCGGCTACATCTACATGTTTTGGTGTCAGCCCGCCCCTCAGCACATTGTCCGAATTTGCCATGATCTCCACATTCTGTCCTTCCAGGTAAGCATGCGGCAGACCCGCATCCTGGAAGATCGCTTCCCCGGGATGAAGATTCAGCAAATTAAAAAAGTAAATAGAGAAAATTCCCCGGTCGATCTTCCCGGGCTCATTATACGTATGAGCAGCCCTCGCAGCCCAGAAATGTTCCTCGCTCTTCTTCAGCTCCTGCTGATCATACAAAGGCAAAATACGGTCGAGCAATGGTTGAAGGACCTTGTTTACCTCCGCCTGCGGCATCTCCATCACCTTCCTGTACAATCCGAGATAAGAATGCTTTGCCAGCGTCGGTGCCAGGAATTCCAGCTCCGGTGTATCCAGCAGCAGCTTTTCCAGAGCAGGATATGGCTTGAATCCATGCAACAACCAGAACTCGCTCAATGCCAGCATCAGCTCCGGTTTATGATTGTCATCCTTGTAGTTCCTGTCGGGAGCATTCAGCGCTGTTCCCTTTTTATTCTCCGCGGCAAACTCTATCTCCGCATTCCGCTTGGTAGGATGTACCTGGATAGACAACATATCTTTTACATCCAGGATCTTCAGCAGATAAGGCAACCTGCCAAATCGGCCCGTTGTATACGCCCCCAGCGTCTCCTCCGGTTGCTGCTGAATATATTTATCCAAAGCAATGGCCCTTACCGACTCGCCCTCCTGCACCAGCAGGTCCGAAGGAGCATTCTGATGCGCCCCCATCCAATATTCAGCAAAAGGCTTATGGTCCGGGTTCGGCAAAGACAATAGCCGGGGCAGATATTCCATCCCTCCCCATGCATAATGCTGTACTTTACCCTGTAACTTATAAACCTTGTTATCTTTTTTCATGTTATTATCAATTATGAGTCTTTCGCGTGCCAAATTAAGTAAAAAACGGGCAATATGCACCAGCATATCGATTTAGGGAAAAAGGGAGAAGAGCTTGCTGCCGACTGGCTGACCGATAATGGTTTTGTTATACTCCAAAGAAACTGGCGTTATGGCCGTTATGAGGTTGACATCATCGCCAGCCAGGCGAATATCCTCCATATCATCGAAGTAAAATGTAGACGATCCTCATCCTATGGCCGGCCCGAAGAAAGTATCAGCCGGAAAAAATTTCAGCATGTGATGCAGGGCGCTGCAGGCTTCCTGGTAAAATATCCTCATCAGCAGCGGATCCAGTACGATGTCATGGCTATCGATATACGCAGAGGCGCCGAACCGGAGATCGTCCTGTTCGAAGATGTGTATCTATAATTCCCCGTTAGCCGCCTTTTCCATTATATTCTCTACCAGCCGATAGGTAGCCGGACAATATTCGATGTTCTGTTTGTACATATGCATATAATCCTCTCCCATCTTTTTATTATGATGCGGAAAACCGGCGCAATCCCGGGGACGCACCGCATAGATATCACACATATTGGTCTTTAGATCCAGGAACTGACAGGGCTGCTTTACATTCATCCAGTCCCCCGTCCTGTCCTTATACAGCCACTTCTCACGGAACGCCTTGTCCGTCATCCCGAGGTGAGCAGAGATCCTTCGTATATCTTCTTTTGTATACGTAGGTGACATCGTCTTACAACAGTTGGCGCAATCCAGGCAATCTGTACGCTCCCAGGCACTTTTATTTGCTTCCAGGGCATGCTTCTGCAATCCTTTCGGAACATCTTTCTCAAGCCGCGTGAGAAAACTTCTGATACGCCTTTTGTTACGAAGGACTAGCTGCCGGAAGGACCGTAAATTGACTGTTGCCATGTGCTGTTCGATTGAAAAAGACAAACCTACGGGAATTTGCCCAATGATCAAACAATGAACAGGTCAACCTCGAGAATTATACCAGCGCATCCTCCGCTATTGGCGGCGACAAAGTAGAGACCAAACTGTTCTGGGATAAATTCTAACCGATACGCGATCATCTGATATGCACCTGATCAACAAGCCGGCTTACATTTGGTAAGCCGGCTCTTTTTTTACTATCTTCGGTCCATGTGGGAGCCATACAAAAAAGGATTCAAGGCATGGCTTCAGCTGGAACGATCCCTTTCGGACAACTCCATCGAAGCCTACCTGCGGGACATCGACAAGCTGACTCAATACCTCCAGGCTGCCGGCACACTCAAAAACCCCGAAGCCATAGAGCTGAAAGACCTGCAGTCCTTCCTGCACTGGATAGGAGAGCTGGGACTCAACGCCACTTCACAGGCCCGCATCCTTTCCGGCATCCGCTCCTTCTATAAATATTGTTCTATCGAACAGATAGTCAGACAAGACCCCACCACCCTGCTGGAATCCCCCAAACTAAAAAGAGCCCTTCCGGACATCCTCAGCTTCGAAGAGATCGAAGCCATCATCGGCCATATCGACCTGAGCAAACCAGAAGGCGGACGGAACAAAGCCATCCTCGAAGTACTATATAGCTGCGGACTCCGCGTCAGCGAGGTGGTCAACCTGCGCATCTCCTGTCTCTACCTTGACGTTGGCTATATCCGGGTCATCGGCAAAGGGGACAAGGAAAGACTGGTGCCCATCGGCAACGCCGCAACAAAATATATCCGGATCTACCAGGATGAGATCCGGATCCACGTACCCCTTAAGCCCGGCAACGAAGACATCCTGTTTCTGAATCGCCGGGGCGCAAAGCTCACCCGGGTAATGATCTTCCTCCTCCTGAAAGAGCTTGCCCGCCAGTCGGGCATCACAAAAAATATCTCCCCCCATACTTTCCGCCATTCCTTTGCCACCCACCTCGTGGAAGGAGGCGCCGACCTCCGGGCCGTTCAGGAAATGCTGGGCCATGAAAGTATCACTACCACCGAGATCTATACCCATCTCGACCGCGAATTCCTACGGGAAACACTACACCGGTATCACCCGGCATTCAAACACTAAAAAAATATCTTACATTGGCGTTGAAAACGGCCTCCTCTTCTTGTCCTTTTTGACAAACATATCGCCCAATGCCGGAGCCCCGGATAACCCGGAAGATCAGGAGCTGGTCGCAGCCTATCAATCGTCGGCTGACCTGAAGATCCTGGCACAGCTGTACCAGCGATACCTCGACCTTTTATACGGGGTTTGTCTGAAATACCTGGGCGAACCGGAATCCGCCAAGGATGCCGTCATGGATATCTTTGAAGAGCTGGCGCAGAAATTACAAAAACACGAAGTGACTTATTTTAGAGGCTGGGTCTATACATTGGCTAAGAATCACTGTCTCATGAAGTTACGTTCGTCCAGCCGTTTGAAGCTCAGCAGTTTCGACCCCGATCATATGCAAAGGGCGGAAGAATTGCATCTGAATGACAGAGTCCGGAAGGAAGAACAGCTGGGCCGCCTGTCAAAATGTATCGAAACACTGTCCGCCGACCAGCGGGCGGTGGTCGAGCTGTTCTACCTGCAAAATAAATGTTACAAGGAGATCGAAACCATCACCGGTCTGCAATGGAATAAAGTGAGAAGTCACATCCAGAACGGCAGACGCAACCTGAAGCTCTGCATGGAGCAACAGGAGAAAGTTACAGCATGAGCGGCCCATCGAAAAATACCACGACTTATTCCGCTTCAGATCTTCAAAGATATCTGAAGGGGGAAATGTCTGCTCCGGAAATGCACAATCTTGAAATGGCAGCCCTGGAAGACCCATTCCTCGCAGATGCGCTGGAAGGGTTTGAAAAACAAGACATAGACCAGGCACAGACCTGGGACCAGGATTTGGGCGGGCACCTCACGGACCTGCATGCCCGTCTCGAAAGCCGGGTAAGCGCCCCAACCCGGAAACTCTTCCCCTGGCTGAGGATAGCCGCCGCCGCGATCCTTCTCATCGGCCTGAGTGCAGGCGCCTGGTACGGTCTGCTCAACAAAAGCAAAGAACCTGACATGGTCTTACAAAGCAGGGAGCCCGCAGCGAAGCAAGTCCCCCTGGCAGCAATGGATTCCGCCAAAGTCACGCCAGCACCCATCGACAGCCCAAAGATCACACACGACCCGCTCACCTCGCTCGCCCGGACCGATAAAAAGACCACAGCCACCCCATCACCCGTATCAGCCACAGCCCCGCAACCGGCGCTGCCAGCGACGCCATCACCAGCAGACAGCATCCAGTTCCTCGCTAACAGCCAGCCCAACTATACAGAAAAGATCAAAAAAGATACCACGACCTACAACGCTGAAGTTGTCTTCTCCGGTAAAGTTCTCGATGTCCACAATAATCCCCTGCCCGGCGCTACCCTTTCCCTTGCCGGCAACACGGGAAATCCAATCGGCGCCGTCACTGACGGGAATGGTTATTTCAGCATGAAGGTTTACCCGAAAGACTCCGTCGTAAAGGTGACCGTTGGAATGGCTGGTTATCAGCAGACCTCCCTTGCCTTTAACACACTGAATACCGAATCCTCCACCGGAAATCTTATCCACCTGTCTGAAAAACCCGCCGCCCTCGACGAGGTCGTTGTCAGCGGATATGGCTCCAAACGAAAGGAGACCCGCGCCATGGCAACCTCCCCGGGTGACGAAAAAATTGATTCGGTATGGATCTATGCAAAACCAGTGATGGGAAGACAAGCCTATCTCGACTACCTGGCTGCCGGTAAAAAGAATATTGGCGCCGACACTTCCGTCAGAGGGGTCGTCATCATCTCTTTCAACGTTAGTAAAAAAGGCGAGCTGACATCCTTTAAGGTCGAGCAATCCCTTACACCGGCCCATGACGCAGGGATCATTCACCTCATCTCCGATGGCCCCCCCTGGGAAAAAGTTAGTAAAGGCGGTTCGGTTCGTACAGCAGTACGCGTTGTATTTTGACGTACATTCGACCTTCAAAACCACCATTACATGAAGCAACTATTGTTGTTACTTTCGATTGCAGGCTATCTTTCTCAGCCTGTCACAGCCCAATCTATTAAGACGCCAGCTCCTTCGACACCCCAGTACGTAAAGCAGGACTTTGGTCTTTCCTCAATCGAATTGTCCTATTCCAGACCAGGAATAAAAGGTCGAAAAATATTTGGAGACCTCGTTCCATTCGACAAAGTCTGGCGCACAGGCGCCAACCAGGCCACGACCCTCACATTCGGTGACCCTGTCACCATTGGCGGAACAAAGATCCCCGCCGGTAAATATGGACTGCTGAGCATCCCCGGCGCCGACGAATGGACACTGATCATCACCCGTCAGCTGGACGTCACCAGCCCAACGGCCTACAAGCCCGACCAGGATATCGTCCGTGTAAAGGTCAGCCCGCATCAGCTGCCCTTCTCCGTAGAGACCTTTACCATTTTATTTTCCGATGTCACTTCCAACTCCTGCAACCTGCAGATCCTCTGGGATAACGTCATCGTCATGCTGCCTGTCACCACCGACGTAGATACAAAGATCATGACGCAGATAAATGAAGCGATGAATAAGGACACCCACCCTTATTATACTGCCGCTTTCTATTACCTGGAAAACGGTAAAGACCTCAACAAAGCGCTTGAATGGTTTGACAAGGCGCTGGCCCAAGACCCCACTGCTTTCTTTGTAGCCTATCAGAAAGCCCGTTGCCAGGCAAAGATGGGAAAGAAACAGGATGCTATCGCTACCGCAAAAAAAGGGATAGAATTGGCGAAACAAGCCAATAATCCTGATTATGTGGCGTTAAATGAAAAATTGATCGCTTCTCTGCAATAAACAAAACACCCCTAACCATGACGCAAAAACCTTCGAACGCATTTATTGGAGCCTCCTGGGTGGCTCTCGGAGCCGGAATGCTGGGCTTCCTGATCGGCCTTTGGCGGGCTCAAATGCAGCTCAATGAGAAAGGATACTATTTCACTGTCCTGATGTTCGGACTATTTGCGGTGGTATCGGTACAAAAAAGCGTAAGGGACAGGCTGGAAGGTATACCGGTCACGGATATCTATTACGGTCTAAGCTGGTTCTCCACGATCCTGTCCATCATCCTGCTGGCAGTAGGCTTATGGAACGCTACCCTGCTGCCAAGCGAGAAAGGTTTTTATGCCTTTGCCTTCTTGCTGGCTATGTTCGGCGCCATCGCCGTACAAAAGAATACAAGAGATACACAACAGGCTACAAAAAAAGAGGACGCTTCAAAATAAGCGTCCTCTTTTTTATCACTATCTCAGCTATTGCAATTTTGCCAGCCACAACGAGGCATTCATGAACAGTTGTGTATGACTGAATAAATTCCAGCTTACAAACAGGTTATTCCCTGAAGCACCCGTCCCGTCATCCATCGGCGAGCTGTCCGTCACAACAAAGATCCGCCCGGTCCCAAAGGTAGAAGAAGCCGCCATGATATGCGTGGTATTCTGCGCATCTCCGCTCTGCCATATCAGCCCCTGCACCGTACTGTTAGCAGAAGGATTGATGGTTATCGTAGCCCCGTCATTGAACTCCATTTGAGTAACATTTCCCTGGGACCCATGCAAAATAGGATTTGTGCTATTGCCCGTCAGCACATTGCTGCTGGTTTCCGAAATATCGGTGAGATCGATGCTAAAGCCAAAAGGATTGGTGGCTACACTATTATTGATCATCAGGTCATTCCAGATATTTGGTGAGTCATGACCGTCGTTGTTGCGATCTGAATTATTGTGATCCGAGATCATGAACAAGCCTCCCCCATGACTGATAAAATTCAGGATGGCTGTTTTCTCCGCGCTGGTGAATAATATATTCGGCTCATCGATAACAAATACATCATAATGCGAGAGATCCTGGGCATTGGAAGCATTGCCATAGGTGATGGCGGTACCGGATGGTAAAGTCTCTACAGAATTACCCGCTTTTACCAGTGCGATGCCCCAGCTGGAGAGCGCACCTGTCCAGAAAGTTTCGCTGGTAGAAGAAGTGATGGAAGACTGCGCCGGCGTAGGAGTCCGCTGAGGAGTGCCGCCGTCTTCGTCGATGACCCAGTCCGCATTACCCGCCGTCTCCGCCTTGGTTGCGTCAAAAAGGAATTTCTTTCCGCCGCCGCCGGTGCCGCCCCCACCAGTAGTACCACCATTTACAGTAAAATCATCAATATTGATCCGATTCGTGCCCCCGCTGATCTTACGGATCTGGAAGCGAACAGTACCGGTAAAGCTCACGGTAAAAGAAGCCGTCTGTAAGGTGGTGGAGCTGGAAGTAACAGTAGAGCCCACCTGGCTGAACGAGCTTCCACCGTTGGTGCTTGCCCACAGCTGCCAGGTACTGCTACCGTCCGAACCAAATACCGCATGTGCTACCGTAACAGAAGTGGCGCCGCTGAGATCGAATTCCATCGTGATAGACCCGGTATTACGGATACGCGCCGATTGCGAGCCATTCTTTTCATCCGTTGAGAGATTGCCGATCAGCGCATCATTAAAATCCCATACGCCGGTGCCCAGCGTGACCGTCCCATCGGCATAGGCAGCCTTGGTACCGGTCTCAAAATTTTCTACGGTCGTGACGAGAGCTGCGGCTGGTTTTGCAGTCAGCAGGCTGCGCGGGTCGGCTGTAGTTGCAGTGCGGGATAAAGGCGTGGCCTGCTTTTCACAGGAAGAGATCGCCAGGGCAAAAAAGATAACCCAGGCAAGGTGGAGACTTGCTTTCATTTGATAAAGTTTTTGGTTCCTTTAAAAATAAGAAGGAAAGCAACAGGACATATTACCCGCACGTTATTTTTTCTCACCTGTAGGCTCAGGCCTTTTTTTCATAAAAACCTGCAACACCTCACTCAACAGCACAACCCCAACGGCTCCCACCACATTGAACCATAAAAAGCTCAATGGCACAATGCCCTTCCGGCTCAACACGGTCAGGATCACCACTCCTATCTCCACAATAACAGCGCTGACAAATACAGCATGTCCCCCTATACGTTTGCGATAAAAGGCCACCAAAAAAATACCAAGTATAACACCATAAAATAAAGACCCTAATACATTCACTGCCTCGATGAGACTGTTGCCGATATTATAGGCCAACTGCGCCACCGCTACACAGAAGACCCCCCAGAATAAAGTATACAGCCGCGAAAGACGATATTCTTTTTCTACAGAAAGGGTCCTGCGGGAGAACCGTCTGTGAAAATCGATGATAGTACAGGAAGAAAGAGAATTCAGCGTAGCGGCAATTGACCCCCAGGCAGCAAGAAAAATAACAGCGATCAGCAACCCAACCAACCCTTTTGGCAGATAGTCGGTGACAAACCGCAAAAAGATATAATTCGTGTCATTCGAGTCCTGCCCTGTCTCCATCAGCCAACGCCGGATGGTAGCCTTATATCCTTCTTTTTCTTTCTGAATGGTCGCCAGCCGCTGCGCCCGGGTTACAGCATCTCCCGTCCCCACGCCGATACGCTCCCTGTCTATCGCCTCATACTGGCTTGTCACCAGCATAAGCGAATCTTTATACTTCGAATGCTCCAACACCTTTAGTTCCGCCTGGTTGAAAAAGATGGGTTCCCTGTTGTATTGATAAAAAGTGAATACCATTACCCCCAGCAGCAGGATGAGGAATTGCATCGGCACCTTGACCAGTCCATTCAGCAACAATCCGATCCTGCTCTCTGTAAGCGATCGTGCCGTCAGGTAACGTCCCACCTGCGACTGGTCTGTCCCGAAATACGACAGCGCCAGGAAAAAGCCACCGATCACTCCGCTGATAAGATTGTACTTATCATTCCAGTCAAAGCTTTTTCCGCGAAGACCTGTCGTAATAATATTTAGCTTGCCAGCCTTTCCGCCCGTATGTAAAATATCCGTCCAGCCAACACCCTCCGGCAACCGGTGGATCACAAGATATCCCGCGATAGTCATCCCGCCGAAAATGATTATCATCTGCAATTGCTGTGTATAGGCCACGGCTTTGGCGCCACCCATCACCGTATAGATGATCAGCAGACCGCCCATAAAGATATTTGTCCATAAAATATTCCAGCCCAGCAGCGAAGAAAGGATAATAGAAGGGGCAGCAATACTGATACCGGTGGAAAGTCCACGCTGGACCAAAAAAAGAAAGGAGGTCAACGCCCTTGTCTTCAGGTCGAACCGTTGTTCGAGGTATTCATATGCCGTATACACTTTTAACCTGTGAAAGACAGGCACGAAACTTATACAAAGCACCACCATCGCCAGCGGCAGACCGAAATAATATTGCACAAACCGCATCCCATCCGTATAAGCCTGCCCTGGAGCAGAAAGAAAGGTGACCGCGCTTGCCTGTGTCCCCATAATGCCCAGCAATACCATATACCAGGGAACAGACCTGTTGGAAAGAAAATAACCTTCCAGGTCCTTGCTGGCCCGGCCTTTATACAATCCATAGGCAATCATCCCCAGTAAAGTCAGCGCCAATACGATCCAATCAGGTCGGCTCATGAAAAATGTTTGGTCAGCAAATAAAAGAGCACTATGCACACGATGAGAAAGCCGATTACCAGCGCATACCAGTAACTCCATTTTTTAAATAAAGGTGCGCGCTCTTCATCCATACGATCATTTTTTATTTCTTTTTGACATCAATGCCGCTACCACCAATCCCACCAGTATCCCAACCACTAATCCGAATATGGCCCGCTTGACGATCCGTTCGACTATCAATGCCACAATAATCGCTATCACAATTGTAATATTCCTTCTGCTCAGCATTTAAAATCCCTTCTTTTGATTTAGCGCAATTATATTAGCCATCAACCGGTAAGCTCCCGGCACACCGGCTGGCAATTCCCTGAAAAAGACCAGTCCTGTATAAACAAAGGTCCCCTTTCCATAGTGAGCGATCACAAGACTGCCCTTCTGCTCCTGTTCCCCCGGATCATTCATCGACAGCACCGCCTGGTAAGCCGGATCGGTCTGACCCGCGAAATAAATACCCCGCTCCTGGACCCAGCCTTCAAAGTCCTTGTCCGAGATCTTATTCGGATAGTTCAGCACCGGGTGATCCGGTTGCAGAAAATTTACCCGGGCATGTTCGTCCGTCACCCGGATATTGGATACGGCAAAGCCAAAAGGCCCGATATCACCCGAAACCCGGCCTAAATTATCCCGGTTGTATTGCACGACGAGATTTCCACCCTCTTTAATATAATCCATCAGGATATCATGCCTGGCCTTTAACCAGTCGTGAACATCATAGGCCCGGACACCGGTAAGAACAGCATCAAATTGTTTGAGGTTGGCTGTGGTCAGATCTCTTTCTTTCAATAACACCACTTCATAACCCATCTGTTGCAAGGCCTGCGGCACCTTATCCCCCGCACCTTCGATATAGCCTATACGATGCCCCGCGATCCTAACATCCGCCACGACAAATTTCTCGATGGCCGGACGAAAATAGTCGATGCGGGGAATATGATCGTAAGAAATGGTCTTGAGCTCAAGAGCCGTATCCTTCCGGCCTTCGTTCCCGAATAACAAATGAGCCGTCGCCAGCTGCGCCGTCGTACCTGCAGGTTGCGCCGACCAGGAAAAACCCGAGGCTGCAGAGCCGCCCCTTTGCTGAACAGTAAGACCGGAAGTCGGCGTCAGCTGCATACCCGGCAGTTTCGCATGAGCGGAATGCTCCTTCGCTTCGATCCAAAAGCTTTTCTCCTCCTTCCCGGTAAACAAAAGCAGTCCCGGATCGAACTGCGCCGTAGCGGGTGGCAACACAGTCAATGGCTGGTAGAGCTCGCCTTTCACAGCATCTGTAAATTTATATTGCACCGGGCGGACAAAAACCATTTCTTCCCCGGCTATCGTCACCTTGAATTTTACTTCATAAGCGGGACCGCTTTGCGGATCCCCTATCAGCCGCTGGTCCTTCACGTTGAAAGAGCCCGACGACATCTCCTCTGCCAGCCAGTAGGGTTGCGTCACCGCCTTTTTAGGCGACACATAAATAGTATGGGAAAAGGAATAGTTCCTGTCGCCTTCCAGCCGCTGCCTGTAAGTAGTATCGTAGTCGTCAAGACTGATCCCCTGCACCGCCATCGGACCGCCATTCAGCCGGTTGTTCATCACAAAGGTGACAGCCAGCGAATCCCCCTGTATGGCATAAGGACCACGGACTACTGCCTCCAGCCATAGTCCGCTGCAGGCTTCGATAAGCTGCTGAACTTCCTTTAGCTTCTGGGTTTTCCAATAGCCATCCTTCAATTGAGCGATGGCCTTGTATAAAGTCACCAGGCCCGGAACCGACTTCTCCGGATGTAACAGGGAAAAATCCTGCAACAGCTGGTCGATCATACCGCTGATCTTTTCTCCACCTTCCACCCGGCTCCAGGTAGTGACGATGTTTTCCATCGGATCGCCATGAGCCGGATCACCGGCCACCAGGTTGAAATATTCCATCGACTGACCACGGGCAGGTGTCAACGCAGCCCCCTGGCTTTTATGATTGGTGCGACTTTCCGCCGCTATCTCTCCATAACTCTTACCAAGAATGGGATTAAAGACACCCACGTCTATTTTCAGCTGGTCTTCGCTCGTCGTATTGACGCTGCCGAAATTGAAGGTATTCCACAAAATTCGCCTGACCTGCCAGGGTTTTACTCCATACTTGAACTGCTCGGGAAAACGGGATGGATCCGCAGCAGCCGCAAAAGCTTCCTGCGCCAGCACCGCAGAAGCAGAGTGATGACCATGCCCGGCACGGCTGTCAGGTGGGAACCGGGTTATGATGATGTCCGGCTGAAATTTACGGATCACCCAAACCACATCACTTAATATCTTCTCCTTATCCCAGGTCTTCAACGCCTCTTCTGTCGATTTGGTAAACCCAAAATCAAATGCACGGGCAAAGAACTGGTCGGCGCCATCGACCCGACGCGCGGCCAGCATTTCCTGTGTGCGGATCAACCCCAGCTCCACCCCCTGCTCATCCCCGATAAGGTTCTGCCCCCCATCTCCCCTCGTCATCGACAAATAACCGGTGCGGTACAGCCGATCCTTGGCCATATACGCGATGAGCCGCGAATTCTCGTCATCCGGATGCGCCGCGACATATAATACGGTCCCAAGGACATTCAGCTTTTTCAACCGGAGATACATATCCGCAGATGTGATAGTAGCAGGAGCCTGCGCCGACACGCCGCCGATACCGCCCAGGCAAACCCCCAAAAGGTAAGCAGCCAGAAGACGGCGATAAATAATTAACTTCATTTCCTATTCTTTTTGTCTGTTTTTCTTTTACTGCCCGACAAGAAATACCGCATTGCAAAACAACAATTTCCCATTTTCCCAGAAACTGCGGAATAAAGGATCATCTGCCAGGTAAACGATCTTCCCCCTTCCCATATCCTGAACCCCGAAGACCAGGCCATCCTTTAATTTCTCCTTCGCCTTGTTTCCGGTGAAACCACTGACATAATTGTCTTTCCGGATAACACCCACATTCCAGCCCCCATCTTTCAGGAACTCATAAACATTGTCGTCCTGTTTCAGCGTATAATAATGATCCGGATAACCAAAAGCCAGCGGATGCGAATTATCCAGCTCCACCTTATAGATCGATCCGGGAACGCTACTGGCTATTTCATCCCGCTGCCGGCTGCCATAGCGGTGCAGATCTGTATAGATATTGTCCTTCCTGTCTTTTCCCTCATCTTTCTTGTCCGCCCCCTCTCCTTTCAGCTTGACACCCCACTCCATCCTCGACAGCTGCGCTACCGCATTTTGCATCGCGATAAGCCTCCCTCCCTCCCGAACCCAGTTCCGGAGAAGGTCCGCATTATTCTTTTCTTCCAGCGTACGGTAATTTCCGTTAGGCAGGATCACCACGTCAAAATTTTTCCACTGGATCCGGTTGATCTCATCGGCATTGACCAGCGTAACAGGATAACCGATCTCTTGTTCAAAAAGATGCCAGACTTCTCCGGCATCCAATGAGCTGACCTCTTCCCCCGTAAGCATGGCTATCCGGGGTCGGTGTACCAGATGTACCAGGTCACTGCCAAAGTCCGCGCCCTTATCTACAAAACCGGAGGCGATGGACTCGGGTACAACACCGGCTTTTTCGGCTGCTTTTGAGATCGTAGCCCACAGCTCGGAAGACCTTCCGTTGCCGGTGTTCGTGATCAGCAGGGTCCCGCTGCCAAAAGAGACACCACCGGATTGAAAAGGCCGCTCCGCATACCGGACCTTTACGCCCTTCTGCAACAGCTCCGTCAGGAATCGCACACTCCGCATACCCGTCCAGCGAACAGCATATCCATAAGCCGTATCCGGTATCACCTTCGCCCCTGCCGCCGTCTTTTCCGCCTTATTACCGGTGGCCCCGGGTACATAGGCGGCCAGCCCATACGCCTGTACACCATATACAAAAGGAACTGACCAGGCCGTAATATCATAAGTGACCGAATCGCTGATCCGGGATTGCCTTTCGAATAATACGCGCAGCAGATTGGATTTCGGCTGATTGGCATTGATAACGATATCCCCATCCCCTGCCCGAAAACTGGCGGCCTTACCCGTCTCGTAGTCTGTACCCGTAAAGCTGCCCGATGAAACCGGCACCCACTCGATCATATTCCTGTCTAAAAAAGCTTTTAGCCTTTCGAGACGATCGCCAAAGGAATCATTCCGCAGAAAATAGGCTTTATAGTCCCCGCCCGGATGTGCTACCGCATCGACAAAATAGTTATGGAACTCCTTTATCAGCCTGCCCGCATTTTGCGAAGCCGCCTCTATCGTCGAGATCCCGGTTGTAAAATGATGCTCCAACCGGTCGGCAAGGGTCAGCGTATCCCCGTCAGCCGTCTGCACAGCAAGTCCTGCGCTGATACCACCCTGCTCAAAGGTCATCCCGATGGCTCCATTATAGATAGGATAGGTATCTCCATAGCTGGGGTAGAAAAGATCGAATTCCTGCTTCGTAAAATAAAGCCATCCGTTCCTGTCGAAATAGCGGGCATTGTTCTTCCCGATCATTACCTGGAACTCGCGCTGCCATGGGGTGATAACATCATGATAAGGCTCCGCCGCAGGAGCGAAATAATAGGGATTGTTATACCCCTGTTCATGGTAGTCGACATGTACCTGGGGTAGCCAGGAATTATATTTCTTCAGCCGCTGGCGGGTCTCTGTCTGTGTCTGCCAGGCCCAGTCACGGTTGAGGTCAAAATTATAGTGATTGCTTCTGCCCCTTGGCCAGGGCTCCTGGTGCTCCCGCGACTGCCGGTCGGGATTCGGCTGACTGCCTACGACACCGTTGAACCAGTTGACATACCGGTCCCGCCCATCCGGGTTGATACAGGGATCGATGACGACCACCGTATTTTTTAGCCAGGTGGCCGACCGGCTTTCCGATGGATCGACCAGCGTATACAAGGTCTTCATAGCTGCTTCCGAAGAAGAAGGTTCATTGCCATGCACATTATAGCTCAACCATACGATGACCGGCCCACTCTCATTCCCCGCTGTCCTGTCACCACTCCCCGCCAACCGGAGATTATTAAGCCTGATCTCCTCCAGCCGCCTCAGGTTTTCCGGCGAAGCGATATAAGCCAGCAATAAAGGCCGTCCCTCATAGGTTGTGCCATATTGTTCCAGCTTCATCTGGCCGGGTACTGTCCTGGCTACTTCCTTAAAGTAGGCAACGATCTTATCATGCGGTGTAAAATGCTTTCCCAACGGATAACCCAAAAAGGCTTCCGGTGAAGGAGCCTGGGAAAAAGCAGCAGAAAAGAAGAGGAGCAGCGCGTAAAGTAGTAGGTTTCTTTTGATCATGAGAGACATATAATACCGTCGAATGTAAGTAAACAACCAAAATAAAAAAAATGGTAACTTACATTAAATCATTCTTATTCATGTCCCGACCGTTCATCACATTATCCATTACCTTGTTGTTAACGGGCAGCCTCTCAGCCCAGGAGACCCAAAGTCCATATTCGTATACTAGTAAAAAGACCGCTACCGTAACCCATGGAGCAGTAGTGTCCGCCCACCCGCTCGCCAGCAGCATCGGTGTAGCCATCCTACGCCAGGGCGGCAATGCCTTTGATGCTGCCATCGCCACTCAGCTGGCGCTGGCAGTCGTATATCCCGCCGCCGGCAACATCGGGGGCGGCGGATTCATGGTCGCGTATCGCACGAACAAAGGCGCCAACAGCGGCGCCAAAGCTGGCTCAACGAGCAATGGCGCCGGCACCAATATCGCCATCGACTTCCGCGAAAAAGCCCCCGCAGCAGCCACCAGGGATATGTATCTCGATTCGGCCGGAAATGCCCGAACCGACCTCAGCCAGAACGGCCATCTCGCCTCCGGCGTCCCCGGCACCATCGCCGGCATCTTCGCCGAGCACAAATACGCCAGGCTCCCCTTCGCCCGGCTGATCCAGCCTGCTATCGACCTGGCCGAAAAAGGGTTTGCCATTACAGCCGATGAAGCCCGTAGCCTCAATTCCACTCAGGCCGCCTTTTCAAGATACAATACCATTACGCCCATATTTATAAAAGCCGGCGGCTGGAAAACAGGAGATACCCTGATCCAGAAAGACCTCGCCAAAACCCTGTCCCGCATCCGCGACCAGGGCGAAAAAGGCTTTTATGAAGGAGAGACGGCCCGTCTTATCCTCGAAGAAATGAAAAGGGGAAAAGGCATTATTACCGCAGCCGATCTGAAAGGATACACCGCAAAGGAAAGAGAACCTTCGGTCTTCCCTTACAAACAATACACCATCGTCACCATGCCCCTGCCCAGCAGCGGTGGAGTGGTCCTGCAGCAGATGCTGAAAATGGTGGAGACCCAGCCCCTTGCCGGCTTTGGCTTTGAATCGGTAAAGGCCGTCCACCTCATGACCGAAGTGGAAAGACTCGCCTATGCAGACAGGGCCCAGTATCTCGGTGATAAAGATTATTATTCCGTGCCCGTATCTACCCTGACAAGCCCCGCCTATCTCCGCCGCAGAATGGCCGACATCCCGGCAGATAAAGCCGGCAACAGCAAAGACATCCAGGCCGGCGTCCTCAATCCCGCCAGCGAAGAGACCACCCACCTCGATGTCATGGATAAAGATGGAAACGCCGTCTCCATAACTACTACTCTCAACGGCGGTTATGGCAGCAGGGTCGTAGTCGGCGGCGCCGGCTTTTTCCTAAATAACGAAATGGACGACTTCAGCATCAAACCCGGTGTACCCAATATGTACGGAGCCGTAGGAAATGAAGCCAATGCCATCGCTCCCGGCAAACGCATGCTCAGCTCGATGACCCCATCCCTGGTCCTGGACAAAGGAAAAGTATACCTGGTAGTGGGCACCCCCGGCGGAACAACCATTACCACCTCTGTTTTCCAAACCATCGTAGATATCCTGGATTTCGGCCTCAGCGCAGAAGACGCCGTCAATAAGCCAAAATTCCACCACCAATGGTTACCCGATGTCCTCTATGTCGAACCGGCCTTCCCCAACGCAGCCAGGGATAACCTGAAAGCCATGGGTTATACCGTCATCCAGCGCGGAAGCATCGGCAGGACAGAAGTGATCCGGGTAAAACCAGGACAACATCGTCAACTGGAAGCCGTTGGCGACGTCCGCGGCGACGACAGCGCCGATGGTTATTGATCAATAAAACATATCACTATGAGCATTACCCTTGGCCAGGCCTACCTGGAATCCGTTATCAAAAGACAAATGACCTATAAAGTATTAGGCGACATGACCTTCTCGCAACTCGAAGACAAAGATTTCCACTTCAGGCCAAACGATCAATCCAACAGCATCGCCATCATCATCAATCATATGGCTGGCAACATGATCAGCCGGTGGACCAACTTTCTCACCGAAGACGGAGAAAAGCCAGGCCGGAACCGGGATGTGGAATTCAGCGAACCCAACGCCGGAAAAGACCAGCTGCTCGCCCTCTGGGAACAAGGATGGACCTGTCTCATGGACACCTTACGCAGCCTTACCGAAGAAGATCTGCTCAAAACCATCACCATCCGCCACGAGCCCTTATTGGCTGTAGACGCTATCAATCGCCAGCTGGCCCATTATCCGCATCATGTCGGCCAGATCGTCTACATAGGCAAAATAATCCGCGGCGCGGCCTGGCAGAGTCTTTCCATCTCAAAAGGAGCGTCGGAGGCCTTTAACCAGTTCATGCAGGATAAGCACGCCCGGCGCTGAACAGATCCCTGCTCAAATTCGCGCCAGCGTTAATCTTTCCCTTTTTTCTTAGGTCTATCAATAATCCGGCTTTTATTGGTATTGAATTTGCACATCGCACTGTAAAGCTTAATTTTACCACCTGAAAAGGATAGCCCCTGAGAAAGATCTGGAAAATACTCCGTAATACATTACTAATTCTGTTACTATTGCTTATCTCAGGATGGGTACTTATCCAGCTGCCACCCGTCCAGACATGGCTCGTCAACCAGGTGACCAATCGCCTGTCCCACGATCTTCATACAACCATCCGGATCAAACACGTCGACTTCTCTCTTTTTAACAAAATGCTGCTGCAGGGCACCTTAGTCGAAGACAGCAAAAAAGACACCCTGCTCTATGCCGGCACCGTAAAAGTAAACATCACCGACTGGTGGTTCTTTAAAGATAAAGCCCAGCTGCAATACATCGGGCTGGAAGACGCAACCATCAAGCTCCAACGTACCGACTCGGTCTGGAATTACCAGTTCCTCGTCGACTACTTTTCTTCTCCCCCATCGACAACCCCGGCTCTTAAAGACACGACTCCCGGCTTACAGCTCGACCTGAAAGAAATAGACCTCGCCCATATCCATTTCCTGAAACGGGACGGCTGGCGCGGAGAGGATATGGAACTAAGACTCGGCGCACTACAGCTCGATGCCGATACCATCAGCTTCTCCCAAAAGATTGCCCGGGTCCGGAGCCTCAATTTTACAAAACCCGATTTCACTCTTACCAACTACGACGGCAACAGACCCCACCCTCCCATCGATACGGCGGCCATCGTAAACGATCCGCTTCACCTCCGGCTCAATCCCGCAGGATGGGATCTTACAGCCGGCAGCATCACGATAAAGAACGGCTCCTTCCACCACGAAGAAAAAGCAGACACGGTATTGAACAAATACTTCGATGGGGATCATATCTTTTTCTCCGCCGTCAATACCAGCTTTACCAATCTCAAGCTTAACCGCGATACCATCACGGCCCAGCTTCTGCTCAGTACCAGGGAACGCAGCGGCCTGGAAGTAAAAAAGCTGGCCGCCCGCATCAAATGGTTCCCGGAAGCCATGGAGTTCGGTCACCTGGACCTGCAAACAAACAGAAGCCATCTCCGCAACTTCTTCGCCATGCGATTCAAGACCCTGGACGACATGTCTGACTTTGTCACCAAAGTACGGATGGAAGCCCGGTTCTCCGATTCAGATATTGACAGCGATGACATCGCCTTCTTCGCCCCCGAACTACAGGAGTGGAAGAAAAAGATCCGCATCACCGGAGACCTGCAAGGCACCGTCTCCGACCTTCAGGGACGGAAGGTCATTCTCGAAGCAGGCAGAAATACTTTACTTAACGGAGATATACACCTGAAAGGACTACCCGATATCGAAAAGACATACATCGAATTTAAGTCCAATGACTTCCGGACGACCTACGAGGACATGGTCGCCCTCGTCCCATCGATAAAGAATATACAGCAGCCCCGTATCGACCGCATTGCCTGGCTCCGGTTCAGGGGTGATTTTACCGGCACTATCCGCGACTTCGTCACAAAAGGTACCATCGAAACCAATCTGGGAACCCTGGGAACCAATGTCGACATGAAATTCCCCGTTTATGGCCCCTCCGTTTACTCCGGTACGATCTCCACAGACAGCTTTCAGCTCGGCTCCTTCCTCGACAACGACAATCTCGGCCACATCGCCTTCCAGGGCAAGATCAATGGTACCGGCCTGAAAACAGGCACGCTCAACGCCACCCTCGACGGGACTATCAACAGTATCGAATTCAACCAATATACCTACCAGCAGATCAAGGTCAACGGAGCCGTTGCAAAAAAGAAGTTCAATGGTGAGCTCATCGCCAATGATCCCAACCTGGACGTTCACCTCAACGGTCTCATCGACTTCAGCCAGCAACAGCCTAAATTCGATTTTGAGGCGCAGGTAGCAAAAGCAGACCTTAGCAAGCTCCACTTCACCGGCACAAAGGTAGAGTTCAACGGAAAATTTAAATGTAATTTCACCGGCGATGACATCGACAACTTCCTTGGTCATGCCAGCATCTATGATGCGTCCGTCTTCAAGAACGGACAGCGCGTGTCCTTCGACTCCCTGACCCTCGAATCCAGCATCATCGATAACAACAAGACCATTACTGTTGTCAGCAATGAATTCGACGGGGCCATCGTCGGAGAATTCTCCATCAAGGATCTGCCCGCATCCTTTCAGACCTTTCTTAATAAATATTATCCCAGCTATATAAAACCCGCCAAAGCCGTCCCCATCAATCAGAACTTTAGCTTTGTCATCACCACCAAAAAGGTGGAAGAATACATCGACCTGTTCTACAAGGACCTTAAAGGATTTAACAATGCGGCTATCAGCGGCCGTATCGATACCCGCGACAACCTCCTCGATCTGAATGTGGACCTGCCCTCTTTTGCCTATAAGAATATCGCTTTCGACAGGCTGACCCTCAAAGGTCGTGGCAACCTGGACAGCCTTTCGATGGAGACCTCCATCGGGGACGTACAGCTCAGCGACAGCCTTCATTTCCCTGATACACATATCCATCTCCGGTCATCCAATGACCAGTCAAACCTGCAGGTGACCACCAGCGCGAATCAAACGCTGAATTCAGCTAATATCTCGGCCCGCGTCCAGACCATGCCCAATGGCGTCAACGTCATTTTTGACCCATCCTCCTTTGACATCAACAGCAAGACCTGGAACATCGATAAGGACGGCGAGCTGGCCTTCAACAGGAATGTCCTCTCCGCAGATGGACTTAAGATCCACAGCGGCGACCAGGAGATACGCGTAACAACCCACCCTTCCGGCGAAGGCAGCTGGAACGATATTCACGTCGATGTAAAGAAGATCAACATCGGAGACTTCACGCCCTATATCGTCAAGTCCGAACGAATCGAAGGCCTCCTTACCGGCAGCATCGACATGACCGACCCATTTGGCAAACCAATGGTCGACTTTACCGGAGAGACCGATCAGTTCCGCTTCGACAATGATTCCATCGGCCACCTCCAGCTGTCAGGGAACTATCAGAGCTCCACAAAAGCGATCAACGCGACGCTGCATTCCGACAATAAGAATTATCACCTGGATTCCAGGGCCCTTATCAACCTCTCCGACAGCGCCACCGGTCCTCCCATCGACATCGTCACCGACGTCGCCGACATGAAGGTCGACCTGCTGGAAAAATATCTTGGGGGCGTCTTTACCAATCTGACCGGCAACGCCAGCGGTAAATTACGTATCACCGGCCCATCCTCGCACCTGCTTTATCTCGGTACGGTACAGCTGAAAGATGCTTCCTTAAAAGTGGCTTATACGCAGTGTACCTATAAAATACCGGCAACAACCATCTACTTTAAAAAAGATACCATCGACTTCGGCTCTTTTCAACTAAAGGACCGACTTGGTCATACGGCCGACCTTCTCCACGGCCGGCTCCTTCATCATGCCTTTGATGACCTGGACTTCGACTTTGAACTGAATACGAATCGACTCCTCCTGCTGGATACAAAGGCAACCGATAACAACCAGTTCTATGGCACCGTCATCGGAAAAGCAAGGATGTCCCTGAAAGGACCCGAAGAGAATATGATCATGAACATCAAGGGTGAACCCACAGATAGCTCGAATATCTATCTCCCTCCCTCTGTTAACAGGGAGAGTGGCGATGCGGATTTTATCGTGTGGAAAGTATACGGAAAGGAAATGAAAAGACAGCTGCTGGATAAAAAATCCAGCAACCTGCTGGTCAACCTGGATATGTATGCCAACAACTACGCCAATGTTTATATGATCCTCGATCCGCTGAGCGGTGACATCATCAAGGCCAATGGTCATGGCAACCTTACCATGAGGGTCGGTACAACACAAGACCTCACGCTCAACGGCAGATATGAGATAGACCGCGGAAACTATAATTTTACCTTCCAGTCCTTTATCCACAAGCCCTTTATCCTCAGCGAAGGCGTAGGCAATTATATCCAGTGGACCGGCAACCCTTATGACGCCACCATCGGCATCGAAGCCGTATATAAGGCCGAAAATGTCCGTTTCAGCGACCTGGGCCTCAACAACGCCAGCGCCCTCACAGGCATTCAGGCCGAGAATGTAAAAAGGCAGCGGGTACTCGTACTGGTGACAGCCGTGCTGAGCGGCCACCTGATGACACCTAACATCGCCTTCCGGATCGACCTGCCATCCAATAGCCCGCTAAAAGATGACCAGACGGCCCAAAGCCTTTTACAACAGGTTCGCAACGATCCCAACGAGCTGAACAAACAGGTCTCCACCCTCGTGATCCTCAACACCTTTGTACCGCTGTCCAACAGCACCAACAACTTCGATGCCTCCGTGGCAGCAGCCAATGTCGCCGTCAACAGTATCTCGGGGGCCATTTCCAATGCCTTCTCCCGGACCGTCCAGTCCCGCCTGCGAAGGATCTTAAAAAACAATAGCCTCCAGGTAAACTTCAATACCAATTTATATAATGGGACCTCTATCGACGGCCTCACCGACCAGTCCAAGCTCGTCTATGACCGTACCAACTTCAATTTTTCGGTCGCTCAGAGTTTTATGAACGAGAAGCTGACCCTCACCGTCGGCAGCGCTCTGGATTTTGCCAATACCACCCAGCAGGCACAGGCTTCATCTTTCCAATTCCTGCCGGATATCGCCGCGGAATACAAGATCACCCCCGACGGCCGTGTCGCCCTGACCTTCTTTTACCGGGATTCCTACAATTATCTTTCCGCGGGCAACCACACCCAGAACAGCTCCGGCGCCAGCATCTCCTATCGCCGCGAGTTCGATCGGATAGACGAATTATTAAAAAAGAAGAAAAAGAAAATAAAAAAGCCTGCGACACCATCAGCGCCGCAGGCTTCAAACAACGAATAATTATTATTTCAATATTTCATGTCCAAGCTTATCCCGCTTGGTCTTAAGATACCTTTCATTATGCTGATTGGGTTCGATCTCGATCGGCACAGTCTCCACGACCTCTAGCCCATAACCCAGCAGACCGGCCCTTTTCCGGGGATTATTACTGATCAGCCGAAGCTTGCTGATCCCCAGGTAACGGAGGATCTGGGCACCTACACCATAATCCCTTTTATCCATCGGAAATCCAAGATGAAGATTCGCCTCCACCGTATCCATCCCTTCTTCCTGCAGCTTGTACGCCTTCAGCTTATTCAGAAGACCGATACCCCGGCCTTCCTGGTTCATATACAGGATCACCCCCTGACCTTCTTTTTCCACCAGGCGCATAGCCTCATGCAGCTGATCTCCACAATCGCAACGGAATGAGCCAAGGATATCTCCCGTAAAACAGGAGGAATGCACCCGCACTAATACCGGCTCTTCAGACTTCCATTCCCCTTTCACAAGGGCCAGATGTTCGTTGGTGGTATTCTTCTCCCTGAAAGCGATAAGCTTAAAATGACCGAACTGCGTAGGCATATCCACCCTGACCACCTCCTCGATAAGCGAGTCTATCTTCAGACGATATTCGATCAGGTCCTTTATGGAGATTATCTTCAGATCGAATTTCTTTGCTATCTCCAACAGCTGAGGCAGACGGGCCATCGAGCCATCCTCATTCATGATCTCAACCAGTACTCCCGCCGGCTCAAAACCAGCCAGACGAGCCAGGTCTATCGTGGCTTCAGTGTGCCCGGCCCGACGTAAGACCCCGCCATTTTTGGCCCGTAAAGGAAAAATATGCCCTGGCCGGCCAAGATCCGCCGGTTTCGTCGTGGGATCTATCAGGGCCTGAACTGTCTTTGCCCGGTCATGCGCCGAAATACCCGTGGTACATCCATGTCCCAGCAGGTCGACAGACACCGTGAACGCAGTCTCGTGCAGCGCCGTATTGTTATTGACCATCAGGTCAAGTCCCAATTCGTCGCACCTTTCCTCCACCAGGGGAGCACAGATCAACCCCCTCCCCTCCTTGCTCATAAAATTGATGATCTCCGGGGTTACCATCCGGGCGGCCGCCACAAAATCACCTTCATTTTCCCTGTCCTCGTCATCTACGACAATGATCAGTTTGCCTTTCTTTATATCTTCAATAGCGCTTTCTATACTGGATAACATTAATATCTGGGTTTAAATACAAAATTAACAATAAAAACGGCGGAAAGTTAAGAAAGGATGCCTTGGGGGTTTCTGGGTATAATCACTACGGCCAAAATAAAATCTTTGTTACCGAGCAGCATTTTGCCACGTTTAGCTTTCTTTAACATTTTGGCCACATCCAATATCCCTGAAAAGTCCCCACTAGCCTGATTTACACCAACTCGTTAACAATTTATTAATATTTCAATCGAACGAAGGAATACTTTGTCCGCCGTTCCTTTGCGCCCGCAAAAAAAACAATTTAACATGATGAGACGACTGCTATTATCAGCATTCCTTTTCCTTTCATTCACCCTTGTCCATGCCCAGGTAACCACCGGCAGCCTGACCGGCAGAATTACAGATTCCAAAGGGCAGACGCTTACAGGTGCTACGGTAAAGGCCGTGCATGTTCCCTCCGGAACAGTTTATACGACTACAAGTACCTCCAAAGGGGAGTACACCATTCCCAACATGCGGGTAGGTGATAATTATACGGTTACGGTCGATTATGTAGGCCATAGCCCCGTCACCTTCGACCATCTTAGCATTTCCATAGGCGACCCCTTGAATATCAATGCTATCCTGAGCATTCAGGGACAAACCCTCACCGAAGCAACGGTCACCGGTGCGCGCAACGGGATCATCAGCTCCCAGCGCACCGGGCCTTCTACCAGCATTAACCAGCAGATGCTGCAGACCCTTCCGACGCTGAATCACAGCATCCAGGACTTTATCCGGTTCACACCCAACGCAGTCGCCCTTACTGCAAGCGACGGCACCCCGTTGAGTGTTTCCTTTGCCGGACAGAATAACCGGTATAATTCCATGACCATCGACGGCGCCAGCGCAACTGACGTCTTTGGCCTTTCCGGTACCGGTACCAATGGCGGCCAGGCAGGTGTCAACCAGATCCCGCTCGAAGCCATCTCCAGCATGACAGTACTCACTTCGCCTTATGATGTTACTCAGGGCGGCTTTACAGGCGGCGGCGTCAATGCAGTAACCAAAAGCGGTACCAACCAGCTACATGGCACCATCTATGGCACCGTACAAAACCAGACCCTGGCAGGCAAAGGTCCCACAACCAATCTGCCCCTTACCAATTTCAAGAATAACTATCTGGGCGCCAACCTCGGCGGTGCGATCATCAAGAACAAGCTGTTCTATTTCGTAAATTTCGAACGCTTCAGCTCTTCGACGCCTCTCCCTTATGATCCATCCCAGCCCAACTCCGGATCAAAGTTCACGATGGGCTACCTGGATAGCATCGCCAATTACCTGAAAACGGCCTATCCCAACTTTAATGCAGGCAGCTATACATCGCTCAACAAAAAGATCGACTATACCAATGTCTTTGCGCGTATAGACTATAACATTAGCAGCAAGACCCGGCTGACCATCCGGCACAGCTTCGTCCATGGCAACGACTTTGTCATCAGCCGGACCCCAACAGCGATCACTTTCGGCAGCGGTGGATATACAATGAGCAACTCGACCAACTCGACCGTTGCTGAGCTGAACTCCAGCTTTTCCAACCGCAGCTCCAACGTATTGCGCGTTACATACAGCAACATCTCCGACCATCGTACCACCTCTCCGTTTCCAAGCATGACCATTTATGATGGTTCGGTAAATGACGTATATTTTGGCGGCGACTATTCATCACAGGCCAACTCTCTGCAACAAAACAACTTCACGCTGACGGACAACTACACGCTTTACCGCGGTGATCATACGATCACCTTTGGCACCAACGATGAGTTCTACAACTTCAGCAACGTCTTTATCCAGGATTACTTTGGGTCCTATACTTATACATCCTTCGCCAATTTTCAGGCGAACAGCGCCCCTCCTTCCGCCTACTACCTTTACTACAACCCCAACTCACCGGGCAGCAAGAACCCTTCGAAACTGCATGCAGGACAGCTTAGCGTCTATGCCGGTGATGTATGGGCGGTTAAGTCGAACTTCAAGCTGACCTATGGTGTACGTGTTGACCTGCCGGCATTCTTCAACAAGCCCCTTGAGAACCCGGCCTTCAACTCCGATCCTACCTTCGCCGGGTATAACAATCGCGTAATGCCAAGGACTACCCCGCTGATCGCTCCCCGCGTAGGTTTCAACTGGGATGTCAAGCACGATGGCAAGACCCAGATCCGCGGCGGCGCCGGCGTATTTACCGGTCGCGTTCCCTATGTGTGGATCTCCAACCAGATCGGCAGCGATGGCGTATCTCTGATCAAGTATCACGCCCAGCCAGCCGGCCTCCGGTTCAACTACAATCCGCAGCAGACGCTCAACGGCGCCTATATTCCAGGCAATGTCACACCCCCTGCCACCGAAGTTGACCTGACCGATAAGCACTTCAAGGTACCACAGACCTTCCGCGCCAACCTCGCCCTCGATCAGAAACTGCCCTGGTGGGGCCTGGTCGGTACTGTCGAAGGTATCTACACAAAAAAGATCAATGATATCAATTACAAAAATCTCAACGTTGGCGCACAGGCCGGTACAGCCACTATCGGGAATGCACAATACCCCTGGTACAACTTCGCCAGGAAGGATGCCAAATTCACCGATGTTATGCTCCTCACTAACACCAGCGTGGGATATGCATACAACTTAAGCGTACAGATCCAAAAGCCTCTTACCCGTGATGGATGGTCAGGAAGCATCGCTTACGCTCTCGGCCATTCCTACTCGCTGAACGATGGCAGCAGTTCCGTAGCCCTGTCCAACTGGCGTTATGCCGTCAATAGCAACGGACTCAACAGCCTCAGCGAAGGACGCTCTGTTTATGATATGGGTTCCAGGGTTATCGGCTTTGTCTCCAAGTCCTTTAAATACGCCCACAATCACCTCGGTACCACCATCGGCCTGGTCTACGAAGGTCGCTCGGGTCAGCCCTATTCGATCACCTATAACAGGAACATAACAGGTGACGACGCGACCGCAGGTACATCCAACAACTACAATTCCAACCAGATGTACATCCCGACCGAAGCCGACCTCAACGACCCCAACGGTTATACGAAATATGGCTTCGTCGACCTGAAGAGCGGTGCTACGACTACCCGCACTGCCGCGCAGGAATGGCAGGATTTCAAGGCCCTCGTTGAAAGCGATCCCGGCATGAAGAAACACGAAGGACAGATCATGCCCAAGAATGGGGACCGCTCTCCCTGGGAGAACCACTTCGACCTCAAAGTGTCAGAAGATTTCATGATGGGACAACACAAGCTGCAGATTGGCATCGATATCCTGAATCTCGGCAACCTGATCGACCATAAGGCAGGCTGGAGCTATTTTGTATCCAACCAGAACGGTTCGCCCCTGTCTACTTCGACACAGGGCACCGCCCCAACCTTTACCTTCGATCAGACCAAGCTTAACCTGATCAAGGGTACTTACCGCATTTATAACTATACCGACCTGCTTTCCCGCTGGAGAGGTCAGCTGAGCCTGAAATATTCGTTCTAATAAGCCATAGAGCTGAATCTATCCCCCCAAAAGAGGCCGTTTTTACCATGTGGACAAAAACGACCTTTTTTGGGGATTTTTATTAATATTGTTTTAATTTATGTTAATGATTTCTTAATAGTTTCGAGTAACTTAAGACGACTGCTTTGCCTTTCTTTGCACCCGCAAAACCACTTTATATGATAAGACGACTGCTATTTCTATTCAGCATGATCCTTTGTGCCTGTGGCGCATTCGCCCAGGAGACGACTTCCCAGATTCTGGGAACTGTTACAGATGGAGGCACTGCATTGTCAGGAGCTACGGTAGTGGCCCTGCATACCCCCACGGGTACAAAGTATACTACCACGACCCGTAAAGATGGACGGTTTAACCTTGCCAACGTCCGCGTTGGAGGTCCGTACATTTTGACTGTTAGTTATGTTGGCTTTAAAACGGACAAACAGGAAAATATCAGTCTTGTTGTGGGCCAGGACTTTGTTGCCGATGTTAAAATGACTCCCGAAACAAAGGAATTGAGTGCCGTCAGCGTCAGCGCGACACGTCAGAATAAGATCTTTAATAATGGCCGCACAGGTAGCCAGGAGATCATTACCCGCACGCAGATCGAACGTCTTCCGACCATCACCCGGTCTGTACAGGACTTCGCAAAGCTGGAGCCTTCCTCCAACGGTATGAGCTTCTCCGGTTCCAACCCCGGTATGAATAATATCACAGTGGATGGCGCCGACTTCAACAACTCATTTGGTTTGTCCGGTACGCTTGGCGGCCAGGCAAATGCCCAGCCTATTGCCCTCGATGCCATCGACCAGATCCAGGTCAACGTCGCTCCCTATGACGTGCGCCAGGGTGGATTTACCGGTGCCGGTGTGAACTCGGTTACCCGCCAGGGAACCAATCAGTTCCGCGGTACGATCTATGATTATATCAAAGGCCCCGGCACTATCGGTTATAAAGTAGGGCCTACCCAGGTAGCAAGAACCCCCTTTAGCTATAATGTACTTGGCGCCAGCTTTGGCGGGGCTATCATAAAGGATAAAATTTTCTTCTTTATCAATGCCGAGCAGAACAAGCAGACACAGCCTGCAACCGGCATCATTGCCTCCGATGCCACCCACGCCCCCAGCGCGGGAAGCGTAGCACAGGTCAGCGCCGATTCGCTGAACCAGCTGGCATCTTATCTGAAGAGCAAATACAACTACGACCCGGGTGCTTATCAGGGTTATTCCTTCCAACAGAACAGCTATAAGGTCAACGCCCGTTTGGACTTCAATATCAACAGCAATAATACGCTGACACTGAAATACAATTACCTGAAATCCTACGCCGACCAGTTCGCCAGCACAAGCCGTCCCGGCAGCACCGCCGGCCAGGTCACAGGCGGTCAGCCCGGTACCTTTGCCATGCCTTTCTTCGGCAGCGGCTATCGTATCAATAACAACCTGAACATCTATATTGCCGAGCTGAATACCCGTTTTGGTAACACAGCTTCCAATAAGATACAGGTCGGCTATACACGCGAAAGAGACTTCCGTACACCCAAGTCTACAGGTACTATGCCCCTGGTGGACATCCTCAGCGGTAGCAATATCGTAACCACTTTCGGATACGAGCCCTATACCTATAACAATGTTCTGAACATGGATTCCTACCAGTTCACGGATATCTTTAGCCTTTATAAGGGTGGCCATGAGATCACCCTGGGAACACAGGACAGCTATAAGAAGTACCAGAACGCCTTCGCTCCTGATTGGAACGGCGGTTACCAGTACAGTAGTTTTGCAGCCTTCCTGAACGGCGGCGCCCCAACCAACTACTACCAGGCTTATTCCACGCTGAAAGGCGCAGCCTTCCCCTGGGCTTATGCAGGTGCGACAAACCTGAGCTTCTTCGCACAGGATAAATGGCGCCTAAAACCCAACTTTACGCTGACCTATGGCATTCGCTTCGACTATACTACCTATCAGAATAAGTTCACCGATAACCCCGCTTTCGATCAGCTGCCCTTTAAGAACGGCGCCACTTACGATGTAGGTAAGGCACCAAATGGCTTCCTGGTCATATCTCCCCGCGTTGGTTTCAACTGGGATATCACAGGCGACAGAACCTGGCAGCTGCGTGGTGGCGCCGGTATCTTCGAAGGAGCTCCGCCATTCGTATGGATCGAAAACCAGGCCGCCAACAATGGAGTACAGTTTGGCTCCTATACGCTGCCAAATGCACAGGTGCCTATCCAGCCTTTCTATGCCAACCCACAGGACGGACTTAATAATTACCTGACACAAAGCGGCGCTGCCCAGACCTCAACACCGACCTCTTATTCTGTCAACGCCATCGACAAACATCTGAAATACCCAACTAAGCTGCGTACCAGCCTGGGTCTGGATAAAAAACTGGGTGACTGGGTGATCACAGGCGAGTTTACTTACAACAAGGTTATCAACGATACCTACATGTACAATGCCAACCTGAAGGAAGACAACGGGTTTGCAATTGCCAATGGTCCTGACAACCGTCTTCGTTACAACACCGATGGTACTGCCGTCACTGGTGCAGCAACAACCAACTCGAGCAACAAGTATTATAATGGAAGCACCCTGGCGAATCCGAACCTGGGTAATGCCATCATCCTGGCCAATACCCACAAAGGTTATGCTTACACCGCTACTGCCCGCGTAACAAAGACCTGGCGTAACCTGGTAGCCAGCATTGCTTATACCTATTCCGACACCAAGACCGCACAGGAAAATGGTAGCACCGCCAGCTCACTGTGGTCTGCAAGAGCGGTTTCCAACACCGACCCCAATGCCGCGACGCTGGCTCGCCCAAGCTGGTACCAGCCTCATCGTATCATTGCTTCTGCAACATACCACCTCGACTATTCCAAACACGCGGCTACTTCCATCAGCGCCATCTTCGAAGCCACAACCAACGGTACGACTTCCTATGTCTACAACGGTGACCTCAATGGTGACGGCAACACAGGTAATGACCTGATCTATATCCCAAGAAGTGCTTCAGAGATCAACCTTATCGATGCCGGTTCTTATAACAAGACGACAATGTCGGGTACTACCACCGGTACTACTGCCGACCCCCGCAACGCGTCGCAGATCTGGAATCAGCTGAACAACTTCATCAACCAGGATAACTATCTGTCCAAGCGCCGCGGTCGCTATGCCCAGTCCAACTCCGTAACGAATCCTTTCTACAAGCACATGGACCTCAACGTTACCCATGACCTCTTCTTCTACACGAAGAATGGCGCCGAGAAGGACAAGCATACACTGCGCCTCAGCGTGGACATCGTCAACTTAGGCAACCTCGTGAACCGCAACTGGGGTCTTGTAAAGTCTCCGACTATCAGCAACTTCCTGCGTTTCGAAGGTATGGCTGCCGATGGAAAGACGCCTTTGTTCTCTTTCCCTTACAGCGATGCGACAAACCTGGTTCCCCTGGTTAACAGCTTTTCGAACAATACCAGCCTGACCAGCTTTGGCAACAACACGCTGTACTACAACTCCAGGTTCCAGGTACAGTTTGGTATCCGGTATATGTTTAACTAATACTTAAAAGCCTAAAAGATATTTATGAAAAAAATTGCTTATTTAACTGCAGTGGTGCTGAGTATCGTCATCATCAGCTGTAATAAAGAGAATAACCTGCCGGCCTATACTCCCCCGGTAAAGAACAATTTCAGTGTCTCCAAATTTGCCCATGTAAAGGACACCATCGCCGTTGGCGACTCCCTGAACATCACCGCCTCGGGTACGATCACGGATACGACCAAGACACTGTCCGTTTTCCTGACAGCAGCCTATGGATCGGTTACCTACAATGTCGGTTCCGTCAGCTCACCGGTAAAGGTCAACAGGGTCATCGGCGCCGCTACCAATGGCGTCTATGCCTGGACAGCAACTATACCAGTCCTGGTATCCGGCTTTGTACCGTCAAAAAGCAAGGTAACCGTCTCAGGTACTTTCAGCTATCAGCTGAGCCTGAGCAGCGTCCAGCCTTCTGCGGTAACATTCACCGACCAGGGTCTGCGCCCGGGCGACAAGAGCAATCTCACGACTGTCTATGTCAAATAGAAAGGAGCCCGTATATAAAAAAAACCCGCCATCAGGCGGGTTTTTTTTATATTTTATTTCCCCCATCCCCACAACAAAAATTCCGGCATCGCACTGGCCCAGGTCGCCACGTCATGATGTCCCCCGGGTATCTCCAGGTAACGGATATCCCGCTCCCGATCATACCCTTTCCCAATCAGCTCGTCCATCAGCGCCTGCGTATCGTCGATAGAATCGATAATGCCATTCCCATTCCGGTCTTCCGTCTCGTCCTCCGTCCCACACTCAAAAAAGAATTTCAGCCAGGGATAATAGTCACCCTTCCGCACTTCATCAGGCATGATCCTGTCGGTACGTTCGTCATAAGACGGATCACTTTTATCCTTTGTTCTCCACCAGAAACTGCCGGAAAAAAGACCTGCCCGGGCAAATTCCTGCGGATGATGCCAGACTATATCGAGGGCGGATAAGGCTCCCAGCGAAAACCCCGCAAAAGCCTTCTCCCGGAAGCTGGCGTCTCCATATTTCCCCCGGATCGCCGGTATCAGCTCCTCAAAAATAAACCGGGTATAAGCTTCCGCCTTCCCTCCCCAGCCCTGGTAATCCAGCCGCCCGGCCGTGCCATATTCCATCTTACGGTCGTCTCCCGCATGTATACCCGCACAGAGCAAAGGGGAAATAGCTCCACGGCCATAAAGATCATCAAGAATAGCTGCCAGTCCCAGCCTTTCGAGGTCCTGGCCATCATTCAGCAATAACAAGCTTGTACCCGATGATAATTCCCCCGTCAGATAAAGATCTATCTGTACCCTGCGCCCAAGGTGTATTGAATTGATTAATAAAATCTCTTGCCCAATCTTTGTGCTCGTTTCAATCGACATAGCGCCAAAAATACTAAATTACATTAATGTCTTTCCACGAAGAATATCACAAATGGCATTCTCCCGCCATCGACCGGGATTTTGAAATGCTCACCTTTGGTCACTCCGGCTACCCTGTCATCCTGTTCCCTACCTCCAAAGGCAGCTATTACCAGAATAAAGACCAGGGCCTCATCGAAACAGCCAGCTGGTTCCTCGAGAACGGGAAGGTAAAGATCTACTGCCCCGACAGCCTTGACGCCCAAAGCTGGTATAACAAATCCATTCCCCCCGGCCAGCGCGCCCGGATGCATACCCTTTACGATCGGCTGCTCCTGGAAGAGATCATTCCCCGGGCCGTTCACGAGACCGGCCATAACCGGGTAGCCCTTGCCGGCTGTAGTTTTGGAGGTTATCATGCCGCCAATTTCGCATTCCGCCACCCGGCCCTTGCGAGCTACTGTTTTTCGATGAGCGGCGTCTTTGATATCCGGTCCTTCACAGATGGCTTTTATGACGACAACATATATTTCAACAACCCCGTAGACTTCATACCCGGCGCCACCGACCCCGCCCTCTGGAAAATGGGCATCGTACTGGGCACTGCCGACCGGGATATCTGCCGCGGACAGAATGAATGGATGAGCCGGCTCCTGAATGCTAAAAACATTCCTCACTGGCTGGACATCCGCCCTGACAGAGATCACGACTGGCCCCTATGGAAAGAGATCTTCCCCCAATACCTGTCGCAGCTAAAACTCTAATCGGTCATAATATGAGCACAAATAAAAAAATAGGCATCCTCTTCGGTAAAGAACGCAGCTTTCCCATGGCCTTTATCGAAGCCGTAAACAGGAAGAATATAGCAGGCATTACGGCAGAACCCGTACGCATCGACAAAGTGATGCAGGGCGTCTCCTCCGGTTATGCCGTCATCATCGATCGTATCTCCCAGGATGTCCCCTTCTATCGCGCTTATCTGAAAAATGCAGCACTCTGCGGCGCCGCCGTGATCAATAACCCTTTCTGGTGGAGCGCCGACGAGAAATTCTTTAACAACTGCCTGATGACAAAGGTCGGGATACCCGTACCCAAAACAGTCATCCTCCCTTCCCGGGAGCTGCCCACCGATACCAGCAATGAGTCATTCTCCAATCTGGCCTTTCCCCTCGACTGGGAAACCATTTTCCATTATGTCGGATTCCCGGCCTATATGAAACCTTTTGCCGGCGGCGGCTGGAAGAATGTCTACAAGCTCCACAACGCAGAAGAGTTCTATGCAACACACAGCGAAACCGGCCAGCTGGTCATGCTTCTGCAAGAAGAAATAGTCTTTACCGAATATTACCGGTGTTATTGCATCGGCGGCAAGCACGTCCGTATCATGTCCTACGAGCCCCGTAATCCACATCATCTTCGCTATGCCGCAGACTTCCAACCGGCTGCCGAAAAGCTGCAACAGATGGAAGACATCGTACTACGCATCAATGATTGGCTGGGCTATGACTTCAACACCGTCGAGCTGGCCGTCCGGGATGGTATCCCCTATGCCATAGACTTCTGCAACCCCGCGCCCGACGCAGAAAAGACCAGCGTTGGAGAAGACAACTTCAACTGGGTAGTAGAGACCGCCGCCGACTACGCTATCGAAAAGGCGATGAACCAGCAGGACGACAGGGATAACCTTACCTGGGGAAAATACCTCGGGAACTCAGTAGGAAAGCTAATCCTTACCGACTAAATTTGTTATCTTAATTACTCTAAATTTACACATGGCAGATATCAATTACAGCAATTTCACACTGGGCATAGAAGAAGAATACATGGTCATCGACCCCGAAACCCGGGAATTGAAAAGCCATGAGCAAAAGATCGTTACGGAAGGCCAGAAGGTCCTCCGCGACAAGGTCAAGGCGGAAATGCATCAGGCCGTAGTGGAAGTCGGCACCGATATCTGCCGCGACATCCACGAAGCATACCAGGATGTCTCCACGCTCCGAAAGACCATCGCACAAATTGCCGGCAGCCTCGGATTTCATATAGGAGCATCCGGCACCCATCCCTTCAGCCACTGGCAAAGCCAGCTCATTACCGAGCATGTCCGCTATAACGAGATCGTCAACGAACTACAGGAAGCAGCCCGCAGTAACCTCATCTATGGCCTGCACGTACACGTAGGCATGGAGAGCCGCGAAATGGCCAATCATATCGCCAACTCTACACGCTATTTCCTGCCACATATCTATGCCCTCAGCACCAACTCCCCCTTCTGGGAAGGAAGAAAGACGGGCTATAAATCATACCGGACAAAGGTATTCGACAAATTCCCGCGTACCGGCATTCCCGAATACTTCGAGAGCATCGAGGATTATGACCGCTTCATCAAGCTCCTCGTTAAAACCAATTGCATCGACAACGCAAAAAAGATCTGGTGGGACCTCCGCGTTCACCCCTTCTTCAATACCGTCGAGTTTCGCATCTGTGATGTGCCGATGACCGTAGACGAGACCATCTGTATCGCCGCCCTTTTCCAGGCCGTCTGCGTAAAGATCTACAAGCTGCGTAGCCGGAACATGAACTATATCCAATACTCCCGGGCCCTTATCAATGAAAATAAATGGCGGGCAAGCCGGTATGGAATAGACGGACATCTTATTGACTTCGGTAAAGAAGAGGAAGTCAACACCCGCATCCTTATTTATGAATTGCTCGACTTTATAGACGATGTAGTCGACCCTCTCAACAGCCGGCAGGCGACACAATTTGCCAAAAAGATCATCGAGACAGGTACCGGCGCCGATCGCCAGCTGAAAGTATACGAAGAATCCGGCAGCCTCGTCAAGGTCATGGATTATATCCACGGCCAGTTCCTCGCCGGACTATAATTCCCCCTCTTCCAAAAGGCCCCCTCATCCAACAAAAAAAGCGCTGGCAAATGCCAGCGCCCGTAATACTATTTTTATCAAAAACTAATGATGCAGTGAATCCGCTGGCTCAATCCCCATCGCCTTCATATCCTCCTTTGAAATTATAGGCATATGCCCTGCCAGCACCTGCTGGTAAGCCTTTTGCCCGACTGCCAGCGCATCTTCCCGGGTCCGGAATCCCCACCCGTGTGATGAGATCGCAGGAACGATGTCCTGGTGGATATAAGGCTGACCATCCCTCAGTATATCATAACCCCAGCCCTGTGACCACTGGAAGACCTTTAGTTCAACAAAGACGTGGTCTTTCTTATATTGGTTCCGCCGACGGATATTATAAAATACTATACATCCTATACCTATCAACAACAGGAAAGTAACTCCCCATTTTCGAATAAAGTTCATAAATGGTATTAGTCGAACTGATTGTAGACCTGATCGGGGAAGAACTCATAGATATCCTGGAAACCCACACCGCCACCTGCTGCGGAAGGAAGACCGGTTGAAACGAAACCTCTTACCTTTCCTTGTTTATCTGTGATGGAAAACCCTTGAGCATTTACCCGGGCACCCCCTTCAAAAGGCGTCTTTTCTGTCCAGAGATCAGATGCAAAATCGTACTCCCAGGTAAAAGTATAAGAAGTACCATTTGCGCCGCAGGTAATATACCCCTTGTCGCCATTGGCAGTACCCTTAATTACAAAACCGCTGGCAAGCTCGCGAACGATATTAGTATACCCGTCATCATAAGTGCTGGAGCTTGTATTGGAGATATCTCTCAGTCTTGTCCACGCACTCTCATCGTTCTTGTTCGGATCGAATACCCAGAAATCATAACACATGTTATTTACCGCCCAGTGAGTGCCAGGTGTTCTTCCGGCCATCAAATAACCTTTTCCATTATAAACCCAGGTAACAGCTCCCGAACGTTGGGAACCGGGCATATAAACCTGCTTTGTCCACTGATTCGCACCGGGATCATATTTCCAGACGTCATTAAAGAAATTATTGAGATCAGTACCGGTCATTACATAGCCAGTATTGGCAAAACCCATAGCTACAGCATCCTTACGCGGAAAAGTCGTAGTTCCGTCGTGCAGGCTGTCGATCTGGTTCCATGTCTTGCTGGCCGGATCATAAGACCAGAAGTCGGCATAAACAGTGCGGCTGTCATTGCCAACACCCGTACCGATATATCCTACTTTCCCGATAGAGAAGCCAACAGCATTACTGCGGGGGGCTCCGGGGAAATCCAGGATCTGTCTCCAGACACCATTGGAACTGTCATACCCGGTTGGGCTGGCCGTATTGATGTTGGATGGAGTATATTGATACATAACTGTCAAACGGGCGGCAGGGGTCTGCGGATTGATCCCCGTACCAATATATACGGACGTGTCGATCACAAATGATGCGGCAGCGCCACTGGGATTACCGGGATAAGTCGCACGGCCCACCCAGTTGCCATTTTGTGTGTAGTTTAAGCTAGCTTTGGTACAGCTGAAAAGGATACCGACTAACATTAATGAGAACAAAGTAATGTTGATCCGCTTCATATTTTAGTGAAATTTTTCGCTAAAGTATTCGAAGTACAGGTAGTAAATTCGTTAAAATGTATTTTTAGCCATATTTAATAGACAATCGACCTTTTTTCATATACAAAGAAAGAAAATCAGCTTGATAAAAGGTATACCGGACATCCGGACATAATTTATATTGGTATATAAAAAGGAGGGATTAGTCGTTTTTTTTATACCTTTGATACATACTAACAAAATAGTAACAACCAAGGCCCCTAATATTGCACAAATTAGCGAAAAAGGTGCCGCGAAGCACCCGTCAAGACTTGGCCTTCAGACCGATTAAGAAAACCAGCATGACTATACATAAATACCCAAGAAAAAAAGGGCGCATTTCTTTTTTCTCCTTATTATTACTCGCGGTGTTTTTCCTGACAAGCTGCCAGAAACAGCCCAATCTTCGTTTTGGCAATGATTATACCAATAATAACAACGGATCCAATGTAGTTGTTGTCGACACTTGTACCGTTCTGCTTTCTACCATCTACGAAGACTCCACCTTTACCAATGGTACAGGTTATCTTATGGCGGGAACTTATAAGGACCCTGTTTTGGGAACTATCACTTCCCGGGCCTTTTTCCAGGTAGCTCCGCCAACCAGCCTGCCTACCCTGACCCCTGGTATTAATACGTACGACTCCATCGGGCTCGTGTTCTTCTTCAAAAAGAATAATCCCTGGTACGGGGATACGACCAGCCTGCAAAATTATATTGTCAACCAGGTGGATACACTCTACCAGCTGAACCCGCCGCTCGTCAACGGCTTCTTTAGCAACAACAGCTTGCCGGTCGACCCTAATATACTCGGCCAGACGGGTCCTTTTTTAATCTCCCCAACCAGGGGGGATACCAGCCCGATAACCACCCAGGGAGTCAGCGATACAATGAAGATCAGGCTGGACCAAAGCCTGGGTCAGCGGCTGTATAATATGATCTATACCAATTCCGACTCGATCAATAATGCCACCGCCTTTCAGAACTGGTTCCACGGCCTCTGTCTTTCTACCGACGGCATCGGGTCCGGCGGGACCGGCGCCATCTATGGCTTCAAGGATAGCTGTCTGATGCGCATTTATTATCGGACAGCCGGCGTCTTCGCACAACAATACATTGATTTCAATATTACACAAAGAAGTCTGGCTTTTAATAGTATACGAACCAATCGGGCCGGTTCGCCCGCCCAGAATATCCGAACGTCGACAGGGTATTATGGCCAGGCGCCGCTGGCCACCTCTTCCAAGGCCACCAATAATGCAAGTTATATTCAGTCGATCACCGGGCTCAATGTCAAGCTCAATTTCCCTACCCTAAAAACCATCGCCCTCCGGCCGGATTATATCGGGCTCCTGCGGGCGACCCTCACCGTCAGACCGCTGCCCGACAGCTGGAGTACAACCTGGCGACTGTCCCCCCAGATCGGCGTATACACAACGGATCAGAATAACCTGCAAGGCACCCCCGTTCCCGGGACCGGAATTTCCGGCGCTCAGACAGGTGCCCTGGTCGTGGATTACTTTAACCCGCAGAATGTCGCCTATACCTATGATGTGACGTCTTTTGTCAAGGCAGTCATAACCAACAACGCCACTAATTCAGATTCACTGGGGCTATACCTCGCCGCACCTGCACCGGCTAACGTCGCCGATTTCCGGCGGGTGATCGTTGCCGATCAAAGCTTTCAGGTCAATCAGCGAACTTCATTGAGTGTCTATTACATATCCCTGTTCCCCCATAATTAAATCAACTAATTACTTATACGGATGCAACCGAGCCTGATAAAACGATCCTTCCTCTTATACCTGCTCACTGCGATGTCCCTTGGAGCGATGGCTCAGGGTAACTTTTCACCTTATTCCCAAATGGGCATCGGAGACCTGGAAGATGGTTTTAACAACCGTACGACGGGCCTGGCAAATACGGGGATCGCCTATCGGTCTAACCGCTTCCTGATCAACAATAACCCTGCTTCCTTCAGCGATCTGGCCAACCAGTACTTCACCATGGAGACCAGCCTCCGTGGCAGCTTCATCAGCTACGCTGGTACCCCTGTCGATGTCGGCGCCACCCAAAGCGCAGACATTACTTTTCGCAGACTGGCCATGGGTATCAAGGTTAGCAAACACTGGGGCAGCAGCATCGGCCTCGTCCCCTTCAGTACGCAGAACTACGAATTCAACGTTCCATATCCCATCCAGGGCAGCGGTACGGAAATAGCCAATCACTTCTATTCGGGACATGGCAGCGTCAATAAAGCATACTGGGCCAACTCCTATGAATTCTTCCACCACGTCTCCATCGGCGCAGAAGCAGGCTATATCTTTGGCCAGCTCAATCAAAAAGATATCATACAGGCCGGCAACGGAGCTACACAGGTATCTACGACCAACGATGTAAACCTGCAGAACCTCTACATGACCTATGGCATGCAGATCTACGGAAATGCCGGCAAACATTGGTCCTGGGGCATCGGCGGTACTTTTTCCAATAAAGCCGACCTGCTGGCCTCCTATAATAAGATCGTCCTGGGCGCCGACTCCTCCACCCTGCAGAACAATGAGCTTCAGCAACGATACCTCTCCCTGCCCAACAGCTTTGGCGTTGGATTTCAGCTGACCCATAATCAGCACTTTACCTGGCTGGCAGACTACCGTTACCAGAACTGGAATCAGGTTCAGGCCAAGAACCAATACCCCGGTCAGGACTATTCCATCGCCAGCAGCGAAAGAGGTTCTTTTGGCTTCGAGATCTCAAAGAAAAAGACTTTATATAACACAAAGGTAGAGCTCAGCTATTTTCAGTCTGGTGTCTATTATGGTAATTCCTACCTGCAGATCAATGGTCAGCAGATCAAGGACATGGGTGTTACCGCGGGCTTCGGCGTCAACTCCCTGAAGACTCCCCTGGCCTATGCCATCACCTTCAATTACGGAATAAAAGGCACGACGAAAAATAATCTGATCCGTCAGAACTACTTCAACGTCAATTTTTTGATCAACTACGGCTCCATTTGGTTTACAAAAGGAAAGAAATTTGAGTAATACGTTTGATCTCCAACAGCAAATGCAGGGCTTCCCTATGATGGGAATGCTGAATTGCATTGTTGTTGAAGACAACACCAAACAGTCGGCCCTCTTAAAAGATTATATAGCCAAGACGCCCAAGCTTTCCTTTTCCGGAAAATGTGAGTCAGCCGCAGAGGTTTATCAGCTCGTCACAGCACACCGCGCCGACCTCATCTTCTGGGATTTCCGGCTCCTGGATAATAAGGTCATGGTCCGTCTGAAAGAAGCCGGTTATTACCCCATCGTCATCTGCATAGCAGACAAACAGGAACAGGAAGAAAAAGAGACCGAAATGGATGTCTTCAGCTATCTGAACAGACCCCTTTCCTTCGAACGCTTCCTCTCCACGATGAACAAGATCCGGGACTACCTCTCCACCACGATCTATATCCATCACCGGAACAACCGCTTTGTCTTTATTAAGTCGGAATATAAGATCATCAAGGTGAAGTTCGAAGATATCCTCTTCTGCGAAGGCATGAAAGACTATACCCAGATCCATGTCCGGGGCCGCGCCGAACCCATCCTGACATTGAATAACCTGAAATCCTTCGCCTACAAGCTCCCTCCGGAAGAATTTATCCGCGTACACCGTTCGTTTATCGTGAGCCTTACCCATATCGACTCCATCGCCCGCAACGAGATCTATATCGGAAAGAAGATCATCCCCATCGGAGACAGCTTTAAGGATGATTTTTATCAGATCATTGAGTGGAACTCGTAACCTCCACCGCCGCATCGGTCATCACGCTGTCTGGATCGGTCACCCGGTCGTCCACCCGACCATCGGGTCTCGGAAAACCCGTAACTTTGCACCATGTACAGTCAGAAAAGCGTTAGAGTGGCGATCCTCGACCTTTATGAAGGGCAAGCCAACCAGGGCATGCGTTGTATCCGGGAATTGCTGAGTGAATACGTCCGTAGCCACGACCTGCATCTCGAACTCGACGAGTTTGAAGTGAGACTGGGGAAAAATGTACCCGATCTGTCCTACGACATATATATATCCAGCGGCGGCCCCGGCAGCCCGCTCGACAGCGAAGGCTCGGAGTGGGAGTCGGTCTATTTCGAATGGCTCAGTGAAGTCCAGCGCTTCAACAGCACAGCCCCCTCCCCCATTCGCAAACAGATCCTCTTCATCTGCCACTCCTTCCAGCTGGTATGCCGCCACTTCGCCATCGCCCATGTCACAAACCGGAAATCAACAGCATTTGGCGTCTTCCCGATCCATATGTTGGAAGATGCACAAAAAGAGCCCGTATTTGCCGGTCTCAACGATCCCTTTTATGCAGTGGACAGCCGCAGCTACCAGGTCATACAACCCGACAAACAGCGTCTCGCTGAAATAGGCGGCCAGGTGCTGGCCATCGAAAAAGAAAGACCACATGTTCCCCTCGAAAGAGCCATTATGGCTATCCGCTTTAATGAATATATGATCGGGACACAGTTTCATCCCGAAGCCGACGCAGCAGGCATGAGCATGTACCTGCAGCGGGAAGACCGCAAACACACCGTCATCGCTGAGCACGGCGAAGAAAAATGGAAAAGCATGATCGTCCAGCTCGACGACCCCGATAAGATCCGCTGGACCTATTCCCACGTGATCCCCAATTTCCTCGACTATGCGATGAAATACACCCCGGCTTTCAACATGCAACCCGCCTGATATCACCGGCCCCGCCATCTGCCAAAAACAGTGTAAATTCGGCAAAACAAGCCTTCCATGGTACCAGCACTGCGAACAGCGTTCAACCAGACCTTTACCCGGCAACGCTATGAGAATTTCCTGGCCGACCTCGACAAACGTTATCCAGGCGCCATCGAATTCCGGCTGGCAGAAACACCCGTCTTCGTACCAGCCTCTTTCTCCACACAACTAATAGAAGCCTGCGAAAGCATCGTTGACCTTATTCTGGAACCCCGGTTCAAAGAATGGACAGAACGCGCCATACCCGATACCGACCGCGTAGCTAACGAGAATGATCACCCTCATTTCCTTGTCTTCGACTTTGGCGTCTGCGAGGACGGCGAAGGCGGCTGGAAACCCCAGCTCATCGAAATGCAGGGCTTCGCCAGCCTTTACGGCTTCCAGGCCTGGTACCCCGAAGTCCTTCGCCGCCACTTTCCCATACCGGAGAATTATAGCCAGTTCCTCAACGGGTATGATCACAACAGCTACCTCGCGCTTTTGAAGGAAACAATACTCGGCAAACATGCGCCTGACAACGTCATCCTGCTCGAATTAAAACCCCATGAACAAAAGACAAGGGTAGACTTCTATTGTACACAGGACTTCCTGGGCATCCAGCCTGTATGCCTGACCGAATTGATACAGGAAGGAAGACAGCTTTATTACCTGCACCCCGCTACCGGGAAAAAGACATTGATAAAACGGATCTATAACCGGCTCATCTTCGACGAGCTGCACGGCGCAGCCGATAAGATCGGTCCGCATGTCGATATCCGTCAGGACCTGGACGTGGAATGGGTAGCACATCCCGGCTGGTTCTATCGCGTCAGCAAATTCACGCTGCCCTTTATTCGTCATCCCTTCGTACCTCCGACCTTTTTCCTCAATGAATTAAAACAAGTCCCGGCCGACCTGGAAAACTATGTCCTGAAGCCATTGTTCTCCTTTTCCGGCCGCGGAGTGGTCATTGACGTACAACCGGCCGATCTCGACGTGCCCGATCCGGAAAACTGGATACTCCAGCGCAAGGTCAAATATGCTGACCTGATCCCCACTCCGGATGACGTCCCCGCCAAAGTCGAGCTTCGGATGATGTATCTCTGGAAAGATGGCGCCGATCGCCCTACCCTGGTGATCAACCTGGCCCGGCTTAGTAAAGGAAAAATGATCGGCGTCAGCTATAACAAGGATAAAGAATGGGTCGGCGGAAGCGTCGGCTTTTTTGAACGATAAATTATGGACCTACAACTAAAAGGAAAAACAGCAGTAGTGCTCGCAGCAAGTAAAGGCCTTGGTAAAGCCTGCGCAATGATGCTCGCAGCCGAAGGCGCCGATCTCGCCATCTGCGCCCGTGACAAGACAGCCCTCGAAGCTACCGCGGCAGAGCTCCGTGCACATGGAGGCAGAGTGCTGGCCATTCCTACAGATGTAAAAAGCCCCGACGAAACTGCCATCTTTGTGGCAGCCGCAGCAGCCGAGTTCGGGAAGATAGATATACTGGTAAACAACGCGGGGGGCCCCCCTTTCGGCAGGTTCGAATCCTTTGACGAATCGGCCTGGCAGTCCGCCTTCGAGCTCAGTCTCCTGAGCTTCGTCCGGATCAACCGTCTTGTAATACCCCATATGAGGGACACCGGCAACGGCCGGATCATCAATATTATCAGCTTCTCCGTAAAGACTTTCCTGGAGAACTCCGTTCTGTCTACCAGCCTGCGCATGGGCGTCGTCGGGATGGCTAAAATGCTGGCTACCGAGCTGGGACCGGATAATATCACGGTGAACAATATAGCACCCGGTCCGATCCTCACTGATCGCATCTACCATACTCTTCCTCCCGTTACACCCGGAGGCCCAACCAAAGATGACATGCTGGCCGAACGCGCAAAAGATATCCCGCTCCGCCGCATCGGCAAACCAGAAGAGCTGGCTGCGCTGGTGACCTTTTTGGCCAGCCCCCTGGCCGGCTATATTTCCGGAACTACGATACAGATAGATGGAGGTGCCTCGCGCTCCATTCTCTAATTTTCGGCAACCCCACGTCCCCCCACCTCATCGTCCCTTTTCTTGGTCACGATATTGATGTGGATCGCCCAGTCCGCCAGCTGATAGACCAATTCCAGCTCTACCTTTACATCCTTATATCTCCAGTCACCCGTCATCAGCCGCAACGTACTCGTCGTAAAGGAAGCCCCTTCTTTGGCCGGCTCCCAGTCCCCTCTCAGATAGACAATACTCCCATCCACCAGTTGGAGATAACAGCCCTGCAGCTTACGGAAAAGCTCATGATATGCTTTGGCTGCCTGATCAAAATCATCACTGCTCAGCATCTTCGCCTGCCAGCTGGCCGTAGTGTCATCCGCGGAATGATACCGGGTAACGATACAGTTCTCCGCACCAGGCAACTCTACGATGGAGGCATAATTCTCGAACTCCCCTTGCGCCAGCACAAGCTCGCCCGTGATATTCCGCAGATTGTAAGGGAAATCCTTTAAAACGGCATTGATGACTGCGGGAAAAGACAAGACCCGGATCCGGGCATGCAGCATGGAGTCGACACGGGTCAGCGAATCGGTGACCTCGGCCAGCACTAAAGAATCTTCATGGGAAAGCGGCCGCGCCGCACCATCACCCGGCGGACTCGTTTGGGCATAAACAGAACAGGAGGCCACTATGGCCATGATTAGGGGCATAATCGGTTTCATGCGATAGGATTTTGGGCAATTCTACACCAAAATGCCGGCGCTTGCCAGCAGAGCTTTTCCACTTATCCACAACCCAAATTCCTTATCTTCGGGAAAAATTGGGCATGCAGCACCTTAACGATATCCCTGTCAAACAAACACTTCCGGGCTTTTATGGAAAAATGGTACACGGCGCGACAAGCTCCCTGGTCTTCTGGGACATAAAAAAAGGCGGCATCTCTCCCGAACACCACCACGTCCACGAACAGATCACCTATATCGTTGAGGGCGAATTCGAAATGACCATCGGCGGCGAGAAATATCTCTTCACCCCCGGTATGGTTCATGTCATTCCCTCCAACGTCCCTCATTCGGGTCGCGCAATCACGGATTGTAAGATCATCGACAGTTTCGCACCCGCCCGGGACGATTACCGGTAAAATTCTTTAATGGCACACACCCACGGACACGAGCACCACGACCACAACCATGAGCAGGCTCATAACCATGCCCACGGACACGACCATGATCATGACCACGGCTTCAGCCTTGGCCACCATCACCACCCCGTCAATCTGAAGAGTGTCAACCGGGCCTTTGTCATCGGCATTATCCTCAACTTCCTGTTTGTCATTATCGAGGTAGTAGTCGGCCTTTCCATCAAATCCCTGTCCCTGCTCTCGGACGCCGGACACAACCTCGCCGACGTAGCCAGCCTGGCCATGTCCCTCATAGCCATACGCCTCCTGAAGGTCAAACCTACAGACACCTATACCTATGGTTATAAAAAGACGACCATTCTCGTCGCCCTGCTCAATGCCGCCATCCTGCTGCTGTCCCTGGGCGCAATAAGCTGGGAAGCCCTCCAGCGCCTGATGCACCCCGAGCCGCTGCCCGGAAAGATCATCTCCATCGTCGCCGCCATCGGTATTGTCGTCAACGCCCTCACAGCCCTCTTATTCCTTCGCGGAAAAGACAACGACCTCAATATCCGGAGCGCCTTTCTTCACCTGCTGTCCGATGCCGTCGTATCCGCAGCCCTGGTGATCGGGGGTGTGATCATGTATTTTACGGGTTTTTTCCGGCTGGATGCTATCCTAAGCCTGCTGGTAGCCGTCGTCATCCTCTTTAGTACCTGGCAGCTGCTCAGAGATAGCCTTCGCCTCTCGCTGGACGGAGTTCCCGAAGGCATCGGGCTTGGAAAGATCAGGGAGACGATCTGCAAAATGAACGGAGTAATAGACTTTCATCATATCCATATCTGGGCCATCAGCACGACAGAGAATGCACTCACAGCCCACCTCGTCGTCGACCCCGCATGTACCATGGAATTTGTCGATAAGCTAAAGCACCAGGTCAAGCACGAACTGCTGCATCAGAATATCCAGCATGCCACCCTTGAAATAGAAATGGAAGATGCCCCCTGTGACGAGCCCGATTGCTAGCCCCCCGCTGCCCGCCCGCGCAGCCGTCCCAGCGCTAATTCACAAAAGCCCAGAAGAACCCAAACCGGAGCACCAGCCCCGGATAAGGATAACCCGGCGCCACGAAATTATTGTGGTAATAGCCATACCCCCGGGGACTAAAGGCCATTGAGTTGAGATTCTCCGCCCGTACATAAGCCGTAAACCCACGGATCCTGAAATGTAAATAGAGATTGAGATCCGGCAACCGCTGATGGATAGTCGAATCCTGGGTGAAGAACTGACCGGTCACCGGCGCATATCCATCCGCCTTGTATGGGCTGACATAGCGTATCTCTGTACCAAAACTGATATTGAGACTCCTGAAACCCAGGTTGCCGTCATAACCTATCTGGTTGGTCGATGTGATCAAAGGCACATGCACCGGAGAGCTGCCGGCCGTCTGCTGTATATAGGTCAGGGTACGCCATTTCCAGTGACGGTAAAGCGTGAACTGCTTTTTGATACTGATCTGCAACAGGTTGAAGACAGAGGACTGACGTTCCTGCGAATAATTGGAGAAATAGGAATAGTTGGTCATCAGGTAATAAGACCCCGTCAAACTCAGCTGATGCTGCGGCTGATCGATAGAAGCAAAAAGATGGGTCGTATTTTCCTTGCTAAAGCCCTTTTTGTTTGCCGTATCCAGGTAAAAGGAGCTGGAACGGTCATACACAAAACCCGGCGTTCGGTTCGCATTCTCAAAACCGGCCTGGAAATAACCTATCTGCCGGCTGATCAGCCTTCTGAGACTAATAAAGGCATTGTAATCCCCCGAGTTCAATCCGTTCAGGTAAAGCCGGCCAAAAGCTTCGATATCCCATTTCTGGTTTCGCGTCTTATTCCGGTATTCCCCATGCGCAAATACATTCTGCGTATTTAGCTGGTGATTGGTGATGGGATTCTGACTGGTCAGCGAAGAATCAAAGCTCCCTTTCAACAGCTCGAGCGTCGCCCCCAGTTTAATGAACTGCTGCGGATTCTTTGAGTCCGGAAATTGATAAATAGAAAAATCATTCGAAAAAACCTTCCAGCTATCCTGCAGGTATACACTATCCGTCCCCGGATTGACAGTCAGTCCATAATTATCCTTATAGTATGTAGAATCCAGCGGATAAGTAAGGGGGGTATTGAAATCGAAATAACGATACCGGTACGAACTATACGCTACCGTATGTTCCAGCCTCACCCGGGGATAGAACAAGGGAGTGACCGAGGTATCCGTAACAATGGAATCCTTTTGCCCCAGATCGTACTGCTGGCGCATCATAAAGGTAGATGCTGAATAGCGCGTGCCTGTAGTGATGGGAGCTGAGAAGATATTACCCGTGGCCTGCTGCAGCCCGTTGCCGAGCCTGACAGGGATCGTCGCCTGGTTGGCATACTGTGCGGAATCAAGATCGGTGGGACTCTGAATACCGCCGTTCTCGGAAGCCGCCAGCTTATTGCTGACCAGCACAAAGAAATTCTGGTAACGTTTGTTCTTCGACTGGTACCAGCTGCCAAGCCTGATGCTGGAATGATTGGTATTCTGGTTCTGGAAAGTCCCCGGTGAATTGAGCAGCCGGTATTCAAAAGAAAGATTCCAGTTCGGGCGTACGTTCTGCGTGTGAAAAACATTGACGAACTGTTCCCCCCTGGCGGCCAGCATATACCCCAGTTCGGTATATGGCTTGGTCGTGTTAAAGAACCGGGTCTCGTCTACCGTGAAGCGATAGAGATCATAGGCATGCCAGCCCGGATCCCAGCCCGATTGCATCCTCGGTGAAAAGACAAGGTTCCGGGCAGGTGTCCCCATATTACCCAGGTTGATCCAGGTGGCCGGCCGCGGGATCTTACGGCCCACGTCCAGGATGGATGAATCCAGCTTCAACAGCCGGCTGGAGTCGAGATAACGGAAATTGATGGTGATCGTATCATTTTTACGATGGGTCAGCGTATCGCCTTTCCCACCACCGCCCCCACCCCCCATGTTGCCAAATCGGCCCAAAGGATTTTGTGCAAGAAGGCTGGATCCTGATAAAAGTAAGAACAGGAATAATAGCGATATTATAATTCGGCGTCCTTTCAATACTGAAAAAATTCCGGACAATTTACTCATTTAAATGTTACTCATTTCACAACTCTGCGATCAACCCACTGAAAAGAGCCGTCAGCTTCGGTTCCGCAGCAGCAGCCGCAGCCAGCACTTCTTCGTGTGTGATGATATTCTCCTCCTTCCGGATGCCCAGGTCCGTGATCACACTCATGGCAAACACGGACAATCCGAGATGCCGCGCTGCTATAACTTCCTGTACAGTGCTCATACCCACCGCATCCCCCCCGGCAATATGCAAAAATTTGTACTCGGAACGGGTCTCAAAGGTCGGTCCCGTAACACCTGCATATACGCCTTCATGTACGTGTATGTTTAGCCGGGCCGCAATGGCCTTTGCCTTTTGGATCAGCGTCTTGTCATATGGCTCGCTCATATCCGGGAACCGGGGCCCAAGCTCGCCTTCATTCTTTCCTAGCAAAGGGTTGACGACAAAAAAGCTGATGTGATCATGGATGATCATCAGGTCACCGACACGAAACCCGGCGTTCATGCCGCCTGCCGCATTGGATAAAAGTAATGTCTCTACCCCCAGATATTTCATCACCCGGACGGGGAATACTACCTGCGCCGGAGTATATCCTTCATAGAAATGAAACCGGCCGGAAAGCACAGCCACAGGCTTACCGTTCAGCGTACCGAAGATAAACTTCCCCTGGTGGCCTTCTACAGTAGACACGGGAAAATGTGGAATGTCGGCATAGGCGATCTCCTTTTCTACCACGATCTCCCTGGACAGATTCCCAAGCCCGCTACCCAATATGATCCCCACACGGGGTTTACCGGAATAGATAGACCGGATAGAACGTACCGCCTCTTCTATCTGTTGTAATAGTGTGGGATTACCCATATTAAGAAACGGCTTTGTTAACAAGTGCTGCCGCCTCACTCAGGAGAATGGCAGATTGAACCTTTAAGCCGCTTTCTGCGATCAGCTGCTGAGCCTCTACCGCATTGGTGCCCTGTAACCGGACAATGATCGGGACCTTTATGTCGCCAATGGAATTATACGCATCGATCACACCCTGAGCCACCCGGTCGCAACGAACGATGCCTCCGAAGATATTGATCAGGATAGCCTTTACTTTCGGGTCTTTCAGGATGATCCGGAAACCCGCTTCCACTGTCGTCGCATTGGCTGTGCCACCTACGTCCAGGAAGTTGGCAGGTTCTCCGCCGCTAAGCTTGATCATGTCCATGGTAGCCATGGCCAGACCGGCGCCATTGACCATACAGCCCACATTCCCATCCAGCTTCACAAAATTCAGGTTGTATTTACCGGCTTCTACTTCCGTAGGATCTTCCTCCGTGATATCCCGCATGGCCTCCAGCTCAGGATGACGCATCAGCGCATTGTCGTCAAGATTCATCTTACAGTCTACCGCAATGATCTTTTCATCGCTTGTCTTGAACAGCGGGTTGATCTCCAGCATGGAGCAATCCAGCCCGACATATGCATTATAAAGATTTGTAACGAATTTCACGCAATTCTTCAGGGCCTCGCCGCTCAACCCAAGGTTGAAAGCGATCTTACGCGCCTGAAAGGGCTGAAGACCACCCCCCGGATGTACCCATTCCTTAAAGATCCTATCGGGCGTATTATGCGCCACTTCTTCGATATCCATACCGCCTTCCGTGCTATACATGACCACATTCTGGCCTTTTGCCCGGTCAAGCAATATAGAAAGGTAGAATTCTTTGACAGGATTCGCACCGGGATAATAGACATCCTGTGCGACCAGGACCTTGTTGACCTTCTTTCCGGCAGGACCGGTCTGGATCGTCACCAGCGTTCCACCCAGGATGTTGGAGGCTATCTGCCTGATGTCATCGGAGCTCTTGCCGACCGCTACACCACGCTGCTCTGTCCCCTGGATCTTACCCTTTCCACGGCCGCCTGCATGTATCTGGGCCTTCACTACCGCAAAATTATTACCGAACTGAACCTTGAGATTCTTATATGCTTCTTCAGCGGATCCGGCATTGTCTACGGTAATGCCTTCCTGTACGGGTACATTGTACTTTTTCAGTAGTTCTTTAGCCTGATATTCATGCAAGTTCATTGGAAGAAATTTGTGCGAATTTAGGGCAAAAAAAATGGACCGCCTCAAAAAAAAGGAGACGGTCCATTTTTTCAATATCCTGGGTTTTGGGTCAGTTTAGGGTTTAGTAATAATGCCGTATTAGGAATAGGGAATATACGTCTATATACATCACTATTCGTCTTAAACCCCCATGCCCCTTCATATTTCCCAAATCGGATCATGTCATTGCGATGCCATGTTTCCCAGGTAAACTCCCGGCACCGTTCGTTGTAGACAGAGTCCAGCGTGATATTCGTCCAGGCAGCCGAGGTCGTACGCCCCGCCCTTACCTGGTTGGCCAAAGACAGCGCAGTCTGTCCCTGAGTTGCCGGAGCACCCCGGAGAATGGCCTCGGCCTTCATCAACAGGATGTCGGCATAACGGAATACCGGGACATCATTGTTCTGATTTTTATTGGCCGTATTGATCGAATCCGGATAGAATTTAATATTCCGGTAGCCCATATTCCAGGCGATCTCGTCATTACCCAGGTCGAACAGCGAGGGATTGGCGCCGCTGTTGGGGTCCGTACGGAAATAGACATCCGGCGTCAGGTTCAGCTGATACGTATACGTTGCCCCCTTGTCGGCCCCCTGGTATGTTGCATCATAACCCTGCTTCGTCGTCTGCACCATTACCGGGTTGCCATCCGGCCAGTATTGCAAACCCGTCAGCCATTGCTTGTTACGGATGTCGTTCGGATCATAGAAATAGGAATAGAAGGATGGCAATGTACTTTCCGGACCGCTGGGCTTGCTGACCTGCCAGCCGGTGCCGGCCGCATAGGTGACATTACATACCGGGTCTGCAACACTGCCCGCCTTAGATCCCGAATAATGGAATGGGATACCCTGGTTGCGATTCAGATCATAACGCGCCCGGTAGTTATATCCATTGGTACCCGGAAAAGGGATAGCATTGGGATCATATGGGATCGAAAAAACAAATTCCTTAAATGCCGGACCATTGTTGGGATAGAACTGTTTGAGATAGGTAGCCCTTGGCTCTACAGCATACAGCGACCCCCCGCCGGCATTGATGATGCTGTCACAGACAGCCACACAATCCGCATAACGGGCCGTTCCCGTATAATATTCCGCATTCAGATACATCTTGGCAAGAATAGCATACGCCGTATACCGGTTAGCCCGGCCATACATCGCCGCGCTGCCATCCGTGCTCAGATAAGGCAAGGCCGCCTTCAGGTCGTTTTCGATAAAGCTGAACACCTGCGCCCGGGGGACATTGGGATGAGCCGAGAAATCTCCATACACCGAATCCAGAGGCACATTACCATAGAGGTCCATCAACATAAAATAGGCCATATCCCTTACAACCTTCAGCTCAGCCACACCGGCCTTTTTAAAGGCATCCGGCTGCGTCGAGGCGCTCACCGTATACGAAACCTGGTTGCAAACACCGACCACCTGCGCCAGCCAGGACCAGCAGGAATTTGTCCACCCATTGTCAGGCCCCCAGTCATGTAAATGCACATGATTATAGCCGTTAGAGGCATCATACCAGTTGCCGCCACGCGCAGGCAAAATAGCTTCATCCGTGCTCAGCGATTGCATAAACCAGTAATCCAGTTCGAAATTACCCCTTAGCGCTCCATAAGCCGATCCGATCACAGCCGTCAGCTGCGACTGGGTCTGGGGAAATACATCCGGTGTCAGCTCAGTGGTGATGGGTACCCCGACCTTTTGACAGCCGTTGAGCACAAGCAGCAATACTACCGGCGCCAGTATATAGTTGACTATTTTTTGCATTTTTTTTATTTGATAGATTAAAAGGAGACATTCAGACCCAGCAGGAATGTACGTGTCTTGGGATAAAAATTGTTATAGTCGACACCCGGTGCAACACCGCCCTGGTTGATCTCCGGATCGATGCCCTTATACCTCGTAATGACAAACAGGTTGTTCACCGTTGCATAAGCTCTTATCGTCTTTATAAATGGAGCTATCCCCCTGAAATTATACCCCAGCGTAGCATTATCCAGTCTCAGATAGCTACCGCTTTCGATATACCGGTCGGAATAAAGGAAGACATTCTTGTCATTGATCGACTCATTTGCCGCATCTTTTAATATATTGGTGGTATTAGCCCCGCGGGTATTGAACAGCTGGCTGCGGGTCACATTGAAGATCTTATTACCATATACTCCTCTTATAAAAACATTCAGGTCCCAGCGCTGATACCGGAACGTATTGCTCCAGCCATAGATCAGCTTTGGCTGAGCATTGCCTGCATAATGATAGTCTATGCCAGCCATGGTGGCGGTGGTGTCAGGTTTACCCGCAGGGTTGGTATACTGGGATACACCATTGGGAGATTTTCCACGGTATTGCAGGGTCAGGAACTGCCCCAGCGGTTTACCCGGCTGTAATACCTCTACATGTACCCCCGATTGCCCCGTACCATCCGGTTCAGCCACAGGAATAGAGTCTATCGTGGGAAACAGCGGGTTATTCAGGCTGGTGATCTTATTGACATTGTGCGAGACGTTCAACGTTGTGGTCCAGGAAAAATCCCCGCTGACAACGGGAGTCGCCGTAAGGGACAGCTCGATGCCCTTATTGTTGACACCACCGCCATTGGCAATGATACCTTTACTATAGATAGCAAAAGGATCGGCCTGGTAGCTGAGGATCATGTCGGTCGTAGTCTTGTTGTACACATCGGCCGAACCACTGAGTCTTCCTCTCAGCAGGGAGAAGTCCACGCCAATGTCCGCCGTAGCCGTCTGTTCCCAGCGCAGATCAGGATTGGCTGCCTGCACCGGTCCATAAGCATTGACCTGGCTCCCATTGGAATAAAAAGTGCCCAACAGCCCGGAGAAGGTCTGGGCCGTATAAGCGCCAAAACCAAAAGCATTCCCTACTACGCCATAGCCACCCCTGATCTTCAGGTCATCGAACAACGTCTGGCCCTTCATAAAGGCTTCCTTGCTGATCCGCCAGCCTGCGCTGACTGCCGGGAAATATCCCCATTGATGATTGGCGCCAAATACAGAGCTCCCGTCCCGACGCAACGATCCCTGCAACAGGTATTTGTCCTTAAAGCTATAGTTCACACGCAGATAGTCGGAGATAAGTTTGGTCTCCTGGTAAAGCCCGTCCGGACCAAAGGTCAGATTCGGACCTCCGGCGACGGCATAGGGTGCGCTCAGCGCGAAATTGTTATAGCTGATATTGTCGACAGGAAAATTATAGGTCTCCGACTGGAAGCCGTTGTTGTTCACATTGTCCTGCCAGGAATAACCCAGCAAGGCCTTGACAGTATGGTTCCCGAACTTGCGATCCCAGGTAAAAAAGGTTTCCAGCAGCTTATTCGTACTCTCATAATAACTGCGGTAGGCCTGCCCGTTAGGTCCAAAGGTCTGCGCCGCACGGCCGCCGAGTCCCGGGTCAGGGTTGTTATACATATTATTGTAGTTGCTGGTGAAATAGGCATCATAATATTCACCATGCAGGATAGGATAATGCTGATAGGAGAGATTGACAGCATAGGTCAGCCCAAAAGGAAGCCTGACCTCCGTGTTAAAGCTTCCGACAAGATTATTCTTCTTATCGTTCATCTGGCTGTTGTTCATCATCGCCACCGGGTTGTAATAGCCTCCCGTTCCCTTGTTCTCAAAATAAGTGCCGTCGGGGTTCTTAACCGGTGACACAGGCAGATAATGTGCGGTCTGTAGCAGGATCACGCCGAGGTAAGGAACCTGGTTCGCATCGGTGTTGGAATTGGTAACGTTGAGGCTGAACTTCACCCTGTCGTTGAAGGCATATTGATCGATGGCCAGCCGGCCGATGACGCGGGTCAGGTCGGTATTCTTTATGATCCCTTCCTTTTTTGCATAGTTGACGCTGGCACTGTAGGTCGTATGTTCACTGCCGCCGGAAAAAGAAATATTATGATTGGTAGACACCGCTGTTTTTCTTTCGATCTCCTTTTGCCAGTCCGTATTGGCCCCCTTGTCGTCCACGGGAGCAAAGGCCATATTGTTTCGGGCAAGCAAGGCCCTTAGCTCGGGAGCATCCATCACTTCCACGCGGCTGCTGACCTGCTCTGCTCCAACATATCCGTTGTACACCACCTGCACCTGTCCTTTTTTACCTCTTTTGGTAGTGATCATGATCAGGCCATTGGCGGCCCTGTTACCATAAATGGCCGTCGCCGCAGCATCTTTTAGTACGTCTATCGTAGCAATATCATCCGGCGCAACCAGGGAGATGTCTGCTCCGGGTACTCCATCTATCACATAAAAAGGTCCGGTGGGGCTGTTGATGGAAGAGGCGCCGCGCAGAATGACGGCGGCCGGTTTATTGGGGTCGCCGCTGGCTGTGATATTGAGACCAGGGACCTTACCCTGCAGCAGCTGACCGACATCCGTAATGGCGCCTTTGTTGAGGTCTTCCGCCTTTACGCTGCTGATCGCACTGGAAAGGTCTTTACGGCTGGCCCTCGCATAACCGATCACTACCATATCGCCAAGACTTTGCGACTCGGTATGAAGCACGATACTGATCGATTCCCGTCCGGCTACCCGGACCTCCTGACTTTGAAATCCGACAGAGCTGAAGACCAATACAGCATTCTCCTTTATCCCGGCCATATGGAACACACCTTCGGCATCGGTGGTGACGCCACCGGGGAGACCTTTTACCATTACAGTGATCCCTGCCAGCGGCAGCCCCTTCTCATCGGTGATCTTCCCCATAACAGAAATGGTAGGCGGAGCGATTATAACAGGCTCGTCCTTCAGCTTGACGGCGATGGTCCTGTCGACAATAGTATAAGACAAAGGCTGATCTCTGAACAGCTCGGTAAGGACCGCATCCAGGCCCTGATCGTGCAGGTTCAATGTTACCTTTTTGGCATATTGCAGGATATCCAGCTTATACCAGAAGACATACCCTGTCTGTAACTTTATTTCCCGGAAGACCTTTTCCAGTGACTGCTGCCTCACGGAAAGACTGACTTTCTGGGAATAGCCCACTGCGCTGACCTGCAGGCAGGCAACCGTCAGTAGTACAATGGTCATTCTCATGATCAGGAATAGTTTAGGTTTTGATCCCCCCCCGAATGGAGAGTTTTTTGCAGGACGATACAAATGCATAGATTTGCAGTGTTTGGGTTTTAAACATCGATAATCTTGTTGCTAACGGTTACGGTAATAATCCCAACATTCCCCGGGAGCGGTCTCAAGCGCTTCCGGTTTTTTTTGGGACCACCTTCTGAATAACTGACTGATTCCTAAGGCGCTTTATCCATAAAAAGATTGATTTTCTTGCCTTCTACGGTAAAATGTACCCCACTTGCCTCCAATACCTTTAATATCTTCGAAGCATTCACATTCCGGTACATTTCCCCCTGGAACCGGTCCCGGGGTATCCCATTGACATAAACCACCTCTACGTCATACCAGCGGGCCAGCTGACGCATCACCTCGCCTATCCCCGCATCTCTGAACCGGAACATCCCCTCTTTCCATGCAACCGCCTCCTCTGTATCGGCCGCCATCACACGCAGCTCATCGCCGCTGCCCAGTCTTGCCTGCTGACCGGGTCTCACCAGGACATTATGCGCCCCCTTGCTGACCCGCACAAGTCCCTCCAGCAGCGTGGTGCTGACGGCCGGCTCTTCGTCATAGTCCATGATATTGAAATGGGTCCCAAGCACTTCTACCTGTAATGGCTCCGTTTCCGCAGCCCCACCCCTTAATACCTTTACTTTAAAAGGCCTTGCAGCATCCGTCTTTATTTCAAAATAGGCTTCCCCTTTTAATTCCACAACCCTGTCCCCGCCGGTAAAGCTCGTGGGATAACGCAGGGATGTAGCCGCATTCAACCACACCTTGCTGCCATCCGGCAGTTGCAGCTGATACTGCCCCCCCCTTGGAGTGGTGAGTAAATTGTACTGGACACCTTCATTCCGTCCATCAGGCTGATAGACCAGCTGTTCATTCCTGCTTTTGATAAGCCGGGTTTTACCCTGTTGCCCCAAGACGCCATTACGTGCTGCATCCAGATCGATGGTCGTACCATCCGCCAATGTGAGAGTTGCCTTATTGGTACCGGGAGCCAGATCATGTGTTACCGGCAAGCTCGCAATCACCGGGGATTTTTTCACCGACCCGTTAAACAGGTAGAAGACCGCCCCAAAAACAAGCAATACCGCTGCGGCCATCATCCACCGGCGATCAATTACTTTTCGGATAGCTGGCCGGGGCTTGCTGCCCTGTAAAATTTTTTGATAGAAGGGCTCCCAGGTCGCTTCTTTATAATCGACCGCTTCCGGTGACTGCCCGATCATTTCTTCCAGCGCAGTCTGTAGCTGGGCGGAGGATTCTTTATTCTCAAGGTGAAGCAACAGCTCTCCAAGCTCATCTTTCGTGATAAGGTTTTCCAGGTATTGTTTCAGTAAGTAAGCTGTACGTTCCTTATGCATATCCTTTCAAGACGGAAGAAAGAGGAAGGAGGACTATCGTCTGTTCAAAAAAAGAAAAAGAAGGAAAGGAACGATATCACCAATATGTAAACGAATGCTTTTTAAAGCCTTGACCAGCTGGTTCTTTACCGTGCTGTGCGAGAGGTTGAGCTCACTCGCTATTTCGGGAATACGTTTCAACTCTTCCCTGCTCATGCGATAGATCCTGCGACAGGCCAGGGGCAGTCTCTCCACCGCCTCGTGTACCTGCTTTTCCGTCTCGTGGTAAAAGATCGTTTGTTCAGGAGAAGGCGACTCCACCGCCAGCAATGGCTGAACAGCCGCGACCAGCTTCTCGTCCCGCGCCAGACTACGTAAATAATTAATAGACTCATTGGAAACGATCCGGATCAGGTAAGCCTTCGGATCATCAACACCAGCCAGCCTTTCCCGGTGTTGCCAAAGTTTTAGAAATACCTCCTGCAAGACCTCTTCAGCAGCCTGGGAAGACCGCGTTAGCTTGAACACGTAGGGCTGCAGCATTTTATTGTAGTGATGGAACAACTGCCGGAAAGCTTCTTCATCTCCTTCTGCCAAAAGCAAAAAGAGAGCTTTTTCATCGTGCATAATTATCCAAAAATAAATAAAAGGCCGGGCCGCAACGATCGTCAGAAGGACTATTAATAATAAGATAATGCCGGCTGCTATATGGATTCGCGCGCAACCAGATCGGCAACAAGCCTTATCGGTACATTCTCAGGCGCAGCGCCTTCGCCCGAATGTTTTAACCGCTCGATCAAAGCCAGCATCGCTCGTTGGCCTATCGCTTCTATCGGCTGCCGGATCACAGAGATCGTAGGAGTATACAGACGGAAGATATCGTTGTCGTCAAAACAAAGGACCGCCAGCTGCTCAGGAACTTTTATCTTCAGCTTCTTGATGACCTCGATACCCAATACGCCGAGATAATTGGTCAGGAAAAATACGGCGTCGACAGAATCACCCGCGCCCGACAGAACCGACTCGATCTCTTTCAAAGCCCCTTCCCTGCCGCTGTTGTACGGCACAACCTTCACCTGGTGTCCTTCCTCTTTAATTCCATGCCGTTTCAGCACATCGCAATATGCCTGGAGACGGTCCTTCATGTGAGCCATTTCGGTTTCAATGGTCACCAATGCAACTTTACGATATCCTTTTTCGATAAGGTATTCCATACCCCTTGTCACGCCCTCATAATTGTCAACAAGGACAGCAGGGATCTCATCGTGTTGTGGAAAATACCGGTCGATCAGTACGACGGGTTTGTTCTCGCCCTGTAGCTTGCGGATCTCTTCTCCAAGGTTCAGTGTCGGAGTAATGATATATCCATCGACCTGCCGCTGAGATAGCATATTGATCAGGTCACGCGCCTTTTCTTCGTCATTGTCGGTGCTGCAATACACGACTTTATAATCATACTTCTTCGCTTCATCTTCAATGGTCTTTGCCAGTGTCGCAAAAAAAGCGTTGGAGATATTCTCGACGATAAGCCCAATGGTTTTTGTCTTGCCGGTGCGTAACCCCCTGGCCAGCTGATTGGGACGATATCCCATCTCCCTCGCCACGTTCTCGACCTTCTCGATCACTTCACGGCTGATACGCATCTTCACTGCCTTATCATTCATTACGAATGACACCGTGGAGACAGAGACACCCGCTTTACGGGCGATATCGCTGATGGAAACTTTCTTCATTACTGTGTATTGGACTATAAAGATAAGAACTAAATCGTTTTAGCCATGAAATCTTATTTCTTTTTCTTATCATTATGAAACCCAAAACTTGCTCATGAAGCCTAGCGTCCCCATATCGCTGACTGCTGGTTTACTATTTTTTTGTGCCCAGGCCATCGCAGATTCCATTCCCCTGGTCCGGAAACCAGAGTACCTCCTCACTACCGTGATATCCGTCTCCCCCCTAACCCTCCGCATCCTCAACGACTCCGGGCTGCGCGACTATGCAAATATAGTCCTGGATTGGGAATTAAGGGCAAATGGCTTGATCCGGCAAAAAGGCAGCCTCGGTAATCTGCCCATCCTACCCCACCGCCCGGCCGTCATCCGCCTGCCGGTACGAGTTCCTTCCGCCACCGCCGAAGAGCTTTTTCTGGGGCTCCATTATCGCTATCGGAATAAAAAGCAAATTACCGACCAACAACTCTTACTCAAACCATGGACCGGCAGCCAGATCCCCATCAAACCCACCGGTGAGCTGTCTTTCACCGACTCGAATAGCCTTTTTACCATCCTGTCCCCGATAGCCCGGCTTCGGTTTGATAAACAGACAGGCTGGCTCCAATCCTATGAGGTCAGGGACCATCGTCTTGTCGAAGACAGCCCGGGGCTCAAATCCCGTTTCTGGCTGGAACCCGAAGACCCGGGATACCTCGTGGATAGTGCAGCAGCCAGCGCATCCTGGAAAGAAGCCGGTCACGCTCCCCGTCTACAACTCTTTTCCACCAGCACAGGCAGCCAGCTCGTCATCGTCAGAGCAGAATATACCCTGCCCGAAACATCCTGCCTCCTCCACCTCAGCTATACGATCAATGCCGCCGGCGAGATGCAGGTAGAGCAATCGATGGAAGCCGATAGCACAAAACAGGGGCAGCCCCTTCCCTGTTTCGGAATGTACTGGCTACTTCCTGCGGGTTTTGACTCGGTGGCCGTATACGGGGGATCGGTTACCCCTTTCCGCGAGAACAGTGCTTATTCCACCAGGACTTACTCCGGAGTCCGCTGGTGCACTATCACCGGCTCCGATGGAAGAGGACTCCGGTTTACCGCAGACAGTACGCTCCTGTCCATCAATACCCGGTCGACCAATCCGCGTCTTATCATCGACAATCCTTCCCAACCCTATCACCTGCCTTATGGGAATTATCGATATACCTACAAAGTATCACCGGTATTACCAGAAGAAAAAACAAACGTTAAATAAATGAGTATAGCGTACACATTAATTTTTCTAACAAAAAATGCACTTTTGTATTGTAGTTCAATATGTTTTTTTCGTACCTTCACATAACCAGTATCTCACCAGATAATCTGCTCTTGGATAATCTGCCCCTGTCGAAGATTAGCTTGCATAAGAAGATGTGTTATAAACCAAATTCATCACCCGTTAACACCTCATCAGATGAAGCCCAATGTCATCCAGGTAATTGCCCCCTCCTCCGTTGTCAGTTCGCCGCTGACTGCCTTGCCAACCGCCAAGATTGTTAGACACCCCCGATCGAAGAAAGGAAAAGAAGAACAGGCTCCGGTACTTCCTCCTGATGAAGAAGTTATCCGCCGCCTCAACGCCATGGCCAAACAGTATCCCTTCTGCATTTCGCACAGGACTAACAGCCATAGCCGCTTGTTGTAGATTTTACTGTCCCGTCTGACGCCAGCACGGTCCTCTTAAAACACCCTTTACTTATCGCCTGCCATCGGCAGGGACTCACACCCTCCCCCCGTTAACTTTTCTTTGCAACCGATCTCATTTTATGCCTGCTCCGGCAAAACCTTGGAATTTAAAATAACTTCCAGCCTGCACCCTTTGCCTGGTGCAGAATCGATCTCGACCCTGCCATTATACAACTCGGCACGGCTGATGATATTGGAAAGCCCCACTCCTTTCCGACGCATCCGGGGATCAAAACCTTTCCCGTCGTCCGTCACCCGTAGCCTTATCTGCTCCTTTATCTTATTCAGCTCCAGCACTACCATCGAAGCATGCGCATGTTTTAAAATATTATTCAGCTGCTCCTGGATGATCCGGTAGATATTGATCTTCTGTTCCGGCTGCAATGACTGCTCGTCTATCCCCGATATGATCAGCCGGATCTTCATCTTCTTGACCATCTGGATACTTCTTATCAGCTCCTTTATCGACTGGACCAAACCCAGATCATTCAGACTGGGGGTGATCAGCTCCCGCGACAGCTTGCGGATCTCTTCTATCGCCATAGAGATATTCTTCCTGCTTTTGGCCAGCAGCTCGAACCTCGGCTCCCTTTCCTCGATGGCAACATCCAGGTATAATTTGGAGGTAGCCAGTATCTGGTTGATATTATCATGCAACTCCTGCCCCAGCTCAAACCGCTCCCTTTCCTGTGCCCCCAGTACCACCTCGGTAATCTGCTGCTGCTTTAATTTTTGTTGTAAAGCCAGCTCCTTCTCCAGCCTGATCCGCTCGGTCACGTCATTTATGATCACCTGCATACACATTTTCCCGAAATAATCGATCAGGTGAGACGTAACCTCCACGATCATAACATCCCCGGACTTCTTGTGGTGATGCCATAGCTTCCTGCTCCCGCCCTGCAGCTCTGTTGCCGTCTTCAGATAACTCATAAAATCCTCGGCCTCACCCGGCGAATGGATATCCCGCATCGTAAGCTGATGGAACTCATTTTTATCAAACCCATATTTCTCCAGCGCAGCATCGTTCACCTCTACGATCTGCAACGTGTCCAGATCGAAGATCCAGGTAGGGAATGGGTTTTTATAAAAGATCTGCCGGTATTTCTCTTCCGACGCAAGAATGGTCTCCTCCGACTGCTTCCTGGCCGTTATATCCTGTATCGCCCCGATCATCCGGATAGGACGCTGGTCCGCAGAGTAAATAAGATGCCCCCTGTCATGGACATACGCGTATTCGCCATCGTTTCGCCGAAGCCGGTATTCGTCCTCCCACTTACTCGCTGCCCCCTCCCGGATAAGCTTCCATAGTTTTGCCACCACCCGCTCCCGATCCTCCGGATGTATGATGTTCTCCCAAAGATCCCCGGGGGAATGGGCATCCACGATATCATACCCAAACAGCTTTTTATAGGTATCTCCAACCATGAACACCTTGTTGGTAACCAGATCCCAATCCCATATGGCGTCATTGGTGGCCTTTACAACCGTATTGAAGCGCTCGTTACTTACCCGGAGGTTTTCCAGCGTACGCTTCCGCTCCATACTGTACTGAATAGCCTTCGTCAGCAAACCCTCGGTTAGCTCTCCCTTGACCAGGTAGTCCTGCGCCCCTTCCTTTATCGCCTCCAATGCAATATTGGTATCCGACATCCCCGTTAGGATGATCACGGGGATCTTCTGGACCACCGGCTTCAAATAAGTAAAAGAATGTATCCCAAAACTATCGGGTAAAGTGAGATCCAGCAAAACCACATGAATGGTATGTTTCTCAAGGAGGGCATATGCCTCGCGCACGTGATCCGTAGAGTAAAGTTGGGCAATTTCCAGACCCGAGGATTTTAACATATGCTCCAGCAGGAAAAGATCACTTGTATTGTCCTCAACTGTTAGGATAGTAAGACCAGTCATGTTTTGCATCAGGCATTGATTTGGCAAACTTGAAAAAAAATCCCCGCTTTAGGCGGGGATGCACTAATCAAATACCATAACCATTAAACCTTATCCTATTAGAATATGAATGTACTTCTTTTTATATTCACAGACAAAAATCTTCTGTGGTCATTTTTAAAGAACTACAACTTTCGTCTAGGGTAAACACTTAGCAATAAGGTAGTAATAAGCCTAATCCCACCTCGTTCCCATTACTATAGTTAAATTACTCATTATCAATGTTTTTCATTTAAGCATCTCCAGCCATGCTAAGTGGATTTCCTGCAACAAGGCTGCCGGCGCGGGATTCCTGCATTTCCACCTCTCATCCTGCAGCTTGCGGAACTGGTTTCCCCGCGGCCTGCGCTCTCCCCGGGTTTTCCTGGTTATGGGGTCTGGCCCCTGGGGTCATTCTTTTTTCACGTTTATCACTAACCGCAAGCCCCAAAATAATTTACCCCGGAAATTCCGGGGTAAATGTGTGTTTGTGGTTTTTCAGACATGCTGTATCAGGGTAAGCACGGGAAAATTATGCTGTACAGAAAAACAAGTATAATACTGACAATGATTCGTCGAAAGAATGGCACAAACAGGAATGGAATTTCTGTGGATAATAGGAGGAGTGCGTACTAATCGGGAGACTTTGAGGAGAAAACCAATAACTTAAAATACTTATACGAAAGTAGAAAAGCTATGTGGCTTTCCGCATTTTACGCAGGTATTATTTCTTATTTATAAGTGTATACTCTTATAAAACCATTAGCCCTGCATTTTTTACCCAACGCCATCTACCCGGCACCAAAGGTGAACCCAAAAGAGCTCCCCTCCCCCAATTGGCTTTTCACCCAGATCTTTCCCCCTTGCGCCTCTATAAATTCCTTTGAGATCGACAAGCCCAAACCCGTCCCATTCCGGTCATGACTCCCGGGAACCTTGAAATACCGGTCAAAGATCCGGGGCAGGTATTTTTCCTCAATACCCCTTCCCTGGTCTTTTACAATAAATTCTACCTTTTTCTCCTGGAGAAAAGCAGCCACCTCGATATCGGTGTCCTCCGGTGAATACTTAATGGCATTGGTCAGGAAATTGATCAGCACCCAGGATGTTTTTTCAAGGTCCGCCTGAATAAAAGGCAGGTTCCCGGCTATTTTCGTCCGGATCCGGATATGCTTCTGCTGAGCCTGGAACAAGACGGCCTGCACGGCCTGGTCTACGATGGTCACCGGATTGGCAGGCTGCAATTTCAGCTGGATATTCCCCGTCTCTACCTGCGAAATATTTAGTAATTCCCCGGTTATCTTCAACAGCCGGTCGGAATCATCCGTTATGCTCCGTATCAGTTCCTGCTGCTCCCCATTCAAAGCCCCTACCCTCAGGTCCGTCAGCAGGCGCGCACTCATTTTGATCGAAGAGATGGGAGTCTTCAGCTCATGCGAGACCGTAGCGATAAAATTTGTCTTTGCCTCATTGAGCTCATGAAAAGGTGTGATGTTCCGTAACACGATCACCTGTCCGATGATCGTTTCATTGTTCGTAACCTCCAATACATCCTTATTGAAATAGCTTTCTTTATTATCCGCATAGATCTTCAGCTCCTTCTTCTCGGAATTATCCTGCAGAAGCCTTCGCATAAGATCATTGGTCAGAGCGATATCAGGAGCATAGACCCCGGTTATCACCGTCTCCTTTAATCCAAGGAGCTTTTCGGCGACAGCATTCAGAAAGAGAATATTCCTTTTTTCATCCAGCCCGATAATACCATCCCGCATCTGGTTGATGATGGTCTCTATCCGGCTTTTCTCAAACTTGATCTTGGCCAGGTTGCTGTTCTCATATTCATCCAGCTTTTCAGCCATCGTATTAAAGGCATTCGCCAGATCGCCAAACTCATCTCCCTGCCGCAAATAGATCCGCTTTTTATAGTCTTTTCCCGCTACCGCAAGGATACCTTCCGAAAGACTGCTGATAGGCCCGGAAATGATACCCGGTAAATTGAAGATGAACGTAAAGGCTACCAGCGTCAGGATCGTAAACAATACCGTCAGCACATCCTTTGCATTCTCCGCCGTCTGTTGCGCAACCGTGTTCTTGCGGACCGTCGCCATTTCATTGAGGTCCTGGATTTTAAAGATCGATCGCCGGATATCTGAATAATTGGTAGAGTCGGAAGGGTCGGTAAGCAATTCATTAAAATTCCGGGTCAGCTCATCCGTAGCTTCCTTCTCACCCACTTCCGTGATATTTGACTGCTGCTTCTTCAGGTTCTCCATAAAAGTAGCCATGGCATTCTTATCGGTTTGCAGGTCTTCCAATGACTGCAGCATCCGGTTACAGTAGACCAGCGACTCGTGATTGTTCTTCAGTACCAGCCGGCCGTCATTGCTGAGCCGGTTGATATAGAACAACCCCAGCACACCAAACAGCACGATCACTATGAAGAGAAAGTTTAGCCCGAGAGATAATTTCGTTTTTAATCGAATGCTCATATTACGATAGTATAACAACGTCGATATCCGACGACGCCAGCTTTGTCAGCAATTGGTTGAACACCGCCGTACTCACGATCACATTGTACAGGGTAAGATGTGGCTTACCGATACAGATCGTGGTTATCGCATGTTGCGCCGCCACTTCCATGATTCCCCTGGCAATATTACTTTGTTTTATTTTTATGACCTCGGCACCAAGCTCCGTTGCCAGCTTAAAGTTATTGATTAAATGTCGTTGAGCCGCCAGACCGATCTTATCTCCATCCTCCTTTGGCGTCTGTACATACAAAAGAAACCAACGGGAATTATAATAGCTCGCCAGCCGGGCGGTCTTCCGGATCACCTTTTTTGCCGTTTCATGATTGCTGCTGATACAGGCCAGAAATCGTTCGGACTTCAGATGCCCCCGCGGCAGCACCGTCTCGATCTTCCTTTCCACCTGGCTGGCCACTTCTTTCAGTGCCAGCTCCCGAAGCTGTAGGATCTTCTCCGGCTGAAAAAAGTTTTGCAGGGCAATGCCGATCTTGTCGGCGGCATAGATCTTTCCTTCCTTGAGCCGCGTAACCAGCTCGTCCGCCGTCAGGTCGATATTCACCACCTCATCCGCCTCCTTCAGCACGCTGTCCGGGATCCGCTCCGCCACCTCGATGCCCGTGATATTTCGGATCTCCTCATTCAGACTTTCGATGTGCTGGATATTGACGGCGCTGATCACATTGATCCCCGCATCCAGGATATCCATGACGTCCTGCCAGCGTTTTTCGTTTTTGCTGCCTTCAATATTTGTATGCGCCAGCTCATCGATCACCACCACTTCCGGGTGCAGATTGATCACAGCCTGCACGTCCAGCTCATCGAGCTCCTTTCCTTTATAGAAGAGCTTGCGCCTGGGAAGCACGGGCAGCCCCTGCAACTGCAGATCCGTCTCTTGCCGGCTATGTGTCTCCACATACCCGATCTTTACGTCTACCCCATTGCGTAATAAGGTCTGCGCCTCCTGTAACATCCGATACGTCTTTCCCACCCCGGCGCTCATGCCGATATAGACTTTGAACTTGCCCCGCCTTGACAGGCGGATCAGCTCCAGGAAATGTTGTACGTTCTCGTCGTTCATTTTACGGCTCCCTTTTCCAAAGCAATATTTAATTTTAATACATTCACTTTTTCCGGACCGAACATGCCCCAGAGGGGCTTTTCCGTATAACGATCCACCAGGTCATTTAGTTGCCCTTCCGGCAGATGCCGGGCTGCCGCCACTCTTTTGACCTGTACCTTCGCCCCTGCCGGAGAGAGATCAGGGTCCAGACCGCTGCCGGAATAGGTCACCAGCTCCGCCGGAATGTCTTCCTTTTTAACCCCCGGATTATGAACCAGGAAACTGTCGATATGCGCCTGCACATCTTTCAGATAGTCCGGGTTGGAAGGCCCTTTATTACTACCGGCGCTGCCGGCAGCATTATAGCTCACCGCCGATGGCCGGCTCCAAAAATAGTCATCCCGGGTGAATAACTGACCCTCCAATACATAACCCACGACTTTTCCGTTCAGAACCGCCGTCTCGCCCTCCCCTTTACCCGGAGCCAGCCGCGCTACCCCCAGGATTACCAAAGTATAAATTCCGCAAAAAAAGACAATACAGACTAGCGTAAGCTTCAACGCTGGTAAAATATGTTGTTTCATCTGGAGTTAATTATTTTTTAATTGCCGGATGGAACCTCGCTGTCCCCTGGCCGATTTCAATATTTGTTTGCTCGGTTTCATTTCTTATTTATTTAAAACCAAATCGATACTAGAATGTCGATCAACTTTATACCGATGAACGGAATGATCACCCCGCCAAGCCCATAGATCAGCAGATTCCTTCTCAGCAATGCACTGGCCCCGATCGGCTTATACGAGACTCCCCTCAGCGCCAGCGGGATCAGGAGAGGAATGATTATCGCATTGAAGATCACTGCCGATAAAATAGCACTCTCAGGGCTGTTCAGGTGCATGATATTCAAAGCCCTCAAAGCAGGGACAGAAGCCATGAACAAGGCCGGCACGATAGCAAAATATTTCGCTACGTCGTTGGCGATCGAGAAGGTCGTCAGCGTACCCCGGGTCATCAGCAATTGCTTACCGATCTCTACGATCTCGATCAGCTTGGTAGGATCATTATCCAGGTCCACCATATTCCCCGCCTCCTTGGCAGCCTGTGTACCGCTATTCATGGCAACACCCACATCTGCCTGCGCCAGCGCCGGAGCATCATTGGTACCGTCACCCATCATCGCCACCAGCTTACCACCCTGCTGTTCCTGGCGGATATAGTTCATCTTGTCCTCTGGTTTTGCCTCGGCGATAAAATCATCCACACCGGCTTTTTCGGCGATATATTTTGCGGTCAATGGGTTATCTCCTGTGACCATCACGGTCTTGACACCCATCTTCCTGAGCCGTTCGAACCGTTCCTGTATACCCGGCTTTATAATATCCTGGAGCTCTATCACACCCAGCGCATTCCCATCCTGGCTCACAGCCAGGGGCGTACCGCCATCCGAAGCGATCTCCTTTACCTTTTTTTCTGTTGCCACAGGGAAAGCATGACCCGCCCTGCTGACGATGTTCCTGATGGCATCGAATGCCCCTTTGCGGATCTTTCTGTCAGCCGTGTCGATCCCGCTGCAACGCGTTTCGGCCGTGAACTTGATGAACCGCCCCCCATTCGCGCTCACCGTGATCCCCTTTGTATTCGCCAGTTCCAGGATCGACTTCCCTTCCGGTGTCTCATCGGCCAGAGAGGCCAGCACACAGGCTTCTATAAATTCCTTTTCATTTACGCCTTCGGCGGGCCAGAAATGAGTCGCCTTACGATTCCCGATGGTAATAGTCCCCGTCTTATCCAGCAGCAGCGTATCCAGGTCTCCCGCCGTCTCTACAGCCTTACCACTCTTGGTTATGACATTTGCCCGCAACGCCCTGTCCATACCCGCTATGCCGATGGCGCTGAGCAATCCGCCGATAGTCGTAGGAATAAGACATACAAAAAGAGAAATAAAGGCTGCGATCGTTATTGGCGTATTCGCATAGTCGCCAAATGGCTTGAGCGTTACACAAACGATCACAAAGATCAGCGTAAACCCGGCAAGAAGAATGGTCAGCGCGATCTCATTGGGGGTCTTCTGACGGCTGGCGCCTTCCACCAGCGCGATCATTTTATCCAGAAAGCTTTCTCCGGGTTCGGTCGTGACTTTTACCTTTATCTTATCGCTGAGAACCTTCGTACCACCGGTTACCGATGATTTATCCCCGCCGGATTCCCGGATCACAGGAGCAGACTCCCCGGTGATGGCGCTTTCATCTATCGTCGCCAGTCCTTCAATGATCTCCCCGTCCATAGGTATGGTGTCCCCGGCTTCGACAATAAAAACATCGCCTTTCCTCAGCTGGGAAGAAGGAACCACTTTCACTTCGCCGACATAGATCTCTCCCACCGCAAATACTTTTTTTGCCGGTGTATCTTCTCTCGTCTTCCGCAAGCTGTCGGCCTGCGCCTTGCCTCTTGCCTCTGCAATGGCTTCTGCGAAATTGGCAAACAAAATCGTAAGAAAAAGAATGACAAACACCACGATATTGTAGACCAGGCTGCCCTGGTTCTTTTCGCCGGCGATGATCCAGAGACAGACGCCGAGCATGATGGCCGTACCGATCTCCACGGTGAACATCACCGGGTTACGGAATAGGATGGTCGGGTTAAGCTTTACAAACGACTGTTTCAACGCTTGTTTCACCAGTGCCGGCTCAAATAATTTATTGGCTTTATTAAGATTAGACATAGTTGTATGATTATTTTAGACTAAAGAACTCTGCTATCGGCCCCAGTGCCAGAGCAGGGAAGAAAGACAAAGCCGCTACGATGATGATCACAGCAAAGGTCATGATGCCGAATGTACCCGTATCCGTCTTCAGCGTACCGGCACTTTCGGGGATATACTTCTTTTTGGCCAGGATACCGGCTATCGCCACCGGACCGATGATGGGGAGGAAGCGCGACAATAGCATGACCAGACCGCAGGTGATGTTCCAGAAGGGAACACCATCCCCCAACCCTTCGAATCCCGATCCATTGTTGGCCGAAGAGGACGTATATTCATACAGCATCTCGGAAAAACCATGATAGCCGGGATTATTCAGCCATCCGGCATAGGTCTTTGGATCATGTGCATAAAGGAAGGAGGACAGGGCCGTAAAAGAAAGGATCAGCAGCGTATGCAACAGTGCGATGATCGTAGCGATCTTCATTTCTTTTGCCTCGATCTTTTTCCCAAGGAATTCGGGTGTTCGTCCCACCATCAGACCGCTGATAAAGACGGCGATGATGATAAAAATATAAAAATTCAGGAACCCGACTCCAACTCCGCCATAGAAAGAGTTGATCATCATTCCCCATAGGGTAAACATTCCCGTTAGCGGCGTAAAGCTATCGTGCATAGCGTTGACCGATCCGTTAGAGGTCACGGTAGTCGTGATTCCCCAATAGGCAGACGCCGCCGGGCCAAAACGAACTTCTTTTCCTTCCATGCTGCCCGCCAGCTGCGTCACACCAAGATGACCGATGGCCGGATTACCTTTCATCTCAAAATAGATGGAAGGGATAAGGAAGAAGAGAAAGCCGGCTGTCATAACTCCGAACACAACCCGGGAAAACCGCTTCCGTTTGAGGAATTGCCCAAGGGCAAAGACCATGGCAATCGGGATGATGACGATACTGATGTCTTCCACCATATTGGTGAAATAATTGGGGTTCTCCATCGGTTGCGCCGAATTGGCTCCGAAAAATCCTCCTCCGTTGGTACCCAGCTGTTTGATCGCGACCATGGCGGCGGCAGGACCCCGGCTCACGTGTACGGTGTCACCCTGCAGGGAAATAAAACTATCCTTCCCCTTAAAGGTCATAGGGGTGCCGTTGAACAGAAGCAGGATTGCCACCACGACGGAGAGCGGAAGCAATATCCGGGTACAGCTTCTCACAAAAAAGACATAAAAGTTACCCAGCTTTTCCGTGGTCCTTTCCCTCATTGCCTGGAATACCACCGCACAGGCGGCCATCCCGGCCCCGGCACTGATAAACTGGAAGAGCATCAGCACCAGCTGCCCCAGGTAGGAGACACCCGACTCACCGGAATAATGCTGGAGATTGGTATTGGAGACGAAGCTGACAGTCGTATTAAAGGCCAGATCAGCTGACATGGACGGATTGCCATCCGGGTTCAGCGGCAGCCAGCTCATATTCATCAGGATCAGCATCGAAAAAATAAACCAGATCACGTTGATCGTCAGCAAGGCCGACAGATGCTGTTTCCAGCTCATTTCTTTCTCGGTCCTGATGCCGCTGAGACGATAAAAAAGTTTGTCGATTGGGTTAAAGAGGCGGTCGGCCCAGGTATGTTCACCCAGGTATATTTTCCCGATATACTTTCCCAGTGGAATAGCCAGGGCCACGGTAACAACATACATGGCGATGACACCGATAATTTCTGTGTTCATGATGCGCAGTTTTTGAGCTTAGAATTTTTCCGGTTTTATCAGTACATAGCAGAGATAGACAAAGACCAGGATGGAGATAATGAATAGTAGGGTCATGATCAATTAGATTTTATCGAAAAAGTCAATAGATTTAAAGAACAGCGCAAAGCAGGCAAAACCCGCCAGCAATAGAATTACTGTCAGCATATCAATAATTTTCGTGGTAAAGGTCAAAAGGGGTGCCCGAACCCGCCGGTCAGCGGGAGGCCGTATCCAAATACAGAACAGGCCTGACTTGTAAGATCACTGGCCGGTAAAGGCAAAAAAAATGGCAGGGAGTCAACCCTGCCAAAATGAAAAGAGACATACCAAAATGGGAGGCGCCGGCAGCGCTGAGACTGGTGCTGGCGCCCGCAGCGCTGGCCCGGTCCCCAGGCCCCACAACTATCGATCCCTCTGGCCACCACCCCACTAAATCGCTTGCCGCCGCCCCACTCTAATGCAACACCTAGGCCTCGTAACTAAGCTTGTATTCTTCGATCTTCCGGTACAATGTCGTCAACCCGATATTGAGCAGACGGGCTGCCTCCGTCTTATTCCCCCGGGTATGGTTGAGCACCCGTTGGATATGCAGTTTCTCCACGCTGGCCAGGTCGAAGGCCGACAGCGGCCCCGTCGGCCGGACGCTGGGGACCTGCAGATCCGCAGGCAGATTCTCGACGGTCAGCTGAGGACCGTCGGAGAGGATGACCGCTCTTTCGATGATATTTTTTAGTTCCCGGATATTCCCCTTCCATTCGTGTTGCTGAAGGCGTTCGAGAAACTCTTTGCTCATGTCTTCGATACGTTTGTTCCCTTTTCCCGAGAATATCCGCAGATAGAATTCCGCCAGTTGTGGGATATCTTTCTTCCGGTCGCGCAGAGAGGGCAGGAAAATAGTAAAAACATTGAGCCGGTAGAACAGGTCTTCCCTGAATCCGCCTTCATTGACCTCCTGCTGCAATTCCCGATTCGTGGCGGCAATGATCCGCACGTTGACCCTCGTGGGTTTGGTATCCCCCACCTTGATAAATTCGCCTGTCTCCAGGACCCGCAGCAATTTGGCCTGAAGATCGATATGCATCTCTCCTATCTCATCCAGGAAAAGAGTGCCCAGGTTGGCTTCTTCGATAAGTCCCTTTTTATCTTTTGTGGCGCTGGTAAAAGACCCGGCCTTATGTCCAAAAAGCTCGCTTTCCAGCAGCTCGCTGCTGAAGGCGCTGCAATTCAGCGCGATAAAGGGCTTCGACGCTCTTTTACTCCCGTGATGGATAGCCTGTGCAAACACTTCTTTGCCCGTCCCCGTCTCACCCAGCAGCAGGACGGTGGCTTCGGTAGGAGCCACTTTCTTCGCCAGATCAATGGCGGCTATGATCAGCGGGGAGCTTCCCTGGATCGTATTGAAAGTATATCGTTTACCCACCTGCTGTTCCAGCTGTTCGACGCGTTTCTGTAGCTGCACTTTTTCCATAGCCCGGGCCAGAAGGGGAATGATCTTGTCATTGTCGTCGCCCTTGGTGATATAATCAAAGGCCCCGTTCTTCATGGCAGTGACGCCATCCGCAATATTACCATACGCAGTAAGCAGGATGGTCTCTATGGAGGCATGCTTCGCCTTCAGTTCCCGGACAAATGTGATCCCGTTCCCGTCCGGCAGCTTGACATCGCAGAGCACCACGTCGATGTCTTCCTTATCCAGCAGCCTGCTGCCAGCCTTCACCGTCTCGGCCTCAAATACCGTATATCCTTCAAGGCGGATTATTCTCGACAGCAGGGTACGCAATTTTTCTTCGTCGTCTATAATTAGTACAATACCAGTTGACATTTCCAGATTGGATTAGGCGTCAAAACTATTGGTTTTCCGGCAATCTCTCTGGTTTCTGAAAATTTGCCCCCCGATTCGCCTCCCGATTTACCCAAAAAACATTATTTTTGCTCCCCTTCGACGCGCCTCCGGGCGCTGTTCGCATCCATCCGGAGAGGTGGCAGAGCGGTCGATTGTGGCGGTCTCGAAAACCGTTGAGGGTCACACCTCCGGGGGTTCGAATCCCTCCCTCTCCGCAAAAATTGCAAAAGCCTTCAAGTTGTTGAACTTGAAGGCTTTTTTGGTTCGAACATTTTTCATTAAGTTAGGAGGATTAATATAACCGCCTTATTTCCACAGGTCGGGAATGGCTTCTTGTATTTCTTGTTCGAGATTATCCGAGGTCATCTTAAATTGAATCTAATAGTTTTCAAACTTCGTCCCTTTTAGGAAAAAGTCATATGAATATAATAACTCATTAATTTCCTTTTTCTTTATAAGATATTGCTTGGTGTCTATTTGATTGTCCTCCCTGGCTGTAACAAGCTGCTGCAATTCCTGTCTTTTGAGATGCCGCTTTTTAGCATTTTGATAATCTTCTATATTCTTTTCGCGTTGTCGAACCACATCTTCCCGCACCCTATTTGGGTTTTCCTGATTGGTTGTTCTTTCGAGAGAATAGCCATTACGGTCTATCAATGAAATATTCTGCCCAAATTGAAAAAAAGGATCCTGCCTTATGTATTGCTCATAGCCTTCAGAATCAAATTGAATTCCCCATTTCTTGTAATTATTGTCCACCGATATCCATTTTCTCTGTCAGTTCTCTCAATGTCTTCAATTTCAAAGTATTCCTGAAAACTGATGCCAAAGTCAAAAGTTAGGTTCCGAATTGATTTGAATGTCAATGTAGCTGGTGCAATCCAAAATGTAAATGGAAGTCCTTCAAGCTCGGGTTTATTCCATGAAAGAATATAGTCTATGTCAAAATCCAAGTTTTTTGTCAACCGAAATTGATAAATTTTGCAGTCGTGCCAACCCATTTGTGTAAAGTCTGCATCCTTCCAAATATGCTTTTCTAGTTTGTAGGCCGTCATAAATTTGCTAGATCCTTCCCTTTTTGTGATATAATTCAGGATTATTGCGGGTTTATAAATACCAAATATGGACAAGATCAAGATTTTGTTCTTGAGCCTTTTTGCTAATTGTAATAAGTTTCCGGACTGCCTCGATGGCATCATCATTAACAACCGTCTCTTGTCCGTATTCAACTGTCATTTTCTCAAACCATTTGTTGGTGAGCTCAACAGCATCATTTTCGTTAAACTTAGAGAATAGACTTATAACTGGTGTGCCTACAAGATAAGCGCCCCCTTCTTCCGAGTCGAAGTAGAACGTTGTTGTATCTAAAAATTCTCTAAGCCCGAATAATCCAATATTTATTGATTCAGTTGCAGAATTTACTAAGAAATTCAAGTCGTTGGGTTCGATATGGAGACTGAAGTCAGCAAGCTTATTCTCAGATTCAAGTAAATCTAAAAAGTCCAGATCGAGTCTTTCGACAGCGTCGATGATTAGTTGTTTTTCTCCAATAGCGAATTGCAGTGTCAATCCCATAACCTAGTTACTCTTAAACTTACAATTTCAGCATTTTCGGGCAAAAGCAGGTAACAAAGTGTATAATCTGGCTCAAATCACCTGCAAAAAGGGTCGAAAACTGTCCCTCTTGCCCCGCGTTATAAAGAAAGAGCCTTCAAGTCATTGACATTGAAGGCTCTTTTGGTTCGAATATTTTTTCATTAAATTACAAAGATTAATATAACTGAACACTTGAACACGATTTTAATTCTCGTTAATGAAGTAAGGTAGTCAAAACAAGAACTTAACAATTTCGGAATCCGGGAATAGTGCCACACACCTTATGTACAACTTGTGCAGCCCTTGCAATCATGGCCGGTCAATAATTTTTCGGATATATAAATTAGGAGGAAGGTCCTTAAATAAGAATAGCAATACTTGGCAAAGCCAAATCGTCTTCTCCTTTTTTCTTCCGTCAATGCTGCTTAATTCATAATAGGCCCCGTTCTCCCAAAATGATTCTGGGCTGCTGACGAGTTCCAAGTGGTCGGCGTTTTCAAACGGCCTTGTGTCTACCGCCAACCGAACAGTGGAATTTTCCTGCGCATATTGATCTAATACCTCATCCGCTCCTGCGACCATCTGTAGGTCTTCACGGTTACCACCGGCAGCCAAGTAATCCGGAAGGTCGATGTACCACTCTCCGGCGGAACGTATGAATCGAAATCGCCGCACGATCAGTAGTTTATTTTTCTATGAATTTCTTTTTAAGTTCTTGCACCTCTTCAAAAATCAGCTTTCTCCGTGGATGATCTTGTGCAAACAGCACGGAAATGAAGGTGGGTACATAGACATCACCAGAAGGCTCCAATATTTCCTCATCGATCTTTTCGAATGCCATATCATCTGCATACATCCTAAACCAGCGCTCGAATTTATAATGTCTTTTTACCTGTTTGCCGTCATTTGAATCACAATTGAAGACCAGGATTGAAAAACGATCTACATGATCAAGGTAATGCCGGATAATTTCGACGATCGTAATACCAAGCCTCCCGTCAAAACCTAGCATTCCATTTTCATGAACCGCGTCGACAATGACATAAATGCCATTGGAAATCACGGGCATCTCGTCCACGAAATCCATAATCTTCGTAACTTCGGAGAACGTTACACGATATTCATGACTATTTTTGGTCATGAAGCTATAAGAAACATCAATTTCAACTGGATTTGACTCTGGCGTGAAAGTATAGGGCGCAATCAAAGCAGGACGCTATTTCCTTTTGTAGTTCTTAATAGAACCCCCATTGGCCAAAAAGGCCCGCAATTCAGCTTTGCGCTCTTTTAGCTTTTTCAAAGCTTCAATTGCTTTGACATTTTCTCGCGGTATGACAGTAACATTTGACATATCTATTTGCAAGATAATAAATATTATTATTCTATATTACAAATAATATATAAAATCACCACCATGCACACATAACAAACTAACAATCAAACTATTAAAAAACAATTGGCATAATGCCAAAAAAATGCTGATTCTCAATCAGTCTTTAATAAAAAGGGCGAAAACTGTCCCTCTTGCCTCGTACGCTTCCAGATTGGGAAGGATTAAGCTGAATTTTGCTTGATTTTCCCTTTTTTGTTAGCTCATGTCATGATCTGCAGGACCGCATTTGCACCATTTTGCTTCAAATCCACGCCCCTGGTAAATCTGAAGCTACTACTTGCATTTAGCGGATAAAAGCGGCCCTACTCCGTCGCTGTATTAGAGTCAACCGATGGTTCCAAAAGATCATAAAATTCAATCTCTTTGTATACAGCTATCAACTCTGTATTTAGCTGGGAAACGTACTCTTTGCAAATATGACTAAATAAGTCTTCAGTGTCATCTTCGAACTGAAACTGTAACGGCTCCTTTCTAAGCTCTTGCAAGAGTGAATTAAACACATTCTTAACGTCGTTCGGATTGTCATCCGTTAACGTGATCTGCAATTCCTGACCGCTAAATTTGAGGACTAAATAGACGTTTGTTGTCTCTCTTTTGATTGTGGCTTTATTTGCTTCCATATATTTTTCCGCGTTCACCGAAGGCCTGCCTGCCGCCTTCAAGGGTTTTCATGCTAATTTCTTTCCAGTCAAGATCTGGCTTTGATCCGAAAACGCATTTAAGTGTGTTAGAAAAAGGGTTCCCGCAATATGTAAAATAATGACCAGAGTCGTGTAGCCGATAAATAGAGTTGTACGGTAACGTCCGGACAGCGATATTGGCATCGTGAGTAGCGATTATAACCTTCTTTCCCATCAGCGCCTTTTCTTTCAGAAGCGGAACAATCACATCGTTAATATAATCATTCCCCAGACTCTTCTCCGGTTCGTCCAGAAAATAAATCTCCTTGTCCTCTTTGAGCTCCTTATGAAGCAATATCATTGAGGACTCGCCATTTGAAGGGCTATACGGTTCGCCGTTAAGACAAAAATGCCTGTAAAAAAGCAATAGGTCTGACACACAATTGATGTTCTCGCTTCCATCTTCGTCATTTAGTTCCGTAATCTTCTCAAATAACCCGACGTGGTAGAGGTGCTTAGAGATTGATTCAATGTGCCAAGCGAAGTTTTTTTGCGGTTTTTTTGTTGCGACACCCAGATTCCGATAATTGCTGTCGATCACATGTCCGTTCTGTATTTTTAAATTCGTTTGACAATAAAGATTCCCCTTTTCACCCAAACTGCCTATATACTCCTCGTGCGGAGCAATTGAAGCATTAATATTTTTTAGGATTTTTCTTACTGCAATTCCGATTTTTATTCTATTCTTCGCGTAGTCTGCAAATCCCGTCTTCGTCGGCTTTTCTGGCTGCCCCGTCTTCTTGGATATTTCGGCAATAAAAAGTTTAACTATGTGATTCAGCAACTTAATGCTTTTCGACTCATTTAAGTTCGTAGCAATCCCACGTCGTAGGCTTGCTGATATCCTGCCGATGATCACAATGGCCTCTTCAATCAAACCTTCATCTACATATTTTCTGAGGGGATCATTATCCTGTAGGAATTTTCCAAACTCTTTAACTTGGTTCATCAGGTTTCCGACCTCGGTCAGATTTCGGTTAGATTCGGCACCATCTTGTATGGCAATAGCTTTTATCTTTAATCTCAGAGAGTTCTTGTTTGTCTCTTGAACTGCGTAATGCTGCTGATATTTAATGACGCTAGTCACTTCCTCCTCTGTCGCTTGTTTCAGGAACGCTATTTCTTCTTTGCATTCGTCGATTCCCAATGAGGAAAGTTGCACGGAAAACTGATTTCCCTTCACATCGAATACATCATTTACGTGCCGATCATTTGACTTATAAACACTTGTCTTATGACCTCGCCCATTGAAATATGTCGATAGAGCTTCAAGAATTTGAGTCTTACCCGTACCCTTAGACCCAAAAAAAACATTAATATCATTGTAAATGTCTACCCGTACCATCTCTGCCACACCAAAAGGTGTAACATCAATGTTCTCCTTCATTTTTCTATCTAACAGGGTTATTATTGTCGCCTCATCTTTTTCTAATAATAGACAAAATTGTTCAAAACTTTCGACTGGCAGCCTTAAGTCAGGAAGCTCTTCTGACAAACGAACATAGTCCTCCCAATCTTGAACATCCGATCCGAAAATAGAATTATGGCCATGACTTATATAAACGCCTGCGGAGATTGCATTGGCGGCTTCTTTTAGTATCCGTTTCGGATTTGATGTCAATTGTGTCAATATGTCAATTTCTTTGTCGCTTAGACTTGGCTTCTTTGTATGATAGTGAGCGATATATATACAATCCAGGTCATCGAATGCCGATACCGTAGCACCAATCGATATTGTAAATTTATCCGGATCTGTATTTTTTGTAATTCTCTCAATCCGCTCGTTGAATATTTCGACTTTCTCAGGATCTGCTATAACTAAAAGATGAGCACGCCTGCCGTTTTCAAAAATATCTAATTCGATCCCTGGCCAAATATCACATATTCCGGAAGTTGCGACACTGCATGCTCTGTATTGTGCTAAATCGAAAAAGTTATGGTTTGTTATCGCTAATATTTTCACCTCAGTATTTCGGATTATCTCGCCAAATCGCTGGGGATCGATCTCTCTAGTAGCAGGGTCGCCTGACTTGATCTTTCTGGTATGAGTGTGAATGTCAATTTTCATCTTATGAGTATTTATGGCAAAAGTCTTGCTCAGGCCAATTAGTCATGCAGACTTACGTACAGGATTTTAAGCACACAAGGGCTTTTTAACCCTAATTTTTATCAGCAATAACAGGGCAAGCACATTCGTAGTCACCTCATCAGTTGCCATTCTCGAAAGTAAAACATGACACAGACATTTTTTTACGGGTACCCGTAAAATCGTTTTAAAAAAAACATCAAGAAGGAAAGGAAATGCCTCATATTACCTTAGGCAGCTAAGATATGGTGTCATCTAGCGCAATATCTGGTAATAAATTGCATTATTATACCCAAATCATTCGCAAAAAGGGTCGAAAACTGTCCCTCTTGCCCCGCTCATTCCGAATCGGAAAGAATCAGGCGAAATTTTGTTTGGTTCTTCCTTTTTTTGTCAAGTTATGCTATGTGTCTGCCGGCATCTAAATAAGAGAGGGCATCTCTACTTTTGAGACACCCTCTTTCAAAATATAATCTAATGGCCGGAGTATACATGACCGGCCATTTTTAGTTATTTAACCCGAGATATGCTTTTACCGCGGTATAATCTGACCATTTTACTTTATCACTCGTAGTTGCCTTGGTATTGCCGGGCACAATCATATACCGATATTGTTGGATCTTCTTACCATTGGACAGGATGGTACTAACGTTTCCATTGGAATACAACTGAATAATCTGCGTATAAGCGGAAATAGATATGTAAAGCCCGGATGAACCATTATAAGGCAACGGGTAAATAAGCGGAGCACTCGTGTCACTGGTGTTGATATATACTTTTACATCTGCAGTACTCAACAACGCCTGAGTTAGTTTTGGTACGCTTATATCACCATAGTAGCCAATCGTATCGATCTTACCTTGTGGAGTATGAACGGTATCGGCCTGATACGTAACATCCAGCCAATCCGAATAGATCACAGATCCCGACGCAGAATCGCCTTTGGGCCCAGCAGGCCCGACAGGGCCGGTTGAACCAGCAGGACCGGCAGGACCAACGCCACCTTGTTTTCCACAGGATATCATAAACATAACAAAAAACAGTCCGGACAGCAGAACTAGCGGGATAAGTACAGTCTTCTCATAATTGAGACAGGTTTTGGCGGCGCATGATACACCTGATTTTGAATTTTGGGCGTGAAAGTACAAAAAAAAGCCATACTTACTTCCGAGAAAGGCTCTCCTTTCATTTTTGTATTAGACTCATCCCATGGCTGTAAAGCCCGATGATCTTGTTTTCCAGGCTCTCGGCCAGGATTATCTCTCGCTTCTTAACAATCTGGGGTTCAAAACTGGTAGCCCGGTTCCGGGGCGTTTCCAGATAGATGGTTCCATCCGCTGTTTTAAGTTTCTTGGAGATTTTGCCGTTCTTACGGTTACCAGTAGCCCGTTCCTCTTCATCGACGTGATTCTCCAGTCCCCCTTCTATCGCAGCTTCCTTGAGCGCCTCGTAGTCGAATTTGTCTTTTTTCCATAAAAAACTGTATTAAAGGTCTTGATTTTTTAAAATCGGATCCGATTCATTTCTAAGCAGCCAGGGGTCAGTCGAGTCCTCAAAAAATCGCCTTAACTGAAATGCCCCCAAAATGTCAGACACATTTGGGGGAATTTTTTTTGAATCCTGTTTTTATTTCTTCGTCAGTTTATATCTTATATGTGTTGTTAGTTCTGAAGGTATTACTTCTACAATCTGAAGATCATATTTATTTTTATCAATGCCATCAAACAGCCGGATACCACTTCCTAAAAACTGAGGGGCAATATGTATGAAAAATTCGTCTATAAGCCCAGCATTGAGAAATTGTTGAATAGTATTTGCACCACCTTGTATCCTAATGTCCTTTCCTTTGGCTGATTGTCTTGCTTTTTCCAATGCACTTTCTATTCCGTCATTGATAAAATAAAAAGTCGTTGTCCCCTTTTGAACCCATGGTTCCCGTTTTTCGTGTGTCAGAACATAAACATCTACTTTGTATAAGTCTTCCGCCCAATGCACTTCGCCTTCTTCAAACATTCGTTTCCCCATTATGTACGAACCCGTTCTTGCAAACACGTCATCTATTAATTTACTGTCTGCGCCGTATTCCTCACCGCCTTCCATATTTACGTTTTTCCAAAATGCTTTTTGCTTAAACATCCACGTATGAATTTTTGCTGCAACGCCACCCATCGGGTTGTTTGGACTTCTGTTATCACCAGCGAAAAAACCATCAAGCGAGATTCCGCCGTCAAAGATAATTTTGCTCATTTTGTCTGTAGTTTAATATTTAATCTTGAATTATTTAATAATCGGATCCTTTCCTTAAAACAGTCTCCATAAATTCTTCATAAAGTTTACCGTCCTCTGTAATTTCGTGTTTTAACTGATATTTTAAGATAGCTCTTAAGTCGATCTAAAGTTTGCCTACCGCCTTCAATGACATTTAACCGTCTGTTCAAGTCTTCAATAATTTCTTTTGACTTAAACACCGACTTCATTGTCAGCAATGTTTTCTCTTCAACTTCTTCAAATAAAACTGAAACTGTAAAGTCATAATCTTCGCTTTCTCCAAAATGTTTATAAGATAAAAGGGAAGGTTTTTTTACTTCCAAATACTCAACCTTGCTATCAAAATCCTGTCCCCAACCGTGCATAATAGAATCCCAGGTTTTGCCAGGCTCTACATTCATTGATTTTATAGTCAGCGAAAAACCATCTGGCCCCCACCATTCTTTTATATGCTCCGGGGTGGTCCATACTTCCCAAACCAAATCCCTAGGAGCATCGAGAATTCTCGTATGTATAAGAATGTTCCCTTCCTGTTTGAATGTGTTGTATTTCTCCATCCCTCTATTTTTTCTTGTTTTGAATTTTAGCCAGGTAATTTTGCAATGAGTCAAATTTATTGTCCCAATAGTTTCGATATTGATCTACCCAGTCTGTTACTTCCTTTAATCTTTCGAGTTTAGCTTCGCAATATCTTTCCCTGCCTTGTTGTTTGATCACAATAAGACCACAATCGTTAAGGAATTGTACATGCAATGAAACTGCTTGTCTGGTGATATCGAACTCCTTGGCAATAGCATTGACATTGAGTGATTTCCGAGCCAGCATACCTATAATTTGCCGACGGGTCGGATCCGCTATTGCCTGAAAGATGTCTCTTGTTGGTCCCATAATGCGCAAGTCATTTCTTGCAAATATATGCGCAAGTTTTAACTTGCGCAATTTTTTTTCAGTGCAAGAAAAATAATCCTTATTCCACAGGCGAATATTGCTGCTTTACCGGTTCGGGTCAGTCCAAAGAGCATCATTCGCCGGACATTTTTCATACTTTCGTGGGTAATCGTCAAAAATATATGATGCGCGGTATTCTTTCTTTTACCCTGGTCTTTTATACGCTGGTCGTTTGGGGACAGGATAGTAGCATTCCCTCTCCAATACAGGTTCCTTCAAGCAGCAGGCTGATTTGGCATACCTACGCCAAAGGCGTACAGATATACGTTTGTACGCAGGACCCAAAGGACAGCGCTAACTATATTTGGACATTCAAAGAGCCACGCGCCAATCTGTATGCCGATGCCAGCTACCACCAACTTGTCGGCCATCACTACTACGATGCAGAAAAAAATCCGACATGGGAGACTGCCGATGGTTCGAAAGTTAGCGGCAAAAAAGTACAGCAAGCCAACTCACCCGACAGCACCGCCATTCCATGGCTACTGCTGCAAGCTACTGCAAGGAGCGAAAATGGCAGATTAAAGCGTGCTGTCTTTATCCAGAGGATCCGCACCAGGGGCGGCAAAACCCCTGCTACAGGTGACAGACAGCACAAAGGGCAATCCGTAGAAGTGGCTTATACTGCTGAGTACTTTTTCTACAGCCGGGCCAAGGCCAGGCACCCTAAGTCTTAACAATTGTTCAGTTCCTCACAGACCAGCTATGACACTCATATCCCGACGAAAACGAAGCGTCTCAGCCATAACCACACCAATCGCCTTCCCGCCGCTCTGGCGGTCGAGGTCCCTGAGCTCACCAGGCCACGCTGCCGTTGCTCACACCTGTGCCCACGGGTGCAGTGCTGCATTGGGAATGGTGCTTAGTGAATTAAAGAACAACACATCATAGGCGGTGGTATCATTACGTACATACTTAGCCACATTCGCAGAACTGTTCGTGCCACCCGGTGCAGGGTAAGCGCATGTGCCGCATCGCCCGTATGTTTTATGATTTTTTCTTCTGCCATGAGTGATCTTTAAAATTTTCGTCAATTTAAGAAGATTGCATTATTATTGTCTCCAAATTTCGAGAAATGTACCGGATAATTTTTGTACTTACCTTATTCCTTATTCATCCCTTCCCTGGTCCCGCACAAACCAAAGATCCCGACATGTCCGTATTTGGATATAAACTGGGGGAACAACTACCTCTGCCAGAATGCAAATGCATGATTGTGGAGACGGCAGAAGGATATGGCCTTGCTACCAAACACTATAAAAGCTATGCATACGTAAATCCCTTTGGCGTCAAAGGTGGCGGCGACTGCTTCAAACGTTTATTTGCAGACCTGGAAAAATATAAGGTAAGAAAAAAAGAGCAGCTGGACTCATTACGCCCAATCACAAATGGGATTGTCGAGGTTCAATTCGACCTGGATAATGCACCGAAGATTTGTGTTACAGGCAAATTTAATGCAACGCTTGTCGATTCGAAATTAACAGCTGTTTCTTTTACCATTGCAACCAACGCCTCTGACCAGGTATTTGAAACACTGAAAAAAAAATATGGCCCTAACCCTGCGGTAAAAAACTACCAGATGCAGAACGGTTACGGAGCAACGCAGAACTATTATATCGCTGTATGGTCCTTTCCTCATCTAACGGTAATAATGCAAAGCTCCAATCACGGATCGCTTAATGACCCTTTTGGCACCGTAGCCATCGAAATACCAAAAAAGGAAGAGGCGCCAAAAGACAACAGACCATTGTAGCGGTCTTACGATCGGAACGCCAACGGCGCCATCGAAGTCTTTCTCTTGAAGTAATTGGAAAAATGCGCCAGGTCATCAAAACCTAAACTGTAGGCAATATCCGCCACGCTCCACTCCGTTTGTTTAAGCAGGATCCTGGCCTCCTGCAAAACCCTGTTTTTAATGAGCTCCGTCGTGGTGCTGCCCGTCATTTCTTTGAGCACTTTATTGAGGTGATTGACATGCACCGCCAGCCGGTTCGCATAGTCTTTGGGGGTACGCAAACCCAGCGTCTGCCTGGGAGATTCAATGGGAAACTGTCTTTCCAGCAGCTCGATAAAGAGCGAAGATATCCGCTCTGAAGCATTCTGGCTCGAGCTGAGCGCAGACATAGGCTGCAGCTTCTGACCGTAGTGGATCAGCTCCAGGACCAGGTTACGCAGGAGGTCAAATTTGTATTTGTAGTCAGTAGCCAGCTCTTTGTGCATTTTCCGAAAGATGTAGTCTATCTCTTTTACCTCTTCCGCAGAAAGCCGGAACACGGGAACCTGCCCGGGTTGAAAGATGGGCAGTCTATCCAGCGATATCGCCGCCTTTTCCGGCAAAAAGAACTCCGGTGTAAAAATGCAAAACATACCGGTTTGATTGCCATCCTCAGGCAGCCAGTGATAGGGTATCTTTGGCGTCGCAAACAAAAGGCCATTTTCCGGAATATCGATCACTTTATCCGCATACTCAGCCCTGCTCTTTCCCCGCAACCAGCTGATCTTGTAATAATCCCTCCGGCTGTAAGGCATGGTGCGAACGCCCGTTCTTTTGTCAAAGAGTTTTTCGGTCTCGAACACGTTGAAATGACCCACCTCGCGCCTGATACCTTCAGGCAGCGAGGCGCCATTCCTTTTATAAAAATCATCCAGCGTGGTATGATTGATCATGTCGTTTTCCAAAGCCTAAAGATACTATTTATTTATACGAACATCCCCCCGGACGCTTCGATACGCTGACCATTGACCCAACGTGCATCCCCGGTACAAAGAAATGCCACCACACCCCCGATGTCCTCTGCTACTCCCGGCCTCCCCAACGCAGTGACACTGCTCACCATTTTCTGCAGCTCCTCGCTGTTTCGCAGATGGCCGTCACCAAAATCTGTCATGATTGCACCAGGAGCAACTACATTAGCGCGGATGCCTCTTGAACCCAGCTCTTTGGCCAGGTAGCGGGTAAAAGTCTCCACTGCGCTCTTCAAAGAGCCATAGGCCGATGAGCCGGGAACAGAAACACGCGTTAGTCCGGAGGAAACATTGACAATACCGCCACCATCGTTGATCAACGGGATCAGCTTTTGAGTTAGAAAGTAGACACCCTTAAAATGCACGTTCAGCAGGTCGTCAAAGAATGCCTCCGTGACCTCACTGATGGGACTATAACCACCCTGCCCGGCATTGTTGACAAGAAAATCCAGCCGCTCACGCTTGAAGGTATCACGAAGCAGGCCCTGAAGCTGCGTAACAAAAGAATCAAAGTTTTTGATAGAGCCTGTATTGAGCTCAAGGGCAGCAGCCTGTCCGCCGCCTTGCCCGATCTGCGCAACAACTTTTTTAGCTTCAGCTTCCTGCGACCGATATGTGACGATCACATCTATTCCTTTTTCGGCCAGTCTTAGCGCCATGTCTCTGCCGAGTCCCCGGCTTCCGCCCGTAACCAGGGCAATTTTTCTGTTGTCATTTTTCATTTTTGTCGATTTTTTCTTTCACAAAGTTCGCCTCAAAACAAGGCTTGCTGTTTGTAGCGATCAATCGATTATTTGAAAAATTCAATCAATTTTCAATTCCCCTGCCGGGTCAGGGCCCTTACCTGATGATCGAAAAAAGCCGCTTCCCCTTTTGGACAATATAGGTGACAAGCTCTGCCGCATTGCCATCGCCGACATTCTTCGCCGAATGGATCACTCCGGCCGGGACAAACAGGACATCCCCCGCATTGAGCCTCATCGGAGGATCGCTCCCGATCTGATACTCCAGCCACCCTTTGAGGACATAGACGACCTCTTCGCCCGGATGAGAGAGTCTGGGGATCATCGCTCCCCGATCAAAATCAATACGCGTCTGGATGGCCTCCCGTCCGGGAATGCTGAGATCATGTCGCTGGAGCTCAGTACGCTTGATCCCCGGCTGCTGTGCCAGAGTAGAACAAGGACTAACAAACACTGCCAGCACAACAACTATAATAACAGTGGCAATAAAGACACCTTTTTTCATTGTTTTGATAAATGGTAACTGGTTTTCGCAAGTCCATTATCATGCCATCATTAACAATTTGATTGCTATACTGTTACAAAACCAAACCAAACTCAAAACCGCGGTATTTCGAAACTCACAGAGATCGGTAATGAGATGTCGCGATCCGCAACTCGCCCGCAGATCTTTATAAAAGCCTGCTCTGAGCATACCACCGCTCCAGAAATTGTATCTTTTTATAACAGATTCACAGCGGTACCAGTCCTGCAACCCCAAACGTACAATCGATAAGTCGCCACCAGATCGGTATCCCACGAACAGCGCCCGCCATCAGCGCCAGCGGGAAAACCATCACACAGGCTATGATCCCAAATTCAATGACCCATTTATTTCTCACCGGGTTACGCAACACACCGATCCAGCGGCGGACAAGCTTTCTCTGTTTCAGAAAATCCCGCCGCAAGATCCTGTCGGCTGTTGTCGGATTAATCATTTTAAAAAGTACTTTGAATTACAAAGTAAATAATTAAAATTCACCTTTCCAGGCAAATCCGGGAAAATTGATCCGCGCACATCAATGGAGAAATTTTTAAGTGAAGCTACAGCTCTTATTGAAGTAGGTAAGCCAACCCCGCTGCCAGGGCGTGATCAGCATCGGTCAGTAGAAAATATCTGATCCCAATGCCGGAAAATAGACTACATTTAATTTCTAATAAAAAGCCCATGAACATCCGCATAGCTAACATCAGCCTCGATACTACCGATACAGAGATCAGAAAATTATTTTCTCCTTACGGGATCGTCGACTCGGCAGAAGTAAGCAGAAATCCTTTAAACGGCCGGTCTTTGAGAAATGGGCATGTGTCCATGCCAGTACAGGCACAAGCCCGGCAGGCAATCGTATCGCTGGATAAAACCGTACTGGACGGAAAGATCATCACCGTAAACGAATTACCTGCCGAGTTCTATTGAACCACTAGATCATCATCCCTTTTGCGAAAGTTTTGTAAATTCAGTACCATTAAAGATCCTGGATAAACCGGTATCCTTTGACTTCATGTAATCGTCTAAGTTCTTCGCAGACACTACCCGCCAAAAATTCTTCTTCTTCAATTCCGAATAATCCGGAGTCTTGATAAAAACCCCTTCTACTGTAGCCCTTGTCTTAAAAAAGATCTTAGCCGGCTCCTTAAGATCATCCTTACTGTTGGCGATAAATTTCTCGATCTGCTCAATTGTCATAATAAAAGTAATTTAATAATAACCGTAACACACAGCGTTTATATTCATGCCCGCACCCACAGATGCAAACAAAATAATGTCTCCTTTATCAAGCTGATGACCAGGCATCTGGTTTTTTCTGACCAGGTCAAACAACGTGGGAATAGTAGCAACCGAACTATTGCCAAGCCATTGGATACACATAGGCATTACGCCGGCAGGCACTTCCGTTACTCCATATAATCCGTAAAAACTCTTTATGATAGCTTCATCCATCTTCTCATTGGCCTGGTGGATAAAGATGGCCTTCAGGTCCTGAATTCCATACCCACTGGCATCGAGACAATCCTTCATCGCCACAGGAACATGACGCAAGGCATATTCATAGACCTTCCGCCCCTTCATTTTGATATACAATGCATCCTGGCTGGTTTCCGGATTAAAGGTCCCGTTCATATGGATATACCCGGTTTCCTCTCCCGAATCCGACCGTACATTGGCAGATAGTATTCCGCTGCCTTTAACGCTTTCTTCTTTATATTGGAGAACACAGGCCCCGGCGCCATCCGAAAAGATCATACTGTCACGATCATGCTGATCAAGGACCCTCGACAACGTCTCAGTACCAATGACCAGCGCGTTCTTTGCTATCCCGGCCTTAAAGAAAGCATCCGCATGTATCAGCCCCTGCAACCAGCCCGGGCAACCGAAAATAAGATCATATGGTATACAGGCCGGATTCGAAATACCCAGCTTCTGCTTTACCCTGGAAGCCAGGGAAGGAACGATCTCCGTCATGGAAGAATTACTCCCGATATCCCCAAAGTTGTGCGCAACTATTATCTGATCAATGGTTTCGCGATCTATGCCACTGTCTGCAATGGCTATTTCCGAAGCCTCGACAGCCATGTCGGAAGCAAGTATATCTCCCTGTGCATAGCGTCGCTCGACAATACCGGTGATCTTGCTGAACTTATCGATAACATCCAGAACCGACCTGCCCAGCGGAGAACCGTCTTCCGAAAAAAATGCATTCTCCGAAAAATGACTGTTCTTTACTACTATTTCCGGGATATAACCTCCCGAGCCTGTAATGATTGACCGATACATATTTGACAAATAAAAGAAAACTACAACAATGGCATTTGTTTTGCGTTCCTTTACACTATTAATAGTTATACATGATTAAAAAAGTTTCCGGCATCGACCTCTTAAAGAAGAACTTTGGCAGCGTAGAAGAGAAGTTCCTGGCATTCTTCGAAAAAGGCGAACCGCGTTGGCCACTGGAAAAACGCGACTATCTTAGGAATCACCATCAAAGCCTGGATCATTTTTTTCCGGAAACTATCTCCTGGGAGAAGTTGAAACTGACCGGATTGCCGGATAATATTTTGCATGAGGTCCACGCAGCTTTTGAAGCATTTCAGCGAGGAGAAGAATACAATTGATCCGACACTGACCCTGATTGTTCGAAAGCCTCCAAATCTTTGATCTGGAGGCTTTTCGTTTTATCAGCTTTTCGATTTAACCGATTCGTTAAAAGCATTTTACCATCTGCCGCCGCGCGAAGAACCACCACCACCGCTACGGTTGTCCGTCTTTGGCCTTGCCTCAGATATAGATATCGACCTTCCATCAACCTGGCTTCCCTGCAAATCCCGCATAGCCGCCTCAGCAGCCTTGTCAGGCATTTCCACGAAACCAAATCCGCGAGACCTTCCCGTTTCTCTGTCCATTACTACTTTTGCAGAAGTCACTTCGCCAAACTTTGCAAACAACGACTTCAGTTCTTCATTGGTAACCTGGAAACCCAGGTTTGAAACATACATATTCATACTAATAAATTAAATAGTTAAAACTACTGAGCCAATGCAATAAAAAGTAGAGGAAACGGGATTGCGGGAAGGTAAAAAAGCAAAATTGCGAATCGATTACTTAATGTTGGAAATCTCAATAATATCCCATAAAGATACCTTATTTAATCGGGGCAGCCTAATAAATCTTCCTACCCTACCTATAGGCCCGTTTTGACATCATTCACTCCCGCTCCCGGGACAACAACATCCCATTCACTCCCGCTCCCGCGATAACAACATCCCATTCACTCCCGCTCCCGCGATAACAACACCCCATTCATAAAAAGATGGCTGAACAGCGGCACTTCCTCAGGCGCCCCCGGTTTATACAGAGCCCCGACCAGATCCTCCCGGCTAAAATCAGAGAAGATAGTAAAAGTTCCTGCTTCCGTCGTAAATACCGAGATACAAATATGCGTATGCCTGGCCTTTCTCAAAGCAGCAAGCAAAACAGCATACCCGGCAATACAACAGACATCAGTCAAAAGTTCGGCCCGCAATTCATAAGCGGCAAGTACATTCTGCCGGCTATTCCCCCTGGAAGGCCTGTTAAAAAAAGAAAAGACCAGAACGGTCGAGTGAGAGATGCGTAGCAGATCGGGAAGAAAAGAGTAACATTCCGCGCGATTCCTGATGAGGTCGACTGTCAGATCAAATCTTTCCTGGACCATTTTGACATATTCAGGACTTTTTCGTTTTTTTGATCTTGCTCTTGCTTTTGAAATACTCGGCTTCGACCAATTCGTACATCTGCCTTTCACTAAGATCACAGAAACTGCCTATCCTGTAGATCTCTTCCAAAGTAAAACCCTCTACTTTGTTCATCAATTTATTAAATCGATCCACCTTCTTCCCTAAGTCGGTTGCAATGATCGTTTTGGGGATATACAGAAAAATGTCATTAAACGTGACTATCTTGCCATCGGAGATCATGGCCTTAATAAGGTTATAACGACTGTCCCTCTTAATCATACTCAAAGAAAAGAATTAATGCATTCCAGGACTTTTTTACACCCAACGAGACCTTTTTCACTCCCTTTTTAGTCCATTTTTTACTCCCATATTTTCCGTTCGTTCTCTTCAAACTCAACCCTGTCAATCATTTCATAATATACTCAACGGTACAAAATACTAACAAATTTAGTATTTTTCATGCTAAATAAATTAGCGTATCGATATTTTTGTTTCCACAAGCCTCCACCATGTACCTGGGTAAAACTTACTTTAGTTTCAAATACGGCACTTTCTCAACAGCAGAGCTCATCAATGCAGCAGTAGAAGAAGGACTGACCACACTCGCACTAACCAATATCAATACGACCTGCGACGCCTGGGACTTTGTTCAATACTGTCAGGAACAAGACATCAAGCCCGTTTTGGGCGCTGAGATCAGAAATGGGAATAAATTACTATACATCTTGCTGGCTGCCAATAATCACGGCTTCCGACAGATCAATGAGTTCCTCTCTATACACCAGCTCCTCAAAAAACCTTTCCCCGACTGCAGCGCGCTCGCACCCGTCTTTTCGAATCCCGCCGATGGCTTTATCATTTATCCCCTCGGCAATAAACAACCCGAACAACTCCTGGAGAACGAAAGGCTGGGCGTACTCCCCACAGAGACCGGCAAGCTGCTCAAACAGCCTCTCGCCGCATACAAAGACAAATTTATCATCCGCCAACCAGTTACCTTCCAAAACAAAACATATTACAATCTCCATCGATTGCTCCGGGCAGTCGACCATAATACCCTGCTGACCAAGCTCCAGCCGGAAGACCTGGCCGGAGAGCAGGAGTATTTGCTCCCACAGACGGATCTGATGATGGCCTTCCGACAGTACCCCTTTCTTATCACCAACACCTACCGGCTTACCGATGCCTGCTCGATCTCGATGGATTTCGCCCGGCATAAGAACAAAAAGCTCTACACCGCCAGCAGGGAAGACGACAGGATACTCCTCGAAAAGCTGGCCCGGGAAGGGTTTCGTCAGCGTTATGGCGCCAGTAAAAAAAATAAGGACAGACTTAATAAAGAGCTACGCATCATCGACGAAATGGAGTTCACCGCCTATTTCCTCATCACCTGGGATATGATCCGTTATGCAGAAAGCCGCGGCTTTTATCATGTTGGCCGGGGCAGCGGCGCCAACTCCCTTGTTGCCTACTGTCTCCGGATCACAGACGTAGACCCTATCGAGCTCGACCTCTATTTCGAACGTTTTCTCAACCCCCACCGATCCAGTCCGCCGGATTTTGATATCGATTTCTCCTACCTGGATCGCGACGAGGTCATCGATTATATGTTGAAACGATACGGCAAGGATCACGTTGCCTTACTGGGCATGTACCCTACTTTCCAGTATAATGCTATTATCCGCGAACTAGGCAAGGTCTTTGGCCTGCCCAAACAGGAGATCGATCAGCTCGCGGAAAAAGGCTCCCACTATGAAGACAAGATCCATAGAGCTATCCTGCAGTATGGCAAGCTTTTAAAAGACTTTCCTTCCAGCCAAAGCATCCATCCCGGAGGCATCCTTATCTCGGAAGAGCCTATTGCCTGCTACTGCGCAGTCCATCTGCCGCCCAAAGGATTCCCCACTACGATGATGGACATGTACATAGCAGAGAATATCGGTCTGCACAAGCTGGACGTCCTTAGCCAGCGCGGCCTGGGACATATCCGGGAATCCGTTCAGCTCGTCAGGCAGAACCGGCGCATCGACATCGATATCCACGAGACAGATGCCTTTAAAAAAGATCCGCTGATAAAACAGCAGCTCCGTACCGGCAATACGATCGGCTGTTTTTATATCGAGTCCCCCGCCATGAGACAGCTGATAAAAAAGCTGCATTGTGATAATTACGAGACGCTTGTTGCAGCCAGCTCGATTATCCGGCCCGGCGTAGGCAAGAGCGGGATGATGCATCAATATATTTACCGGTATCATAACCCCGGCAAATTCGAATACCCCCACCCCAAACTAAAAGAGATCCTGGGTTCTACCTACGGCGTCATGATCTACCAGGAACAGGTCATCCAGGTCGCACACGAATGGGCCGGTCTCGATATGGCCGACGCAGACCTGCTGCGACGGGCTATCAGCCCTAAATACCGCGGCAAAGGGCATCTCCCGGCCCTGAAACAAAAGTTCTTCGCCAACTGCCAGTCATTCGACTACCCGACACCGGCAGTGGAAGACATCTGGCGACAGATCGAAAGTTTTGCCGAATACAGCTTTTGCAAGGCCCATTCCGCGAGCTACGCCGTCGAAAGCTACCAAAGCCTCTATCTAAAAACATATTTTCCGATGGAGTTCGCCGTGGCGGTGATCAACAACTTCGGCGGCTTTTATAGCCGGGAACTTTATTTCTATGAGCTGATGAAAAGTGGCGCAAATGTCCACCGGCCCTGTGTAAATAACAGTAACCACTATACGAATATCCACGGAAGGGACGCCTATGTCGGATTGATACATATCAAAGGGCTTGAACAGAGCTTTGCAGAGCTGATCGTCTCCGAACGCGACCAATCCGGCCCTTATGCAGGTCTCATAGATTTTATCGAAAGGACTTCGGCAAAACCCGAACAGCTGGACCTCCTGATCCGAACCTGCGCACTGCGTTTTACCGGGAAGAGTAAAAAGGAATTGCTTTGGGAAGGAGATTTTCTGCAAAAGAAGACCAGGGAGACCAGCCCCGTCAGTCACCCACTTTTCAAAGAAGCCCCGGTGTCCTTCACCTTGCCGGCCCTGTCAGCCTATCCCATGGAAGACTGGTACGATGACGTGGAACTACTGGGCTTCCCGGTTGCCGACCCGTTCACGCTGGTAGACGATGATCCTGCATTATACCTTCCGGCCCGGGAGTTGACCGGCAACCTCGGCAAGACAGTCACCGTCCTGGGCTATCACGTCACACACAAACCCGTCCGGACGGTCAAAGGGGATATAATGAGCTTCGGAACCTTTCTCGATGCAAATAAAGACTGGATCGACACCGTACACTTTCCCCGCATACACGCAGCGTCGCCCCCGCAGGCAGGGTTTTACCGCATCACCGGGAAAGTGATAGAAGAGTTCGGAGTCTATAATATCGAAGTGACGCATATTGAAAAAGCAGGCATAAAAACAAGGACGGCTAAAATTGCATAATATGTTTCTCACCGAAAAAAGACAAATAACCCATTTCGACCTCGATACTTTTTTTGTATCGGTCGAATGCCTGAAGAACACCCGGTTAAAAGGCAAACCCCTGCTCGTTGGCGGAGCAGGTGACCGCGGCGTGGTGGCTGCCTGTAGCTATGAGGCCCGAAAATTTGGCATCCACAGCGCCATGCCGATGAAACTAGCCCGACGCCTTTGCCCGGAAGCCATCGTCATCCGGGGAGATATGGAATCCTATGCAAAATATTCCGGGCTCGTCACCAGCATCATCGGAGAGAACGTTCCTCTCTTTGAAAAGGCTTCTATCGACGAGTTCTATATCGATCTCTCAGGAATGGACAAATTCTTTGGCTGCAGCCTCTATGCAGGTGAGCTGAAAAAGAAAGTATTAAAAGAAAGCGGTCTGCCCGTATCCTATGCCCTCGCCAGCAATAAGCTGATCAGCAAGGTCGCCACCAACGAAGCCAAACCCAATGGACAGCTGGAGATCCCCTTTGGCAAAGAAAAGAGCTTCCTGGCGCCATTACAGATCTCCAAATTGCCCGGCGTCGGGAAAGAGACAGCCTATAAGCTGATACGCCGTGGCGTAGAGACTATCCGGACCCTGAGCGAGATCCCTGTCGAAATGCTGGAGACCATGCTTGGAAAGAATGGCATCGACCTCTGGCGAAAGGCCAACGGCCTGGATGAATCCCCGATCATCCCCTACAGGGAACAAAAGTCCGTGTCCACAGAACACACTTTTGATACGGATACCATCAACCTCGGCTTCCTGCATGCACAGCTGGTCAGAATGACGGAGTCCATCGGTTTTGACCTGCGCAAACAGGATAAGCTCACCGGCTGCGTAACAGTAAAGCTCCGCTATTCCAACTTTGACACCGTCGTCCGGCAAAAGACGATCGATTATACCAACTCCGATCACCTGCTGCTACAGACGGCAAAGGACATCTTTAGCAAATTATATGATCGCAGAATGCTGATCCGTTTACTGGGTATCCGCTTTACCCGACTGGTCCCGGGTAATTACCAGATCAAGCTTTATGAAGACACCCAGGAGAATATCCGGCTTTACCAGTCCATTGATTCGATCAAAAAGCAGTTTGGCGAGAAGGCGGTCTTCCGCGCCATCGGCGTAAAAAAGCCAAAGCAGCCATAAAATAACAGCGAAGGCAGGCTATGATTATAAACAAAGACCTGTTCGATAGCCGTCTCACCAGAGGCGGCTTTTTTTGTACCTTAGAGGGTCATGTACAACCCGCTGCCTTTACTGACCACTGGCCTTTTACAGGATGAGCTCACAAAGGGCAAACGCTGGTTCGTCCGTCAAACGTATCCCAGAGGAATGACGCCCGGCCTGAGAGCCACATTCCTTCTGCGGGCCTACCCCACAGAAGAGAAAGTCACAGCACAACAACACCTCGCCGCCATCGAAAAAGACAGGAATGCCTTTCTCTATGACGCCGACCTTCCGGAACACCTCGGGAAATTACACGTCGCTGCGAAACAACCAGCAGGATTTAAAGTGTTTTATGCAGCAAGAAAAGGAGTCGAATGGAAACCACCCGGCCCCTATCAGCAAAAAATGAGACACTATATTCGCAGCCATCATCCTGCATGGCTGCCACAGAAAGCAGGAGAAAAGATAGAGATCGGCCTGTACGAAGAATTCGGACAATTTTTTCTTAAATTTAGCTACGACGGAGAGGAGGATACCATACCTTTTGACCTGATCGAAAAATATTAATATGTGCCTCGATATTTCCTATTATTCAGCCTTACAGCTCATAGACAATTATTTCCCCGATCTGACTCATGACGGCGAGATCAATTTTGACCTGGACATGGGCATGCATTTCATGGCCCTTGGACATAGCCGCTATCCGGTGATCATATACGAGAATGGACACTACCACCGCAAGAACTTCGAATGGGGTATCATCGCCGAATACATGGATACCCCCGAAAAGATCAAAGCCATGCGCAGATCGATGGTCAACGCCCGTAGCGAAAAAATACTCGACGACCGACGTTCGTTCTGGCATCGCATCCGCAAGACCAGATGTCTCATACCCGTAACCGGTATCTACGAACACAGGGAGATCAAAGGCTGGAAGAATAAAATACCTTATCACATCGAATTAAAGGACCGCCCTATGTTCTGTATCCCCGGTCTCTATCACTACAATACAAAGACCCCTTCAGATCCTGAAACGGGAGAGATGCGGGGTATGTTTACCCTCATCACCCGGGCGGCCAATTCCGTCATGCGCCAGATCCACAATAGCGGCGACAATGCATTCCGCATGCCCCTCTTCCTGCCAAAAGAAATGGAACTGGAATGGCTGAGACCCGATCTCAGCGATGAAGAGATAGGAAAGATCCTGTCCTATGAATTACCCGCTGACCAGCTGGTCTATGAACCCGTGTTTAGCATAAGGGCCAGATCTCCCCGACCAGATGGGAAGCCAAAATGCGCACCCTTTGCCTATGATAACCTACCGCCCCTGGGCAACGATAACGGCCAGGTTCAAAAAGCCTTATTCTAACATTTAACGGTCTTCTTCTTCTTCCCTAAAGACCCACGCGCGGCTATCTTCCCGATATACGTCACGGCATCGGGCACGGTACAGGCCGTCCCATTCATCTCGACGCTGACTACCCCGATCTTTTTTGCGGTAGCTATTGCTTCGTCCGTTAAGGGAACGACATAGGCGCCCACAGCAATGACAAAACCGTTCATCGTATATCGCACACGATTGCCGGCAGTATGGATAGTTTTGGCGACCCGGGTCAGCAATTTCTTTAGCTCCGGCAGATCCAGCTCATTATCGGACTTTAGAGATACCAGCCCACTCAATGTCGCCCAGCCGGCTGCAACGGTATTTTCTTCTTTTGCATCGATCCATTCCATCGCAAGTTCATGCCCATACCGGCCCCCGGTCGCAACCCAGGGTACGATGTATTCACAGATACTGTTTGAAACAGCCTGTTTTACCCAGGTCTGCAGATCCGCCTTTGTCATCTTTTCATCATCGGCGATAAGCCCGGCGAGATACATCGCATCGGCATTTCCGGTTGCATAAAGATCCTTAGCCAGCTGGTAATCCTTTTTGATCTTCTTTTGAATAGTTTTCAAATGTTCGATCTTAACCCCAAAAAAGGGTTCCTTATAGCCATGTTTTAGCCAGATCTTTTTTATACTTTCACTTCCATGCGCCTGCAGCTCGGCCATAATTTCTTTTACGGTCATATAACAATATACAAAATTCGACCTACTTTACGAAAAATCTCCCTCGATGCAGAGCCCATACCCGGTTCTAATTTTCTTACTGACAGGCGTCGCAGCCAGCATATTTCTTAAAAAGCTAACGGTCACAGCCGCCATTACCGGAGCTATCCTTGGATGGCTCATCTATGCAGGCGGCGGCTATCGCGGACTATCACTGATAGTCGTCTTTTTTATATTGGGCACCGCAGCCACATCCTGGAAAAAAAAGGAAAAATTGTCCATCCGCGCCAATGCCGGACATCAATCAACAAGAACCACAGGCCAGGTAATTGCCAACGCAGGCGTCGCAGCCCTCGCCGGACTACTGGCCGTATTATTCCCCTCCCGGAGAGATCTGTTACAATTAATGATGGCCGGCAGCATGTCGGCAGCAATGGCAGATACGCTGTCCTCCGAGCTGGGGATGGTTTACGGCCGCCGCTTCTATCATATCCTAACCTGGAAACCCGATGAAAAAGGGCAGGACGGAGTGGTCAGCCTGGAGGGACTGCTGATCGGAATAATAGGGTCCTCCATCATAGCCCTCATCGCCAACGATCATTTTTGGGTGATTGTCATCGCCGGAACCATTGGCAACCTGGCCGATTCCCTGCTCGGCGCCTTTTTCGAACGCCAGGGACGCCTTTCCAACAATACCGTCAACCTCCTTAACACACTGATCGGGGCGCTGACAGCCGGCCTGCTTGTTCTTTACACTGTCGGATAAGAGCTGGATATCTCTCAAAACGAACGCGCCCTGGCAGGGAAAAAATGCCTGTCATCTCCCGCCAGCTCAAATGCCTCTATCGGCTTTCCAAAAGAGGTCAGCCCGTTAGGCGCATTATCCAGACTGATGCTAAAGCCAGAACCATCCCCCTTTTTTTTCTTGTCTCCACCATTCCCAACATCCTTAGCCGGCTCAGGGCCTCCCGCACTACATTCCTGCTGACTCCAAGCGACTCTGCCAGAGCCATTTCTTTTGGCAGCGGATCACCCGGTTTGAATGATTTTTCCTTCAGATACTCCCGTAACTGTATCTCTACGATATCCTGCAGGCCTGCCGCACCTGCACAAAAAAGATTAAAAAAATCCCAAAATATTTAGCAATTTCTCCTATCTTTGATCCGCACCATACAACCTGCGCTAAGGGGTTGCACTATCAAGGCCATAATCGTTAGGCCCTATCCTATTGTCGATTGACCGGCTACAGCTACTGTGACCGGTCAATTTTATTTGGCGGCATTACTCCCCAAAACAGATCCACTCCAAAACTTGCTCCCCAAAACAAAAAAGATACAGGACAGAGCAGGACAGTACAGGTAAATCCAGCTAAATACACTGGTTTCTGGGTAGAAAAAAAAGTAAAAAACAAGTTGGGCCTCATGTCAAAAATCCTCTGAAACACACTACCACAAAGGGTTTTGCATTCCATTTCACAGCTTTGAGATAATAGAATTAACATTAACTTGTCTGGCACGCACCATAAAAGCATCCTATATTTGTATCATCAAAGCGAGCAAATATCAAAGCTCTTGAATAAAGAGCCCTTTTAGATAAAGATTTTTCATATGGCAAGCAATCGTTAGAGGTCGACTGTTTCTACAGTGGACCTTTCTTTTTGTCCTAACTCCCCGCACTCACCATCATTTCCACAAGCCCGGACACAAAAAATCCCAATAAAAAATTGGGAAGGTATAAAAACTGAAATCCGCGAACAAGTCGCGGACTCAGCTTCCTATATGTAACACGCGCAGTATGCTAAATTTCTGACAAACCCCTAGAAGAACCAGCTCGACAGCTGCGAACGACTAGCCTGAAACCAATTCTGTGAAACCTTCGGTGTATTATCCACCAGATCAGAATCCACAACCTTCACCTTTACGCCAATCACCGTCGTATCTTTCATTCTTTCCCTCATCTCAGCAGACAAAGCCGGATCACTCATGATCTCATCGCTCTCCGTCAGCAGAATAGCCACACCTCTTACCTTTACAAAGAAATCCATTCCTTTCTTAAAAAAGTCCAGCTTAGCCGGGATCTCCTTTTCAAACGCTTCGATATGCATAGTTGGCTTCGGAATAACAAACCAGATATTTCCTTCTTCATCTACCTCAACATCAGATATCACATGGGTCGGAAGTTTTACGATCGATACGCTTTCAGTAAAAAACAAAGCGCTCTGCAGATCCATAATCTTACTCTTCAAAATCCCTTGCTCTAATTTCTGTTCAGTAGTTGCGGGTGTCATTGTTATCAGTATTTGGGTAAAGATTAAATTTTGTTTGTCCATCACCGTTTGTTGCTCTATCGCTGCGGACATTCAGTATAAGACAATTGGCATACCAACTCTCAAACTATTGATTATCAACACTACAAGAATACGCTTATCCGTGCCGGCCGTCCCAGTTTGGGATTAGTTTTCCAAAAAATAATATTGCGGGACCAATGCCGGCCTAATTTTGTGCCTGCTAAGCAGAAAGACACCATAGTATATGAGATTATCCCTCGTCCTTTTATTATTATACATCGGCATCCTACCCTCCCCCGCCCAACAGCTGACCCCACCGGATACCATACCCGGCAAAAAGGACCTTGTCCCCTTCACCATTAAGCTCCCGGCAAAAGATGCTGCAAAAGCAGCATCCAAAAACCTTTTGGCCTTTCCTTTTGCAGTCCGTTCACTGGAGACAGATTGGGGCTTCGGTGGTATTGTCGCCCGTTTCTTTAAAGCTGAAAAAAAAGATACCACCATCCGTACCTCAGATATCAATTTGCTGGGTCTGTATACCCTCAGAAAACAATTGATCCTCGTACTCAGCTCAACCATCTTCTTTCCAAACGAAGACCATATCGCCCGGTTCCAGGCTTCCTATAGTTATTATCCCGATAATTTCTGGGGCCTGGGTAATCATACGGCACACGCCGACGAAGAAGGGTTTAAACAAAAACAATACTTTATCAATCCGCAATTCCTCAAAAGGATCCATGGCAAGTTCTACCTGGGCCTTACCTATGAGTTCCAGCATACCGGGCCCGTCAGTTATAAACCGGGCGGACTCTTCGACCAGGAGAACATCGTGGGCCGTTTCGGCGGAAATACATCGGGAGTTGGTCCCATCCTGTCCTGGGATACCCGCAATCATGCTTATAGCCCCGACCATGGCTTTTTTGCCGAAATGACCTATGTATACTTCGACCAGCACCTGGGCAGCAATTTCAATTTCCGGGTCTTCAGCATCGACCTGCGAAAATTCTTCTATCTCTCCAAAACATCCGTATTAGCCCTTCAGGGGCTGGGAGACTTTACCGGTGGCAATACCCCCTTCCGGAAGCTGGCAGAGTTAGGAGGCGCCGATATGATGCGGGGACTATACGGAGGACGTTTCACCGACAAATGTCTGATGGCCTGGCAGGCAGAGTACCGCCGCTTCCTCTTCTGGCGGGTAGGCATGGTAGGATTCGCATCGATGGGAGAGGTAGCCCCCACCGCAGACCGCTTCGGGCTGGACGGCTTTCACTATGCATATGGCGGGGGATTACGATTTATGCTGAGCAAAGAGGAAAAGCTCAACCTTCGGGTGGATTATGGCGTCGGCAAACATTCCAATGCCTTTACCGTTCAGCTGCGGGAAGCATTCTAGGGGTTCCTCTTCAACCCAACTATCCCGATCAGTATCAGACTCATATAAAAAAATTGGTAGAGATCAAATGCCCCTTTGAAAAAGCATAGCTCCACCAGCTTCACCCCGATCAACGCCGTCCCCATCCATACAGCCAGGGCCGTAGAAGCCGGGATCTCCTTCATCGCCATGGAAAAGAATACAATATTTCCTATCCCGAACACCACATAGCCGGCGAAGGGCGCCAGCACAGCCCAGTTGGATATCTGACTAAAAAAGCTTCGCCATTGAATAGCCCTTAGCTTCTTAACACTCATAAACCTGAGCGAAAAAGTCCACGCGATCTCGAACAACGATGCGACCAATAAATAGACCCAGGCCATAATAACACTGTTTAGCTTTCGATCGACTCATCCCGCCGCGCCAGTAACTTAGCAGACAACCAGGTTATCACCCGCTGCCTGGAAGAATGATAAATTCTGAACCAGCTATATTTACTCACCAGTTTCTGCTCATCGACTTTCTTCACCGCAAACAAATGCTGCAAAAAGTAATCCTTCGGATAATCATAATATAACCCATATTCCGACGGCTTTTTCCGCCCCGGCAAGTACGCCGTCCCGAACAACCAGTCCCAGACAGCGAACTTAGTCGAATAGTTGGCATAAAATACCGCCCGGTCATTGGCATGATGCCATTGATGCATCTCCGGCCCGTTGATAATATATTGTAGCTTTCCGGATCGCACATCGATATTGGAATGAATATACATCCCCCATACCGCATCGATGAGGGCCTTGATAGGCACTACGATGGGATTGGCGCCCAACAGGACGATCGGTGCAAATTCTATCGTCTGATTTATCAGTATCTCCAGTGAGTGCGACCTCGTGCCCGCCAGCCAGTCGACCTCCTTGTTGGAATGATGCGCTTCATGCGTACGCCACAACAGCCTGGAATGGTGCTGCGCCCGGTGGAACCAATAGATATAAAAGTCATGTATCACCAGGAAAAACAAGACCTGCAGGACTACCGGCCAGGAACCTACCAGATGTAATGAAGACAAATGCCAGGTCCTGTCCAGCGGAATAATGATAAAATCAAAAATGAAGATCTTCAGAAAATAGCTCTGGATAAAAGTATACCATATCAGGTCCACCCAAAAGCCATCCCGGAAAATGGGCATGCCCCTGGTATAAGGATACTTCCGTTCCAGCCAGACAAAAATAAAAACACTGAATACCAGTATGCTGGTAGTATAATATACGATCGTTTGCATCAGATACTGATTATACGGCCGATGTCGCTGACTTAGTTCTTCTCAACCTTTTCATAGCCCCCAGCTCGCTGTCATACACACGCTTGACACCATCCCCCATCGAGAGTTCCACATCCCGGATATCCCGTACCAGCTTCTGCATTCCCTGCGGTTCTACCGAAGCCGCATGATCCGATCCCCACATAGCACGATCCAGCGTGAAATGTCTTTCTACAAAACAAGCCCCCATCGATACCGCCGCCACTGTAGTAGCCAGACCCGTTTCATGACCGGAATAACCTATCGGCGTTTCGGGATATAGCTCACCCAATGTCTCTATCATCCGCAGGTTCAGCTCCTGCGGCGGACAGGGATAGGCAGAGGTGGAATGCGCGATCAGCAGGTTGTCCGTGCCGAACTTATCCACGGCTTCCCTTATCTCGTCTATCGTGGACATGCCTGTAGAAAGGATATAAGGCTTGCCCGTCTGCTTTACCTTTTCGATCAGCGCATGGTCGGTCAGCGAAGCAGAAGCAAATTTATATACCCCGGGGTTGAACTGCTCCATGAAATCGACGGCAACTTCATCCCAGCAGGATACAAACCAGTCGATGCCCTTTTCCTTACAATAAGCATCGATCTCCGAATACTCATCAAAACCCAGCTCTACCATATGCCGGTAATTGATATAGGACATCCGGCCCCAGGGCGTATCCCTCTCCAGGTGCCATTGGTCCTTTGGTGTACAAAGCTCCGGCGTACGCTTCTGAAACTTCACAGCATCACATCCAGCCAGTACGGCTTCATCGATCAGCTTCCTGGCGATGTCAAGAGAGCCATTGTGATTGATGCCTATTTCAGCAATGATGTAGACGGGATGCCCCACACCAATGATTCTGTTTGGGCTGACACGGAACGTATTCATATTTTGTAATTTTTGTGTGTGATTAGCCATTCTGCAAATTCCCGGAAGGCGCCATATCCGCCCTTCTCAATACAGTGATAATGTACTATCCCGCTGACCTGCTCCATCGCATCCGCAGGACAGGCGCTAAGCCCCGCTTTTTCCAGTACCTCCAGGTCATTGACATCATCCCCGATATAAGCGATCTCGTCCCATCCAATCCCCAGCCTTTCCATTATCTCATTCAGCCGACCCAGCTTGTCCTTTATTCCCAGGTGCAGCTCAGTTATATGTAATTTCTCCGCACGCCGGGCCACTGAAGGGGATAACTCCCCGGTGACAATACCCGTTTCAATACCAGCCAGCTTTCTGAGCCGCTCCACACCCATTCCATCCCGGATGGAAAATCGTTTCAGCAACTCTCCGCCTTCCCCATAAAAGACCCCATTGTCCGTCAGCACACCATCCACATCCGTCAGGAGCAATTTTATCTTACCAGCCTTGTCTTTATGTTCATCTTTCATATCAACGATTTAGATTGCAGTCCACCCTCCATCCACGACAAGGTTGCCACCAGTCATATATCCCGATGCATCGCTCGCCAAAAAAACAATTGCCCCTTTATAATCCGAAGGAGCAGCCATCCTGCCCAACAAAGTCTTCCTCGAATAATTCTCTTTAAAAAAAGCATCCTGCTGGTTCTCCACACCACCCGGAGAAAGCGTATTGACCCTTACATTCTTATTACCCCAATAGGAAGCCAGAAACTTTGTAAAGCCAATGACTGCCGACTTGGTGACAGGATAGGACGGAGACTTGTAAAAAGTTTGTTCTCCCGCCTCATTCCGGTATATGCTCTGGTCAGGCGCTACAATACCATAAGTGGATGCGATATTGATGATGCTCCCCCCACCCCGCTCCGCCATCACACCGCCCAGCACCTGCGAGCAAAGGAATACCCCGCTCACATTTACCTTCCATGAACGATCCCACATTTCCAGCGGATAGTGCTCGAACATGGACTGCTGACCGGCCAGCAAAGGGTTCTCAAACATATCGTTGATCGCCGCATTGTTCACAAGCACGTCGATCCGTCCATACTTTTCCAATATCCGGTCCCGCGCAGCCCGCAACGAAGCCACACTGGTCACATCCAGTCCAATAGCCAGATGCCCCTGCCCGGCAGCAGTTCCGCCCAATACAGCGGCTGGCGCCGGCAATCTCTCCGCTAGCCGGCGCCCCGCCTCTTCATCAAGATCCGCAACCACTACCCACGCACCGGCAGCCGCCAGCGCCTCGCAATGCTGAGTCCCCAGCAATCCGCAAGCTCCGGTGACTATCGCCACCCGCCCCTTCAAAGAAAAAATATCCATTACGCCTTTATTGCTGGTTTCATATTAAAATTGCTCACCTTGCGGAATACCGCTTCCACAGGTTTTCCTTTCAACCGCGCAGCCACTTCCCCCGCCGTCACCGCTTCCTTCAGCAACCCTAACACCTCCCTGTAAGCCTTCAAGGTATATGTCACATCCTCATCCGTATGACTGTAGCTCATGTTGTGAAAACCAGCCCAAAGGATGCCCCGTTTGATCAGTTCCTGCTGTACATATGATTTGACCTCAAGCGGATTACCCGCAGCTGCATCAAAACTTACCAGTGACCGGCAGTCATATCCCGTGCACCGCGTATAACCATCGATACCCAGTTCGACAGCCAGCGCATTATATCCATCCTTCAGTTTCTTACCCATCGCCGCGAGATAGGCAGGCACATCCTTTTCGATCATCTCCTGTATCGTAGCTACGGCAGCAGCAAGAGACAACGCTTCGCCGCCGAAAGTCGTAAAGAAAAACACCTCTTCCTGGAACAGCTGCATCACATCCCTTCTCCCCGTCAGCAAAGAGATCGGCATCCCATTAGCAAAAGCTTTTGAATAACAGGCCAGGTCCGGCTTCACTCCAAAATATTCCTGGGCGCCACCTACTGCGATACGAAAGCCCGTCCACATCTCGTCGAAGATGAGAAGGGTCCCGTTAGCCGCACAAAGGTCTTTCAGCTCCTGTAAGAACCCATTCGCAGGCGCCTCGAAGACAAAGGGCTCCAGGATCACACAGGCCGTGTCTTCATCCAAAGCATCCTTTACTGACTGTATATCATTGTAGCCGAATGTAGCGCTGAGATCCTTCACCGCTGCCGGGATTCCGCTGTCACGGCTGGTGACGGAAATATACCAGTCATGCCATCCATGATAGCCACAGCACAGCACCTTATTCCTGCCGGTATAAGCCCGCGCTACCCGCACGGCAGCACTGGTCACATCGGCGCCCGTCTTGCTGATACGGATCGACTCCGCATTGGGAATAATTTTATGGACCAGCTCCGCCAATACTACCTCCAGCTCATGCATCATGGAAAAAGTGATCCCATCCTTCAGCTGTCCGATGATAGCCTCATCGACGCGGGGATAGCCATAGCCAAGAGATAATGGACCTATCGCCATATTGTAGTCGAGATATTCATTGCCATCTACATCCCATACATGAGAGCCCTTTCCCTTCTTAAGATATTTCGGTGCAACCCCATTAATATACTGACCGGGACCTTTTGCAAGCGTTTGCGTCACCGGTGTCATAATGGGCTGAGCCCTATCATATAATTTGTTGGACTCCACTATAACAGGATAGTCTTCGTTGGTTCTTACTTTATTGGGCATGTGTCATTATTTTATCAGCCATTTTTTCTGGGGTAAATCCTTCAGTCTCCAGCACCTGGCTCAGTAAGCCCGGCCGGAACCAGCGTTCTCCAAGAGACAGGGACAGTACATCCGCCATGATACGTCTCTCCAGCAATACTTCCGCAACAATGGAATAAAGCCCGCCAGTCCTGAAATGATCTTCTATCGTAACCAGCTTTCTGGAATGAGTAGCTGCTCTGACGATCGCCTCTTCATCTACCGGCTTCAGACTTCTCATATTCACCAGGCTGACCGACAACCCCTCTTTCTCCAGCAGCGTCTTTGTCCTTAAGGCATTTTCAAACAAAAACCCATACACCAGCAAGGTCACGTCACTGTTGTAGTCACCAAGCACTTCTGCTTTTCCAGGCTGATACGGCGTATGCTCGTAGCTTCCCTTTTTATGATTGACACGTACATATGCCGGCGCAGGGGAAGACCAGATCTCCGGCAACATTTTTACCAGGTCGTCCTCGTCAGCCGGACAATATACTTCCATACCGGGGATACCTCTTAAAATGGACACATCCTCGATGGCCTGGTGAGTAGGACCATTGCCATCCGAAAGGAAACCGGGAATAAAACCGCTGAGCTTTACCGGAAGATGCGCGATACCGACATCCGTACGGATAAATTCAAAAGCCCGCATGGTCAGGAACGGAGCCAGCGCGTGGATCACAGGGATCCTGCCCCGCAATGCCAGTCCCGCGGCCATGCCGACCATGGTCTGTTCGGTAATACCCGTGTCAATAAATCGGGAACCCAAAGCCTTGGGCATATTCCGGACCAGCGCACGATTCTCCGCCGTCATCACGATAAATCGCTCGTCTTTCAAAGCTGTCTCTGTCAATAATTCTTCGTAAGTCATAGAGGGTATATTACCGTACTACTAATGTTTCAGATTCGATCAATGCATTCTGGTTCCCATGCAGCTCCTGCAACAGCTGTGTCACCTCTTCGGCAGTAAAAGCACAGAACCAGCGGTCGGCCCTGGCCTCGATGCTGGGTAACCCTTTCCCCCTGACCGTATCGGCAATGATCACATTCACTTTGTCTCCGCCGCTGTTGCCAAACGCCTCCTGCAACTGTATGAAACTATGACCGTCTATCCGCTGTACATTACACCCAAAGGCCCTGAACTTATCCTCCAGCGGTTCGAGAGGAATAAGGTCCTCCGTCCGGATATTCGCCTGGAATTGATTGCGGTCGACTACTATGGTCAGATTGTCCAGCTTATAGGCATTCGCGACCAGTATCGTTTCCCATACGCTGCCTTCATTCAGCTCTCCGTCACCAGTGATCACAACGACCCGGTTGTCGGCTCCCCGCAGTTTGCAATCCAATGCCACACCCGCCGCAACAGCCGGCAGATGACCCAGCGAGCCGGAGTGGAATTCTACTCCCGGAATATTCCTGTTCGGATGCCAGTAAATGCTGTCGGAAGTAGACAGATGATTGCTGAGCCGGCTGGCATCCAGCATGCCCATCTCTACAAAGGTCCCGTAAAGGGCAGGCACATCATGGCCTTTTGACAGGAACAAAAAATCCCGTAGCGGATCATTTACCACTAACTCTTTTCCCCGCCGTAGATGACGGCCATAGAGATATACCATTAGCTCGACACAGGACAGCGAGGCGCCGATAAAACACCCGCCCCCGGCCGACATCCGTATTATATGTTCTCTTACCCTCAGCGCAATAACAGCCAGCGCACCCGCATCCTTCACATCTCCCGCAGCAAATTTTGTCTGCTCCGCCACAACAGTCTTTAGTTCACCCAGGTGATTGCGGTACCAGTTCACACCCGCCAGCGACCGGTTGATCGCATAGATGTCCGGGCGCCTTTCCAGCAGGGCAAGGATCTCTGCTGTGCCAAAGAGAGGATCCACAGGATACAGCTCTTCCCAAACAGCCTTGATGAACTGGTAGTCTTCTTCATAGTCTATCGTCAGCCGGTGGGTCATTGAATAGTCTGCGCCCCCCTCCATGACCACATTGCCGATCCGGAACTGCTCCGGCCGCTCCCAGATATACGGGGTGGTATGCTCCCGCTCAAAAGGACGGCTGGCATTCTTCCATGCATCTTCTATCACCCGCAAAGGCATTATCTCCACATCATTCCCATCCGGATATGTAGCCGGATGAAGATTGCTTACATAGTCGTATTTATCGGCATTCTCTAAATACCAGCCGATCACGGTATCGATAACAGCCGGATCGATCAGGGGACAGTCGCCCGGTATCTTAATGACTATATCCGCGCCATGTTTCAATGCCGCCTGGTAATGCCTGTCAAGAAGGTCGTCATCATGCCCGCGAAAACACTCGAGCCCCTCCTGCTGACAGACCTCCCATACGAGGTCATCCGCAGGATTCATCGTCGTAGCTACCACCACCGTTCCGCTCAGCTTAGCCGCAAGCACACGCTCGACCTGCCTTACAAAAAGAGACTTCCCCGACAATGGTCTGAACACCTTATCCGGCAACCGGGAAGAACCCCTTCTGACCTGGATGACCGTAACGATCTTTCTTTCTGTTGTATTCATTTAAGCAAATTGAAGTTTTGGCAGTCTGGACCGGTACTGGAATTCGCTGGGAGCCCCCTTGAATTCTATATATTGTCTGCACACATCCGCAATATGAGAAGCCGAAGCGCCTCCGTTCTGAACAGGAGCCAGTCGCTTCAATTGCTCAACATCAAAATAGGAATGTACTTTTTTCCCAAGAGCAATACCGATATATACCACGGTAGAATACTGCGTGATCAGCTCTCCACAATTGGCGATCATATGCTCCGTGTTCCCTTCGGTATAGACAAGAGCGGATGGCGCGATCTCTTTGATCTCCTGCACGGCACGCTCTTTTATTTCATTGGGATGCAGCTTGAAGATCAATTGCCTGTTCCCTGCGATTCCGACGCAGTGACGGATAAAGGCCGGCCTGTCATCGGTATTAAAAGTCTCACGGATATCCGAAGTAGCCACCAGCACATAATCCCTGTGCGGGAAGTCATTGTCGAGAAAAGCAGCTGCATTATCATAGTTGGGAATACCCGTAACGACGATCTTCCGGGCATCGGTGCCGAGACGGCTGAACTGCTCTCTATATCCTTCCGAAGCAGCACAATAGATGTCGCAAATATTACTGCTCCCATTGAACGCTGTGTTCTTGGCAAAATAGCCCGGCAGCCCCAGTCGACGGGTCCATTTCCCCCAGGAAGTAAGCGGATCGGTCATCCCTTCCTGCACCCAGATCGTCTTCATCTGCCTCAGCTCCCTGCTGACCAACAGATCGGTACAGAGTAATACCAGGTCATAAGAATTGTGGTAAATGCTTCTGGCATAATCGTTTCGCAAACGATGTTTCTCAAGATAGGCGTCGCCCTTTCTTTTAAACTCTCCCGCAAGAATAGTGTGGTCAAGGAAACCGCTGCGCTTTGCCAAACGCAGCACCGGATGATTACTGTATAACTGGCTGAAGTAGCAGTCATATTCAGACAGCTGTGATGCAATCTGATGCATCTGGCTAGTCTGGTTAGGAGATCCGATTGTAAAAAGTATCTTTTTTCGTAGAGACATGGTATTCTTCGGCTACAAATCTCGAAGTATTTTGCTACCATGCTACTCTGTTAACCAGAAATCACAATTCCTTTAACTAGAGATCACAATTCCTTAATATTCCCCGCAAACAAAACTATTTTTCCAGATAAGGTAATATCGCTTTCTGCCAGATCTTATACCCCTTCTCATTCATGTGCAACTTGTCCCCGACAAACAAGTCCTCCATCGGACGGCCTTGCGGAGTCAGCATCAGGTGATAGACATCGACAAAACGGACATGGCTGTGTTTGGCCGTAAAGTCCCTGATCAGATCATTGGCCTCCTCCATACGGGGCATCAGCTTCTCCCTGCTAGGACTCGGTTTTATCGACACATAAATGACATCCACGTTCTGCAAATGCTTACGGATAAGATCATATAATTTCACAAATCGCTTATAGACCTTTTTTGCCGTTACCTTTTCAGAAGATGCCAGATCATTGTCACCGCAGTAGATCACGATCTGTTTGGGATGATAAGGGTAAATGATATCCTTCGCATAGTGGATGACGTCATCAAAGCCGGACCCGCCAAATCCACGGTTGATGATAGCATAACCGGGGAAGTCGGATTGCAGATTCGTCCACTTACGGAAGGACGAGCTGCCGACAAAAAGTATGGCCCCGGAAGGCGGATGCTGAATACTGTCTTTTTTCTTGAACTCCGCTATCTCATTCCAGAATGGAGGTTGTGGTGTCTGCAGCAAAGCCGGCTGCACGGGTGAAGAAGTCGAAGGCTGTTGGGCAGAGAGATAAGATCCTGCCAGTAATAAACTATTCAACAAGACAAGAGAAATCAGGAGGGTCCTTTTTTTCATATGCGATTCTCGTGGTTTTGTCAAATCTACGGTAAATAAATTAGTGTATCTTGGAAGACCATGACAACCGGTAAAAATCATACCATGCTTAGCGCCATTCTCCTGGCCGCAGGCTCCTCCCGACGGATGGGAGGGACCAATAAGTTGCTGCTGCCCTGGCAGAACCAACCCATCGTTGCCATAACCGCAGCAAATTTGCTTGCCGCCGGTTTCGAAGAGATCATCGTCGTCACCGGCCACCAGGCCACCGAAGTCACCGCCGCTCTCAACCACCTCCCCTTACATATTGCCCACAACCCCCGCTTTGAAGAAGGGATGACCGGTTCCATCCAGACAGGAGTAACCCAGGCCCGGGGTAAGGGCTATATGATCTGCCTGGCCGACATGTTCCTGATCACCCCAGCCGAATATATCCTGCTGAAAAAAGCCTGGGAACAACAATTTGCTATCGACGACCGCTGTATCGGCATCCCCGAATACCGGGGAGAAAAAGGCAATCCTGTCAGCCTCCCGGGCATCCTTCGCAGCCAGATCCTGTCGCATGAAGAAAAAGAAGGCTGTAAAGAGATCGTCCGTAACAACTCCCAACACCAGTTCCTCATCAGTATGCCCACTGATCATATCCTCCGTGACCTCGATACCACCGAAGAATATACCTCCCTGGTAAGTCAATAGCTGTCGTATTGACCCGTTCGGCACATTTATTTGTTTGCTTATACCGGCTTCTTATCTTTGAATAGCTCCTATGTCTAATAAATTTGCCCTGTTTTTTACGCTTATCGCCGTATGTCTCAGTAGCCACGCTCAATCCATCCGTGGAATAGTACAAGACAGCCTGAGCAGACAACCCCTGGAAGACGCGACCATATCTCTTGTACGCTTGCCGGATAACACCATTGTGCGCCGCCTGCGCAGCAACAAAAAAGAGTTTGTTTTTAGCAACCTCACCTCCGGTTCCTGGCGCATCATTACTACCTATCTTGGCTATTCTCCCGATACGCTTGCCCTCACCCTTGACAAAGCCGATACCACCGTCAAACGGATCCACATTTACCTGCACCACTCGGCCAGCGCCCTGATGGAAGTTGTTGTACATGCAGCCATCCCTCCGGCAATCGTCAAGAACGATACCATCGCCTTTAATGCCGGCGCTTATCCCACCCGCCCCAACGCTACGGTGGAAGACCTCCTGCGAAAGCTTCCGGGTATCGACATTGATAAGAACGGAAATGTCACGATGCAGGGACAGAAAGTAGACAAGATCTACCTGGACGGAAAAGAGTTCTTCCTCAACGACCCACGTACAGCCACCCAAAACCTGCCGGCCGACATCGTCGACCAGATAGAAGCATTCGATTCGCAGAGCGACCGGGCAAAGCTCACCGGCATCAGGGAGGCCACCGGTTCCAAAACACTCAACATCAAGCTGAAGAAAGACAGGAAAAGAGGATACTTCGGAAAAGCCTATGCCGGGACAGGCTCAGGCGGCGGAGACGGCAAGGGCGGTGTGACCAGCAGCTATTCCGCCGGTGGTACCGCAACCAGCCTTGGCTCCAACTGGCTCTTCGGATCAGGGAATATCAACAACATGAACAATCAGTTCACCGGGAAAGATAATAAGAACGGTCCCGGAAGCGGCGGTCTTCAAAATTTCAACGATGCCCAGGTAAATTTCAAGACCGACAAAGGCAAAAAGCTCGGTATTACCCTCAACGCCGGCACGAATGGCACCCATACCTCACTTGTTACGTCTACACAACGTAAAACCCTTTTGACAGATTCTTCTCTCTTTGAAGATCGTCTCAGCAAGTCGATCTCCAATACACAGAGTTATCACGCCAATGCATTCCTCGAATACAATGTCGATACCTTTACTGCTCTCAACCTGCGCTCCATCTATACCCCGCAGACATCCCGTAGCAGCTCACAGGATACCGTAGGCATCTCCACACAAAAAGCCGGCCCCCCCTGGCTCAGCAACCTGGGTCATACCGATAACGACAACCACTCCGACGGGTACTCGCTCAGCAATACCCTCAACTTCCGCCGCCGCTGGCGATTGCCGGGCCGGACCTTATTCCTCAGCCTTACCCAATCCTATGATCATCAGAATCAACCCGCATCCGTCTATTCCCTGGTAAAGTATTTTGATAGTACCGGCTCCCTGCTACAGCAGACACAAACCGATCAGACCTCGGGACAGCTGTCCAACAACGATAGCTACGGGGCTTCCGTCTCTTATACCGAACCCCTGAAACCCGGACATATCCTGGACTTCACCTACCGGATGAACCGAAGCAACAGCAAGTCGGACAAACAGTCCTTCGATTTTGACAGCACCTCCGGTAAATATGATATCCCCGACAGCCTTACTACCAATCATTTCATCAACCACAATACGATTCACCGCCTGAGTACCGGGTATAATGCCACAGAAGGCAAGTACAGATATCAGCTGGGTCTGACCTTCCAGATCAGCGACCTGGATGACCACAACATTTCAGCACACACGTCAATAAACCAGCACCAGCTCAACTGGTACCCCCGTGCTTCCCTGATCTATACCCCGGAGAAAGGAAAGACCATCAACCTGCAATATTCGGCCAATACTACCAGCCCTACCATACAACAGCTGCAACCCCTGCCCGACCTGACCAACCCCTTCCTGGTCCACATCGGCAACCCCAATCTCCTGCAACAGCTGACCCATAACCTCAATGCCAACTATACGGGTTTCAATGGTCGCAACTTCCGCAATCTCCAGGTCGCCATCCAGGGCGACTATTCACAGCACCAGATCACACCGGCTACAACAGTCCTGTCCGGCGGCATCCAGCAGATCCAGTATATCAATGTAGATGGAGTATGGCACCTGAGCTCCAACATCACCTATGGCTTTCCGCTTGGCGACCAGCGTAAAGGCAATGGCAGCTTTGGCATGCATCTCCGTTATGGCCGGGACGTGAGCAGGGTCAATGGAGAAGAGAATATTACGACCGCCCTTGGCTGGGGGGTGAATGGGAAGCTCAACTTCCACCCGGTGGACAAGCTGTTTATTGAAGGAACAGGCAGCGTAGATTATACCGGTTCACTTTATTCGATCTACTCCACCCAAAATACAAAGACCTGGGTCCAGTACTATTCTATCGACGCATCCTGGGAGCTTCCCGGAGCTGTCACCCTCGCCTCGAATTATAATATCCAGGTCACAGGCAGCCAGGGTACCCTTCCTTCCAGATCGGTAGCCCTCTGGAACGCCAGTGTCTACAAGGATTTTCTGCGCGACCGCAGCGCCCAGATCCGTTTTTCCGCCTTCGGGATCTTAAACACCGTCAACAACTTTACCCAAACCCTCGGCCTCAATTATGTAGAGACCCGACAAGCCAACCTGCCAGGCCGCATTCTTTTGCTAAGCTTTATTTACCGGTTCCGGCATTTCCCCGGAGCCCGGCCGCGTACCATTCCCCAATAAAAAAAAGAGTTTCATTTTTGGCAATCTGCAAAATCGTCGTAAATTATGCAACCGATTGCAACATATCACCATCATACCATCGTCTATATGAAACGTCATAGCCTCCTTGTCCCAACCCTTTCCGCCCTCATCAGCATAACCACCATCAATGCCTCGGCTCAGCAAACCCAACCCAATTCCGCACCGGGAACACATTCAACCTCCTGGCCCGTCCCTGTGACCTTCACCGCTGACCAGGACCACGACAATATGATGAAACAGCTTGGGATCAAAACGCTGAGACCGGGCCCCAGCGGCGACGAAAAAGCCCCTAACCACGCCAATTACGACGAAACACTTGCCAACCCTTATCCAAACCTTCCCGATGCCCTCACGTTGAACAACGGCAAAAAGATCACTACCGCCGATGCCTGGTGGAAACAGCGGCGGCCCGAGATCATCGAAGACCTCGAACGCGAAGTATACGGACGCATACCCCCAAACACCCCCGGCGTGACCTGGACGGTGAAAGTCACCGACCGCGAGTTCGTAGGCTTTATTCCTGTCATCGCAAAACAGATCAACGGCCACCTCGACAACGCTGCTTATCCGCTTATAGACGTTAATATCAGGATGACCCTTGTCCTGCCGGCCAACGCCAAAGGTCCCGTGCCGGTGCTCATGATGTTCGCACGCAGCGCCCTGCCAGCCCCTGCACAGCCACCGGCAGAGGACATGGAAAAGATCAACACCGCGATCAAACAACTCCTCATAAAAGACCATCCCGAACTACAATCGATCTTCGACAAATACCCTGCTTACGATCCCATAAATGCACCGGCACCTCCCGGTTTCGGCGGCCCGCGTATGCCCGGCGATCCTCCCACCGCCCAACAGCTCATAGCTGATGGCTGGGGCTATGTACTCGTCGACCCCAATAGCATTCAGGCCGACAATGGAGCCGGACTCACCAGGGGCGTGATCGGACTGGTCAACAAAGGACAGCCCCGAAAACCCGAAGATTGGGGAGCACTACGCGCATGGTCCTGGGGAGCAGCCAGAGCCCTGGATTACCTCGAAGCAAACGAACCCATGGTTGACGCGAAACATGTCGGTATAGAAGGCGTCTCACGGTTTGGGAAAGCCGCATTGGTCACCCTCGCCTTCGAACCCCGTTTTGCCATGGGGCTCATCGGCTCCTCCGGAGAAGGCGGCGCAAAATTGAACCGTCGCAACTGGGGTGAGGCAGTAGAGAGTTTGACCGGCGGAGAATATTATTGGATGGCAGGTAACTTTATGAAATATGGAGCGGCAGAAGCCACCTTTGGAGCAAAGACAGCAAAAGACCTTCCTGTCGATTCCCACGAGCTCATTGCCTTATGCGCACCACGACTGACCTTTATTAGTTATGGGGTGCCTGAACAGGGAGATGCAAAATGGCTCGATCACCAGGGCAGCTATATGGCGGCTGTTGCGGCAGGACCGGTCTTCCGGTTGCTTGGTGCAAAGGACCTTGGCGTCTCCGCTGATTACCGCACCGAAAAAATGCCGCCTGTCAACACAGGCCTGCTCGACGGACAACTCGCCTGGCGCCAGCACGATGGCGGACATACAGACGCGCCCAATATAAAGTTCTTTATCGCATGGGTCGATAAGAATATCGGACACAACACCAAATAGACACAGCGCCGCAATTTGCTACCACGCTGCAACACCCATCTCCGTGCCGCAACCTATCCGCGCAGTGCCTCAATGGCATCCGCCGTCTTGGCCAGCGGCTTACCCAGCAGCCTGCTGCCCTCGGCCGTAATGACAAGGTCCTCTTCGATCCTTATCCCGCCGAACGCCCGCAACGCATTCAATTTATCGTAATTGATAAAATCCATATATTTCTTCTCCGCCCTGTACTGATCCATCAGCTCCGGAATAAAATAAAGCCCCGGCTCGATGGTGACTACAAAACCCGGCTCCAGCTCACGGGCTAACCGCAGCGACTTCCAGCCGAATTCCTTACTCTTTTTTAGCGTATCCGTATACCCGACATATTCCTCACCTAAGTCCTCCATATCATGCACATCCAAACCCATCATATGTCCAAGCCCACACTGGAAGATGACAGTGTGCGCGCCAGCTGCCACCGCTTCTTTGGGATCACCCTTCATCACCCCGGCAGCTTTCAGCCCCTCCATCAGCTTCTCCGCAGCCAATGCATGCACATCCCGGAAAAGGATCCCCGGTCGCAAGGCATCCACCGCCGCCTGCTGCGAGCTCAATACGATATCATACATCTCCCGCTGTAGTGTCGTGAATTTTTTGCCGACAGGAAAGGTTCGCGTCATATCACCCGCATAGTGCATCGCATTCTCCGCCCCGCTGTCACAGATAGCCAAACGCCCCTCTTTCATTATAGTAGCCCCATAATGATTGTGCAGCACCTGCCCGTTGACCGTAAGTATCGTTGGAAAAGCCAGGTTCCCACCCCCACTGATAGCAATCCCCTGCAGACCACCTGCCAGTTGCGCCTCCGTCATCCCATCCCTCGCCCCGGTGATCGCAGCCAGGTGCATGGCGGCAGTAGTATTCACCGCCTCTTCTATCTGCTCTATTTCAAGATCCGACTTGATGCTCCGCTGTGCAACCACAGCCTTTATCAAAGGCACCGAAGCATGCTCTTTTACCGCCGCAGGCGCGATACCCAGCCAGCCACTGAGCTTCAGAATATTCTCCGGCCGGTATGCAGGCAAGAAATGTATTGTGCGGCCTACTCCCCGCACTGATACGAGCTCAGAAGACAACCCCGCGAAAGGCCTTGTGTCGGTAATACCCGCCGGCGCAGCCTGTTCGGCCAGCGAAGGCTGCGGCCCCGTCCAGACGATCTCATCCATCGTCAGATCATGACCAAATACGATCTCCTTATCATTGTCTATATCAATAAGCCCGGCCAGCCCCGGTTTGTCCATACCAAAAAAATAAAGGAAACTGCTGTCCTGCCGGAACGGATAAAGATTGTCCCGGTAATTCATACTGCTTTCTTCATTGCCCAGCAACAGGATCAACCCCTTGCCCAGCTGCTCCTTTAACTTTTTTCTGCGTGCTATATATACGTCTTTATTAAACATGGCTGCAAATTTATTCATAAATAACTTTCTTCAGATAGAAAACCCTCGTGTCCACCAGTGGCATGGAGTTACTGACAATAACTATTCCCTTTTTATCAATGGTCGTCCGGCTCATCCCTGCATCCGTCGTAATATCCAGTGGCAATGGCATGTCGATGTTCAGCAGCTTCACAAGATAATGCGTCGCATCCTGCTGCTTTACATCCACCTCCAGCCTGTCCGTCGTATAGAGATAGAGATGGAACAAAGGGGAGAGATCGATCCCCGAAGCCCGGCTGAACAGCTTTTCGACATCGGATGTATTGGTGGTATGCGTATACGTCGTATTGCTGTCGGTGGATAAATGCTTTATCGCAGGGAAGAATATGCTATCTCCAATGATATACCGCAGCGTATGCATAAAAAAGGCACCCTTCGGGTATATATCGGGGTGATAGGCCTCATCTTCGGTAATGTCTTTGCCGAGTACGATGGCCTTGTCATTCCTGATCCTCGGCGCGCTTTTCTGGAACATCTTCTCATAGGCCGCCTCACCCTCCATATCCCGGGTATACAGCGCATCCCCGAAAGTGCCGATGCCTTCATGGATCCAATAGTCGGCCCAGTCTCCGGCCGTCACCTTATTACCCCACCACTCATGACCGAACTCATGATTCATCAGCCCATCAAAATCCTGTCCGCCGATCTGTGTATACCGGAACTTATTGCCATAGGCATTCATGCTCTGGTGCTCCATGCCAAGATGGGGAGTCTCTACCAGGCCTATCTTTTCTTTGGCCCAGGGATATTCGCCAAAATATTTCTCTTTGACCTGCGCCATATGCGCCATCATTTCCAGCTGATGCGGAGCCTTGTCAGCATGCTCCCGAAGGACATAGAACTGCATGGGAACTTTATGACCATCGACCGTCGTATACTCCCGGGTTACCACAACATAGTCCCCCACATTAAATACGATGCTGTAATTGTTGATCGGATAGTCCGTCTTCCAGTGAAAGCTACTACGATCTCCCTTTTTCTTTACGTCCTTCAGTAACCCCGGACCAGCCACAACCAGCCCTTTAGGGACCGTAATGGTCAGATCGACCCCTTCATCAGGTTCATCGGAAGGATGGTCCTTGGCAGGAAAATAGATCTTCCCGCCCGTTCCTTCTGCCGTCACCGCCACCCAGGGATGACCCGTAGAATCCTTTGTGAACGTAAATCCATCATCCCATGGCGGACGCTTGGCTATCATCGGCCGGCCCTCGTATACGACCTTTACCGAAATAGGACCCGCCGGCCAGGAACCCGTTGTAGTAATATGTAATTCGTGATGGGTATGTGTGAAAGTAGCAGGCTTATCATTAACCGTCACTTTGGAGACGGCAAATGAATCCATCAGATCAAAAAGCAGCGCAGAAGCCGATTCCTTCAGCCGAAGTCCGATGATAGCATATCCCGAAACACGCTGGCCCGGGATATCCAGCGCCAGGTCTATCGTATAATGCCGGACGTCCATATTCGCCTGTTCAGGCTTCAGCTTGCCTCCATAGGAGGGACGCTGCGCGGAAACGCCGCTGACAGCCAACATCAGCAGCCCTCCAATCAAATATTTTCTCATGGCTGCAATATAAACACTTCTATATTGACCGCCTACCCATTAATTAGCCGCCAATAGCCATTAAATTACCGACGCCAGCGCCCACTGCACCCCTCTCAGCTCCGCCAGGCCCCGTAGACGCCCAATAGCGCTGTACCCCGGATACGTGGTCTTCTTCAGATCATCCAGCATCTGGTGCCCATGGTCCGGACGCATGGGAAGAGAGATCCCCCTTTTCTTCTGAACGATCAACAATTCCCTGATCACCGCTACCATATCCACATCCCCGTCAAGATGATCGGCTTCAAAGAAATTCCCTTCCGCATCCCTCTTTGTACTGCGCAGGTGAATAAAATGGATGTGATCACCCAGCCGACGAACCATTCCCGGCAGATCATTATCCGCCCTCACCCCATACGAGCCCGTACAAAAACAAAGCCCATTGGCAGGTGACGGCGCACAGTCCAGCAATTCACGGGCATCCTTCTCCGTGCTGACGATCCGCGGAAGTCCTAAGATCGGATAGGGCGGGTCATCCGGATGTATCGCCATTTTCAGGCCTTCCGCCTCGGCAACAGGTACCACCTGCTGCAGAAAATAGAACAGGTGCTGTTTCAGCCTGGCAGCATCGATACCCGCATAGGTCTTCAGTGCCTTCAGGATCTGCTCTTCCGTAAAACGTTCCTCACTACCCGGCAATCCCAGTAAAGTATTGCGATAAAGCGTTTCCTTCTCCGCCTCCGTCATCGTGCTGAGCCGCAGCCTCGCCTTTTCAATCTCCTCGGGCGTATAATCCTTCTCCGCACCCGGCCGCTTCAGCAGAAAGACATCAAAGGCGACAAAGGCCGATTTCTCAAATCGCAGCGCCTTGCTCCGGTCCGGCATCTCGTATGAAATATCCGTCCGCATCCAATCGAGAATGGGCATAAAATTATAGGTCACTACCTCCAGTCCGGCCTTTGCCACATTACGGAGACTTTCCTGGTAATTTGAGATATAGATCTGGTAATTTCCGGTCTGCTTTTTGATATCTTCATGTACCGGCAGGCTTTCGATCACTGTCCAGCGCATGCCTGCGGCCTCAACTTCGGTCTTTCTTTTCAGGATCTCCTGGTAAGACCAGACTTCCCCAACAGGGATATGATGCAAGGCAGTCACGACGCCTGTACAGCCGGCCTGCCGGATATCCCATAGGCTCACGGGGTCATTGGGGCCATACCATCGCATCGTTTCTTCCATCAAAAAGGATCGTTGCATAAAAGAGAGTTTTTAAACAGAAACTGCAAGGTAAAATAAAAACCAATAAACTTTAGCTTATGCGTTTTGTCAGGAGCTTTTTTCTTTTTTTCCTGCTATTATCCATCCTTGCCATTATTGCCTACTTTTATCTGGGACGTCCCATGCTGGGCATGGATGACGCCGACATCTTTTTGAACTACGCCAGACGCCTGGCCCATGGAGAGGGCTTTGTTTTCAATAACGGAGGTGAAAAAGTGGAGGGCTTTACCTCCTTTCTCTGGGTGCTGATCTGTAGCTTATTCTACCTCATTACCGACCACCCCCAGCTGCTGCTCTCCCTGTTCACGCTGATCCTTACCAGCCTGTCGGTGACCCTGGTCTACGAGGAATTGAGAAAAGACCTGAACCAGTCCGCCACCCCCGAATTCCAGAAATATTTTATGTATGTTTTTTGCGGGTATATCGTTTGCATAAGCCCCTCCTTTATCACCTGGTCGGTCCTCAGCCTGATGGAGAACGCCCTCTGGAACTTTCTTTTCATCAGCACTATTGTTCTATTGCTGAACAATATTTCCGACAAACAGCCAACCGGCCAGAGCAGGATCCTGCTCCTGCTGCTCGCCCCCCTGTTGATCCTCTGCCGGCCGGAAGCCATGGCCTGGGTCATCTTCTTCGCCGCCGCCCTTGCCCTGATCTACCGGAACAAAGGCCGTGGCCTGCTGTTCCCCCTGGCCTTCCTGGCTATAGCCATCCTTGCAACCATCGTCATTATCCGTTTCCGCATTCACTATTTCGGTTACCCGCTGCCCAATACTTATTACGCAAAAGTTTCCCCAAACAGACTCTATAACCTGATCAACGGCCTGCGCTATGCACAAAATTTTATGGCAGGTTACAATCCCTTTGTGACCTTCCTTGTCCTGGCCCTGCTTCTTATCCTCGCCTTCGCCTGGAAACGTACCGTTTCACCCCGGATCATTTTACTTTCCTTTCTTATGTGGATGGGGATCCTGCTGCCCGTTCTGACAGGAGATGATCACTTCGGCGGCTTTCGTTTCTATCAGCACCTTCTCCTGCCGGCGCTCTGGGGTCTTCCGGCCTTTTTGTGGATGTTTAACAGCAGGATAAGGTCCTATCAGGTACTCATCATACTGGCCTTTTGCTGGCTCTATATGCTCAACGGTCTTTTTGGATTGAAAAGCGCCCCCCATAGCCAGCTGGATATGGAATTCTCCCTCGCGGCAAAAGGCAGGGCCACCGCCCTGGCACTGAACCAATGCAGCCTTCAGACGGGTAAACCTTCCGCAGCAGTCATAGCCGTAGGAGGCTTTGCGCTTTTCTACGAAGGGAAAACGGTAGATCTGATGGGTCTCAACGACGTACGCATGGGACATAGCAAAGGCGACAGAAAAGGGATAAGAGACCATGCAGCCTTCAATAAAGATGTATTCTACGAGGAACAGCCAGACCTCCTGCTACCTGAGATCGTCACCGATCGCGCGGCAGCCATCCGGCTCAACACAGGTTTCCTGGATCCTACCAGTTTTGAGAACAGAGCCATGAAAAACATCTTTACGGAGCCCCGGTTCCAAAATGAATATGTCGGGGCCATGGTCAACAATAAAAAGGATAACAGCAATCTCTTCTTTTTCTGTAACCTCAACTATCTGCCTGCTCTTCAAAAAGATACCAGCCTCGTCATTTCCATATTGTCCCACCCCGGCGTCAATTAGCCTTATTTTCCTTTTGCCTCCTTTGGCCTGGCCTCAAAGGAAGGAGCAGGCAAGCCATCATGAAAAAGAATATCCCTGTTGTACAGATTCGCGCCTTGGGGATTATCAGCCCAGGCATAACGCACGGCTACAGGCTGCGACACCGCTTCGCTCGAGACAACGACCACATTCTTTCCTTCGATGACCGCCTTCGCCGGAACGAAACGATTGTCCGCCCCGGCAATCTCGAAGCCACGCAGCTCGCCGCCATCTTTGACAATAAGTCCACGATCTGCTTCTTTGAACGTTAAATGAACCCTTTGGCCTTTTATTTTCATCGAATGATAAAGCGGGCCCGTCCAGATCATGTCTCCGGCATCATAAGCAACATGCTCCGCCGAAAAGGCCAGCCGCTTGCCCACATCTTGTTTATTAAGAGGATGAATATCGTTCGACTCCCCAAGATCCATCGCCACCGCCATTCCTGTCTTCGGCAAAGACAGCGTCATCCGCTGCGCTTCCCTTAACTCGGCTATCTGGCTTTCTTCCGGCTTATCTTTTACAGCACCATAACCCGCCAGCTGCACAAAGAGAAAAGGAAAGACCCCCTGGTTCCAGTGACGTCGCCAGTCTGTGATCAATGCAGGAAAGGAGGCCTCGTATTCCTTTGCCCGCGACACATTCGCCTCTCCCTGGTACCAGATGACCCCTCTGATCGTATAGTTGGTCAAAGGAGCGATCATTCCATTGTAAAGCCCCATCGGCTTGGTATACAAATTCACACTCTTCGTTTTATCCCCTGCAGGCAGACTATTCACATAATTGGTATCCGCATACCGGCCGGCCACAGCAGCATACTCAGGAAAAGACCTCAGCGCATCTGCACTGAGCCATGCCTCATCCGGCGTACCACCTACCGCAGCGGTGATCAGCCCTACCGGCACATGATAGTGCTCATTCAGCTCCTTTGCAAAAAAATAAGCCACAGCCGAAAAACTACCGATCGTCTCCGGACTGGCCAACTCCCATTTGGCGCCGGGGAGATTGTCGTGCGGGGTACTGAAATCATATTTCTGCGGCACCCTGAACTGCCTGATTGCCGGATTTTCACTGTGGGCGATGATCTCTGGGTATTTTTCCTTTACCCTATCCATCGGCAATTCCATATTGGACTGCCCCGAACAAACCCATACCTCGCCCACCATGACATTTTTCAGCCAGATATGATTGATACCATTGATGTCCATTACATAAGGTCCCCCCGCCTTCTTTGGCGACAACACCACCTGCCACTTCCCACGGTCATCCGTCTCCCCGCGGACCGTCTCCCCACCAAATTTGACCGTGACCTTCTCTCCCGGCGAAGCCCACCCCCAGACACGGATGGGGATCTCCCGCTGTAGCACCATCCCATCACTTATCAGCCGTGGAACTTTGACCTGGCCGTAGCCGGCCCCACCCGTCAGCAAGGCTGCCAGGACCCCAACGAATAGCTTGCTTTTCTTCATAAGACTGTAAATATACCGGTTTACCACAAAAAAAAATGCCGGCCAAAGCCGGCATTTTTCCACTCCCTAATTGGAGTGTAAGGTAAAATCACTTTTTATCATATCCTCCAGATTATGAACCGGCCGGTCTATATCGTAGGGAATCGGCATACGACTGAATTGTTGAAAATAAAGCAGGCAGGCATCCTTCCATAGTATGGCATTGGCGCATTGCGCCGCCAGCTTACGCTGTACTTCTGTAAAGCGGGCACTGTCCACAAAAGGCTGCACTTTATCCCAGACCTTTTGAAATTCCCGAACCTGCCGGACCCCTCCGGCATAACGATAGCAAAGGGCATTCCACAACGTTTGACCGCTTTTCATTTTATAGTCCCATGGCAAATGATGAAACCACAATAAATATTCTTCGGGACATTCGGCCGGATTGCCAAATTTTGAAGCCAGCGGCTCATGGTACTGACTTACGGCATCGCTGCCTTTTGCCGTACGATCAAAACCAATGCCATTGGTACCAGCCTGGTGATAATAGGGCGGAGTCCAGTCGGCTCTTACATTTTTCGGAGACCACCAGGGCCCGGGCCCGTAGTGCCCGTTGGCCGACATGATGTGATGCAACCCGTACGGCATCATAAAATTGACGGCTGCCTCGCGGCTGTCGAGCATCATTTGCCTGACAGGCGCAAGAAAACTACTGGTCCATTCAGCCTTCTTTTCCGGATTTCGGGAACTCGTATCATAAAAGGTCAGCTTAAGCCATTCATCCGCTATTTGCACACTGTTCAATGTGTCGTTCCAGGCCAGCCTGCCAAATGCATACCAGTTCGCCTGCGCAAACAAGTGACCACACCAGTTGGTATCCAGGCCGATATTCGATACACCCGCGATGGCCGTATATTTTTGAGGATAAACAGTGCCGTCGGTACAACGCGCAACCGTACTGCCCGCACCCTGCTGGTAAGTATCGCTTCTTAGGCATTCTTCCCACATCGTTGACAAAAAGACAAGGTAAACCGAATGCCCCAGGTATTCCTGGGTGATCTGGAACTCGGGCATCACGGAGGTCTTTTTCATCGCCCCGAACAACGGACTGAAAGGTTCCCTCGGCTGAAAATCAACCGGCCCATTCTTTACCTGGATGATCACATTATCCCTGAACTTTCCGTCAAATGGCATAAATTCCGAATAGGCCTGCTTTGCACGATCATTATCATTTGCAGCATACACAAAAGCACGCCACATGACAATACCTCCATACGGCTTCAGACCATCCGCCAGCATATTGGCGCCATCGACATGGCTACGCCCATACTGCTGAGGACCGGGTTGCCCTTCGCTGCTTGCCTTAACGACAAAACCACCCAGGTCCGGCACTATGCTATAGATCTCCTTTATTTTACTATTCCACCAGGCGACGACGGATGGGTCCAGCGGGTCGGCAGTTTTCAATCCGCCGATCGCTATAGGGGAAGCAAAGTTCACAGAAAGATAGGCCCTTATGCCATAAGGCCGCAGCACATCGGCGATAGCCTTTACACGCGCAAGATATCCGGCCGTCAGGATACGGGGAGATGCATTTACGTTGTTAAGCACCGAGCCATTTATGCCGATGGATGCATTGGCCCTTGCATATTCTTTCCATAATTTCACATCGGTCTCCGTCACCTCAAAGGAATCTGTCTTACGCCAGAAAATGGAGTTGCCCGCATACCCGCGCTCTACCGTCCCGTTAAGATTGTCCCAGTGATCCAACAGGCGTAACCCGTAAGAAGGATTGCCAATCTCGCCGGCGATCTTCTCACCCGTCCTCTGACGTCTCAAAAGATCATACACACCATACAAGATCCCGATGTCCGTATTTGCTTCGATCCTGTTCTCGCCAAGCCGGAACCCATCGCTCTTCAACGCTTTATCTTTTTTGACAACTAATTTAACCGAAGCGCCCGCGCCGCCCTGCCAGCCATTCTGTAATTCCTCCCGTGCAATGGTCAGTGTGGCAGATTTTTGGGAACAATCTACAGCCACCGGATTGGCCTTTTCATTGCTCAGCCACAGCTGATGCCCGGACTGCGCACGAAGGCCCGCAGCCGCAAAAAAGAAAAATATACCGGAGAAGATCCTTTTCATAAAATTCTAATACCCTGGGTTTTGATATGCTGCTTTGACCGCCGCGCTCACCTGCATCGCATCCAGCTGTCCCTGCGGAATAGGACGCAAATAAAGATTCGGCGTAATAGTACGCGTGATAGTCTGTGGCGTATGCGCTCCATAGGTGGCGGGGCAGATCTGGTAAGTGGACGCAAGTTTTGTCCATTCCTGCGTACGGATCAGATCATACCAGCGATAGCCTTCCCCATAATATTCTCTCGAACGTTCAGCCAGAAGATAATCTATATCTATAGTCGCTGGTGTGGCAGCAACCATGTCCGCACTGTGGTCTTCTGTTTTGACAACATTGCCATTGTTATTCCAACGCCATTTGCCGGCGCGTGCACGAATAACATTGATCAGACCATATGCCGTACCGTCATTGGCATAGGCGCCGGTCACCGCTGATGTAGCCGCCCCTTCCACCGCAGCTTCAGCGGCAATAAAGAACAGTTCGGAAAATTTAGTGATATTATAAGGACGCGTGCTTCCCGCATTCGGGTTACCCAGTCCCGTTCCATTGTCAGTACGATATGGTCCCAGTTTCCAAAGCCCTGGGAATGTAATTCTGCTTATCCCGCTGGGATTAATGACGAAATCGGCTCTGCCCGGCAATACACCCGCGCCAACGCCGCTCTTATATACCGAGTTGCTGTAATCGATCGTCTGAACAGGTTCCGCATCCAAAAAGGTCAATATGGCGTCTCCTGGATTTACGGGCATAAAATTGGCATTATATAACGAGCCGCTGATACCTGCTAAATTCCAGTTACCCCGATACACCGTTGAAAAAGTGCCGTCATAACGGGAATCATTGGTCTTATCGGCAAACGTATTGGTGATGGCGCCGATAGTAGGGGCCATACGGACATAAGGACGACCCAGGAATTGGATCGATGCACGCTGAACCGAATTCACCGTGGACCATGAAGAGTTTTGTTTACTGCTTGTAATGATCGGATAATTCCAGGTCTGCATCCAGCCTGCAAAATTATCGGGCGGAGTACCGCCGTAGGTAAGGCTGCCGCCATTGTACTGCTGGCTCGCCTGCGTATGATCGGCGTACAGCATGATCTCGTTATTCCGGTCGTTTGATCCCAGGTTCACATCATAATATGTCGGCTGTAACCCGAATATCCCCGGGTTTGCGATGGCAGTCGTTGCAAGCGTATAGGCCTGTTGAAAATAATAGCTGGCATCATGTCCATCCGGGTCGACCCTGGCGGTATCCGGAAAAGTAGGAATGTTGTTGGGGTTCTTCAGCCACCAGGCATAGGTCAGATAGGCCTTGGCCAGGTACAGCTGCGCCAGCGGTTTGGTAGCCGTACCGGTGAGACGTGGAGTGGTTGGCAATTTCCTCACCGCCGTCAGCAGATCAGGGAAAATACATTTGGTATAGACTGTTGGCACCGTATTACGAACAGAAGTGGCCACCGGGTTGGTGTTGAATTGCAACACACCGGCGCCTAAATCCAGCGACACGCCGCCAAAGGTCTGCACCAGCAAAAAATAATCGAAAGCACGGAAAAAATAGGCCTCGGCCGTCAGCGAACTGTCGACGCCGGCCTTGCCGGCATATTGAATTACGCCGCTCGCCGTATTGATATTCGTAAAAGCCGTATTCCAGATCACATCTGCACGACTCGTGGTAGAGTTAATGGCTCCCTGCCCCGACATATCCATCACCAAAAAGTTCTGATCAGCACTCTGGCCGTAGGTAGACTCATCTGTACCGACCTCACAGGTGTTGTAATAGTATCCCTGCCCATATATATACCGCAAATGCGCATACATCTCCGTCAATCCCCCTTGAACCCCGGCCACAGTGGAGAAAAAAGCAGGGGTAAATGTACTGCGCGGCTGTTCCTTCAGAACTTTTGAACATCCTCCCAGGAACAGGCCCACGACGGCCATCCCTAATAAGGTGCTGCTGATATTTATGCGTTTCATTATTGTAATTTTTTTAGAATGATAAATTAAGACCCAGCAAAAAACTGCGCGTTGCAGGTGTATTATACCCTTGCGTCAGCGTACGATGCTGATAGGGCGTTGGTGACACCGCCTGAAATTGATCGCCGTACGAATTTGTCTGCGGATCCAGCCCCGTTTCGTTGTGATAAGGCGAGAATATTACAAACGGGTTTTGCGCAGTAAAATAGAGTCTCACAGAGGGAATATGGAATTTTTTAAACCAGGGATCATTTGAGAAATTGTGTCCCAGCGTGAGCGTGCTGATCTTCAGATATGATCCGCTGAAATAGCCTAATGTAGAAGCCCATTGAGGGTTGTCACCGCTCATCTGGCCTCCCGGCTTGGGATATTTGGCGCCGGTATTGGTAGGCGTCCAGTAATCAACATTGATATTGTTTCTGCGGCCACTCATCAGATTCAGATAACCCGAGGGTCCATAGATCGTGCTGATCAGGATCCCCCCGCTCTGGAAGACACCCACAGCCGACAGATCAAATCCTTTATACGAAACACGCGTATTGAAACCACCCGTAAATTTGGGATCCGCATTCATAACCTGCCGGTCATCCGGACTAATAGCCCTCAACGGCACGCCATTGGCACCATAACCGCCTGTATATTTCACCTTGATCATTCCCACATTACCACCCGGTTGCAGGACATTCAGATGCCCGCTGGCGCTGTCAGCCGATGTAGCCCATAACCCTATTTTCTGATAATCGTAAATTACATTGATAGGCTTGCCTACAAACCACCAGTTCGTCTGATCCGCCGTCACACCCGAAGCAAGCTGTGTGATCTTATTCCGGTTGAAAGACATATTCACCCCGGCTTCCCAGGTCCAGCCGCTCTGGCTTTTAATGATGGTTCCGTCAAGAGAGAATTCGATCCCTTTATTCTGGGTATTACCGACATTGGCCGTATAGCTTCCCACACCCGATGTCGGCGGCAGTGTCACGCCCTGTAGCAAGCCGGTGGTTTTTGTGATATAATATTCGACAGTACCCGACAACCGGTTGTTCAGTATGCCAAAGTCTAAACCATAGTTCCATGTCTTTGAATACTCCCATCCCAAACTGGCATTGGGCAGCTGCGACACATAATAACCCGTCGCATAGGTACTTCCAAAATTATATGGGTTGGTGCTTAAAAGCCCCAGCGTGGAATAAGGATTCACCGCCTGGTTGGACGTTTCCCCATACCCTACACGCAGCTTTAGCAAATTGAGATAGGAAAAGTTTTTCATAAACGATTCGTTGGTCACATTCCATCCCGCAGAAACAGCAGGATAAGTATGCCACTGGTGACCCGAAGCCAGTACAGAAGCTCCATCGGAACGGACCGTTCCCGAAATAAAATACCGGTTGTCATAAGAATACATGACACGTCCCATCCATGACAACAACCCCCTTTCAAAGTAATTTTGGTTAGCGGGCAAAACATCGATCTCCTGCCCCGCAGTTCCTATATTATAATATTGCAGCGCATCCGCAGGAATTCCTATTCCCGATATGTTCGTACCCCGACCCTGGGTTTGCTCGGCAGAATATAGCCCCAGCACATTTATCTGGCTCTTGCCAATAGTACGGTCATAGCTCAGCAGGTTCTCGACAGTCCAGTCAGTACTCGATGTATCTCGAAGAGAAGCGTTCGAAGGCGCGGTAGGATTGGTGCTGTTCACACCTGCCGCCGTATAGGTGCCGTTGCTGCCGCTGCTGATGTTCAGCCCCACATTTATACGATATGCCAGCCCCGGTACCCCCGGTACTTTTATTTCACCATATACAGAGTTATAGGACGCGTAATTTTTGTATTGGGCGAGGTAGTTATTTTTTAGGCTGTCCAACACCTGTTTGGTAGACACCCACTGCTGATCCAGCGGCATGGAGATCACATATTTTGTTGATCCGTTCGCATTATACGGACTGGCCAGCGGCGAATTGGACAGGGTGTTGTACAGACCCACCTGCGCCCCCTGTGTGTAATTGTAGTTGCTGTTGGTGGTAAAACCCAATCGCACATAGTCACCGATCCGCTGATCAACCGATCCGTGTATCGAAAACCGCTGGTAAGATTGCGTGGGTATCACCCCCTCATTATTATAATAGGAACCTCCGAAACTGTAGCTTCCCCTTTTCGAACCGCCCGAGACACTGATATCTTCGTTGGTCACCTTCCCCGTCTGGTACAATAATTTCTGCCAGTTGGTATTCGTACCGATCTTTTCATCGGCTCCCAGCTGAATGGTTCCATCCTGGTTCTTATATAAACCAGCCGCCTTCCTGAGGGCAGCAAACTGCGTACCGTCCATCATCGGGTAGTAAGAGAAAACTTTGTTCACCCCGTAATAACTATTGATCGCCACACGTGGCTCCTGGTTCATATTCCCCTTATTGGTGGTGATCAGAATGACACCATTGGCGCCGCGCGACCCGTAAATAGCCGTCGCAGAGGCATCTTTCAGGATATCGATGCTTTTGACGTCGTTCATATCGATATCCCCGATACTCCCGGGAAAAGGAATACCATCGAGCACCACCAATGGATCATTATTGGCCGTCAGCGAACGCGTACCGCGTATACGGATCTGCATCGTAGCACCCGGCTGAGAAGATGTTTGCGAAACAGCCACACCCGGCAGACGCCCCTGCAAGGCAGTGGAGATGTTGGGAGAAGGTACTTCCCGCAGATTGTTTCCGCCGATCGAAGCCACGGATCCGGTTACAGCCTCTTTCCGCTGAGTACCATACCCGATGACGACGACATTGCTTAAACTCGAATTATCCGAAAGAAGCGAAATACTGAGACTCGCCTGCCCGGAATAGACGACCCTTGCCGGCTGAAAGCCGACAAAGGATACCTGCAGGGCCTGTCCCTTAGCCGCCATAATGGTGAAATTACCCGATGCATCGGTAGACGTCCCTTTATTGCTTTTTAAATTCATGACGGAAGCCCCACCAATGGGTTTTCCGCTGGAATCGGTTACATTACCATGCACAAGCCCGCCGCCATCCTGTGCAAACAGAAAGGATGACGGATGCAGACACACTGCAATCATTAGTATAAGCAAAACAACTGCGTTCCGCAAATTGAATTTTCGCATATGTAGTTTAATTTTTTTAAATAGTAGTGGGGAGAAAAAGATGCCTGATAAGCATTGACAGGCCTGCCTGTCGAGAATTTTTTTTACCGGGAGGTTGTTTTGGCTGCATGAGATCAATCGTTTTGTTTAAGTGGCAAGTATGCAGAGATTAATTTCGCGCCAATTGCCGGTTTGGTGGCTTTGGCAAGGCTAAAGTAAGGAAATTTTCAATAAAATGTAATCGATTACATTTTTTTTCGCGAAAATCTTTACTTTTACTTTATATATTGCAATGTAAACGATTGTATGAGCAACGGGAAAGAAGTAACCATATATGACCTTGCGCGCAAGCTGAATATCTCGATTGCCACAGTCAGCAGAGCATTGAAGGACGACCCCGTAGTCAGTAAAAAAACAAAGAAAAAGATAGCCGATCTCGCCCTGGAGATGGGATACCGCTCGAACCATTTCGCCCGTAACCTTCGTACACAGCGGACATATACAATAGGTGTCATCATTCCCCGTATCAATAGCTATTTCATGTCCGCCGTCATAGCCGGCATGGAAAACATTGCCACCAGCGAAGGATATAACCTGATCATCAGCCAGTCATCCGAGTCCGTGGAAAAAGAGATAGCCAATGCCAACACGCTTTTCAACAACCGCGTCGACGGCCTCCTCGTCTCCCTCGCCTACGACACCGATTCCCTGGCCCATTTCGAACCCTTTGCAAAAAAGAAGATCCCCGTCATCTTCTTCGACCGTACCGCTGAACAAAAGGACAGCACCTGTATCCTTATCAATAACCTGAAAGCAGCCTATGAAGCGACGACCCACCTGATCAGCCAGGGACGCCGCAACATCGTCCATATTACTGCTACCCCTAAACGAAATGTCTATATCGACCGCTTACAAGGTTATAAACAAGCCCTCGCCGACCAGCACATTGCCTTTCGGGAAGAATATATTATAGTAGGCAATCTCAGCCAGGAAGCAGGCGCTGAAGCCGCCGCCCGCATCCGCGAAATGAAACCACTTCCGGATGCCGTATTTGTCTCAAACGACAACTGCGCCGTAGGCTGTATGGTAGCCCTCAAACAAATGGGCATCCGTATCCCCGAAGACATCGCCTTTGTTGGCTTCAACAACGACCCCGTCTCGACCGTGGTAGAGCCAAACCTGACCACTATAAATTATCCCGGTTATGAAATGGGGCAGGTAGCTGCCCGTAACCTCATCGATCACCTCAACGGATCTTCCAGCATGAGTTCTACCAATACTATTATACTGCGGTCTGAGTTGATCCTCCGGGATTCCTCAATTACACATCGTACTGGAAAATAAATCTATGACACCAACAGAACAGACTATGAGAACAGCCCTTATCACCGGAGGCGGCTCGGGAATCGGCCTGGCCATCGCAGAGAAATTTGTCACAAATGGTATCATCACCATCATCGTGGGACGCGACCAGCAAAAACTAACCGACGCAGCAGCAAAGCTCGGCTCACTTTGCCACCCCGTTCGCGCAGACCTCAACGACCTGGCCGCCATCCCCGCCCTCGTACAAAAGATCATCGACACCTACGGACATATCGATATCCTCGTCAACAACGCCGGCATCAACATGAAAAAAGAATTTACCGACGTTACCGACGAAGACTTCGACAAGATCCTCCATACCAACGTAAAGGCCGTATTCGCCCTCTCCCGGGAAGTGGTAAAGACAATGCTGCTCCTTGGTAAAGGAAATATCATCAACATAAGCTCGATGGCTTCCCAATACGGAATACCAAAAGTAATTGCCTATACCGCATCAAAATCCGCCATCGAGGGAATGACAAAGGCCATGGCCGTCGAACTATCACCCAAAGGTATCCTGGTCAATTGCATCGCACCCGGCTTCATCGCAACGGATATGTCCGCAAAGGCCCTCAATGGCGACGCAGAAAGAAAACAAAAAGTGTTTTCCCGCACCCCGCTTGGCCGTTTGGGAGAGCCCGCGGATATCGGCGACGCCGCCCTTTTCCTTGCCTCCGATCAGGCAAAATACCTGACCGGTGTAGTACTTCCCGTAGATGGAGGGAATTCCATCGGTTTCTAAAAGCTTGTTATGAAAAAATTGATCCTGCTTCCGCTGCTCCTGCATGTCTTTGGCGTCTTCGCACAGAATGCCTTCCCCATCGTTTCAGCCTACTATGGTTCGGCGGGCATTTATGCAGACAGCGCCGATCACTGGCTGGTAAACAAGGCAGCCTTCCTTTTACAGGATGATATCCAGCGGATCACCGGGCAGCGCATTCCTGTCTTTAATAGCCTGCCTAAGCAAACTATTCAGCACCTGATCATCATCGGCAGCCTCGATAAAAGCCCCATCATCCGCCAGCTGGCAAAGGCCAACCGCATACCCGCCAACCGCATCGACGGGAAATGGGAATCCTACCTGCTCAAGACCATCCGTACCCCCCTGCCCAATATCGGCGATGCCCTCGTCATAGCAGGCAGCGACCGCAGGGGGACAGCATACGGCGTCTTTGATCTGTCCAAAACCCTCGGCGTATCCCCCTGGTACTGGTGGGCCGATGTACCTGTCCCCCAAAGCAATGAGCTTTACTTCAACTATACCGAAAAGGTCGTGGCTTCCCCGGCCGTAAAATACCGGGGCTTCTTCATCAACGACGAAGCACCTGCCCTCAGTGGCTGGGTACACCAAAAATATGGCAACCTCAACCACGCCTTTTACGAAAAAGTATTCGAGCTGTTGCTGCGGCTAAAAGGCAACTACCTCTGGCCCGCCATGTGGGGCAATGCCTTTAATGACGATGACACCTTCAACCCTATCCTGGCCGACAGATACGGCATCGTCATGGGTACCTCCCACCACGAACCCATGCTCCGCGCCCAACAGGAATGGAAAAGATACGGATCAGGCCCCTGGGACTATTCCGCCAACGCACCCGTGCTCGACAGCTTCTGGCAGAAAGGCATCGAACACATGGGCCAGCATGAAAGCATCGTGACCGTCGGTATGCGCGGTGACGGGGACAAGCCAATGGAAGAAGGCAGCAATATCGCGCTCCTCGAAAAGATAGTCGGCAAACAACGGGAGATTATAAGCAGGACTACCGGTAAGGCTCCCTCCGCCATCCCTCAGTCCTGGGCCCTCTACAAAGAAGTACAGGACTATTACGACAAAGGCATGCGCGTACCCGATGATATCACTCTCCTCTTATGCGACGACAATTGGGGCAATGTACGCAAGCTTCCTTCCCCGGACGACAAAGCACGCTCCGGTGGTTATGGTATGTATTATCACTTCGATTATGTCGGCGGCCCCCGCAATTACAAATGGATCAATACCAATCCCATCCCCCGCATATGGGAAGAAATGCACCTCACAAAAGAATACGGAGCCGACCGCATCTGGATCGTCAACGTCGGCGACATCAAGCCGCTGGAGTTCCCTACCGAATTCTTTTTGGATTATGCCTGGGACCCCACGCAATGGCCGGCAGAAAAATTACCAGCCTATACCCTTCAATGGGCAACCCGGCAGTTTGGCCCTCCCCTTGCTCCAGCCATCGCAGATATCCTCAACAGCTATACAAAATACAACGGCCGCAGAAAACCAGAGCTGCTGTCTCCCGACACCTACAGCCTCTTCAACTACGGCGAGGCCGAAAAGGTCGTTGCCGAATATGACCGGCTGGCCACAAAAGCTGATTCTATCTATCAGCTTTTGCCCACCGATTACCGGGATGCTTATTATGAACTGGTACTCTATCCCGTACAAGCCAGCGCAAATCTCAACGAACTCTATCTCACCGTCGCAAAGAACCGGTATTATGCTGCACAAGGCAGAGCCGCCACCAACGACCTGGCAGAACAAGCCCGATCTTTCTTCGATAAGGATTCCCTTCTTTCCCGTTACTACAACACAAAACTGGCCGGCGGCAAATGGTCCCACATGATGGATCAGACACATATCGGATACACCTACTGGCAACAGCCGCCCTACAATACAATGCCAGCAGTAAAAACCATCGACCTTTCCGCCAACGGCGGCCCAACATGGGGAACGGCCATAGAAGGATCCTCCGCCTGGTGGCCCCAATACCAGGACTCCGCAAACCCGGCTCTGCGCTTCGAACCCCTTGGCCAAAAAGACCATTACATAGAAGTATTCAACCGCACCGCTACCCCATTCATCTATACGATCAACAGCTCAGCTCCCTGGATACAGATCAGCAAAACAAACCGTATCGTAGACAAACAGGACCTGGTCTGGATCGGCATCGACTGGACAAAAGCTCCTGCCGGCACCGGGCAGGGTACCATCATCATCACCGGCCCTGATAAAAAAGAAATAAAGATATCGGTAACCTCCAATCGCCCATCCATTCCAACACGAAGCATGCGCGGCTGTTTCATCGAAACATCCGGCTACGTCTCCATGGAAGCCACCCACTATTCCCGCAAGACAGAGACACAGGATCTCCACTGGCTGAACATTCCGGACCTCGGCCGTACAGGATCAGCCGTAGAAGCATCTCCGGTCACAAGCCCCTCCCTTACTCCCGGCAACAACAGCCCCAGACTGGAATACGACCTCTGGCTTTCCGATACCGGCCTGCTAAAAGTACAGGCCTATCTTTCTCCGATCATCGCATTCAACGGGAAAGCCATCCGCTACGGCATCTCCTTCGACAACGAACCACCGCAACTGATTGACATCAGCACCGGCAATGAAGCTCGCGGCACCTGGGATAAAATGGTGGCCGATAACATCCGCATCCGGGAGTCAGCACATCACATTACCCGCCCGGGCCGCCACATCCTGAAATTCTGGTTCGCAGCTCCTGGCCCCGTCCTGCAAAAGCTGGTCGTCGACGCAGGTGGGGTAAAACCCAGCTATCTCGGACCACCTGAATCTCCGGGAAATTTTTAATTTCTTTTGCTATATTTACGATGAGAAAAATCCTTGCGTCCGGTTTCCGCTGATCCATTCAAAACGACTGTTTATACTCTTAAAGAGTACTTGTATTGCTGTTTATTCCTATCTTCCAGCCATAAAACAACTGCGTTTTTATGGTAAGATATCTTTTCATCCTATTAGCATCCCTATCCTGTTTCGAAGCCCTTACAGCTCAACCACTTTACACTCCGAGAAATATAAAGCTGGCCTATAAAAAAGGCACCCGCTCACCAGATGGCCGCCCCGGGACCAACTACTGGCAGAACACCGGCCATTATGCGATCAGCATCAGCGCAGCTCCCCCGGACAGGACTATCCGCGGCACCGAAAAGATCACCTATATCAACAATAGCCCGGACACATTGAAGGTCATCGTGATCCGGCTTACGACCAATATCCATAAACCAGGCGCGATCCGGTTGAATCCTGAAGAGCCCGACTATCTGAACGCAGGGGTCACCATCGATAAGTATGCGGAGAACGGCACAGCCAAAACATGGCGGACAAACGATCGGGACGGCACATGGAAAAATGTCAGGTTAACCACGCCGCTGGCACCCCATGACTCCGTTCAGCTCGACTTCAACTGGCACTATCCGATCTCCCTGAAAAGCAACCGCGAAGGGATGATCGACTCCACCACATATTTTTTGGCCTATTTCTATCCCAGGGTAGCCGTATACGACGATTACAACGGGTTTGACCGTATGGACTTCACCGATGTAATGGAGTTCTACAACGATTTCAACGACTATACCCTCAACGTCAATGTCCCAAAAAATTACATCGTTTGGGCGACAGGTGACCTCCAGAACCCCGGGGAAGTACTCGAGTCTTCCTATGCCCGGAAGTTCACAGCCACACTAAAAAATGACGCCATCGTACGCATCGCGGGTCCGGCTGAGATAAGCCAGGGAAAAGTGACGACGCAAAAGCCCGTCAATACCTGGACATGGAAGGCCAGAGATATCAGCGACATGACCGTTGGCATCAGCGACCATTTTGCCTGGGATGCCTCCAGCGTTGTAGTGGATAAGTCCACCGGCAGACGCGCCAGCGTACAGTCCGCCTACAACGATACCGCAAAAGACTTCCACCAGATGGTAGAGTTTGGCCGTCACGCGCTGGACTGGCTTTCCAATAACTGGCCCGGCGTCCCTTACCCCTTTTCAAAAACCACCGTCTTCCAGGGTTATGCCGATATGGAATACCCTATGATGGTCAACGATAACACGACAGACGATCCCATCTTCTCCCGCTTCGTAGCAGAACACGAAATAGCCCATAGCTGGTTCCCCTTCTACATGGGCATCAACGAATCCCGTTATGGTTTTATGGACGAAGGCTGGGCCACCACGCTCGAACTGCTGATAGGACGCGCCGACCTCGGAAATGAAAAAGCAGAAGCAGCATATAAAGATTTCCGGATCAATTATTATACCTACGATCCCTCGGACGCCGAAGACCTCCCCATCATCACACCCGCAGACGCCCTGAAAGGCGGCGTCGCCTATGGCAACAATGCCTATGGAAAAGCTTCACTCGGTTACCTCGCTATGAAGGATCTGCTGGGCGATGAACTGTTCAAAAAATGTCTGCACACCTACATGGACAGATGGCACGGCAAACACCCCATTCCCTGGGATTTCTTCTATTCCTTTGATGATGCAGCAAAACAGGACCTCAACTGGTTCTGGAACAATTGGTACTTTACTAACAATTACCTGGACATAGCCATCGATAAGGTAGAAGGTAACAACGTATCCATCCGCAACATCGGCGGTTTTGTCATGCCCTTCGACCTGATCATTCACTATTCGGATGGTTCTTCCGATCTGAGCCACCAGACACCGGCCGTCTGGAGCAAAGACCAGAAGAACATCACGATCAAAATGTCCCCTGTCACCGGAAAAACAATACAATCGGTGGAAGTAAATGGGGGTATCTTTGTAGACGCCGATCCCTCGAACAACAAATGGATGCCTGAATAATGCGCCGGAAGATAGTTTCCATTTATTTATCCGAATGTATTGGCACTGCCCTACTGGTTTTCGTGGGCCTTTCCATCGTCATCTTCAACAACGGTGACGGGTCTCCCATCAAAGCCCTCTTTCCCTCACCCGGACTCAGAAGAGCGCTCACCGGCTTCCTGTTCGGCACCACCGGCTGTCTGATCACCCTGTCCCCCGTCGGCAGGATCAGCGGCGCTCATATCAACCCCATCGTCAGCCTGGCCTTCCGGCTAAAAAAAAGAATGTCGGCACGACATACGATAGGCTTTGTCATAGCCCAGTTGATCGGTTCTGTCATCGGTGCCGTCCCACTCCTGCTCTGGGGTCGCCAGGGCGCCAGCGTAGGCTATGGCGCCACCCTGCCAATCCCAGGCTCCTACACCCTCGCCTTCCTCGGCGAGCTGATCACCAGCTTCCTGCTGGTAGCAGGCATCTTCTTTTTCACCGGCCACAAAAAGCTTCGCCGCTGGACACCCTTTCTTACACCTCCTCTCTACTGCCTCATGGTCTTTGCGGAAGGCCCCCTCTCCGGCACCAGCACCAACCCCGCCAGGTCCTTAGGTCCCGCGATCGTCAGCGGACTATGGACAGGACACTGGATCTTCTGGCTGGCCCCCACTTGCGGAGCCCTGCTGGCCGTCCTGCTCTTCAAAATGCCGGTGCTCAAATGGTGGACCATCCTGCCAAAACTCTGGCATCCCAGACGACCGATGACAGAAACCATCTCATAACCCCACCTCCACTGTGCAACTCGTCCCCGGCCATCACCACACCCTTGCAACCGATTGTAAGTTCACAAATTTGACCGATCTTGCCGGTCTATACTTCATCGCCTATGCGCCTTCTTCTTCTACCTGCTCTGATCATCCTGGTCCTTTCTTTTTCGGCATCAGCCCAGCCCCTTGTCTTTCGCGACGCTTCCCAACCCGAAGCCGCCAGAGTAAAAGACCTCCTTTCCCGCCTTACGCTGGAAGAAAAGGTCTCTTTGCTGGGCTATCGCTCCAAATCCGTCGATCGCCTCTCCATCCCGGCATACAACTGGTGGAACGAAGCCCTCCATGGCGTAGCAAGAGCAGGAGAAGCAACTATCTTCCCGCAAGCCATCGGTATGGCCGCGACCTTTGACGACAGACTGCTCAAACAGTCATCCGGCGCCATCTCCACAGAAGCCAGAGCAAAATACAACCTCTCCACCGCCGCCGGCAGAAGAGAACAATACATGGGCCTTACCTTCTGGTCCCCCAATATTAATATCTTCCGCGACCCGCGCTGGGGACGCGGCCAGGAGACATATGGCGAAGACCCCTTCCTCACAGCCACGATGGGTTCGGCTTTTATAAGAGGATTACAGGGAGACGACCCACGCTATCTCAAAGCATCCGCCTGCGCCAAACACTTTGCAGTACACAGCGGGCCCGAATCGAACCGGCATACCTTTGATGCCATCGTCGACGAAAAAGACCTCCGCGAGACCTATCTCTACGCATTTAAAAGACTGGTCGATTCCGGAGTGGAATCCATCATGTGCGCTTATAACAGGGTCAACAGCGAGCCCTGCTGCTCCGGCCCTACCCTCCTGCACCGGATCCTGAGAGAAGAATGGCATTTCAATGGACATGTTGTGACGGATTGCGGAGCGCTCGACGACATCTTCCTGCGCCACAAAGCCCTCCCCGGCCCCGTCGAGACCGCCGCCGCAGCGATCAAAGCCGGAGTGGACCTCGACTGCTCCAATGTCCTCCAGGATGACGTCCTGAAAGCCGTCAATGCCGGACTGCTTACCAAACAGGACGTAGACTCAGCCCTGGCTGCCCTCCTCCGCACACAAATAAAGCTGGGTTTCTTCGACGACAGATCCCTCGTTCCCTTCAGCAACTACGGCGCCGATAGCGTACACAATGCCGGTCACATCGCCCTCGCCAGAGCCATGGCCACCCAAAGCATGGTCCTGCTAAAGAATGACAACGGGACCCTGCCCCTGAAGACACTCAGCTCCCTCATGATAGTGGGCCCAAATTCCTTTTCTTTTGATGCCCTGTCCGGCAATTATCACGGCGTATCCTCCCGCATGGTGACCTTCGTGGAAGGACTTACCGCTGCCGCAGGCCCCGGTGTCCACATCGAATACGATCAGGGTTGCGACTACAAGGATACCGTACATTTTGGCGGTACCTGGGCAGCCTCCAATTGCGATGTTACAGTCGCCGTGCTCGGTCTTACCCCCGTAATGGAAGGTGAAGAAGGAGATGCTTTTCTGGCTGCACATGGCGGTGATCGCACCGACCTCAGTCTCCCCGCTGCCCACATCGCCTTCCTTAAAGCGCTGCGTAAAAGCATCGGCAAAAAGCCGCTGATCCTTGTTGTCACCGCCGGCAGCGCCGTCGACCTGTCTACCGTTGAGCCCTATGCGGACGCTATTCTGCTGGCCTGGTACCCCGGCGAACAGGGCGGCAATGCGCTGGCCGATATTATTTTTGGAAAAGTTTCCCCTTCGGGTCACCTGCCCGTGACTTTCTACCGCAGCCTGGGCGACCTTCCTGACTATAAGGACTATGGGATGAAAGGAAGGACCTATCGGTATTACAATGGTCCCGTTCAATATCCCTTCGGCTATGGCCTTAGTTATACATCTTTTGATTATACCTGGCAGTCACAACCAAAAAAGAGCTACACCACAAAGGATTCAATTGCCTTTTCGGTAACGGTAACCAATAAAGGAGATATAAATGCCGATGAAGTGGTACAAGCCTACATCCAATATCCAACAGGCGAGAGAATGCCCCTGAAAGAATTAAAAGCCTTCCGGCGCATCAGCGTATCTGCACACGACAGCAGACCGCTGTCTCTTTCTATTCCGGTTAGCGAGCTGCAAAAATGGGATCTTGCTACCGGGAAATGGAAGTTGTATAAAGGAGAATATAAATTAGTGCTCGGCAGCCACTCGCGCGACGAAAAACTGGTGGCCGCCTTTACCACCCGTTAAACGGATAGCCTGATCTTTTTTCTTTCCAGCACACCCGTCAGCAAAACGATCAGGAATGCAAAAACAAGGGATTTAAGCACCCCGATCCCCCCCGTCCTCATCCACAGCGGAAGACGGGCCTGCTCACCCAATATATGGAGAAGGGCAAAATGAATATAGGGCAGCAGATAACAGGTCAGCGTAATAGTGCCCGCAGGTTTGATCAGCCGATACCAGTTCTCCCGACCCCCGATATCCACGACCATCGCCAGTAGTATAAAGGCAGCAATGCTTATAGCCGTACAGATCAATATCCAGGAAGGCGTATCCCCCAGTTTGGCAATGCCTCCGATAGGCCGCAGCGCAAACCCTGCCGCCAGCAAAAAAGGCGTCCATACAGCCAGCCTGAAAAGATGCTGCATGACCCTGGCGCTGCCCGTTGCGCGCCGGTAATAGACCGTTACCATGATCCCCGCCATCGCAAAGGCACAGAGACCCCCACTATCCCAAAACCAGAAATGAGGCAGGGACTGCATTGTCGCCTTTAGTGAGCTCATATTCCAGACGATCGACATGCCTAAAAAGAGAAGAAAACATAGTCCAAGTACCGGCAGCCGGTCCCCGATATAAAAATACAACAGAGCACAGATCAGGTAAACCCAGCCAATAAGACCCAGTATGCCATACCAGTGCGTCTTCATCCAGGTTGGATGTTCCGCAGTTCCGCCCTTGTATACAAGGGCCAGCGAAACGAGAAGGCCAATCCCAAAAACCCGGAAAAGGGTCTTTCGCCCCACCGGCCAGTTCGCCGGATAAACCAGCCAGACAAAAAAGAACGCTATCGTCATCAACAACATCCACCACCACACGGATATCAGCGCAGGCCCCTTGGTATATTCTTCGTAATTGACGATAAAAACCCCCATGACCAGCAGCGCAAGCCCACGACGCAAAATATGCCAGAACGTATCCTTTCGGGACATCCCCTTCTCAATACCATATCGTATGGCCAGCGGAATAGAAAGACCTACGATAAAAAGAAAGGCGGGAAATACCGTGTCCGCCAGCCCCAGCCGGTCCTGCCCTTCTTCAGCATGCTCCAGCCATGCCGGCACACGCTCATCCAGGATGAGGTCATTGACAAATACCATCAGCAACATAGTAATAGCTCTGAAGGCATCGATAGAAGCCAGCCGGCGGCGCAAAAGGGTCATAAATGTTATTTATTAAATAAATTTCTTCCAGTAAAAAAGCCAGTCGATCATTCTGCTCGTGTATCCATACTCGTTATCAAACCAGGCGATGACCTTAACCTGACGTCCCACAACGGATGTCAGCGTACCATCTATGACACAGCTATGTGTATTACCCTTTATATCGAGAGAGACCAGCGGCTCTTCCGTATAATCGAGAACGCCTTTGTACTCCTGTTTTGCAGCGGTGCCGAACAGGTCATTTATCTCCCCGGCGGAGGTCCCTGTCTTCAGCTGCACGGTAAAATCCGCCATCGCCCCATTCGCCACGGGTACCCGGGTCGAGACCGTCCCGATACGATCCTTCAGGACAGGCATCAACCTTTCCAGGGAAGTAGCAAGATCTATCTCGACAGGGATAATGGATTCCGCTGCCGCCCTGCCCCGGCGAAACTGTTTGTGCGGAGCATCCACCAGCTCCTGCCTCGAAGTATAGGAATGCAGAATATTAACCTGGGCGGATTCGATCCCGATCTGGTTCAGGAGATAGAGAATATGCGTAGAACAATTGGTCATACAGCCGCCCGGAGAAATGACGCTGCTCTCCGCAGATAGCTGATGCTGGTTAAATCCATAGATCAGCAGCGGTATATCCGGCGTGCCCGTCGTCGACAACAATACCTTTTTCGCTCCCGCTGACTGATGAAGCATCGCCCCTTCTCCGCTGGAAAACCGCCCCGAACACTCCAGCACAATGTCAACTCCCAGGTCCTTCCAGGGAAGCTTCGAAGGATCTTCCTGCCGAAAGACCCTGAATTTCCGGTCGTGCACCGAAAAATGCCCGCCCGCATGTACTACGGGAAATGGCAGGGTTCCGTATATAGAATCATATCGCAACAGGTAAGCCAGGTTCTCCGTGTCCATGATATCATTGACGGCGACAAGCTCAACTCCATCCAGGTCAAAGAGCCTCCTGGTCAAAAGCCGGCCGATACGCCCCATCCCATTTATCGCAATGCGCATGACAAAAGTTTATTGAATGAAGCGCAAATATCGGAAATAAATACAGATGGGCTCTTTCGGGCCCATCTGCAGGGTTTATTCGTGTTGGATTTCTGCTTCGATCTACTGCTAATAACAGATTATTTCCAGCGCCGCGAAATCCGCTACTCATGTAAGCAGCGTCTGTAGTGCCTGGTATGACAAAGACCCTCATAAAAAAATATACATGAAAACACATACCTATTGTTAGTGTAATTTATCGGAAATTTGCAGATTGATTGCTCTTCATAGTAGAACAATTGATTTGATGTTAGTCTAATTTTGGTCGGTTCCCTTTCTAAACTTAACATTAGTAGCTATGATTAAAGTCGGTTTAATAGACGACAATTATTTTCCTTTGAATAATTACAAAGAGTTTCTTCAGGATTTACCCGATATCTCCGTAGTATTCACGTTCACTTCACTGGAAGAGCTAAGCAAAAATAAAAAGCAGGCATAGAAGAAGTGAAGATATTGCTCAAAGAAGGTCTCTCCTATAAAGAAATGGCCGGACAGCTCTTCGTTTCCGTTTATACCGTAAATCATCACCTGAAGAATATCTACCAGAAGCTGGGCGTGGGCTCCAAATCACAGCTCATTTCCAGGATCCTTCAGAAAACGATCTAATCAATCTCTATGACTATACAAGCACCTCACCTGATCCATATCCTGGTTATCGATGAGATCCCCCTTATTTCGGTAGGACTACAGGAAGTATTCCGCTCCATACACCCTTCCATCCGGGTGGAATACACAGACAGCGTTTTCAGAGCCCTTTCTTCCCGCGAGTATGAGAACAGAACTATTCACCTGGTCATTCTTGGCTCAGATGAAGAAAGATCCTCCGACAGCCTGCTGATACACGCCACAGGGTTGAAAAAAAGATTCGCAGAAAGCCGGATCATGGTCTACACCGATCAGTACGATCCTGAACTCATCGCCAAAACAGCCGAAGGGAGCATCGACGCCTGCATCCATAAGCACGAGCCCCCCGACGAAATAAGAAAAGCCTATGACAGGCTGCTGCTGGGAGAAACATATATCTCTTCCATTTTCGATACGCTGTATTACTCCTACCGGTTCCACGGGTAATGCTCCTATACCCCGTTTTAGTTCCCTTGCCAGCTAAAGAAATAATAGCCATCTGCGGTAATTTTGATATATTTGTAACGGTCGCGGGCCCTTGCAACCAATTTCCGTATTTAAGCTATACCTCATTAAAATCATGCCCTCTGTATCAAACCACAAGGTCACGCCACTGGACAGGATCCTCGTTATCGATGATTTACCACTCATCCCACTTGCTTTCCAGGAAGTATTCCGAACGGTCAATCCCAACGCCCAGGTAGAGTATTCTGAGAATATTTTCACCGCCCTGTCTGCAAAAGTATGGGCCAATACCATCTTTGATCTCGTCATCACCGGGTCTCTTCAAGACAATTATTCGGCAAATCTCCAGCAGGCAGTCACCGAGTTGCGAAAAAGATTCGGCCAGCCCCTGATCATGATCTATTCCAGCGCCTACGATCCCATTATCATCGAAAAAATGTCCACTACAGGCATCGATGCCTACGTCCACAAATACGAATCCATACAGGAGATCCGGCGCGCTTACGAACAGCTCTCAAAAGGCGAGGCCTATGTCTCCAGCATCTTCCACACCTTGTATTATGAGTATGGACATGGTGTAAGAAAGTGATCTCCCCCCCAATCACTTTTTCGGGCAACGCCAATGCCACTTTGTGCCCCAATTCAAAATATTTTTTTGAGTTCCCCTCATTTGTTCTAATTTTGAAGTCATCAGATGATACGATGAATAAACCTACACCTCTTCAGCGCCACTCCCTCGCCGATGCCGTCGTCAGCAAGCTGCAACAGCAAATATCCCTCGGAGTATATCAGCCAGGCGACAAGCTGCCTTCCGAACCCGAACTGATGATCGAGTTCGGCGTCGGCCGGTCCAGCATTCGGGAAGCAGTCCGCATCCTGTCCAATACAGGACTGCTCAGCGTCCGCCAGGGCTCAGGCACCATTGTCCAATCCCAAAGCGGTATTACCGAACCCCTGCCACAGCGCCTTCGCCGCGCCGCAGCACCCGATCTCGATGAAGTGCGACAGCTGCTGGAACTAAAAATTGCCGAAAAAGCAGCCCTCAACCGCACAAAAAAAGATATAGCGAAAATGAGATCCCTGCTGGACAAAAGAGAAGCCGCCGCCCGGGCCGGCGATGTAGATGCAGCCATAGATTTCGACATCCGCTTCCACATCGCTATAGCCGTCGCCTCCTGCAACGATATTCTTGCCGATCTCTACCGGACCTTTGCCGCTCAGGTAAGCCGGCACTTCCACGAAGTAAAGCTTACCACCGGGACCTTCCTCGCCACCCAACAGCTACACGAGGCCCTGCTCCAAAGCATCATTGAAAAGGACGCAAAAAAAGCCTGGACCTATGCAGCAAAGATCGCAGGCCCCGCCTGATAGCTTCTATCTACAAACAGCAGATGATCAGATAAAAAATTAATTACACGACCATGTCCACATCAACCACACCCGCAACCACCACCGATATCGCGGGCGCAACAGCTCAAAAGACAGTTTTTTCCATACTGCTGGCAATCAGCTTTTCACATCTGCTGAATGATACCATGCAGTCCCTTATCCCCTCGACCTATCCCCTTTTGAAAAAATCCCTGCACCTGGACTTTGGCCAGCTGGGACTCATCACCTTCTGCTTTCAGCTCACCGCCTCTCTCCTACAGCCCTTTGTAGGGCTATATACCGATAAAAAACCCCAGCCCTGGTCACTCGCGGCCGGTATGTGCTTTACCCTCGTCGGCCTCGTGCTCCTGTCCCAGGCAGCCAGCTTTTCCGTCGTGCTCGTCGCAGTAGCCCTGGTCGGCGTCGGATCATCCATCTTTCACCCTGAAGCTTCGAGGCTCGCCTACCTGGCATCGGGTGGCCGAAGAGGCATGGCCCAATCCATTTTCCAGCTGGGCGGCAACGCAGGCGCTTCAGTTGGCCCCCTGCTGGCAGCCCAGATCATTGCCCCCTATGGCCAGTCAAGGATACTCTGGTTCTGCCTGTTTGCACTGCTGGCTATCGGCGTGTTGCTCCAGACCGGTGCCTGGTACAAACGGAATATACCCGTTCGCCAGAAAAAGACAGCCACCATTGCAAACCTCTCCTCCACAACAGACGCCCCAGCCCCACCCAAACAACGGGTGATCATCGCCCTTATCATTCTCCTCGTCCTGATCTTCTCCAAATACTTTTACATGGCCGCCATGAGCAGCTATTATACCTTTTTCGTGATGGATAAATTTCATGTGTCCGTCCAGAACTCCCAGATGCTGCTCTTCCTCTTCCTTTTTGCCGTGGCAGCAGGAACCCTGATAGGCGGCCCCATCGGAGATCGTATAGGCAGAAAATATGTGATCTGGTTCTCGATACTTGGAGTGGCCCCCTTTACCCTCCTTCTTCCCTATGCCAACCTCTTCTGGACAGGCGTCCTTTCGGTATGTATCGGGGTGATACTGGCCTCGGCATTTTCAGCCATCCTGGTCTACGCCCAGGAGCTGGTGCCAGGAAAAGTAGGGTTGATCTCCGGATTATTCTTTGGCCTTGCCTTTGGTATGGGTGGTATCGGCGCCGCTGTCCTCGGCAAGCTTGCCGACCAGACCAGCATCAGCCATGTCTTCCACCTCTGCGCCTTCCTGCCCCTGCTGGGTCTGCTAAGCGTCTTTTTACCCGATACAGCCCCCCGCAAAAATGGCTAGATTTCCGGGGTTGATCTGACCTCAGAGCTCCCGGGCGAGCTCTGCCGCAATACGCGGCCTTACCCCGCCCCTGGCGCCCCACCCGCAGCGCCGGCACCGCAGGACACAAAAAAAGACCGGACCTGTTTCTGGGAATCCCCATTAACCGTCCGGCCTCAAAAGCTATATAAAAAAGCTTATTTCTTGGTTGTAGTGTCCTTCTTAGTTGTGTCAGCCATCATCTTTGAAGCTGTGTCAGACATCTTAGAAGTAGAATCTGTAGTCATCTTGGTAACAGAATCCTTAACAACAGTAGAATCCTTAGGAGCTTCAGAGCCACCGCTGTTGTTACATGCTGCAAATGCGCCAATTGCTAATACGACCAGGAACTTTTTCATTTGTGATTGTTTTTGCGTTAATTGAATGGTTTCCGGATTAATACCCCGACCAGGAAAAAAGTAACCCGACTAAATCAATGTATTTTGCATATTTTTTATATTAATACATAAAACACTACTCAGCAATAACCGATAGGCTTTTTTTATTTTTTTACACCTGATTTGGGTTACGAATCTTTAATTTGGGTATTAAATACAGCAATTAGCGTGAGGACAGAGATCACCGAACAAAAATTACTCGAAGGACTGGCATTGAACGACAGGAAGGCCATCGAAACCATTTATAAGCAGCATTATAATATGGTACAATCCCTGGTCCTCAACAATAGTGGCTACCCCGACGATGCAAGAGACATTTTTCAGGAAGCTATGATCGTACTCTATGAAAAGGTCAGATCCGGTTCCTTTGAATTGAATTGTCAGCTCAAGACCTACCTCTATTCCGTATGCCGCCGTCTATGGCTCAAGCGTTTGAACCAAATGCAAAGGATATCCCCTGAAGTGGAAAGCCTGGGAGAAACGGTACCCGTAGAAGAAGAGCTGGAAAAACATGAACAACGTAATCAGGATTTTCTGGTAATGGAGCAGTCCCTCAATAACCTGGGAGAGCCCTGCCGCAGCCTTTTAAAGGCCTATTACCTGGAAAAAAAGAATATGATCGAAATAGCAGGCGATTTTGGTTATACCAATGCAGATAATGCTAAGAATCAGAAGTATAAGTGCCTGATGCGGTTGAAAAAAATATTCAGTCAGACAAAAAATAAAAGCTAACAATGCAGGACACAGCCCTACTAGATGCCGTTGAACGCTATATCCGCGGAGAAATGCTCCCCGAGGAAAAAGTGTTTTTCGAGCATATCCGGGCCACTAACCCCGATGTCGACCAGCTAGTGGTCGAACACAGCCTATTTCTTGATAAATTCACCCAATACGGCGAGATAGATAACCTTAAGTCACAGCTGAAGGAAGTCCACAAACAGCTGATACAGGACGGTCAGATCGAAGAGACCCGCCCGGCTAAGGTCGTGACCATATGGAATAAATACAAGCGGGTCATCGGAGTAGCCGCTTCCATCGCCGGTATCACAGCCCTCGCGATCAGCGGCCTTATCTCTGCAATATCTCCCAAGGTCAGCAACGAACACGTCGACTTATTGTATCGCGAAATACAAAAAACCGACGCCAAGGTCAATAATCTTACCAATAAGATCAATTCCACCGTTGTATCAACCACCTTTGAACATGGCGGAACAGGGTTTCTCATCGACGGAAAAGGTTACCTGGTCACCAATGCCCATGTGGTAAAAAATGCCACCCAGGTCGAGGTACAGAATAATCTCGGTACTTATGATGCCCGGATCATCCATCTCGATCGTCAGGCAGATCTGGCCCTGCTAAAAATAGAGGATACGTCCTTTCATGCTTTTTCCAGTCTGCCTTATAGTATCAATAAGACGGGCACCGAGCTTGGCGAAGAGTTATTTACATTAGGCTATCCCCGCGATGAGATCGTCTATAATAAAGGGTATATGAGCGCAAAAACAGGCTTTCAGGGTGATACCCTCGCCTGTCAGATCACTATCGCAGCCAATCCCGGCAACAGTGGTACCCCGGTCCTCAACAATGATGGAGAGGTCATCGGTATCGTCAGTTCCAGTCAGCAGAATGCACAGGGCGTCGTCTTTGCCGTAAGATCCAAAAATATCTTCCGGGCCATCGATGCCATGAAGGCCGACAGCACCCTGCTCAAATCAGATAGCACCCTCAGCCGGCTGCATCTGCCCCAGAATTCCTCTATCAAAGGACTCGACAGGAAACAGCAGATCAAACGCATAGAAGATTGCATCTTCATCGTAAAAAGTAACTAAACAAAAAAGCCCGTTTAACACGGGCTTTTTCAATTTATATCGGGCCGGCATCAGGCTGGCTCTTTTATTTCCACAAGTTCGACGGATACTCTCCCTTCGCGATCAGCGCATTCAAACTGGCCTGCACACCCGGTGCATCCTCTTTATAAGTGACCCCGAACCATTGAGCAGCAGTAGGAATGACCTTGATATTCCCCTTCCCTTCCCTGATCAGCTTGTCTCCAATGATAGGAATAAAGAACTCAGCCTTGGGATTAGAGCCATCCTCCTTCAGGAATTCCGCAAAGATCTTCTGCGTATACGCAAAGACAGAAGGATCAAAACCCCAGAAATTCATAGATACCTTCGAATCAAAAGGCACTTCAAATTTCTTGTCTCCTTCTTCATACGTGATCTTGTCCCCGTCCTGGTAGATCTTGGTCCGCTCTGCAATTGAGACCAGGTTACCGTCGGCGTCCACCTGGCAGACACCCCGGCTGACAGTCCCATTGTCAGACAGCGTCTTGGCAAGCTCATAACCTATAATGCAATACAATTTCTCATTAACCTCTTTTGTCAGGAAGCCGTAGGCTTTCTCAAAAGCATCCCGTCCATAGAAATCATCTGCATTGATGACGGCAAAGGGCTCTTTGACAGCATCCTTCGCACAAAGGACGGCATGGGCTGTCCCCCAGGGCTTGGTCCTTTCAGCAGGCACGGCATAGTCGCCCGTAAAAGAATGCATATCCTGGTATACATAGTCGGTCGCGATCCTTCCCTTTAATTTGGGCTCCATGATACCCTTGAAATTGTCTGCAAAATCTTCCCGGATAATGAACACTACCTTTGTAAATCCGGCCCGGATAGCGTCGTAAATGCTATAATCCATGATTGTCTCCCCACTGGGTCCAAAACCTTGTATCTGTTTCATACTGCCATATCTCGAGGCCATGCCGGCTGCCAATATCAAAAGGGTTGGTTGCATTATCGTAATTTTAATTTTTAGGACACGAAAATAAAAAATTACTCCCTGAAAATGGATAATTTATTGATGGATAATTTGCTGGTGCAACCTCTTGCTGCCTACGTCGGCAATATTGAGGTCGATGTCCTCCGCCTTGATCTTCTCCATCCCATCATATCCGGTAATAAATGGTTCAAGCTCAAAGGCCACCTGCAGACAGCCCGGACATCCCCGGATCGCCCTATCCTTACCTTCGGAGGCGCATGGTCGAATCATCTTGTTGCCACCGCCTTTGCAGCAAAACAGCTGGGCTTGCAGGCCATAGGCATTATCCGCGGCGAACGCCCTGCAAAACCTTCTGCCACGCTCGAAGCTGCCGCTTCATATGGCATGACCCTGATTTTCATATCCCGCGAAGAATATGCCCGCAAAGAACAACCTGGATTTTTGCTGGAGCTGACGAAGTCCTACCCCGGCGTTTATATTATACCGGAAGGAGGTGGCGGAGAAGCCGGCATTCTAGGCTGTGAAGACATACTAAAAAAGATTAACACTCAAAAATATACCCATATCCTCTGCGCCATCGGTACAGGCACCACCTTCCTCGGCCTCGTCCGCGCATCAACACCCGGACAGCAGGTCATCGGAGTGCCCGTTCTGAAGGGCTTCGATACGCTGGCAGCCATCGACAAAGACAATATCCTTAGACCTGAGCTCCGTGACCGGTGCCGCCTTCTCACTGATTTTCATTTCGGAGGCTACGCCCGTCATCCGCAGGAATTATTGGATTTTATGAACCGCTTTTACCGGAAAACAAGTATTCCCTCCGACATCGTCTATACCGGAAAATTATTTTATGCACTCGAACAAGGACTTTCCGGGTCCCTTTTCTCCGCCGATTCCCGCTTATTGGTCATCCACAGCGGCGGATTACAGGGCAACCAATCCCTCCCTCCGGGCAAATTGGATTTTTAGGCCCGGATTTTGGTACATTTGCAGCCTCGTAACACCACTTATGCACAGGACGGTAGGTTTTTTGTTGATAGGTATTCTTTTTACAACCTTCCTGCAGGCGCAGGATACCCTGCCGCACTTTTCTGCCACCGCCCGTGGACCAGGTAAGATCCTCATCAGCTGGCATAACAACTATGCTTCCGTCTCCCAGATCAGCATCCAGCGTTCGACAGACAGCACAAAGAATTTCACCACGCTGATAACCGTACCGGATCCGAAACTGCCCGAGAATGGAGCGATGGACAGCAAGGCCCCCCACCCAAATTTCTATTACCGCTTATTTATAGTGCTGGACAATGGGAAATATCTCTTTACCCCTTCCCGGCGCCCCCGATCCAGTACCGGGGAAAGCCCTGTCACCGCCGCCAAAGAAGCCGACGACGACGAATCCAACGTCTCAAAAATGGCTGCGACCCGCATACTTTATTTCGATCCCGCAAAAGACAGGGAAAATGCCCGGATCAAAAGCCCGGCGACCATTCACAACAGACCGCAGGTCGAGCTTTCCAACACCGTATTCGTCCGTAAAGGAGACAGCCTTATAGGCCAGCTATCCGGTAGCCGTATCCAGTCGTTTCGGGATTCATTGCTGACAAAAACAAAGGACACACTCCTGTTTATCGACGGAGATACCCTCCAGATCAAACCCTTTATTCCAAAAGAAGTTTATAAGGTCTCTTCGTATGTGTTCACCGGTAAAATGGGAAATATTCATGTGTCCCTGCCCGGTGCAGCTCAAAGACATTATGCAGTAAAATTCTACGACGAAAATAATAAGTTACTTTTTGAGCTCTCCGAGATACGGGACCCTTCTCTGATCCTGGATAAAACGAACTTTCATCATTCAGGCTGGTTCCGCTTCGAGCTCTACGATGGCGATCAGTTAAAAGAAAAGAATAAACTCTTTATCCCAAAAGATTTTTAATCCAGCTGCGCATCGAACACTATCTCAAAATGATGTTTCCATCTGGCCTTTACCTCCTCCAATCCAACCGGGTATCCTAATTCTTTTTCCAACGAGGTAGCTTCTTTCTCTGCAATGCCGCAGGGAATGATGTCTCCAAAATAAGAAAGGTCCGTACTGACATTAAAAGCAAACCCGTGCATCGTCACCCACCGGCTGCAGCGAACCCCTATCGCACAGATCTTCCTGGCCCTGCCTTTCTCATCCGGACCGATCCAAACCCCCGTCTCGCCCGGCGACCGGTCTCCGTGAATACCATAATCGGCCAGCACCCGGATACTTACCTCTTCCAGATTACGCAGATAGCGGCCAATATCCGTATAGAATTTTTCGAGATCAAGGATAGGATATCCCACAAGCTGCCCCGGCCCGTGAAAAGTGATGTCCCCCCCCCTGTTCGACCGGAAGAACTGAACGCCCTTCGCCTGCATCTGCTCGTCCCCGATCAGCACATTCTCCATATGCCCGCTCTTTCCAAGGGTATAAACAGGAGGATGTTCGACAAATAAAAGGTGATGTGTAGTGTCTGGGCCGCACCCGCCAACAACCGCCCTCTCCCGGGCCTCCGCCTTGATCTGCACATTTTCCTGTAATAATGCTTCCTGGTAGTCCCAGGCGACCTGGTAATCCATTTTCCCCAGGTCTTTAAATACGACTTTTTCCATAAACGACCCATAAAGGTACTAAATCGTACCTTTGCAAAAATTTCGGGCCAAAGCCCGTTAAAATTCCAAGATATGAAACAGGGACTCGATCAGGATAAAGAGCTGGATGAAAACCCGTTGACCGACGGGTCCGACGAGCTGTACGAAAGAATGAACCTGAAGGTCGATAAAGGCCAGGAACCCCTGCGTATAGACAAATTCCTGGTCCAAAGGATCGAAAACGCCTCCCGGAATAAGATCCAGAAAGCCCTCGAAGCCGGCATGGTGCTGGTCAATAATAAACAGGTAGCGCCCAACTATAAGATCAGACCCCTGGATGAGATCATCATGTATTCCGATAAAGAAGCCCCCGGAGAAGAGATCATCCCCGAAGAAATGCCCCTCAACATCTATTACGAGGACGATGAGGTGATGATCATCAACAAACCCCCGGGACTGGTCGTACATCCGGCCAGCGGCAACTATTCCGGCACGCTGATCAATGGTGTAGCATGGTATCTCCGGCAAAAGAACAATTCCATCAACGAAGAGACCCTTCCCCGATTTGGCCTGGTGCATCGCATCGATAAGAATACCAGCGGTCTGATGGTCCTCGCAAAAACGGAAAAAGCCGTCCGCAGCCTGGCCAAACAATTCTTTGACCACACCGTCAAACGGCAATATATGGCCCTCGTATGGGGAGACCTGGCAGAAGACGCCGGCACCATCATCGCTCACGTAGGCCGCCACCAGCGTTTTCGCAAGCTCTTTGATGCCTATCCCGAAGGCGAACACGGAAAAGAAGCCATCACACATTATAAGGTTCTGGAACGCTTTGGGTATGTCACCCTGGTACAATGTGTCCTCGAGACAGGACGTACCCACCAGATCCGCGTACACATGCAGCATATCGGCCATCCCCTGTTCAACGATGACACATACGGAGGCGATAAGATCGTAAAAGGGACCGTCTTCAGCAAATACAGGCAATTTGTAGACAACTGCTTCGCTACCTGCCCCCGGCATGCGCTGCACGCCAAAACCCTCGGGTTCGTCCATCCGGGCACAGGAGAGGACAAGCTCTTCGAGAGCGAGCTCCCCAATGATATGCAGTCTGTGATCGGGAAATGGCGGGATTATGTAAAGACAAAGATCTGATACTTCCTATTTCGGGAAGCTCATCTTATAGTCCACATTGATCTTACCGCGGGAGATATCATCCAATTTGCCTTTCAGCAATTTTTTCTTCAGCGGTTTCAGATAGTCGATAAACAATTTCCCTTCGATGTGATCGTATTCGTGAAGAATGACCCGGGCCGTAATGCCATTGAAGGTTGCCGTATGTGGTTCGAAATTCTCATCCACATATTCCAGCGTCACTTCTTCGCTCCGGAAAACATCCTCCCGGATCTTTGGAATGCTCAGACAGCCTTCGTTGTACGCCCATTCCTCTCCGTTCAATTCGATCACATGCGCGTTGATAAACACCTGCTTTACACCCGGTCCATCGGGGTACTTATCCTTTTCGTCCTCTTCCAGATTGGTAAATATCTGCTGGGAATCTACTACAAAAAGCCGGACGTCACGATTGATCTGAGGTGCCGCCAGCCCTACCCCACTACTCGAATACATCGTCTCCCACATATCCTCTATCAACTTGGCAAGATTGGGATAGTCAGGAGTGATATCTTTACTCACAGACCGGAGGATAGGTGTACCATAAGCGACGATAGGTAAAATCATGTTGCTATATTTTTTCGAAAAAATTTTATTGATTCGCTCTTCCTAAATATTCCTGTAATAAGATGGTGGCAGCGATCTCATCCACCAATGCCTTGTTCTGCCGCTGCTTTTTCTTCAACCCCATATCGATCATAGCCCGCGACGCCATTTTCGACGTATACCGCTCGTCCACCGGCAACAGCGGAATGCTCGGAAATTCCTTCTGCAACCTTACCATGATCTGCCTGACCAGCGGAGTCGCATGCGTATCGCTGTCATCCCAGTTCTTCGGCTCCCCAATGAGGATCAGCTCCACGGGCTCTTTTTTAAAATAATCCTTCAAAAAAGCGATCAGCTTCGGAGACTCTATCGTCATCAACCCCGTCGCAATGATCTGCAAAGGGTCGGTGACGGCCAGGCCGGTACGCTTAAGACCATAATCTATCGCCATGATACGGGCCATTAGTTGCTTCCCCCCTCATTGTGTTTTAGAAATTCCTCTGGCGTACATACCGGCAAAGCAGGTATGGCAGCATTTGGAAGATCATTGTTCCGGGTGATAAAATAATCAAGCTTGTGGTGCAAAGCCGTATAATAAGATAAGGCGTCCTCCATATTGTTCATCTTCGAATGCAGGGCATTCACCGTGATCTCATGCCCCGTATCGATCACCTGCACCTCGGCAAGCAGGGCCAGCAACAGCTCCTTCGCACGCTCCGCTCCATAAGCTTCCACCAACCGCTGACACATTACCTGCACAACCGCCGGCGTAACATAAGCCTGCACCCGCCCCTTCACAGCCCACTCTATCAATTGCCGGGCAGTCGTATAATTCTTGTCCCGTTTCAAAGTAAAATCGAGCAGAATATTGGCGTCCAGAAAGATCCTAAAGGCCATTCTTAACCTCCTTGTCTTCCGGCCCCTCCAGTCGATCTACCATATCCAATATATTGTGCCTCGATACTGGCCTCGTCACCTGCCGGAAATAACTCTCCACCAATTCAGACACACTTATCCCCTTGCCGGCCGCATACACCTTCATCGCCTCCAGCAAGGCCCCGTCAATAGTAAGATTTAGTCTTTCCTTCATTCGGAAGCAAATATACGCATAATTTTAAACTATACGCATAGAATGAGGACTAAAAAAGAGATCAGTGATTACAAACGACGCAAAAACCACGCTTGCAATACCATTCGCCGTCATAAAAGCAAGATTGACTCGGCTCAGATCATTGGGTTTCACAACTCTATGCTGATAAATAAGCATTCCGATAAAAATGGCCACTCCAATCCAGTACCACCATCCGAACTGACCGTATATACCCGCCGCAATCACACAGGCCGTGCTCAAAACATGTAAAGCCTCAGAAACTCTTAGCGCCTTTGCCTTACCCAGCCACGAAGGCATGGAGTAGAGCTTTTGGGTCTTGTCGAATTCCTCGTCCTGCAAAGCATAGATAATATCAAACCCACTGACCCAAAAAATAACGGTAAAAGAAAAGAGAAGTGGCAATAAGGCAAAGTGACCAGTTACAGCCAGATACGCACCGATGGGCGCAAGAGAAAGCCCCAACCCAAGCACAAGATGACATAGGGGGGTAAACCGTTTTGTATAACTATACCCCAGCACAACCGCCAGCGCGACAAAAGAAAGCCCAAAACATAGGGGATTGATAAACCAGGTACACACAACAAAAGCGATACAGTTGAAGATCACAAACCGCAGGGCGCTGTTCTTCGAAATAATACCTTTCGGGATCTCACGGATAGCCGTACGCGGATTCAATGCGTCAAACTTTACATCCAGCCAGCGATTAAAGGCCATTGCCGCGCTGCGGGCAAAAATCATACAAAGAACAACGAGGCCAAGCCTTACCAGTTCGTCCTTCACCGTCATGGGTATATGTTGCAGGGGGTCCGGGACAATAGCAACATTCCATCCGGGGACCACAGACGTGGCGAAGCCGTGTAGCTGGAACATACCCAGAAAAAACCCGATCATCGCAAACGGCATCGCAAAAATGGTATGCGAGAACTTAACCAGGCTCAGATAATTCTTAACTGTACTCATAATTATTTATTTACACGCGTCCTCACAAGCTCCCACAACACGATCCCCGCCGCTATCGAAATATTCAACGAATGTTTCATCCCCCATTGCGGTATCTCCACACTCCCATCACACAAAGCCAGCGCCTCCTCTCCTACCCCCGATACCTCATTCCCAAAAACAACAGCCAGTCGCCCCGAATGTTTGGCCCCAAACTCAGGCAAAGATACACTCCCCTCCGTCTGTTCCACCGCAAAAACAGAATACCCCGCTTCCTTCAGATCCCGCACCGCATCAGCGGTGTTGGCAAAATACTGCCATTCCACCGTCTCCGTCGCACCCAGAGCCGTCTTGTGAATATCCCGGTGCGGCGGCTGCGGCGTATACCCGCAAAGATAAATACCCTCTACGAGGAACGCATCCGCTGTCCGGAATACACTGCCGACATTGTGCATACTCCGGATATTGTCCAGCACTACGACAACCGGCGTCTTTTCCGACTGCCGGAATTCATTCACCGATTTTCGATTCAGTTCATCCATCCCCAGTTTGCGCATGCGTAAAGATATTACCGTTTGTACTTTTATACGCCGCTTTTCCGATTTTATTTGCCTTTTCCGCCCCTATGGGCTTACTTTAAACAAACTTTAAACAAAAAACTGCTCATGAGAAAACACTTTGTATTGACAGGACTCCTGTTCCTGTCGATCCACCTGCTAGCCCAGGAAGAAAAAGTAGACATGGCCACCATCGGGAAAATCCGCGAAGAAGGTTTGCAACATTCACAGGTAATGGACATCGCTTTTCACCTTACCGACGCCAGCGGAAACCGCCTCACCTCCTCTCCCGGCTTCTTCAGAGCCGCCAACTATGCCAAACAACAATTGACACAATGGGGACTGACAGGAGCCGCCATCGACCCCTGGGGCGATTTCGGCAAAGGATGGGAATTGCAAAAGTCCTATATAGCCATGACGGCCCCTTATTACAAACCGCTGATCGCCTGGCCCAAGGCATGGTGCAGCGGCACTGACGGACAGAGATCCGCCTCCGTACTGCTTATCAGCGCCAAAGACTCCGCCGGCCTGGACAAGTACAAGGGACAGCTGGCCGGTAAGATCCTCATCCCCGACGTCGACGAAGTATACCAGCAAAGCTTTAAAGCCGATGCCAATCGCTATACGGACGAGCAGCTGGATTCCATGTCTAAAGTCGTTATGCGCCCGGTCGACACGGCAGAGATGCGCCGCCGTCGCGCTCAATTCAACCGGGGTGGCATGGCCATGCTCAATACTTTAAAAGCTATGGCTCTGCAGGAAGGCGCAGTAGCCATCCTCAGTGAATCCCCCCGCGGTCACGACGGAACCATCTTCGTACAGGGTGGAGGCTCCTATCAGGCTTCTGCACCCGCTAATTTCCTGGACATCGTGCTGGCGCTTGAAGACTATATGACCATCGTCCGGATGCTGAAAGCCGGTATGCCCGTCACCCTCGACGCGGACGTAAAAACAAAATTCTATACAGACGACACAAAAGGATACAATGTCGTGGCAGAGATAAAAGGCACCGATAAGAAACTAAAAGATGAGGTCGTCATGCTCGGCGGTCATCTCGATTCCTGGCACGGCGCCACCGGTGCCACCGACAACGCCGCAGGCTGTACCGTCATGATGGAAGTCGTCCGCATCCTCAAAACACTGGGTGTCCAGCCGCGCCGGACGATCCGCATCGCCTTATGGAGCGGTGAAGAAGAAGGCCTTCTCGGTTCCAGAGGTTATGTAAAAAAGACCTTCGCCGATCCCGCCACTATGCAATTGCTGCCAGCCCACGAAAAGTTCGCCGGTTATTTCAACATCGACAACGGTACCGGTAAGGTTCGCGGCATCTACCTCCAGGGCAACGAAGCCTGCCGCCCCATCTTCACCAAATGGCTGGAACCCTTCCACGACCTCGGCGCAACCACCGTCACCATCAGCAATACCGGCGGCACCGACCATCAGTCCTTCGATGCAGTGGGCCTGCCCGGTTTCCAGTTCATCCAGGACGAAATAGAATACAGTACGCGCACACACCATACCAATATGGATTCGTATAGCCACCTGCGCGAAGACGATCTCAAACAGATCGCAACCATCGTTGCAGCCTTTGTCTACAACACTGCCCAACGCGACGAAAAACTGCCCCGCAAACCCCTGCCCCAACCTCGCCCGGCAGGTCGCGGCGGCTTCTAACGGATAAGTATTCCTTGTCAAAAGCCGGCTCCTCACTGAGGGGTCGGCTTTCCCCGGCAAAATCTATTTTGCCGGACAGCATAAAAAAAGCACCCGTCTACTTTTAATTGGAGACGGGGCGTCTTTTTATCCTAAACTTATCCCCATCCTCAAGCCTCACCAGTCCATTTGTTGAGGCTTCCTTATTTTTGTCCCCCATGTCAAAATCCAGCGCCGACACCCCCCTCATGCAGCAACACCGGGCTATCAAACAAAAATACCCCGATGCTATCCTGCTTTTCCGTGTAGGCGACTTCTACGAAACCTTTGGCGAAGACGCCATCACCACTTCCAAAGTACTGGGGATCACACTCACGAAACGCAACAACGGAGCCGCAGCCTCCTCCGAGCTCGCCGGATTCCCACACCACTCTCTCGACACCTACCTGCATAAGCTCGTCAAAGCCGGTCTTCGCGTAGCCGTCTGCGATCAGCTCGAAGACCCAAAATCCGTAAAAGGCATCGTCAAAAGAGGAGTCACCGAAATGGTCACCCCCGGCGTCGCCACCAATGACAAGCTGCTCGACGGCAGTAACAATAATTTCCTGGCAGGTATCCACTTCCCCGAAGGCTGGCCCGACAACGAGACCTCAGGCAACGGCAAACCCAAAACCAACGGCGATAGTACCCTCATCGGTCTCTCATTCTTAGACATCTCCACCGGAGAATTTTTCGTCGCCGAAGGTAATATCGAATACGCCGACCGCCTCCTTCAAACCCTGCGACCCGCCGAAGTGATTTTTCAGCGCAGCTTCCAGCGACATTTCAAAGAGATCTTCGGCAGCAAGTTCTACACCTATACCCTCGAGAACTGGCTTTTCGACGAAGCCTTCGCCACCGAAAACCTGCTGAAACATTTCCAGACCCACTCCCTCAAAGGATTTGGCGTCGAAGGAATGAAGGCCGGTATCATCGCAGCAGGCGCCGTACTGCATTATCTGAAAGATACAGAACACCCCAATCTCCAACATATCTCCTCTCTTCAGCGCATCGACAGAGAAGACTATCTCTGGATGGACAAATTTACCATCCGGAACCTCGAACTGCTCGGCCCCGCCAGCGGAGAACAGGGCCACAGCCTCCTGAAGGTGCTGGACAATACCGTCTCACCCATGGGAGCCCGCCTGCTGAAACGATGGCTGCTTATGCCACTGAAAGAAGAAGCACGCATCCACCAGCGACTCGACGCAGTAGAGTTTTTTATCAAAGACCCGGCACTAAGGACGACCCTTTCCCAACACATCCATTCATGCGGTGACATCGAAAGACTGGTTAGCAAGATACCCATCCGCAAGGTGGGCCCCCGCGATCTGCTGCAACTGGCACGAGGACTGGAACATACGGCTCTTATCAAAGAGATAGGCGCATCCTTCCCCGTCAAAGAGCTTCACAACCTCACACAAAGACTGGACCCCTCCCCTGCCGTAAGGGATAGGATACTGGAGACCATCGCTGATAATCCACCGGCCACAGCAGCAAAAGGTGATACCATACGGTCAGGCATCAACGAAGAACTGGACCGCCTGAGAAAAATAGCCACCGGCGGAAAAGAATACCTCGTCGAATTACAACAGAAGGAAGCCGAACGCTCCGGCATCTCCTCCCTGAAAATAGGCTTCAACAACGTATTCGGATATTATCTCGAAGTCACCAATACCCACAAGAATAAGGTCCCGGCCGAATGGATGCGTAAACAGACGCTCGCCAACGCCGAACGATATATCACTCCCGAGCTGAAAGAATACGAAGAGCAGATCACCGGCGCCGAAGAAAAGATCATGGCCCTCGAGCTTGACCTCTATGAAAAGCTCCTTTCCTTTCTACAGGGGTCGATAGCACCCATCCAAACCAACGGTCACCTCCTTGCCACACTCGACTGCCTGCTTTGTTTCGCCGCCAATGCGCTGTCATACAATTACAAGAAACCGCTGCTGCACCCAGGGCCCGAGCTGGATCTGAAAGGAAGCCGTCATCCGGTAATTGAAAGACAATTACCCGCCGGTGAGCCCTATATCGCTAATGACCTGTTCCTGGATTCGACGACCCAACAGATCATTATCCTTACAGGCCCGAACATGAGCGGTAAAAGCGCCCTGCTCCGCCAGACTGCCCTCATTACCCTGATGGCCCATATGGGCAGCTTCGTCCCCTGTGATACGGCCCGGATCCCGCTGACCGATAAGATCTTTACCCGGGTCGGCGCATCCGACAATCTCAGCGGCGGAGAGTCGACCTTCATGGTGGAAATGAACGAAACAGCAAGCATCATTAATAATATCACACCCGCCAGCCTGATCCTGCTGGATGAAATTGGAAGAGGCACATCCACCTATGACGGTATCTCCATTGCCTGGAGCATCGCCGAATACCTCCACAATTCCCCCCACGCACCCAAAACCCTTTTCGCCACACATTACCACGAGCTCAACGAGCTGGAAAATAAGCTGCCCCGCGTCCGGAACTATCACATTACCAACAAAGAGGTCGGAAATAAGGTGATCTTCCTGCGTAAGCTGGCTCCTGGTGGCAGCATCCATAGCTTCGGGATCCATGTGGCCAAAATGGCCGGCATGCCCCCATCCCTGCTACAGAGAGCCGAAGAGATCCTCCACGAGCTCGAAGACAAACACGTCGGCTCACCCATCGAAGAATCCCTCAAAAAAATGGAGCCCCCAAAGATGCAGCTGTCCATTTTTGATGCCCACACAGAAACATTCCACCACATCCGCCTGTTGCTGGAAAATACGGACATCAACCGCCTCACCCCGGTAGAAGCGCTGCTCAAATTGCAGGAGATAAAAAATACGCTTAAATAGCTGCAGCACTGCCGCGGTCCACCTGCGGTCCGTCAATACCGCAGGTCACTTTATCCACCCTGAATTCCTTTACGTCCTAAAGACTGTTTCCAATCCTTTCGTTTGGTATTTTACGTTAGCAAAGGGGCGATGGCACTGCCGGTCCGAAGTTCCCGGATAGCTATTCAACGGTTGTCCTATGATCAAATATTCCTACCAACTTATTGATTTCAGACAGTGGCTTAGAGGATTTAGTGAATTGTTGCACGTCCCGGCCTTCAATAGAACCCTAACCATCCCCCGCGAGCTGGGAGAAGGCACCCTACAGGCAGCTCATCTGCCGGACGGTATTTCCTTTCTTGTCCTTAACTTCACGCTAAATGATGACCTCCAGTTCTTTAGCGAAGCGACTACCTCACCCGGGCTTTGCCTTTTCTTCAATCAGGTAAAAGCCAGCGATCTGTACGTGGTCCGCGAAAATGGCAGCCATCTCTCCGATAAAGGCCCCACCCGCGGTCATATCCAGCTTTATTCCACCGGTCACCCAAAAGAAACCACCTATTCCCGCAACACCCGCATGAAAGGCCTGGGTATCTTTTTCCCATCCGCCTTCCTCCACCGGCATGTTCAGAAACCCATTCTTTCCGACCTGTTTCAATATGCAGACAAGCAACCTGCCGCTAGTCAACCCGAACCCATATCCTTCGAATGCAGACAATTGCTCGAAGACATCTTCGCAGCAGATCCCACATCTCCCCTCTATCATCTCCTGCTCCATAACAGAGCGCTCCTTCTCGCAGAAAAATTTCTTTCCGCCTTCCTCACGCGCTCCTCAAATTCCCTTTCCGACGGCAAGATCTGGACAAAAGGCAGGGAAAAAGACCTTGAAGCGCTCAAGGGCATCGTTCGCATTCTCAGCGATAACCAGCTCAATAAATTCCCAAGCATCGAAGCCCTCTCCAAAACGGCAATGATGAGCTCTACAAAGCTCAAAAGCCGCTTCAAACAGATCTATGGAATGAAGCTCTACGAATTTTACAACCGCCATCGGCTCGAACAGGCAAAAGAAATGCTGAAAACAGGGAATTTCTCCGTCAAACAGGTAGGCGTAAACATCGGCTTCTCCAACTTAAGTAATTTTGCAAAGGCGTTTAAGAAAGAATTTGGTGTTCTACCTAAAGAAGTCCTTAAAAATAAGTAGATATAACTACTCAAATTTTTGTTAAATAGCCTTTACAGCTATCGAAAGGATCATTCCGGGCAAACTCCTAAGGTTATTTTGTGCTAATTTTGCGCTTTTGCTTCTGCCTTATCTGTCCCCCGCTCCCGAACCGCGACTAAATGCCATTGAGTTATCTATTACGTAAAAACATTTCAAAAAAGAGGTGAATATGGTTATGTACTCATTCCAGTTGGAAAATTTTGAAAAATGGCTGGCGGATTTTGCGGTAAAGTTGAACACTCCCGTCAAGGATAATTTGCTGACCATTCCCGCCCACCTGGGCGCAGGAACTATTTTGGTCCAGAATGTCAATCAGCATTTTTCTTATGCAGTGATGAACTTTAAGCTGGACAGCGACCTGGAACTCTATCGTGAATCAGGCGCCAAAGGTTTTGTCATATCCTTCAATCTTGTCGAAGTACAAAAAGAGATATTAGTAGGTCACCGGCAGCACGTAGTCTCGGATAAAAGACCTTTTCGCAATGATATTTTCCTGACAGATGCCCGCGACAATGCCTTCCTGAAGATCTCGTCCGGCAGCACCGTCAAGAGATTGCTTATCTTCTGTTCCCACGAATTGGCTATACAATATCTGCCTCAGCCCATCTTTGACAAGCTGGCCGCTTTCGCCAGGGAGAACAGCAGCTCCGAAAACCCCCTGTTCATCAATCTCTCACACCGGACTATGCTGAAAGAGCTGTTTGAGATAAAGGACAATGATCCCGTAAACCAGATCAGAAGACTCTCAGCCATCATCCACCTGATCGAAAAGCTGCTTCATTCTTTCCTCCGCCAGGAACAGGCCGTTCTGCCACGCACCATGAAAAAGAACGACCTGGAAAGCATGCAGCACGTCGAGCAGATCCTCAGCAGCCGGCTCGAAGGATTCCCTTCTCTGGAATCCCTTGCCCAGGAGGTATTTATGAGTACCAGCAAGCTCAAAAATCTATTCAAACAAGTGTATGGACATACGCTTTATGACTACTACAATAAAAGCCGTCTGCAACGCGCCAAAGAGCTGCTCATCACAGGACAATGCAGCATCAAGCAGGCCGGCAGCGAGATAGGATTCTCCAATCTCAGCCATTTTGCAAAAGCCTTTAAAAAAGAGTTCGGTATTTTACCCAGGGATCTGGTAAAGGGCAGATAAACCCTTCAGGAGGCATATTCCTGGCCTGCAGAGGCACCATAAAGGAATAATATATAGTAATTTTGCATACCTGTATCGCAAGCCCGTTTTTGGTCCAACATCCAGCTATAAGGCGCATCAAAGATGCGCTTTATAGCATCTTACATCAAGTCTTTTAATCGGCTATACAGCTCCGTGAATACTTCAAAATTCTTTTGATATACTGCGTGCCTTTCTGCATCAGGTTCATAGGTTTCCACCACCTTCACCAGCCTCGCTGTTGCTTCCAGATCGGAAATTATACCCAGCCCATAGAATCCCATCATGGCGGCTCCGATGGCCGATGCATCCGCTGCGCCCGTGACATAGACCTTCTTCATGAACACATCAGCTATCAGCTGCAGCCAGGTCTTACTTCCCGTAAATCCTCCGCTTGCATAGATATGTTGTATCGGCCCCAGCGTCTCTTCCAGAGAAGTTCCCACCTGGTAGAGGGAATAGCTGATACCTTCCAGGATAGCCCGGGTAAAATGACGCTGCTCATGTATCGATCTTACTCCAAAAAACACCCCTTTTGCATTGGCGTCCCAGACTGGGGCCCTCTCACCTCTCAAATAAGGGAGAAAGACCAGTCCCTCACAACCCGCCGGCACCGTATCCGCTTCCTTCTCCAAAGAGGCGATATCCCCATTCTCCTTCCCCAGAACCCCTTTCGTATACCATTGTATGACATTCCCTCCATTATTGGTTGCCCCACCGCAGACATAATGCCGGTCGGTCAGAATATAGCTGAAGATCCTTTCCCTGGCATCGTATTCCGGCGCCGGAGCCGTCATCCGGATCGCCCCACTGGTGCCAATGGTCAGAGCCGTCTCCCCGGGTTTCACCGCACTGCTGCCCAGGTTGGCCAGACAGCCATCGCTGCCCCCAATGACAAAGGGCAATCCCTCCGGCAGGTCCAACGACCCGAACTCAGACAGCAACGCACTGGAACTATACGTGCAGGGTACCAGGTCAGACAGCTGCCCGGCATGGATTCCCGCCACTTCCAGCGATTCTGCATACCAGTCGAACGACCGGATATCCAGCAATCCAGTCGCCGAAGCAATGGAATGATCCACCTTGTATTCTCCAAACAAAGACCACCAGATATATTCCTTTATAGAAATGAACCGGGCCGCCTTCCCAAAAAGAACAGGCTCAGACTCTTTTAACCACAGTAATTTACAAAGAGGGGACATTGCATGAACAGGAGTTCCCGTCTGCCGGTAGATCCGCCGGCCCGCGGCGCTGTCTTTCAAGGCTTTGGCATAAGGTGCAGGTCGCTGATCAGCCCAGGTGATGGCCCTTGTCAGGGGCTTGCCCGCGGCATCCACTACGATCAGACTATGCATCGCGCAGCTAAAGCTGATACCTGCAAGACCGGGTCGGGAAGCCGTCTTCCGCCGGACCTCGCTTAAGGTCAATACGACAGCTTCAAGCAATTTATCCGGGTCCAGCTCGTGCTGACCTTCTATTTCGGAAAAGATGGGGTAAGAAGCACCGGCACTGTCTAACACGGCTCCCTCCTCCGTAAAAGCCACGGCCTTGGTATTTGTGGTGCCGATGTCAATGCCAATGATGTAACGCATCAGATGAGCTTATATCAGGTCCCTTAGCTTTGCCACAACCGTATCCACCTGCTCACGGGTATTTTGCTTGCAAAAAGAGAAGCGCACCGTGACCTGGTTAGGATTGTTGTTGATAGCGCGGATCACATGTGACCCCTGCTCTGCACCACTGGTACAGGCACTGCCGCCGGAAGCACAGATATGGTTGATGTCAAGATTGAAAAGAAGCATTTCGGATTTCTCCGTCTTGGGAAAAGATACGCTTAATACGGTGTAAAGACTACGCCCCAATGGATCGCCATTAAAAGAAATACCTTTCATTTGTTTCTTCAGCTGCTCCATCATATACACCTTCAGTCCCTTGATATATGAGCTGTCGGCCTCATAACCTGCCGTCGCCAGCTCCAACGCCTTGGCAAAACCCACAATGCCGTATACACTCTCCGTGCCGGCCCTCATATTACGCTCCTGCGAACCACCATGTATATAGGGACTGATCTTAACGTTCTCATTGATATACAAAAGCCCAACCCCTTTCGGTCCATGGAACTTATGACCGGCGCCCGTGATAAAATGAACAGGAGTATTGCGCAGATCAAAAGGAAAATGCCCCACCGTCTGCACGGTATCCGAATGGAAGATGGCTCCATATAGCTTGCAGAGCTCACCCACCGCATGGATATCGAGTATATTCCCGATCTCATTATTGGCATGCATCAGGCTGACCAGGGTCTTTTCAGCGCTGGTAGCCAGCTTATGCTCCAGGTCTTCCAGGTCTATATGCCCATTGGGAAGCAGGTTGACGAAACTCAGCGCCGCCTCACCCCGCTTGTGCAGATGTTCTACCGTATGCAGCGTGGCATGATGCTCCAATGGAGAAGTGATGATATGCAGACAGCCTAAGTCCCGTACTGCCGCTGAAATAGCCGTATTTGAGCTCTCCGTTCCGCCGGAAGTAAAAAAGATCTCGGCCGGATGCGCATTGAGTATTTTTGCTACAGACTTTCGCCCATTTTCGATAGCCAGCCGGGACTCCCGGCCATAGGAATAAATAGAGGAAGGATTGCCAAATTTATCCGTCAGGTAAGGCATCATAACTTCCAGCACCTGAGGGTCGAGGCTGGTAGTGGCGGCATTGTCGAAGTAAATTCTTTCCATAGCGGCGCAAAAGTACATATTCTCCCTAACTTAAATGTCATCCTTATGACAGGCATCACCCGAAAAGGTCCCAATCCCGGTTAGGCAGTGATGAATTCCTTGATATCCTGCATGAGCCGCAAAGCAATATTATTGGCCGTCGTCTCAAAATTGCTTTCGGCATAGATACGGATGATAGGCTCTGTATTTGAAGTCCTCAAATGCACCCAGTCATTGTCGAATTCGATCTTTAATCCATCCTCCGAATTGATAGGGTGATTCTTATATTTCTTCTTGATCTTCTCAAAGATGGCCGGTACATTGATACCTCTTGCCAGCTCTATCTTGTTCTTGGAGATAAAATAATCCGGGTATTGACTGCGGAAAGACTTGATACCATTTTTATGATGCGACAGCGCGCTCAGAAAAAGACCGATACCGATCAACGCATCCCGTCCATAATGCAGGTCCGGAACGATGATGCCTCCATTCCCTTCCCCACCGATAACAGCATTCACACGCTTCATCGCAGTGACCACATTGACCTCTCCTACTGCCGAAGGAAAATATTCTCCGCCTCTCCGGATCGTCACTTCCTTCAAAGCCTTGGTGCTGCTCATATTGCTGACCGTATTTCCCGGCCGCTTGCTCAACACATAGTCGGCAACCGCCACTAGCGTATATTCTTCTCCAAACATACTGCCATCCTCACAGACAAAACACAGCCGGTCCACATCCGGATCCACGGCAATACCCAGGTCAGCCTTCGTCTGCTGTACCATTACGCTAAGACCGGTCAGGTTCTCTGGTAAAGGTTCGGGATTGTGTGCAAACCGTCCATTGATTTCCTCATTCAGCAGGATAACTTCTGCCACACCCAATGCCTTCAGCAATGGCGGAATAAACAGAGCTCCCGTAGAATTGATGACATCGACCACGATCTTATATTTCCTTTCCCGGATAGCCGGAATGTCCACCAGGGGATATTTTACAACAACATCGATGTTCTTTTGCAGCCAGTCGCTATTCTGACTATACTCGCCCAGCTTATCCACCGGAGCAAATACAAAATCATCTTTTTCTGCTTTTTCAAGAATAGCAGCCCCCTCTTCAGCGCTGATAAATTCTCCGTCGCTATTGAGCAATTTCAATGCATTCCATTCCTTGGGATTGTGGCTTGCTGTCAGGATGATCCCGCCCGCTGCTTTCTCACCCGGTACAGCCAGCTCCACAGTAGGCGTCGTGGACAGACCCAGATCAACGACATCCAGCCCCAGCCCCCTCAATGTGCTTACGACCAGCGAGCTCACCATCTCTCCGCTGATACGGCCATCCCGGCCAACCACGATCTTCTTTCCCTTATTTTTTTGCAGGATCCTGCTGCCAAAAGCAGCAGTAAATTTTACAATGTCCAGCGGAGACAGGTTATCTCCAGGTTTGCCCCCAATCGTTCCCCTTATCCCGGAAATGCTTTTGATCAATGCCACAGATACTTATTTTAAATGTCCACAAAAATAAGGTTTTGTGGTCACAACCGCTGTGCAATCGATTTAGCAAATTCAGGCAAAAAAAAACCGCCTCGTGAGGCGGAAGAGTTTAAACCATGGTTTTCCGTAGGATAGGGTTTAATCGGATATTTTTTAAAAAATTGTTCGTTTGGATTCTACTACAAAGATACCCGCACCCCACCTTCAAAACAATAGTATTTCCCCTCTTCATCTGACCTTTTTATCCCCGGTATAATTGCTATCCCTTTTGCAGGATTTAACATCGATCCGAAACAACTCTGCACAAGACCACTTATTGTGGAGAAAAAACAAGGTATATGCTTGCCTTTTCGCAACCCACAAGACTATTTTGCAGTGTTATTATTTGCTCAACGTTTAAACTTTTCCAAATGAGAAAACCTTTATCCTCCCGCGCACGCGGCCCAATCTTCTATGCCCGATGTCTTTTCTTATTTCTATTTTCGGCTTCTCTGACAACCATGGCACAGGTCAGCCCCGCACACGTGGTCGTAGGTTACTGGCAGGACTGGGGATCGACTTCCGACTCACCTCCCTATGTTCCTCTCCGTAGCATAGACTCGCGATATAATGTCATCGACCTTGCCTTTGCGACTACCGGCGGTGATTTTGCTACCGTCTCGTTTGCACCCAACATCGGAACGGCGGCTACCATGCAATCCGATATCGCCTTCCTTCAGTCACAGGGCAGGAAAGTGCTGCTTTCTGTCGGCGGCGAGAATGGGACGCTCATCCTGACCACGGCCGCCCAGAAACAGGCCTTTATCAGTTCCCTGGAAGCCTTGCTCGACCAATACAACCTGGATGGCTTTGACCTTGACCTCGAAGGAGGCACCACACTCATATTGGACAACGGAGACAATAATTTCATGAGTCCAACCACACCCAGGGTCGTCAACCTCATCTCAGCCGTCCAGCAGGTCGTCGCCTACCGCCAGGCAAAAGGCAGACCCTGCTGGTTTACCATGGCGCCCGAGACTTTTTATGTGGAGACAGCCTTTGCCAATGCATACGGGCCGCTTGTCGGCGCCTACCTGCCGATCATCTACGGCCTTCGCAACCAACTAACCTTCCTCCAGCCACAGTTCTACAACACCGGTTCCGTCACTGGCCTGGATGGAAAGAATTACAATGAGGCTACACCGGATTTTACCGTGGCTATGGCAGAGATGCTTATGACCGGTTTTGCAGTGAATGGTCTCAACGGCGGAACCCAGGTATTCCCTGCCCTGAGACCCGACCAGGTCGTCATCGGACTTCCCTCTACACAGGCCGCCGCACCTTCTGGCGGTTATTATTCCAATGCCGGCGTGACACAGGCGCTGAATTATCTCACAAAAGGACAGTCCTTTGGCGGCGCATATAAATTGAGAAATCCGGCAGGATATCCCGGTCTCAGAGGCGTTATGAACTGGTCCATCAGCTACGATCAGACCACCGGTTACGCTTTCGCAGCGAACATCTACAATTTCTTTAACAGCTCTGTTCCCGGCAATACCCCGCCGACAGTAAGCATCACATCCCCTGCTGCGGGCGCCAGCCTTATTGCACCTGCCAGGGTGACGATAAATGCCACGGCGGCAGATGCAGATGGCACAGTCGCCAAGGTTGACTTCTTCAATGGCACTACCCAGCTGGGAACGAGCACCACGGCTCCCTATACCTTTACCTGGAATAACGTGGCCGCAGGTTCCTATACGATCACTGCCGTCGCAACAGATAACGGTGGCGCCTCCACGACATCATCTTCCGTCAGTCTCACGGTAAAAGATACCACTACTTCAGGCGGCGGCAACACAGGGAACTGCGCCAACATCCCCGCATATCAGCCCTACCCCGCCGTCTATATGAAGGGAGACAAGGTGACGTATAACGGTAAGCTTTATCAAAGCACTTCGGATAATCTCTTCAACGTAACACCAGGCACCGCAGACTGGTGGTGGGCGCCGCTGGGCTCCTGTACGGCATCGGTCACCAATACAGGTCAGACTGCCCTGGCCGCAAAACTGGCCGCCACAACAGACAGCCGGCCGCTTACCATCTATCCGAACCCCGTATCCGGCGCTGCCATACAACTACAGCTCGACGCTCACAATGGCGAGCGACTGTCCATAGATATCGTGTCAGTATCAGGTACCGCTCCCATCCTTCACAGGGAATATGTCGCCGCTGGCGAGGGTACACAGCTGATGACGCTGGATCTGGGCAGGCTGCCCGCAGGTTTATGGATAGTGCGGGTGAAACACGCAGGGGAGGGTCGTGAAGAAACATCAAAGATCATAAAACTCTAAAAAAGAAAGAGGGGCTCTCAAAGCCCCTCTTTCTTCTTATTTTTAAGTAACATATATCTCGACAATTCGTACATCCCCTCCGTCAGCTTCTTCATCTCCTGTCCCACCGGCCCCTTGATCACCTCCGCCGGTGTCGCTTCATTACCCACTGCAGATACCATTTCCTCCTTACCCGTCTTCAAACCCCGGCGATAAAAATAACCCCCTTTCACTACTCCGATATTACCCGCATCAGGATCATAGATAAAGGACATTTCCTTACCCTGATAATGTGCCGAATCCAGCACATCACGACCTAAAGTAGTATTGTCATACGGTATATTACAAAGTCCCGCGAGTGTCGGCAGAACATCCAGCTGCGAACAATCCCCGGTCCGACGCTGCGCCTGCAACAGCTTTGGAGCATAGATCAGCAGAGGAACATGCTCGGAGGTAAGACGCTGATCCGTCCATGCCCTCGGAAACTGACTCCCCGCATCCCCGGGAATACCATGATCCCCCACAAAAAGAAACACGGTGTTGTCGAAATATTTTTCTTTAGACGCCGCCCCGATAAATGTCTCATAGCCAAAATCCGTATACCGGAAGGCATTCATCTCTTCATTGCTCTCGAACCCATACCGGCGCAACGAGTCGTCCGGCGCCGTGCGGGGATGGAAGACCGACCGATCCTCTTGCGGAATGGTATACGGCCGATGATTATCCGCCGTCTGTATAATGGCAAAAAAAGGCTCCTGCTGCTGCTTCAATACCTTATTGGCTTCCAGGAAAAGGTTTTTATCGCTGATGCCCCAGACATCGACCTTTGGCGAACTGTAATTCTCCTGCTCATACAGATGCAGCCCCCGGATATTATTGGTCAGCAATCCCCGGATATTCGCCCAGCTGGTGCTGCCACCCAGAAAATAGAATTTTTCATACCCTGAAAAATCATTGATGATCGTATGCTGATCTACAGCCGACGGGTTACGGCTGGAGGTAGTGGTCGCCGCCGCCACATCGGGAATACCCGTTATAACAGCCCAGACGCCCCTTGCCGTCCCATAGCTGGGTGTAAAACAATGATCAAAAAATATCCCCTGCCGGCAAAGTCCGTTAAAGAAAGGGGTCGTATTGAGCGGATTCCCCCACATGCTGCTCTTATAGGCGCTAAATGATTCGCAGATGACCACTATCACATTTGGGTGAGAGGTAAGCGTACCCGGCCTGGGCACCACCTTCCTGGCACAAAGCCCGACAGGCAAACCACCCGGTCCTGCGGCGCCGACGGCGCTGTCCCAGCCAAAATAAGGCGCCAACGCCGGTTTTGCCTCCCTAACCTTTACTTCATCATACACGCTGTGCCTGAATTTAAGACTGCTGAAAAAGGATTGGAAAGGGTTCAGGGAAAGATTGGCCTGATAGTCGCTGCCCAGCGTAAAAGCGTCGCTCCAGCGCAAGGGATACTGGCCGATCCTGCCAAATATAGCCAGCCCCAGTAAAAGAAACGTGGCGACAAACCAACCTATACGGGCTTTCCGGCCCTGTCTGCCGGCGTCCCCGGCGCCCTGGCCTGCTCCGCCTCCAACTCCTGTGCCCTCACGCCCCTCCGAACGCCCAATACGGTCATAAATAACCCTTACCCCCCGGCGGGCCAGCCAGGTACCGGCAACGATCAACAATATTATGCGGATCACGGGATAGGTCTGCCAGACCATATTGACGGATATCCCGGCATCGGTGAGATAATTCAGTACACTGGCGTTCAGACGCTGGGACAGATAGCTATAATGTGCAAAATCCACGGAATAAAAAAAGATGATCGCGACCGCACCTACGCTCGTCAGGCCCAAAACCAGCCGCAGCCCCGCTTTGCTCCTAAAAAGGCCCACGGCGGGAATAGCCCCTGCCAGCAGGAGAATGACCTCCAGAATGCCGACATCACGGAGGTCATATCGTATCCCGAGGACAAAAGAAGAAAATACAGCCCTGAAAGAATGCCCCTGCCTGCTAAAAGAAAAAAACAAAGCAAGGCGTAATAAGCTCATGATCAACAAAAAAATAATGCCTGTTGAAAAAACCAAACGCACCGTTTTTGGTATATTTGGTAAATTTGTTGCCGATCTGTTTGACATGTCCATTAATTTAAAAACGGGGACAAAAGTAGATCAATTATATTGAAACCATGATTTTACTCGATTCCGGGGCGCATCCGGGGCTTTTACACAGCATCATACAGGGTGATTATTGGCTCTTTTCCCGAATCAACCAGGACTGGACATCCCCCCTTTTCGACGGGTTTTTCCTCTTCATACGGGAGTCAGAATTATGGGTACCCTTTTATCTTTTTTTGCTGGTTTTTATTACGTTGAATTATCGCAAAAAAGGCTTGTGGTGGGCCGCCTACCTGGGAATGACCGCCATCATCGCCGACCTGATCAGCAGCAAGCTCATAAAAGATACCCTCGTCGTCCGAACCCGTCCCTGTGGTGACCCGCTTATCATCGACACCGTACGCTTTATTGCTAATTATTGTCCCGTCAGCTCGAGCTTTACCTCTTCCCATGCCTGCAACCATTTTGCCCTGGCTTTCTTTATCTACCGTACCCTGCGGCATACCAGCCGCTGGTGGAGACTCGTATTTGTCTGGGCGTTTTTAATTTCATACGCACAGGTCTATGTCGGTGTACATTTTCCGCTGGACGTCACTTGCGGAGCCATTATAGGCTCACTCATCGGCTGGCAGCTCAGCCGTCTGTTCCAGTACCAGTTTGGCACGCTTCATTTACAACCCTATAATACATCCCATGCTTGATGTAATCATTTTATTGTGCCTTATCTTCCTGAACGGGTTGTTCGTTATGGCAGAGATAGCCCTCGTGTCGGCACGAAAAAGCCGGCTCGAGAACCTGGCCGACAATGGCGACATAAAAGCCAAATCGGCCCTGAGGCTGGCAGAAAATCCGGAGCTCTTCCTTTCCACAGCCCAGATAGGTATCACCCTCATCGCCGTCCTGACGGGTTTTTATTCCGGGGAAAAGTTCAGCGCAGAGCTGCAGCCCTACCTGGAAAAGATCCCCTACCTGAGACATTATGCCGCCAATATCTCCACCGCCCTTATACTGATCTCCGTCACCCTTTTATCCATCATCTTCGGAGAGCTGATCCCCAAACGCATCGGGCTGCTCAGAGCCGAACAAATAGCCCGCCTCGTCGCTAACCCGGTCAGGATCCTTTCCCTGATCACCCATCCCATCGTATGGCTGCTGAATAAGACCAGTAACCTTTTCTTCCGTTTCGTCAAGATCACCCCATCTTCTGATGGCGCCGTCACAGAAGACGAGATCAAGGCCATCATCAACGAAGGGACAGAACAGGGTGCTATCGAAGAGGCCGAACAGGAGATCATCGAACGCGTCTTTCACCTGGGTGATCGCAACATCACCTCATTGATGACCCACCGCAGCGACATCATCTGGTTCGACCTCAACGAGAACGAAGAGACGATGAAAGGAAAGATAATCAACGAACCCCATTCCGTCTACCCCATCTGCGACGGAGAGATCGATAATATCAAGGGCGTAGTTTCCATAAAAGACCTTTACGTCACCGATGACAGCGTGTTGTTTAAAGACATCATGTCCCCAGCCCTCTTTGTTCCCGAGAACAATACCCCCTATATGGTGCTGGAAAAGTTTAAACAATCCAAGATCCATTGCTGTTTTATCGTCGATGAATACGGTAGCCTCCTGGGTCTCATCACCCTCAACGACATCCTGGAAGCCATCATCGGTGAAATAGCTCCGCCGGACGATGTCCCCGACTATGAGATAAGAAAAAGAGATGACGGCAGCTTCCTCGTGGACGCCCAGATCCCATTCTATGATTTCCTCACCCACTTCCACAAGACAGAATGGATGAATGAAGGAGACCATGAGTTCGATACCCTGGCGGGCTTTATCCTCAACCGGCTGGAGCATATTCCCAGCAGCGGCGAGAAATTGGAATGGCGCGGTTTTACTTTCGAAATTATCGATATGGATGCCCAACGGATCGACAAGATCCTGGTTGTCCCATCCGAAGAAGTGCAAAAAGAGCTAAAAGAAGAAGAGGAGGAGGACTGATTCTTTGCAGCAACAACCCGACAGCTCTAAAACTGGAAGCTGGCACCCGCCTCGGGGTAATCCAGCCGCGTACTCTTTCGCTGTCCGCCGACAGTCACATGCATGATATTGATCTGCTGACTGAACGCATCATAAAGCAGATCATTCACAACGTCGATCCGTTTCACCACAGGCACATCATTGACCTGGAAATAGCTCCAGGTCCCATCTGCCTCCTTTTCGCTCCCCACAAAATGCAGCCCTGCTGCCTTTCCATCTATCTTCAGCCGCAAATGCTTTTCCACATACTCGTCGATGAGCTTGTCTGTCGCGGCCTTATTCGCTGCGTTGGATAGATCCACCTTGGTCTTTGCCCCCTTCTCCAGCACCGTCTCCAGGTCGTTGGTGAATACCTTACAGCTTATCTCCAGGATCTTATCCTTCGGATTGTGACTGATCTCCGTCACCGTAATATAAAGAGGATGTACCGAAGCCGGATAAAAGGAATGCGGAGCCGGGGCGCCCGATACCAAAAACAAGGTTAAAACCACCGCGGACAACCATTTAAATAGGGATGCAGCCATTTAAAAGATAAATTTTTATGGTACAAAAGTCTGGATAATTTTACAGAATCCACCACGTATGCAGGATTTCGACCGTTCATTTTGTCCTTTTTTTGGTCGGTCGGAATCTCACAGGTTATTGGATTTTCAAAAATGCTCGATTTTAAACTCTACTTTGATATCGGTTTAGGCCATATCCTTACCTGGGAAGCCATGGACCACATCCTTTTTGTGGCTGCCCTCTGCCTGCGCTATCTTATGAAAGACTGGCGGAAAGTAGTGATCCTGGTAACAGCATTCACGATCGGGCACTCCATAACCCTTGCGCTCAGCGCCCTCGGCCTGGTGCATTTTGCCACCCGCTGGATCGAATTCCTTATCCCTTTGACAATAGTAGCCACAGCCATAAATAATCTTGCACAGCGGCCCGGACAGGTCGAACATCCCTCACGGCTGCCCGTTATTTATTTTTTTGCGCTGTTCTTCGGCCTGATCCACGGACTGGCGTTCGCAAACAGCCTGCTCAGCCTGGTTGGAAAGGAAGGCATCGTCCTGCCATTGCTGGCTTTTAACCTGGGCATCGAAGCCGCTCAGTTATTTGTTGTAGCCATTATTCTAATGATTTCTTTTATTTTCGTCCAGCTGATGAAAGTTCGCAGGGTCTGGTGGGTCAGGGGTGTTTCGGCACTCGTGCTGCTTGCTTCCCTTAAAATGGCTTTCGAACGCTGGCCATAGTATTTCAGGTTTAGTAAAACAATATACACACACATGAAAAGACAACTGCTTATTTTATTGAGTTTCTGTTCCGCAGGCACACTGTTGGCACAGGATATCAAAAACAACCCAACCTCCAATCACGGCAATAAGTTCGAGGCGCTGGGAACCATTCTACCGACGCCCAACGAATATCGCACCGCCAGCGGCGCGCCGGGGCCAAAGTACTGGCAGCAAAGGGCCGACTACGACATCCAGTGTAATCTCGACGAGGACAAGCAGGTGCTCACCGGTTCGGAGACCATTACTTATTCCAATAACTCCCCCGATGAGCTGACCTATCTCTGGTTACAGCTGGACGAGAACGAGCACAGTGCAAAGAACAATGCCAACTACCAGGATGGCGGCACTATGCAAAAAATAGTTAGTGACCAGATGCTGGACAGAATGTCCCGGTCAACTGAAAACAATGACTATGGTGACAATATCGTAAAGATCACCGACGCACTGGGAAAACCACTGCACTACATGATCAACAAGACCATGATGCGGGTGGAATTACCCGCCGTCCTGAAACCAGGCCAGAAATTTATTTTTAAGATAGACTGGAATTATCATATCTCCGATCGCTTAAAGCTCGGCGGCCGCGGCGGTTACGAATATTTCCCCGAAGACGGCAACTACCTGTTCACGATGACCCAGTGGTATCCACGCCTGTGCGTATACAGTGACTTCCAGGGCTGGCAGAACAACCAGTTCACCAGCCGCGGGGAATTTGCCCTTACCTTCGGTAACTTCAAGGTCCAGATGACCGTGCCCGCCGACCATGTCATCGGCGCCACCGGCGAATGCCAGAACTACCAGGCGGTGCTGACTCCCGGCCAGTTCAGCCGCTGGCAACAGGCCCAGACCACAAAAGAGCCCATCGAGATCGTTACCCTGGCAGAAGCAAAGGCTTCTGAAGTAAAAAAGAACAAGGCCAAAAAGACCTGGATCTTCAAAGCCGATAATGTTCGTGACTTTGCGTGGGGTTCTTCCCGCAAATTCGTGATGGACGCTATGCCGGCCTATGTAGAAGGCAAAAAAGTAATGTGTATGAGCTATTACGGCAAGGAGGCCTATCCTCTGTACCGCAAGTTCTCTACAAAAGCCGTCGCGCATACCATCAAGACCTATTCTCATTTCACGATCCCCTTCCCCTACCCCGTCGCCCAAAGCGTAGAGGCTTCCAACGGGATGGAATACCCGATGATCTGCTTCAACTACGGTCGCACAGAAAAGGATGGGACCTATAGCGAAGCTACCAAATACGGTATGCTCGGCGTCGTCATTCATGAAGTAGGACACAACTTCTTCCCCATGATCATCAACAGCGACGAACGTCAGTGGACATGGATGGACGAAGGTCTCAACTCTTTTGTAGAATACCTGACCGAAGAGCTTTGGGATAATAAATTCCCCGTTCGCGGAAAAGGACCAGGCTGGGCCATCGTGGATTATATGAAGCTGCCAAAGGATCAGCTGGAGCCGATCATGACCAACTCCGAGAACATCGTCAACTTCGGCCCCAACGCCTACTCCAAACCTGCTACAGCCCTCAACATCCTTCGCGAGACCGTTATGGGCCGCGAGCTCTTCGACTATGCCTTTAAAGAATATGCGCGTCGCTGGGCCTTCAAACACCCCACACCCGCCGACCTTTTCCGTACGATGAATGACGCCAGCGCAGAAAATCTCGACTGGTACTGGCGCGGTTGGTTTTATGGCATCGAGCCGGTAGACCTTTCGCTCGATAGCGTCAAGCACCTGGTCGCGGACCTGGACCATAGCCCCGCAAAGGTGGATACGACCTATATGAAGAGCATCGACAAGCCCTTCCCCACCGGTAAATTCCCTACCGACATCTCCAAGGACCGCAACCGCGATGACAGGAACATCGTCTTCACCGCCGATGCCGACACTTCCCTGCACGACTTCTATTACAAATATACCCGGGGACAGATCCCTTATGACACTGCCAAATACGCAGTACATAATGTTATGTTCGACGAACCCCTGGACGATGCTACAAAAGAAAAGATCAGATCGAAACAGTTCTATGAACTGCAGTTTAGCAATAAAGGGGGTCTCGTAATGCCGATCATCATCGAATGGACCTACAAGGATGGCACAAAAGAGATCGAGCGCATCCCTGCCCAGGTATGGCGCAAGAACGAAAGCCATCTCACCAAGCTGTTTGTAAAGGATAAGGAAGTGACAAGCATCAAGCTCGACCCCAATCGCGAAACGGCCGATATCGACGAGACCAACAACAGCTGGCCCGTCGTTAAGACCGAAAGCAAATTCGAGGTCTTTAAAGCAAAACAAGGTGCCCCTCGCGCCATTCCACAGACCAACAATCCCATGCAGCTGACCGGCAAGGATAAAAAAGCATTCTAGGCCGATCACTTACTCTCAACATAGGATCACAAGTTAAAAAGGCCCCGGGTGATCCGGGGCCTTTTTTAATTATCTGTACCTTATATTTGCCCCAAATACTTTTACATGAGATCCATACTTGCCCTTCTCCTCCTTCTCCTATCCATCCATACCTTCGCGGCCCGCGTCGACACCATCCTCGTCCACAGTACCGCCATGAACAAAGACATCAAATGCGTCATAATCCAACCCTCCACAGCAAAAACCAGCCACTTCTCCGTCATCTACCTTCTTCACGGCTACAGCGGCAATTATGCGCAATGGCCATCCACAGCCCCACAACTGCAAAAAGAAGCCGACGAAATGAATATCCTTTTCGTATCTCCCGACGGCGGATACGACAGCTGGTATTTTGATAGCCCCATCGACTCGTCCGTACGGTATGAAACCTTTATGAGCAAAGAGCTCATCCCCTATATCGATACCCATTACCCCACCATCCCTGACCGAACACATCGCGCCATCACCGGTCTTAGCATGGGCGGCCATGGCGCGCTCTATCTCGCCATCCGGCACAAAGACCTGTTTGGCGCAGCAGGCGCCACCAGCGGTGGCGTCGACTTCCGCCCCTTCCCCAACAACTGGGGCATAAAAAAGGATCTGGGAACCATCGCCGAACACAAAGAGAACTGGGATAATAATACGGTGTTCACCCTCGCCGACAACCTCAGCAACGGCGATCTGAAGATCATCTTCGACTGCGGCACCAGTGACTTCTTCCTCACCGTCAACCGCAACCTCCACCAAAAATTACTGGATAAAAAGATCGACCACGACTATATCGAACGCCCGGGCGGGCACAATGGCCAATATTGGAAGAACAGCATCGACTATCAGGTCCTGTTTTTCTGGAAATATTTTCAGACTGTCAACTAATACGTGCTCCCATTCTGCACCTTCACCTTCTTCTTCCCCGTCTTCTTCTCAAAATCAAGCACCTCCTTCGGCTTGGTCACCGTCGTCTTTGTAGAGTCCGCTGCGGATGACTTCTGCCCCGCCGAACGCCTTTCCAGCTTACCCAACGTATATACTTCCATCCTGGCGACCATACCCGTCATCGGATCATAGAATTTCCATTCCCCATCCTTTATCGCAACTCCTTCATTCTTGACGATAACCGTCTTGTACTTGTCCAAATGATCAATATCCTCCACCGTCAGCGTATCATACTGTTTGTCGGGATTCAGGGCCCTCCAGCCCTCTTCCCTCAACAGGGTGCCATTCATGCCAAAATACTGGCAAACACCGTCCTTATTGCCCCATTTATAGAATTCGACACCCGAAAGATCTCCCCCGAGACTATAAAGCCGCCAGGTGCCCTCTTTCCGGTTGTCAATGTATATACCCTCCTCCTCATAACCAGGTTCGCCTCTTACCTCATCGAAATGGTTTACCCAGCGTCCCTGTCTCCGATCCTGTTTATCCAACCGATTCAGCGTATCCCCCTTGGGACTGATGATAAAGTCCTTCCATTGGGAATACCCCCTCAAACCGGCTAATTGCAGCCCCACCAACAACACAAAAGATAGTACTCGCATATGTATAAAATAACGAAAATCATTCCAAATTATGATGACAGTCCCCGGAAATTACAGGAACCCTATATTTGCATACTTAACTGACTGACATGAAACTATACATAGGACTTATCCTTTTGTTGTTGAATAGCTTAGCTACCATGGCCCAGAAGCCAACGCCCCCTCCCGCCACAGGCCAGCCCGCAGCAGCGCAGCAGCCCATCACGACGCCCACGACTATCCCGCAAATAAAAGCCGAGCTGGAAAAGTCACCTAACCCGCTGTTATACGCCAAACAGATCCTTAAGAAACGCTTCAAAATAGACACCATCGTCGTGACCCGCACCCGTCTCTTCAATAGCCTGGCCGACAGCCTCGCCTACAACGGTAAAGAAAAGAAGGTTTATGGCCCCTATGGTCCAAAAGGCAGCCAATTCCTGGTACAATTGCTCACCAAGGCCCCCAACCAGTTCTTCCATATCAACCAGATCTTTATAGATACTGCTGTTTTCAGCCGCCGTGTGGCCGACTCCCTCGGGAATATGATCGTCCAGAAGATCAATAGCGGAGCAGCCAGCTTTGAACAAATGGCTGTCACTTATTCTATGGGGGGCGAGGGAAAAACAAAAGGAGACCTCGGATGGATCGCCAGAGGTGTACTATTACCCCAAATGGAACACGAAGTGATCGTTCACAAAAAAGGAGAGGTTTTCAAGATGTGGAGCGCCAACGGACTTCATATCCTCCGCAAAGCCGATGACCCGAAACAAGACACAGGTTTTGCGCTGATGATGCAGGTTTTCTTATAAAAACCACCGCAACGCCAGCTCATACCCCTTCATCCCCAGCCCGGCAATCGTCCCCTTCGCCTTGGCAGAAACATGCGAAAGCCGGCGAAACTCCTCCCGCGCATGTACATTACTGATATGCACCTCTATCACCGGCGCAGGAATGGCAGCAATAGCGTCCCCGATCGCAACAGAAGTATGCGTATACCCACCCGGATTGATAATGATCCCATCGGCCGAATACCCAACCCGCTGCAGCTCGTTGATCAGCTCACCCTCGACATTACTTTGAAAATAGCTGAACTCTACCTCAGGATATCTCACCCGAAGCGAATCGTAATAATGTTCGAAGGTCTGGCTTCCATAAATCTCCGGCTCACGAAGACCCAGTAAATTCAAATTCGGCCCGTTGATGATCGCTATACGCATAGAGGCTTAATTATGTTTCTTTATCAGTTCGATAAAATCATCGAAAAGATAACGGCTGTCATGAGGACCGGGGGTGGATTCAGGATGGTACTGAACAGAAAAGGCCGGCCGGTCCTTTAACCGGATGCCTTCGATGGAATTGTCATTGAGGTTGACATGGGTGATCTCCACATTATCAGCCTTCCTGACCGCATCGGGATCGACCCCAAAACCATGATTCTGCGTGGTGATCTCACAGCGGCCCGTCACCAGGTTCTTGACAGGATGATTCAGCCCCCGATGACCATGATGCATTTTAAAGGTCGGGATGTCATTGGCCAGCGCCAGCAGCTGATGACCAAGACAGATACCAAAAAGCGGCTTTTTCTCCTTCAGGATCTCTTTCACCATGGGGATGGCATATTCCATCGGAGCCGGATCGCCAGGACCATTGGAAAGGAAATAGCCATTCGGCTGAAACTCCTTCAGCTTCGCCAAAGGCGTCCTGGCCGGAAATACCTTTACAAAGGCTCCTCTGTCCACCATACATTGCAGGATATGCTTCTTTACGCCATAGTCCAGTACAGCTACCCGCACTTTTGAATTGGGATCACCCAGCTCATACTCTTTGGTAGTGCTGACCACAGAAGCCAGCTCCAACCCGTCCATGGAAGGGGTATTATTCAATATAGCCCTTAATTCATCGACATTGGTGATCTCGGAGGAAATGACACAGTTCATCGCCCCTTTCACCCTTACATGCGCCACCAGCGCCCGCGTATCTACCCCTTCGATACAAACGATGTTGTTGGCCTTCAGATATTCATCCAGCGAGCCTTTGGCCTGGATCCGGGAGAACTGCTCTTCCAGGTTACGGGCGATAAGACCACGGATCTTGACGCTGCCAGACTCTATATCGCTGTCTTTTACGCCGTAATTCCCGATGTGCACACTATTCATGATCAGAACCTGGCCATAGTAGCTCGGGTCTGTAAACACTTCCTGGTACCCGGTCATCCCGGTGTTAAAACAGATCTCGCCGGAAGTTGTACCCTTTTTGCCAAAAGCCTGGCCATGGTGAACAGAACCGTCTTCCAATAAAAGAATAGCTGGGATGGGTGAAGTAGTGTGGGACATTTACAACGAAAAATTTTGAAGTCTAAGAATCGTGAAAAATCCTGCAAAAGTACCGATTTCTACAAAAAAAAGACCCGGTATTTTGTACCGGGTCCATTTTTATTTTCAACACAAGCTTATTCAGCTGGTTTGTCTTCAGTCTTAGCCGCTTCAGCAGCACCTTCTGCACCTTCAGCCTTCTTCTTACCACTACCACCACCACGACGGCTTCTCTTTGTTGCCGTTGCTTCCTTGGCTTCACCTTTTCCTTTACCGTAAACTTCATTGAAGTCTACCAGTTCGATCAGAGCTGTTTCAGCATTGTCACCCACACGGGTTCCAAGCTTGATGATGCGGGTATAACCTCCGGGACGACCTGCTATCTTAATAGCAATGGTTCCGAAAAGCTCAGTAACGGCATCTTTATCCTGAAGGTAGCTGAATACCACCCGACGCTGGTGCGTGGTGTTTTCTTTACCCTTGGTGATCAGGGGCTCTACAAAAGTCCGCAGGGACTTTGCTTTTGCTAAGGTCGTAACGATCCGCTTGTGCGTGATCAGCTGGATGGCCAGATTGCTCAACAGGGCTTTACGATGTGAAGCTGTACGACCTAAATTGTTGATTTTGTCTCCGTGACGCATGACATTTGAGTTTTAAACCTTATACCGTGTCAGGAATTATAAGGCTGTATTAATAATAAAAAAAGCCGGTCACCTTACAGCGACCGACTAAAGAAAAAAAATTATTCATCATCCACCTTCAGCTTGCCGAGATCCATGCCAAAGTGCAGACCTCTTTCGCCCAGCACCTGCTCGATCTCCGCCAGGGATTTCTGACCGAAGTTGCGGAACTTCATCAGGTCTTCCTGTTCGTAAGTCACCAGCTCGCTTAAGCTGTTGATCTTAGCAGCTTTCAGACAGTTGAAGGCGCGAACCGAAAGATCGAGGTCTTCCAGCGGAGTCTTCAGGATCTTACGCAATTGTAAGGTCTGTTCGTCTACCAGGTCTTCCTTCTTCTCTTCCTTATTGTCAAAAGTGATGTTTTCGTCGGTAATGATCATCAGGTGCTGGATCAGGATACGTGATGCCTGTTTAACAGCTTCTTCCGGATGAATGGTTCCGTCCGTAGACACTTCCATGATCAGCTTTTCAAAGTCCGTGCGCTGCTCCACACGAGTGTTCTCGATGGAATATTTCACATTCTTTATAGGCGTGAATATGGCATCGGTCGGGATATAACCGAACGGAGCGTCCTTAGGTTTGTTGTCTTCTGCAGGTACATAACCGCGGCCTTTACCGATAGTGATCTCGATATCCAGCTTAGCAGAAGAATCCAGGGTACAGATAAGCAGGCTGGGGTTCATTACCTCGAAGCTGGGAGTTGCTTCTCCAAGCGTACCGGCAGTAAATTCCGTCCTGTTCTTCAGGCTCAATGTGATCTTTTCCTGAGCCACTTCATGTTCAACCTTCTTCTTGAAACGAACTTGTTTCAGGTTAAGGATGATTTCCACCACGTCTTCCGTCACGCCTTTCAGGGTAGCGAACTCATGATCAGCACCCTCGATCTTGACCCCAATGATCGCATATCCTTCGAGAGAGCTGAGCAATACTCTGCGCAAAGCATTGCCTATGGTAACACCATAACCCGGCTCTAAAGGGCGAAATTCGAATTGAGCTTCAAAATCAGTCGCCTTCTGAAGAATGATCTTGTCTGGTTTCTGGAAATTTAAAATGGCCATATTTAAATTTACGATTTAACTTTTTTAAACCTCGGATGCCCATCCCACTACAGGAAAGGCATCTTCAGTAATTACTTGGAATACAATTCAACAATCAATTGCTCCTTAATGTTCTCAGGAACACTTTCACGCTCAGGTAAGGCGATAAAAGTACCCTTGAACTCAGCTTCGGACCAATCCAGCCAGTTGAACTTGGCATTCTTTGGACGCATCTGGCTGGTTATACCCGTGTTGCTCCTCGTGCTTTCCTTTATGCTAACGACATCGCCAGGACGCAGCTCAAATGAAGGAACGTTGACGACATCTCCGTTCACCGTGATATGCTTGTGCGTAACCAGCTGACGGGCAGCAGGACGGGAAGGAGCAATACCAAGACGGTAAACAGCGTTGTCCAGACGAGCTTCAAGCAGCTTGATCAGGTTCTCACCCGTAACGCCTTTACGACGAACAGCTTCTTCAAATGTCTTGCGGAACTGACGTTCCAGCAGACCATACGTATATTTCGCTTTCTGCTTTTCCTTCAGCTGCAGCGCATACTCACCCGGAGCCTTACGCTTCTTTGTACCACCATGCTGACCGGGAGGATTGCTGTTCTTGGTCAGATACTTGCCATTGCCTAAGATGGGCTCTCCAAAAATGCGGGAAATTCTGGTCTTTGGACCTGTGTAACGTGCCATAATGTATTTGTTAGATTTTTGAGTTCCCGGATAAGATCATTTAAAAATCTTAAAATTCGATCTTACCCAGCTTGCAATATGCATACAAGTACCGCCAGAGGCGGTACTTGATAAAAAACTATACTCTACGTTTCTTGGGAGGACGGCAGCCATTGTGTGGCAGCGGAGTCACATCCTTGATCATCACCACTTCGATGCCGTTGTTAGCCAGGGCACGAATAGCGCTCTCACGACCTGAACCAGGTCCCTTAACGTATACGTCTACTTTCTTCAGCCCTGCGTCTACAGCAGTCTTCGCCGCATCGGAAGAAGCCATCTGAGCAGCATAAGGAGTGTTCTTCTTGCTACCCTTGAAGCCCATCTTACCGGCGCTGCTCCAGGAAATAACCTGGCCACTCTTGTTGGTGAGGCTGATGATGATGTTGTTGAAACTGGCAGTAATATGGGCATCGCCATAAACATCCACCTTTACGATCCTTTTCTTAGCAGCGGCTTTTGCGCTGTTCTGTTGTGCTTTTGCCATGTTCTTTTAAATAGGTAATCTTTCTGTTTTTTAATAAATCCCGGAGAACCTCACTATCGCTCGGTTAACCGGACCAAACCAACCCTCCACCTGCACCAGGGTATCCGTAGTTGGCCTGAAAAAGTGCATATATAACATAAGCCGGTCCCTGCAAAAGCAGTAAACCAGCCTACGATTAAAGACTATTTCTTGGCTATCTTCTTCTTACCGGCAACTGTCTTACGCTTACCTTTACGTGTACGGCTGTTGGTACGGGTACGCTGACCACGAACCGGCAAACCCTTACGATGACGTAATCCACGGTAGCAGGCGATATCCAGCAAACGCTTGATATTCATCTGCACTTCGGAACGAAGCGCACCTTCTACCTTAAATTCATTGGTAATGATATTACGAATCGCGTTCAGCTCATCATCATTCCACTGATTCACTTTCTTATTCAGATCAATACCTGCCGAATTCAGGATATGCTGAGCAGTAGCGCGGCCAATACCGAAGATATAGGTAAGTCCGATCTCCCCTCTTTTATTTTTTGGTAAGTCTACACCGGCAATACGAGCCATATTCTAATTTTAAAATTTTCAATTTGAACTTCGTCGGAGCTGCTTCGCCATGCTCCTCCTCGTCCGTAACCTTCGCTGGCGCTCGGTTAACCCTGGCGCTGCTTGAAGCGGGGATTCTTCTTGTTAATTACATAAAGCTTGCCCTTCCTCCTCACGATCTTACAATCGGCACTGCGCTTTTTAATGGATGCACGAACTTTCATGATGATTAATTATTATTTATACCTAAAAATAATCCTACCCCTTGTCAAATCATATGGACTCATTTCTACCCCCACCTTATCACCAGGTAATATCCTGATATAATTCATCCTCATCTTCCCAGAGATAGTAGCCAGTATTTCATGCCCGTTTTCCAACTTTACCTTGAACATAGCATTAGATAGGGCCTCTAAAATAATACCATCTTGTTTAATGAGTGCTTGTTTCGCCATACAGTTTTTGGGAGCGCAAAGATAGGAATAAATATAATTGCGTCAAAAAATTGGTTAAAATATAATTTTTCGCCGCAAATCCGTTAAAAAATTGGTCTCCGGACCTCGCGGAACGTCGCATAGCTCTGGAACGCCTGCGCTCAGTTGCCAAAAAGACCCGGGAGACGAACCGGACAAAGTCCGATCCTTGCCGAAATGTAAAACCCCGGCAAAAGTATTAGATTTTTTAATAAAACAATCCTTTTTTAAACTAAACCCCGGTTTTTGTGGTCTGAACCGCCCTCGTCAGATCAACCTTGGTCATCTGATGAAAATGATTCTGCAATTGATGCACACTCAGCGGCTGCGTAATATGCCGCCTGTCTTCCCGATACCACATTTCAAAATGGGAAAAATCCCCCTTTTGAGACAAAAGGATCCGAAACGGCCCCCTCAGGTATTTCACCTCCCCATCCCCCAGCTCCTGCTTCTCAAAACCCAGCCTCATCAATTGAGTCTCGTCCAAAGGAATGGGATACAAGTCATTCGGAGTATACCAGAACTCGTCCTGCTCCCCAACCTGAACGTTGATTTCCTTGTCGTCACCATTCAACCCGATCACCTCCCCCTCTTTACGCTGGCTATCAAAATCAACCAGCACAATATCTCCAACTCTTAATTCATGAAACTGGATCATATGACATCGTTTTAGTTTGTTATTTCCGAATTTACGGGATTTCAACCTAAATCGCAAATGAGAACTTTCCACCTTACACCAGCTTCAGCGCCTCCATCTTGCCATTGATCATCCCGATCTCCTCAGCACTCAGCCTCACCCGGATAGCCCCCGCATTCTGCACCGCCTGCACAGCATTCCTGGCCCCAACCAATGCAATCGTAATGCCAGGACGATCCAATGTCCAACGGATCACCAGCTGCGCCAGACTAGCCCCCTTTTCCGCCGCCAAAGGCCGTAGCTCATCCAGAAAGGCATTGATCCTGAGTAGATTCTGACCCGTAAAATACTTGCTTTCCCCCCGGTTGTCCCCTTCATTAAAGGCATACCCCGGCCTGATCTTTCCCGTCAGCACTCCCCGCTGCAAAGGACTATAAGCTAAAATAGCCTTATGATTTTCAATGCAATACGGCACCAGCTCCGTTTCAATGTCCCGGCGCACCAGGCTGAACGGCACCTGGTTGGATGCCAGCTTTATCGTCTTTTCCGCCTCTACCATCTGCGCCTTGTCATAGTTCGACACCCCAACCGCCCGAACCTTCCCCGCCTTCACCAGCCCGGCCAGCGTCTCCATCGTCTCCGCAATAGGCGTAGTGACGTCCGGCCAGTGGATCTGGTAAAGATCGATATAGTCTGTCCCCAACCGGCGCAGACTGGCCTCACATTCCTTTATGATGCTGTCCTTCCCGGAATATTTATAGATGTCCAGCGGTTTCCCGTCATTGTCCTGGCTCTTAAAGGCAAACTCCCCCTTTGTATCATCCCACCGCATCCCGAACTTCGTCATGACCTGCACCTTATCCCTCGGAATACCCTTCAAAGCCTCCCCTACGATCTCCTCGCTCAACCCCTGCCCATATACAGCCGCCGTATCAATAGAAGTCACCCCCTGATCATAGGAAGCCCTTATCGCCTCCACCGCATCCTTTCGCTCCGACCCTCCCCACATCCATCCCCCAATGGCCCAGGCGCCAAAAGTAATAGCAGAGGCGCTTAAACCCGATTCACCCAATTGTCTGTATTCCATATCCCTTTTTTTGAACACGAATTTACAGGCAACAGGACAAATCAGACAGGCGCCTCCGACTAACTTTATTCTGAGCTTTTAATAATTAATAAATGATCACTGCACCATCACTTTGAACGTCGTCCTTGCCGTCGCCGTCACCAGCTGCACGATATACAACCCCGCCGTAAGACGCCGTTGCCCGATATCAGACCACCCGATGTCATTGACACCCGCCGCCAGCTGCACTTCCTTCCGCAGCAGCAACCTGCCGGCAAGATCGATCAGCTCCAGTCTCGCAGCACCGGCCGTAGCCGCCGGAATATGGACAAACAGCCCATTGGTCACAGGATTGGGATATTCATACAGACCCGCACTGTCCCCCGCGATCCTTGCCCCCAGCCCCATTGCCGCCACAACTGCAACAGATGACGTATGGGTTCCGCAGCCATGCCGGTTGTACGCCACACCGCCCAGGTATGAAGTCGTGTCCAGGTGCGTCTCAGCGCCATATTGATTAAAAGTCGTATCCTTCTTAACCGAAGTACCATTGCCCACAGTATCCCGGAGAAAATAGGCCTTACAGGGATTGTTGTCCCTCGTATAATAGTCGTTGTACGTAAAGACAAGGCCAGACTGAGAATAAGCAAATTCCAGCACGTTATTCGAAGATGAGTAGACATCGTTCTCATCAAAAGTGAGATTCTGTATCCGCTGCATCATGATCTCCGGCCCCTGATGCGCCGAGTCCGGTGTCCCATACCTGCCATTGGCCCGCGCATATAAAGCAGGATTGATGGTATAATTATTCGAATCGGTGTTATACTTCACCGTTACATTATTACAGGTGGACGTCGGGTTGTTGCTGCCAAGATACATACCCGGCCCCAGGTTCTTCCAGAAGTTGTTGCTGATGATCGTATGCCCGCCGCTGGTGCTGGAGTCCTGCTCATTGCCGACTGAGATGCCCGTACCGTTGTTGTAGCTTTCATTCCCCTGTACTTTCACATTCAGGGCGCCGTCAAGATAGATCCCCGCTGACGTGGCTACCGGCGAGATACAACGATAGACGGAATTGTCCTTGACAAGACCATTACGGGACTGGTTATTCGCCTTGAGCAGATTAGGGTATTGAGCCAATACCCACTGATAGTTCCCGGCCACACAGATCCCGATATTGGCCACATCATATACTTCGTTGCCGATGATGGTAAAAGAGTCTACATTCCCGTTCAGGGTCATCCCTTCCGCATAACCAGGAACAATATCGTGAACCGTATTATTGCTGATGAGTAAATTTGTAATTGGGGTATTGCTGTTCCCCAATACGGTAATAGCGCTAAGCACATCGTCCGGCTGAGGGTTTTTGGCCCTGGTGGTATCCCTGGTCCATTTCATATTATAGAGATCATTGTTCTCTATCGTAATATGATCACATTTCCCCGCTACCTCGATCCCAAACCGCGAGTCCTTGGATCCCGGGACGTTGAGGGTTGAGTCGTCGGTCAGGTTCTGAAGGTTCAGCCCGCTTATATCGATATAGCTGGCGCTGTCGATGATAATGATACAGGAGAATTTCTGTGTAAGATGGCCCCCGTCCAGCGTTGCATCCTCACCCGGATAGTTGGTAAGGGTCGTCCACTTCCCGTTTTGCCCCCTGGTTGGACCAATATAGAGACTGGTATCCAGGTTGTATGTCCCTCCCCTCAAATACAGCGTGATATTGGAATCGATAAGCACCGCGGAACCGGTACTCCAGTCATAGCCCGCACTATTCAGCGCATACCTTGGGGTTCGCCAGGGTTTGCTAAAAGATCCGTTGCCAGAGGTGTCATTACCCGTATTGCTCACATAGAACCGGGTACGCAGCTGTTTCCAGATGATATTGGAATCGACATTGGCTATTTCCGTTATCGTACCCGGCGTTCCGGTCCTGTACACCAGGCTGTCATTATACCCCGGCGCGATGGAAGCAAACAAAGTCGAATCGATACTGATATTGCCCGGCGTGCCACAAGACCCCGCGATATAGATCGGGGCTATGCTATTATCCCCGGACACCGGGTACCTCACATTGGCCGTATCCGTACTCCACAACATATTCCGGAACACGCAGCTGTCGATATTCACACCGTTGCTGGTACCGGCGATCTCGATACCATAGGCACTCATACTCTGTATATTGGCAAATGTCAGTCCCTTGAACCGTATATTATTGGCGCTGCTGACAGTGATCATAGCAGCCCCGGAAGTCGTGAGCCTGCTACCGTCAAAGACTACCTGCTCTCCCGGATAGTTCGAAATAATAAAATGATGCCCGCCTGCAGCGCTGTGGTCAGACCCGATAAAAATGGTCGAGTCGGCAGCATAATTAAAGTAATAGGTGCCCTGCCGGAAATATACGGTCACATCCGAGCTGGTAGCCGCAGGCGTCGCCCAAACGGCATAGCGGAAATCATTCCACGGACTGGCCGCAGATCCGTCCCCATTGACGGCTTTCGTTCCGTCCACATAAAAAGTTTGTGCAAAACTGAACTGTGTGCATAGCATTAGAATCAAGCCCAGTAAGGCTTGTAGAAGTTTCCATTTCATAAGAAGATTTGTTTAGGTGAGTAAGTAAAATAGAGAATTAGACAATAGGTTTTTTGATCAACCGATTGCGTAATTGAATTTCACGCAAACGTTTGTGCGAAAAAAAAGCCCCGGCAGAAAATGCATCTGCCGGAGCTCCACAAAGTATTTATGAGTGATTACCAGTACTTAAGCACCCTAACGCACGAGGAACAGACGCACCACCCGACCCCTCTCCGTAATACTTCATCGTGATGCACGGCAAACCCGATATTACCGTTGCCCGGGAACTGCATGTCAGTAACCCCCATATTGGTTGTGCTGGCATTGGTTCGGATCGGCTTGTGATACACCAGTTTCCAGGTTTGAGCCCCGTCCGCAGAAAAGAGAATGGAAGGTTCCGTGCCATAATGCCCGTATACATAAAGGGAATCCTTACTAAAAGCCCTGACTCCCTGTATCAAAAAGCCAAAGGTCAGGTTGACGGAATAACCGTTAAAATTGACATTCCCCGGACTTATATAATAACGCAACAGCGTCTTGCCGCCATCCTGCGTATATCCTGCAAATTTCTGGAAAGCTACATACCCGTTAGTCGGAGTAAAAAAGGACATCCCCGTTATGGCATCATTCTGATCCGTCCCATGAAATGCAGTACCCCACTGAGCCTTGCTTTCATTGGTTCCGGCAAAAAGAATACACCAGCAAAAAAAGAGACGTAAAAAGACTGACCCTTTTGAAATGCCTACAGGTCGGATCTGTTTAGGGTAAAAAGGTGTCATAGGAATAGATGATCATTAATAACGAAAACCCAAGCAGGTTAGTATCAATTCACCTTCCTTCCCCCAAGGTAAGTAGCCAACACTTTGGTTTGCAATACTTCCCCTTGCCCTATCGTCATAAGATCCTTGTCCAGCATGATAAGATCAGCCTTTTTCCCGGGCTCCAGGCTGCCAATCTCTTTTTCCAGACAATCCGCCTTCGCCGCCCAGATGGTCATCCCCCTTATCGCCTCTTCCCTCGTCAGAGCATTCTCCGGCTGAAACCCTCCCGCCGGATATCCCTTTGCATCCACACGAAACACCGCCGCCATAAAAGTCTTAAAAGGACTTATATCCTCCACCGGGAAATCCGTACCCAATGGTATCCATCCATTCTGTTGCAACAATTGCTTAAAAGCATAGGCCCCCTTTATCCGAACCGGACCCAACCGCTCACCAGCCCAGTACATATCGCTCGTGGCATGTGTGGGCTGAACCGAAGGTATAACCGAAGCCTTGCCAAATAACCCAAGATCAGCGCTATCGATCACCTGCGCATGCTCGATACGCCAGCGCTTGTCATTTTTACCCTTGAGATATTTATTATAGACCTGTAATATGATCCGGTTAGCCGAATCTCCAATCGCATGCGTACAAAGCTGGAAATCAGTTCCGACCACAGCCGCCGCCAACGAGTCATAATGCGCTGGGTTACTTAGCAGAAACCCCTCCCAACCCGGCTTGTCATCATAGGGCTGTAACAGACAGGCGCCCCGGCTCCCAAGTGCGCCATCCGCATAAGCCTTGATCCCCTTTACATACAGGAGATCTGTCTTATAAGGCCCCTTCGGCAGATAGTAAGAGAGATTGTCCCTGTTATCGCTCAGCATCACATATACACGCATCTTTAGTTTTCCCGCTTTTTGCAGCGAGTCCAGTCTTTCTACATCTATCCTGTCCAGCCCGCAATCCGTCACCGTCGTCAGCCCCTGGGCAAAACAATTTTTCTGCCCGGCATCCAGCATCGTGTTCCAATCTGCAGCTGACGGTTCCGGCACTTTCGAATTCACCAAATGCTGCGCATTGTCGATCAGAATGCCGGTAAGCCGTCCATTTTTTGTTTCGACCGTACCACCCTCCAGCTTCTCCCCCGGTTTTACCCCCGCCAGCTCCAGCGCCCGCGCATTGGCAATAACCGCATGTCCATCCACCCTCCCCAGCACCACCGGCGTAGAAGGGAAAAGCTGATTTAATAACCTGTTGTCAGGAAAAGCCTTTCCGGGAAATTTATTCTGATCCCAGCCACGCCCCAATATCCAGGTCTGCCCCGGATGCGCATCGGCAAATTGTTTCACCCGCTGCACAACTTCTTCAAAGCTCGTGCTGCCATATAATGCCGCCGTAAACAAGGATTGACCATATCGGACAAAGTGCGCATGCGCATCGATAAAACCCGGGTAAATATACTTCGCCCCCCCGGCATCGATCACTTCCTTCGCAGAATACTTACTCCGGATCTCATCGCTGGTGCCCGTAGCCAGAACCTTCCCGTCCCTGACCACCACCGCCTCAGCCGTAGAAAAAGCACTGTCTACTGTATATACTTTACTGTGATAAATAAGAAGGTCCGCCGCCTCTTTGGAACGACAGGAAAAAAGAACAAGGCCCGATAAGGAGACTGTCAGCAGTAGTTTGGCAGGTCGCATGTAAGACGATTTGCCGACGAATATAAGAAAATCCCGCCGTCACGGCTATTCGGTTGTCCCTACTACCCCACTATTCCGCCCAGCTCATCGTATAACCCGGATTCTCGATCTCCAATGCCTCCACCGTCAGCATCAGCGGATGAAAAGTATCGACCATGACCGCCAGCTCCTTTGTCTCCTTTGCACCAATACTGCGCTGGACAGCACCGGGATGCGGCCCGTGAGGTATCCCGCCCGGATGAAGAGTGATCATCCCCTTTGTTACATTCTTCCGGCTCATAAAATCTCCGTCCACATAATACAAAACCTCATCGCTGTCTATATTGCTGTGGTTGTAGGGAGCCGGTATAGCTAATGGATGGTAATCAAATAGACGGGGACAGAACGAACACACCACAAAGTTATGCCCTTCAAAAGTCTGGTGCACGGGCGGCGGCTGATGCACCCTGCCGGTGATGGGCTCGAAGTCATGAATGCTGAATGCATACGGATAACAACACCCATCCCAGCCAACGACATCAAAAGGATGATGCCCATAATGAATTCCATACATCCTGCCCTTTTTCTTCATTTTAATAAGAAAATCCCCTTTTTCGTCGATCGTTGTCAGCCGCTGCGGCCCACGGATATCCCTTTCACAATAAGGAGAATGCTCCAGCAGCTGCCCGTAAGGGCTCAGATATTTTTTGGGATACCGGATAGGGCTAAAGGATTCCACGATAAACAATCGGTTATCACTATCGTTAAAATGCACCTGGTAGATCGTACCTCTTGGCAGGACAAGGTAATCCCCATATCCAAAGTCCAGCTCCCCATATAAGGTCTTTAATACCCCGCTCCCTTTATGTATAAAGATCATCTCATCCGCATCGGCATTCTTATAAAAATAGCCCTCCATGCTCCCCGTGGGCGCAGCAAGTACAATATGGCAATCGCTATTCACCAAGACAGGCACACGGCTCTCCAGGAAGTCCGCCGTCGGCTTCACCTTGAACCCCTCAAAGCTGCGGTGTTTCAACATTTTTTCCTCGGCTATCCGGGGCTGTACTTCATAAGGTTCATCCGTACCGATGATCTCCGTCGGTGGATGAACATGATACAACAACGTGTAATCGTTGGAAAAGCCTTCCGTAGAGAACAGCTGCTCCGAATAAAGGGCACCGTCCTCCCGGCGAAATTGCGTGTGGCGTTTGTGAGGAATTTTTCCGAGGGTATAATAATGCGGCATAATGTAAAGCTAATCGTTCCCGTAAATTTACAGTAATTTTCATTTTTTTAAACGGATTCCTGGTATGAAACCCGCCAATTCAGGTATGAAACTGTTTTTCTTTTGTTTTGTTACAGCCCTGACCGCCTGCCATCACCGGACAAAAGCAATGAGCTTCTATTACTGGCGTACCGTTTTCTCCCTTGACAGCCTCGAAACAAAAACCCTGCAGGATAATTCCGTCAGCAAGCTCTACATCCGTTACTTTGATGTCGACTGGCCCGAAACAGACAGCGCCCCCGGTCCTGTCTCACCCATTCGTTTTGCATCGTCTCCCGGCCCTTATACCATCGTACCGGTCGTCTATTTCAGGAACAGGGTCTTCGAGAAATTAACCCCGGCGGCCCTTCCCGGCTTTACTGCCCGGGTCTTTGGCCTCGTACAGCGCATCGGCGGCGCCCAAACCATACGATCCGACGAGATCCAGTTCGACTGCGACTGGACCCGACGGACAAAAGACAACTATTTCAGTTTCCTCCGTTCTTACCAAAGGCTCTCCGGCAAAGATCTTTCCTGCACCATCCGCCTGCACCAGGTAAAATATCCCGAACTCACCGGCATTCCCCCTGTAAGCCACGGCGTCCTCATGTATTATAACATGGGAAATATCGATGCCGGCGGAGGATCATCGATCTATGAAAAGGCCATCGCACATCGTTATACGCCGTCACTACGTACTTATCCCATGCCCCTGGACATCGCCCTTCCCGTATTTTCCTGGGCCCTGCAGGTCCGCGATGGAAAAGTCGTCCAATTACTGGACAAGATGAACACCGGCCTTTTTCAAAAAGACACCAGCTTCAATTCCCTTTCTACAAATTTGTACAGCGCAAAACAGGGTTGTTTTAAAAGTGGTTATTATTTTCGCGCAGGGGACATCGTAAAAGTGGAGTCCATTTCAGCCGACGACCTCATGGAAATTGTCGCCGATATCAACAAACATTCAAATCACCATATCCGAAACCTCATTTTCTTCGATCTCGACCGCCAAAATCTCCAACTATATGACGAAAATCTTTTTAAAAAAATATTGGATCATACTGATTAGCGCCTGTTGTATCAGCACGGGAATAGTCCTGGCCTGTGCCGGCGACAACGGACCCGAATACGGGACCTCCAACTTTACCCCCGAGGTCTTCGTGGACAGCGCCTATAGCCCCTTCTTTTACTCCTATCAGTTCTATTACGGCATCAATTACGACGAGAGCCATATCACCCGCTTTAATACAACAAATGTACAGCAATGGGCTGCCTGGCTTGGTAAGCCAGCCATGACGCCAACCCTCGACTACCTGCTCAACCACGCGGGAACCGCTTCTGTCGACAGCGCCCTTGCCCGCCCTGCCGCTGATAAGAAAACACAAGCCTTTCTCGATTATCTGAAGCTGGCCAAACAATCCGAAGCCTTTGCCCTCACTCCCATCGGGCACTGGGAAATAGACACCACCAAAAAGAACAAACATTTCAATACGGCCACCCTCAACCGCCAGCTGCAGGAAAAGCTTACCACAGCTCCCGATGTCTTTTTGCAGGAAAGATACTGGTTCCAGCTCCTGCGGTCCGATTTCTTCAACGCGGCCCCTCAGGACGTCATCCGTACCTTCGACAGCTACAGCCAGAAATTCCCCACAAATATCCTGTATTACCGCAGCCTCGCCTATAAGGCCGGCGCATATTACAAACTGAAAGATTATGCAAAAGCCAATTATTATTATAGTCTTGTTTATGCCGGCTGTAACGAGCTGAAAACAGTAGCACACTATAGCTTTCACCCACAGGAACAAAAGGACTGGGAGGCAACCCTCGCCCTTTGCCGGAATAAGGAGGAAAGATCTACCCTCTGGCAGATGCTGGGCGTGATCTATTCAGACCCGCAACGGGCTATAAAAGAGATCTACGCGCTTGATCCGCGGTCCGACAAGCTCGACCTTCTCCTGGCAAGAGGCGTGAACCGGTCCGAACAACGATTCAGCTCCTTCCAGGTAGGACTGATCTCCGGAGACATGGGCACCCCTTCTTCAGACAGCTCCAACCTCGCGCTTCGCACCCTCGTCACCCGTATCGCAGACGCAGGCAATACAGCCAAACCCTGGATCTGGCAGTTGGCCGCAGGGTATCTGAATATGCTCGACGGAAGATACGACATAGCCGCCAGCTGGTATACAGAGGCAAGTTCCGCCACACCAAAAGAAACACTTCCCCAGGCCCAACTGAGATTGCTGCGGTTGCTCAACACGCTCGCAGGAAGCCGCACCATCGACGGAGCGTTGGAAAAACAGCTCTACCCGGAAATAGTATGGCTGGATAGCAGTCAATCCAGGCAAAGCTTTCGTAACAACGATGCTTTCGCATGGGTCAGAAAGCTGATGGCAAAAAAATATAAGCTCCTCGGCAACAAAGTAAAAGCCGAATGTCTTTTCTCTGAGCCGCAATTCTACGCAGACGACCGGAATGTCGAAGCATTAAAGGCCTTTTTTAATAAGCCCGATAAGACGCCATTCGAGAACCTCGTTTGCAGTCTTTCAGCGAAAAAGCTGCCCGACCTTTTCGAATACCAGGCTGTTCAGCTTTGTCTGAACGATCACATAGATGAAGCCATCACTGCTATGAAACAGGCCGATCCGGCTTCAGCAAAAATTATCCTGCCCGGCAATCCTTTCAACGCCCGTATCAATGACTGTCACGATTGCGATCACGAGGCACCGCAAAAGATCAAATACAGCAGGACCGACCTGCTTCAAAAGCTAAAGGAAATGAAGGGTAAGATCAGTATGGGCCAGGAGGTCTATACCAATGCTATCCTCGCAGGCAACGCCCAGTATAATATTACGTACTACGGTAATGCCCGCACCTTTTACGTATGCAAGGTCATCGGGGAGGAAGGAGAGTATTCCAGGGACACCGTTTTCGACGAGCCGCTGACCCGGATGAAGACAGCCATAAAGTATTATACACTAGCCCTTAGTGTAGCATCCAACGACGAACAAAAAGCTAAGTGCCAGTATCTGCTCGCCAAATGCCAGCGGAACGAATGGTACAACGAAAAACCCAACCTGATCGCTGCATGGCCAGACAAAAAAGAGGCTCAATTCGACTTCATCGCCTGGGACGGCTTCAAAGCCCTTAAACAATATGCCAATACAAAATATTACAACGAAGTCTTAAAAGAGTGCGGTTACTTTTCCACTTATATTAAAAAGGGGCACTGATCATGTTAAGAATTGGCCTGATATCCGACACCCACCACTTCCTCGACGACAACGTCTTCAAGCACTTTGAAAAATGTGATGAGATCTGGCATGCCGGAGACTTCGGTACTATAGAAGTGGCAAATAAGCTGGCAGCTTTCAAGCCCCTGAGAGGCGTCTATGGCAACATCGATGGACAGGATGTCCGAACCGTATACCCCGAAAAATTACGCTGGCAGTCAGAAGGGATCAATGTTTTCATGACCCATATCGGAGGCTACCCACCCAAATACAATCCCACAGTAAAAAAGATCCTCCAGGCCGATCCGCCCCAGTTATTTATCTGCGGGCACTCTCATATTTTAAAGGTCATCTATGACGACAAGCTCAGCTGCCTGCATATCAACCCCGGCGCAGCAGGCCGCCAGGGCTGGCATACGGTTCGCACCCTGGTCAGACTGACCATCGACGGCAATAATATGAAAGATTGTGAGGTGATCGAGCTTGGCAATCGCTCCTGACCACTATAGCCATTCCAACAACTTGCTTCGGAGTTCATTCGGCTTGAAAGGCTTGCTGACAAAATCATCCATACCACAGGCAATTATCTCATTGATGATCTCATTCTTGGGCGAAGCCGTAATGGCAATGATCGGGACATCCATAAAATGCTTGCGGATCTTCCGCGTGCAGGCAAACCCATCCAATACCGGCATCTGCACATCCATTAAGATCAGATCATATTTTTTCCGGGAGACGAACTCCAGCGCCTGGCGGCCATCCACGACGATATCCAGCTGGCCTCCCCAGCCGGTGATGAACCGTCTGGCGATATTCGCATTAAAAGCATTATCCTCCGCCAGCAGGATGACCTTATTCCTGAACTGATCATTGCTTTTTGTCACCACCTTTGGCACCACCGCCGCCGTTGCAGGCATTTCTCCTACCTGCAGCTGGATGCTGAAATGAAAAGTAGAGCCCTTCCCCGGAACACTCTCCACAAGAATTTCCCCGCCCATCAGCTCCGCCAGCCGGCCCGAAATGGAAAGCCCCAGCCCTGTCCCACCATAAAGACGGGTCGTATCACTATCGGCCTGTGTGAATTGTTCAAAGATCTTTTCCTGTTTGTCCTGGGGAATGCCAATACCCGTATCGACAACAGAGAACCGCGTCACAAAAGAGGAAACATTGTTTTCTGTCATCTCCACCTTCAGCTTCACAGATCCCTCCTGGGTGAACTTGATGGCATTGCTGATCAGATTGTTCAATACCTGGGATAAACGGAAACTATCCCCTTTCACATAGAAAGGCATTCTCTCGTCATACTCGACGTCAAAGACGATGTTCTTTTCTTTTGCCTTGAAACTGAACGACTGATATAAGCTTTGCGTCAGTTCCCGCAGGTTGAAGTCAATGGCAGAAAGCTCGATCTTGCCGGAATCGAGCTTGGTAAAATCCAGGATATCATTGATAATATGAAGCAGACTTTCTCCTGAGAATTGCAGCGTCCGTAAGTCCTCCTGCTGATCTTCCCGGGGCTGATTCTGCTGCATCAGATGCGTAATACCGATCACCGCATTCAAAGGCGTACGCAGCTCATGACTCATGACACTCAGGAACTGGGACTTGGCCTTGGCAGCCTGCTCAGCCTTTTCCTTCATTTGTAACAGCTCCTGCTCCCGCTGTATACGGCTCGAAATATCGCGGATAAACGCGCTGTAATAAAATTCGTTGTCATCCTTGATACCGGTTATGGTCAGCTCGATAGGAAATTCCTCTTTATTCTTCCGGACAGCAGTAAGCTCGATCCGCTGGTTTACAAAACTATCCTCACTATCACCCAGAAATCCCCTGAACCCATTCCAGGATGAATACTGATAAGAAAAAGGTATGATCGTTTCCATCAGCGTCCTCCCTCTTACCTCGCTCTCTGTATATCCAAAGATCTCCGTCGCAGCCTTGTTCCAATGCATGATATGACCGGCATCCCCGATGATGACTATTGCATCCAATGCCGAGGAGATCACTCCGCTCAGCATGATCTCATTCTTCCTCAGTAATCGTTGCGTTCGTTCATTCTCCCTGATCTTTGCATCCAGCGCTATATTCAGCTGCTCGGACTCCGCCAGCTTGTCGAGGAAGATCTGTTCTATCTGTGACTGAGAGAAGATCCCCAGATGCTCCCGATCCACAATCTCTTTTGGGATCATCGAGATCATGTAGGGAAATACTTCCAGTTCTTTATATCTGGTAGAATAGGTTTCGTAGTTCTTTTCGAAGATCTTGCCAGCCAGCGATTCTCCATAATTGCTGCTGACAAACTTAAAGGCCTCAAAACTTAGGAATTGTAATTTCCGGAAGATCTCCGGCTCCTGTATTTCTATCGCAAGAATAGACAGCTCCTTCAGCTTCTTTTCAATATAACCATCCCCACCCCTTCCAAACTTTTCCCGCACAGCCGTCAGAAAAGATTGCAGAAATTGAATGGCCAATGTATTTTTTTGCTCGGTCTCGGAAACAAAAAGGATATTAAAAATAGACCCATCATGCAGTAAAGCAGGAAATCGCTGCCGGACCCTTTCCCGCAACGACTTTCTCGTGGGCTGCTCTATCAGCTCAAAGGAGGTGAGATATTTTTCGAATAAGAGATAGGTATGAAATACTTCTTCCGCATCTTTTCCGGCTGACTTGTGACCCAGTTGTATCAGTTGCTCCGCATTCGAAGGAACCGAGATACAGCCGATGAGAAAGTCAAATAAAGCGCGAAATAAAGCAGATTGATCGGTGCGTCCCCTGAGTGGCCTCGACCTACCCCTGACCTTCAGTAAGTTTTTAAGCATGAAAGTTCCTATGCCGCCCTACTGGCCTTGTAAATAGAGTAAAAGCCAAGCCCCGACAATCCCCAGGTGACGCCACCACGCAGCGCATAGGCAGTAAGGAAAGCAAAAAATACGGCGATAAGAAGGAAGGGCAGCTCCATGACGCCAAACCAGTAGCTCATAGTGGAACCATTGGCAATTGCGGCGGCATTGTTGACTTGTAAGAGATCGCACTGCGACTGACAATGGGCAGGAGAAGAAGAGGAAGCAATGATACCCACGGTTAAGATCAGCAGGAATAAGGGTCTAAATTTTTTCATAACTATTTGGATTTTGAACAATAATTGAAGCTTTTTCCCGTCTGGATAAAGTTCCCGTCGACCGGTTTTAGGATTATATGTAGGTTGTACATATATACTCTTAACGATCAAAAGACAAAAAAATTGCAGCAACCATGCAAAAGATCCGTACAGCATTTGTTTTCGATGAAAGCCTGAATGCCACTTTCTTAGCAGAATTGTTCGAAGGCGATACAATATATGCAGAAACGGTTTTTGAAGATTTTCTGAAAGACCTGCCCGTCTATTGGCAACGGGTCGAAGCTGCCTATGACAGCCAAAATCTTCCCGTATTGGGAACCAGCGTTCATACCTGCAAAACACTCTTCGGTTATGTCGGTTTTACCGATCTTCAGGAGCAATGTCAACAATTCGAGAACAAATGTTCCGTTAATAGTGCGGAAGAGCTTCGGGTGGATTATATCCTTTTGATCCAGCGAAAAGAAAGAGCTCAACATATAATTGAAAAAGAATACGCCAGATTAAGGCTGTTCAACGAAGGGAAGTAATGACACGAGCTCTGCGACTGCATTACCCCATTGAAAGAACATTATCTCGTAATGAAGACCACTTGTATTATAGTAGAAGACATCCAGATCGCTGCCGACTTTTTACGAAAATTCTGTGAAAAGAGCGAACTTGTCGAAGTAAAAGGGCATTTCTTAAATGTTGCAGATGCCCTCGAATTCCTCGACCGGGAAAAAGTGGACCTTCTATTTCTCGACGTAGAAATGCCCGGAGCCACCGGCTTCGACCTCCTCGATAGCCTTACTTACTCGCCAAAGATCATCCTCACGACGTCCAAGACAGAATACGCTTTCGATGCCTTTCAATACCATGTCAACGATTATCTGAAGAAACCCTTTACGTACAAGCGCTTCCTGGAAGCCATCCAAAAGCTGCAGCAACAGATGCAGACCCAGGAACCATCCCAGACAATCCTTCCCCAACAACAATTACCCGCCACACCCGCACAGGGCTCAGATACCGACTTTCTTTTTATAAAGTCAGAGGACAAACTGGTCAAAATAAAAAAGGACGATATCCTCTTTCTCGAAAGCATGCGGGATTACGTCAAGTTTGTTACTCCTGCTAAAAGTTATATTACTTACAGCACCCTGAAGAATATGGAAGAAAAGCTCATCGGCCCCCTCTTCCTGAAAGTACATCGGTCCTATATCGTCAATATTAATAAAATAGACGATATCCGAGGGAATACCATTTATTTACTGGGTAATCAAATTCCTATCGGCAAAGGCCACAAAGAGGAAGTAACCGCCAGGCTCAATATCCTCTAACCCCGGAACTTCGTCTGAGCTGCTCCGCCACGCTCCTCCTCGCTCGTTCCCTTCGCCGGGGGCTCAGACCTTCGGCAAGGAGCTTCGAAAAGCATCGTTCCTTGCTTTTCTTGCTCATTCCCTTCGCTATCGCTCGGGAACATCCCTCGCTTTACCTCGGTCGT